>JAESFG010000041.1_pt1 | contig 597428 bp, 511 predicted proteins | sample 9269371 | NCBI WGS metagenome assembly JAESFG01 (sample SAMN14506227, study PRJNA617093) | algae metagenome | isolation source: Aetokthonos hydrillicola CCALA 1050 (B3-Florida) and co-occurring... | place: USA: South Carolina | collected 2013-01-01
CCATCGTCGCCGCCCTCGCCGGCGCCACCCTCGCCACCGCGGCGTCCGCGCAGGCCAACGAATACGGCTACGGCCACGGCTACGGATACGGCCATGGTTACGGCTACGGCGGCTACGTCCACGTCTACACGCCGCCGGTCTACTACCCGACCTGCACCAAGTACGTGACCTACGACCACTACGGCAACCCGGTCTGGGTCAAGTCCTGCCACTGAGCGGCGGATCCCGAACCTCGCACACTTCACCCCGCAACTTTGGAGCCCCTTGATCCCGTGGCCCTGACCCGGCCCCGACCCATCCCTCCCTTTTCCTCCCCCCGAGAGCCCCCCACCTCGACCGGATCCTGGCGACAGGATCCGGTCTTTTCGTTTCGGCGGCGCCCCTCGGGTCCAGAGGAGAGAACCGGAAGCCTTGCGATGAACGCTCCTTGAACGCGCCGCTCAGGCTCGGTTCGGGGGCGCGGTGCGAAGGTCGTCCCATCGAAACGAAGCCGGCCCCGCGGCCGGAGCCACCAAGGGAACACACGATCATGACGAAGAGCTTCCTCGGCGCCAGCCTCATCGGCCTCGGCCTCGCCCTCACCGCCACGCCCTCGCTCGCCAACCCCTATGGCGCGCCGGTCGGCTACGACCTGCCCGAATACGGGCCGACCTATCTGAAGCGTGAACTGGTCGGGGTGAATGTCGTGTTCGTGCAGTGCTATCAGCGCCGCGTGCTCGACAGCCACGGCGTGCCGTTCTACCGCGAAGTGTGCGACCAGAACGACGCCGGGTCGCGCGGCAACCGCCGCTGATCCCTTCGCAAGGCCTGATGCGGGACCGGACGTCCGTCCGGTCCCGTTTTCGCGCGTGCGGGGTTGGTTTCCGCCGCCGGCGCCGGCCGCCCCCCTCGACGCCGGGCCGGGCCGTCGCTAACTCAGGGGCGTGAGCGCGCGCCCGGAGATCGACGACGGCGAGTTGGTGTTGCCCGCCCGGTTCGCCGGCTGGTTCCAGTCGCGCGGCTGGGTGCCGCGGCCGCACCAGATCGCGCTGATCGACAAGGCCCGGCGCGGCGCCTCCGCCCTGCTGATCGCCCCGACCGGCGCCGGCAAGACGCTCGCCGGCTTCCTGCCCTCGCTGATCGACCTCGCCGACCGGCCGCGGCCGTCGCTTGTGGCCACGGGGCGGGGCGTGAGGCGGCGCGGCATCCACACGCTCTATGTCTCGCCCTTGAAGGCGCTCGCCGTCGACGTGGCGCGGAATGTCGAAAAGCCGATCGCCGAGATGGGCCTCGCCATCGACGTGGAGACGCGCACCGGCGACACCTCGGCGCACAAGCGGCAGCGGCAGAAGACGGATCCGCCCGACATCCTGATGACCACGCCCGAGCAGGTGGAGCTGCTCGTCGCCTCGCGCGAGGCCGAGGCGCTGTTCGGCGACCTCGCTTGCATCGTGTTCGACGAACTGCACGCGCTCGTGACGAGCAAGCGCGGCGATCTCCTGTCGCTCGGCCTCGCGCGGCTGCGCAAGCTCGCGCCTAAGGCGCGCACCGTCGGGCTGTCGGCGACGGTCGCCAATCCGGACGACCTCGCCCGCTGGCTCGTGCCCCAGGACGGCACCGACGAGGCGCTCGCCGACATCGTCACGGTCGCCGGCGGCGCGCCGCCCGAGATCCGCATCCTCGAATCCGCCGAGCGGATCCCCTGGGCGGGGCACTCGGCCCGCTATGCCTTCCCCGAGCTCTATGCGGCGATCAAGGCGGCGAAGACCACGCTGATCTTCGTCAACACGCGCAGCCAGGCCGAGATGGTGTTCCAGGAACTCTGGCACATCAACGAGGACAATCTGCGGATCGCGCTGCACCACGGCTCGCTCGACGTGGCGCAGCGCCGGCGCGTCGAGGCGGCGATGGCGGTCGGCGGGCTCGACGCGGTGGTGGCGACCTCCACGCTCGACCTCGGCATCGACTGGGGCGACGTGGACCTGGTCATCCATGTGGGCGCGCCGAAGGGCGCGAGCCGGCTCGCGCAGCGGATCGGCCGCGCCAACCACCGGCTCGACGAGCCGAGCCGGGCGATCCTCGTGCCGGCGAACCGCTTCGAGGTGATGGAGTGCCGCGCCGCGCTCGACGCCAACTATGTGGGCGACCAGGATACCCCGCCGATCCGCCCCGGCTCGCTCGACGTGCTCGCGCAGCATGTGCTCGGCATGGCGGTGGCGGCGCCGTTCGAGGAAGACGCGCTCTACCGGGAGGTCATCTCGGCCTTCCCCTATCGCGAGCTCGACCGGGCGACCTTCGACCGGGTGGTCGCCTTCGTGGCGACCGGCGGCTACGCGCTGAAGAGCTACGAGCGCTACGCCAAGATCCGCAAGACCAAGGACGGCACCTGGCGCGTCTCCAACCCGGCGGTGGCGCAGACCTGGCGGCTCAATGTGGGGACGATCGTCGAGCAGCCGATGCTGAAGGTGCGCCTCGTCGGCAAGGTCCGTGGCGGCGCCGTGTCGCGCGGCGGGCGCGTGCTCGGGGAGATGGAGGAGTATTTCTTCGAGACGATGACACAGGGCGACACGTTCCTGTTCGGCGGCGAGGTGCTGCGCTTCGAGCTGATCCGCGAGAACGAGGCGCTGGTCACCCGCACGCGCGACGAGACCCCGCGCATCCCCTCCTATATGGGCGGCAAGTTTCCGCTCTCGACCTTCCTCGCCGACAAGGTGCGCGCCATGCTGGCCGACCCGTCGGTGTGGGGCGCGCTGCCGCCGCAGGTGGCGGAGTGGCTCCAGATCCAGCGGCTCCGCTCCGTGCTGCCGCGCCGCGACGAACTGCTCGTGGAGACCTTTCCGCGCGGCAACCGCTTCTACATGATCGCCTATTGCTTCGAGGGCCGGCTCGCGCACCAGACCCTCGGCATGCTCCTGACGCGGCGCATGGAGCGGTCCGGCCTCAGGCCCGTCGGCTTCGTCGCCACCGACTATGCGCTCGCGGTCTGGGCCATGGAGGATCTCGGCCGCGCCTTCGCGGCGGGGCGGCCGACGCTCGGCCAGCTCTTCGACGAGGACATGCTCGGCGACGACCTGGAGGCCTGGATGGCCGACAGCTACCTTTTGAAGCGCACGTTCCGCACCAATGCGGTGATCGCCGGGCTGATCGAGCGGCGCCATCCGGGCCAGGAGAAGACCGGGCGGCAGGTAACGGTGTCGACCGACCTCGTCTACGACGTGCTGCGCAGCCACGAGCCGGACCACATCCTGCTGCGCGCCACCTGGGCCGACGCCTCGGCCGGCCTCCTCGACATCGGCCGCCTCGGCCAGATGCTCGGCCGCATCCGCGGCAAGATCCTGCACAAGGCCCTCGACCGCATCTCGCCGCTCGCCGTGCCGGTCATGCTCGAGATCGGCAAGGAGCGCGTCCCCGGCGAGGCGGACGAGACGCTGCTCAGGCAGGCGGCCGACGATCTGGCCGCCGAGGCGATGGGGTAGGAAGCCACCCCCTCAAGGCTCCAGCCGCGCCGGTTCGGGGGCGGTGTTGCGCCATTGGCCGAGCTTGCCCTCGCGGGCGGCGGCTTCCGCCTTGGCGAGACGGTCGTCGGGGGCGGCGGGGCGGGCCCAGCCCTGGCGGACGAGCCATTCGGCGAGGTCGACGGCGCCGAGCTTGCAGGCGGTCTCGAAGCTGCCGTCGCGCGCGTCGGCCGGGATCACGCATTGCAGGCCCTTGCCGCGCACATAGGCGCGCACCGCCAGCATGGCGGCGGTGCCGCAGGCCCAGGGGCGGCCCTGGTCGTCCTTGCAGCGCTCGTCGGGGGCGACCGCCACGATGCCGGGCAGGGTCACGAGCAGGTCGCCCGAGCGGAAGCTGCGCGGGTCCTCGACCACGACGGGCCGCAAGAGGCGCGGCTTGGCGGGCGCCGCGGGCTTCGCCTCCGGCTCGCGCCCGGCCACCCGCTCGAGCGGGCCGGAGACGCGCGGCGGCGGCGTGATGCCGGGGGCGGTGATGGTGCGCACGTCGCGTGCCTCGGCCTGGTCCGGAGGCGGCGGCGGCGGCGCGGGCGGCGGCAGGGCGGACGGCGGCGCGTTCGGCGGGGAGGGGAGGCGCGCGGAGGGCGGCACGCTCGCCGAGATCGCCGTGTCGGGCGGCGGCACGCCGATCGTCGCGGTGGTCTCGCCGGCGTCGCGGATGGCGAGGCTCGCGAGGCCGATGCCGCCGAGGCCGAGCGCGGCGAGGACGACGCTCAGGAGGCCGATCCGCCCCTTCATTGGCTGGCCCACAGGATGCGCGCCACCCAGGCGAGATCGGGCGGCGCGTGGCGCTCCGCGGCGCCCGGATCGCCGCGCCCGCGCGACGCCGCCTCCACGTCGATCGAGCGGGCGCCGCGGCGGATCAGACGGCGGACGAGGAAGCGGCCGCCGGCGAGGCACAGGAGCACCTTGTCGCCGCGGCGCAGCTCGGCGCCGGGGCGCAGCACCATCACGTCGCCCCGGCGATAATCGGGCGTCAGGCTCTCGTCGGTGACGGCGAGCGCAACGAGGTCCCGGCCCTCGCCGGGGAAGTGGATCTCGCTCCAGGCCGAGCCCGCCGGAACACCGCGCGCGTCGAACAGGTCGCCGCCGGCCGCCGCCGCGAGGTTCGCGATCGGGATGGTGCGGCCGCGCGCGGCGCGCTCCTCCGCGTCGCCGAGCAGCACGAAGAACCGGTCGGAGGGGGCGCCGGTCGCCTCCAGGATCTTGGCGATCGATTCCATCGAGGGCCAGCGCGGGCGCCCGTCGCCGCCGACCCGCTTGCTCGGATTGAAGGTGGTGGCATCGAGGCCGGCGCGCCGGGCGAGGCCCGAGGCGGTCAGGCCGTGGCTCGCGGCGAAGGCATCGATGGCGGCCCAGATGCGTTCATGCGTGAGCGACGGTCCGCCCGGACGCTCCATCATGCGCATTCCTTTCCGAATATATGCATCTGACGATCGTAACGAGGGCCGGCCGGGTCTCCAACCGATAATCGGGAGCCGGCCGGCGCACGGAACAAACCATGATCACGGATCGGGTCGGCGCTTGCAAGCAAATGCGGCCGTCGCTAATGCCTGACCGTGGGGCAAGGTGAATCGCGGGCGGCGAAGCGGCGGCGGGGAGGCGGGATGGCGGGCACGCTCTACAAGATCTGTCCGGCCCCGCTCTGGGCCGCGGCGGAAGCGGCGGGACGGTTCGACGGCGCGCCGGTCGACCTGAAGGACGGCTACATTCATTTCTCCACGCGCGGGCAGGTGGCCGAGACGGCGGCGAAGCATTTCGCCGGCATGACCGATCTCGTTCTTGTGACGGTCGACGCCGCTGCGCTCGGCGAAGCGCTCACCTGGGAGCCGTCGCGCGGCGGGGCGCTGTTTCCCCATCTCTACGCGCCGCTGCCGCTCGCGGCGGTGACGTCGGTCGCGCCGCTGCCGCTCGGCGCCGACGGACGCCACGTCTTTCCGGATCTCGCGCCGTGACCTTCTATCGCCTCGTCCGCCCCGCCCTCTTCAAGCTCGACGCGGAGACGGCGCACGGCCTTTCGATCCGCGCGCTCGCCGCCGGCATGGCGCTGCCGGCGCCGCGGGTGGAGGATGCGAGGCTCAAGCAGCGGCTGATCGGGCTCGATTTCCCGAACCCGCTCGGCATCGCCGCCGGCTACGACAAGAACGGCGAGGTGCCCGACGCCCTTCTCGGCCTCGGCTTCGGCTTCGTCGAGGTCGGCACCGTCACGCCGCGCCCGCAGGAGGGCAATCCGCGGCCGCGCGTTTTTCGGCTCGTGCCGGACCGGGCGATCGTCAACCGGCTCGGCTTCAACAACCAGGGCCACGCCGCGCTCGCCGCCCGCCTCGCCGCCCGCGCCGGCCGTCCCGGCATCGTCGGCGTCAATGTGGGGGCGAACAAGGACACGGTCGACCGCGCCGCCGACTATGTGGCGGGCATCACCGCCTTCGCCGGCACCGCCGCGTACCTCACCATCAACATATCCTCGCCGAACACGCCGGGCCTGCGCGACCTGCAGGCGCGGGCGGCGCTCGCCGACCTGCTCGCCCGCTCGATCGAGGCGCGCGACGCGGCCGCGGCGCGGCACGGGCGGCGCGTGCCGCTTCTCCTCAAGATCGCCCCGGACATGGACGAGGCCGGCTTCGAGGACGTGGCGCAGGAAGCGCTCGACAAGCGCATCGACGGGCTGATCGTGAGCAACACAACCCTTTCGCGCGACGGCCTTTCCGATCCGAATGCCCGCGAGGCCGGCGGCCTCTCCGGCCGGCCGCTCTTTCGCCGCGCCACGGCGGCACTCGCGCGCATGCGGAAGCTGGTCGGCCCGGACCTGCTGCTCGTCGGGGTCGGCGGCATCGACAGCGGCGAGACGGCCTACGACAAGATCGCCGCGGGCGCGAACCTGGTTCAGCTCTATACCGGCCTCGTCTATGAGGGGCCGCCGCTCGTCGCCGAGATCCTGCGCCATCTGGCCGCCCGGCTCCGGCGCGACCGGCTCGCCTCGATCGCCGACCTGGTCGGCCGCGACGTCGACCGCTGGGCCGCCGCCGACGCCCGGCCCTGAGGGCGGCGGGGCGCGCGAATGCGTCGCCCCCGCATGAGCTTCCTTCACAATTCGATTCTAACGTTCCACCATAGGGCGGTTCGAACCGGGCGACCGCCGCGGCGCCCGATCATGGGCGGGCCGCCGGGTCCGGCGACGCCGCGTGGAAGCGAGGGGTCTTGCAGCTTTACCTGCCGATCGCCGAACTCTCGGTCAACGTGTTCATGTTCCTCGGCATGGGAGCGGCCGTCGGCTTCCTGTCCGGCCTGTTCGGCGTGGGCGGCGGCTTCCTCCTGACGCCATTGCTGGTGTTCTCCGGCGTGCCGCCGGCGGTCGCGGTTTCCACCGTGACGAGCCAGATCGTCGCCTCCTCGGCATCCGGGGCGCTCGCCTACTGGCGACGCAAGTCGATCGACTGGAAGCTCGCGGGCTTCCTCCTGTGCGGCGGCATCATGGGCACGGTCGCCGGCGTGCAGGCGTTCCGGCTGTTGCGCGCGCAGGGCCAGCTCGATCTCGTCATCGGCATCTGCTACGTCATCTTCCTCGGTGGCATCGGCCTCCTGATGGTGATCGAGTCCTCGCGCGCCATCCTCGCGGCGAAGCGGCTGGAGCCGCCGCCCGTGAAGAAGCTGCGCCAGCACGGCTGGATCCACAGCCTGCCGTTCAAGGTCCGCTTCCAGCGCTCGCGGCTCTATATCTCCGCGCTGCCGATCCTCGCCCTCGGCCTGTTCATCGGCTTCCTCGGCACGCTGCTCGGCATCGGCGGCGGCTTCATCATGGTGCCGGCGCTGATCTATCTCCTCAAAGTGCCGACCAATGTGGTGATCGGCACCTCGCTGGTGCAGATCCTCGCCACCATGGCGGTCGCGACCGTCCTGCAGGCGACCACCAACCATTCGGTCGACGCGGTGCTGGGCCTCATCCTGATGGTCGGCGGCGTCGTCGGCGCCCAGTTCGGCGCGCAGGTGGGCACCCGAATGAAGGGCGAGCAGCTGCGCGCCATGCTGGGCGTGCTCATCCTGGCGGTCGGCGTGCGCTTCGCGGTCGAGCTCATCGTGACTCCGGCCGAGCCCTATTCGCTGTGGACGCTCGATACGGAGGCGGGGCCATGACGTCCGGCCCGCCCGGCAAGCCGCGCGCCCGGATGAGCCGTGCCGTCCTCGGCCTCGCCGCGGCGCTCCTCGCCGCGCTCCTGCCCGCTTCGGCGCGTGCCGAGGCGATCGTGACCGCGCTCTCCACCTCGCAAGTGTTCATCAACTCGAACTTCACCGGCACGGACCTGACCGTGTTCGGCGCGATCGAGCGCGACCAGGCGACGATCTCGCGCACCGAGCCCTACCGCATCGTGGTGCAGACCTTCGGGCCGCGCGAGACCGTGGTGACGCGGCGCAAGGAGCGGCGCTTCGGCATCTGGGTCAACCGCGAGGCGCGCATCTTCGTCGACGTGCCGAGCTTCTATTCCGTGCTGACCTCGACCCCGATGACCGACGTCGCGCCGCAGACGCTGAGGCGCTATCAGATCGGCCTCAACAGCCTGCTGTTGCCCGAGAAGGCGCGCGCCGGCGGCGGCGCGGACCGGTCGAGCCCGGAATTCCGCGAGGCCTTCCTGCGCCTGAAGACGCAGGCCGGCCTCTACCGCGAATATCCCGGCCGCGTCGAATTCCTCACCGAGAGCCTGTTCCGCGCCAGCGTCCCGATCCCGGCCAATGTCCCGATCGGCGGCTACCGCGTGCAGGTCGTGCTGTTCCACGGCACGCTGCCGATCGCCGAGCAGACGCTCGACCTGCATGTCTCCAAGACCGGCTTCGAACAGTACAGCTACGACCTCGCCATCAACCATTCGCTCGGCTACGGGCTCCTCACCGTGTCGCTCGCGCTTCTGACGGGCTGGCTCGCCGGCGTGATCTTCCGCCGCGACTGAGCGACCTCGGTGCAGGGTGATCGCCGGGATCTCAGCGAAGGCTCGCCCGCTGATAGCCAGGCGCGCCGCCGTGGCCATCATGGCGGGTGGCGAGCAGGCGGCCGGGAAAGCGGTAGACGCGGCCGTCGCCGAGCAGGCCGACGGTCAGGTTCGGCCGGTCGAACAGGCCGTCGAAGGCCGGGTCGCCGAGGCAGAGGCCGCCGGTCAGGACGCCGAAGGCGGGCAGGATCAGCCGCGCCCCGTCGCCCGCGAAGCAGCGGCGGCGCACCGCCTTGGCCGGCAGCGCGACGAGCGCGGAGGGGTGCAGGTGCCCGGCGATCTCGCCATGGGCCGCGTCCGGGTCGCGCGCCGGCTCGTGCCGGAAGGTGAGCCCGCCGCAACACCAGGTGTCCGTCACGACGCCGCCCATGGGGCGGCTCAGAACGGGATCGTGGTTGCCGGCGATCCAGATCCAGTCGCGCCCGTGCTGCAGGCGTTCGATCGCCGCACGGTCGTCCTCGCCGAGCCGGTCGGGGCCGAAGCGGTCGTGAAAGGCGTCGCCGAGCGAGACGACGCGGGCCGGGTCGAGCCGGTCGATCGCGCGGCCGAGGAGGCGCAGCGTCGCGGCGGTGTCGTAGGGCGGCAGGAGCGCGCCGCGGCGGGCGAAGGAGGAGCTCTTTTCGAGATGCAGGTCGGCGACGACGAGCGTGTGCTCGGCCGCCCACCACAGGACGCCCTCGGGCATCAGGTGCAGGTCGACGCCGGCGACCCGCAGCGTCACGGCGCCGTCGAGCGGGTCGGCGGCGCTTCCGCCGCCGGCGACCGGGCCTTGATCGGGGTCGAGAGCGAATCGCATCGCGCCAGTCTGCACCGGCGATGGACCCGGCGCATCCGCGAAGAGCGCCGCCCATGACAGGGCGCGACAGGAGGCCGCGATCATCCGGCCGCGCGGGCGAGGCCCCCGGTCGGCGCGGCGAGGTCGCCGGCGAGCGCCCGGGCGATCAGGGCGCGCGTCTCGGGGACGCCGTAGAGCGACACGAAGGAGCCGAAGCGGGGGCCGCGCTCCTGGCCGATCAGCACCTGGTAGAGGCTCGCGAAGAACTCCTGCTGCACGCCTGGACGCCCGTCCGGGCCGGGCTTGCGCATGTCGGGGAAATGGCGGCGGCCGACCTCGTAGACGGCGGTCTGGATGACGTCCTGGCCGCTCCCCGGTGCAAGCGCCGCGAGCGCCGCGTCGAGGTCCTGAAGCGCCGCGCGCTCGGTCTCGCTCGGCGCCCGGAACACCTTGGCGGGCTTCACGAAGTCGTGGAAGTAGCGGATCGCGTAGCCGACCAGCCGGTCGAGATGGGGATGCGTCTCCGGCGCGGCGCCGGGCGCATGGCGGGTGAGGAAGCCCCAGAGGACGGCGCGGTCTTCCGCGTTCGAGGCGGAGACGAGGTTCAGGAGCATCGAGAACGGCACGGTCCCGCTGTTGCCGCCGATCCGTTCCGGCGCCGGAGGGCGGCCGGAATGGATGTGCCAGACCGGGTTGCCGAGCTGCTGCTCGATCGGCTGGCGGCCATAGGCTTCGAGGAACTGGTCGTATTCGTCGACATTGCGCGGGATCACGTCGAAATAGAGCTTCTTCGCCGCGCGCGGCTCGCGGAACATGAACAGCGACAGGCTCTCCGGCGACGCATAGGTCAGCCAGTCGTCGATGGTGAGGCCGTTGCCCTTGGACTTGGAGATCTTCTGGCCGGCGTCGTCGAGGAAGAGCTCGTAGTTGAAGCCCTCCGGCGGCAGGCCGCCGATCGCCGTGCAGATGCGGCTGGAGAGCTTCACACTGTCGATCAGGTCCTTGCCGGACATCTCGTAGTCGACGCCGAGCGCCGCCCAGCGCATGCCCCAGTCGGGCTTCCACTGCAGCTTGCAGGCGCCGCCGGTGACCTTCGTCTCGAACCGTTCGCCGGTGTCGGGATCGCGCCAGACGATCGTGCCCGCGGCCACGTCGCGCGCCTCCACGGGCACCTGCATGACCACGTCGGTCTTCGGATGAACGGGCAGGAACGGCGAATAGGTGGACTGCCGCTCAGGGCCGAGCGAGGGCAGCATGATCGCCATGACCTCGTCGTAGTGGGCGAGCACCTGCAGGAGCGCCGCGTCGAAGCGGCCGGAGGCGTAGTATTCGCTCGACGAGGCGAATTCGTATTGGAAGCCGAACGTGTCGAGGAAGCCCCGCAGCCTGGCGTTGTTGTGGTGGCCGAAGCTCTCGTGCGTGCCGAACGGGTCGGGCACGCGCGTCAGCGGCCGGCCGAGATGCGGGCGGATGATATCCTTGTTGGGCACGTTGTCCGGGATCTTGCGCAGCCCGTCCATGTCGTCGGAGAAGCACAGGAGGCGAGTCGGCACCTTATCGGCTGTGAGCACGCGGAACGCGGTCCTGACCATGGAGGTGCGCGCGACCTCGCCGAAGGTGCCGATATGCGGCAGGCCGGACGGGCCGTAGCCGGTCTCGAACAGCACCTCGCTTTTGCCGGTCTTCTCCAGCCGCGCGACGATCTTGCGCGCTTCCTCGAACGGCCAGGCCTTGGAACGGCCGGCCGCCTCGACGAGGGCGGGGGAGAGCTCGATGCCGAGCGGCGTCTCAGCGGTCATGGGGTGGTCCTGCGTGGAGGTCGGCCGATCGAAGCAAGCGGCCTGTCGGCGCGGCCGGGCGTCGACAAGGCGGCCGGACACTAGAGAAACTTGCCCGCCACGCCAAGTCTCGGCCGCCGGGCCTTGCCGATGGCCGGCCCGGTGCCTAGCTTCGTGGCGTCATCCGCGAGCCAGGACCCCATGCCGCACCCGATCAGCCAGCACGAAGCCCTCATCCACGTCATGATCACCGCCTGCGCCGCGGACCGCGCCATGGTGGACGCCGAACTGCGCACCATCCGCACCCTGGTCGAGACCGCGCCGGTGTTCGAGGGCTTCGACGCGAGCCGGCTCGCCGCGGTCGCCGACGACACCGCGCACCGGCTCGCCGACGAGGACGGGATCGACCGGATCATCGGCGAGGTGCGCGACGTGCTGCCGCCGCGCCTGCAGGAGACCGCCTACGCGCTCGCGGTGGAGATCGCCTCCGCCGACGTGGTGGCGCGGCAGGAGGAGCTGCGTTTCCTCGAAATGCTGCGCGACACGCTCGACCTCGACCCTCTCGTCTGCGCCGCGATCGAGCGGAGCGCGCGGATCCGCTACCGGCGCGCCTGACGCCGGGGACCGGCGGCCACGGCGGCGTTCAGTTGACCGTGCGGCCTTCGCCGGGCCGGTCGAGCGAGAAATTCGGGATCTGCACGTCGAGGCTCTCGCCCGCGTCGGTCTCCATGGTGTAATGGCCGGCCATGAAGCCGCTCGGCGTGCCGAGCGGGCAGCCGGACGTGTATTCGAATTGGTCGCCGGGCTCGATCCGGGGCTGTTCGCCGACCACGCCCGGCCCGTCCACGCGCTGCAGGCGGCCATGGCCGTCGGTGATGCGCCAGTGGCGCGTGCGCAGCGTGACGGCGCGTTCGCCGCGATTGGCGATGGTCACCGTATAGGCCCAGAAATAGTGACCGTTGCGCGGGTCCGAGCGTTCGGCGAGATAGACTGGGCGCACCGCCACCGAGATCCCGTGGGTAATCGCCTCGTAGCTCTCGCTGGATTTCATAGCCGTGGCGGCTCCGCTTCTCCCAGGCGAATGGACCTTAGACGCCGGCGACCGCGGGTGGGGCCGACACCGCCGTAACGGCACATTTCCATGCGCGCTTGCCGGCGCGCAAGCGGAACCTTGTCACGGGCCTCGCCCGGCGGACAGTTTCGTGACACGAAACGGCGGGCATGGCGTGCCGCGCATCGGCCGGATGCCGGCGGTCGGAGGAGGGTGCGGGTGCTCGACGGTTATTTGCGCCGATGGCTGGACGCGCCGCTCGATGCCGCCGGGCGGATGCTGGCGCGGCGCGGGGTGACGGCGAACCAGGTGACGAGCCTCGGCCTCGCGGTCTCTCTCGGCGCCGCCGCGGCGATCGCGGCCGGCCATCCGTGGGTCGGGCTCGGGCTGGTCGCGCTCGGCCGCCTGCTCGACGGGCTCGACGGGGCGGTGGCGCGCGCGACCGCCAAGACCGACCTCGGCGGCTATCTCGACATCGTGTTCGACTTCGTCTTCTACGGCGCCGTGCCGCTCGGCTTCGCGCTCTCCGACTCCGCGAATGCGCTGCCGGCCGCGTTCCTGCTGTTCAGCTTCTATGTGAACGGCGCGAGCTTCCTCGGCTTCGCCACCTTCGCGGCGAAGCGCGGCCTCACAACGCAAGCGCGCGGGGAGAAGTCGCTCTACTTCACCGCCGGCCTCGCCGAGGGAACCGAAACCATCGCGGTGTTCGTCGCCGCCTGCCTGTGGCCTGCGGCGTTCCCGCTGCTCGCCTGGGGCTTCGGCGCGGTGTGCCTCCTCACCGCGGCGGCACGGATCGCGCTCGCGGTCCGCACGTTCGGTTCCTGAACGGCGGCTTTCGAGCCGGGCGGGCCCCTCGAGACCCGTTCGCGCCCTGCGCCCCCTATTCGGCGGCGCGGGCCGGCGCGGCGGCGTCGAGCGCGGCGGTCAGGTCCTCGATCAGGTCGTCCGGGTCCTCGAGCCCGACGGAGAGCCGCAGCAAACCGTCGTCGATGCCGAGTTCGGCGCGGGCGGCCGGCGTCAGCCGCTGGTGCGTCGTGGTGGCCGGATGGGTGATGAGGCTCTTGGCGTCGCCGAGATTGTTCGAGATGCCGATGATGCGGAGCGCGTTGCAGGTGGCGAAGGCCGCGGCCTTGCCGCCGGCGACGCCGAACGCGACGAGCGTCGAGCCGCCACGCATCTGCCGCTTCACGATCTCGGCCTGGGGATGATCCGGGCGGCCGGGATAGATCAGCCGGTCGACGAGCGGGTGGCGCGCCAGCGCGTCGGCCACCAGGGCGGCGTTGCGGGTCTGGCGCTCGACGCGAATCTGCAACGTCTCCAGGCTCTTCAGGAGCACCCAGGCGTTGAACGGGCTGATCGACGGGCCGGTCTGGCGGATGAAGGTCTGCAGGTGGTCGGTCAGGAATTTCTGCGAGCAGCAGACCACGCCGCCGAGGCAGCGGCCCTGGCCGTCGATGTGCTTGGTCGCCGAATAGACCGAGACGTCGGCGCCGAGCGCGATGGGCGACTGCCAGAGCGGCGTCGCGAAGACGTTGTCGACCACGAGAAGTGCGCCGGCCCCATGCGCGATCTCGGCGATCGCCGCGATGTCGTAGACCTCCAGCGTCGGATTGGTCGGGCTTTCCAGGAAGAGGACCTTGGTCTCCGGCGTCACGGCCGCGCGCCACTGGGCGAGATCGGCGCCGTCGACCAGCGTCGTCTTCATGCCGTAGCGCGGCGCCAGGTCCTCCACGATGTAACGGCAGGAGCCGAACAGCGCCTTGGCGGCGACGATGTGGTCGCCGGCCCGGAGCTGGCACATCAGCGACGCGGTCACCGCGGCCATGCCGGTCGCCGTCGCGCGCGCCACCTCCGAGCCTTCGAGCCGCGCCATGCGCTCCTCGAACATGGTCACGGTCGGGTTGGAGAAGCGCGAATACTGGTAGCCGGGCGAGGTCCCGAGGAAGCGCGCCTCCGCCTCCTCGGCGCTGGCATAGACGTATCCCTGGGTGAGGAACAGCGCCTCGGAGGTCTCGCCGAACGAGGAGCGGAGCGTGCCGCCGTGGACGAGCTCGGTCGCGGTACGGTAGCGGCGGGGGGTGTCGGACGTCATCTCAGCATCTCCGGTCCGCCCGGAATCCTTAGGCGGACAGCAAAAAACCCGGCCCTTACGCGTGCCGGGTTTCTCATCGAAGCCCCGGCCCTTTAGCGACTTCTTTAACGTGGCTGCAAGCCGGCCGGCCCAAATCACCACGACGATCGGGGTGGATTACAAGACCCGCCGCGGGGCGTCAATATGACGGTCCGCGGCGCCCCTAGCCAGCGGTCGGCGTTCTCGGCTACCAGTGGCATCACGATCCGTCACCCCGGAACCCGCATGACCCAAGGCATCCTGGCCGCGCGCCAGATCCGCGACCTGATCGACCGCCGGGCGGTCGCGGCCGACCGGCCCTACGACGCCGACCAGGTGCAGCCGGCGAGCCTCGACCTGCGGCTCGGCGAGGTCGCCTACCGGGTGCGCGCGAGCTTCCTGCCCGGCCCGGACCAGTCCGTCGACAGCAAGGTCAAGGCCTTGCGGCTGCACGAGATCGACCTCACGCGCGGCGCCGTGCTGGAGACCGGCTGCGTCTACATCGTGCCGCTCCTGGAACGCCTCGCGCTGCCGGGGGACGTGGCGGCGACCGCCAATCCGAAGAGCTCCACCGGCCGCCTCGACGTGTTCACCCGGCTCATCGTGGACGGCGCACGCGCCTTCGACACGATCGGGGCCGGCTATGCGGGGCCGCTCTTCATGGAGGTGAGCCCGCGCACCTTCCCGATCCTGGTGCGCGCCGGCTCGCGCCTCGCGCAGATCCGCTTCCGCCGCGGCGAGGCGCGGCTCTCCGACGCCGATCTCCTCGCGCTGCACCGGCGCGACCCGATCGTCGACGAGGTGGAGCCGGTGCTGAACGGCGGGCTCGCGCTCTCGATCGACCTCAAGGGCGAGCGCACGCCCGGGCTGATCGGCTACCGGGCGAAGCGGCACACGGCGGTCGTCGACGTCGACGCCAAGGCCGGCCTCGACGTGCTCGATTTCTGGGAGCCGATCGACGCGCGCGGGCGGGAGAACCTGATCCTCGACCCGGACGAGTTCTACATCCTGGTGAGCCGCGAGGCGGTCACCGTGCCGCCCGACCATGCCGCCGAGATGGTGCCCTACGATCCGCTCGTCGGCGAGTTCCGCGTCCACTATGCGGGCTTCTTCGATCCCGGCTTCGGCCATGCGGAAGCGGGCGGCTCGGGGTCGCGCGCGGTGCTCGAGGTCCGGAGCCACGAGGTGCCGTTCATCCTCGACCACGGGCAGACGATCGGCCGCCTCGTCTACGAGCGCATGGCGGAGCGGCCGGACGTGCTCTACGGCGCCGCCGGCTCGCACTACCAGGCGCAGGGCCTGAAGCTCTCCAAGCACTTCCGCATCTGAACGGCGCGTCCGAGCGGGACGTTCGCACGGCGTCTCCGGCGCCGTTCAGGAACATTGCCAAGACTTCATCTTGGCACCGCTTGACCTCCGCCGCCGCCGACCTCACGTGACGGGGGCGACCGCCGCACTGCGGCCGGCGCCGGCGACACGTCGAGAGGGAACGAACATGACCCCCGAGGAAGCCCAGATCATCCGCGACATCTTCGACCGGATCCGGCAGATGGGCCCGGCCCCGCGCGATCCGGCCGCCGACGAGGCGCTGAAGCGCGAGCTCGGCGCCAATCCGGACGCCGTCATGGGGCTCGTCCGCGCCGTCGTGGCGCTCGACCGCGAGCGCGCCGGGCTCATTGAGGAGCGCGAGGACCTCTACCGCCAGATCGACGAGTTGCAGCAGCACGGCGGACCGGGCCCGCAGGGGGGCGGCGGCCTGTTCGGCGGCGGCCTGTTCGGCGGCGGCGGCCGCCCGCCGCAACCGCAGCCGCAGCCCGAGCCGGCGCGGCCGTGGGGGAGCCCGCCCTGGGGCGGCGGCAACCAGGGGACGCGCGGGCCGTGGTCGTCGGGCGACAGCTACCAGCCGCAGCAGCCCCCGCCGCTCCCCGGCCAGCAGCGGCCGGGCGGCGGCATGCTCGGCACGGCGCTCGGCGCCGCCGCGGGCGTGGCGGGCGGCCTGTTTGCCTTCGAGGCGATGAAGGGCCTGTTCGGCGGCGAGGGGCACGGAGCGCAGGCCGGGTCGACGCTGTTCGGCTCCAGTTCCGAGCTGGTCGACAAGGCGCATGCGCAGCCGTTCGACGTTTCCTCGACCGAGTTCACCACCGGCGGTGACATGGACGACGGCTTCTTCGACGGGGATGATTCGTCGTTCGGCTGAGCGCCCGCCCGAATAGAGCCTCGATTGGCCGCTTTCGCGCCCGAAAACCGTCCCGCAAACAGTGGGGCGGTTCTTCTTCGTTCCTGCGCGAAATCACGTAACATTTCAAATTATTTCAAGCCTGTGTTACTGGCTTTTCTCATTCAGGAAAGCGAAAACGCTACAATATTTTATGTATAATTGTTGGTATTCTCCAGTATAATTTCGGCCATATTTTTATAATGTCGAGCCATTCGACAGCCTCAATTTGCCTCAACCATGATCGCAGATGCGGTGCTTCGGTAAAAAAGGGGGCCGCGTCTTAAAGATAAAAGAGACGGAGGCACGGATGGCGGCGGATTACACGTTCGGTATAGAAGAAGAGTTTTTCGTAGTCGACAGGAAGACTTTGAACTCTGCAAGAACGCTACCGCAGAGTTTCCTCTCGCGGTGTCGTGAACGGCTCGGCGATCGTGTCTCGCTGGAAATGTTGCAGTCCCAGATCGAAACGCAGACCGTGCCGCATACATCCACCGCCGAGGCGACCGAGGAGTTGCGGGCGCTCAGGACCGGCGTCGCCCAGGTGGCGCAGGGTTTCGACCACACGCTGATCGCCGCCGGAACCCATCCCTTCGCCGAATGGCAGGCGCAGCGCCACACCGAACGGGCGCGCTACAGGATGGTGATGAACGACCTGCAGATGCTCGGCTACCGCAACCTGTTGTGCGGCATGCATGTTCACGTGGCCTTGCCGGATCCGTCGCGGCGTGTGGCATTGATGACACGGGCGCTGCCTTTCGTGCCGCTCTTCCTCGCGCTCTCCACCTCCTCGCCGTTCTGGCGCGGCCGCTCCACCGGCCTCCTCTCCTACCGCCCCGCCGCCTATGGCGAACTGCCGCGCACCGGCCTGCCGCCGGTGCTGCGCGACGAGGAGGAATACAATTCCTTCCTCGATGCGCTGGTCGGCGCCAACATCATCCCGGACGCGAGCTACATCTGGTGGTCGATCCGGCCCTCGCTGAATTTCCCGACGCTCGAACTGCGCATCGCCGACAGCGTGACGCAGGTGGAGGATGCCGTCGCCATCGCCGCGCTGTTCCGCGCCCTGGTGCATCGTCTCGACCGTGACCCGGGCTTCGGCCGGCCGGTCGACGCGGTCACCCGCGCGGTCGCGGAGGAGAACCGCTGGCGCGTGCAGCGCTCGGGCCTCAACGCCCGCATCGTCGATCCGCGCCACGGCCGCCCGGTCGTCGCCCGTGCCGCGATCGTGCAATTGCTGCGCGACCTGGCGCCGGATTTCCGCCGCCTCGGCGGGGCGGCCGACACCGATCGGGTCGCCTCCATCCTGCATTTCGGGACCAGCGCCCAGCGCCAGGTCGAGGTGTTCGAGAATGCCCGCCAGGCCGACCTGACGCGCGAGGAATCGCTCTTCCGCGTGGCCTCCTGGCTGGCGCACGCGACCGTCGACGGGGCGGCGTCCGAGGCGCCGCCCGTCCGGCAGCTGGTGCACTGACGCAAACGGGGAGCTTGCGTCAGCGGACCGGGCCGCCCGACCTCCCGGCCGGGCGGCGCCTCGTCTCTTTCCTCGGCCCGCCGCAAAGGCTAGACCGAAGGCGAGCAGGGTAGGAGGCGATCGATGCGGGTGACGATCTTCGGCTGCGGCGCCATCGGCAGTCATGTGGCGGCGCGGCTCATCCGCGCCGGATCGGCCGAGGTCGCGGTCGTCGCGCGCGGACCGCATCTCCACGCGATGCGCGAGCGCGGGCTGACCTTCCGGGGCGAGCACGAGACCTTCACCGTCGAGGTCCCGGTCGCGACCGACGACGCCGGCACGCTCCCCGGACAGGACATCGTCTATGTCGGCCTGAAGACCTCGTCCCTGCCGGCGGCCGCGCCGGCGATCGGCCGGCTCCTCGGCCGCGACGGCACCGCCGTCTTCCTCAACAACGGCATTCCGTGGCTGTGGAACCACGGCCTCGACGCGGACCCCGCGACGCTGCCGCTGCTGGATCCGGACGGTTCGCTCTGGCGCGAGGTGCGCCCGGACCGCTCGGTCTGGGGCGTCGTCTATTCCCCGAACGAGATCGTCGAGCCCGGCGTGGTCGAGCACAGGGCGCGCAGCCGTTTCTATTTCGGCACCATGGACGGCAGTTCGCCGCGGGGGCTCGAGGACGCCGCGCGGCTCTTCAACGAAGCCGGAATCGAGGGGCTGGTCGCGCCAGACATCCGCCTGCAGATCTGGCGGAAGCTGGTGCTCAACGCTCCCGGCAATCCGCTTGCCGCGCTGACGCGGCTGACCGCGCAGAGCCGCGCCGAGGTACCGGGCCTGCAGAAGGTCGCCGCCGACATCATCCGTGAGGTGCTGGCGGTCGCCGCCGCCATGGGCTTCGACCTCACCCGGGAGATCGACGCCGACGCCACGGTGAAGCCGACCCCCGGCTTCGCGCGCGGCCGGCCGAGCATGCTGCAGGACGTGCTGGCGAACCGGCCGACCGAGGTCGAATCCCTGCTCGGCCAGGTCGAGGCCTTCGCCCGCCAGCACGGGGTCGCCACGCCCACGATCGACGTGGTGCTGCCGCTCATGCGCGGCCTCGACCGGTCGATCGTCCACGGCGAGTGAGCCGCGGCCCCCGGTCGACATTATTTGACGGTCGCCAGGTAGTTCACGATGCTGGCGCGGGTCGCCTCGTCCGCGAGGCCTTCGTATTTCATCGTGCCGCCGGGCACGACGCTCTTCGGATTGCGAATGTACTGGGCGATGCGGTCGGCGGTCCAGGGCTGACCGAGGGCGCGCATGGCGTCGGAATAGTTGGTGAAGTCGGGGATGGAGGCGGGCTTCCGCCCGACCACGCCGGCGAGGCTCGGGCCCTTCTTGTTGCGGCCGGCCTTGACCGAGTGGCAGTCGCCGCATTCGGTGTCGAAGGCGGAGGCGCCGTTGGGGGCGGCGGCGGCCGGGCGGCCGCCGGGCAGGGAGGTGGCGGCGAGCACGAGGCCGAGCGCCCAGACGAGCTTGCGGGACATTGACGATCTCCTGAGATGATGGCGGCGGGCGGTCAGAACGCGGTCCACACGAAGCCGAGCAGCGTGTTGTTGTCGGAGGCGTGCTTGGTGGCGCCGTCGAAGCGTTGATAGGCGGTGTATTGCAGGCCGACCCGGACGTTCGCCCAGGGCGCGCCCCAGGACGAGTCCTTGCCGAACGGCGTCCAGTCCGCCTCCAGCACGACGCCGCTCGAATCGGGCTTGCCGGTGCCCGGATAGAGCAGCCGGTCGCCCGTGCCCGTCGTGGCGAAGCCCTTGGCGGTGAAGGTGTAGGTCTTGTCGTAGGTGTACGAGCCGGCGAGGTTCACCTGGTCGAGGGTGTGGGCGGCGTGGGAGGCGCCGCCGGTCGCCACCGAGCCTTGCAGGTCCTGCGTCTCGTGCAGCACCGAGCCGGTCACCGTGAAGACATGGGTGCGGTCGCCGAGCCATTGCCATGACACGTCGAAGCCGACGTCCTTGTAGTGGTCGGTGTGCCCGGACTGGCCGAACACGCCGAGATCGGCGGCCATGGCCACGACGCCGAGCGAGACCGCCTGGTTGTGGAAGTCCTTGAACCAGGCGAGCCGGCCATAGGGCGCGCCCCCGACCAGCTTCGGGCCGGGATCGGCATGGTCGATCACATTGACCGTCTCGAGGAAGCCGCGGCTGAGCGGGCCATAGGCGCCGGCCTCCGCATAGAGGCCGTTGTCCATGTAGAGATAGCCGGTCGCGCCGACGACGCGGCCCTCGAGCCCGCCGTCGAGCAGCGGTGCCGCCGCCGGCGACGGGGCGAGATCCGAGGTGATGAAGGGGTAGCGCCAGCCGGGCAGGGTGTTGAACGGGTCCTGGATGGTCGGGTTGTTGTTGAACGACAGGCCGAAGGTGGTGTTCTGCCCGAACGGCGTGGCGTCGAAGGCGATGCGCACGTCGAAATTGTCGAGCGTCATTTTCCGGTCGACGCCGGAATAGGTGACCTGCGCGAAGGCGCCCACATGGTCGGTGATGCGGCCGGCCAGGAACGCCGAGATCTCCTGGATGGCGGCATTGTCGTTCGGCCCGAAGCCGGGCGCCGCGCCGCCCTTCTGGTCGGCGCCGGTGTGGGTGAGCGTGCCGACGATCATGCCGGAGAGCGGCAGCTTCAGGTCGATGCCGCTCTGCTCGGTGTAGCCGCCGATCTTGAACTTGATGCCGTAGGGGGTCAGCTGCGGCCCGAAGGCGCCGACATGACAGGTGGCGCATTCCTGCCCGGTCTGGCGCGTGAAGCTCGGCACGGCACCGGCCTCGCGGACGGTGCCGAACAGGGCCGCCAGGGCGGCGGCGAGCGCGGCGAGGCGGGCGAAGCGGTGGCGGTTCACGAGCTCGCCTCCTCGGCACGCAGCCAGCGGACGGCCGGGAGCATGGTGGCGAGCGTGTCGTCGCGGCGCATGAAGTGATGCCAGAGCGCCGCCGCCATGTGCAGGCCGACCAGCGCCACCAGCATCCAGGCGGCGGTGCCGTGGATGTCCTCGAGGTCCTCCGCCAGCCCGCGGTCGCGGCCGAGCAGTGATGGCAGCGTCACGAGGCCGAACAGGCTGACCGGCTTGCCGGTGGCGCTCGCCGCCGCCCAGCCGAGCAGCGGCACGATGAGAAGCAGACCGTAGAGCGACCACTGCACGGCGCCGGCGGCGGCGCGCAGGAGCGGCCCGACGCCGTCGGACCGGGGTACGCGCGCCCCGAGCCGGATGGCGAGGCGCAGCAGCGCCAGGACGAGCGCCGTGGCGCCGAAGCCGCGATGGGCGTCGAGCAGCAGCCGGTCGACCACCGTGCTCTCGACGAGGTCGCGGGAAAGGACGCTGGCGAGCGCGGCGACGAGCAGGGCGGCGGTCGTCCAATGCAGAAGGCGCAGCCCGAGCGGATAGACGTCGGGCGCGGGCACGACGGCAGGCGATTCGCGACGACTCATGAGGCAGGTCCCGGTCTGGTTGCAGGTCGGCCGGGACCCTGCCACCGGTGCGCTGTCCGCGTCCTTTCGGAGCGCGACAGTTTCGCGAAGGCTTGTCGCCCCGAATTCGCTTCATTGCAGCCCTTCAGGTCGGGCGCGGCTTGGTGATTCGGGAGCGACCATGCGGATCCTGGTGGTGGAGGACGATGCGATGGTGGCTTCCGGCCTCGGCGAGGCGCTGCGGCGGGCGGCCTATGCGATCGACCTCGTGGCGAGCGCCGAGGCCGCGCTGGAGACGATGGAACTCGCCGATTACGACCTCGCCATCGTGGATATCGGCCTGCCGCGCACCAATGGCCGCGAGCTGATCCGGCAGCTCCGCCAACGCGGAAAGACTTTGCCGATCATGATCCTGACCGCCCATGACGGGCTCGAGGACCGCGTGCGCGGCCTCGACGTGGGCGCCGACGACTACATGGTGAAGCCGTTCCAGCTGCCCGAGCTGCTCGCCCGTGTGCGCGCGCTGATCCGCCGCAGCCAGGCGGTGTCGAGCTCGGAGATCGTGGTCGGGGCCGTGCGCATCGATCTCACACGGCGCAGCGCCGAGGCGCGCGGCATCGCCCTCGACCTCACCAGCCGGGAATGGGACATCCTCGAGCAGCTCGCGCTGACCTCGCCGAAGGTCGTATCCAAGGCGAAGATGATCGACAGCCTGAGCGACTGGGACAACGACCTCACCCCAAACGCCGTCGAGGTCTCCATGTCCCGCCTGCGCGCCAAGCTGCAGGGCTGCGGCATCGCCATCCGCACCATCCGCGGCATCGGATACCGGCTCGATGAAACAAGCTAGCCGCTGGCCCTCGCCCTGGCACGGGCTGCGCGGCCGCCTGCTCGGGATCCTGCTCGTGCCGCTGCTCGTGCTCGGCGTCGCGAGCGGGCTGATCGCCTACCGGGTCGCCGACGCCACCGCGCAATCGGCCTTCGACCATGCGCTGAAGGACGACGCCATGGCGCTCGCCGCGCGCATCGCGGTGAAGGACGGGCGGATCCTGTTCGACCTGCCGCCGGCGGCCGAGTCCGTGCTGCGCACGGACAGCGAGGACCAGGAGTTCTTCTCCGTGCACGGGCCCGACGGCCGCTATCTCGGCGGCGACGCGGACCTGTCGGTCGCGGGCGGCGGGCGCGGCGAACCGACCCTGTCGGACACGGCGCTGCGCGGCCATCCGGTGCGCATGGCGACCTATCTCCTCGGCACCGACGCGGGCACGGTCACGGTCGCCTTCGCGGAGACCTTGAACAAGCGCGACACCGCCCGCTCGCAGATCCTGACCGCGCTGATCATGCCGACGCTCCTGTTCCTGGTGGCGACCGCGGTGCTCGTCACCTACGGCGTCACGGTCGGGCTCGCGCCGCTCAAACTGCTGTCGCGGCGCATCGAGCAGACGCCGCGCAGCGACATCAAGGCGGTCGAGGCGGCCGGCGTGCCCGACGAGATCGTGCCGCTGGTCGGCGCGATCAACCGGCTGATGGCGGATCTGCGTGCCTCCGCGGCAGCCCAGCGCACCTTCCTCAGCAATGCGGCGCATCAGCTGCGCACCCCGCTCGCCGGGCTGCAGACGCAGCTCGAACTCGCCGCCGAGGACCTGCCGCCGGCGAGCCGCGAGCCGCTTGCCCGGCTCGGCGCGGCGACGGCGCGCGTCGCCCATCTCGCCCGCCAGCTGCTCGCGGTCGCCCGCTCGGCGCCGGAGGCGAGCCTCGGCCACGAGGCGGAACGGGTCGATCTCGCCGACCTCGTCGAGGAGAGCGCCTCGGCCTGGTACGACCTCGCCACCGCCGGCGGGGTCGAGCTCGACTTCAGGCTGGCGCCCGCGGTGGTGATCGGATCGTCCTGGCTGCTGCGCGAGCTGGTCGGCAACCTGATCGAGAATGCGGTGCGCCACGGCGGCCCCGGCGTGCATGTCACCGTCGCCTGCGGCGGCGGCGAGGCGGCGCCCATGCTGGAGGTCGCCGACGACGGCCCGGGCATTCCGGAGGACGAGCAGGCGCGGGTGTTCGACCGCTTCTACCGGGGCAGCGGCGCGGCCCCGTCCGGGACCGGCCTCGGCCTCGCGATCGTCCGCGACGTGGCCGAGCGGCACGGCGCCGAGATCACGATCGAGTCGGGCCGCGACGCCCGCGGATGCCGGTTCCGCATCGTGTTCCCGCCGGCGGCCGAGACGCCCGGATAGGCTCGTGCGACGAGCACAGGATCTCGCATGCCCGTTCGGACGGATAGGTGGCGGATCGTACCGGAGACAGAGGTGACACGTGTCGCCGCGCGATCGCGGACCTTTGCGATGGCGAGGCCCGCGCGCTGCGCGGTGCAGCACCGCCCACGTCGTGTCACCCCGCTTCTGGACGGGACCTACAGGACCGATGTATGCCGGACCTCCGAAGTTTCGCGAAGCCTGACGACCGCGGCGTCACCCGGCCGGAAGGCGTCGCGACGTGAAGTCTTGAACTCGAGGTCCGGCCCCGGCGTCGGCCATGCCGGAGCCCAGCCTTGCCGTCTCATTCCTCGCTTGCTCCGATCGCCCTCACCATGGGCGAACCGGCCGGGATCGGCGGCGAGATCACGCTGGCGGCCTGGGCGAGGCTCCGCGCGGCCGGCTTGCCCTTCTTCGTCATCGACGACGCGGAGCGCCTCCAAGGGCTGGCAGGCCGGCTCGGGCTCGCCGTGCCGGTCCGCCGGATCGGCGCGCCGGCCGAGGCGGCCGCCGTCTTTTCGCGCGCGCTGCCGGTGCTGCACCGGCCGCTCGCCTCCCCGGTCGAGCCGGGCGTGCCCTCCGTCGCCAACGCGGCGGGCGTGCTCGCGTCGATCCGCACGGCGGTCGAGTTCGCGGCGACCGGCGCCGCCGCCGCGGTGGTGACGAATCCGATCCAGAAATCCGTGCTGCACAAGGCCGGCTTCGCGCATCCCGGCCACACGGAATTCCTCGGCGAGATCGCCGGGACCGGGCGGGCGCCGGTGATGATGCTCGCCTCGCCCGAGCTCCGGGTGGTGCCGGTCACCGTGCATGTCTCGCTGAAGCAGGCGATCGCCATGCTCACGACGGACCTGATCGTCGAGACGGCGCTCACCACGGCGGAGGCGCTCCGGCGCGACTTCGCGATCGCCGCGCCGCGGCTCGCCATCGCCGGGCTCAATCCGCATGCCGGCGAGGACGGCGCCATGGGCGACGAGGACCGCCGCATCGTCGCCCCCGCGGTCGCGCGGCTCGCCGCCCTGGGGCTCGACGTCTCCGGCCCGATGCCGGCCGACACGCTCTTCACCGCGCGCGCCCGCGCCGGCTATGACGTGGCGCTCGGCCTCTATCACGACCAGGCGCTGATCCCGATCAAGACGCTCGACGTCGACGGCGGCGTCAACGTGACGCTCGGCCTTTCCATCGTGCGCACCTCGCCCGACCACGGCACCGCCCTCGACATCGCCGGCCGCGGCGTCGCCGATCCCGGCTCCCTGGTCGCGGCCGTCAGGATGGCGGCCGACATCGCCGCCCGCCGTGCCCTGCCAAGGAGGCAATCCGCATGAGACCGCTCCGCCTCGGCGTGAACATCGACCATGTCGCCACCGTGCGGAACGCACGCGGCGGCGACAATCCCGACCCGGTCCGCGCCGCTCACCTCGCCATCGAGGCCGGCGCCGACGGCATCACGGCGCATCTGCGCGAGGATCGCCGGCACATCCGCGACGAGGACATGCGGCGGCTGAAGGCCGAGATCTCGAAGCCGCTCAATTTCGAGATGGCGGCGACGGACGAGATGATCGCCATCGCCGAGGCGATCCGGCCGCACGCCGCCTGCCTCGTGCCGGAGCGCCGGCAGGAGGTGACCACGGAAGGCGGCCTCGACGTCGTCGCGATCGAGGCGACGCTCGCCGCCAAGGTCGCGCGGCTCGCCGCCGCGGGGATCCGCGTGTCGCTCTTCATCGATCCCGATCCGCGCCAGGTCGAGGCGGCCCGCCGCGTCGGCGCCCCGGTGATCGAACTCCACACCGGGACCTATGCGGAGCGCTTCGCGACCGACGACCGCGAACTCGAACGGCTCACCCACGCCGCCGCCGTCGCCGAGGGTCTCGGCCTCGAATGCCACGCAGGGCACGGCCTGACCTATGCCAATGTCGGCCCGGTCGCGCGCATCCCCACCATCGTCGAGCTCAATATCGGGCATTTCATCGTCGGCGAGGCGATCTTCGTCGGCCTCGCCGAGGCGATTCGGCGCATGCGCGAGGCGATGCGGCGGTGACGGTCGCGCGGCGCGGGGGCCTGTGTGGGGGGATGGGCTGCACTCTCGGTCGCAAGATTTTGGAGCGGGCGATGGGGATCGAACCCACGACCTGCGGCTTGGGAAGCCGATGCTCTACCGCTGAGCTACACCCGCTTGTGACGCAACAGATACCGCCCAACCGGACCGGCGCGCAAGGGGCTTCGGGGCGCGGTCGCGCGCCGTCGCAGGCCGTCAGGCGAGCGCGCGGGCGAAGCGGGCGGTCTCTGCGGCGGCGAACAGGATGTTGCCCTTGAGGGTCGCCGGGGAGGAGCCGCGCGGGCCGAAATCGTGGCTGCCGTCCTCCACGAACACGACCTCCACGGGCGGCTGCAGCCCGAACCCCTCGACCTCCGCGCGGTTGCCGAATTCGTCGCGCTCGCCCTGCAGCACGAGGGTCGGGAGGCGGATCTCGACGAGCGGGGCGAGGCGCAGGTCGACCGGCCGGCCGGGCGGGTGGAACGGATAGCCGAAGCAGGCGACCCCGGCGACGCGCGGGTCGAGCGGCGCGCCGGCCGTCATCGCGGCGACGCGCCCGCCCATGGACTTGCCGCCGATCAGGATCCGCCCGGCCGCCTCCGGCGCGGCGAGGACGGCGTCGATCGCGGCGCGGTATTCGCCGACGAGCTTGCCCGCTTCCGGCGGCGGGGTCTTCTTGCCGCTCGTCCGCCGCGCCGCCATGTAGCCGAATTCGAAGCGGGCGACCGCCAGACCTTCCGCCGCGAGCGCCTCGGCGAGGCGGTTCATGAAGGGCGCGTCCATCGGCGCGCCCGCGCCATGGGCGAGCAGCACCGTGGCGGCGGCGACGCCGTCGGGCAATGACCAGATCAGGTCGGTCAAGGTCGTCTCCGCGGGTCAGTAGTAGCCGAGCGGGAAGTAGCGGAAATAGAGCTCGGACATGGTGCCGTTCTCGGCGAGCCGGGGCAGGGCATAGTCGAGGAACTGCTTCAGGCGCTTGTTGTTCTTGGCGACCGCGATGCGGAAGCCCTCGCCGAAATAGGCGGTCTCCAGATAGGGCTCGCCGCGGAAGGCGCAGCAATTGTGGCTGGTCTCGCCGGTCAGCCAGAAACTGAGGCCGACCGCGTCGCCGAAATGCACGTCGACGGTGCCGTCGCGCAGCGCGTCGCGCGCCGCGGCCTCGTTCGGATAGGCGACGACGCGCGACTTCTTGAAGTAATCGAGAATATAGGCCTCGTGCGCGGAGCCGGACACGACCGAGATCCAGCGCCCCGCGAGGCCCTCCGGCGTCGCCGTCACGGTCGCGTTGCGCGTCGCCACGAAGCGGCCGGGCGTGGTCAGGTAGACGTCCGACGTGTCGAGCTTGGCGCGGAGCTCCGGGCCGACATTGAGGCCGGCGATGATCGCGTCGCCGCGCCGCTCGCCGAGCGCGGTGACGAGGTCGTCGAACGGCCGCATCTGCACCGTGCAGGTCGCCTGCAGCTCGGCGCAGATGGCGCGGGCGAGATCGACGTTGAAGCCGGTCAGCCGCCCGCCCGAATCGAGGAAGTTGAACGGGGGGAAGTCGCCGCTGGTGAGGAAGCGGATCGTGCCGACATCGCCCGGAGGACGCTCCGGACGCCGCTTCGGATCCCAGAAGTTCGGGATCGTCATCACGCTGCCGGCGGCCGGCTGCGGGGCCGTCTGAGCGTATAGATTTGTTGCCGTTACTGCATATGTCAATGCAATGACAGCAAAGATCTTGGCAAGAACCTGAATTCGACCGGGTTTCATCATTTTAACCGAGACAGTCACCAATCGATCTGGGATCTTCCCATAGGTCATCGCGCGCCGGCAGCCGCTCGCCGCGGCGCCGCAACGCGAGCCTTGCGGATGGAACGACGATAGTGGACGTCTCGGCCGATAGAAAGGGCAGCCACGCCGGTACCGTATCGGCCGCAAGGCCGGGCGGTGCCGATTTCGGCCGCGGTCAGCGCCCGGCCGGGGCGAGCCTCGCCATCAGGCGACCGTCCTTCGTGACCGCCGAGGCGCCCGAGGCGGATTGGCCCGCGGAAGCGCGCATCGTGGCGGCGGCCGGCTTCCCGCGCTTCGTCGTGCGCGAGGCGGTGCGGCGGGCGGCGGCGAGCGGGCGCAGCGTGGCGGAGGTGCTCGTCCGCGACCGGGCGATCACCGAGGATCTCTGGTGGCAGACGCTCGCGGATCATCTCGGCCTCGCGAAGGTTCCGGCGATCGAGGCGGCGCCGGCCGGCCGCGACCTCGACTTGCCCGAGCCCGCCGTGCTGTGCCGCGCCCGCCACGTGCCGATCCTGCGCGGCGGGGAGGTCGCGCTTGCCATGGCGCCGCGCGGCGCCGAGATCGACCGGCTCGCGGCCATGCTGGCGGCCGAGCCCGCGCAGCGCCGCCGCGTCGTCATCGCCGCGCCTTCGCTCATCCGCGACGCGCTCGTGCGCCGCTACGCGGCGCATCTGACCGGCCACGCGCTCAACTCCGTGCGCGCGCTCGGGCCGGGCTTCTCCGCCGCCGGCTCGCGCGGGCTCGCGGCGGTCGCGCTGCTCGGCGGCACGGTCGCCATGGCGGTCGCGGCCTTCCTCGCCGGCGGGCTCGCCTCCTATCTCCTCATCGCGGTGGCCCTGCCGTCCTTCCTCGCCGTGGCGACCCTGCGCCACATGGCGGCGGATGCGCTGGCGGCGCCGCGCCCCACCCCGCCCGAGCCGCCCGCCGACGTGGACCTGCCGACCTACGCGGTGCTGGTGCCGCTCTACCGCGAGGCGCATGTGGTCGGCGACCTGGTCGCGGCGCTCGGGGTGCTCGATTATCCGGCCGACCGCCTCGACGTCGTCCTCGTCGTGGAGGGCGACGACATGCCGACGCTCGCCGCCGCCCATGCGGAGACGGCGGCCACCGCCATCCGCGTCCTCGTGGTGCCGCCGTCGCGCCCGCGCACCAAGCCGAAGGCGCTGAACTTCGCGCTCGCGACCGTCGATGCCGACTATGTCGCCGTGTTCGACGCCGAGGACCGCCCGGCGCGCGGCCAGCTGAAACGCGCCGTGGCGATGTTCGAGGCCAATCCGGGCCTCGACGGCCTGCAGGCGGTGCTCGGGATCGACCACGCGCCTGCCTCGCGCAACTGGTTCGCGCGCCAGTTCTCGCTCGAATACGCCATGCTGTTCCGCGGCATCCTGCCCATGCTGGCGGCGGACGGGCGGCTCTTCCTGTTCGGCGGCACGTCGAACCACTTCCGCCGCGCCGCGCTGGTCGCCGCCGGCGGCTGGGATCCGTACAACGTCACCGAGGACGCCGACATCGCGATCCGGTTCGCCCGGCTCGGCTGCCGCGCCGGGCTCATCGAGTCCTGGACCGGCGAGGAGGCGCCGCTCACCTCCGGCGCCTGGATGCGGCAGCGCACGCGCTGGATGAAGGGCTGGATGCAGACCTGGAGCGTGCATATGCGCGCGCCCAGGCGGCTCTACCGCGAGCTCGGCGCCTCGAACTTCCTCCTTCTGCAGGTGCTGATCCCGGCGCAGATCCTGTGCGTGCTGGCGCTGCCGCCGAGCCTCGTCCTCCTCGCGCTCGCGCTCGGCGGCACCATCGCGCTTTCCGGCGAGCGCGGCTTCACGGAGGATTGCCTCACCGTCGCCTGCCTGTTCGCCTGGGCCTGGGGGTGGTTCGGATCGTTCCGCCTCGCGCACCGGCTCGACCGCCGCGACCATGTGGCCCGCCTCGCGATCGACGTGCCGACCATGCCGCTCTACTGGCTGCTCGGCGGCCTCGCGACGCTCGCCGCCATGATCGATCTCGTCCTGGCGCCGTCGCGCTGGACCAAGACCGCGCATGGCCGCGCGCGCCGGTCCGGCCGCCCCGTCGCATGATCGCGCACTGCGCTCTGCCGCAATGCTGCCCAGAAGTTTCCACCATGCCGCCGCAAGTAGAATGTCAGGGAACCAAGTCGAACCGCGCCCACGACGCCGGGGATCTGCGGATAGTGCTGCGCCGCGGAGCGTTTTCGTGAGGTGTCTGCTCGCCGGAACCGCTGAGGGGCTTGCATCCCGGCCGATGTTCGGCCATGGATTTCATCTTGCGGCATGTTTGGTTCCGAGTGTACGAGGTTACATGCTCATCGATCGTCCCGACACCGGCCGACGTCGCTTCCTCGGCGATGCCGCGCTCACCGCCTCCGGCCTCGCCGCGACCGGGCTCATCCTCAGCGGCTGCAGCCTCGGGGGCGACCTGCTCACCCCGCAGATCACGATCGACGCCTCGCGGCCCTACAAGCCGGTCAATCCGTCCCAGGCGGCCGCGGCGATCAGTGCCTATCGGCAGGCGAACGGGTCGGGCTCCCTTTCGGTCGACGGCCATCTGACCCAGGTCGCGGCGACCTATGCGCAGCACATGGCGGACGCCGACAAGATGTCGCATGCGCTCCCGCCCTACGGCACGCTCGACCAGCGCCTGCACGCGGCCGGCTACGGCTATCTGGCGGCGGGCGAGAATCTGGGCGTCGGCTACCGCGACTTCGACGACGCCTTCCAGGGCTGGAAGAACAGCCCGGCGCATGACCGCGGCATGAAGGACCCGGACTACACGGTGATGGGCATCGCGTCCGTCTACGACCCGTCGAAGAACTGGAAGACCTTCTGGTGCCTGATGTTCGCCAAGCCGCGCCGGCCCGACGACCTGCGCGTCGGCTCCGCCCGCGCCAAGCCGGTGCCGGGCGGCTCGAGCACCGGCGGCCTCGGCCTCGGGCTTTCGTTCATGGGCTGGAAGATCTGAGAGGGGCGGGCGGGCGAGGGGCGCCCTCGGCCGCTGACTGGGTCGATCGCTTCCGGCGGCACCGCGGGGCTTGGTCCTCTTTCATGCGGACCTTTGAAGCCTTCAAGCCGCCGGCTTGAGCTGGCGGACTGGCGCGGTGCGACCCTCTCGGAGCCCGCCCATGATCCGTGCCGCCGTCCTGATCTGCTGTCTCATCCTCCTCGCGAGGCCGGCCGATGCCGACGAGAACGACGTCGGCGCGCGGTTTCCCGGCACCGCCATCGCCAAGTTCGTGACGAGCGCCGAACGGGACGTGCCCTATGACCGGGCGACCGTGATCATCGGTCTCCGCGCGAATGGAGGATCGCCCGACGACGTCGCGGCGCGGCTCGCGGGAGAGTTGGCGCCGCTCCTCGCGGCCCTGCGCAAGGTCGTCCCGGCCGACGACGCCCTCAGGTCGCGCGGACCGACGATCCGGGATGTTTATGAGACGGTGCGCGACGGGGGTCAGGAGCGGCTCGACATGCGCAAGACGCTCGGCTCGGAAGGCGACTATGAGCTGAGGGTCGAGCTGACGGACATCGGCCGTGTGCCGGAAATCCTGACGATCACGAAGGATGCCGGCGCCACCGCCGTCGGCGTGCATTTCGCCACCTCGACCGCCGACCGCGTTCTCGAGGACTTGAGGGAAGACGCCGTGCGCAGAGGGGTCGAGCGCGCGAGGCGGTTGATCCCGGTCGCCGGCGCCAGGCCCGGCCGGGTGCTGGAGATCCGCGACTACGACATACAAGGTCCGGAACTCGGAATGCCGAGCGGGCCCGGGAAAGCCTACGTTCCGATCCTGCCCGGCATCAACAAGCTCTCGGTTTCGGTCGAAGTCTGGGTCGAGATGGTTTCGCCCTGACGAGCCCTGACGCCGGCTCCGCATCCGGGCGCAGAGCCATCACATGCAGGAAGACGAAGCCTTTAAGCCGCCGGGTTGACCTTGCGGAATGATCCGGTGTCCTTGAAGGAGCCCGCTCATGATCCGCGCCTTATTGCTCACGTCCTGTCTCGCAGTCTTCACGACCTCGGCCGCCGCCGAGGACGCCAATGTCACCGTGCGGTTCCCTAGCACGGCCATCGCCAAGGTTATGTCCACCGCCGAGCGTGACGTCGATTACGATCGGGCCAAGGTGGTGATTGGAGTGACGGCGACGGGCGCATCTTCCGAGGAGGTGGCGAGGCGCCTTGCGGAGACGCTGACGCCGCTCGTGGCGACTTTGCGCAAGGCCGTCCCCACCGACAAAGCCTTGAGCTCGTCGGGGCCAACCATTCGCGACAGATATGAAATCGTTCGGGACGAGCAGGGCAGGGAAATCTACGAGAAGCGCAAGAGGATCGGTTCGGAAGGATCTTATGACATCTATGTCGCGCTATCGGACCTGAGCCGCGTCGCAGACATCGTCAAGATTGCGACGGACGCCGGTGCCTTTGTGTACCGCGTCGAGTTCGCGACATCGACGTCGAAGGCTATTTACCAGGAACTCAGGGAAGAGGCCGTGCGCAAGGGTGTCGAGCAGGCGAAGCGGCAGATCGAAGCGGCCGGCGGCAAACCGGGCCGAGTTCTCGAGATACAGGATTCGAATTTTCGCGAGCAGGCTGACCTAGGAGTCCCTAGAGGATCCGGAACCGAAACGATTCCGATCCTGCCGGGCACCAACTACCTCTCAGTCATGGTAGACGTCTGGGTCGAGATCCTTAAACCTTCACTGCCTACACCAAAGCGCTCCACGCGCTGAGGCCGAGACGGGGCTCCACCATGCTTGGGACCCGCGAGCACGATAGACGGCGACGCCTGCTTGCGGCAGCTGAAGTCGATGACCATCAGCGCTCGCGGGCACGCCCCCGCGCCAGATCGTCGCTCACTCCGCGCGTGGCTCGTCCCCCGCTTTCTCGAACTGCTTCGGGTCGTAGTGATACTTCGTCGAGCAGAACTCGCAGGTGACGACGATCTCGCCGTCGACGGTCATGTCGGCGACCTCCTCGGCGGTGAACTGGGAGAGCATGCCGGTGACCGCCTCGCGGGTGCAGCGGCACTTGTCCTGGAGCGGGCCGGGTTCCAGAACATGCACGCCGCGCTCGTGGAACAGGCGGTAGACGAGCTTCTCGGCATGCACGACGGGATCGATCAGCTCGATGTCCTCGATGGTGGCGACGAGGCTCTGCGCCTCCACCCAGGCGTCGTCCTCGTCCATGTCGGGCGTCTCGATGCCGACCGGCGCGTCGCCCGGATCGAGGTCGCGGTGGCGCACCCGGTCCTCGGATTCCGGCAGGAACTGGAGCAGGAGCCCGCCCGCGCGCCAGGCATGGCGGGCGCCGCGGCCGGGATCGCGCGTCAGCATCTCCGCGACAGCGAGGCGGACGCGGGTCGGGATCTGTTCGGACTGGTGGAAATAGGCGTGCGCCACGTCCTCCAGCGTGCCGCCGTCGAGCGCGACGACGCCCTGGTAGCGGTTGGTGTGCTGGCCCTGATCGATGGTCATGGCGAGGTGGCCCTTGCCCAGCAGCGCCGGGCCGGTCGCCTTGCCCTCCGCGATGAGGGTCTCGATCTCGGCCCGGTCGAAGCTCGCATAGGCGCGGATGCGGTCGGGCGTGGTGAAGTCGACGACCAGCATGGAGACCGGCCCGTCGGTGCGCGTCTGCAGGATGAAGCGGCCCTCGATCTTCAGCGAGGAGCCGAGCAGCGCGGTCAGCACGATCGCCTCGCCGAGCAGCTGCGACACCGGCTTCGGATAGGCGTGGCGCTCGAGGATGGAATCGATCGCGGGGCCGAGCCGGACCACGCGGCCGCGCACGTCGAGCGCGGGCACGACGAAGGGCATGACGGTGTCGTCGGCGGATTCCCGCGGCGGGCGGACTTCCAGGGCGGGTTCGGACATGGGCAAGACTCGGGCGCTGCGGCGCGATCGCCGGGACGGAACGCCTCAGATAGGGTCGCCGGCGCGCGAAGCCAACCCTGACCGGGGGCGGCTCGGGCGCGGCGTCCGTGACGGCACACAAGGAAAAACCGGACCTCATCGCTGAGATCCGGTTTGACGGGCCGTCCGCTGGGGGACAGGCGGCCGACCCGCAATGGGAGGGAGGGTGACCCGTGGTTCAGTGGCAGACCTTGGTCCAGTAGGGGTTGCCGTAATAGTCGTAGGTCACGACCTTGTGGCAGGCCGGGTAGTAGACCGGGCGCGGCGCGACATAGACCGGGGCGTAGCCATAGCCGTAACCGTAGCCGTGGCTCTGGGCGATCGCGCCGCCGATGATGGCGCCGCCCACGAGGCCTGCGACGAAGGCGCCGCCGTTGCCGGCCTGCGCTTCGGAGGTGCCGGCGACCGAGGCGGTCGCGAGGGTGGCGGCGGTGACGGCGGCGGTGATGAACTTGGTGAACATGGCTCTCGTCTCTCGGTGGCTCCGGAGCGGCCCGCTCCGTTCGTTTCGATGAGGAGAGCTTGCCACCGGGCGCATGCACCCGAACCGAACGGGCGCTTCAGAAACCGTTCATGTTCGAAGGGCGGGATCACGCTTCCGTGATCTCGGGCTGTGCCTTGTCGCGTCTCGGGCGGCGGGCGGCCGGATCGGCAGGGGATCCGGCCGCGCTCGCGGGAGGCCTCATGGGAAGGGCCAGGCGCTCAGTGGCAGACCTTGGTCCAGTAGGCATTGCCCCAGTAGTCGTACTTCAGGACCTTTTCGCATTCCACATAGACCGGCGCCTGATAGACGTGGCCGTAGGTGTAGGTGTGCGTCGGCAGGTATTGCTGCTGCTGGCCGTAGTGATTGTCGTGGCCATAGCTGTTGTGGTTGTCGTGGCCGTAGTTGTTGTCGTGGCTGTCGTGATTGTCATGGCTGTCATGGCCGTAATTAGCGTCGTGGTTGTCGTGGCTGTCGTGGCCGTAATTGTTGTCGTGGCTGTCGTGGGTCTCGTGGCCGTAGCCGGGCTGCTGGTAGTGCTGTCCGTAGGTGTAGACCTGGGTGTAGCCGTAGCCGTGGCCATAGCCTTGGCCGTAGCCGTAGCCGTATTCGTTGGCCTGGGCGGAGCCGGTGGCGGCGAGCGAGGCGCCGGCGAGCGCGGTGGCGGCGAGGGCGGCGGTGAGGAGGGTGCGGAGCATGGTCTTCATCCTGTGATGGGGGAGACGTTCATGTCTCCTCGGTTTCGATGAAGGCACCTTGCGCCCAGGCCCTTGTCCCGCCGCGTAACGCCGTCCTCAGAAACCATTCATCATCAAAAATATCGATCACGCTGCGGTGAATACCACGACGAGTCCTTCGACCTTCGCCCCGCGATCTAGCCTCAACCAGGTTTGCTTCATGACGAGAAGCTGACCAACTTCAGATACCGCGTCGAAGACATAAGATTTGCCATGGGCGTAGCGAAGCGACTCTTGCAACACCCAGGGCGCCGGCCCCGCCCCGGCGTCCTCCACCGTGAAGGCGGCGAGCCCGCCCGGCGCGAGTGCACGCCGCGCCGCCGCCAGCACCGGGGCGAGGTCACCGAGATAGCAGAACACGTCTGCGGCGGTGACGAGATCCAACTTCTCGCTCGCGCCGAGGATGCCGACCACGTCGTCGACACGGAGGTCGTCATAGACGCAGCGCGCCGCCGCCTCGGCGATCATGCGCGGCGAGAGGTCGACGCCGGCGAGGCGATCGACCCTGGCGCGGATCGCCGCGCCCATCAGCCCGGTGCCGCAGCCGAGGTCGAGCGCGCGCCCGAAGCGCCGGCCCGGCGCGACGCCGTCGAGGGCGTCGGCGATGAGCGTCGGGGCGCGATAGCCGAGCGCGCCGATGAGCGCCTTGTCGAAGCGGGGCGCGTAGTCGTCGAAGAGGGCGCGCACATAGCCCTGCGGTGGCACCGGCGGGGCGTCGAGCCGGCCGAGCCTCGCCAGATGCAGCGCGGCGCCGAGCCGGTCGTCCGTGTCGAGGCGACGGGTCTCGCCGAGGGCCGCGGCCGCGCCGTCCATGTCGCCGGCCGCCTCGCGGTAGCCGGCGAGCACGAACCACCCGGCGGCCCAGCCGGGCGCGGCCTCCAGCGCCTGCTCCATCACCTCGGCGGCGGCCGAATGGTCGCCCGCCTCGGCAAGGCCGGCCGCATAGGCATGGCGGCGATCGGCGACCGGATCGCCGGAGGAGAGCATTGGCATGGCGGTCTGATAGCGTGACGGCGCCGGCTTGGCGAGGCCGGCCGCCCGGATCCTGCCACCCGGCGTCAAGGCCCTGTTCGAGGCTGACGAAGCCCGATCCAGCGCCTACATAAACGCGATGCCCGCGACCGACCTCCTCACCCTCACGCCCGCCGGCCTCTACTGCCCGCCGGGCGGCTTCCATGTGGACCCGGTCCGGGCGGTCGACCGCGCGCTGATCACCCACGGCCATTCCGACCACGCCCGCTCCGGCCACCGCGCCGTGCTGGCGACCGAGGACACGCTCGCCATCATGGCGGTGCGCTACGGCGAGCATTTCGCCGAGACGACGGAGGCCGCCCCGCTCGGCCGACCGCTCAAGGTCGGCGACGTCACCGTGACGTTCCATCCGGCCGGCCATGTGCTCGGCTCCGCCCAGATCGCCATCGCGGCGAAGGGCTGCCGGATCGTCGTGTCGGGCGACTACAAGCGCCAGCTCGACCCGACCTGCCTGCCGTTCGAGCCGGTCGCCTGCGACGTGTTCGTCACCGAGGCCACCTTCGGCCTGCCGGTGTTCCGCCATCCGGACGCGCGCGGCGAGATCCGCGCGCTGATCGAGAGCGCCGCGCTGTTCCCGGATCGCCCGCATCTGGTCGGCGCCTATGCGCTCGGCAAGGCGCAGCGGGTGATGGCGCTCCTGCGCGAGGCCGGCTGGGACCGGCCGATCCATCTCCACGGCGCGCTCGAGCGCCTCTCCCGCTTCTACGAGAGCCGCGGCGTGGACCTCGGCGAGCTTCGCCCGGTGAAGGGCCTGAAGGCGAAGGACCTTGCCGGGGAGATCGTGATCGCGCCGCCGGGCTCCATGGCCGACCTCTGGTCGCGCCGGCTCGGCGACCCGGTCACCGCCTTCGCGTCCGGCTGGATGCGCGTGCGCGCCCGCGCTCGGCAGCGCGGCGTCGAATTGCCGCTCGTCATCTCCGACCATTCCGACTGGGACGATCTCTGCGCCACGATCGAGGAGACCGGCGCCGGTGAAGTCTGGGTGACGCACGGCGCCGAGGAGGCGCTCGTCCACTGGTGCCGGACGCGCGGGCTGCAGGCGAAGCCCTTGCACATGCTCGGCTATGGCGACGAGGGCGAGGCCGAGCCGGCGCCGCCGGGCGGCGCAGAGGCCGCGCCGGCCGAAGAGGCCGCGCCTTGAACCGCTTCGCCCATCTCCTCGACCGCCTCGCCTATGAGCCGCGCCGCAACGCCAAGATCGCGCTGATGGCCGACTATATGCGCCGCGAGCCCGACCCGGAGCGCGGCTGGGCGCTCGCCGCGCTGACCGGCGGCCTCGTCTTCCGCGAGGCGAAGCCGGCGCTGGTGCGCGGCCTCATCATGGAGCGCACCGATCCGACCCTGTTCGCGCTCTCCTACGACTATGTGGGCGACCTCTCCGAGACCGTCGCGCTGATGTGGCCCGCGCCGGAAGCGCGCCCGAACGAGGTTCCGCATCTCTCCGACGTGGTCGAGACGCTGCGCACGCGCTCCAAGTCCGAACTGCCGCGCATCCTCGCCCGCTGGCTCGACGCGCTCGACGAGGCCGGCCGCTGGGCGGTCCTGAAGCTCATCACCGGATCGCTCCGCGTCGGCGTCTCCGCGCGCCTCGCCAAGACGGCAGTCGCGAGCCTCGGCGGCAAGGACCCCGACGAAGTCGAGCATGTGTGGCACGGGCTCGAGCCGCCCTATCTCGACCTTTTCGCCTGGGTGGAAGGGCGCGGCCCGCTCCCCGACTCAGGCGACCCGACGCCGTTCCGCCCGCCCATGCTGTCGCATGCGCTGGAGGACCCGGACTTCGGCAAGCTCGACCCGGCCGACTTCGTCGCCGAATGGAAATGGGACGGCATCCGCGTTCAGGGTTCCGCCGGTCTGACCGACAGTCTCAAGCTGCGCCGGCGGCTCTATTCGCGCACCGGCGAGGACATCGGCGAGGCGTTTCCGGACCTGATGGAGGCGCTCGACTTCGACGCGACGCTCGACGGCGAGTTGCTCGTGCTCCTCGACGGCCGCGTGCAGAGCTTCAACGTGCTGCAGCAGCGGCTCAACCGGAAGACCGTGACGCCGAAGCTGCTCGTGGACTACCCCGCGCATATCCGCGTCTACGACCTGCTGGTGGAAGGCGGCGAGGACCTGCGGACGCTCCCCTTCGCCGAGCGTCGGGCGCGGCTCGAACGCTTCGCGGTCGCGCAAGCCGGCAATCCGCGCCTCGATCTTTCCCCGCTCGTGCCCTTCGCGACCTGGGACGACCTCGCTGCGGCGCGCGCCGATCCGGCCGTCGCCGGCGCCGGGCCGGACGCCGAGGCGGTCGAAGGCGTGATGGTGAAGCGCAAGGACAGCCCCTATCTGCCCGGCCGCCCGAAAGGCTACTGGTATAAATGGAAGCGGGATCCGCGCGTGGTCGACGCCGTGCTCATGTATGCCCAGCGCGGCCACGGCAAGCGCTCGTCCTTCTACTCGGACTTTACGTTTGGCGTGTGGCGCGGCGAGCCCGGGGCGGAGGAGCTGGTGCCGGTCGGCAAGGCCTATTTCGGCTTCACCGACGAGGAGCTGAAAGAGCTCGACCGGTTCGTGCGCGCGCAGACGATCAACCGCTTCGGCCCGGTCCGCGAGGTGCGCCACGAACCGACCGTCGGACTGGTGCTGGAGGTGGCGTTCGAGGGGCTCGCCCGCTCGACCCGGCACAAATCCGGCGTCGCCATGCGGTTTCCGCGCATCAGCCGGATCCGCTGGGACAAGCCGCCGATGGAGGCCGATCGCATGGACGTGCTCGAAGCGATGCTCTCGACGGGCGGCGACGCGGCGTGATAGGCCGAGCTTGGGCTCGATGAAGCGGAGGAGCGGCGGATGAACAGCTTGGAGCGCCTGTTCGGCGGGCCGCCGCTCAGGACCCTGTTGTGGCTCTGCTTCGTGTCGATCGTGATCGGCTTCGTGCTGACCACGCTCGGCCTGCATCCCTTCACGCTCGCGGTCAGGCTCTACAACGGCGTGCGCAGCCTGTTCAACGCGGTGTTCCATCTCGGCCTCGACAGCTTCGTCTGGCTCGGCCGCTATCTTCTCTACGGCGCCGTCGTCGTGGTGCCGGTGTGGATCGTCATGCGCGTCTTTTCGATGGGACGGCGCGGCTGAGCGGCCGCTTAGGGCCTGTCCCGTCCGGATCGCAAGGATCCGGACGAAAGGAACTGGCTCAAGCTATTGAATTTGGAGCATTTCCCGATCGGATGATTCCATCCGATCGGGAAATGCTCGAAAGCGGAGACCGCGGTGAGCAAGGCGCCGAGCCGGTTCAACTGGCCGCTCATCGTGGCGGGCGTGATGGGCGCGCGCGTCCTGATGCAGCTCACCCAGTCGACCAGCACGGTGCCGCCCAAGGGCGGCGGCGTCGACGGCTTCGGCACCTTGCCGGCCGCGATCCACGAGACGATCCGGACCGGCCTCCAGGCCGTCGCACCCGCGCCGTGGGACCATGTGGTGATCGCCGTCTCGGGCCTCCTCGTGGTCGCGGCCTGGGCGCGATGGGTGTTCGGCGCGCGGCCTTGAGGCCGCCGGGCGGCGCTCAGACGAAGGCGCTCGCCACCTTGTGCAGCCCGGCATGGCGCCGCGCCAGGGCCTCGATGTCGTCCTGGTAGCCGCCGCCGATCACGCAGGCGATCGGCAGGCCGGCGTCGCGCACCGTGCCGATCGTGGTGCGGTCGCGCTCTGCGAGCCCCTCGTCGCTGAGCGCGAGCCGGCCGAGGCGATCGTCGCGATGCGGGTCGACGCCGGCATTGTAGAAGACGAGGTCCGGCCGGTGGCGCGCGAGGACGCCGGGGAGCGTCGCGCGGAGCGCCTCCAGATAGGCGTCGTCCCCGGTCCGGTCGGGCAGGCCGATGTCGAGGTCGGAGGGGATCTTGCGGGCGGGGAAGTTCTTCTCCGCGTGGATCGAGAAGGTGAACACGGCCGGGTCGTCGGCGAAGATGTCGGCCGTGCCGTCGCCCTGGTGCACGTCGAGATCGACCACCAGCGCGCGCTCGACCCGGCCCTCGGCCATGAGCACCCGGATCGCCACGGCGACATCGTTGAACACGCAGAAGCCGGCGCCCTGCCGGCGCCGGGCATGATGGCTGCCGCCCGCGGTGTTGCAGGCGATGCCGTGTTCGAGCGCCAGCGACGCCGTCATCACCGTGCCGGCCGAGGCCGTGCGCGAGCGCCGCGCCACCCGCTCGCTCACGGCAAAGCCGATCTCCCGCTCGATCGCGGGCGGCACCGCGCCGTTGAGCACCTGGTCTACATAGCCCTGGTCGTGGACGAGGCCGAGCCAGCCGGCGGGCGCCTCGACCGGCTTGTGGAACGAGCCCGGCGCCGCGATGCCGTCCTCCACCAGGATTTCCGCGAGCCGGCGGAACTTGCGCATGGGGAAGCGGTGCTCGACCGGGAAGTCGGCGTCGTAATGCGGGTTGTGCACGATCGGGAGCGGCATGGCCTTACCTATACGCCGCGACCGCACGTCCGGACGAGGGGCGCCGAGCCGCCATGCGGCGCCGGGGTGTGTCGCTCTGCGCCCGCGTGCTAGGCGTCGCCGGGAAGGAGACCGCCATGCAGGCCGGCCGCGACGCCGACAAGGACCTCGAACCGCCGGGACACCGGGCCGTGTTCGCCATCGCCGTGCCGATGACGCTCGGCTTCATGACGACGCCGCTCGTCGGCCTCGTCGATCTCGGCGTGGTCGGACGGCTGGGCGACCCGGCCCTGATCGGCGGCGTCGCGATTGGCGCGGTGATCTGCGACATCCTGTTCGCGACCTTCAACTTCCTCCGCTCGGGCACGACCGGCTTCACCGCCCAGGCCTACGGGCGCGGCGACCGGGAGGGCATCGACGCCACGCTGCTCCGCGCCTTCGTGTTGGCGGCAGGCAGCGGCGTCATCACCGTCGCGCTCATCCCGGTCGCCGTGGCGCTCGGCCGGCACGGCTTCGGGGGCAGCCCGGCGGTGCAGGAGGCGACGTCGGTCTATGTGGCGATCCGGCTCATGGGCGCGCCGCTGACGCTCGCCAATTTCGCCCTGTTCGGCTGGCTGCTCGGCCTCGGCCGCGCCGGCTACGGCCTGCTGCTGCAGACGATCCTGAACGGCGTCAACATCGCCGCCGCCGTGATCCTCGTCCTCGTGTTCGACTGGGGCGTCGCGGGCGCGGCCTTCGGCGCCATCCTCGCCGACGCGGTGGCGCTCGTCGCCGGCCTCGTCGTGGTGGCGCGCGTCCGGCAGGGCGGGCGTTGGCCCGCGCGCCGCGTCGTGCTCGACCGCGCGGCGCTCGGCACCATGGTGTCGACCAACCGCGACATCATGATCCGCTCCTTCGTGCTGCTCGCCGCCTTCACCTTCTTCACGCGCGAGAGCGCGCGGCAGGGCGACGTCATCCTGGCGGCCAACGCCATCCTGGAGAAGCTCTTCCTGTTCGGCGGCTATTTCCTCGACGGCTTCGCCACGGCGGCGGAGACCTTCGTCGGCCGGGCGGTCGGCGCGCGCCGGCGCGACATCTACGACCGGGCGATCCGGCTCACCACGATCTGGGGCTTCGCGCTCGCCGGCGTGACGAGCCTCGCCCTCGTCGCCGGCGGCTACTGGCTGCTCGAGGTGATGACCACCTCGGCGGAGGTCAAGGCGACGGCGCTCACCTATCTCGGCTGGGCCGCCATGACGCCGCTCGCCGGCGTGCTCGCCTTCCAGATGGACGGCGTCTTCATCGGCGCCACCTGGTCGCGCGACATGCGCAACATGATGATCCTGTCGCTCGTCGCCTATCTGGCCGCCTGGGCGGTGCTGATGCCGGCTTTCGGCAATCACGGCCTGTGGACTGCCTTCCTCATCTTCCTCGGCTGCCGCGGCCTCTCGCTCTACATCATCAGCCTTCGGCGCGCGGCGGAGACGTTCGGCCCCGAAGCGACCCCGCCCGTCGGCGAACCGGTCGCCGCCGGCCCGGCGCCGCGGCGCTGAAGCGCTCTTGATGCCGGCAGCCTTCTCGCCCACCGGGCGCCTCCGGCCGGAGGCATGGGCGCGGGCGGCTTGCTGCTCCGCCGCGGCGGCGAGAGACAGGGTGCCACCGCGCCGAATGCTTCGTGGAGAGTCGTATCTGGTGTTCAGTATATTATTGCTTACAGAAAATTTACGATAAAAAGATCTAATGAGCGGATCAAGCGAAGGCGAGATATTTCGATTGACCAAGTAAAACGTGTCTCGTAAAAACGTCCAGGTGCATTTTTACTTGGCAGGGCACGCATGATGGATCACCGATACGATAGTGGTCATCTGTTGCGTGGGCGATTACTCATCGAGGAGTGGGCCGGTTCTGGAGCGTTGGGCCGCCTGCTCGGCGATGGGGCGCTCGTCGGTGATGACGGCCCTGATCCGTACCCCTCGATTCTGGCCCGAAGCCCCATCGTTCCTGGCGTGAACGCGATCCCGGCCGGTGAGACGCCGGCCGGCCTCGCGCGCCTGGAAAGGCCTCGCATCGAGACGATCGGCAGTCACGACGGCCCGACGTCTTTCAAGGCAGGCGACGGCGGGTTGACGCTCCATGGCGGTCAGGGGGACGATTCCCTGTCCGGCGCGGCCGGCAACGATTACCTGGTCGGCGGACAAGGCGACGACACGGTGCAGGGTGGTCCCGGCAACGACCAACTGTTCGGTGGCGCGGGGAACGATGTCCTCGAAGGGTCCGACGGTGCCGATCGCCTCGCTGCGGGCTCCGGCGACGATGTTCTCGTTGGCGGCAAAGGGGACGACATCCTGTCGTGTGGTCTTGGCGCCGACCGCGTGGCCGCAGGCCTCGGGGCCGACACCGTGATCGGTGGCCAAGGCAACGATGTCATCTTCGGCGACTTTGGCGACGACGAGCCCAATCCGGCCCCGCGACTTGCGGACTCGATCAATGCCGGGGAAGGAGACGATTTTGTCTATGGTGAAGGCGGAAACGACACGATCCTGGGTGTCGGCGGAGACGACCGCCTCTTTGGCGCGCAAGGCCGCGACAGCCTGGCGGGAGGCGCCGGGGACGATTGGATCTCGGGGGGACAAGGCAACGATACGATGCGCGGCGGAGCCGGCGCCGACACCTTCGAATTCGGTGACGAAGAGGCCGATACAGGCCGCGAACGAGACACCATTATCGACTTCAAACCCGGAACAGACAAAATCTTTATGATGGTATTCAATATATACGACTGGAGCGACATTATCATCACGGAGAAGCCCGAAGGTCTTCTTTTGACCTATGGTGACTTGTCAATTCTGCTCTTGGGCCTACACAAAGCCAGTGAATTGACAAGCGATGATTTTGTACTTTAGGAACGTCGCACGTCGTCATCTCGGATCTGAAAGCCCCGGTGTTCGGGGCACGGAGCCGCGACTTCACCTGGCACGGGTGCGTGAGGATGTCGGTGCGGAGCCGCTCTCGCGCCTCCGACCATGATCATGCCTGCTTACCGGCCAGCGCCTGCAGGGTGGCGGCGTCGGGTTCGCCGGTCGGTTTCAGGTTGAGCTTGCGCTGGTAGGCGCGGATGGCGAGCTTGGTCTTCTCGCTGAGCTTGCCGTCGATCGGGCCGGCATAGAGGCCCTGCGACTGCAGCAGGGTCTGGGCGCGGGTGATCGTGTCGGGGCTGTAGTCGGCGGCGGCGGGCGACGTGCCCGGCTCGGCCCAGACCGCGGTCTCCTCGTTGGCGGCGCGGTCGGCGGGCTTCGGCCGGAAGGTGGAGACGGCGAGCTTCGCCCCCGCGAGGGCCTTGGCGTCGAGATGCTTCGCCACGTCGTCCCGCTTCTTCGCCGCGTCGTCGTCGCCCTGCGCGGCGGCAAGCGCGAACCACTTGTAGGCGATCGCGAGGTCCTGCTTCACGCCCGAGCCGAGCGCGTGGATGATGCCGAGGTTGAACTGGCTGTCGCGCACGCCGGCATCGCCGGCCTTCTGGAACCAGGCGAGCGCATTCGCCATGTCGCCGTCGTTGGCGTAGAGGACGCCGAGATTGTGCATGGCGCGCAGGTTGCCGGCCTCGGCCGCCTTGACGTACCAGCGCTTCGCCTCGGCGGTGTCGCGGGTGCCGGTATGCCCCTTCTCGTAGGCGCTGCCGAGCCTGTACTGGGCCGGGATCAGGCCCTGGTCGGCGGCGCGGCGGTACCACGTGGCGGCCTCGGCCGGATCGGCGGCGACGCCACGGCCTTCCGTGTAGCGCAGGCCGATTTCGAACTGCGCCTTGGCGTCGCCGGCGAGCGCCGCCTGGCGCAGCGCCGCGGAGCCGATCTTCTCGGGCAGCGTGCCCGGCGTCCCGGCGACACCGGCGCGCGGCGGCGCCTTGATGGCGGAGGTGACGAGCGGATCGGGCGCCGCCGCCTCGGGGGCCGCGCGACTGTTGTCCGTGCGCACGACGTCGGTGCGCGGGGGCTCGATCAGCGGCGGCATGGCGATGGACGGGGCCGGCGGTACGGGATCGTTGAAGCTGGTGGTCGGGCCGGAGGGCGGCTGCAGGGTGGCGTCGAAGCCGCCCGCCGAACCGGTGGCGGGGCCGGTCGCGGGCGCGGCCGGGGCGGCCTTCGGCAGCGAGCCGGTGGTGCGGCCGTCGGCCGGCAGCTTCGGCGTGTCGGCGGTGACGATTGGAGCGGGTTCGCCGGCGCCGAGGCTCGCGACCGTCTCGCTGTAGTGGGTATAGGCCTGCAGCGCGAAGATCGCGATCACGACGGCCGCGGCGGACAGCATGAGCGGACGCTTGCGCGCGGCCACGACGGCGCCGATGCGGGCGAGTGCGCCCGGACCCGGCTCCCCGGCGTCCTCGCCGAAGCCCATGCCGCTGAGCGCGGAGGGCGAGGGCACCGGCTGGGAGTCCTTGGCGGCCTGGGCGGCGCGGCGGGCGGCCGCGATGAAGTCGGCGCGGCGGGCCGCGACCGGATCGCGCGCCTCCGCCAGCGGCGACGGAGCATCCGGCGCGGCGGGGCGGGGACCGGCGAAGGCGGGGCGGTCGAAGCCCGGCCGTTCCATGGAGCGGTCGAGCTCCGGGCCGGCCGTCTCCGGTTTCGCCTTCGCGGCGGCGGGCGCGGCAGCCGCGGGAGCGGCCGGGGCGGCGGCGGGGCGGGGCGGGCGGGCGCGGCCGATGCCGGGCTCGATCGGGCGGGTGTCCTCGTCGTCCGGGCGCTGGTTCTCGTCGATCTCGCGGCGCGACAGGAGGACGGTCGGCTCCTCGGCGGGCGCGGCCGGCGCGACCGTATCGGCGGCGCCGGTCGGACGGAACTGGAAGCTCGCCAGCTTGCGCTCGACGGAGGGCTTCGCCGCGGCGGGCTCCTCCAGGTTGCGCAAGCGGCCGACCACCGAGGTCAGCGCGTCATGCACGCTGTTGAGCGTGCCGGTCGTGGCGCTTTCCTGGGCGCGGGCGCCCTCGCGCAGGCGCTGCAGCTCCTCGCGGAGCGACTCGATCGCCTCGGCCGATCCGCCGGCCTCGGCGAGCGTGGCGTATTCGCGTACCGTGTCGCGCGCGGTCTCGCGGGCGGCCTCCAACGTTTCGCTGTCGCCGTCGGCCAGCATGGACTGGATGCGGGCGAGCGAATCCTCGATCGCCTCGAGGCCGGCGAAGCGGCTGTCGGTCGATTCCACCTGGCGGGTGAGGCGCGACAGCTTCTCCTCGATCTGCAGCAGCGCCCGCTCGTCCGGACCCCGGCGGCCCTGGCGCTCGACCAGTTCGGTCAGCCGGTCGAGCCGGGCGCCGAGGCCTCCTTCCGGCCGGTTGTCGGCCGTGGCGGTGACTTCGCGGCGGAGCGAGCTGATCTCGGCCGAGAGGCTGACGATCTCCGAGGGCCGTCCGGACAGATAGTCGAGCCGCTCGGCGATGCGCGCGAGCTTCACCTCGATCGGCCGGATCAGCGCCTCGTCGGCCTGGCCGGTCGGCAGGTTGGCGATGGCGCGGGCGAGCTGGTCGAGCCGCTGGCCGATCTGGCCCTCGATGTCGCGGCGCATCAAGCCGACCTCGCGGGCGAGGCCGACCACCTCGGCGGAGGTCTCGGACGGATCGAGCGCGGCGAGCCGCTGGGCGATGTCGGAGATGTTCAGTTCGAGGCCCGCGAACCGGTCGGTCTCGTCGGCCGCGGTGAGGCGGGCGTCGATGCGGCGGAGCAGGGTGGCGATCTCGTCGAGCTCCGGCCCGGCCGCGTTCTCGCGCACCACCTGGGTGACGGTCTCGGCGAGTCGCGTCTCCATGCCGGAGAGGTCCGGCGTGCGCGACGTGACTTCGAGCCGGTCGATGCGTGCCGCTATGGCGTTGGTGCGTTCGGCGATATGCGCGTCGATGCGGCGGAGCGCGTCGCCGATCGCCGTGACGGTCTCGGTGTCGAGGCCGCGGCGGCCGAGATCCTCGATCCGCTCGGAGAGGAGATGCAGCCGCTCGTTCACTTCCGCGCCGATTACGGCGCTGCCGCCGCTCGCGACCGCGATCTGGTCGAGGCGCTGGCCGAGCGCCTGGATGCGCTCGGCGATCACGCGGCTGATCTCGGCCTGGTCGGAGCGCTTCTCGATCTCGCCGAGCCGGCGGTTGATCTCGGCGAAGCGGCGGTCGAGCCCGCGGATCTCCTCGATCGTCCGGTTGCCCGTGGCGATGGTGCGCAGTTCCTCGAGGAGCTGGGTCAGCCGCTCGACGGAGAGCGGCCCGCGCGCCTGGCGCTCCACCAGCGCGATCTTCTCGACCACGGTGTCGAAGCGCTGGTCGAGCTGGCGCACCAGGGCGCTCGGCTCCAGGTCCTGCAGATAGGTCCGCATCTCGGCGATCTGCAGCTTCACGTCGGGCAGGTCGCCCTCGGCGAGCCGCTGCTCGATCTGGCCGACGTGATCGGCCATGTCGGTGAAGCGGCGCTCGATGCGCGCGATCTGCGCGGCGTCGGGCAATTGCTCCACCGCCGACTTCACGGCGAGCACGCTGTCACCGAGCTGGTCGATCACCCGGCCGTCCGGCACCGCGTCGCGCAGGCTCTCGAGGGTCTCGGCGACCTTGTCGTAGCTGAGCTCGATGCGGCGGACCGACCCGCCGAAGTCGGACTGCTCGAAGGCGCCGCGCAGGGCGGCGAGTTCGTTGACGATGACGCCGGACAGGTCGGCGTCCATGCCGGCCTTGGTGGCGGCGTCCACTTTCAGCGAGATGGCGCGGATCTCCTCGAGGTCCTCCTCGCTGAGCCGGGTCGGCCCGCGCTCCTCGACCGCCATGCGGATGCGGCGGAGCTCCTGGAAGAGCTCGACGATCCGGGTCTGGTCCCAGGGCTGCGGCAGGCCCTCGATCTGCTGGGTGAGGCGGCGGAACTGGCGCTCGATCTCGGCCATGGTCTTCGGGTTCGGCTCGGCGGCCTCCGGCGCCACGGGCTTCAGGGCCTCGCGCCGCAGTTCCTCCTGGCGCGCCTGCTCGCGGGCGGCCTGCTCCTGCCGGGCCTGTTCTTGGCGGGCCTGATCCTGACGGGACTGATCCTGGCGCGCCTGATCCTGACGGGCGCGATCCAGGCGGGCCTGATCCTGCCGCGTGACCGTCGCGGGGCGCTCGCCGACGCCGCGCACGCCGAAGCCGCGCCGCTCGGCGGCGGGCAGCTCGGTCGGCTGGTCGCGGAGCGGGCGAGGGGCGGCGCGCTGTTCGGCGGCGAGCGCCGGCTCGGCGGCCGGGCGCGGGGCCATGGCGGGCTTCGGGGCGGGCGCCGGCTCGGGCGGCGCGGGGACGAGCGGCTTGCGGAAATCGGCGTCGAGCACGGACTGGCGCGCCTGGATCTCGGCGATCGCCTGGCGCAGCGCGGACGCCGCGCGCGGCTTGGCGTCGTCGGCGGCGCGCGGCGCGGCCGCGGGCTCGGGCTTCGCCGATTTGGCCGGCGTGGCGAGGTCCTTCAGGCGGCGGTCGAGCTGGTCGAGCGTCTCCAGGATGTCGCCCACATTGCGGTCGATCGGTTCGGGGCGGGATGCTTTCGCGACCGGTCCGGTGCCCGTCTCGGCGCGGCTGCGCTCGTCCACGAGCCGGTTCACCGCATTTGCGACGGCGCGCAAGTCCTCGCGGTCCTGGCCGGTGGCGCGGGAGGCGGGACCTTTCGACCGCTGGCGCGGCAGGTCCGCGTCGGGACCGCGCTCCGCGCTCCGGTCGAGCCAATCGCGAAGATTCTCGGTCGGTCCGCGCAGGTCTTCCGACCGACGTTCCTCTCCGTCCTCGACGAATCTACGAATGCCGCGCGCCATTCTGACGCTCCTGTCCGCCGCTCGAAGTCTCGGCCCATCCCGGGCCATCGCTCATTCGCCGAGGGGCGCGATTCGTCGCCGCGAACCGCCTCGGACTTCGCGGATATCAGGCCATCCTTGTGGTTAATGACAGGTTAAGCTTCAGCAGCCGGCGTAAGGCTCCGTCAACACTACTGAAGCCTTTATGACCGAGAGAAACAGTCCGGCTTACGTCAAGGAGCCGGCGCGATTTTGCCGCCTTGCTGCCCCGGCGCACCTTGACTGTTAGAAGAAGTGAAGGAACGGCACCTGATTCGCCGGGGCGGACCCTGCATATGGTCCGCCGTGCATTCCGCGACTTGACCCGCAGCGGCGAGGCGGTTATCACATATTTAAAATAAGCGATGTGATAACTCGAAAGGGCGGGTCAATCCTTCGTGTCTCATTTCGGGAGATAGGAGCGGGTTCCCATGGCTGACAGCGCAGTTTCCTCGGGCATTTCATTCTCAAGGGATATCGAACGGCAGGAAACTGAGAAGGACGGCGGCAGACAGGCTTGGTTCACGATCGGCGATTTGGCTCGCGAATTCGACGTGACTCTGAGGACGCTCCGCTTCTATGAAGACAAGGGGCTTCTGAACCCGCGTCGTGAAGGTCTGAACCGGATCTACAACCGGCGTGATCGTGCGCGTCTGCGGCTTGTCCTGATGGGCAAGCGGATTGGTTTCTCCCTCGTCGAGATCAAGGAACTGCTCGACCTTCACGAGTTGAAGGACGGGGGCGCGACCCAACTCCGGGTCGCGCTGAAAAAGTTCATCGAGCAGATCGAGGTGCTCGAGACGCAGAAGCAGGACATCGAAAAGGCCCTCGTCGAGTTGCGGGAGCTGGTCGACACCACGACCCGCGACCTGAAGAAACTCGAAGGCGCCCGGGCCTGATCTTCGACACCTGACCGCATCTGAAAATCGGGCCGCCTCCGTCGAGGCGGCCCGCTTCGATTCGGGGGTTCTCGGCCCGCGCGCCGCCGGGGTGGCCGAGGCACGAAAAAGCCCGGCGCTTCGGCCGGGCCACACGGGTCTCGGGCAGGGTAAGCGGCCGTCAGGCCCGGAGGCGATGCCTCACTGGGCCTGCACCGCCTTCTTCTGGGCGTCCTGCAGCTGCTTCTCGATCGACGTGCGCTTCTCTTGGATGTCGCGGGCGATCGCTTCCTGGCGCTTCTTGTAGGTCTCGGCGTCGATCGCCTTGCCCTCGGTCGTCGTCTTGAAATCCGCGAGCGGGAAGTTGAAGGCGATCGGATTGGCCGCCTGGCCCTGGCCGTTGACGGAGATCTGCTTGCCCGACTTCATCTGGTTGATGAAAGCGTCGGAGGCGACCACCTGGGCGACGCAGCCTTCCGGCGCGCAGAAGCCGAATTTGCCTTCCTCCGCCTTGCCGTCGTCGACCTGGACCCGGATCCCCGGCTGCAGCAGCATGCCGGTCGGGAGAATCACGCGGACCACCTTGCGCGCCTCGCCCACGGTCTCCATGACCTGGACGGTGGCGAGGAACTGGCCGGTCGACGTGCGCAGGTCATACCCGGTCTGGCACTGCTCTTTCTTGACCTTGTCGTTCGTGATGCAGATCTTCACCCAACCGTCGGACGGCGGCGGAGACGCGGCGGTCTGCGCGACGGCGGAGCCGAAAGCCATTCCGATGAGCGTCATGGCGGATGTCACGACCGTCATCATGAGCTGCTTCAAGACGTTCTTGGCCAGTTGAATCATCATGCCTCTCGACTGATTTTTCGCTGGGACTGTCTATCGTCCGCGGCGGCCCGGATCAACCCTCGTTCACCATACATGCACATCCTGGAAAGCGCTCGGCTGACGCCCGGTGGTGTCGGTTGCGCTTGACATCCGTCACGAAGTGCATCTCACGACTGATTCGTAGCGTCTTCAGTGCGGGCGGTTTGGGGCGACACCGTGGCACCTTTGCGCGCCATCCGCATGGTGCAACACATTATTAAGCCAGTGTTGCAAAGAAGCCTCAGTGGTCGCCGGCGGGCTCAGGCGACGGCGCGGGCGAGGAAGGCGTCCTGCCGTGCATGGCAGGCATCCGTCAGGCCGCAGGGGAAACCGGCGAACACATGCGCGCCGCCCGGATAGACGGCGAGCTCCGCGGCCGCCCCCGCGGCCTCCCAGCGCGCCGCCATGAACAGGCTGTCGTCGAGGAGCGGGTCGCGCGTGCCGATGCTGAACAGGGCGGGCGGCAGGCCGGCGAGGTCGGCATGGATCGGGGAGATGTCCGGATCCTCCACGCTGCCGCCGTGGAGCAGGAAATGGCGCACGAAATTGCGGATGTCGCGGGTGGTGAGGATCAGTCGCTCCTCGCCGAAGCGGCGCGCGCTCGGGGTCAGCGCCAGGTCGTAGCAGCCCGCGTTGAGGTTCAGCGCCGCGAAGGGGGTGAGGCCGTGCCGGTCGCGCAGGCGCAGCGCGGTGGCGACGGAGAGATGCGCCCCGGCGGATTCGCCGCCCATGGTCAGCCGCGTGGTGCCGAAGCGGGCGCCCGCCTCGCGGGCGAGCCACAAGGCGGCCGCCTCGCAGTCGTCGGGGCCGCGCGGATAGGGATCCTCCGGGGCGAGGCGGTAGTCGACCGAGATGGCGACGAGGCCGAGCCGCGCGATGCGCTCCAGCACGTCGTCCTGCTGGTCGAAGGCGCCGAGCGTCCAGCCGCCACCATGAATGTGCAGATAGACGCCGCGGGCGCCGCCTTGCGCCGGGCGCAGGACGCGGAGCGGGATCGGCCCGCGCGGCCCGTCGATGCCGGTCGTCTCGGCGCGGGGCGATTTCGGGGGGAGGGGGAACGTGCCCTTGCCGGCGGCGCGGATTGCCCGGATCGTCGCCGGCGTGACCGACCAGGTGTCGGGCAGCGCCGCGAGCTTGTCGACGATCATCCGGTTCAGCGCGCGCGTCTCCGGGTCTATCGCCGCATCGGCGAACAGGGCCGGATCGATGGCGGGGCTCATCGGCCCGTCGCGCTCAGAGCGCCTCGAGCCGCAGCATCGTGCTGCCGACCTCGATCACGTCGCCGATGGCGAGGTCGCGTTCGCCCGACACCATCACGCTGTTCACATGCACCGGGTTGAGCTTGCCGCCGTCGAAGATGCGGAAGAGCCCGTTGCGGTCGTCGAACACGATGACGGCGTGGCCCATGCGGGAGATCGTGTCGTCGCCGAAGTCGAGCGGGATCCGGTTCTTGCGCTCGCGGCCGATCGAGTTGGTGCCGGGATAGACCGGGCGGGCATTGCCGACGCCCGGCCCTTCGATCACGACCAGGCGGGCGACCGGATTGTTGACGCGCTTGCCGAGGATCTGGGTGTCGAGGCTGTCGAGGTCGCCTTCGACGCGGAGTGCCTCGTCGTCGGCCGACCGGCTCGGCACCACCCTGGTCCGCTCGTCCTCTTCGAAATCACGGTTGGACATGTGCATATCCCGTGGTGGCGGACGACGGATCGCCCGATCAGTGTTGCCGAGACGTCAGGCCGCGTTGCGCGCCTGCTCCCGGCGGAAACGGAACGTCACGCCGCCGACGGTGACGAGGTCCCCATCGGCGAGTTCCGCGTGTTCGCGGTAGATGCCGTTGACGAGCAGCGGGTTGGGTTCCGAACGTCCCGCGGTCTGGTTGTGGATCTCGAAGATGCCGGCGGGGTTGAGCTGCAGGAGCGCATGGTGGCGCGAGACGGTGACGTCCTTGATGCGGATGTCGTCGTCCGTGTGCCGTCCGATCGTCACGCGCGGGCGCTCGATGGCCACGACCCCCGGGTCGTCGTCGAATTCGAGGAGTGCCAGCGAGTTGCGCACCTGGTCCGGAATCCGCGTCGCCACCGGCTGCGCCAGCGGCGAGGGCGAACTCGACACGGCGCGCTGCAAGGCGGCGGCCTCGCGCTCGCGCTTGACGGTCGCGGCGATGCCGACCCCGACCGCCAGCACGATCAGGCAGAGCACCGCCAATTGCACGCCCGCCGTAGCGACCCAGTCCAGCATGGATACCCCGCAAAGCCTCGCGCGTCCGGGCCATAGTGGCCAAGGATCGTCGCCGTTTCAATCCTTTCGCGCGCGAAGACGCGGCGTCGGGCCCCGGCCGGCGCGATCCTGTCGGCCCGTGCCGGCGTAGAACGGCATATCGAACCGGAGTTCCGCGATGCTCTTCATCCGCATAGCACTGTTCGCCGCGGCCGTCGCCTTCGCGGCCGTGATCGTCTGGGCGAGCCTCGGCGCGTCCATTTCCGAAAGTTTCGGCCGCATCGTCGCCGATCCCTGGGGGCTCGTCACGATCCTCGACGTCTATCTCGGCTTCGTGCTCGCGAGCGTGGTGATCGTCGCCTTCGAGCGGAGCGCCGCCCTGCGCGTGGTCCTCGTCGTGGCGCTCTGGGCGTTCGGCAACGTGGTGACGCTCGCCTGGCTCGCCTGGCGCCTGCCGGCGCTGACCCGCCGGCTCAGCCGCGCGGCTTGAACCGCTCGGTCGCCATGATCAGTTCGTGGGCGATGCCGGGTTCGGTGAGGGCGTGGCCGCCGTCCTCGACGACGCGCAGGTCGGCCTCTGGAAACCGTGCCTTCAGGTCGAAGGCGATGAAGATCGGGGTGCACAGGTCGTAGCGGCCGTGCACCAGCACCGTCGGGATGTGGCGGATGCGGTCGACGTCGGCGAGGAGCTGGTCGTCCTGCCGGAAGAAGCCCTTGTTCATGAAGTAGTGGCACTCGATGCGCGCGAAGGCGAGCGCGTAGCGGTCCTCGGCGAAGGCGGCGACGCGTGCCGCGTCGGGCAGGAGCGACAGGGCGGAGCCTTCCCAGGCGGACCAGGCCTTCGCGGCGGCGAGCTGCGCGGCCGGATCGTCGCCGGAGAGCCGCCGCCAGTAGGCGGCCATGAGGTCGCCGCGCTCGGCCTCGGGGATGAAGTCGCGGTAGGGCGCGAAGCGCTCGGGCACGATCATGTCGGCGCCCGACTGGTAGAACCAGAGGAGCTCCTTGCGGCGCAGCGTGAAGATGCCGCGCAGCACGAGGTCGGTGACGCGGTCGGGATGCATCTCGGCATAGGCGAGTGCGAGCGCCGAGCCCCAGGACCCGCCGAACACCTGCCAGCGGTCGATGCCGAGATGCGCGCGGATCCTCTCCATGTCGGCGACCAGGTCCCAGGTGGTGTTCTCGCGGAGCTCCGCATAGGGGGTGGAGCGCCCGCAGCCGCGCTGGTCGAACAGGATGATGCGGTAGGCATCCGGGTCGTGCATGCGGCGCATGTTGGGGTTGGAGCCGCCGCCGGGTCCGCCATGCAGCAGGATCGCCGGCTTGCCGCTCGGATTGCCGCATTCCTCGACATAAATCTCATGCAGGTCGGAGACTTTCAGGCGAAAGCTCTCGCGCGGCTCGGTCGGCGGGAAGGGCAGGCGGCGGTCGGACATGGGCGGGGGGCACTCCTCGGCCGGCATGGTGGGCCGTCCGGCCGGCGAGCGCAACCGCACGGGGGTCGGTCAGGCCGCGCGGATGGCGCGGGGCGGCCGGCCTCGTCTGATGTTGCCGAAAGGCCGGTGGAAACCGGGCGGTCCTTCGCGGAATTCGTACGTTGCAATACGGGGCGCCCGATCTCGCTTGCCAATCGTTTGCGACGCCAAGATAATCTTCGACCATCTGCAGACTTGCGCGAGGCCGCCGACGCTCGTGTCCCCGGACGTCCGGCACCGAGCAAAAAACAGACAAGCCGGACAACGGCATCTCGTGGGGAGGTCGAACTTGAATACCTCAACGGAGTATCGGTTCGTCATCGCGGATGATCATCCGCTCTTCCGCGGCGCCTTGCGCCAGACGCTGGAGGCGATGTTCTCGGGCGTCGCCATCGCCGAGGCCGGATCGCTCGACGCGGTGACCGCGTCGCTCGAACGCGACGGCGACGCGGATCTCGTCCTGCTCGACCTCAACATGCCGGGCGTACGCGGCTTTTCCGGCCTCATGTATCTGCGCGCGCAGTATCCGGGCGTGCCGGTCATCGTCGTCTCGGCCAACGAGGATGCGAGTACGGTGCGCCACTGCATGGATTTCGGCGCGGCGGGCTTCATCCCGAAGTCGCTCGGCGTCGACGCGATCCGGGCGGCGATCGAGAGCGTGCTCGGCGGCGGCGTCTGGACCCCGCCCGACATGGACATCGCCGCGGTCCCGGCCGACGCCACGGCGAAGCTGGTGAAGCGCCTCGCCACGCTGACGCCGCAGCAGGTGCGCGTGCTGATGATGCTGAGCGAGGGCCTGCTCAACAAGCAGATCGCCTACGAACTCTCGGTTTCCGAGGCGACCGTGAAGGCGCATGTCTCGGCGATCCTGCAGAAGCTCGGCGTCGAGAGCCGCACCCAGGCGGTGATCGCCGCCTCCAAGATCGAGGCCGGCCAGTGGAACGCCATCACGGCGTGAGCGGTCTCGCCCGCCTCATTCCGCCGCCGTCGCGCGGCTGACCCGCCACTGGGCGACGAGCGAGCGCAGCGCCGCCGGCTTCAGCGGCTTGTTCAGCACGTGGATGGACTTTTCGCGCGCGGCGTCGCGCACCTGCGGGGTGCGGTCGGCGGTGATCAGCACGGCCGGGATGTCGCGGCCGAAGCGCCAGCGCAGCGACACGACCGCGTCGATGCCGTTGCCCTCGTCCAGATGATAGTCGACCAGCATCACGTCCGGGCTACGCCCGCGGTCGCCGAGGCCGGCCGAGGCCTCGCGCAGGTCCGCCGCCTTGATCACGTCGCAGCCCCAGCCGGTCAGCAGCGTCTCCATGCCGTCGAGGATCGCCGCGTCGTTGTCGAGGCAGAGCACCAGCATCCCGTCGAGCCGGCCCGGCGCCGGCTGCTGGCCCCCGGTCTCCGCCGCGGTCACCGGCACGGTGGCGGCGACCGGCAACTCCACGCTGAAGCGCGAGCCGCGCCCGACCTCCGACTGGATCGCGACCGGATGGCCGAGCACGCGGCTGATCCGCTCCACGATGGAGAGGCCGAGGCCGAGGCCGCGCGCCACCTTGGCGCCGGCGTCGAGGCGCTGGAACTCCTGGAACACGATCTTCTGCTGCGCGGCCGGGATGCCGAGCCCGGTGTCGATCACCTCGATCACGACGCGGCCGCGCCGCCGCCGGCAGCCGACCAGCACCCGTCCCGACGGGGTGTATTTGATCGCGTTGGAGACGAGGTTCTGCACCAGGCGCCGGAGCAGGCGGCGGTCCGAGCGGACCGACAGGCTGCAGGGGACGACCGTGAAGTCGAGCCCGTGCTCGCGCGCCACCGGCTCGAACTCGACCTTCGCCTGGCGCAGCAGTTCGTCGAGCCGGAACACGGTGAATTCGGGCTTCAGCGCGCCCGCGTCGAGGCGTGAGATGTCGAGCAGCGCGCCGATGATCTCTTCGACCGCGTCGAGCGACTGGTCGATGTTGGAGGCGAGGTCGCGGAACTGGGTCTCGCCGGCCTTCTCGACGAGGCTCGTGACGTAGAGCCTCGCCGCGTTGAGCGGTTGCGCGATGTCGTGGCCGGCCGCGGCAAGGAACTTGGTCTTGCCGAGATTGGCGTCGTCCGCCTCGGACTTCGCCGCGGAGAGCGCGTCGTTGAGGCGGGTCAGCTGCTCGGTGCGCTCGCGCACGCGCCGCTCCAGCGTCTCGTTGGAGCGGGCGAGCTCCTCGGCGGCCGCCACCCGCTCGGTGATGTCGGTGAAGGTGGTCACGATGCCGCCGTCCGGCATCGCGCTCGACCTCACTTCCAGCACGCGGCCGGAGCCGGCGAGCTTCTCCGTGTAGGTCTCGTGGCGGACGACGAGGCGGTCGATGCGGTCGCGCACGATCTTCTCGGGGTTGCCGCCGCCGAACAGGCCCACATCGGCCCGGTCGCGGATCAGCACGGAGAGCGGCGTGCCGGCCTGCGCGAGGTCCGGCGCGAGGTCGAGCAGGTGGCGGAACTGGCGGTTCCAGCAGATCAGGCGCAGTTCCGGGTCGAACACCGCGATGCCCTGGGCGACCTGGTCGAGGCCGGTCTGCAAGAGGTCGCGGTTGTACTGGATCGCCGCGGAGGCGTCGTCGAGAAGCTTCATCGCCGCCTTGGTGGAGGGGTCGCGGCGCTTCACCAGGAGGGAGAGGACGAGCCGCGACGAGGCCGCCCCGATCGCCGAGGCGAGCAGCTGCTCCGACATCTTGAGGAGCTGCAGGTCGGCCGGGGCGTGCGGCACCAGGGCGGCGCCGCGCACGCGGGCGAAGTCCGCGAAGGCGCGCGCGGTCCGCTCGTCGCCGAGATAGCGGCTGACCAGCTGGCGCAGGTCGTCGACCGTCACGGCGGTGCGCCAGAGCCGCAGCGCCGGCGCGGGGCCGAGATCGGAGGGCACGAAGATGTTCGCCTGCAGCCGCTCGATCGCCTCCGGCGCGCGCATCAGAGAGACGAACACATAGACGATGATGTTGAGGAGCAGGCTCCAGAACACGCCGTGGATGAGCGGGTCGAAGGAGAACGAGAACAGCGCCTGCGGCCGCAGCAGCCAGATGCCGAACGGGCCGTATTGCACGAGCGACTGGGGCGCGAGGCCGGCGCTCACGAAGGCCGGCAACATCAGCGTGTAGCACCAGATCGCGAAGCCGACCGCCATGCCGGCGATCGCGCCCTTCGCCGTCGCGCGCCGCCAGATCAGGCCGCCGAAGAAGGCCGGGCCGAGCTGCGCCATGGCGGCAAAGGCGAGGAGCCCGATATCGGCGAGCGCGGCGGTGTCGCCGACGGCGCGGTGATAGGCATAGGCGAGCAGCAGGATCGTGAAGATGGCGATGCGGCGGATCAGGAGCAGCCGCGCGCTCATGTTCGGCGGCTCGTCGTCCGGCCGGGTGTCCCGCTTCACCATCACGGGCACGACCACCTCGTTGCACACCATGATGCCGAGCGCGACCGAGGCGACGATCACCATGGCGGTCGCGGCGGAGAGCCCGCCCACGAAGGCGAGCAGGCCGATCAAGGTGCTGCCGGCTTCGAGCGGCAGCCGCAGCACATAGGTGTCCGCGTCGACCGCCGAGCCGAAGATCGCCCGGCCGCCCATGGCGATCGGGATGACGAAGAGGTTGATCGCGATGAGATAGGCGGGGAACAGCCAGCGCGCCGTGGTGAGCTCGCGCTCGGAATGGTTCTCCACCACCGCGACGTGGAACATGCGCGGCAGCAGGATGATGGCGCCGAAGGAGAGGAGCGACATGACGATCCAGCTGCCGCCGGAAAGGTCGCGGTCGAACATGCCGGCGACCGCCGGGTTGGCGCCGGTCTGGGCGAGGAAGTCGGACGGTCCGCCGAACAGGCCGAACACGACGAACAGGCCGACCGCCACGAAGGCGATGAGCTTGACCAGGCTTTCCGCCGCGATCGCGAGCATCAGCCCTTCCTGGTGCTCGGTCGCGTCCGCGTGGCGGGTGCCGAACAGGCAGGCGAAGGCGGCGAGCGCGAGCGCGACGCTGAGCGCGATGTCGGTGTTGAAGGGCGTGCCGGTGAGCGCCGCGCCCATGTCGTAGCGCGCGACCAGAGTCTGAACCGACGACGAGATCGCCTTCAGCTGCAGCGCGATGTAGGGGACGATGCCGACGAAGGCGATGACGGTGACCACGGCCGCGACCGTCTGGTCCTTGCCGTAGCGGGCGGCGATGAAGTCGGCGATCGAGGTGATGCGCTCGGCCTTGGCGAGCCGCACGATCCGCCGCAACAGCGGAAAGCCGACCAGGAACATCAGCAAGGGCCCGACATAGATGGTCAGGAAGTCGAGCCCGCGATGGGCGGCGAGGCCGACCGAGCCGAAGAAGGTCCAGGACGTGCAATAGACGCCGAGCGAGAGCGCGTAGATGTAGGGCCGGCCGCCGGGCGCGCGCGCCAGTCTCGCCGCGCGGTCGCCGTAATGGGCGACGGCGAAGAGCAGCCCGATATAGACGATCGCGACCAGCGCGACGACCCAACCTTCATGCATCGGCGTCCGCGCCCCACGGGTGACCTCGGCCACCCCTTGCTTGTGCGGCAAGGGGATCACAGCCCGGATATTCTGTCCATCGATGTCGCAACATGCGCCGGCCGCAAGGTTTTTGGTTCGACCTCCCGGTTGACCTCACCTTGCGACAGGCGCCAGTAGCGGCATGCGGCCTCGACGGGATGGCCGGGATATTGGGGGGATAGATCCGTGTGGAAAGACTTCAGGGATTTTGCGTTGCGCGGCAACGTGGTGGATCTCGCGATCGGCGTGGTGATCGGCGCGAGCTTCGGCAAGATCGTGGATAGCCTGGTCAACGACATCTTCATGCCGATCCTCGGCGCCATCACCGGCAACCTGGACTTCTCCAACCGGTTCCTCCTGTTGCGCAGCCTGACCGGCGAGGTGCAGGCCCCGGCCACCTATGCGCGCGCCAAGGAACTCGGCGCCACGATCGGTTACGGGCAGTTCCTCACCGTCGTGATCTACTTCGTGATCGTCGCCTTCGCGCTCTTCCTGGTGGTGAAGGCGATCCAGCGGGTCCGCAAGGAACAGGCCGCGACCCCGCCGCCGCCCGCGCCCCCGAGCAAGGAAGAGGTCCTGCTCGCCGAGATCCGCGACCTGCTCAAGGCGCGCGCCTGACGCTGCGCATCATGGTCGGGCGCGGGCGGCGCGCCCGCGCCATCGGCCGGCGCGATCGGTTCCATCAGCGCAATTCATCGCCGGGCCTTCGGCTTTGCGCTATGTAGCGCGATCGCCAACCGGTTCCGCGCCCGATGACCCTCGATCTCCTCGCCTCGCTCCGCCCCGAAGCCGCGAAGTCGCCCGACAGCGGCATCTCGGCGGTCCGCCACTATGCGCGCGGCAAGGAGGGGGTGATCCCGCTCTGGGTCGGCGAGGGCGACCTGCCCACGCCGGACTTCCTGCGCGAGGCGGCGAGCCGGTCGCTCGCCGCCGGCGAGACCTATTACACCTGGTCGCGCGGCATCCCGGAATTGCGCGAGGCGCTCGCCCGCTATGTGACGCGGCTCCACGGGCGTCCGTCCGACCCGGAGCGCTTCTTCGTGACCGGTTCCGGCATGCAGGCGATCCAGATCGCGCTCACCCTCGTGGCCGGCACGGGCGACGAGGTGATCATGCCGAGCCCGGCCTGGCCGAACTGCGGCGCCGCCGTCGGCGTGCGCGGGGCGACGCCGGTGCCGGTTCCGCTCAGCTTCGGCAACGACGGCTGGACGCTCGACGTCACCCGCCTCGCCGACGCGGTGACGCCGGCGACGCGCGCGATCTTCCTGAACAGCCCGTCCAACCCGACCGGCTGGACGGCGACGCCGGAGGATATCCGCGCCGTGCTCGACCTGGCGCGGGCGCGCGGCCTGTGGATCGTCGCCGACGAGGTCTATGGCCGCTTCGTCTATGGCGACCGCCCGGTGGCGCCGTCGTTCCACGACATCGCGGAGCCGGACGACCGCATCCTCTACGTCAACACCTTCTCGAAGAACTGGGCGATGACCGGCTGGCGCATCGGCTGGCTGGAGGCGCCGGTCGCGCTCGGGCAGACGATCGAGAACCTGATCCAGTACTCGACCTCCGGCACCGCCGTGTTCATGCAGCGCGCCGCGGTCGCCGCGCTCGAGACCGGCGAGGACTTCGTCGCCTTCCAGCTCGATCGCGCGCGCCGCTCCCGCGAGATCCTGTGCGACGCGCTCGAGCGGACCGGGCGCGTGCGGCTCGCTCGCCCGGACGGCGCCTTCTATCTCTTCTTCGGCGTCGAAGGGCTCGACGACAGCCGCGAGGCGGCGTTCCGGCTGATCGACGAGGCGAAGGTCGGGCTCGCGCCGGGCAGCGCTTTCGGCGCCGACGGCAACGGATTCCTGCGGCTTTGCTACGCCCGCAGCCCCGAAAGCATCGCGGTTGCGGCCGAACGCCTCGCGGGGTGGCTTCAGCGGCGGAACTGAGATAGATACTTAAGTAGATTTGCGAGGCTGACTCGGCCATGGCTCTTGGCGCGGCCGGGGAGCCGCGTTTGCCGTGAATACGGCGCCTTTGTCATTGCCGGCGCCGAGGCGGGTGAGTGCATGCAGGATAACCCCGTCGATCAGGCGCAGTCGCCCGTGCCGCCCCTGATCCCAACCGTTTCGGAGGCGCGCCTCCTGAGCGTGCTCGACACAGCGGTCGACGGCATCGTCGTGATCGACGACCAGGCGCGCGTGCTCGTCTACAACAAGGCCTGCGAGGGGCTGTTCGGCTACACCGCCGCCGAATGCCTCGGCAAGAACATCAAGATGCTGATGCCGCCCGAATATTCGCCGCATCACGACGGCTATCTCTCGCACTACCAGACGACCGGCGAGCGGCGCATCATTGGCATCGGCCGCGAGGTGCGCGGCCAGCATCGCGACGGCACCGTGTTCCCGATCGAGCTCTCAGTCGGCGAGGCGCGCACGCCGGACGGCCGGCAGTTCATCGGCATCATGCGCGACCTGCGCGGGCGGAAGGCCGTCGAGCAGCGGCTCAGCCAGGTGCAGGCGCAGCTGGTCGGCATGGCCCGCGTCAACGCCATGGACGAGATGGGCGCGGCGATCGCCCACGAGCTGAACCAGCCGCTCACCGCCGTCATGCTCTACCTGCAGGCGGTGATGCGGAAGATCGGCTCGAGCCCCGATTCCGTGGAAGCCTCCACCCTCGACGTGCTGAACAAGGCCGTGCGCGAGGCCGAGCGGGCCGGCAGCATCATCCAGCGGATGCGCCAGTTCGTGGAGAAGCGCGAGCCGGAGCGCCAGCGCGTCGATCCGGTCAAGCTGGTCGACGAGGCGCTCGACCTCACCCTGCTCGGCCTCGGCGCCTCGATCGACATGCACCGCGCCTACGAGCCGGACCTGCCTTCCCTAGAGGTCGATCCGGTGCAGATCCAGCAGATCCTGATCAATCTGGTGCGCAACGGCATCGAGGCGGTGAAGGGCAGCGAGCGCCGCTGGCTGCGCGTCACGATCCGGCGCGACGGCAACGACGTGCTGATCGAGGTGCAGGATTCCGGGCCGGGCATTCCGGAGGAAACGTTTCGGAATCTGTTCCGCGCCTTCTCCACGTCGAAGCGGACCGGCCTCGGCCTCGGCCTCGCCATCTCGCGGACCATCGCGCAAAATCATGGTGGTGATCTCGTGGTTGATCCCGGCGGCAACGGCAAAGGCGCGAAGTTCATCCTGCGACTACCGGTCGAGGTGCCGGTATCCGTTCGGAGTACTTGACCTCAGCAATAACACCGACGATACCCAATCAAAGACGAGGGACGGGGGGCAGGATGGGACGCGGGCCAATGCCGGAGCAGCAGATTTACATCGTGGACGACGATCCGGCTGTTCGCGACGCGCTTTCGATCGTGTTCGAGTTGGAAGGCTTCAAGGTTTCCTCCTACGACAGCGGCGACACCTTCCTCGAGGCGGCGCACCACCAGGCCCCGGCCTGCGTGATCCTCGACGTGCACATGCCCGGGCGCTCCGGCCTCGACATCCTGAAGTCGCTCAACGCGGACCATTATCCGGCGCCGGTCTTCATCATTTCCGGCCAGGGCGATATTCCGATGGCCGTGACGGCGATCAAGTTCGGCGCGTTCGACTTCATCGAGAAGCCGTTCGACGCCGACACGGTGGTCGAGCGCGTGCGCGAGGCGCTGGCCGCGGCCGAACGCCGCAAGGACGACCCGGACTCGAAGTCCGGGCAGCACAGCGATTTCCCGGGGCGCGATCTGCTCACCCCGCGCGAACTCGAAGTGCTCGGCCAGATCACCGGCGGCGCGTCGAACAAGGAAGCGGGTCGCCACCTCGGCATCAGCCCGCGCACGATCGAAGTGCACCGGGCCCGCATCATGGAGAAGCTCGGGGCACGTAACGCAGCGGATCTCGTGCGGATCGTCCTGACAGGCGAAACGTCGTAAGGCCTCAACTTCAGGACGTCGATTCCCTCCCGAGCATTTGCGAGGACTTGGTCACCCGCGGCCGCGCGGGGCGTCCCGGCCCCCGAACCGTTTCTTGCCCGTGTACGGTCCAATACGGATGGATTTTTTTTCGGGTCCGGATGAGACTTGATACTCGCTGGCCGCCTCTTGCGGTTCGGTAGTATTCCAATCGGGACCATGGACTGTGGCCGTGTACATCCTGGAGGACGATCCGGGCGTGCGCGATTCTCTGAGGTTCTTGCTGGAAGCGCTCGGCCATGTGGTCTTTGCGTTTCCGGACGCGGAGACGTTTTTCCGCGCCGAACCGCCGATCGAATCCGACACCATGATCATTGATCTCGGACTGCCCGGCGTGGGCGGCGCCGATGTCGTCCGCTGGCTGCAGGCCCAACAGGCGCGGCCGAAGATCATCTGCATCTCCGGCCAGTCGCAGAAGTCGATCGACGAACAGCTGCGCGGCCTCGGCGCGACCGAACTCCTGCGCAAGCCTCTTTCGAGCGATGTCATCGTCGCGCGGTTGTGACGCGGCAGGTCCCGGCCGCCGGGTCCGACAGGAAGAACAAGCGTCGCGGCGTGCACCCGCCGTATGCCAAGCGATGAGCCGGCTTCGAGGAAAGATCCGTGCCGGCTCCGTCAAGTAGTGCTCCACACGAAGAGGCGCCTGGGCTCGACATCAGCCTTCGAGGCTCGCCCGCGGAAAAGGTCAAGCTTGGCGCGGAGGCCGTGCTTCGTCAAAACGCGTAAGTAGGCGACCGAAATTGAGCATGGGCGGCGCGGGCTCTATGGTTCGCCTCACACCTGAGCGACGAGGGCTCGGGCGGGGTGCGGAGAGGGTCCGCGTCTCGGCCCGGGCAGCGACGGCGCCACGGTGTCGCAGACGGGCGTTTCGACGCGGACGGACATGGGTCAGCCTGGCCCATGGCGCGGCGAACCCCGACGAGGAGACCGCATCATGGCCTATCACGAGCACAGCGCTGCTGTGGCCGCGCCCTTGCGCCTGCAGCCGACGGTCGGCGTCGAACGGGACTGGGCGGCCGCGGCGCGGGCGACCCGGGTGAAGACCCACCGCCTTCCCGCCCATGACGTCATCTACTACGAGGGCGACGCGGCCGACCGGATCTTCGAGCTGATCGAAGGGGCGGTGATGCTCTACAAGCTCCTGCCCGACGGCCGCCGCCAGGTGGTGGAGATCATCGGCCCGAACGACGTGTTCGGCATGCTCGCCTCCAAGACCTATGACTGCAACGCCGAGACGCTGACGCCGGTCGTCGTGCGTGCGATCGATCGCCGTGAGGCGGAGGCTTCGGTCGAGATGCAGCGGCACCTCACCCTGTGCCTGCTCGGCCAACTCGAGACCATGCACGAGCACGCCGTCCTGCTCGGCCGCAAGTCCGCCGCCGAGCGGGTCGCCTCGTTCCTGATGCGCTTCGTGCCGGAGCGCGGCGGGCCCGACTGCCCCGGCCCGCGCCAGGGCACGAAGGACGAGCGCCTGATCATGCTCAGCATGACCCGGCAGGAGATCGCCGATTATCTCGGCCTCACCATCGAGACGGTGAGCCGCGTCATCTCCGATCTGAAGCGGCGCGGCCTGATCGCGATCGAGAAGCAGGATCGCATCCTGATCAACAATGTCTGCGGCATCTGCCAGCTGACCGGAGCGCAGTAAAGGGACCGGGGGCCGGGCCGGCAGTCACGCCCGGCCGATGCGCGCCGGCGCGAACTGTGGCAAGGATGGCGCGTCCGGCTCCACTCTGAGGACGCTCCCGTGCCCGCGACCCCCGCCACCACGACCCTGACCTCGGCCGCGATCCGCTTCGAGCTTCTCGAATATGCGCATGACCCGCGCGCCGAGGCCTACGGGCTGGAAGCGGCGGAGAAGCTGCGGCTCGATCCGGCGAGCGTGTTCAAGACGCTGGTCGTGTCGGACGAGGCGAAGGCGCATGCGCTGGCGCTGGTTCCCGCCGCCGCCAAGCTCAGCCTGCCGGCCGCCGCCCGGGCGCTCGGCTGGAAGCGCGCCGGCATGGCGGATCCCGGCGACGCGCAGCGGCTGACCGGCTATGTGCTCGGCGGCATCAGCCCGTTCGGCACAAAGAAGCGGCTCCCGGCGATCGCCGACGAGACGATGCTTCTGCTCGACGCGGTGCATGTGAGCGGCGGCCGCCGCGGGCTCGAGATCCGCATCGCGCCCGACGATCTCGTGCGCATGCTCGACGCCAGGGTGGCGGCGATCGCGGTCGTTTAGCCGGGCCGCCCTCGTCAATTGCGACGATCGAAACGAATCCCGTTTAGGACTATTGATCTGTCACGATGATCGGCCATCGGCGCCGCACGAGGTTCGCATGGACAAGAGAATGGTTCGCTTCGGACGGCTTGTCGGCGCCGCGGCCGCGGGGATTTCCTTGCTGCTGCTCGCCGGCTGCGAGGACCGGATGGTCGACGAGGTCGCCTATCCGCGCGCCAAGCCGGACCGGACGGTCGCCGCGCCGATGCCCAAGGTGCCGCAGCACGGGCTGCCGGTCGCGGCCCCCTATGCCTATCGGCCGGATCCCTACCGCAGCAACTGCGCTCTGTCGCGCTGTTGACCTGAGGCTGCCGGCCTGACGCTCCCGACCTGACGCTCCCGACCTGACGAGGGGGCCGCCGGCGGCGGTCCGCGCCCGTCGGGTCGCGCGGCGGGCGGACAGGCGCTGCCGCGTTCGGAGTTCGGATCGCCGGACGGGCCGATCAGAAGCTTCCGCCGGTGCGGAAGCCGCCCCCGCCACCACCGCCGCCACCCCCGCCGAAGCCGCCGCCGGTCGAGAAGCCGCCGCTGCCGCCGCCGAAGCCACCACCCCGTCCGCCGCCGTCGTCGAACGGGCCGGGGAGCGGGAAGCGCGGGCCGCCGCCGAACACCGGGTCGGCGCGGCGCGGCCTGCGGCCGTAGCCCTGCTGCAGGATGCGCCAGAGGTCGGGGCTTCTCAGCACGCCGCCGATGACCCCGCCGATCACCTCGCCGACCGCGCGGTCGTTGCCGAACACCACGTCGGGATGGTCGTAGCCGTTGGAGCGAAACTGCTGGCGCACGCGCTCCAGCTCGACCCGCCGCGCCGAGGCCTCGCCGAGCGCCGCGCGCGCCTTGGCGACGGCCCGGTCGGCCGCCGCCACATTGGCGCCGATCTCCTCGATGCGCGCCACGATGGCGTCGTCGCGCGGATCCGGGGTGGCGCGCGCATTGGCGTAGAGCTCGCGCACGGTCGCCTGGGTGAGCGCGTTGGCGATGAGGTCGAGCGCGCCGCCGAGGCCGCCGTCCGGGCCCGCGGCGACATGGTCCTGGTCGAGCGCGGCGAGCCGCTCCTCGGCTTTCGCGAGCGCGGTCTCGGCCGCCTCCACCTTGGCCTTCGCCGCCGCCGCGCCGGATTCGATCGCGCCGATGCCGTCCTTCTCCAGCGCCTCGCGCTCGATCGCGGCGAGCGTCGCCTGCGCTTCGGCGATCTCGGCCTCGCGGCGCTTGGCATGTTCGCGCAGGCGCTGCGGGATCTCGGAGAGGAGCGCGTAATTCGGCCGCGCCTCGGCGTAGCCGACGAGGTTCGCCACCCAGCGGTCGAAGGTGCGCGCGAAGTTGCCGGCCCGATACGCGGACGTGCCGAAGCCGATCCGCCACAGATACATGAAGAGCTTGTCGTTCTCGAACGGCTTCTTCTTCTCGTCCCGGTCCCGCTCGGCGACGTCGGCCTTGCGGTTCGCCTCCTCGGCGATGCGGCTGGCGGCATCGGCGCGTGCCTTGGCCGCCGCCCAGGTCGGGTTCTGCGCGACGCGCGAGGCGGTCTCGGCGGACAGCTGGTCGATCTTGTGGTCTTCAAGTTCGTAGGCTTCCACGGCCGCCCGCTTCGCCGCCTCCGCGGCGTCCACGGCCTTCGCGGCCTCGGCGCGGCGGGCGGCGAGTTCCTCGCCGCGACGCTGCGCCTCGCGCATCTGCTCAAGCGCCTGCTGCTCGGCGGCCTCGAGCTTGCCCGCCATGGTGGCGCCCTTCAGGGTGTCGAGGCGCAGGCGCGCGAGCGCCCGGTAGGCCTCCGACTGGGCGCGCCGCACGTCGCTCGCCGCGGCGGTCGCGTCCGCCACCTCGCGTTCGAGGCGCGCTTCTTCCGCGCGCGCCCCGGCGATGCCTTGCTCGATTTCGGCGAGAGTGTCGCGTCCGGAGATCATCGCTTCACCACTGCGTCACGTAGCCGCCGGCGACCGGCATGGACCAGGTCGGCTCGAGCTCGCCGCGCTTCTTCACGCCGAGCGTGCTCTGCTGCACGATGCCGTCGTCGCGCTTGTCGTCGCGTACCCGATTGTAGACCTGCTCGCTGACGCGCACACCGAAGCGGTCGGTGAGCGTCGTCTTCTGGTCCTCCTCGGAGGTGACCGGGAGCTTGATCGGGTTGCCGTCCGGGCCGATCGGCTGCACGACCAGATAGTAGTTTCTGGCGCTCCCGCTCGGCGGATTGCGGTAGAACCCGGTCTGCTCGTTCGGGCGCGACACGATCTTCAGCGTGTATTCCTGGCGGAGCTTGCCGAGGAGCTGGTCGAGCCCGGCGATCGCCTTGCGGGCGGCCGGGCCGTCCTTCCCCGCGATCGCGGTCTCCGCGTCGCGCTTCAGGGCGGCCGCCTGGTCGCGGGCGGGCTGCACGCGTGCCTCGGCGGCGATCGCCTGGTTGAGACGGTTCAGCTGGCCCGGCAGCGTCTCGCTGAATTCGACGCGCAGCGCCTCGGCGCGCCGGGCGGCCCCGCCGATCACCACATACTGGTAGGTGCCGAGCCCGATCGCCAGCGCCACCACGGCGGCGAGCACACGCTTTCCCCACAGGCCGCGCTCGACCCACAGGGTCGCGAGCGTGCGCGCCATGCCGGGCGGCGCCGGCACATAGGTGAAGCGGGCCTCCTTCAGCGCCCGCACGCCCTCCTTCAGGATGGCGTCGGTGACCGGGATCCCTTGCGCCTTGTAGATCTCGCGCAGCCGCTCGATCAGCTGCGCCTCGCGTTGATCCTCGTCGAGTTCCTGCGCCACCAGCATGTCCTGATGGCGCAAGGTATCGACGACGTCCATGGCGAGCATGACGTCGTCGAGCTTCGACTCCGGCCGCGCCGTCGGCGCCGCCGGAGGCTCTGCGAGGGCCGTGTCAGCCATTCAGTTTCTCGTTGCCCTCGGCGACCAGCGCGGCGAGCCGGCGCTTGCCGTCCTCCACGGCGTCGCGGATCTCGGCGGAGTTCTTGGTGGAGAGCTCGCGCATCTCGGTGATGATCATCGCCGACTTCTCCTGGAAGGTGACGACGGAATCGACCAGCTTCTTCACGGCGTCGGCGCGGATGGTCGGGCCGTAGCCGGCCTTGACCGCCTCCTCCTGCACCTTGTCGCCGATCTCGGCGAGCACTTCCAGGCTGCGCGAGACGCCTTCCTTCATGGTGTTGAGGCTCTGGGTCGCCTCGTGCAGGCCGAACATGCCGGTGAACGACGCCTTCAGCGCGGTGAAGACGCTGTCGTTGGTCGAGAAGAAGCTCACCGCCTGCTGGTAGACGCGCTCCTTGGCGTTGGTCGCCTGCATCATGCGCGCCATGATGACTTCCGAGGTGTTGTAGCCGATCGTCAGGTTGTCGGAGAGGTCCTTGGCGATCTGATAGCGGCCTTCCTCGGCCTGGGTGAGGCGCAGCTGCTCGTCGCGCACCATTTCGAGCTTGGCGCGCTCGATCACGTCGCCGGTGAAGCCGGAGACGGCGTCGGCGGTCGACTTCAGCTTCGCCTGGCTCTCGGTCAGCTTGGTCTCGGCCTTGCGCAGCACTTCGAGCGCGAGGACCTCCGACTGCTTCAGCGCGCCGCGGAAGTCGCGATAGGCCTCCAGGATGACCTGCTCGCGCTCGATCTGGTCGCGGGTCGACTTGGTGACGTCGAGATAGACTTCCTTGATCTTGTCGAAGCGGTCGGCGATGTCGCCGCGCGAGAGCTTCATCCAGACATTGGTGGCGCGCTCGAAGATGTCGAGCTTTCCGTCCGAGATCTGGTCGACCATCTTCTTGCTGTCGTCACGGATCGAATTGAATCCGTTCGCGATTTCCTGGTAGCGCTCGCCGATGTTCATGGCGGCGACCTGCTCGCGCACCACCTCGTTGAACACCGAGGCCTGGCCGAGCGTGCGGGCGATGACGACGACCTTGTCCTTGTCCAGGTCCGAGATCTTCTCGAGGAGGCCGATCACCGGGGCGTCGTCGGTCTTCGGCGGCGCGATGCCCATCTGGCGCAGCGCCCCCATGGCCTTGTCCAGGTACTGCATCGGGGTCTTCACGATGACGTCGGTCACTGGCGGTCTCCCTTGCCGGCATGGTCCCGGTCATATGGGTTTGCATATCCATCGCGCCAGATTGATGACGGTTTTCGCGTTGGAATGCCAGTGGGCCGGAGCACATGCGTCGCCGGCTCGACCGACGACCCCGACGCATGGCGTCCAACCGCCCGGACGGCTGGTCAGGCGCCGGATCGCCACTATGCTGAGCGCCCCTCGCGCGGAGCCTCGCCTTGCCCACCTATGCGGTCCTGATCGTCGCCTATCTGCTCAGCCAGTTCTTCCGCGCCTTCCTGGCGGTCATCGCGCCCGAACTGTCGCGCGACATCGGGCTCGATCCGTCCGACCTCGGGCTCGTGTCGGGGATGTTCTTCGCCGCCTTCGCGCTCGCCCAGATCCCGATCGGCGTCGCCTTCGACCGGGTCGGGCCGCGCGTCACGGTGTCGACCCTGATGCTGGTCGCGGTCGCCGGCTGCGTGCTGTTCGCGCTCTCGACCCGCCCCTGGCACCCGGCCGCCGCGATGGCGATGATCGGGGTCGGCTCGGCGCCGGTCTATATGGGCGCGCTCTACGTGCTCGGCCGCACCTCGGCGCCGGCGCGCTTCGCCACCTGGTCGTCGATCATCGTGGGCCTCGGCTCGCTCGGCAACCTCGTCGCCGCCACGCCCTTCGCGGCAGCGGTCGCGGCGGTCGGCTGGCGTCCGGCCATGCTCGGCGTCGCGCTCCTCACGCTGGCGGCTTGCGGCGCGGTCGCCCTCCTCGTGCGTGACCCGCCGCCGCTCGACACGCGCGACGAGCGGCCGGGCAACCCGTTCGACCTCCGCGAAGTGCTCGGCATCCGCGCGCTCTGGCCGATCATCCCGCTCGCGCTCGCGTCCTATCCGATCCTCGCGGCGGTGCGCGGCCTCTGGGTCGGGCCCTATTTCGCCGAGGTGCACGGCCTCGGCCCGGTCGAGCGCGGCAACGCGGTGACCGCCATGGTGGCGGCCATGATCCTCGGCGCCTTCGTGTACGGGCCGCTCGACCGCCTGTTCGGGACGCGCAAATGGGTGGTCGCCGCCGGCACCTTCGTCACCATCCTGGCGCTCGCGACGCTCTGGTGGTGGCCGGGGCTCGGCGTGGTGCCGGCCGCGCTCGTCTTCGCGGTGATCGGCGGCTTCGGCATGACCTACGGGGTGGTGATGGCGCATGCCCGCGCCTTCCTGCCCGCGCATGCGCTCGGACGCGGCCTGACGCTGATGAACACCTTCATGATCGGCGGCGCCGGCCTGATCCAGCCCTTGTCCGGGGCCTATGTGCAGACGCTCGCCGCGCAGGGCCTCGGCGGCGCGGCCGTCTATGCGGCGCTGTTCGGGCTCTATGCCCTGGTGCTCGGCCTCGCGCTCGCCGTCTATGTCACGGCGCCGGACGCCAAGGTCGCGCGCGGCTGAGACCAGGGTCGCGATTGTATCGGCGCCGGCAGGCGCTAGGATCGGATCGACGGAAGCTTCGGGAGGACATGCCATGACCGCCGCCATCGTGGGCTGGGCCCATACGCCGTTCGGCAAGCACGACCAGGAGACGGTCGAGAGCCTGATCGTCCGCGTCGCCACCGGTGCGCTGGAGGATGCCGGGATCGGCCCGGAGGACGTGGACGAGATCGTGCTCGGTCATTTCAACGGCGGCTTCTCGGCGCAGGACTTCACCGCCTCGCTCGTGCTGCAGGCGGACGACCGGTTCCGCTTCAAGCCGGCGACCCGGGTGGAAAACGCCTGCGCGACCGGATCGGCGGCGGTGCACCAGGGCCTCCGCGCCATCCGCGCCGGCGCCGCGCGCGTCGTGCTCGTGGTCGGCGTCGAACAGATGACGCGCACGCCCGGGCCGGAGATCGGCAACATCCTGCTCAAGGCCTCCTATCTGCCGGAGGACGGCGGCACGCCCGCGGGCTTCGCCGGCGTGTTCGGCAAGATCGCCGCGCAGTACTTCCAGCGGCACGGCGACCAGTCCGACGCGCTCGCGGCGATCGCCGCGAAGAACCACAGGAACGGCGTCGCCAACCCCTATGCGCAGCTCCGCAAGGACTTCGGCTACGATTTCTGCCGCGCCGAGAGCGAGAAGAACCCCTATGTGGCCGGCCCGCTGAAGCGCACCGACTGCTCGCTCGTCTCCGACGGCGCCGCCGCGCTGGTCCTCACCGACACGGCGACGGCGCTCGGCATGAAGAAGGCGGTGGCGTTCCGCGCGGTCGCCCATGCGCAGGACTTCCTGCCCCTGTCGAAGCGCGACATCCTGAAATTCGAAGGCTGCACCGAGGCCTGGCGCCGCGCGCTCGCCGCGGCGCGCATGGACCTCCTCGACCTCGACTTCGTGGAGACGCATGACTGCTTCACCATCGCCGAGCTCATCGAATACGAGGCGATGGGGCTCGCGCCGGAAGGGCAGGGGGCGCTCGCGATCCGCGAGGGCTGGACCGAGAAGGGCGGCAAGCTGCCGGTCAATCCGTCCGGCGGCCTGAAGTCGAAGGGGCACCCGATCGGCGCCACCGGCGTCTCCATGCATGTCATGACCGCGATGCAGCTGACCGGCGCGGCCGGCGACATGCAGATCGCCGGGGCCGAGACCGCCGGGATCTTCAACATGGGCGGCGCCGCGGTGGCGAACTACGTGTCGGTGCTGCAGAGCCTGCGCTGAGCAGCGGCCGCCGGCGTTCCCTTCGCGATCCTCGATCCGGCCCGGTCGCCGCGCGCGGGCGCCCGGATGGCGGCGCGCGGCGGATGGAGCGCGGCCGGGCGCCGTCAGGAACTGAGGTTCTTCAGGCGGCGGATGCCCGCGTGGTTGCTCTTCAGGGTCGGCTTCGGCTGATCAGGGTTCACGCGCACCAGCACCAGCGTCTGGTCGTTGCGGTGCCGGATGATCCGGATCAGGCGGAGCAGCGACGCGCCGAAGCCGATGCCGAGGCTCAGAACGGCCGCGCTGACGACCATGATGAGGAGGCCGAAGCGGGCCGTCACCTCGTCCGTGACGAAGGAGGCGGAGACGTGGGTGGGGAACGCGGTCGACACGACGAGCGAAATGCGCGCCGGTGGTGGCCCCGCATAGAGCACGTCGAAGGACCCGCGCAACGGTTTCTCCGTGTCGCTGTCTTCATATTCAATATTACAATAATGTATGTTGCCGATCATATTGGCGCAGACGGATGACTTGACAGAGAGGGATGGACGCAAGCTCCAGGCGCGACTGCTCAAAGAGTCCATCATAACGCCCGGAACTATTAACCATGCAATGTACATGGTTACACATGCAATCATCGCGCATATGATCATCTTGATCATGGATTCCCCCACGTCATGAGAATATATTTTCTCCATAATTGTTTCGATTCACTTAACGGGGCATTCAGTTTTGGAGGCCGCCGTCGATCTTGCAGCGTCTGATGTGAGGCGGCCGACCGCTCCGTCCCTGTCGGCCCCCGGCTCGCCCTTCCAACCGGGCGCGGTTCGGCGAAAACCTATTCCGCATGGCTCGCCGAATAGGCAAACCGTTACGCTGCAAGATGTTATAGGGGGGCCTATATGTCGTGGCAGTCGGCGGGGATGGTCTCCGGCGGCGCGGTCCGCGTCGTTGGTCCCGTGAGTTGTCGCTGATGTCCGGAGCGCCCATGCAGATCGTCACCGCCAATCGCCTCATCGACGGCCTCGTCGTGTTCCTGGCCCCTTCCGGCGACTGGGTCGTCGGGATCGGCGGCGCCCTCGTCATGACCGAGGCCGCCACCGTCGAGGCCGAGCTCGCCCGCGCCGCGCTCGACGTGGCCGCCCGCAAGGTGGTCGAGCCCTATGCGGTCGACGTGGAGCTGAAGGGCGGCGCGGTGGTGCCGAAGTCGCTGCGCGAGCGGATCCGCGCCGGCGGCCCGACGGTGCCGTCCGACTTTCCCGACCAGATGATCCCGCGCGGCGAGCGCATCGCCGCCGCCTGAGGGCGCGCCCGCCCGACAGCCCTTTGAGGCTCCCGCCGAGCCCTTACCGGAATCGACCGACGAGGCATCCATGTACCGCTATGACGAGTTCGACCAGCAGTTCGTCGAGGCCCGCGTCGCCCAGTTCCGCGACCAGGTCGCCCGCCGCCTGTCCGGCGAGCTGACCGAGGACCAGTTCAAGCCGCTGCGGCTGATGAACGGCGTCTATCTCCAGCTGCACGCCTATATGCTGCGCATCGCCATACCCTACGGCACGTTGTCGAGCCGGCAGATGCGCAAGCTCGCCCATATCGCCCGCGTCTACGACAAGGGCTACGGCCACTTCACCACGCGGCAGAACCTGCAGTTCAACTGGCCGGCGCTGCGCGACATCCCGGACATCCTGTCGGAACTGGCGAGCGTCGAGATGCACGCCATCCAGACCTCGGGCAACTGCATCCGCAACGTCACGGCCGACCATTTCGCCGGCGCCGCCGCCGACGAGATCGCCGATCCGAGGCCCTATGCGGAGATCCTCCGCCAGTGGTCGAGCCTGCATCCGGAGTTCTCGTATCTGCCGCGGAAGTTCAAGGTCGCCATCTCGGGGGCCCGCACGGACCGGGCGGCGATCCGGGTGCACGACATCGGCCTGCAGATCGTGCGCGACGACGCGGGCCGGCTCGGCTTCACGGTGTTCGTCGGCGGCGGCCTCGGCCGCACGCCCTTCACCGGCTGGCTGGTGCGCGAGTTCCTGCCGGAGGAGGATCTCCTCGCCTATTGCGAGGCGATCCTGCGCGTCTACAACCTCTACGGCCGGCGCGACAACAAGTACAAGGCGCGCATCAAGATCCTGATGCACGAGGCCGGGCTCGACACGGTCCGCGCGCAGGTCGAGGAGGAATACGAGCGCATCCGCGACGGCGTCCTGAAGCTGCCGCACGGCGACATCGAGCGCATCGCCTCCTATTTCGCCCTGCCGGCGCTCGATCCGCGCCCGGCCGTCAGCGCCGCCGAGCAGGCCGCCAAGGCGACCGACCCGGCGTTCCGCCGCTGGGCCGCGGTCAACGTGCATCCGCACAAGCTGCCGGGCTATGCCTCCGTCACCATCTCGCTGAAGCCGATCGGCGGCGTGCCGGGCGACGCCACCGCCGACCAGATGGACGCGGTCGCCGACATCGCCGACGCCTATGCGCTCGGCGAGGTGCGCGTCAGCCATGTGCAGAACCTGGTCCTCGCCCATGTGAAGCGCGACGACCTCAAGGCCGTGTACGACGCGCTCGTCGCCTCCGAGCTCGCGACCGCCAACGACGGCCTCGTCACCGACATCATCGCCTGCCCCGGCCTCGACTATTGCGCCCTCGCCAATGCGCGCTCGATTCCGATCGCGCAGCAGATCTCCGAGCGGTTCGGCACGCCCGAGCGGCAGCAGGAGATCGGCCCGCTGCAGATCAAGATCTCCGGCTGCATCAATGCCTGCGGCCATCACCATGTGGGCCACATCGGCATTCTCGGCGTCGACAAGAAGGGCGAGGAATTCTACCAGCTCACCCTCGGCGGCGCCGCCGACGAGAGCGCCACGATCGGCTCGATCACCGGCCGCGGCTTCTCCACGAGCGAGATCGTCGGCGCCGTCGAGACGGTGGTCGACACCTATCTGAAGCGCCGCACAGGTCCGGAAGAGACCTTCCTGGCAGCCTATCGCCGTCTCGGCCTCGGCCCGTTCAAGGAAGCGCTCTATGCTGCAGAGTAACCCCACGACCGGGCCGGTCCTGAGCGTCGCCGAGGAGGCGCGCGCGCTCGACGAGCGCTACGGCCGCTACCGCACCGTCGACCTGATCGACGTGGTGGCGCACGACCTCTTTCCCGGCGGCGTCGCGCTCGTGTCGAGCTTCGGGGCGGAAGCCGCGGTGCTCCTGCATCTCGCCGCGAGCGTCGACAAGGCGATCCCCGTCCTGTTCGTCGACACCGACAAGCATTTCGGCGAAACGCTCCGCTACCGCGACAAGCTCGTCGCCCGGCTCGGCCTCACCGACGTGCGCACGCTCGGGCCGGACCCGGCGCGCGTCGAAGCCGAGGACCCGCAGGGCACGCTGTGGTTCAGCCGGCCGGACCGCTGCTGCGCGATCCGCAAGGTCGAGCCGCTGGCGCAGGGCATGGAGGAGTTCGGCGCCTGGATCTCCGGGCGCAAGCGCTTCCAGGCCGCGACCCGCGCCAACATCCCCGTCTTCGAGGCGGAGGGCGAGCGCATCAAGGTGAACCCGCTCGCCGCCTGGATGCCGAAGGACCTCGAGGCCTATGCGGCCTTGCACGACCTCCCCAAGCACCCGTTGGTCGGCCAGGGCTATCGCTCGATCGGCTGCATGCCCTGCACCGACCGGGTCGCCGAGGGCGAGGACGACCGGGCGGGCCGTTGGCGCGGCCAGGACAAGATCGAGTGCGGCATCCATTTCGGCCTCCTGGGCGGCGCCCAGCAGGACGGCAGCGGGATCTGAGCCATGACGGACGTCTATCGCAAGGGCGGCTTCGAGCCCGACACTTGGCCGCAATTGGCGCCCGAGGATCCGGTGCCACCCGGCGGCGGGGTGCTGCTTTCGAAGACCCGCTACATGGCCGAGCGCGAGGCCATCGCCGCGTCGAACGCGGTCGTCGGCGTCGTGCTGGAGCCGAACGACCGGCTGGAGGACTTGGGCGAAGACCTCGATCGGATCCCGGTCGTGGCGGTGAAGTTCCCGAAATTCGCCGACGGCCGCGCCTTCTCGCTCGCCCGCCTGCTGCGCGACCGTTACGGCTTCAAGGGCGAGATCCGCGCGACCGGCGACGTGCTGCTCGACCTCATCCCGCATATGGCGCGGGTCGGGATCGACGCCTTCGTGGTCGAGCACGGCCCGACGCGGGCGCATCTCGCCGAGGGCAAGCTGCCGATCGTGCCATACTACTACCAGCCCGCCTCGGACCATGCGGATCCGGTTTCCGCGAAGCGGCCCTGGCTCCGGCGTCCCGCCGACCTCACCACCGTATAGCTCCGGATACCGCCCGCCGCTTACCTGTCCTATGAAACAGCCAAGCCGCCGCTAGAGTTCATGACTCTGGAGCAAGTCCTTGTCGATCGGATGATCCCATCCGATCGGGACATGCTCTGGGACGCGATGGCCTCGGCATCTTTGTGTCGGAACACCCATGGACCAGATCGTCAAGCCCGCCGTTTCCCCCGCCGCCGACGACGAGGACCGCGTCCTCAAGATCCGCGTGCGCGACCATGAGGGCACCGAGCATGTGCTCGACGGCCTGGAGGGCTGGCGCGTCATGGAGGTGATCCGCGACTGGGGCGTCGGCATCAAGGCCGAATGCGGCGGCGCCTGCGCCTGCGGCACCTGCCACTGCAAGGTCGACCCGGAATGGCTCGACCAGCTCGTGCCGCCGAGCGACGAGGAGCTCGACCAGCTCGACCAGATCTGGGACGCCGGCCCGACCTCGCGGCTCTCCTGCCAGATCCTGCTCCGGCCGGAGCTCGACGGCCTCACCCTGTCGCTCGCCTCGGGCAGCGCGCCGGACTGAGCGGCGCCACGCAGGGGATTGCCTCTTCGCCGGGTCTCAGCCACATCTCTCGTCCCCGACACGTCGACGACCGGAGAGGTCCATGGCCGGTGATGCATCCGAGGCGGACCGCCGGTCCTTCCGCGTGACGGCGCGCGAGCCCGTCTATCGCGGCTTCACCACGCTCGACGTGCTCATGGTCGAGGTCACCGCGGCGGACGGCAGCGTCCAGGTGTTGAAGCGCGAGATCGAGGATCACGGCGTCGCGGTCTCGGTGCTGCCGTTCGATCCGGCCGCGCGCGAGGCGGTGCTGGTCCGCCAGCTGCGCCTGCCCGCCGCGCTCCACGGCCGCGAGACGCATCTCATCGAGGCGATCGCCGGGCTCGTCGACGGCGGGGAGGATCCCGCCGAGGCGGTGCGGCGGGAAGCCATGGAGGAGGCCGGCCTCGACCTGATCGATCTCGAGCCGCTCGGCACGCTGTTCTCGTCGCCGGGCCTCTCCACCGAGCAGGTGACGCTGTTCCTCGCCGAGGTGCACCTCCCTACGGCGCGCACCGGGGACGGCGGCGGCCTCGCCCATGAGGGCGAGGACATCGAGGTGGTGGTCGTCCCGCTCGCCACGCTCGCCGCCATGGCGGATCGCGGCGACATCCGGGACATGAAGACCTACGCCCTGGTGCAGACGCTAAGGCTCCGGCGGGCGGACCTGTTCTGACGCCTGCCGCCCCAGGGCCGTGTTCGAGCCAGGCTTCCGGCCGCGCGCTCGGTGCTTCACCGAGCCTCCGTCAGCGCGGGGACGAAGGCTTCCGAAGGAACAGGAACGGCACGACAATCGGCACGCTCATGGATGAAGCTCGCCGCCATCAGGCGCGGCCGGCTTGTCGGTTCGGCGCGGGCGTTCAGTCGAAGAAGGCCTTGTCCTCTTCCTTCAGGTAGCGCTTGGCCGCCTCGGGAACGAGGTTGATGCCCATGCCGGGTCGGTCCCAGACCTCGATATGGCCCTTGCTCACGATCGGGTTCGGCAGCCAGTCGACGATCTCGTACCACCAGGGATCGCTGCCGGTCGGATATTCGAAGGCGATGAAGTTCTGCGGCAGCGCGGCCGAGACCTGCACCAGCGCGGCCATGCCGAGCACGCCGTTGCCGGTGCCGTGCGGCGCCATCATGATGCCGTGCAGGTCGGCGTATTCGGCGATCCATTTCAGCTCGGCGATGCCGCCGCAGTCGCACGGATCCGGGCCGACGATGTTGACCGCCTGCCGCTCGATCAGGTCCTTGAAGTTCTGCCGGAGATAGATCTGCTCGCCGGTGTGGATCGGGGTCGTGGTCGACATGGTCACGTCGCGATAGACGTCGGCGTTGACATAGGGCACGTAGTCGCCGGTCAGCATGTCCTCGAGCCACATCAGGTTATACTTCTCGACGGCGCGGGCGAAGCGCTTGGCGTCCGGCGCGGTCCAGCCGGGGCCGCAGTCGAGCGCGAGGCCGACCTTGTCGCCGAGCACCTCCTTCATGGCCGCGACGCAGTCGAGGAGGTGGTTCATGCCGTGTTCGGTCATCAGGCCGCGGTCGAGCGCGCCGTGGAACGGGCTGTCGCCCGGCGTGCCGTAGTAGAAGTCTGGCACCTCGCGCTTCATCGGGCTGTGGAAGGCGACGCCCTGCTTGATGATGGTGAACTCCTCGGGGAGGTCGCGCATCCACTTCATGTTCTCGGCATAGGCCTCGGGCGAGGAATCCTTCAGCTTCTGGCGGCGCGAGCCGTTGTAGACGCGCACCTTGTCGCGGATCTTGCCGCCGAGCAGCTTGTAGACGGGGACGCCGGCCGCCTTGCCGGCCACGTCCCAGAGCGCCATCTCGATCGCGCTGACCGCGGCTCCCCAGGGTTTGAAGGCGCCGCGCTGGCGGATCTTCAGCATCACGCGCTCGACGTCGGTCGGGTCCTCGCCGATCACGGCGTCGCGGTAGTGCAACACATAGGGCTTCAGATAAGGCTTGTACTGCTCGACCTCGCCGAAGCCGTCGATGCCAGCATCCGTGACTATTCGGACGATCGGGTTGCTGCCAATGACGGCGCATTTCAAGTCGACGATCTTCATTTGAACCATTCCCGCCGCGGTGCACAATAGACGAGGGCAGAGTTTCGCTGCATCGCAGCGTCAAAAACTCGGTGGCCTTCTGCAGCCGCTCGCGATCGCGGCGATGTTACAGGGCCGTTATTTCTAGGTCAGACTTAAAGGCCAAGTCAAGCTGGACGGGATCGGCCGTCCGCATTGCCGCCGTGCCGGCGCCGGGGCGGAACGGAGCGGCGTTCGGCCGTCGTTCAGTCCGCCGACGAGCCTCCCCTGCCGGCGTGCCGCATGCCTCGTCCACGCACGAAAACGCCGGCGATCGCTCGCCGGCGCCACATCCGGATCCGTGCTCCGCCGGATCAGCGGCAGATGACCTCGCGCTGGAAGAAGCCTTGCTGCACGTAGCAGGTCTGCGGACGCGCCGAGCGGTAATTGTAGACGACCGGCGGGTTCTCCTTCAGCACGGGCGCCGGCGCGGGGCGGTAATACTGGTAGCCCGGACCGGTCGGACGGGCCACATAGCCGCGCGGGCGGTAGTAGTACACCTCGCCGCTGTCTTCCTGGTAGGCGTAGCGCCCGCCGGCATTCGGGGCGACCGCGTAGCCGGGCGGCGGCGCCGGGCGCAGGCGCTGGTCGGGGTCGCCGGCATCCGGGACGCGCTGGATCTGTTCGCGCTGGGCGATCGCGGGACGGCGATCCTGCTGGCGCGACGGCTTCTTGGCGACCTTCGCCTTGGGCGCGGTCGGTTCCTTGACGGCCGGAGCCTGGTCCTCGTCCGGCGCGGCGTCGGCGGCGCGCGGCGCGGGCTGATCCTGGGCGCCCGGCTTCGGCTCGACCACGGCCTCGCGGGCCGGCGGCTCGACCGGACGGACGACCGGCGGCGCCACGGCGGCGGGTCGATCGACGGGCGGCGCGGCCGCAGCGGGGCGGTCGACCGGCGGCGTGACGGCGGGCGGCATATCGGCCTTGCGGTCGACCGGGGGCGGTTCGACCGGCTTCGACGTCTCGATCACGCGGGCGGGACGCCCGCCGTCGGCCGGGGCGGACCCGGTGCGCTCGTTCACGCCCGGCACCTCGCCGGAGGTCGCCTGGGATCGCGCCTTGCGCCGCGCCTCTTCCTGCTCCTTGCTGACCGGCGTCTCCTTGCCGGAAATGTAGGGGAGGCTGCCGCCGGACGTGGAGGGGCCCGAAGCCTTCTCCTGCGCCATGCCGATGCCGAGCGGGACCAGGGCCGTATAGGCCAGGGCCGCCGTCGCGAACAAGGTCGTGACCGAAACCGAACGCATGGGATGAACCATTTCACACAAGAGGACAGACGCCCCCATAAACGCGGGCGTCACGAGCATGGTTGCACATCGCGGCGGGACCGTGACTGTCCCGCTCGCCGAGCCCGAACTGGCCCCCCGGGGAGGCACGTCGAGCGGATTGATCGATGGATCTTGAAGGCCCAGGATCATACCCCGCACGCCCCTAAAATTCTACAAATCCTATGAGGAAGCAGGATGACGACGATGGCGGTTGCCGGCCCGGGCGAGACGCGGCTTCACGTTAATCTGATCGGGGGCCGCGAGGTCGCGGCGCGCTCCGGCGCGACGCTCGATGTGGTGGCGCCGTCGACCGGCGCGGTGATCGGGCATATCGCCCGGTCGCGCGCCGAGGACGTGGACGACGCGGTCGCGACCGCCCGCGCCGCCTTCGACGGGGCCTGGGGACGCATGTCCGCCTTCGAGCGCGGGCGCATCCTGTCGCGGCTCTCCGCGCTGGTCGCCGCCGACGCGGAAGCGCTCGCGGCGCTCGAATCCCTCGACACCGGCAAGCCGATCCGGCAGGGCCGCGCCGACATCCAGGCGCTTGCCCGCTACCTGGAGTTCTACGGCGGGGCGGCGGACAAGCTGATGGGCGACACGATTCCCGTCGCGACCGGCTTCACCGCGCTCACTTTGCGCGAGCCGCATGGCGTGGTCGGCTCGATCATCCCGTGGAACTACCCCGCGCAGATCCTCGGCCGCGTGATGGGCGCGGCGCTGGCGGCCGGCAACACGCTGGTGGTGAAGCCGGCCGAGGACGCCTCGCTGTCAATCCTGCGCGTGGCCGCGATGGCGTTCGACGCCGGCCTGCCTGAGGGCGTCTTCAATGTGGTGACCGGGCTCGGCGCGGAGGCCGGCGCGGCGCTCGCCGGGCATCCGGACATTGACTTCGTGACCTTCACCGGGTCGCCGGAGGTGGGGACGCTCATTCAGACCGCCGCCGCGCGGAACCGGATCGGCTGCACGCTGGAGCTCGGCGGCAAGTCGCCGCAGCTCGTCTTCGCCGATGCCGATCTCGACAAGGCACTGCCGGTGCTGGTCAACGCCGTGATCCAGAATGCCGGTCAGACCTGTTCGGCCGGGTCGCGCATCCTGGTCGAGGCGGGCATCGCCGGAACGGTGAAGGAGCGCCTCGCCGAGCGCTTCGCGGCGCTCACCGCCGGCCCGCACGAGGCCGATCTCGATCTCGGCCCGCTCATCAACGCGCGCCAGCACGCCCGCGTCGCCGCCTTCGTGGGCGACGCCGAGGCGGAGGGCATCCCGGTCCTCGCGCGCGGTCGCGTGTCGGCGGATGCGCCGGCCGGCGGCTTCTACCAGGAGGCGGTGCTGTTCGGCCCGGTGCCGCCGGACTCGCGGCTGGCGCGCGAGGAGGTGTTCGGACCCGTCCTCGCGGTGATGCCCTTCGCCGACGAGGCGGAGGCCTTGGCTCGCGCCAACGGGACGGACTATGGCCTCGTGGCGGGGGTGTGGACCGCGGACGGGGCGCGCGGGATGCGGCTTGCCCGGGCGATCCGGTCGGGCCAGGTCTTCGTCAACGCCTACGGGGCGGGCGGCGGCGTGGAACTGCCGTTCGGCGGCTTCCGCAAGTCGGGGCATGGGCGCGAGAAGGGCTTCGAGGCGCTCCACGAATTCACGGCAACAAAGACGATCGTGCTGGCGCACGGCTGAGGGAGGAAATCATGCGGCTTCAGAACAAGGTAGCGATCGTGACCGGCGCGGCGTCCGGTTTCGGCGCGGGGATCGCGCGGCGCTTCGCCGCCGAGGGCGCGAAGGTGGTTGTGGCCGATCTCGACGCCGCCGGCGCCGAGAAGGTCGCGGCCGCGATCGGCGCTTCGGCGATCGGCATCGGCGCTGACGTGACGGTGAAGGCCGATGTGGCGGCGATGGTGGCGACAGCGGTCGGCCGGTTCGGCGGCCTCGACATCCTCGTCAACAATGCCGGCTACACGCATCGCAACGGGTCCATGCTCGACGTGGACGAGGCGACCTTCGATCGCGTCTTCGCGGTCAACGTGAAGGCGATCTATCTCGCCACGCTCGAAGCCGTGCCGCATCTGGCGAAATCCGGCGGGTCGATCCTGAACACCGCCTCGACCGCGGGCCTCAGGCCGCGGCCCGGCCTCACCTGGTACAACGCGTCGAAGGGCGCGGTGATCACCATGACGAAGTCGATGGCGGTGGAACTCGCGCCGCAGCAGATCCGCGTCAACTGCCTCTGCCCGGTCGCCGGCGAGACCGGGATGCTCGGGCTCTTCATGGGCCAGGACACGCCGGAGATGCGCGCCAAGTTCATCGCCTCGATCCCGCTCGGGCGGCTCTCCACACCGGAGGACATCGCGGACGCCGCGCTGTTCCTCTCTTCGGCGGAGGCGCGGTTCCTCACCGGCGTGGCGCTGGAAGTGGACGGCGGCCGCTGTATCTGAGGGAGCGAGCCGGCGGTCAGCTGTCAGGCCGCTGAGCTCGCACGAATTACACCGACCTCGATGACGCGGACCGGCACGACGACGGTCGAACCGGCCGATTCGATCTCGACATGGGTCGGTACTTCGTGTGAGACGGCGGACGTCCTATTTGCAACATAGACGGCTAGGGCCTCGCCGGTCTGGCCGGGCCCAGCGTCGACCACGCCAAAACCGCGCACACCGGAGACCATACGGAGCGCCGCCTCGTGTGCCTTAATCGCCTTTTTGACGTCACGCGCTCTTGCCACGTCCGTTCTCCGATCCGAGGCTCAAATCTATGCCGATATGTCGCTTTCGCAAGTCGTCTTCCGATTCGATCCTTAACGATGAATCTCGACACGAAAGCCGTCAAACACTGTCGCGATGCGGTTCGCAACGCTTTTCGATTCGGACCCAGCGAAATGAAGGCCCACTGGCCGGCCAGTCTTCGTCATGACGAGGGACCCGCTGTCACCGGCATCCGTGTATCGGGTGCATAGGATCTGGTTGCGGAAGGTCGCGCTCCTCAAACCATCGGTTGTCGGATACTCGATGTCGAGTGTGGCATTGACGTCGAGAATTTCCGCGACGCTGTAGTCGCTCGATCGACCTACCTTCATCACTGTCTGGTTTCGTCGCGGTGTTCGGACGATCCGTGAAGCCGGCACCCTGTCGAGGACCCGCAAATTGCAATCCGCATCGGACGGCTGGATCACCTCGGCAAGGGCGGCATCCATCTCGTTCAGGCCGGAAAAGTCGAACTTCCCTGTGTCGGAAAGCCGGGCAATCACATCTGCCGCCTGGCCGCCATCCAACGGCCCCGGCTGCAGGATAGGATCGCCTCGTCGACCTTGCATGTCCGACGTCAGCACGTGAAGGTTGCTCAAGATAAAGATTTTGCCGTCAAACGGCTTGCGGCGGACATAACAGCCAAGTGTACCTGCGGTGCCTGCCGCATGGGCGATGCTGACACCGATACGTGCAGGCCGATATCGGTTTGTGTCCAGTTGTGCCCGCAACACGCCGACTTCAACGACATCAGTGGGTACCATGCCGAGATTGGGAAACTCGATCTTCTCAGGCACATGAGTATCGAGTTTCGACTTTGGCTCCTTGCTTCGAACGTAGAAGCGGATGGCCAAGTCATCGGTCTTTTGCGACCCTGAGAGCTTTTCTCCGATGCCAAAACCGACGACGCCGCTGTTGAGCTTGAGTTTCGCGGCCAGTCCGCGCAGACGGTCGATCAATCTTGTTTCGGCCGGCCCTACCGCGTTTGTCCTCGAAGCAACTGCATGGGCCTCCGCCTTAGTTCCAGTTGCTCGATATTCTTCCGAAATGATCGCTTCAAGTGTGGCGACCAACACTCTTTCATCGAACAGCGACATTGGCGCATATACCGTTGGAACAACTATGATAAAAACTACCGCTTTGTTTATCATATTGCAACTAGAATTTTTAAATTTTTTTCTTACAGCCGGTCGCGCAGCGCGTACCAGCTCATGGCGAGCACCAGCGAGGGATAGCGCAGCAGCCGGCCGCCTGGGAACTTGCGGGCCGGCAGCGACGCCATGACGTCGAAGCGCGCGGCGTCCCCCAGGATCGCTTCCGCCATCAGTTTGCCGGCAAAGGTCGCCAGCGCGACGCCCTGTCCCGAATAGCCGCCGGAGGTGAAGAGGCCCGGCCGCAGCCGGCGCATATAGGGGAGGCGGCTCATGGTGACGGCGACCTGGCCGCCCCAGGCATGGTCGATGCGGGCGTCGGCGAGGCCGGGATAGATGTTGAGCATGTGGCGCCGGACGAAGGCCTTGATGTCGGCCGGCTCGCCGCGCGAATAGGTCTCCCCGCCGCCGAAGAGAAGCCGCCCGTCCACGGTCGGGCGCCAGTAGTAGACGACGAAGCGGCTGTCCGAGACGGCCTCGCCCCCGGGGATGGGCGGGCGGGCGAGCGGCTCGGTGGTGAGGATGTAGTTGCCGATCGGCATGATGCGGCTCTCGCTCTCCGGCTCGAGCCCCTTGGTGGCGCCGTTGGTGGCGAGCACCACCGCGCCGGCGCGGATTTTTCCACGCGGCGTCTCCACGACAGGAGACGGGCCGTCGCCGAGGCGCAGGGCCGGCGTGCCCTCGTGGATGCGCACGCCGGCGGCTTCCGCCGCGCGGGCGAGGCCGAGCGCGAAGTTGAGCGGGTGGAGATGGCCGGCCGTCTCCTCCCTCCAGCCGCCGAAATAGGCGTCGGTGCCGATCGCGGCGGCGAGCGCGTCGCGGTCGAGCACGGCGGCGTCGAGATAGCCGTAGTGGTCGCGCAGATGCGCCACTTCCTCGGCGGCCGCCGCGAGCCAGCGCCGCTTGTGGATTGCGTGGATGAGGCCGGGGCGCCAGTCGCAGTCGATCTCGTGAGCGCGGATCAGATGCTTGACGGTCGCCTTCGCCTCCTCGGCGAGGCCGAACAGCGCGCGGGCGGCTGGCCGGCCGAACCAGCGTTCGAGCGTCGCGACGTCCTGCCGCTGGCCGGAATGGAGCTGCCCGCCGTTCCGCCCCGACGCGCCCCAGCCGACCCGGTTCGCCTCGATCAGGACGACCGAGCGTCCGGCCTCCGCCAGATGCAGCGCCGTCGAGAGCCCGGTGAAGCCGCCGCCGACGACGCAGACATCGGCTTCCGTGTCGCCGGCGAGCGGCGCGCGGTCGACGAGGCCGATGGCGGTCGCGGCATAGTAGGACGGGGGATGCGGCAGGGGCATCGCGCTCTCCGCCCCGCCGCGGGAGGCCGGCGACGGGGTGACGCTCACCCCTTGACCCGTCCGTCCTTGCGGAGCGCCGACCAGGTCTGGTCGAGCGTCAGCCAGGCCATGCGGACGAGCTCGTCGACCTCGTCGCGGCTGACGGTGAGGGGCGGCGCGATGATCAGGCTGTCGCGCACCGCGCGCATGACGAGGCCGTTCTTGAACGAAAAGTCGCGCGCGAGCGTTCCGACCTCGCCGACCGGCGCGAAGCGGACCGTGCGGGACGGCTTCTCGGGCACCAGTTCGAGCGCGCCGAGGAGGCCCGTCATGCGCGCCTCGCCGACCAGCGGATGATCGCCCAAGCCCAGCCAGCGCTCGCGCATATAGGGGCCGATTTCGTTCGCCACCCGCTCGGGCAGGCGCTCGCGCTCCATGATGGCGAGGTTGGCGAGCGCGGCGGCGGCGCAGGTCGGATGCCCGGAATAGGTGTAGCCGTGATAGAACTCCTCGCCGATGCCGACCACCACGTCGGCGACCCGGTCGGACACCATCACGCCGCCCATCGGCAGGTAGCCGGAGGTGAGGCCCTTGGCGATCGGCATCAGGTCCGGCTCGATTCCGTAGAACTCGGAGCCGAACCAGCGCCCGGTGCGGCCGAAGCCGGTGATCACCTCGTCGGCGACGAGCAGTATGTCGTGGCGCTTGCAGATGCGCGCCACCTCCGGCCAGTAGGTCTCCGGCGGGATGATCACGCCGCCGGCGCCCTGGATCGGCTCGGCGATGAAGGCCGCGACATTGTCCTCGCCGAGGGTGTGGATCATCCGTTCGAGGTCGCGCGCGACGTCGAGGCCGAAGGCGGCCGGGTCCATATCGCCGCCCTCGCCGAACCAGTAGGGCTGGCGGATATGCACGATGCCGGGGATCGGCAGCCCGCCCTGGCCGTGCATCGCCGACATGCCGCCGAGCGAGGCGCCGGCGACGGTCGAGCCGTGATAGGCGTTCTTGCGCGCGATCACGATCTGCTTCGAACTCTTGCCCTGGAGCGCCCAGAAGTAGCGGACGAGGCGCAGCACGGTGTCGTTCGCCTCCGAGCCGGAGCCGCAGAAAAAGACCTTGTTGAGGTGGGCGGGGGCGAGCTCGGCGAGCTTCTCGGCGAGGCGGATCGCCGGCGCGTTGGTCGTCTTGAAGAAGGAGTTGTAGTAGGCGAGCTCCTTCATCTGCTCGTGCACGGCGTCGGCGATCTCCGTCCGGCCATGGCCCACATTGGTGCACCAGAGGCCCGACATGCCGTCGAGGATGCGGTTGCCCTCGCTGTCCCACAACCAGACCCCGTCGGCGCGCACGACGACGCGGCTCCCCTCCGCCGCGAGCGCCTTGAAGTCGGTGAAGGGGTGCAGGTAGTGGCTGGCGTCGGCGGCGCGCAGTTCGGCGGTCGGGTGGATGTTGGATTGCAGCATGGGGCCTCCCCGGCGCGCGATGGCGTCCTCGCGCCGGCGGCGCGTTCCTTGGTCGTTGAAGGTAGGCGGCGCGATCAGACGTTGAGCAGCAGGTATTCCCGCTCCCACGGGCTGATCACGCGCATGAAGGTCTCGAACTCGGCCTGCTTGATCGCCCGGTAGGTGGCGACGAAGGACTTGCCGAAGATGTCGGTCAGCTCCTCGCATTCCTCGAACATCGCAACGGCTTCGAGCAGGCCGCGCGGCAGGCCGAAGTCGAGCGAATAGGCCGAGCCCTCGATCGGCTCCTCCGGGGTCAGGCCCTCGGTGAGGCCGAGATAGCCGCAGGCGAGCGAGGCGGCGATGGCGAGATAGGGGTTGGCGTCCGAGGACGGCACGCGGTTTTCGACGCGGCGCGCGGCCGGCTGGGAATTCGGCACGCGCAGGCCCACGGTGCGGTTGTCGTAGCCCCAGTGCACATTGATCGGCGCGACCGACTTGCGCATCAGCCGGCGATAGGAGTTCACGTAAGGGGCGAGCATGCACATCACGCTCGGCAGGTAGCGCTGCTGGCCGGCGAGGAAGGCGAAGAAGTCGCGCGTCGGCACGCCGTCCTCGCCGGAGAAGATGTTCGCGCCCGTCTCCGCGTCCACCACGGACTGGTGGATGTGCATGGCCGAGCCCGGCTCGTTGGCGATCGGCTTCGCCATGAAGGTTGCATACATGTTGTGGCGGAGCGCGGCCTCGCGGATGGTGCGCTTGAACAGGAACACCTGGTCGGCGAGCGCGAGCGGATCGCCGTGCAGCAGGTTGATCTCCATCTGCGCGGCGCCCTCCTCGTGGATGAGGGTGTCGATCTCCAGGCCCTGCGCCTCGGAGAAGTCGTAGATGTCGTCGAAGAGTGCGTCGAACTCGTTGACCGCGGCGATCGAATAGCTCTGCCGGCCGGTCTCGGCGCGCCCCGATCGGCCGATCGGCGGCTTCAGCGGATAGTCCGGGTCCTGGTTGCGCTCGACCAGGTAGAACTCGATCTCGGGGGCCACGATCGGCTTCCAGCCCTTGTGGGCATAGAGCTCGACCACGCGGCGGAGCAATTGCCGCGGCGCGATCTCGACCGGGCGGCCGTCGCGGTGGAAGGCATCGTGGATGATCTGCCCGGTCGGGTCCGACGCCCAGGGCACCACCGACAGGGTGCCGTAGTCCGGCACGAGCAGGATGTCGCCGTCGGCCGGGTCGAACTTGAAGTCGGAATCCTCGTCGGGATATTCGCCCGTGATGGTCTGCAGGAAGATCGAGCCGGGGATGGCCATGTTCGGGCCGTCGACGAACTTCTCGACCGGCATCATCTTGCCGCGCGCGACTCCGGCCATGTCCGGCACGACGCATTCGATGTCCTCGAGCCCGCGCTCGTCGAGCCACTCGGCGGCGGCGCCTTTGCCGGCGACGCCGCGCGCGCCCGTCGGCTTCAGCACTTTCTTCTTCTTCGCCATGATGCGGCCAGGTCCCTTCGTCGCGTCCTCGGCCGAGCCTACAGCATTTTCCCGGGGCGTGGCGCGCCCCGCTTCAGCTCGACGTCGGTTCCGCGCAATTTGTGATCACATTTTTGCAGGCCGGCGGTGAACCGTCAAGCCGTCCCCGATGCTCCGCGCTCGCCGCTCAGCGCGCCGCCAGCACGGAGGAGCCGATCAGGCTCATGCCGTCCTGGATGTCGGCGCGGATCGCGGCGGCGAGGTCCTGCGCGTCGCGGCGGGCGATCGCGCCGACCGCGCGCTCGTGCTGGTCGACGAGGTTCGCGGTGCCGACCCGGCCGTAGACCGCGCGCATGAAAGGGCCGAACTGCAGCCACAGCGTCTCGATCAGCGGCACCAGCACGCTCGACGGCGCGGCGGTGTAGATGGCGAAGTGGAACGCGTGGTTCGCCGCCATGTAGGCCTCCGCGTCGCCGCTGGTCAGCGCCGCCTCGAGCGCGTTGTCGATCGCCTCGATCCGCTTCAGGCGCTCGGCATCGATGAAGGGGAGGGCGCGCGCGGCGGCTTCCGGCTCCAGCAGGGAGCGCACCGCGACAAGTTCCTCGAAGCGCGCCGCGTCCATGTCGGGCACGTAGACGCGCCGGTTCGCGCGCACTTCGAGGCCGCCTTCCGCGGCGAGCCGTCGGAGCGCCTCGCGCACCGGCATGGGCGATACGCCGAGCGTCGCGGCGAGGCCGCGCAGCGTGACCCCGCGGCCCGGCACGATGCGGCCGGTGATGAGCGCGTTGCGGATCGCGCCATAGACCTGGTCGTGCTTCGGCGGCTCCGCCTTCGCTGCCGCAGCCGCCCGGGCGGACCTGCGGCGGGATGGGGGATCGGCCGGCTTCTTCTCCAGGTCGAGGCGCATGGCAAACCCATTCCTGCGCCCGCCCGGCGGCGGCGCGTTGACAGCTTGACGACAATGTGATCACAATTTCGCCGGGTTGCAAATGCCGACCGGAGGGAAGCCCGCGCGCGGCGATCCGGACGGAACCGGCGGAGAGATCATGGGTCGACCGGAAATCGGCGTCGCTGACGCTTCGCAGGACGCCGAAGCCGGCACGGCGGGCGAGGGAGAGAGTCCGGTCGCCGCGGCGGTGCCGGCCGCGGCCGAGACGCCGGTCGGCTCGGAGGTCGAGCGTTACCTCGCCGCCCATCCGGACACCGAGGCGGTCGAGTTCCTCATCACAGACACGCACGGTGTGCTGCGCGGCAAATGGGCGCCCGCCGGGGCGATCGGCAAGGCCTACAAGGACGGCGTGAACTTCCCGTTCTCCCTCTACGGCCTCGACGTCTGGGGCCGCGAAGTGATGGAGACGGGGCTGCATGTGACGACCGGCGACCGGGACGGCTATTGCCGCGCCGTGCCGGGGAGCCTCCGGCCGGTCCCCTGGGCGCCCAGGCCGACCGCGCAGGCGATGCTCACCATGCACACCGAGCATGGCGAGGCCTATGCGGGCGATCCGCGCAACGCGCTCGCGAGTGTGGTGCGCCGCCTCGATGCGGTCGGGCTGACCGCCGTCGCGGCGATGGAACTCGAATTCTACTTGCTCGACCCGGCCGCCCAGACGATGCCGAACGGCATGCCGGCGCCGGTGTTCCGCGCCACCGCCGGGCCGGTGCCGCAGAACATGTATGCGCTCTCCGACCTCGCCGACTTCTCGGCCGTCTTCTCCGACATCTGGGCCTATGGCAAGGCGCAGGGCCTGCCGATCGACACGATGGTGAGCGAGGCGGCGCCCGGGCAGTTCGAGGTGAACCTGAAGCACCGGCCGGATCCGCTCGCCGCCGCGGACGACGCGGTGCTGTTGAAGCGGCTCGTCTGCGAAGTGGCGCGCAAGCACCGGCTGAAGGCCACCTTCATGGCGAAGCCGTTCATCGACGTCGCCGGCAACGGGCTGCACATCCATGTCAGCCTGCTCGACCGCGCGGGCCGCAACATCTTCGCCGATCCGGTCACGGGCGAGCGCAAACTCGGCCACGCCATCGCGGGCCTCCTCGACACGATGCAGGCCGCGACGCTCCTGTTCGTGCCGACCTGGAACGGCTATCGGCGCCTGCAGCCCGGATCCTATGCGCCGACCACCGCCTCCTGGGGCCACAACAACCGCTCGGTCGGGGTGCGCGTGCCGGCCGGTCCGGACGAGGCGCGCCGGCTCGAACACCGCATCGCCGGCGCCGACGCGAACCCCTATCTGGTCATGGCCGGCGTGCTCGCGGGCATCCTCGAAGGGCTCGAACGCGAGCTGACGCCGCCGCCGCCGGTCGTCCGCAACGCCTATGAGGAACCGGTGCCGGCGCTGCCGCGCACCATGGCGGACGCGATCCGCATCTTCGAGCGCTCGGACTTCGTCCGCCGCATGCTCGGCGTCGAATATCGCAGCTTGATCGGCCATCTGAAGCGCGCGGAACTCGCCGCCTTCGAGGCCGAGGTGACGCCTTTGGAACGGGTGACTTACCTTTGAGCAAAGAGCGCGACGAATTGGCGGGGCAAAAACGAAAAAAGGGTTGAGTAGGCCGGACCCGCTGCTAGGCTCTCATCCATCCCGAAGGCCGGTCTTGAGCCGGGTGGTCTTCATCGGAGCTTGTGAATGTCTCATCGCGCGTCACTCAGATCTGTCCTCGCCACCGCCGTGGTCGCGGCGCTCGCCGGTATCGCCCCGGCGGTTGCCCAGCAGAAGCAGGTCAACGTCTTCAACTGGTCGGACTACATCGATCCGACGATCCTCGAGGACTTCACCAAGGAGACCGGCATCAAGGTCAAGTATGATGTGTTCGATTCGAACGACATCCTCGAGACCAAGCTGCTCGCGGGCAAGACCGGCTACGACGTGGTTGTCCCCTCGGCGCACTTCCTCGGCCGCCAGATCCAGGCCGGCGTGTTCCAGAAGCTCGACAAGTCGAAGATCCCGAACCTCTCCGGCATGTGGCCCGAGGTGACGGCCCGCCTCGCCAAATACGACCCCGGCAACGACTACGCCGTGAACTATATGTGGGGCACGACCGGCATCGGCTACAACGTCAAGAAGATCAAGGAACGCGCGCCCGACCTCGCGCTGGACAGCTGGGCGGTCGTGCTCGATCCCGCCAATGCCGCCAAGTTCAAGGACTGCGGCATCATGATGCTCGACGCCGCCGACGAGATCATCCCCGCGACGCTCAAATATCTCGGCCTCGACCCGGATTCCAAGAACCCGGAAGACTACAAGAAGGCGGCCGAGCACTTCAAGAAGATCCGGCCGTTCGTGCGCAAGTTCCACTCGTCCGAATACATCAACGCGCTGGCGAACGGCGACGTCTGCCTCGTGGTCGGCTGGTCCGGCGACATCAAGCAGGCGAGCGACCGCGCCGAGGAAAAGAACGCCAAGATCAAGGACGAGAAGAAGAAGGTCGACATCGAATACTTCATCCCGAAGGAAGGCGCCGCCATGTGGTTCGACAACTTCGTCCTGCCGAAGGATGCGAAGAACGTCGAGGAGGCGCATATCTTCATCAACTACATGATGAAGCCCGAGGTGATCGCCAAGGCGTCCGACTTCGTGAAATACCCGAACGGCAACCTCGCCTCGCAGAAATTCATCAACCCCGAGGTGCTGAAGGATCCGAGCATCTTCCCGACCAAGGAAACGATGGACAACCTGTTCCAGGTCTCGTCCTATGATCCGAAGTCGCAACGGGCGCTCACCGACACATGGCGTGACATGAAGCGCAAGTAAAATACCAGGGCCCGCCGACCTCATCGGCGGGCCCTTTCCTTATCCCCCTGAACGAGAAGCCCATGTCGAAATCCATCGGACCGGTCCGCCGCAAATTCCAGCCCTGGACCGACCCATCGGCCGTTCCCCTGATCGAATTCCGGAATGTCGTGAAGCGTTTCGGTGAATTCGCTGCGGTCGACGACGTGTCGCTCGGCATCTATGAGCGCGAGTTCTTCGCGCTGCTCGGCCCGTCCGGCTGCGGCAAGACCACGCTGATGCGCATGCTCGCGGGCTTCGACGAGCCGAGTTCGGGCGACATCCTGCTCGGCGGCCAGTCGCTCAAGGGCCTGCCGCCCTACCGGCGGCCGACCAATATGATGTTCCAGTCCTATGCGCTGTTCCCGCATATGACGGTGGAGAAGAACATCGCGTTCGGGCTGGAAATGGACAAGATGCCGAAGGGCGAGATCAATGCCCGGGTGCAGGAGATGCTGAAGCTCGTCAAGCTCGAGCAGTTCGCCAAGCGCAAGCCGCACCAGCTGTCCGGCGGCCAGCGCCAGCGCGTCGCGCTCGCCCGCTCGCTCGCCAAGCGCCCGAAGGTTTTGCTGCTCGACGAGCCGCTCGGCGCGCTCGACAAGAAGCTGCGCGAAGAGACCCAGTTCGAGCTGGTCGACCTGCAGATGACGCTCGGCATGACCTTCCTGATCGTCACCCACGACCAGGAGGAGGCGATGACGGTCGCCGACCGCATCGCCGTGATGGACCACGGCAAGCTGATCCAGGTGGCGACGCCGTCCGAGATCTACGAGCAGCCTAATTCCCGCTACGTGGCCGACTTCATCGGCGACATCAACATCGTCGAGGGCAAGGTGGAGCGCGTCAACGGCTCCGAGATCCGCCTCGCCGGCACCGCCGCCGGCCCGCCCATCGAGGCGAACGACGACACGCCGGTGAAGCCCGGCGCCACCGCCTGGTTCGCCATACGCCCCGAGAAGGTACGCATCGCGCTCAACCAGCCCGAGCAGTCGGCGGTCAACGCGGTCGCCGGGACGGTCTGGGACATCGCCTATCTGGGCGACGTCTCGATCTTCCATGTGCGGCTCGGCAGCGGCCTCACCATGCGGGCGACGGTCGCCAACGCGCAGCGCCTGGTCGACCGGCCGATCACCTGGGACGACAAGGTGTGGCTCTCCTGGGACCGGGACGCCGGCATCGTGCTGGCGCGTTGAGGGAAAGCCGATGGCGTCCGGATCGACCGACAAGAACCGCTTCCTCGTCACGGCCATCCCGTATCTGTGGCTGCTCGTCTTCTTCCTCGTCCCCTTCTTCATCGTCTTCAAGATCTCGCTTTCGTCCACGGCGATCGCGCTGCCGCCCTATACGCCGATCCTCGATCCGCTGAGGGACGGCTTCGCCGGCACGCTCGAGCGCATGCAGGAGTTCACCGGGGCGAACTACCAGCGCCTGATCGGGGAGATCCCGCTGCCGCCCATCGTCATGGTGCTGCTGCTCGCCGTGGCGGTGACGGCGACCGGCTTCGCTCTGGCGCGCGCCGTCGCGGCGCTCGGCGAGCGCCTGCCCGCGCCGCTCGGGCTCCTGCTCGTCGTCCTCGCCTGGCTGCCGTTCCTCGCCGTCGCCGCCGCCGCCGTGCTGGTCGCGCTCGGCGCGGCGCCCGCGGAGACGACCTGGCGGGACCTGCCGGTGCTGGCCGGCCTGTCGGCCGAGCCCTGGCGGCTTCCCGACAACGAACTCGCCGGCTTCGCCTTCCTCTCCGTCGCAACGATCCCGGCCGGGCTGGTGGCGGGCTCGCTCGGCCTTTCCGGCACCGGCTTCGCGGTGACGGCGCTGGTGGTCGCCGGCATCCAGGTGGCGGCGGCGAATTTGCTCGGCGGCGCCGGCATCTATCTGGAATCCTACCTGACCAGCCTGTGGATCGCCGCCGTTTCGACCTTCCTCACGCTGCTGGTCGGCTATCCGGTCGCCTACGGCATGGCGCGGGCGCCGAAATCGATCCGCCCGACGCTCCTGATGATGGTGATCCTGCCGTTCTGGACGTCGTTCCTGATCCGCGTCTATGCCTGGATCGGCATCCTTTCCAACGAGGGGCTGCTCAACAGCCTGCTCATCGGCCTCGGCGTGATCGACGAGCCGCTGACCATCCTGTCGACCAGCCGGGCGGTCTATATCGGCATCGTCTATTCCTACCTGCCCTTCATGATCCTGCCGCTCTACGCCGCGCTGGAGAAGCTCGACGAAACGCTGCTGGAAGCCGCCCAGGACCTCGGCTGCACGCCGTTCCAGGCGTTCTGGCGGGTCACCTTCCCGCTCTCGTTGCCGGGCGTCGTGGCCGGCTCGGCGCTCGTGTTCATCCCGGTCGTCGGCGAGTTCGTGATCCCGGACCTGCTCGGCGGCTCGGACGTGCAGATGATCGGCAAGACGCTGTGGGAGGAGTTCTTCTCCAACCGCGACTGGCCGGTGGCCTCGGCGGTCGCGATCACGCTCCTGATGATCCTCGTCGTGCCGATCGTCATTTTCCAGAATGCCCAGGCGAAGGCACAGGAGGCGGGCCGATGAGAACCTTCACGCCCTTCAACGTCGTCTCGCTGACGCTCGGCTTCGCCTTCCTTTACCTGCCGATCATCCTGCTCGTCCTTTATTCCTTCAACGAGGGGCGCAGCGTGGCGGTGTGGGTCGGCTGGTCGACCAAATGGTACCGGGCCGCCTTCGAGAACGACCAGCTGATGGACGCCGCCTGGGTGACGCTCAGGGTCGCGCTCCTGTCGGCGAGCGTCGCGACCGTGCTCGGCACCATGGCGGCGCTGGCGCTGACCCGCTACGGGCGATTTTCCGGCCGCATGCTGTTCTCCGGCATGGTGTTCGCGCCGCTCGTCATGCCCGAGGTGATCCTCGGCCTGTCGCTCCTTCTGCTGTTCGTCGCCGCCGACCTCGACCGCGGCTTCTGGACCATCGTGCTGGCGCACATCACCTTCACCATGTGCTTCGTCGCGGTGGTGGTGCAGTCGCGGCTCGTCACCTTCGACCGCAGCCTGGAGGAGGCCGCGATGGATCTCGGCTGCACGCCGGCCGGGACCTTCTACCGGATCACGCTGCCGATCATCCTGCCCGCCGTCGTGTCCGGCTGGATGCTCGCCTTCACCCTGTCGCTCGACGACCTGGTGATCGCGAGCTTCACCAGCGGCCCGGGCGCCACGACGCTGCCGATGAAGATCTATTCCGATGTCCGGCTCGGCGTGAAGCCCGAGATCAACGCGGTCTGCACGATCATGATCGCGGTCGTCACCGTCGCGGTGATCATCGCCTCCGTCATGACGCGCCGCCAGGAACTCGACCGGCAGAAGGCGGAACGCCTCGCCGCCAAGGGATGACACCACCATGAACCACGTCGTTCGATTCTCAACCGCGCCCGTGCCCCTCGTCGACGCGATCGATACGGGAAAGGTCGTGTCCGGCCTGCCGGTGACCGGCGTCAGACGCTTGCACGAGGACGAGGCGCGCGGCTTCTATGCCGGCGTCTGGGAGTCCGGGCCGGGCGCCTGGCGGGTCGACTACGCGGAGGACGAGCTCTGCTGCGTGCTGGAAGGCGCCTGCCGCCTGACCGACGACGCGGGCGCCGCCGAGCAATTCGCGGCGGGCGACGTTTTTCTGATCCGGCGCGGCTTCAAGGGGATCTGGGAGACCGTCGGGTCGATCCGCAAGGCCTATGTGATCCTGACCTGACGCAGTACCCCCGTCGCCGGTCGGGTCACCCCATCGGTAGGGAACTGCTCTTTGTCTGAGCCGGTCCTTTTCGTTCGGATCGTTCGATCCGAACGGGACAGGCTCCCCTCATTCGTAGCCGGAGGGCGGGCGGAACAGGTTGATCAGCAGCCAGGTCGGCACCACCACGATGGAGCCGAGCACGATATTGGGCAGCGCCCACCAGAAGCCCTGCACGACCAGCTCCGCCGCCCGGTCCGGGGTCAGCCCGAACCGCGCCAGGATGTCCGCCATGCTGATATGCATGGTCGACAGGCCGGCCCCGATCACCAGGGACGCGACCATCAGCTGGGCAAAGGAGGCGAAGAAGCGGGCGAGCATCGGGCGACCGAACGAGGGACGGAACTCACCTCGTTTATCGCGCATTTGTGGTTACGAAATCGGAAAAGACTGGAATGTCATGCCGGGCGGGCAACGCTCCCCCGGCGCCTGCGGTCCCCGGTGCCCGTGGCCGCGGTGGCCGGGATGGCGGGCGCCTCAGCGCCGCGGATAGGCGGACGGGTCGGAGGGCTCGGCGATGATGTCCTCGGCGCGAATGTCCGCGACCGGCTTCGCCAGGGTGCCGCCGATCTTGACCGGAAACGCCACTTTGAGCGGCGGCCGCGCGGCATCGGCCGGCCGGGGCGGCATGGTCAGCTCGCCGCCGAGCGACAGGACGCCGGTCTTCAGCGATGCCTCGCCGCTGAGGCGCGCATTCATCAGCGCGCCTTCGGCGTCCAGGCGGCGCACGAAGGCGGTGGGGCCGACGATGGTGATGTCGGCGGAGGCGCGCTCGAACGTGGCGCTGCGGGTCGCGCCGGTGGCGCGGAACGCGATCGGCACATAGCGCGTGCCGCTGGTCGTCACCGGATCCGCCTTGGCGAGCGCCACGCTCCGGGCGTCCGCCGCGATGCGTGCATTGAGGCCGGCGACCGCCGCCGCGACGCTGGCGCCCGTCGCCTCGCCCTCGGCGGTAAAGGACAGGATGCCGTCGGAAATGGCCGTGGTGCCGATGAGCGCGGCGAGCCCTTGCGCCGACAGGTTGGCGACCGAGGCGCGCGCCGTCGTCTTCAGCCCGTCGGAACCGGTTTCGCCGCGCAGCAACAGCGAGCCGGAGCCGCCGAGCAGGCGGACCTCGCCCAGTTCCGCGTCGAAGCGGCCATCCTTGGCGAGCAGCGTCGCGGCGATGCCGTCGAGCCGCAAGGTGCCGGCATTCGCCCGGTTGACCGAGACGCGCAGGTCGAGGTCGGCGGCGGCGAGTTCGGCGCGGCGGAGCGGCATGGCCGGCCAATCGAGCTTTACCAGCGCCGCGGTCCAGGTGGCGAGGTCGATCGTCTCGAAGGCGAGCGTGCCGCGCAGTTGCGGCCGCGGCGTGTCGACCCGGATGGAGAGGACGCCCTCGCCGAGATTGCCGTCGGCTCCGAGCGTGGCGTTCGAAATCGTCGCCGCATAGCCGAGCGAACGCATGCGTCCCTCGAGGCTCAACTGCTTCAAGGCGCCGTGGGTCGCGGTCTCGGCGCCGAGCCAACCGGCGAGGCGTTCGGCGTCCGGGACGGTGACCGACAAGGCGCCGTCGAGCTGCAGCATGTCGACGATCAGCCCCTTGCCGTCGAAACCGACGCGCAGCGGGCCGGAGGTGAGCGAGAAAGCGAGCGCGCCGGTCTTGCCGGCGGCGAAGTCGCGCGGGCCGTTGCCCTGCGCGGCGAGCGCGACGGGTTCGCCGCGCCATCGGAACGTGGACGACAGGCTGGCGCCGGAGCCGGCGCGCGGCCACAGCAGCGTCGCGCTCAGATTGTCGAGCGTCTCGGTCCGGCCGGCGGCGTCGGTCGCGATCAGGCGGCCGTCGGTCACGACGAAGCGCGAGGGATCGACGCGCGTCAGCAACCCCCGCGCCGGGATCAGGTCGCGCCAGTCGAACCGGCCGGGCAAAGTCAGTACGGGGCGATCGAGCGCCACTTCCGCGACCGAGAGCCGGCCGACCAGCAAGGGCAGGATGTCGAGGCGAACGCTGACGCTCTCCGCCACGGCGAAGCGGTCGCCGTCCCTGGCCCGGATCTCGACGTCGCGATAGCGGACGCGCAGGGCGGGGAACACGTCGATCTCGGCGGTGCCCTTCACCGCCACGGGAATCCCCGCATAGCTCGCGAGCTGTTCGGCGAGTTCGGCCTTCACCGCCTCGGTCGAGACGAGCTGCTTCACCGCAAGCACGCTCACCGCGACGCCACCGGCGAAAGCGAGACCGACCAATAGTCTCTTCATTCGTCCTCGAACCGTTTGTTGTGGTCCGGACGCACCTTGGATACGCCCCGCCGGAAGCGGGTCGACATCTTGGGAGGCACCATCCAGGCCGTTCGGCGGCTTCGCGTTTGGAAGGCCAAATTGCACCAATCGAACTTTCTTGGCAAATCTCGAAGCCCAAATGTGTCCGCCCGGCCACAGACACGGACCTCCGCGGGCTGCGGCGATATGTCAGCAAACACCGGCGAATCGCTTGATTTCTTGGATCTATTGCCCAAGCCTTGAGCGGCCGATTCCTGCATCACTTTTTTCGACTCGGGTTTCGGATGCGATCGTCCGGATCCACCTGGAATTGCAGTAGATCGCCTTGCAGGACGGTGATTCGCGTCAAACGTTCATCCCGCTGTCATCCAACCCTCTCCGCGCGTGGCCGCGGTGGACCTTGGAGCGGCCGAGGCGGGCGAGGCCGACGAGGGGCAGGAGCCCGACCAACACGATCGCCAAGGCGGCCGGCGCCGCATCGCCGATCGCCTCGCGCGAGGCCTGCACATAGACCCAGGTGGCGAGCGTCTCCACGTTGAACGGCCGGAGCAGCAGCGTCGCCGGCAGCTCCTTCATGGCGTCGACGAAGACGAGCAGGCCGGCGGAGACCAGCACCGGCCGCAAGATGGGCAGGTGGATCTCCAGGAGCGCGCGCTCGGCGGAGCGCCCGAGCGTCCTCGCTGCCATGTCCAGATGGACCGAGATGCGCTGCAGGCCGGCCTCGATCGACCCGATCGACACCGCGAGGAAGCGCACCAGATAGGCATAGACCAGCGCGGCGCCGGAGGAGACGAGCAGGAGGCCGGTGCCCGTTCCGGTCGCCCAGAGCGCGAGTTCGTTCACCCGGTTGTCGATGAAGGTGAGCGGTAAGAGGATGCCGACCGCCAGCACCGCGCCCGGCACCGCATAGCCGATCGAGCCCGCGCGGACCGCGGCGCGCACGAAGCGGGTCGGTCTCAGCCGCACAGCATAGGCGAGGACGAGGCCGACCGCGATGGTGGTGACGGCCGCGCTCGCGGCGAGCAGCAGGCTGTTCGCCGCCGCGCGGACGAGGCCGGGATCGGCGAACATGTCGAGCCGGCGCGACGTGTAGTCGACCAGCACGGCAACCGGCACGACGAAGCCGAGGAGCACCGGCAACGCGCAGACGGTCAGCGCGAGGGCGGCGCGAAACCCGGTCAGCCGGTAGCCGGAGAGGTGGCGGTTGCGCGCCGAGGAGGCATGGAAGCGCTGGTTGCGCCGCGCATGCCGCTCCAGCCAGACCAGCGCCAGCACGATGACCAGCATCACCACCGCGATCTGCGCGGCGCCGGAGAGCGATGACCGGTTGAGCCAGGTGTCGTAGACGGAAAAGGTCAGCGTCTTGACGCCGAAATATTCCACCGCGCCGATGTCGTTCAGGCACTCCATCATGGCGAGCGTGACGCCGACCGCAATCGCCGGGCGGGCGAGCGGTAGCGCGATGCGGCCGAACACGCCGAGCGGCCGCGCGCCGAGTGTGCGGGCGGCCTCCAGCACGGTGGCGGACTGCAGCTCGAACATCGCCCGGGTGGTCATGTAGACATAGGGGTAGAGCACCAGGCCCATGACGAAGATCGCGTTCGGCAGCGAGCGCGCGGTCGGGAACCAGTACTGCCGCGCGGAGGTGTAGCCGAAGGCGGCGCGGATCGCGGTCTGGAGTGGCCCGGTATAGTCCATCACCTCCACATGCGCGTAGGCGACGATGTAAGTCGGGATGGCGAGCGGCAGGAGCAGCGCCCATTCGACCACGCCGCGGCCGGGGAAGCGGCAGGCGGCAACGAGCCAGGCGGTGGTCACGCCGATCACGCCGGCGAGCAGGCCGACGCCGCCCATCAGCAGCACGGTGGTGATCGCGGCGTTCGGCAGCACCGTGGTGATCAGGTGCAGCCAGGGCGAGGCCCCGTCGTCGGCGGCGCCCGGCAGCACCGCCACGCCGACGAGCACGACGAGCGGCAGGACGCAGAGTCCGGCCGCCAGCGCCGAGGCGAAGCGCCAGCCGCGCTCATCCTTGGAGATGAGCGACGGCCGCGCCTCGGCGTGGTCGAGCCGGGCCGTGTCGCTGGCGAAGGCCATCGCGGCGGGTCGGCGTCAGCTGGCAGGGCCGTCGTCGAAGGCGACCTTGTCGATGAGTTCGCTCGCCTTGCTGCGATACTTCGCGATGTCGACGAGGCTCGTCCCGTCCGGCTGCAGGGCGCCGAGGTTCTGGATGAGCGGCGTCGCCTTCACGTCGGCGCGCACCGGATATTCGAAGTTCAGCTCGGCATAGATCTGCTGCGCCTCCGGGCCGACCATGAATTCGAGGAGCTTCTCGGCCGCCGCCTTGTTCGGGGCGTGCTTCGCCAGCGCGGCGCCGGAGATGTTCACATGGGTGCCGCCGCCGTCGAGCTTCGGCATGACGACGCGCACCGCGCCGGCCCAGTCCTTCTGCTCCGGCTCGCGGTCGTTGGTCGACATCAGGCCGAAATAGTAGGTGTTGCCGAGCGCCACGTCGCATTCGCCGGAGAAGATCGCCTTCACCTGGCTGCGGTCGTTGCCGGACGGCTTGGCGTTCAGGTTGTTCTTCAGGCCCTTCAGCCAGGCTTCCGTCTTTTCCGGGCCGATCTTGGCGATCATGCTGGCGACCAGCGCCACATTATAAGGATGCTGGCCGGACCGGATGCAGACCTTGCCCTTCCACTTCGGGTCGGCGAGGTCGGCGTAGGAGATCTCGCTCTCCTTCACGCGCTCCTTGGAGGCGTAGATGACGCGGGCGCGGTAGGTCAGGCCGAGCCAGTTGCCGGCCGGATCGCGGAACGTGGCGGGCACGGCGGCGGCGAGCGCGGGCGTCACGACGGCTTGCGTGATGCCCATCTGGTGCGCCTTTTCCAGCACCGTCACGTCGGTGGTGATGAGGATGTCGGCCGGACTCGCGGCGGCCTCGGCCTTGATCCGCTCCTCGAGACCCTTACTGGCGAACACCACGTTCACCTTGATGCCGGTCTCCTTGGTGAAGCGGTCGAACAGCGGCTGGATGAGCGGCTGCTCGCGGTAGGTATAGACGTTGACCTCGGCGGCGGAGGCGGCGCCGGCGAGGCAGAGGCCGGTCAGCACGACCGGACCGAAGAGCTTGAGCGACATCGCTTTTCCTCGACACATCAGGGTTCAAGGCCCTGCGGGTTCAGGGGGCATGCGGCGGACGGGACATCCGCCGCGCTCCACCTGTAGCCGCCACGCGTCGGGTAATCAAGCAAAAGTACGTTTAAAAACAATAACTTAGAATAGTTCAAATGTGGCCGGTGCGAAACGCCCGCCCGGCGTCCGGCCTCAGCGCGGCACCGGCGTGCCGCCGGAGAGCACGGTCGCGTACCAGTCGCCGTCGATGTTGCCGCCGGAGAGGACCACGCCCACCCTGCGGCCGGCGAGCCGCGTGCGGTCGACCGCCACGGCGGCGAGCGCCGCGGCGCCGGCGCCCTCTGCGAGATTGTGCGAGGCGCGATAGAGGAGCCGCATCGCCTCGGCGATCTCGCCGTCGCTCACCTTGACGATGCGCGAGGCCCCCGCGCGGATCGCCGCGAAGGCCTCGGCGGAGGGGCCGCGCACCGCCATGCCGTCCGCGAAGGTGGAGGCCGCGTTGGTCGGCACGACGCGCCCGGCCTCGAAGGAGAGCGCATAGGCGGGCGCGCCCTCGGCGACGACGCCGACGATCTCGGCCTTCGCCCCGAGCGCGGCCTTGGCGGCGATGACGCCGCAGATGCCGGAGCCGAGGCCGATCGGCACATAGACCGCGTCGAGATCCGGCTCGGCCTCGAACAGCTCGACCCCGTAAGTGCCAACGCCGCGCACGAGGTCCGGATGGAACGACGGCACCATCTCGAAGCCGTGCCGGGCCGCGTGCTCGATGGCGAAGTCCTTCGCCTCGTCGAAGTCGCGGCCATGCTCGATCAGCTCCGCCCCGAGCGCGCGCATCGCCGCGTTCTTCTCGGTGGAATTGCCGTGCGGCACGACGATCGTCGCGGGCAGGCCCGAGGCGCGCGCGGCGAAGGCGAGCGACTGGCCGTGGTTGCCGCGCGTGGCGCCGCAGATGCCGCTGACCTCGGGCCGGTCGCGCCGCATGCGATCGAGGTAGGTGAGGCCGCCGCGCACCTTGAAGGCGCCGGTCATGAGGTGGTTCTCGTGCTTCACCACCACGTCGACGCCGAGCGCGTCGGCGAGGATCGGCCAGCGATGCTGCGGCGTCGGTGCGAGGTGCCGGTAGACGATCGACTGGGCTTCGGCGAAGTCGGCGCGGCTGAACATGGCGGTCTCCGGTGTCCGCTCCGGCTTATCGAACCCTGCCGCTCTTGCCAAGAATTGCAGGAGCGGCGGCGATCGGCTTAAGTCCGCATTCCGCGTCAGGAAGGATCGCATGCGCCCGACCCTCTGGTTCCTCGCCGCCGTCGCCTCTCTCCTCGCCGCTGAGCCCGCCTCGGCGCAGCCCTCGTTCAATTGCGCGACGGCGAAGCAGCCGGCCGAGAAGGCGATCTGCAAGGAGCGCAAGCTCGCCGACCTCGACCGCGAGGTGGCCAAGGTCTTCACCGCCACGCTCGGCCGCCTCGACGACGCCGGGAAGAAGGCGCTGCGCGAGGAACAGCGCGCCTTCGTGGCCTTGCGCGACTGGGCGTTCGAGCGGCCGGATTTCGACCTCGCGGACTACCTCACCGGCCGCGTCCAGCACCTGAAGCTGCTCGATCCGCGCAAGCGTTCGGGCTTCGCCGGCGTCTGGCTGTCGCTCGGCGGGTCGGTCTCGGTGGAGGCGAAGGACCAGGACCTGGACGTCGCGATCGAGACCACGGACGGGGCGGTCGGCCGCTGGGTCTGCGATTTCGGCGGAACCGGCAAGCCGCAGCCGGACGGTTCGCTGGTGGTCGCCGACGAGGAGGAGAACGGCGGCTGGTCCGTGCGGCTCCGGCGCTCGGGCCCGCTGCTCGTCGTCACCGCCATCGCGCCGGCGGGCGCCGATCCGACGCCGCCCTTCTGCGGCGCGAACGGCACGATCGACGGCACCTATCTGGCGGCGACCGCGCTGCCCGAGTGACGCCGGTCAGCCGGCGAGCACGCGGGTGACCGGGAAGGTGACGGAGACGAGCGTGCCCTGGTTCACCGTGCTGTCGATGCGGAAGGCCGCGCGGTTCGCCTCGACGAGCGCCTTGGTGAGAGGGAGGCCGAGCCCGGTTCCGCCGGCGCGCGTGCGCGCGGTGTGCAGCTGCCGGAACGGTTCGAGCGCGGTCTGGATCTCCTTCTCGGTCATGCCGTAGCCGGTGTCGCGCACGCGCACGACCACCTCGCCGGTGTCCTCGAGCGCGGTCGAGACGATCACCTGGCCGCCGGCGGGCGTGAACTTCACGGCATTCGACAGCAGGTTCAGCACGATCTGGCGGATCGAGCGGGGATCGGCGACGACGGCGGGGACGCTCACCGGCAGCGAGGCGCGGATGATGATCCGCTCGCGGTTCGCCTGCGGCTGCATCATCGCGACGCATTCGCCGAGGAGGTCGGCGAGCGCCACCGCCTCGAACTTCAGGTCCATCTTTCCGGCCTCGACTTTCGACAAGTCGAGCAGGTCGTTGATCAGGCTCATGATATGCGCGCCGGAGGTGCGGATGTCGCGCAAATAGTCCTTGTAGCGCTCGTTGCCGATCGGGCCGAAACGCTCGTCCAGCATCACCTCCGAAAAGCCGATCACCGCATTGAGCGGCGTGCGGATTTCATGGCTGATCTTGGCCAGGAACTCCGACTTGTGCACGCTCGCCTCCTCGGCGCGGCGGCGGGCGGCGGTCAGCTCCTCCTCGGACTTCTTCCACTGGGTGATGTCGCGCAGCACCGCGCAGAAGCGCGAGCTGCGGCCCGACGAGATGCGGCCGATCGTCATGAAGAGCGGGATGAGCCCGTCCGGGCGCACCTGGCCGATCACCTCGCGGCCGTCGTTCAGCACGCTCGCGACGCCGTTGCGGGCGAGGCCGTCGAGATAGTCCTGCGCCGAGCGGTGGCTTTCCGGCGCGAGCAGGGCGAGGAACGGCCGGCCGGTCATTTCGCTCCGGTCCTGCCCGAACAGCGCCTCGGAGGCGCGGTTGGCGGAGACGACGCGGCCGTCGCCGTCGAGCATCAGGACGCCGTCCGTCGCGGTGTCGATCACCGCCTCCAGTTCGTCCGCCCGCTCGCGCGCGGCGCCGAGCGCGTCGAGCGCGGCGCGGCCGGAGATGGTCTCGCTCTCGAGCGCGCGCTGCGCCCGGTCGAGCGTGAGGAGAAGCGCCGAGCCGGCGCCCCACGGGATCACCACGATGCGCGCGGTGACGGGCACGACGGAGCCGTCCTTGGCGACGGCCGGCACGGGCTTGGCGTCGGCGCCGGTCTCGAAATTGCGCCCCGCATGGGGGCCCGCGAACAGCGCGCCGAGGCCGCCGGCCTGTTGCAGCTCCTCCGCGCTCGCATAGCCGAGCAGGCGCAGGAAGGCCGGATTGACGAACAGCAGGGTCTCGTCCTTCACCACGGCGGCGCCGATCGGCAGCCGGGCCAGGATCCGCTCCGCCGCATCGCTGACGACCACCGGATCGGCGAGCCCGACCCGCGGCTTCGCCTCGGCTTCGTCGGTCGGGAGGGCGGACGCCGCGCGCGCCGCCGCCGGGGGTGCCGGCAACTCCAGCTCCGGAGACCCGGGGGCCTCCAAGACGGAGGCGGGGGGAGACTTGGCTTCCGCGAGGCCGACCGGCAGGGACGGATGCGCGGCGCCGGTGAGGGCGTCCGCGGGCTGACGCGCCGTCGGTTCGGACGCGCCGCCCTTTTGCGGATGCGTGTCGGGCGCGGCCTTCAAGGTCGCGGCGTCCTGCTCGGCGACCCAGTCCGCCCAGACGACGTCCATGGCGAGCGGCGCGCCGTCATCGCCATGCGGCGGGGCGGTGGTGTCGTGGTCCCGTGCGTCGGCCCGCTCGCCCTCCCGATCGTCGGGGGCGGCGTCGCGCGTGCGCTCGCCGGAGAGCACCGGCGCGGCGGACTTTTCGTCCGCGCCGCCTTTCGCGGTGGCGGGATCCCGGCCGGTGGGCGGGGCGGGCGGCTTGCGCGCGGGTTCGTCGCCTTCGAGGCGGGCGCCGAGCGCCTGCGCGATCTGCCGGAACGCGATCCGCTCCGGCGGCGTCAACCGCCCGTCGGCCGGCCGACGGAGCGCCGAGGCGAGCGTCACCACACGCGCATCCGCCTTGGCCGGCACCGGCACGACGCGACCGCTTCCGGCCTCGTCGGATCCGGCGGGCGCCGGGTGAGCGGCGTCGGGCGGGGACGCGGCGTCCGGGGAGGGCACGGTTGGCGGCGACGCTTCGGCCGTGCCGTGGTCCGGCTGGGCCTCGCTTTCGACGATGGTCAGGCTCGGCCGCCCGCTCGGCCGGGCGACGATCGGAGTCGCTTCGGCATCCGGTTCGCCCGCGATGGGTTCGGCATCCGGCGACGCGGCTTCTACATCGATTGCCGTGTCTTCGGCGACCGGACTCGCGGGCACCGCCGCAGCCATGGCGCCGGCCGCGCCGCCGCCCGCGTCCGGCTCAGGGCGCGGCGATGCCTCGCCACCGGCGGCCGTTTGCCCGGCGCCCGGGGAGGCGATGGCGACACCGTCATCCGGCGCGACCTGCGCCTCGGGCTCGTCGGACACCGCCACTTCGGGCGGATCCGCCTGGATCTCGTCGGAGGCGGCCGAGGCGGACGGAGCCGAGCCCGGATCGCCGGCGGACGCATCGATCGGGACCGCCACGGTGACGGAGGGGCCGACATCCGGTTCCGCCACGGTGTCGGCGGCCGGCGCCGCGTCCCCGTCGGGGCGGTCGGCAGTCTCGGCGAGGGTGGTGAGCGGCCCGGTCGGCGTCAGCGCTTCGGTCGGCCCGGACAATTCGGGCGACGCGGGCGGTTCGGGCGTCGGGAGCGGTTCGGGTGACGCGGGCGGCTCGGGTGACGCGAGCGGTTCGGACGCGAGGGTCTCGGCGGGCGGCGGCGGTTCGGGCGGTGCCACGAGGGTGCGCGTCGCCTTGGCGTCGCCGGTGCGGACGAGGCCGAAGCCGCGGAAGCCGTCGAAACGGCGGCCGGAGCCGTAGACGGGCAGTCCGGTCAGTTCCACCGGCACGCCGAGCGCATGGCCGGCGACCGGCCATTCGAGGACGAGGCCGGCGAATTGCGCCTGGCGCGCGAAGGCGGCGGCCACGTAGTCGGCCGCGTCGACGCCGAGGCGCGCCGCCGCCGCCGCCCAGCTTTCGCCGAGGCGGGGCGCCACGCCGGCGCCGAGCGCGGCGGCGAAGTCGGCCGACAGGAAGGTGAGGTTCCCGGCCGCATCCGTCTGCCACATGATCCGGCGCGGGCGAGGCTCCGCGGCGAAGGTGAAGCCCGGCGCCTCGTCTCGCGGGGAGGCGGCCTCGGTGCCCGGCGTGACGGGAACGTCCGGCTCGCTTCCGTCGGCCTGCGTGGCAGCGACGGCGTCCGACGCCGCACCGGTGGCGACGTTTTCGGTCTCGACAGATCCGGCAACCGCCGCCGCGCCTGCCTCGGCCACGAGGTCGATGGCGCGCTCGGTGTCCGAGGCGTCGAAGCCGGGATAGGGGGGCGCGGGCGGTTCCGCCGGAAGCGCCGGCGCGAGCGCCGCGAGCACGGCGGTCGCGGCGTCCGCGAACGGCGCGGCATCCTCGGCGGTGTCTTCCGCGGGCGCCTGATCCTCCAGGTGCAAGGCGCGTTCGACGGGCGGCGCGACGTCGCCGAAAGCGACAGCTTCTTCGGGCGGGGCATCCTGCGCGGAGACAGCGTCCTCAACCGACGCCGCGGCTTCGGTGGAAACGGCGGATGCCGCAGACCTAGCGTCCGCGACGGCGGTCGCGCCTGCCTCCGGCCCATCGGTCGCCGCTTCGCCCTCCGCGCCCGGTCCGGGCTCCGCCGCAACGGCCGCCGCCTCGTCCGCCGCCGCTTCGTCGCGCTCGACCGCCAGGATGCGCAGGTCGGTGGCGCCGACCGTGACGATGGTGACGCGCACGCGGGCGTCGGTTCCGACCACGGCGCGGCGGACCGGCGCGGCATCGGTGGCCGCGACGAAGTCCTCCACCGCGTCCTGGGTGTGCTGCAGGATCGCATAGTCGCCGACCGCCGCGCAGACGTCGCCGCGCTCGTCGAAGGCTGCGAGCAGGAGGCCCGGCTCGCGCAAGAGCCGGAGGCTCGCCGCGAAGTCGATCGCCTGCGCCCCGCGCAAGGGCGTCGCCAGGATGACGAGGACGAGCCGCTCGCCGCCGGTCTCGCCGAGCGCGATCAGCGTGACCTGCACGAGATCCGCCGTCATGCCCTTGCGGTAGCGCACGAGCTCCGTGCTGCGGCGCCCGGCCTCCGCATGGGCGGCGAAACGGGCGACATGGCGGCAGACCGCCGGATCGAACGGCAAGGGCCGGCCGGCAATGTCGAGGAAGGTCTCGGCCCCGGCCGACAGGATCCCGGCCGCATTGGCAAACCGCACAGCGCCGCCCGCGCCCGCCACATAGGCGGGACGCCGGTCCGACATGACGGCGCCGATCTCCTCGCGCACGGCGAGAGACAGGGCGGTCTCGGTCGCTTGAAGCATCGGTCCCTCGATGTCGTGGCGGCCTCGAAGCCGACGACTTTAACTCTTCATTAATAACAAGGATCGAGGCGGCGGGTCCATCGAAACGGTGAACCGTCAACAGTCAGGGATCATCAAGGTTAACCGCTGTGGCCGGGCCGTGGCAGGGCCCTTGAACCGGGCGGTCGCCTCGGGTCAGATGGCGGGCAGTCAGCTTGCGACGAGGAGACCGGCATGGCCGAAGAGCCCGAGCGACCGTTCGAGATCCCCGAGGCCATGCGGGAGACCGCGCGGCGGAGCGTGGAGGACGCGCAAGCCGCCTTCGATCGCTTCATCAGCGCCACGCAGGAGGCGGTCGGCCGGCTCGATGCCCGCTCGGAGACGGCGCAGACGGGGCTGCAGGAGATCAGCCGAAAAATGCTCGAACTCAGCGAGGAGAACGTCAAGGCGGCGTTCGACCATGCGCAGCGCCTGCTCCGCGCGCGCACGCTCGACGACGTGGTCAAGCTGCAGTCCGAGTTCACGCGGCGCCAGATGGCGATGCTCGGCGAACAGACGCGCGTCCTCAGCGACGCGACGCAGAAGGTCGGCGACGACATCGGCAAGGAGTGAGACCGGGACGCGTCGGCCGGACGGTACCGGCTCCGGAACCGCCGGAGCGGCGCGCGGACGTCGCGTCGGCACGGCTTACGACCATCGTAGGGGCGCGCCGCGGCGGTTCCCGGCAAGGGAAATGTTGCACTGCAACATAATCGCGCCTATATAGGATCCAGGTCGATCGGACTAGCCGCCGGCGACCCGGTCCGGAGCTTCGGCGCCGGCCGGATTGAACAGCCAGTCGACCCGATTCGGTTCGGCGGCACGCCTCAAGATCGATGTCCCGATCCGCTCAAGGAGACCAGCATGTCCGTCGTTGAAAGCGAAGCGAAGACCGCCAAGAAAGCCCCGAAGACCGCCGCTCCGGCCACCGACAAGGCGTTCGCGTTCGAGATGCCGAAGTTCGAGGTTCCGAAGTTCGAGATGCCGAAGTTCGACTTCGCTTCGGTGCCGCAGATCGAGGTTCCGGTCGTGTTCCGTGAGTTCGCCGAGAAGTCCGTGGCGCAGGCGAAGGCCGGCTACGAGAAGCTGAAGGCCGCCGCCGAAGAGACGACGGACGTGATGGAAGACACCTTCGAGACCGCCCGCGCCGGCATGGTCGAGTACAATCTGAAGGCGATCGAGGCCGTCAAGGCGAACACCGACGCGGCGTTCTCCTTCGCCAAGGATCTCGTCTCGGTGAAGACCGTGGCCGAAGCCGTCGAACTGCAGACCGCCTTCGCGCGCCGCCAGTTCGAGGCCTTCACCGCGCAGTCGAAGGATCTCCAGGCCGTGGCCCAGAAGGTCGCGACCGAGACCGCCGAGCCGGTCAAGGCCGTCGTCGCCAAGACCATGAAGGACCTCAAGGCCGCCTGATCCGGCTTCGAGGTTTCGAGTATGACCGCGATGTCCTGGCCCGGGCCGTAAGCCCGGGCCTTTTTCTTGGCGCCGCTTCGGCTCGGCCTTGCCCGCCGTGCCGCATCTCTTCGGAACCGATCCGTCAACGGCCGCGTTTCCTCGGCAGTGTTCGACAACCGAGGAGAACTGCCATGCGGAAGACCTTGACGGCGGCCGGCGTGCTCGTCGCGTTTTCTCTCGCGCTGCCGCCGAAGCGCTCGCGCAGAGCCGCACCCTGACCGGGGCCGCGATCGGCGCCGGCGCCGGCGCGGTGGTGGCCGGGCCGCCGGGTGCGGTGGTGGGCGGCGTGGTCGGGGCGGCCGTGGGCGGGCCGAAGCTGCCGCGTTCCCGGCCGGCGAGCTGCCATCGCGACAGCCGGGGCGTGCGCCACTGCCGCTGAGCCGCATCCCCTTCCTGCCTTTGAGGGACAGGCCGCCCACGACGACCGGGCGGCCTTTTTGCTGTCCACGACCCGAACGGCCGAAGCGGACGCCCGCGTGGGGCGCCCGCCCGGCATCACGGGGTCACGCCGCCTTCGGGTTGACGGTTTCCTCGGCGAGGTCGGAGAGGAGTTCGTCGGTGTTCTCCTCTTCCGTCAGGGTCTCCTTCAGGAGCTGCTCGGCGTCGCCGAGGCCGAGCTGCTTCGCCCAGGCGACGAGCGTGCCGTAGCGCGTGATCTCGTAGTGCTCGACCGCCTGCGCGGCCGCGATCAGGCCGGCGTCGAGCGCATTGGTACCGGCGAATTCCTCGGCCACTTCCTCGCCTTCGGCGATGATGCCCTGGATCGCCTTGCACTCGACCTGGTCCGGCGTCTCGCCGACGCTGCGGAACACCTGCTCGAGGCGCTTCACCTGCTGCTTGGTCTCGTTCAGATGCACGCCGAAGGCGGCCTTGAGCTCGGCCGAGGTCGCCGCCTCGGTCATTTTCGGCAGTGCGCTGAGGATTGCGTTCTCCGCGTAGAGCGTGTCCTTCAGCTGATGGACGAAGAGGGTCTTGAGGTCTTTGCCGGCCATGGGGGGCATCTCCTGTTGTCCGCCCACAACGGCCGCCGCGCCCGAACGTTCCGGCGCCGGGGGCAGCCCTGCGGCCGGTTCAGGAGCGGTACTTGCGCCAGATCGCGGCGACCAGGTTCGAATAGTCGTCCGTCCAGGCGGCCGTGCCGGTTGGCGCGAGCGGCGTCCAGTCGGCGGCGGCGTCGAGCGGGGCGAGCGTGGCGGGGTCGCGCGCGAGCGCCACCACGACGGAGGCGGTGCGCCCGTCCGGGTTGTTCGCCGCGCCGGCCGGATGATCCCGCCGGATGCGCGCGGCGAGGCCGAGGTCCTTGGCGATGGCGGCGACCACGCTCGCGAGTTCCATGTTCCGGTTGGAGATGTGCAGCGCGAGGAGGCCGCCCGGCCGGAGCCGCTTCATGTAGAGCGCGACCGCCTCGCGGGTGAGGAGGTGGACCGGGATCGAGTCCGACGAGAAGGCGTCGACCAGCAGGTAGTCGTAGGCGGCGCCGGGCGCGTGGGAGAGGGTGAGGCGGGCGTCGCCGAGCACGATCCGGGCGGTTGGGGCGCAGGCGGAGAGGAAGCGGAAGCGGGCCGCGTCCCTGGCGATGCGCACGACGAGCGGATCGATCTCGTAGATCGTCCAGCGGTCGGCGTCCGTGCCGTTGCAGGCATGCGAGCCGGTGCCGAGCCCGATCAGGGCGAGGTCGCGACCGTCAGCGGCGCCGGGAACCGCGCGCAGCGTGTCGGCGATCGGTCCGTCCGGGTGGTAGTAGGTGAGCGGGATCGGCCGGCCGGTCATGGGGCGGCCGTCGCGGTCGCGGATGCGGATCAGGCCGTGCAGCGTGGTGCCGTGCGAGAGCGCCCGGAAGTCGCCGCCCTGGACGAGGCCGACCTTGTGCACGCCGAACAGGGAGCGTTCGAAGGTCTGCGCGCCGGTCCCGCGCGACCATACCTGCGTCGCCGTGAACAGCACCGCGACACTCGCGAACACGACGAGGCCGTGGCGCAGCATCACCATGGTGGCGACGCCGATGACGCAGAGCGTGTAGGGAATGACGAAGGTCCTGAGCTCCCCCTCGGGCGCGAGCGCGATCGCGGCGATGCCGATCGCGCCGACCGCGAGGATGGGGAGGACGGTGCGGGCGAAGCGCGCCGGGCCGGCGGCGGAGACCGCCGGCACGGCGGCGACGGAGAGGACCGCGAGCAAGGGGAATTCCAGCACCGTGTCGAAGACGAGCGGGGCGATGAGCCCGGCGAACAGGCCGCCGAGCACGCCGCCGACGCTCATCCACAGATAGAAATGGGTGAGATGCCGCGCGTCGGGCCGGAGCCGGTAGAGCCGGTCGTGGCAGACGAGGGCGGCGAGCACGAAGAAGCCGATCGGCAGGACGAGCGGGGCCCAGGAGAGCTGGACCGCGAGGAGATCGACCACGACGAGGAGCGGCGCCGCGGCGAGGAACAGGAGCCCGACGATGCGCATGGGCACGAGCGGACGGGCGCGGAACACGAGCGAGAAGGTGAGGAGATAGAGGGCGAGCGGCACCACCCAGAGGAACGGCGCGGCGGCCACGTCGGTCGACACATGCGCCGTGACCGCGACGAGGAGGCCGGAGGGCAGGAACGAGAGCGCCACCCAGCCGAGCGCCTGCCGGGCGGTCGGAGCGGGCTCGGCTGTGACGCTTGTCGCCGCGGATGTCGCGCCATTGGTCCCGCCGCGCGCGGTCAGGGCGGCGAGCGCGACGAGGACGAACAGGGTCGCGAAGCCTGCGGTCCACAGCGCGCTCTGGTCGTTCAGGCTGAGCGCCGGCTCGAACAGGACCGGATAGAGGATCAGTCCGGCGAAGGAGCCGAGATTGGAAGCGCCGTAGAGGAAATAGGGGTCGTTTGCCTGCGGATGGCCGGTGCGGGAGAACCAGGCCTGCAGCAATGGGCCGTTGCCGGCGAGCGCGAAGAACGGCAGGCCGATGGAGAGGACGAAGATGCCGATCAGCCAGGCGGCCGGGCTCTCCGGCGGCGCCTCGCCGAGGACGCTCGTTATTCCGATCGGCAGCGCCACGAAGGTGACGGCCATCAGCGCGAGATGGACGAACGCGGAGGCGCGCGTGGAGAGGCGGGTGGTCAAGCCATGCGCATAAGCGTAGCCGGCGAGCAGCAGCGCCTGGAACACCACCATGGCGATCGACCAGACGCCGGGCGAGCCGCCAAGCCGCGGCAGCACCATCTTGGCGAACATCGGCTGCACGAAGAAGAGCAGGAACGCCGAGCAGAACAGCGCCACCGCGAAGACCCCGAGCGCGAGCGCCTCAGGGTTCAGCCACCGCCCCTTCGTCTCCGTCCCGACCGCCGTCCACGTCATCGCCCGCTCCCTCACGCCGCCCTGCGGCCAAGCGAGCATGCGCTGAGATGCAAGAATATCGGGTTACCGACGGGGGGAGGGGGTGTGGTCCTCGGGTGGCCTATGATGGCGCCATTCAACGCGGGGACGAAGGCGACCAATGGAACAATGTCATGGGTTGACGACTGGACTCGGTCGAGAAAACAGCGGGGCGCATTGCTGCTGCATTTGTCCCGATATAAAGTATTTACTGCGACCGACCTCACTGGAAGTGGTCAGATGAGCCAAATCGAAACGGGCTGAGATTCGTGCGCAGTAGACGAGAGCACGGTTATCGACGAATGGGCTTGAAGATAATTCTTTTATCAGGACTTAATTCGATCAATTTTCTAACGTAATCGCTGTGGATCTGGTCATCTAAAATATATAGGTTGTTCCAGCTGAGGATCCAGGATCTTAGGCGTGGCTGAAGAGGTTTGGCTGTTTCAGCCGCGACGAACAAGCCATCGAGTGAGTCCAGGCGGTCATCGAATTCCGCCCCACTCATGGTGGTGTCTCCCAGAGTTTCCAAAAAGCTCCTGAAGATTTGGGCATGTTCCAACGCCCCTACTGTTTCGAGACAGGCGAGAGTGGCCGGCATGGCGATTGGTCCATAGGCCACTTCAGCATTGGAGATGAACTGTCCGTGGCCGCCGTTGTAGACTTGTCCCATGTAAAACCATACAAAGAACAAGTTCAGCGCATCCTCCGGCATGGCCTCCAATCTGACCCCACCATCGTAGAGCTCTGCAATAAAGTAGAATACCGCGTCAATGAGTGAAAAGCCGTCTTCAGTGTGCATATGCTCATAGGCCGACTTGGGGACCAGAACGGAGGACGTGATGTTTTCCGTTGGTGCTTCAAATCGGGGCATTCCAAACTCCACCGTACATGAGTCAATCTCCCATCGATCCAAGCGATAGGTAGATCGACGGCATCGGTCAAAAACCGCAAGTCTTTCGTGGCGGTGCTATACACGCTTTTTGGGGTATGGACACCCAATTTCGAATGCGTAGAAATTACAAGAAGATGAATAATTTCAAGTCATCAGATATAAGAGCTCTGGTTTCATTGGTATTTGTTAAAATTATGTGCCGCTGCGCCAGGCCATGTTTCCATATCTGTCATATCGCGAGCAATATCATCGCCCTAAATGCAAAGGTCACAACGCCGAGATCTTAGTCTTATCGACTCGATGTCAATTACCGAAGATTTCAGCATTGTTATGTAGAGCTGAACTGGAGAAAGCCGGGTGACTTGCCCTCTTTCAGAATAATCAGTGGCAGCCCGTGAGGCGGTCTGGGCCGCACTTTCGAAAAGCGGCCCGCGCGACACCAGGCCGGTGCTGCACAAACCATCTCAAGTCAAGCAAGGTCTTCAATGGTACGGCTGCCCCGGCTCGAACGGGGGACCTTCGGAGCCACAATCCGACGCTCTAACCAACTGAGCTACAGCCGCATCAGGCGGAGGGAATAGGCGGAAAAGGGCGGCTTGGCAAGGGGGCGCGGGCGCGCTGAAGCCGGGCGGGGCGGCTCGGCGGGGTCAGCGGCCGAGGCCGAGCCAGGGCGTCGAGGCGCCGGGGCGGCGGCCGGAGGGCCGGGCCGGCGGCTGCGCGGCGGCGGCTTGGGGTAGCGCCGCGGCCTGCGTCGCGCGGGGCGAGGCGGCGTGACGCGGCCGCGACTCGGTCCGTCCGGGCTCGGTCCGTCCGGTCTCGGTCCGCCCGCTCTCGGGGCGCCCGGGTTCGGTCCGGGATGGCTCGGTGCGCGTGGCAAGGCTGCGCCCCGGCTCGGGGAGGTGCGGCTCCACCCGAACGGTTTCGGCCCCGGACAGTTCGAGACGGGCGGACGGGCCGCGCCTCGGCTCCGCACGGACGGGTTCGGCGCGGGCGGGCTCGGGCGATGCGACGAGGGGCTTCGAAACGGCCTCCGCGCGGGCGGGCTCCGCGGCGGCGCCCTCGGCCCCGCCTTCGGCAGCCGGCGCAGGCTTCGGGCGGTTGAGCAAGGGGCGCAGGGTTTCGCGGGCGACTTGGCGCGCGCGTTCGCGGAGCTCGGCCTCCTCGGCGGCCATGTCGCGCAGGGGCCGTTCGGCGGCCGGTGCGGGAGAGGTCGCGCCGTCGCGCGTGGATTTGTCGGCGCCGTCGCGCGTCTCAGCCGGCCGGGACGGCACGGTCAGGAGATCGCGGCGCGGCAGGTGCACCGTCGTCGACCGGATGGGCGTGGCGGCGGCGCCCGCCGGCACGACGGCGGCACCCGCCGGAGCGAGGGGCTTGGCGAGTTCGGGAGCGTCCGGCGGCAGTGGGCGGCGCGGGCCGCGGCGTTCGATGGTGATCCTATTCACGATCATTTCCCTCGCGCCGCCGTCACTGAATGGCCGGCGCGTTGCGGATGTCAGGCGATGACGCCGCCTCGAAGCGTTCGCCGGGTCGAACTCGAATCGAGCGGTCGTCCGTTATCCTCGCACAACCAGGGGCGTCGTCACGTAAAAACATAGGTCTTGGCAAACTATTCCAAGGCCATCGTCGTCCTCGCATCCGATGACTTGGATGCGTGGCGAGCTTTGCCGTCAAGGAAGCGATGTGGGTTTCGGCAGTAACCATGGGCTCCGGCGAATGCTTGCCGGCCGCTACGGCAGAAACGATTAAGCTGACGCGGTTTCCCCGCCGGCCACGGGCGAAGACCGACAAAGCCTCCGCGCCGTCGTTGCTTATCCGCGGATCGTCAAGAATTCGAGACGTTATGGTCGCACCGAACCGGCGAACGCGTCATGCTGCACCGCGTCGACCTGCCCGAGGGGGCTGGAGGCCGATCGTCGCGCCGTCTCTACTTGGACGGGAGCTCCACGATGCGGGTCCGGCCGCCCGGGCGCGACGGCTGTCATATCCAATCAATTCGGATCGCGCCCGCGTGATCGCTTCGATCGGCACGCCGGCCTCGAGCACGAACCGTCCCGAGCCGGCGACGGTCGGCGCAAATCCCCTCGCCGAGGATTTCCACGACGACAAGCCAGCCCGGTGTGCCCGTCCCCTTGCGCCTCAGGCGAGTCGCGCCGCGATCTCGGTCAGCACGGCGAAGGCGAGGTCGATGTCGGCCTCGGTCGTGTCGGTCTGGCCGACCTGGAAGCGCACGACGAAGCGGCCCTGGTGGCGGGTCTGGGTCAGATAGACGCGGCCGTCGTCGTTGATCGCCTCGACGAAGCGCTGGTTCAGCGCGTCGAGCGCGGCGTCGTCGCCCGCGAGCGCGGCGGGCGCGAGGCGGAAGGAGAACAGCGACAGGATCGGCGGCGTCACGATCTCGAAGCCGGGCGTCTCCGAAAGCCGCGCCGCAAGGCCCTCGGCGAGCGCCACATGCAGGCGGATTTTTTCGCGCAGCGCCTCGACGCCGTAGTGGCGGATGACGAACCAGAGCTTCAGCGCGCGGAAGCGGCGGCCGAGCGGCACGGACCATTCGTTGTAGTCGGTGACGCCCGGCACCGCGTCGTCGCCGCGGCCGAGCGTGCGCAGGAAGGCGGGCCGGAGGCCGAGCGTCTCGGTCAGCGCCGCCGGGTCGCGCACGAAATGGGCGGTGCAGTCGAAATTGGTGAAGAGCCATTTGTGCGGGTTGAACACGAAGCTGTCGGCGTGTTCCGCCCCGGCCATCAGGTGGCGGTATTCCGGCACGATCATCGCCGCGCCCGCCCAGGCGGCGTCCACATGCAGGTAGAGGCCGTGCCGGCGCGCCACCTCGCCGACCGCGGCGATGTCGTCGACCGCGCCGATGCTGGTGCCGCCGAGGCAGGCGATCACCATGAAGGGCTTCAGCCCGGCCGCGAGGTCGGCGCGGATCGCCTCGTCGAGCGCGCGGGCGCGCATGCCGTGGAGCGGCCCGCCGCTCGGCACCTTGACGAGGTTGTCCTGGCCGATGCCGGCCATGCGGATCGCCTTGTCGACGGAGGTGTGGCATTCGGCCGAGCAATAGGCGCGCAGCACCGGGCCGCCGGCGAGGCCCTTCATGTTGCCGGCGCGGTCGAGCGCGATCTCGCGGGCGGTCAGCACGGCGGCGAAGGTCGCGGTGGTGGCGCTGTCCTGGATCACGCCGCTGAAATCGTCGGGAAGGCCGATCATCCCGCGCACCCATTCCATGACGCGGGCTTCCAGCTCGGTCGCGGCGGGCGAGGTCTGCCACAGCATGCATTGCGCGGCGATCGCCGCCGTCAGGGTCTCGGCGACGAGCGAGGGCGGGCTGGAATTCGCCGGAAAGTAAGCGAAGAAGCGCGGATGCTGCCAGTGGGTGAGGCCTGGCACGATCAGCCGGTCGAGATCGGCGAAGATCGCCTCCATGGGCTCGCCCCGGTCGGGCGCGGCGGGCGGCAGCGCGGCATAGATCGCGCCGGGGCGGGTCTGCGCGCGGACCGGGCGGTCGCGCAGCGAGGCGAGGTAGTCGACCGACCAGTCGGCGGCGCGCTTCAGCCAGTGGCGCAGATCGAGCGTCATGATCATCTCCGGAAGGGGTCGGGCGCCGTGGCGCCGAAGCCGTGGGCCCGCGCTGCGGCGAGGGTCACGCGGGCTCGGCGACGGCGGCTTCGGTCGCGAAGCAGGCGGCCAGATGGGTGGCGGGGCCGGTCAGTTCGGGCCGCTCGCGCGGGCAGCGCTCGAAGGCGAGCGGGCAGCGCGGATGGAAGACGCAGCCGGACGGCGGGTTGAACGGGGAGGGCAGTTCGCCCTTGAGGATGATGCGCTCCTTGCGCGCGCCCGGATCGGCGACCGGCGTCGCGGAGAGGAGCGCGCGCGTATAGGGGTGGCGCGGCGCGGCGAAGACGGCGTCGCGGGTGCCGTATTCGGCGACGCGGCCGAGATACATCACCATCACGTCGTCGGCGATGTGCCGCACCACCGAGAGGTCGTGGCTGATGAACACATAGGCGAGCCCGAACTCCGCCTGCAGCTCGGCAATAAGGTTCAGGATCTGCGCCCTGACCGAGACGTCGAGCGCGGAGACCGGCTCGTCGAGGACGAGGATGCGCGGGCGCAGCATCAGGGCGCGCGCGATCGCGATGCGCTGGCGCTGGCCGCCGGAGAACATGTGCGGATAGCGGCCGGCATGTTCGCGGCGGAGCCCCACCCGCTCCAGCATGGCGAGCGCGGCCTCCCGGCGCTCCGTCCGGTCCGCGTTGGTGTTGACCAGCAGCGGCTCCTCCAGCGTGTCGCCGATGGTCTGGCGCGGATTGAGCGAGCCGTAGGGGTTCTGGAACACCATCTGCACCTTGCGGCGCAGTTCCTTCAGCTGGCCGCCGCCCGAGCCGGTGACGTCGATGCCGTCGATCATCAGGCGCCCGGCGGTCGGCTCCTCGATCAGGGTCAGCATGCGGCCGAGCGTCGACTTGCCGGAGCCGGATTCGCCGACGATCGCGAGCGTCTTGCCGGGCGCGAGCCGGAACGAGATGCCGGCGACCGCCTTCACCGCGGCGCTCGGGCCGAAGAAGCCGCGCGACACCTCGTAGGTCCGGTGCAGGTCGCGCGCCTCGATGACGGGCGTGTCGGCCGGGGTCGCGGCCAAGGCGGGCGTGGCGGTGCGGGACGAGGGGGAGGCCATCAGGCGGTCACCGCGGCGGCGAGGGGCTGGGAGAGCACCGAGGGGTCGGTGCCGGGCGGCAGGTTCTGCGGCGTCGGCCGGCCGGCGACGAGCGGGATGTGGCAGAGCGCGCGGCCGAGATCCGCGCGCGCCTTCACCGGCGGCACGGAGCGGCAGACCGGCAGCGCGAAGGCGCAGCGCGGCGAGAAGAGGCAGCCGTCCGGCCGGTCCCACTGGCCGGGCACCATGCCGGGGATCGAGGGCAGGCGCTGCGACGTGGCGCGTTCCGGGAGCGCCGCGAGGAGGGCGGCGGTGTAGGGATGGTGCGGGTCGGCGAAGAGGTCGCGCGTCATCGCCTCCTCCACCTGCTGGCCGGCATATTGCACGACGACGCGCTCGGCCGTCTCCGCCACCACGCCCATGTCGTGGGTGATGAGGACGAGGGCCATGCCGGTGTCGGCGCGGAGCTTCACGAGGAGGTCGAGGATCTGCGCCTGGATGGTGACGTCGAGCGCCGTGGTCGGCTCGTCGGCGATGAGGAGCTTCGGCCGGCAGGCGATCGCCATGGCGATCATGACGCGCTGGCTCATGCCGCCGGAGAGCTGGTGCGGGAAGGCGGCGAGGCGGCTCTCGGGCTCGGGGATGCCGACCTGTTCGAGGAGTTCGATGGATCGTGCCCGGCGGGCGGCGCGGTCGAGGCCGAGATGCGCCTTCAGGGCCTCGCCGAGCTGGAAGCCGACCGTGAAGCAGGGGTTGAGCGAGGTCATCGGCTCCTGGAAGATCATCGCCATGTCCTTGCCGACGATCTGGCGGCGGTCGCGCGACGACAGGGTCTTCAGGTCGCGGCCGTCGAAGCGGAGCGCGTCGGCGCTGACATGGGCGGTCTTGGGCAGGAGGCCCATCACCGCCAGCATAGCGACCGACTTGCCCGAGCCGGACTCGCCGACCACCGACACGATCTCGCGCGGCTCGACCGTGAGCGAGACGCGATCGACGGCGCGGAAGCGGCCTGATCTCGTCTCGAACTCGACGGTCAGGTTATGGATCTCGAGGAGAGGCATGGCGATGGGGCTCCAGAAATGCTATATAGCGAGTGCCGAACCTCGGAGGATGCACATCATGACAGGCCCGATCCGTCCGCTCATCTGACCCGCAACACGCGGCTCCCGGTGCGAACCGCCACGGGTGGTTCCGGATCCGTCGGACGTCCGCGCGATCAGGCTCGGCACACTCACGCCATCCATCGGATTATTGAACCCTGGTCGCTCGCTGGCGACCCGGATCCGACGCGGCTGGCATGAACGCCGCGTCGCGACGGCTCCACCCTGCGCCGTGGCGGTCAAGCGCGCAATCATGGCCGTGATCCGGTCATGGCACGCCTGATCGCCGCGACGACCTCCTCCAGCATGCGTTCGTCCGCCGCCACCCCGGCGCCTTCGGCCGGGATGATGTAGCGCTCGATGATCGCCGAGACGGCGGCCTCCGGGTAGAGGAAGGCGCCCGCCTCGAAATCGGGAAAGTCGATCGGCTTCAGATCGAGCAGCCCGACCATGTCGTCGATCTCGTCGCGCAACTGGCGCAGCGCGAGCGTCCCCGCCACATCGGTGCGGCTCACCAGCGCGAAATGGGCATGCAGATACATGAAACGCCGCGCCAGCGTCATATGGCCGATCGCCTCGCGGCGGAGCCCTTCGAGCGACGTCTCGATCATGCCGTTCAGATTGTAGTATTCGACCACCGCCACGATGCAGTGCGACGGGATCTTGTCGTAGTGCTCGGTGGCGCGGTCGAAGAAGGGCTGCGTCACGTCGGTCTCGGCGGCGGCCGGCGCGCCGGAGGGCGCCGGAGCCGGCGGCTCGGCCGAACTTCCCTCCCCGCGCGCCTCGAGCTGCAGGCGCTTCGCCGCGAGGTCGAGGGTGGTGACGGCGCGCGTCTGGCGCAAGTTGGAGTGGATCTCGGCATAGAGCGCCAAGGCGAGGCGGAGCTGGCCGAGGAGATCGTCGTTGCGCCGGGTCATGACATCGGCGAAGCGGCCGATCATCAGGCTCGCGAGGCCGACCATGGCGGCGACGAAGCCGGCCCAGAAGACCGAATTGCGCCCGAGGTCGATCCCCGCCGCCACGAGGAGCGCGATGGCCAGGATACCGAGCGCGAAGATACCGAAGATCACCCAGAGCGCCGTCCGGTACCAGGTCGGGAGCCCCTGGGCGGCGCTCCGCCGGGTGGCCGAGCGCCAGGCGACGACGAGCAGGACGGCGACCGTGCCGGCGACGAGAAGCATGAGGAGCCCGGCATGCGGCTCCGCCACGACCGGCGCGTCGTAGGCGATCTCCACGCGCAGGGCCAAGCGTCACCCCCGCTTCAGCTTGGGGTCGAGCGCGTCGCGCAGGCCGTCGCCCATCAGGTTGATCGACACGACCGTGATCAGGATGGCGAGGCCGGGGAGCGTCACGATCCACGGGTCGGAGCGGATGAATTCGCGGCTGTCGGCGAGCATGGAGCCCCATTCGGGCGTCGGCGGCTGCGCGCCGAGGCCGAGGAAGCCGAGCGCGGCGGCTTCGAGGATCGCGTCGGAGACGCCGAGCGCGGCCTGCACGATGAGCGGCGAGAGGCAGTTCGGCAGCACCGTCACGAACATCAGCCGGAGCTTGCCGACGCCGACCACCTTGGCGGCGGTCACGTAGTCCTTGCCGAGCTCGCCCATGGCGGAGGCGCGCACGAGGCGGACATAGCGCGGCAGATAGACGAGCGTCACCGCCCAGATCGTGTTGGCGAGGCTTGGGCCGAGCACGGCGACGACGAGGATGCAGAGGACCAGGCTCGGGATCGACAGGATCAGGTCCATGATCCGCATGATGATGCTGTCGACGATGCCGCCGAAGAAGGCGGTGACGAGGCCGAGCGTGACGCCGACCAGGATCGACACGGACATCACTGCGAGGCCGATGAAGAGCGAGACGCGCGCGCCGTGGATGAGGCGGGAGAGCGTGTCGCGGCCGAGCGCGTCGGTGCCGAGCGGGAAGTTCCAGTTGCCGCCCGCCTCGAAGGCCGGGGGCAGCTTGGTGAAGGCGCGGAACTGCTCGATCGGCGAATGCGGCGCGATCACGTCGGCGAACAGCGCGAGGACGATGATCACGGCGAGCACGACCATGCCGGCCACGGCGCCGCGGTTCTCCGAAAAGGACGACCAGAACTCGGCGAAGGGGCTCGGCGGGGTCGGGCGCGCGACCGGCGCGGGGGTGGCGGCGTTGACGTCGACGGGGGCGGTGTCAGCGGGCATGGCGGAGCCTCGGATTGATGGCGCCGTAGAGCACGTCGACCAGGAGGTTGACCAGGATGACCATGGACGAGATCAGCATGATGCCGCCCTGCAGGGCCGGATAGTCGCGCCGGCCGATGCTCTCGATCAGCCATTTGCCGACGCCCGGCCAGGAGAAGATCGTCTCGGTCAGCACCGCGCCGGCGAGCAGCGCGCCGGTCTGCAGGCCGATCGAGGTCACGACCGGGATCATCGCGTTGCGCAGCGCGTGCAGCCCGATCACGCGGAACGGGCTGAGGCCCTTGGCGCGGGCGGTGCGCACATAGTCCTCGGAGAGGACTTCGAGCATGGACGAGCGGGTGATGCGCGCGATGGTGGCGAGCGGCACGGTGCCGAGCACGATGGTCGGAAGGATCAGGTGCTTCACCGCGTCCTCGAAGGCGCCCTCCTGGCCGGAGAGGAGCGAGTCGATCAGCATGAAGCCGGTGACCGGCTCGAAATAGAATTTGATCGGGTCGATGCGGCCGGACACCGGGGTGAGGCCGAGATTGACCGACACGAGCATGACGAGGAGCAGGCCCCACCAGAAGATCGGCATGGAATAGCCGACCACCGAGGCGCCCATCAGCCCGTGATCGAACGGTCCGCCGCGCTTCACCGCCGCGATCACGCCGGCCGGCACGCCGATCGCGACGGCGAACAGCATGGCGCATACGGAGAGTTCGACGGTCGCCGGGAAGAGCGTCCAGAACTCGGTCATGACCTTTTCGGAGCTGACCAGCGAGGTGCCGAAGTCGCCCTGCAGCAGGCCGCCCAGATAGTCGAGGAACTGCTTCCAGATCGGCTGGTCGAGGCCCATCTCGTGGCGGAGCTGGGCGAGGCGTTCTGGCGTGATGCCGCGCTCGCCGCGCCTGACCTCGATCGGATCGCCGGGCACGAGCCGGATCATCACGAAGGTGACGAAGGTCAGCGCGAAGAAGGTCGGGAGCGTCAGCAGCAGCCGCCTGAGGAAATATCTGAGCATGGGCGCCCGCTCCCTCGGTTCGAGGCCCGAGCGCCCGGACGCGGCGCGCCGGCCTCAGGCCTCGCTTAAGACAAAGGCCGGCGGGGGAACCGCCGGCCTCTCGACTGCCCCCGATTCTATATCTCGGGCCGGTCCTTTTCGTTCGGATCATCGATCCGAACGGGACAGGCCCCGGGGCAGCGTCACTCCATTTCGACGCCGTAGAACTCGTGGCGGCCGAAGGGCGAGATCTTCCAGCCCTTCACTTCCTTGCGCACGGGCTCGTAGACGACCGAGTGGGCGATGGTCATCTGCGGCGCCTCCTCCTTGGCGATGAGCTGCATCTCCTCGTAGAGCTTGGTGCGCGTGGCGAGGTCGGCCGTCGAGCGGGCCTTGATCAGGCGATCCTCGAAGTCCTTGTTGCACCACTTGGAGAGGTTCTGGCCGCCGGGACGGGCGCCGGTGCAGCCGAGCAGGAAGAAGAAGTTGTCCGGATCGCCGTTGTCGCCGGTCCAGCCGAGCTGGCCGGTCATGTGCTCGCCCGCCTGCAGGCGCTTGCGGTACTCGCCCCATTCGAACGACTTCAGCTCGGCCTCGACGCCGATCTTGGCGAGGTCGGCCTGCATCATCTCGGCGATGCGCTTGGCGTTCGGGTTGTAGGGACGCTGCACCGGCATCCACCACAGGTCGATCTTCAGCGGCGTGGTCACGCCGGCGGCGGCGAGCTTCGCCTTGGCGGCGGCCGGGTCGTAGGCGTAGTCGATCACGGCGTCGTTGTAGGACCAGATGGTCGGCGGGATGATGTTCTTCGCCGCCTGGCCGGCGCCGAGATAGACGTCCTTGATGATCGAGGCCTTGTCGATCGCCATGGAGAAGGCCTGGCGGACCTCCTTCTTGTCGAACGGCGGCTTCTGCGTGTTGAACGCCCAGTAGGCGATGTTGAGGCCGGGCTGGTTCAGGAGCGTCAGCGCCGCGTCCTTCTTGATCTCCTCGAGATCGGCCGGGCGCGGGGCGATCATGACGTGGCACTCGCCCTTCTTCAGCTTGGCGAGGCGGGCGGTCGGGTCAGGCGTGATCGCGTAGACGAGGTCGTCGATCTTGGACTTGCCGGCCCAGTAGCCGTCGAACGCCTTGAAGCGGATCACCGCGTCCTTCTGATAGGCGACGAAGCTGAACGGGCCGGTGCCGACCGGGATCTGGTCGAACTGCTCGGGCTTGCCGGCCTTCAACAGCATGTCGGCGTATTCGGCCGACTGGATCGTGCCGAAGTCCATGGCGAGGTTCGCGATGATCGGGGCGTTCGGCTCCTTCAGCTTCATCACGACGGTGTAGTCGTCCTTCTTCTCGATCGACTCGAGAAGGGTCGGCATGTCCATGTCGTTGAAGTAGTCGTAGGCGCCGCCGGAGACCTTGTGGAAGGGATGCGTGTCCTTCCACTGGCGATTGAACGAGAACAGCACGTCGTCCGCGTTGAAGTCGCGCGTCGGCTTGAAGCCGTTGACGCCCGAATGCCACTTCACGCCCTTGCGCAGGTTGAAGGTGATGACCTTGCCGTCCTCGCTGACCGCCCACTTCTCGGCGAGGCCGGGGACGACCTTGGTGGAGCCCCGCTCGAACTCGACGAGCTGGTTGAAGGCCGGGCGGGCGGCGTCGAGCGAGGTGCCCGTGGTGTTGAGCGCGGGCGAGAAATTCTCCGGGCTGCCTTCCGAGCAGTAGACCAGCGTCTTGGCGTTCGCCGCCGTTCCGAGCGCGGTCGCGGCGACCAGCGCGAGCATGCTGGCTTTGACGAAGGATTTCATTGAAAACTCTCCCTGTTTTCCGGTCCCCGGCACCCGCGGGTTCGTTCCCGCCGGGCGCCCGTCCGGCCGCACCCCGCGACGCCGGACGAGACCGTGGGGGCGCTGAAGACCCCCCTTTCATGGTGGCGCGATCAAACCGCAAGGCGTGCGGCCGCGCAATGGGTTGCGCGCCCGGCCCTCGGTTTTTTTGTCGATTTTGCGACAAGCTCCGTGCGGCGCATGGGCCAGAAGCGGAACGTTGTCCCGGCATTCCGCATGCGGGGGGAAGAATGTTCCAAAACCGGACGCCGATCCGCGGCGCTCGCGCCCCGCCGCTTCAGCCGCGCACGCGCAGGCCGGCCGGATCGTAAAGCGGTTCCAGATGCACCGCGGCGGGCACGCGCTCGCCCGCCACTTCCAGCTCGTAAGACCCGGCGAGCACGAAGTCCCGGTCGACGCCCTCGGCGCGGCGCACATAGCCGTAGCCGATCGAGCGTCCGATCGTATAGCCGAAGCCGCCGCTCGCGAGCCAGCCGACCCGCTCGCCGTCCCGGTAGATCGTCTCGCGGCCGAGGAGGACGACGGACGGGTCCGCCGTGAAGCCGGCGAGGAGGCGCGGCAGCGGCAGCGCGGCCTCCGCTTCCAGCGCCGCGCGGCCGAGGAAATCGACCGGACCCTTCAGCTTCACGGCCCAGCCGAGCCCGGCGACGAGCGGCGAGTGGTCCGGCCCGATCTCGGCGCCCCAGGCGCGGTAGCCCTTTTCGAGGCGCAGCGACTCGATCGCCCGGTAGCCGGCGAGCTTCAGCCCATGCGCGCCGCCCGCGGCCTGCAGGGCATCGAACAGGGTCGCGGCGAACTCCACCGGGACATGCAGCTCGTAGCCGAGTTCGCCCACATAGGTGATGCGGAGCGCCCGGACCGGGCAACCGGCGACCGACAGCGCGCGGTGATGCGCGAAGGGGAGCGCCGCGTTGGAGACGTCGTCGCGGGTGAGCGCCTGCAGGATCGCGCGCGAATTGGGACCCATCAGCACGAGCACGGCGCTTGCCGAGGTCACGTCGGCGAGGCGGGCGTCGAGACCCGGCGGGATGTGGCTGCGGATCCAGTGGACGTCGTGGGTGGCGAAGCCGGTGCCGGTGACGATCAGGTAGCGGTCGCGGTCGAGCCGCGCGACGGTCAGGTCGCATTCGATGCCGCCGCGCCGGTTCAGCATCTGGGTGTAGACGAGGCGACCCGGCGGCTTCGCCACGTCGTTGGCGGCGATATGGGAGAGCGCGGCCTCGGCGTCGCGGCCGGTCAGCTCGAACTTGGCGAAGGAGGTCTGGTCGAACAGGACGGCCGACTCGCGCGCGGCCTTGTGCTCGCGGCCGACCGCGGCGAACCAGTTCGGCCGCTCGTAGCTGTAGACGTCGCGCGGCGTCTCGCCGGCGGCGAGGTCGGCGAACCAGTTGGCGCGTTCCCAGCCGAGCTTCTCGCCGAAGCAGGCGCCCGCGGCCTTGAGGCGGTCGTAGAGCGGCGAGCGGCGGAGCGGCCGGCCGGCCTCCGGCTCCTCGAGCGGCCAGGCCATGGTGTAGTGGCGCGCATAGGCCTCCATGGTGCGCTGGCGCAGGAAGCCGAGGTCGTGGTGGTTGGCGCCGAAGCGGCGGATGTCGACCGGCCAGAGGTCGAAGGGCGGCGCGCCGTTCACCACCCATTCGGCGAGCGCCATGCCGGCGCCGCCGCCGGACGCGATGCCGAAGGCGTTGAAGCCGGCGCCGACGAAGACGCCCTTCACCTCCGGCGCCTCGCCGAGGATGAAATTGCCGTCCGGCGTGAAGCTCTCAGGGCCGTTGATCATCTGCTTGATGCCGGCCTCGGCGAGGGCGGGCACGCGCCCGAGCGCCGCGGTCATGATCGGCTCGAAATGATCGAAGTCCGGCTGCAGCAGCTGGAATTCGAAGGGCGAGGGCGGCGGGTCCACGTCCCAGAGCTTCGGGTTCGGCTCGTAGCCGCCCATGACGAGGCCGCCGACCTCCTCCTTCCAGTAGGTGAGCCGGTCCGGGTCGCGCAGGGTCGGCAGGTCCGGGGTGACGCCGTCGATGCGGTCGGTCACCACATATTGGTGCTGGATGGAGACGAGCGGCACGTTGACGCCGGCCATGCGGCCGACCGCGCGCGACCACTGGCCGGCGCAGATCACCACCTTCTCGCAAGTGATCCGTCCTTCGGTCGTGACCACCGCGCGGACCGCGCCGTCCGCCACCTCGATCGCGGTGACGTCGACGCCTTCGCGGATCGTGACGCCCGCCATGCGCGCGCCCTTGGCGAGCGCGGCGGCGATGTCGGAGGGGGAGGCCTGGCCATCGGTCGGCAGGAAGGCGGCGCCGATCACGTCGTCGACCTGCATGAGCGGCCAGAGCGCGCGCGCCTCCTCGGGGCCGAGCAGGTGCATGTCGAGGCCGAAGGAGCGGGCGGTCGTCGCCTGCCGCTTCACCTCGGTCCAGCGCTCGGGCCGGCAGGCGAGGCGGAGGCCGCCGTTGCGCTTCCAGCCGGTCGCCTGGCCGGTCTCGGCCTCCAGCCGGTCGTAGAGCTCGACCGAATAGCCGAGGAGCCGCGTGATGTTGGCCGAGCTGCGAAGTTGCCCGACGAGGCCGGCTGCGTGCCAGGTCGACCCGGAGGTGAGCCTGCCGCGCTCCAGGAGGATCACGTCGGTCACGCCCATGCGGCCGAGATGCATGGCCGTCGAGCAGCCGACGATGCCGCCGCCGATGATCACGATTTTCGCCGAGCCGGGCAGGTCGGGCGTCGCCATGGTCAGGCCTCCAGCCGCGCGAGCGCCGCCTCGAAGCGGGCGAGGTTCTCCGCCGTATAGGCTGCGTAGTCGAAGGCGAGCCGGCTGTGGATTTCCGAGACCATGCTCCACATCGTCTCGCGCAGGAGCGAGGCGGCGGTCATGGCGGCGGAGGTGCGGCGGAGGCCGTCGTCGACCGGTCGTTCGAAATAGAGTTCGAGCAGCCGCTCGCGCGCGGCCTCGTCCAGCTCGCTGTTGGAGGCGAGGCCGCCGAGATCGAAGAGCGGCGAGTTGAAGCCCGCATAGTCCCAGTCGACCAGCCAGAGCCGCGTGCAGTCATCGATGATGTTGGCGGCGAGGAGGTCGTTGTGGCCGAAGGCGAGCTCGATCGGGCCGACCAAGCGTTCGAGCCGCTCGGCGACGGCGAGGAGGCGCGGCAGCGCCGGCGCGTGCGGGCTCCCGTCGGCTTGAAGCGTGTGGGCGTAGTCGCGCACCACATGGAACACCCAGAAGAGCGGCGCCGGGCCGCGCAGATATCTTGGGATCTCGCGATGGGCGCGGCGGATCAGGTCAACGAGGCGGGGGAGGTTTTGCGGCGCGCGCACGTCCGCGGGCGTGAAGGTGCGGCCCTCGACGAAGTCGATCACCAGCGCGCCCGGCTCGGCATGGACGACGCGCGGCGACACCCCGGCCAAGGCGGCGGCGCGGCTCGCGGCGAGTTCGTTCGCGCGCAGGATCCCGTGCACGGGGATGTCGCCGCCGACGCGCACCACATAGCGGCGCGCGCCGTCGTCGACGACGAAGTTCGTGTTGGTGATCCCGCCTTCGAGCGGCCGCGGCGCGACCGGCCCGGTCCAGCAGGACAGCGATGCGGCGCGGGCTGCGGGGTCCATGGCGGGTCTCCGCTCGCTCGCGCGCCGCCTCAGAGCTTGCCCTCGAGGGCGCGCCGGAAGATCTTGCGGGCGCCCGCATTGGTGAGCTCGACCGGGTTCGACCCGGCGGTCGGATCGGCGACCGCCATGCGGGCGATGAGCGCGATCCGCTTGTCGTCGATCGGGCCGCCGCCGGTCCTGAGGCCCGCGAGCGTCTCCGGCACGCCGATCTCCTCGCGGAGCTCCAGCACCCATTTCAGCACGCCCTTGTAGTTGCGCTTCTTGAGGCCGAGCCAGGCGGCGAGGCGCTCCATGCGCGGCTCGATGGCCTTGCGGTTGTAGGCCATCACATAGGGCATGAACACGGCGTTGGTCATGCCGTGATGGGTGTCGTAGAGCGCGCCGACCGGATGGGAGAGCGAGTGGATCGCGCCGAGGCCCTTCTGGAAGGCGGTGGCACCCATGGCGGCGGCCGACATCATGTGCCCGCGCGCCTCGATGTCCGTGCCGTCCTTCACGGCGCGGGGGAGGAACTCCTTGACGAGCCGGATGCCCTCGACCGCGATGCCCTCCGCCATCGGGTGGTAGCCCGGCGCGCAGTAAGCCTCGAAGCAGTGGGCGAGCGCGTCCATGCCGGTGCCGGCGGTGAGCACCGGCGGCAGGCCGACGGTCAGCTCCGGGTCGCAGATGGTGATCGCCGGCATCATCTTCGGGTGGAAGATGATCTTCTTGGTGTGGGTCTTTTCGTTGGTGATGACGCCGGCGCGGCCGACTTCGGAGCCGGTGCCGGCGGTGGTCGGGACCGCCACGATCGGCGCGATACCGGCCGGGTCGGCGCGCGTCCACCAGTCGCCGATGTCCTCGAAGTCCCACATGGGCCGCGTCTGGCCGGCCATGAAGGCGATCACCTTGCCGGCGTCGAGCGCCGAGCCGCCGCCGAAGGCGATGACGCCGTCATGCCCGCCGGCGCGATAGGCCTTCAGCCCGGCCGCCACGTTGCTCTCGCCCGGATTGGCCTTCACCTCGGCGAACACCGCCGCCTCGCGCCCGGCGGCGCTCAGCTGAGCCAGCACGCCCGCGAGCATGGGGAGGCCCGCGATACCGGGATCCGTCACCAGCAGCGGACGCGCGATGCCGGCGGCGGCGAGCGCGTCGGCGAGTTCGGCGATGCGGCCGGCGCCGAAGCGGACGGAGGTCGGGTAGTTCCAGTTGGCACGCAACGTCATGGCTTGGACACTGTCGGGTTGGAGGCGGATGCAAGAGGGATTGCGGACGGGGCGGGCTAGCCCGTGGTCAGCCGCAGGTGGAAGCTCTTCGGCCGGGTCAGGCTCTCGTAGCCGAGCGAGGAGAGTGCGGCGCCGCGGCCGGTCTCCTTGACGCCGGTCCAGGCGAGGCCGGGATCGAGATAGTCGCAGCGGTTCATATAGACCGTGCCGGTCTCGACCGCCTCGCCGACCCTTTTGGCCGCCGCCGCGTCCTCGGTCCAGACGCTAGCCGTGAGGCCGTAGCGGCTGTCGTTCATGAGCCGGATCGCCTCGGCGTCGTCCTCGACCTTCATGATGCCGACGACCGGGCCGAAGCTCTCCTCCGTCATCACCGCCATGCCGTGGTCGACGGAGGTCAGGATCTGCGGGGCGAGATAGGGCGAGCCGTCGCGGTTCTCCGGGAAGGCGGCCGGGTCGAGATGGGCCTTGGCGCCCTTCGCCAGCGCCTCGGCGGTCTGCTGGCGCACCACGTCGGCGAGATTGGTGCGCACCATGGGGCCGAGCGTCGTGTCGCCGGAGAGCGGGCTCCCCAGCACATAGCCGGCGGTCAGCGCCACGGCGCCCTCGACGAAGCGGTCGTAGAGGCTTTCATGCACATAGATGCGCTCGATGCCGCAGCAGCACTGGCCGGAGTTGAAGAAGGCACCGTCAACCAGGTTCTCGATCGCGAAGGGGAGGTTGGCGTCGGCCATCACATAGGCGGGGTCCTTGCCGCCGAGTTCGAGGCCTGAGGTCGTGAAGGTGCCGGCGCATGCGCGTTCGATGGCGCGGCCGGCCGGCACCGACCCGGTGAAGGCGACGTGGTTCACCGCGCCTTTCGCGATGATGCCGAGCGTCTGCTCGTGCGACAGGACGAGATGCTGGAACAGGCCGGCGGGCAGGCCGATCCGGTCGAACGCCTCCTGGAAGCGGTCGCCGACGAGCAGCGTCTGGGCGGCGTGCTTCAGGAGCACCGCGTTGCCGGCGATCAGCGCGGGCACGACGGAATTGACCGTGGTGAGATAGGGATAGTTCCAGGGCGCGATGGTGAAGACGAGGCCGACCGGCTCGCGCTTCACGAAGCGCTCGAAGCCGGGCCGCACGTCCTTCGGCGCCACGGGGGCGAGCGCCTCGGCGGCGATCTCCGCCATGTACCGGGTGCGCTCCTCCAGCCCACGCAGCTCGCCCTGGCCGTAGCGGATCGGCCGGCCCATCTGCCAGGCGAGCTCCTCGCCGATGCGGTTCCCCATCGCCTTCATGGCGTCGACCACGCCGACGACGAGGGCCGCGCGCTCCGCCACGGGGACGCGGCGCCATGCCGCCTGGGCCGCGCGCGCCCGCTCCAGCGCGGCGGCGATCTCGGCATCGGTCGCGACCGGCCGATCGACATAGACGCTGCCGTCGACCGGCGAGACGCAACGGATATGAGCGGACATGCTGGCCTCCGCGTCGCCGGCTTTAAAGGCGCCCGGACGAATCCCCGGTCGCCCGTCCGCCCGGACGGCATCGATGGCTGCAGGCTTAGAGGATCTCGTCCCGGCGTTCAATTGCGGGATCAATCGGATACGGCGGTGGTGGTTTTCGTGGGCGCGCCCGTCGTCCCGCCGCCTCCCGCGGGATATCGCCGCCGCGCCAAAAACCTCCGAGGGCGCGTGCCTCGGAGGCCGTCGGTGCCATGTGATGTCAGAGGAGCACCGGGCCTTGCGGCCGGGTCGATCGTCACCAGGCGGCCGCCCAGCCCAGTCTCGGCACAACGCCAGCGAACCGCTTGACCGTCCCGGTCTTGGGCAAGGCGTTCGGCGGCGGCGTTTCGCGCCTTCTGGCGGCGTGATCGAGCAGGCAGTTGTAGAGGGCCGGGTCGGCGCCGAGCCCGCCGCACCCGGCGAGGACTTCGGCGACATCGTCGTGGCGTCGCATCATGGCTCACTCCCCCTGCGCCAGTCGGGCTTCGATCGTCGCGGCCACCCGCGCCTGCAGGCGCCACAGATTGCCGTCGCGGATGCCGCGCTCGCCGAGCGCGACGACCGTCTTGTGCAGATATTCGGCGCAGGACCCGGCATGGCCGACCGCCAGCGACAGCGTGTCGACCACCTCGGCCTCGGACAGGAAGCCGGCATAGTCGCAGGAGGAACGGTCGGCGCAGAAGGCGATCGCCCGCGCCGGTCGCGACCCGACCCGGATCCGGATCCATCGCGGCTGGTTGCACCCGGCCTTCCCGCACATCTCCCGCTTCAGGAGGGCGACGAGGCCGGCCTTGCGATCGGGCCGCGGCACCGCGAGCGCGACCCCGCTGCAGGATCCGCCGCGATCGAGCACCATCATCAGGCCCGGCTTCTCCGGCGTTCCCCGCCAGCCGGTGAGCTTCAGGCGGAAGGCCCGGTGCCAGCCGGCGGCGACGGCCGGGACTTCGGACTCCGACCGAAACACGGGCCTCCAGAGCAGGGATCCATAGGCGAACACGAAAAGCGGATCACCCGCGGGCACGTCGGCCAGGAGGTCGTCGGCGAGGTCGTCGTAATCCGCGGCCGTCATGTCCGCGGGGGGTGCGGCGGGCGCCTCGGGGCGCCTGCTCGGCGGGTGAAACCGGTCCACGAGTTCGGCAGTCAGGGCGAGCATCGGCGCCTCCGTTCGATCCGGCCCGATCGTGAACGGAGGGCGCCCAGGCGCGCCCGGAAGGAGTTCTGAAACTGCGCTGAAATCGGGCCCGTCCGTCTCACCGCAGATCGGTGGCCGCCAGCAGGGCCCGGGCCTTGTCGATGCCGACGGCGAGGAGCCGCCGATGCTCGGCGCGTTCCCATTCGATGCGATCGGCGATCGCACCGAGATCGATCGCCGGGTCTGCCTCAAGGGCGTCGGCCAGGCGCCGCGCGGCCTTCTCGGCCTGTCCGTCCATGGCATAGGCGGCCGCCAGCCGGACCGCGTGGCGGCTCCTGCGGTGCGGCAGCCGCTCGAGCGCCTCGGCCGCCTCGCCGTAGCGGCCGACCATGTAGAGCGGGGCGAACCGATCCATGTGGTACCAGTCGGGGTGGAACGGGTTCAGCCGGGCGGCCCGCGCCATGAGGTCGAGCCCCTCGCCGGGATGGCCGCGGACGGCCCGGATGTAGCCGAACTGGGCGAGCGTGTCGGCGTCGTAGGGGTTGAGCTCGAGCGCCTTCGCGTACATCGCCTCGGCGGCCGCGTATTCCTTCAAGAACGAGAGAATGATGCCCATGATCCGGTAGCAGCGTGCCTCGTCCGGCGAGAGGGCGCAGGCCGCCGCGGCCCGCTCCCGCGCGGCCCGGAGCGCCTTCAGGTCGGCGCCGGCGTGGAACGCGATCAGGGCCTCCGCGAGCGCCAGATAGGCTTCGACCAGGCCCGAGCGCGGGTCGAGTTCGCGCGCCTTCAGGAGGTAGGCCCGGGCGGCCTCGTTGACGCCGTCGCCATGTTGGCGCAGGAGCGCGATGCCGTTCACCATATGGCCGTAGGCCTGCAGGCTGGCGGTCGGCGCGCCGAGGGCGCGGCGGCCGGCGGCGGCCTCGACGGTGCCGATCAGCGTGCCCACGACCCGTGTGGCGATCTCGCCCGGTCCCTCAAGCTGGCTGTCCTCGCTGAGGACGATCTGATCGTTCCACAGCCGCCGCCCGGTCGCCACCTCGGTCAGATGCAGCCGCAGCCGCCCCGGCGTGCCCGGTCCGCCCTGGCCGCCGAGGCAATAGTCGGCCTGCAGCTCCCGGCCGGCCCGGACAGGGTCCTGGTCCTCAGGCGGAAACCGGTTGGCCGAGGCCTGGGCGATCACCGCCACCGACCGGAATCCCGCGATGGCGTTGCCGATCTCCTCGACGAAGGCGTCCAGCATCAGCCGCTGCGACGCCTCTCCGGAGAACGGGAGCACGGCGATCAGGGGTTCCGGCGTGGCGAACGCCGCCGGCCGGGGCGGGGGCGGCTCTGCCGCGTCCGCCGGCGCGGGCCCGGCCGAAACCAGGACGTAGCCCCGGCGCGGCACGGTCCGGATGACGGTCTGCTCGTCGTCGCCGATCGCCTTCCGCGCGTCGCGGATGCACTGGGTGAGCGAGTCCTCGGTGACGATGACGGTCGGCCAGACGGCCTCCATCAGTTCGTCCTTGCCGACCACCCGGCCGGGATTCCTGGCGAGATGACAGATGAGATGGAACGTCTTGGAGCGAACGTCGACCAGCGTCCCGCCGACCGAAAGGGTGCCCCGGTCGAGGTCCAGGAGGGCCTTGCCCAACCTCATGGGCTCAGCGGCGTCCGGCACCGTGCGACCCTCCGCTCGAGGAAAAGGCAATCCGAAGTGGAAGCTTAATGGGCGCGGCCAAGCCTGTCATGCACGAAGTCTAGATCGTCGATCCCGGGCACGGGCTCGACCCGCCGCCGCGTGCCGGGGCATCGGAGGAGAAAAGCAAAGGGTTCGAACACGTTATGCCGCTCGGCTGCTTCAGATGATCTCGAAGTAGCGTTCCATCTCCCAGTCGGTGATGGCACGGCGGAACTCGCGCTCCTCCCATTCGCGGGAGGCGGCGTAGTGGTCGACGAAGCCGTCGCCGAACAGGTCGCGCGCGGGTTGGGAAGCCTTCAGGCGCTGGGCGGCGTCGAACAGGGTGCGCGGCAGCTGGCGGGCGGGGGCGTGCTGCAGCGCGTAGGAGTTGCCCTCGATCGCCGGGTCCGGCTCGATGCGGTTTTCGACGCCCCAGAGGCCGGAGCCGATCGCGGCGGCGAGCGCGATGTAGGGATTGATGTCGGCGGCGGCGATCCGGTACTCGACGCGCTGCGATTTCTCCGAGCCGGGGATCGCCCGGAGCGCGCAGGTGCGGTTCTCGATGCCCCAGGTGGCATCGGTCGGTGCCCAGAAGCCGGGGATCAGCCGCCGGTAGGAATTGACCGTGCAGGCGACCATGGCGAGGAGTTCCGGCATCAGCGCCTGCTGTCCGCCGATCCACCAGCGCATGATGTCGGAGCTGCCGTGCGGCTTGGCGGGATCGTGGAACAGGCCCTTGCCGTCGCGCTGCAGGGAGCAGTGGATGTGGCCCGACTGGCCCGGCCAGTCCTTCGACCACTTCGCCATGAAGGTCGCCATCCAGCCGCGCCGCTCGGCGAGGATCTTGGTGAAGGTCTTGAACAGCGCGGCCTTGTCGGCCGCCTGGAGCGCGCCGTCCACCTTGATGGCGGCCTCCAGCACGCCCGGCCCGGTCTCGGTGTGCAGGCCCTCGAGCTCCATGTCCATGCTGAGGCAGAGCTGCATGAGCTCGTGGTAGAAATCGGCGTGCACGGTGGAGCGCAGCATCGAGTAGCCGTAGAAGCCCGGCGTGATGTTGGTGAGCTTCCGGTAGCCCTTCTCGCGCACGCTGTGCGGCGTCTCGTCGAACAGGAAGAATTCGAACTCCACCGCCGAGGAGACCGCGAAGCCGTGGCCGGCGGCGCGGTCGAGCACGCGCCTGAGCACGCCGCGCGGGCAGGCGGCCTCGTGGGCGCCGACGAACTCGCCGAGCACGAGCGGCAGGTCGCCCTCGAACGGGATGAGCCGCGTCGTGTCGGGCAGGAGCCGCACGGCGGCGTCCGGATAGGCGGTGTGCCAGCCGGTCAGCGTCACGTTGTCGTAGAGCTGGTCGTTGGAATCCCAGCCGAGCACCACGTCGCAGAAGCCGAAGCCCTTCTCCAGCGACGAAAGGAACTTGTCGCGGGCCATGTATTTGCCGCGCATGATCCCGTCGATGTCGAACACGCCCACCTTCACGAAGGGCAGGTCGCGCTCCTGGATGAGGCGGGCGAGGTCTTCGGCGGTCTTGACGGTGGCGGGCATGCTTTATTCGAACCTCGATCGATGGGGATGTCCCCGCGCGCGGCGGGAGTGAGCGGCCGCGCGCAAGCGGCCGCCCCGGTTGGGTCGGGCGGGGCTCAGGCCTCGCCGACGGCCTTCTCGGCTTCCCGGATCTCCTTCTGCCGCTTGGCGATCATGTCGCCGATCGGCGGGCCCTGGAAGCGCTTCGCCTCCAATCCGTACCACACGATCGCGGTCAGGATCAGGAAGCCGACGGTGATGTAGAGCGCCCAGTCGTTCGGCGGCTGGATGCCGAGCAGGAAAATCACCACCATCGACACGATGGAGAGGAGGGCGAACAGCTTGAAGAGCGGCCCGCCGATGTTCCACGGGCCCGGCTTCGGCCATTTCGGCGTGCCGTAGGCGACGAGGCCGAGCGCGATCGGCACCGCGAAGGAGAGGAACAGGAAGATCACCGTGCACGAGACCACGATCGTGTAGGCCGAGGCGCCGCCGATGGTGACGAGCGAGGCGCCCCAGACGAACAGCACTGACAGCACCGCCGCCGTCCAGATCGCCGCGACGGGCGTGCGGTAGGTGGGGCTCACCTTGGCGAGCGCGGCGGAGCCGGGCAGGCCGCCGTCGCGGGAGAAGGCGAAGATCATGCGCGAGGCCGAGGTGACGGTGGCGAGGCCGCACAGGAACTGCGACGCGAAGATCGCGATGTAGAGCACCTTGGCGACGATCGGAGCGGCGATGGAATCGATCGTCCAGAAGAACACGTTCCAGCCCTGGTTCGCGGCCTCCTGCATGTCCGGGATCGCCAGCACGAAGGCGACCAGCATCAGGTAGCCGAACAGCGCCGACCACCACACCGACGAGATGATGCCGCGCGGCACCGAATGGGCGGCGCGCTGGGTCTCCTCGGAGGTATGCGCGGAGGCGTCGTAGCCGGTGATCGTGTAGATCGGCAAGAGCAGGCCGAGCGCGAACACGTACCAGACGGACTCGGCCTTGGGCCAGACCGCGGAGGCTTCCGGCAGGCCGGAATAGTTCGCGAAGGTCCAGAGCCGGCTCAACTCCCATGTCTTGGCGCCGAACAGGCAGACGAGGGTCAGCGCTACGGCTGTGGCGAAGATCAGGTAGCCGGAGAAGTCGGTGAGCTTCGCGGTGAGGCGGATGCCGAAGTGGTTGATCAGCGCCTGCACGAAGGTGATGAGGGCGATGAACACGATCTGGTTGCGGAAGCCTTCCGCCGTGGCGACGTCCACGTTGAGGCCGAACCAGGTGCCGATCGTGCCGGCGAAGAAGCCCCAGGTGCCGGCATTGATGGCGCCGAGCACGGTGATGAGGCCGAGCAGGTTCAACCAGGCGGTGAGCCAGCCCGTGAAGCGGTTGCCGAGGATCGAGCCCCAGTGATAGAGGCCGCCGGCGGTCGGATAGGCCGAGGCGATCTGCGCCATGGCGACGGCGAACACGCCCGAGATGAGGCAGCCGAGCGGCCAGCCGATGCCGATCGCCGCGCCGCCGGCGCCGGCCGTCGCCTGGGCGAGCGAATTGATGCCGCCGGACAGGATGCAGATGATCGAGAAGGAGATCGCGAAGTTGGAGAAGCCGCTCATGCGGCGCTCGAGCTCCTGCGCATATCCCATCGCGTGGAGGATTTTGACGTCCTCCTTCTTGTCGACGTCCGTGTAGTCGAACTCGGCCATTCGTTCCCCCTCCGCGCCGTCCGGCGCCTCGTCAACTGCCCGCCCGCGACGGGCCGGACGGATTTGCCGCCGTCCGATCGCGATTTCGACCGGCCACGGTGTCCGCGCCGGCATGTCATGGCAAAGCATCCGGTATGCCAGCGCTCGAGTCACTCCCCTTCGACGCGGCGCGGCGGAGCGGGGGCCGGCTTTCGGCGCGACCGGCGCGGGCCTGGGACCGGTCGGAGGCAGCGGGCGCCGGGTCGTGCGACGCGAAATGAGGCAGTTGCCTGGTCTGCCATCATATTCTGTTTCTTATGGAATTTCCGCCGCAGACGGGCCACCGCACTGTCCGCCGGCCGGGCAATTCCGCCGCATTGCGGTCGCGTTCGCGCGACGACCGCCGCCAAGTAGGCAAATTCTGCCCGGCCCAGAGGTTGTATTTAACCGGTCGTTAACCACGCAGGCGGCAATTTCTGCCCAGCCGAACGGTGCCCCACACCCGATTCGGCGCCCGGCCCGAGAGGGTCATTCGAACGTCCCCCGCATCGCATCGCTGAAACCCGAACGCATCGCCCCGCCCGCAACGTCTCATCGGAGCCTCCGCCGCCACCGTCTGCCCCCGACGTCCCCGTTCCGACGCTAGCCCGCATCCACCTCAAGACCCAGCGTCACCCCGTCCCGGACAGAGGCTCCGATGAGCGACACGACAGCCGGCGGCCCGCCGCCGCGCGCCCACACGATCCCGCTCAAGCTCCCGACGATGCAGGACATCGTCGCGGCGCTGAAGCGCGGCGACATCGCGCTCGCGACGGGCGTGATGGCGATCCTGATGGTGCTCGTCGTCCCGCTGCCGCCGTGGCTCCTGGACATCGCGCTCGCGCTCTCGATCACCATCTCGGTCCTCGTGCTGATGACCGGGCTCTTCATCCAGCATCCGCTGGAATTCTCCGCCTTTCCAACCGTCCTCCTCATCGCCACCATGCTCCGGCTGGCGCTGAACCTCGCCTCAACGCGCCTCATCCTCAGCCACGGCCACGAGGGCACGGCCGCCGCCGGCCACGTCATCGAGGCCTTCGGCAATTTCGTGATGGGCGGCAACTTCGTGATCGGCATCATCGTGTTCGCGATCCTGGTGATCGTGAACTTCGTGGTCATCACCAAGGGCTCGGGCCGCATCGCTGAAGTCGCCGCCCGCTTCAGCCTCGACGCCATGCCCGGCAAGCAGATGGCGATCGACGCCGATCTCTCCGCCGGCCTGATCGACGAGAAGGAAGCGAAGCGGCGCCGCAAGGATCTCGAGGACGAGAGCTCCTTCTACGGCGCCATGGACGGCGCCTCGAAATTCGTGCGCGGCGACGCCATCGCGGGCCTGCTCATCACCTTCATCAACGTGATCGGCGGCATCATCATCGGCGTCGCCCAGCAGGGCATCAGCTTCGCGGAAGCGGCGCATTCCTACACGACCCTGACCGTCGGCGACGGCCTCGTCACCCAGATCCCGGCGCTCATCGTCTCGACCGCCGCCGGCCTGCTCGTCTCCAAGGCGGGCGTCAGCGGCGCCGCCGACAAGGCGCTCGTCAAGCAGCTCTCGGGTTATCCGAAGGCGCTCGGCATGTCCTCCGCGGTAATGGGGCTCCTTGCCTTCCTGCCCGGCCTGCCGGCGATCCCGTTCCTGGCGCTCGCCGCCGGCGCCGGCCTGCTCGCGCTGATGGCCGAGCGGCAGCACAAGGAGATCGCCGCCACCGCCGTCGCCGCCGAGGCCGCGACCGCGGCGACCGCCGCCGCCGCCCAGGGCCCGCGCGAGGAGGCGATCGCCGACATCCTCAAGATGGACGACCTGCGCGTCGAGCTCGGCTATGCGCTCCTTGCCATGATCAACGGGCCGGACGGCTCCGACCGGCTGACCGAGCAGATCAAGGCGCTCCGCCGCCAGCTCGCCATGGACATGGGCTTCGTCATGCCGCCCTGCCGGCTGCTCGACAACGTGCAGCTCCGGCCGAACGAATATGTCATCAAGATCAAGGAAGTGGAGGCCGGCCGCGGGACCATCCACGCGAACCTCTTCATGGTCATGGACCCGGAGGGCCGGCCGATCGACCTGCCCGGCGTGCAGACCACCGAGCCGACCTTCGGCCTGCCGGCGACCTGGATCGACCCGGCCATCCGCGAGGAGGCGGCGATCCGCGGCTTGACCGTGGTCGACCCCGCGACGGTGCTGTCGACGCATCTGACCGAGGTCCTGAAGGCACATGTGGCCGACCTCCTCTCCTATGCGGACGTGCAGAAGCTGCTGTCCGACCTGCCCAAGGAGGAGCGCAAGCTCGTCGAGGACATCGTGCCCTCGCAGATCAACGTCTCCGGCATCCAGCGCGTGCTGCAGGCGCTGCTCAACGAGCGCATCTCGATCCGCGACCTCTCCACCATCCTCGAAGGCATCGCGGAGGCGGTCGCCTTCACCCGCGCGGTGGCGAGCATCACCGAGCATGTGCGCTCGCGCCTCGCCCGCCAGCTCTGCGCGCAGAACCTCTCGCCGAACGGCTATCTGCCGCTCCTCTCGCTGTCGCCGCAGTGGGAACTCGCCTTCGCCGAATCGCTTTCCGGCGAGGGCGACGACAAGCATCTCGCCATGGCGCCCTCCAAGCTCGGCGAGTTCGTCGGCGCCGTGCGCGAGTCCTTCGAGGATGCCGCGCGCCTCGGCGAGATCCCGGTCCTGCTGACGAGCCCCGGCATCCGCACCCATGTGCGCTCGATCGTGGAGCGGTTCCGCCCGCACACGGTGGTCATGAGCCAGGCCGAGATTCACCCTCGTGTGCGGCTGAAGACGATCGGCACGGTGTAGCCCGCGACGGGCACAATCGGAACGCCCTCACGGAAGGCGCCGGATCCGCATAAGAGCTTGGCGGCGTGTCCTTCTTGCACTCGTCTCGGGGCTCGCGCTTCGCTACGACTGGTACCGGCCCAAACCGCATGCAAAGGGGTGCCTGCGGCGGGCGCGGAGTTCATCGATGCGCCGTACCCTTTTCGCCGCGGTCTCTCTCGCCGTCTCGATGCTCGCGGGCGGTCTCGCCGCGCTGTCGGACGCCTCGGCGCAGACCGCCGCCGCGCAGCCGGCCGCGACCTTTCCGGCGCCGGGCGACGACCTGATCCTGACGCTGGGCGGCGGCCTCCGGGTCCGTCCGGAATGGGAAGGCTCGAAAAGCTACATCGTCTCGCCGTTTCCGCTCGTGTCCTTCCGCTTCGTGACCGACCCCTTGACCGGGCAGCCGACCTCCGACCTCGGCTTCGGCATCACGCCGGCGTTCCGCTACATCTCCGAGCGCAACGGCAGCATGGACCATGCGCTGCGTGGCCTGAGGCCGGTCGACGCCGCCCTCGAGGCCGGCGTGCGGCTCGACTACACGTGGCAATACATGCGCGTCTTCATGGAGGCCCGGCAGGGCTTCGGCGGCCAAACCGGCCAGCACCTGGATTTCGGCGTCGACGCGATCGTCCGGCCGACCGCCCAGCTCGTCCTGTCCGCCGGCCCGCGCGTCGGCTTCGCCTCCGACGACTACATGGACACCTATTTCAGCGTCACGCGGAAAGAGGCGGCGAAGACCAAGTTCTCCACCTACAACGCCGATGGCGGCCTGCAGACCTACGGCATCGCCGGCCGCGCCGACTACAGCCTCACGCCGCAGTGGTTGCTGCGCCTGGAAGGCGGCTGGTTCAAGCTCGCCCCCGAGGCGGCCGACAGCCCGATCGTGCGCAAGGCGGGCGACTCGAACCAGTTCTCGATCGGCGTCGGCGCCGCCTACAAGTTCGGCATCGACTATAAGTGAGCGGCACGCTCACCGTCTCGGCCCAGGGCGTCACCGACTTGCCCCCGGGCAAGATCGCGACCAACGTCACCTACCTGCAGATGACCGCGTCCTTGCGTGAACGGCCCGAGCGGCCGTCTCGGCTCGTGCTCGACCATGTGCCCAATCCCGACATCGACTGGTACCGCGCCCTCTATGCCGAGGTCGGCGAGGATCTCCTGTGGTTCTCGCGCCGGGTGATGGACGACGCGACGTTGCGCTCGATCCTCGGCGACCCGCGGGTGGACGTGTTCGTGCTGCTCGACGGCGCCGCCGAGATCGGCCTCCTCGAACTCGACCGCCGCGTCGAGGGCGAGGTGGAGATCGCGTTCTTCGGCCTGGTGCCGGGCGCGGTCGGCACCGGCGCGGGGCGGTTCCTGATGAACCGGGCGCTGCGCCGGGCCTGGTCCTGGGCGCCGCGCCGGGTCATCGTGCACACCTGCAGCTTCGACCACCCGGCCGCGCTGCCGTTCTACATCCGCTCCGGCTTCGTGCCCTACAAGCTCGCCATCGAGATCGGCGACGACCCGCGCCTCACCGGCGCCCTGCCGCGCGAGGCCGCGCCGCAGATCCCGCTGATCGACCCGGCCGGCTGAGCGGGGGCCGCCGCGGCTTCTATTGATTGTGGGGCAATTCCTCATCGATCGGATGATTCCATCCGGACGACACAGGCTCTATCGCACCAGGAAGCCTTGCGGGAAGGGATCGTCCCGCTCCAGCGTGAACCGCGCGCTGCCCATGTAATGCGCCTTGCCGGCGACGCGGACGCGCGTGGCGGACCGGCCGGCGAAGTCGACGTCCTCCTCGGCCGCGCCGGTGAAGACGGAGCCCACGATGGAGCGGAAGCGGCGCGTCTCGCCGAGCCCGACCGCGCCGCGCGCCCGCATCAGGGCGACGCGCGCCGTCACGCCGGACCCGGTCGGCGAGCGGTCGACCTCGCGGTCGGCGAAGACACAGATATTGGTGCTCGGCGCCGCCTGCCCGTCGCCGCCGTCGGTCAGGATCGTGCCGTAGAGAAAGCCGAGATCCGGCTCGGTCGGATGCGCGATGGCGAGCGCGTCCCGGACGGCCCGCGTCACCGCGTCGGCGGCATCGGTGAGGGCGCGCGCCGGGGCGTCCATGGCGAGGCCGAGGCGCGCGGCCGGCAGCACCGCGTAGAATGCGCCGCCATAGCCGACGTCGAGCGTCACGGCGCCATGGCCGGGAACCGTCACGCGCGCGTCGAGATGGGCTGCGAAGGCGGGGACGCTCAGGAACGAGACGGCGCCGGCGCGGCCGCCCGCGACCTCAACCCGCGCCGTCACCAGCCCGCAGGGGCACTGGATGTGCACCTCGGTGACGGGCTCGACCGGCTCCACGAGGCCGCTGTCGACCGCGTGGCGGCCGAGCGCGATGACCGCGTGGCCGCACATGGTGGAATAGCCCTCGTTGTGGATGAACAGCACCGCCAGATGGGCTTGCGGATGGTCGGGCGCGACCGGGAGGACGCCGTACATGTCGTAGTGGCCGCGCGGCTCGAACATCAGGAGCTTGCGGAAACGGTCGAGGTGGTCGCGCGCGTGGCGGCGCTTGTCGAGCAGCGTTGCGCCCGGGATCGGCGGATAGCCGGCCGTGACGATGCGCACCGCCTCGCCGCCCGTATGCATCTCCACCGTTTCGATCGCGCCGAATTCGCCTGCCATGCCGTTCCTCGCCTTGCCGATCGGGCGCGCCACGTTAAAGGATGCGCCGGGGCGCCGTCGACCGGCGCCCGAGGGGAGGGGCGCCGGGATGGCGGAGGACCGACGGGAACCGCTGCGCATCGCCATGTGGTCGGGGCCGCGCAACATCTCGACCGCGATGATGCGCTCGTTCGGCAACCGCGCCGACACGGCGGCGAGCGACGAGCCGTTCTACGCCGCCTATCTGCTGGCGACCGGGCTCGACCATCCCATGCGGGCCGAAGTGATCGCCTCGCAGCCGACCGACTGGCGCGCCGTCGCCGCGGCGGTGACCGGGCCGGTGCCGGGCGGGCGGCCGGTCTGGTACCAGAAGCACATGACGCACCACATGGTGCCGGGCTTCGGGCGCGACTGGATCGCCGGGGTGACCAGCGCCTTCCTGATCCGCCGCCCGGAAAGCGTGCTCGCCTCCTACACGGCGAAGCGGGCGGAGGTGGACCTGCGCGACATCGGCTTCGTCGAGCAGGCGGAGATCTTCGACGCGGTCGCCGAGCGGCTCGGCCATGCCCCGCCGGTCGTGGACGGGGCGGACGTGCTCGCCGATCCGCGCGGCACGCTCGGCGCGCTCTCCGCCGCGCTCGGCCTTGCCTTCGACCCGGCCATGCTCGCCTGGGCGCCGGGTCCGCGCCCGGAGGACGGGGTCTGGGCGCCGCACTGGTACGCGGCGGTGTGGGCTTCCACGGGCTTCGCGGCGCCGCGGCCGGAGGTCGAGTTCGCGGCGCTGCCCGATCATCTGAAGCCGATCGCCGAGGCGGCCCGGCCCTATTACGAGCGGATGCGCCGGCACGCGATCGGGGTGGCGAAGCCGGCCTGACGGCGCGCCGCCGCTTCCTGTCGACCGAGGTCCGGATGCCGCCGGTCAGGCCGCCGCAGGACCGGGCGACGGGCGGCCGCGCACGAAAAAACCGCCGTCCTCGCGGAACGGCGGTCTCGTCATCGACCGGCCGGTGCGGCCGATCGGCTCAGCGCTGGGCGTGTCGGCGGCCGGCGAGATCGTCGAGCGCTTCCTGCTCGGCGGCGTCGCGGGCGTCGCGGTCGCGCACCTGGTCGCGTTCCTCGATCAGCTCGACCTTCTTCAGGTCCTCGACCGCCTCGGCGAGCTCGTCCTGGGCCCGTTCGAGCTTCTCCTCCAGTTCGCGGATCGACGCCTTCAGATTGTCGCGCCGCTGCATGGCGGCCCGCGCGAAGGTCGGATAAGCGAAATGGGTGATGTCGTGGATGCCGACGCGGTTCTGCTCGGAGACGATCTGGTCGTCGAGGTCGCCGCACATGCGGGTGAACTCGGCGATCATCATCTCGATCTGGCTCGCCTGACGGCGCTTCTCGTCGACTTGAAAACGCTTCAGCCGAATGAGGCTCTCGCGGGACTTCATGACGCTCTACTCCCTGGTCCTCGGGGAGAATACAGTGAACCGGTTGCCAAATGGTGAGTCACGCTTGATTCTGACGGTTCGAATTTTCACCATATTGATCTGTGTTGCTCGTTAACCCTCACGGTACCTTAGTCAGATCCGTAAAATATCGGTCAATCTGTCGTATCCGGCCCCGAGACTCGTGGACTCGTCCTTGCGCTGGCCGAGAAAGGCTTCGAAGGCGCCGTTGAGGGCGATGGCGCGGTCGACCTCGGGGTTCGAGCCCTTGCGGTAGGCGCCGAGCCGGATCAGTTCCTCCATGTCCGCATGGATCGCCATCAGGCGCTTCGCCTCGAGGATGAGCGGGCGGCGCGGCTCGGGGATCGCGCGGGGCATGGTGCGCGAGACCGACTTCAGGACGTTGATGGCGGGGTAGCGGCCGCGTTCGGCGATCTGGCGCTCCATCACCACATGGCCGTCGAGGATGCCGCGTACGGCGTCGGCAATGGGCTCGTTGTGGTTGTCGCCCTCGACCAGGACCGTGAAGAGGCCGGTGATCGACCCCTCGCCGGGCCGGCCGGGACCCGCCCGTTCGAGCAGCTTCGGCAATTCGGTGAAGACGGTCGGCGTATAGCCCTTGGAGGTCGGCGGTTCGCCGGCCGCGAGGCCGATCTCGCGCTGCGCCATGGCGAAGCGGGTGACCGAATCCATCAGGCACAGCACGTCGGCGCCTTCATCGCGGAAATGCTCCGCGATGGTCAGCGTCATATAGGCGGCCTGGCGGCGCATGAGGGCGGGCTCGTCGGAGGTCGCCACCACCACGACGGAGCGGGCGAGGCCGTCCTCGCCGAGGTCGTCCTCGATGAACTCCTGCACCTCGCGGCCGCGCTCGCCGACGAGGCCGATCACCGCCACGTCGGCGTTCGTGTAGCGCGCCAGCATGGAGAGGAGCACCGACTTGCCGACGCCCGACCCGGCGAAGATGCCCATGCGCTGGCCGCGGCAGCAGGTGGCGAAGGTGTTGAGCGCGCGCACGCCGAGGTCGATCGGGTCGCCGACGCGGGTCCTTTCGTTGGCCGGGGGCGGCGGCGCCTTGAGCGCGCGCGGCACCGCGCCCTGGGCGAGCGGGCCCTTGCGGTCGAGCGGGTTGCCGAGCGCGTCGATGACGCGGCCGAGCCAGGCATCGGAAGGGCGCACCACCGCGTCGCGCGTGTCGATCACGGCGCGGCAGCCGAGCCGGACGCCCTCGATGGCGCCGAACGGCATGAGCAGGGCACGGTCGCCCTCGAAGCCGACGATTTCCGCGGGCACGATGCGGCCGGGGGCCTCGATTCGCAGGCGCGCCCCGACGCTCATGGCGTGCAACGGGCCGGCCACCTCGATCATCAGGCCCTTGACGCCGGCGACCCGCCCGAACGTCTCCAAACCGGAAATTTCGGCGAGTTCCTGGAGCAACGGTTCCACGGTTTGCCCGCCTTTTGTCGATTCTCTTGCATATGTATCGACGGAAGTAACGGCTTATTAACGGGCTTCGTCAAACAATATGAACAAGCGCGCGATGTGGGGTCGGGCGCGAATGACGGCAGCAGGTTCCGAAGACCTGATTCAGAAGAGTCGGTTAGCGCTCGTTCCTAACGCGGCGCCTGAGCTCCGACTTTTATGAATCTTGTTGCAAATTCAGGACACTGTCGATTTTCGCAGGGTCGACTCCACGCGTCGCTTGCCGGGGTGAATCAGGATCTGTTAACCAATGCTCGGTACGCTTCGAGTCGGGTGTTGACGGGTGCTATAGCGCCGGGGTTTTCGGGGGCCGATTGCGCCAAGCCCAGGACAGGCGACACGAGGGGATTGGCATGCGCGTACTGCTGATTGAGGACGATAGCGCCACTGCTCAGAGCATCGAGCTGATGTTGAAGTCGGAAAACTTCAACGTCTACACGACGGATCTGGGTGAAGAGGGTATCGACCTCGGCAAACTCTACGACTACGATATCATTCTCCTCGATCTGAACCTTCCGGACATGTCGGGCTACGAAGTGCTCCGCCATCTCCGTGTGTCGAAGGTGAAGACGCCGATCCTGATCCTGTCCGGCCTCGCCGGCATCGAGGACAAGGTTCGCGGGCTCGGATTCGGGGCTGACGACTACATGACCAAGCCGTTCCACAAGGACGAACTGGTCGCCCGCATCCATGCGATCGTGCGTCGCTCGAAGGGCCATGCCCAGTCGGTCATCCAGACCGGCGAGCTGACCGTCAACCTGGATACCAAGACGGTAGAGGTGAACGCGCAGCGCGTGCATCTGACCGGCAAGGAATACCAGATGCTCGAGCTGCTCTCGCTCCGCAAGGGCACGACGCTCACCAAGGAGATGTTCCTCAATCATCTCTACGGCGGCATGGACGAGCCGGAACTGAAGATCATCGACGTGTTCATCTGCAAGCTCCGCAAGAAGCTCGCAAGCGCGACCGGTGGCAAGAACTACATCGAGACGGTGTGGGGCCGCGGCTACGTTCTGCGCGAGCCCGACGAGAGCGACGTGTACACCGAGAGCGTCGCCTGACCTGGCGACCCGCCTCGGCAAATGCGTGAAACCCCGCTCCGGCGGGGTTTTTTGTTGATGAGATGCGTGTCGAGCAGAAGCTTCAACGCCCGGATCCGAACAGGCGACCGATCTCATCCTCGCCCATCCGGTCGAAGTCATCGGGAACGGTGAAAGCGCCCTCCAGTATCCCCAGCCTGGGGCGGGGCCGGTCCGGCGGAGCGAACAGTGGAACGACCTTGACCATCGGCCGGCCGGCCTTGGCAATGACGAAGGCGTCGCCCTTGGATGCCTCCTCGACGAGTCGTGACAGTTGAGTCTTCGCGGCGTGAATGTCGACGGTGCGCAAGCCGACCTCCGGACTAGCGCCTGTCCCGTCCGGATCGCAAGGATCCGGACGAAAAGGACCGGCTCAAGCTATTGAATCTAGAGCAATTCCTTTTCGATCGGATGATTCCATCCGATCGGGAAATGCTCTAAGTCCGCCTAGTTTGGTCGTGGCGCAGTCCGATTTCAATCGGCGGCGCGGCCAAGTTCGGGACCGGTCCAGCGGGCGCGAAGAGCCGAGCCGGCGCGAGCCTTTCCCGGAACCAGGTCGCCGCGAGCCTCAGCGCGGGCCCAAGCCGTAGGAACCGAGCCGGGTCGAGGCTGGGGCGACGGACGCGCCGCCGAAACCGGCCGCGCCCGTGGTGCCGGTGGCGGGCAGCGGGGCCGCCTGCACGGGCAGGCTCGGCGCGCCACCGCCGAGGCCCGGCCGGCCGACCTGGTAGAGGCCGCGCTTGTCCGGCACCGGCTTGAACGCGTCGGTGAGGCCGACCACGGTCTCGGCCGCGCCGAGCACCAGGAAGCCGTCGTCCGGCACCTGCTTGCGCATGCGGTTGAGCACGTCGACCTTGGTCTCGTGGTCGAAATAGATGAGCACGTTGCGGCAGAAGATGATGTCGAAGGTGCCGAGCGCGGAGAAGTTCTCCAGGAGATTGAGCTTGCGGTATTGCACCATGCCGCGCAGCTCCGAGGAGATCTGCCAGAGGTCGCCGGTCTGCACGAAGTGCTTCAGGAGATAGTTGATCGGCAGGCCGCGCTGCACCTCGAACTGGGAATAGAGCCCGGCGCGCGCCTTCTCCAGCACCTCGTTGGAGAGGTCGGTGGCGAGCATCTCCACGCGCCAGCCGGAGAGCCGCGCCTCGGAGTCCTTCAGGCACATGGCGAGCGTGTAGGGCTCCTGGCCGGTCGACGCGGCGGCGCACCAGATGCGGATGCGCCGGTCGCGCGCGCGCGCCTGCAGCATGTAGGGGAGCATGGTGTTGACGAACAGCTCGAACGGCGTCTTGTCGCGGAAGAAGAACGACTCGTTGGTGGTCATCGCCTCCACCACGGCCGTCTGCAGCACGCCCGACGGCGCCTCCTTGAGCTTCGCCACCAGCACCGAGATGGACGCAAGGCCCGCCTTGCGGGCGACCGGCATGAGCCGGCTCTCGATCAGGTACTGTTTCTCGTTGGTGAGGACGAGGCCGGAGCGGACCTTCAGGAAACCGCGCAGATAGTCGTATTCATCCGGCGTCATGCGCGTCCTCCGCTCAGGATCCGCATCACCTTCGCGCCGATCTGGTCGAGCGGCAGGATCTCGGCGGCGGCGCCGGCCTGGGCGACCGCGCCCGGCATGCCCCACACGACGCTCGATTCCTCGTCCTGCGCGATGACGCTGCCGCCGCCGTCGGCGATCCGCTTGGCGCCGGCGGCGCCGTCATGGCCCATGCCGGTCAGCACGATCGACAGGATCGCGGCGCCGTAGAGGGGAACCGCGCTTTCGAACAGCGGGTCCACCGCGGGCTTGCAGAAGTTCACCGGCGGCAGGTCGTTCAGATGCACGACCGTGTCGCCGCCCTCCTTGGCGAGCACCATGTGCTTGCCGCCGGGCGCCACATAGATGCGGCCGGGCATCACCGGTTCGCCATGCACGCCCTCGGCGGCGCGGCGGCCGGAGGCCTTGGTCAGGTGCTCGGCGAGGATCGCCGTGAAGGTCGCGGGCATGTGCTGCGTGATCAGCACGGGCAGGTTCACGATCGAGCGCCCGATCTCGGTGAAGAGCCGGGTCAGCGCCTGCGGCCCGCCGGTCGAGGACCCGACCAGGAGCACGCGCGGCGGCACGTTGGAGTAGGAGCGGAGGTTGAACGCCTGGCCGGTGCGCGGCCCGCTCGCCGGAAAGCCCGGGCGGGCGAGGGGGGCGACGCCTGGGCGCTGGCTCGGCGCCGGGGCCGCCGCCGGACGCGACGCCGCGGCGGCGCCCGCCATGCCACCGACCGGACGGCCGGCGCGCTGGCGCGCCCGCATGCCGAGCGCCTTGATCTTCTGGATGACCTCGGCCTTGAAGGCCGGCGAGGTGGACACGCCGCTGTTCGATTCCGGCTTCGGCACATAGTCGGCCGCGCCAAGCGACAGGGCCTTCAGGCTGATCTCGGCGTTGCGGCGGGTCAGCGTCGAGGCCATCACCACGACGAGGCCGGGGCGCGCCTTGAGGAGGAGGGGGAGCGCGGTCAGCCCGTCCATCTCGGGCATTTCCACGTCGAGGATGACCACGTCGGGCTGCGAGCGGGCGACGTCCTCGACGGCGAGCTTGCCGTTGCGGTGGCTCGCCACGACCGCGAGCGCCGGATCCTCGTCGATCCAGCGGCCGATCAGGCCGCGCACCACGACGGCGTCATCGACCACCATCACGCGCACGGGATCGGTCACCGCCCCGGGCGCGGGTGAGGGTGCAGGCTGCGTCAGGGACATTTCTCGCCTCAGATCAGGCCGACTTCAGCGAACTTGGCCGCCATGATCTCGCGATCGAACGGCTTCATGATGTATTCGTCGGCACCGGCGCGCATGGCGCGCGCGATGTGGCCGACGTCGTTCTCGGTCGTGCAGAACACCACCTTCGGGTCGGCGCCGCCCGGCTCCTTGCGCAGCGCGGCGAGGAATTCCATGCCGTCCATCACCGGCATGTTCCAGTCGAGCAGGATCGCGTCGGGCATCTGGGTGCGGCAGAGTTCCAGCGCCTGGCGGCCGTCCTGCGCCTCGACGATGTCGAAGTCGAGGTCCTCCAGGATCCGGCGGGCGACCTTGCGGATCACGCTCGAGTCGTCGACGACAAGACAATTCTTCATCGGTCTCTCCGATTGACGTGCGAGGGCCGCGTCACGCCGCCATGGTCTCGGCCATGCCGCCGAGCACGCGATCCACGTCCAGGATCACCATCAGCTGTCCGTTCAGCCGATGCACGCCGCCGGAAATGGCGCGCCAGCGGCCGTCGAGATTGACCGGATTGGGCTCGCGTCCGGCGGTCGGCAGGGTGAGCACCTCGCCCACATTGTCGATCAGCAGGCCGTAGGACTCGCCGCGGGATTCGATGCCGACCGCCATCACGCTGCCGGCCTCCTCGCGCGGGGCGAGATGCAGGCGGCGGCGCATGTCGATCGCGGTCACGATGCGGCCGCGCAGGTTGAGCACGCCGGCGATCTCGTGCCGCGACAGCGGCACGCGGGTGATCGATTCCGGCATGAAGACATCGTGCACCCGCTCGATCGGGAGGCCGAACAGCTGGCCTCCGATCATCACGGTCACATACTGGATCTGGTCCGCGAGGGCCGAAGCTTCGTTGCTCATGCCGCAATCCCGTAGTCGTAGGTGGTGACTTCCTTCAGCGCGGCGATCAGGCCGGACCGGTCGAACTTGGCGATGTAGTCGTCGAAGCCGGCCTGGCGGCCGCGCTCGATCGAGGCGGGCGTGCAGATCGCGGAAAGCGCCAGGATCGGGATCTGGCGGAACTTCGGATGCCGCTTCAGGGTCTCGGCGAATTCGTAGCCGTTCATGCCCGGCATCTCGATGTCGGACACGACCACGTCGAAGCGGCGGCCCTCGTCGAAGAGCTTCAGCGCGTCGATGGCGCTCTCGCAGGCGGTGACGTTGAAGCCGGCGGCCTTCAGGACCGGGCCGAGCATGTTGCGGAAGAACGCCGCGTCGTCGATGAAGAGCAGCGTCCGGGTCAGCGCCTCCTGGCGCATCTCCTTGCGGCGGAACCAGTCCTCGAAGGCCATCGGCAGGTAGTGGCCGATGTCCACGACCTCGGTCGCCTTGCCCTTGACGACCGCCGAGCCGAGCACGCCCGGCCGTTCCGAACCGACCTCGATCTCCATCCGGTCGTCGACGATGTCGATGATCTCGTCGACGACGAGGCCCATCGAGCGGCCGGCGTCGGCGAACACCAGCATGGGCAGGCTGCCTTCCGACTTGCGCTGGGCGTATTCGTCGAAATAGACGAGCGGCATCAGCGAGCCGCGATACTGGACGAGGTCGCGGCCGTTGGAATGCTCGACCTTGTCGACCGAGAATTCCTCGAGGCGGGTGACGAGCGAGAGCGGCACGGCCTTCGGTTCGGCGCTGCCGGCGCGGAACAGGAGCAGCGACAGGGTCTGCTGCGTCTCGCGCGCCTTCTCCTCCTCCTGCACCTTCTCCTCGATCTGCTGGGTGCCGGTCGCCGAACCGATCGCCTGGGCGATGCCGTTCGGGTCGACGATCATGATGACGGAGCCGTCGCCGAGGATCGTGTTGCCGGAGAACATGGTGATGTGACGCAGCATGGTCGACATCGGCTTCACGACGATTTCCTCGGTGTGGAACACCGCGTCGACCACCACGCCGAAGGTCTGGCTGCCCACCTGCATGACGACGATGAAGCCGTCGTCCTCGTTCTTCGCCTGCTTGGTCGGATCCTTGTGGGCGATGTCCAGCATGCGGTTCAGATGGACGAGCGGGAGGAGCTTGTTGCGCAGGCGGAGCACCGGCGTGTCGCGGATGCGCTCGATGCGGTGCTCGGTGTTCGACTGGGCGCGCACCAGCTCGACGACCGAGAGCTGCGGGATCGCGAAGCGGTCGCCGGCGGATTCCACGATCAGGGTCGAGACGATCGCCAGCGTGAGCGGGATCTTGATCGTGAAGGTGGTGCCCTTCCCGACATTGCTCTTCAGATCGATCGTGCCGCCGATCGCGTCGATGTTGGTCTTCACCACGTCCATGCCGACGCCGCGGCCGGACACGCTCGTCACCTTGGCGGCGGTGGAGAAGCCGGGGGCGAAGATGTAGCGCTGGATCTGCGCCTCGGTCATCTTCTCGAGCTCGAACTCGGTGGCGAGCCCGTTCTCGACGATCTTCTGCTTGATGCGGTCCACATCGAGGCCGCGGCCGTCGTCGGCGATCTCGATGATGATGTGGCCGCCCTCGTGATAGGCGGAGAGGCGGATCGTGCCCTTCTCGGCCTTGCCGGAGGCGCGCCGCTGGTCGGGCCGCTCCAGGCCGTGATCGGCCGAGTTGCGCACCATGTGGGTGAGCGGATCCTTGATCAGTTCGAGCACCTGGCGGTCGAGCTCGGTGTCCTGGCCGATCATCTCCAGGTCGATCTGCTTGCCGAGTTCCTGGGAGAGGTCGCGCACCACGCGCGGGAGCTTCTGCCAGGCGCTGCCGATCGGCTGCATGCGCGTCTTCATGACGCCTTCCTGCAGCTCGGCCGTCACGTTGGAGAGCCGCTGCAGCGGCACCTTGAACTCGCTGTCCTCGTGGCGGCGCACGATCTCGAGCAGCTGGTTGCGCGTCAGCACCAGTTCCGAGACCATCGTCATCAGGTGTTCGAGCGTGTCGACGGCGACGCGGATGGTCTGGGCGGAGACCGGGGCCTGCTCGCCCTTCTCCACGTCGACCGCCTTGGCCTCGCGCTTGTCCGCCTCGGCCGGGGCCTTGTCCTTCGTCTGATGCGCCTGGATCTTGGCGGCGGCGGCGACGGCGAGCGGCACCTCGGCCTCGGTCTCGCGGAACGCCTTTTCCAGATCGTCGAGCGACACTTCGCCCGGACGCAGCGGTCGCTCCAGCACCTGGAACACGAGTTCGCCGGTGGTGTGCTTGGTCGGCTCGGCGGTGGCGACGAGCTTCGGCTTGTCCGGCTTCGGCGCCGCTTCGGCAGAGGCGGCGGCGGCCGCGGCGGCCGCGCCGTGCTCGGACATGTATTCGAGCTGCGCGATCAGGTCCTCGTCGGAGCCGGACGGCTCCTGCTCGGTCGCCTCCAGGTCGCCGACCAGCCCCTTGATTCGGTCGATCGAGGCGAGCACCAGGCTGACCGAGGCGGGCGTGACCGGCACGCCGTCGCGGAACTTGCCCATGAGCGTTTCGGCCGCGTGGGCGATCGCTTCCAAACGGGGCAGCCCGAGAAAGCCGCAGGTCCCCTTGATGGTGTGGACCAAGCGGAAAATGTTGTCCAAAATCTTGGCGTTATTCGGATCCTGCTCGAATTTGACGAGTTCGACGTCCACGACGTCCAGGCTTTCGTTCGTTTCCGTCAGGAATTCCCGCAGGAGATCATCCATCGCCGTAACCTGCTCGTTTTGCGCGGTCGACGGGGGAGTTTCCCTTGCCGCGGCTTACGGCGAGTATCGGAGCGATGAGTTAAGAGAGACTTGCCGTAGTGACATGCGAATAGGAATCTATGTGAATTCTCCGACGGGTTTCCGTTCAGGCAGCCGCTTCCTCTGCGGCACGCGGGACGGCGCGGAAAATCACCGCGTCGCCCTCCTTGTCCACGCTTGCCGACATGCCTGCGGCGCGGACCAGGAGGCCGGTGTAGATCGGCTGCACCATATGGGCGTCCGGCGCCGCCTCCGGCAGCGTGCCGTCGAGCAGGCCCGGGATTCCGGGCGGAATGCGCGCGTTCATGCCGGTGCAGACGATGGTGAAGGTCGGGTCGGACGCCGGGCCCTCCACCGTGACGGCGATCGTGCCGCCGCGCGGAATGGCGTGGATCGAGATCAGCACCAGGTTCAGCAACAGCTTCACCTTGTTCTTCGGCATCAGGACGCGCGCCGCGGTCCACTCGATATTGGCCTTTTCGCCCGCCATGAAGCCGCGCGTCACGTTCTCCGCGTCGCCGAGGTCGATCTCGGCGCCGGCCGAACCGGCGGCACCGAAGGCGAGGCGGGCGAATTGCAGCTTGGCCGAGGCCTGGCGCGCGCTCTTCTTGATGAGATCCATCGCGAAGTTGCGCATCTCCTCGCCGGATTCTTCGTCGAGCACTTCGAGCCCGTTGGTGATCGCCCCGACCGGCGAGATGATGTCGTGGCAGACCCGGCTCGCCAACAGGGCGGCGAGGTCGAGTGCGGCGATGTCAGCGACGTCGGACATGGTCGAGCGGCTCCGGATTAGGCTGATGCGGCAGGCCGATTCGTCGGAACGCTGAACGAATGCGCGAATCGATGCGCGAGGCGTCCGTTTTGGATACACGCGCCGTCCGCTTCGATCAAAGCGAACGCGTCCGGCTCGGTCGAATGTGGGGCGCTCGTGCCGAAGAGAGACACCCGGCGCGGGGGCCGGGCGGGCCGCCGCGACCTCCCGCGAAGGCTCACGGCAGGTTCTGCGACAGTTCGGTCCAGCGCGCCTCCGCCGCCGCGATCTCCTTGTCCGGATCGACCAGGAAGGCCGCGCGGGTGGCGGGGTTCACGAACAGGAAGAGGCGGTTGTCGCGCACCAGGAAGACCATCGGCTCGCCCTCGGCGGCGACGCCGCGGGCGAGCTGGAACGGGCAGCGGCCGGAGAAGGCGGGGCTGTAGACGTCCGGCGCCTCCTTGAAGGCGAGCATGTTGCCCTCGTTGACGAAGCGCCAGGTCACGCCCCCCCAGTCGAGTTCGAAGTCCGCCTTGCCCTCGCGCGCCCGGCCGTCGACGAAATAGGCGACCGGGTCGAAGCCGTCGAGCGCGAGGCCGGTGTTGACGTCGGCGATGACGGCGGGGACGCGCGGCGGGATCGGGTCGAAGGTGATCGGCGGCGGCATGGGCGGGCGCGGGCGCGGCTCCGGCTTCGGACGCGGCGGTCCGGGCGGCGGGACCTTGGGCTGCTCGACCTTGTCGTCGCCGCCGCCGTGGCCGCCGCCGCCGCCGTGGCCGCCGCCTCCGCCGCCGGCCGTCGCGGGGCCGCCGGCGAGCGTCACGGCGATCAGCGCGCCCGCGAAGAGCCGCGCCGCTGCCCGGCTTGAGCCGGACCGTCGCCGTTCGGTCGCCTGATTTCCGCTAAACTCTTGCATGGTGATTCGCTCCGACGCGGCCGCACGATAGCGGAGAGGCTTTCGACTTCGGTTAAAGGCCCTTGCATGTTTTGAGCGGCCTCGGATCCGTGACGCCCCAAGAGGAACGACCGATGCTCCGCCCGTCCCTGCGCCTCGCCGCCCTCGCGCTCGCCGCCGTCGTCTCAGCCCTGCCGTTCGGCCTGCGCCCCGCCGCCGCCCAGCAGCAGCCGGGGACCTATTCGGTCAAGGAACTGGTCTCCACCGGGCACCAGTTCTTCGGCACGGTCTCGGGCGGGCTCGCCACGGTGATCGAGAAGGCGGTCGCCGACTACGGCCAGCCGAACGGCTACATCCTCGGCGAGGAAGGCGGCGGCGCCATCGCGGCGGGGCTGCGCTACGGCGAAGGCATCATGCACACGCGCAACCAGGGCCAGCTGAAGCTGTTCTGGCAGGGGCCGTCGCTCGGCTGGGACTTCGGCGGGGAGGGCGCCCGCACCATGATGCTCGTCTACAACCTGCCGACAGTCGACGCGATCTTCAACCGCTTCGGCGGCGTGGACGGGTCGGTCTATCTGATCGGCGGCTTCGGCATGACGGCGCTGGTCAACGGCAATGTCTATGTGGTGCCGGTCCGCGCCGGTGTCGGCGCCCGCCTCGGCCTCAACATCGGCTATCTGAAGTTCACCCCCCAGGCGACCTGGAACCCGTTCTGACGGCGGACGCCGTCCCCGGCCGGCGCCCCGCCCGGCCGCTTCCGCACGGTTTTCGAAGATGCGGGAACCGCGCGAAACGTGCTAAGCATGCGCCGTCACCGCCGTCGGCGAGGCCGAGCGGCATGGTCCTGGCGGAGCCGCACCCTTGATCGAATCGGCCCTTTATTTCGCGCTGGGGTTCCTTCTCGCGGCCTTCCTCGCCCTCGTCATCGCGCCGTCCCTGTGGAAGCGCGCCGTGCGCCTGACCAGCCGCCGCCTCGAAGCCTCCACGCCGCTGACGCTGGCCGAGATCAAGGCGGACCGTGACCAGATTCGCGCCCAGTTCGCGCGCGAGACGCGCCGGCTCGAACTGACCGTCGGGGCGATGCGGCGCAACCTCGCCGACGCGCAGGTGGAGACCCATCGCGGTCGCGACGTGGTGCGCGCCGCCGCCGCCGAGCGCGAGGGCATGCAGCAGCGGCTCGGCGAGGCGGAGAGCGCCGTCGCCACCCTCAGGTCCGAGGTCGAGGCGGCCGTGCAGCTTCGCCTCGAGGCGGAGCAGAAGCTCGAGACCCAGCTCGCCGCCTATGCGGAGGAGGAAGCCCGCATCGCCGCGATGCAGGGCGAACTGGACAGCCGCCGGCTCGAAGTGGCGACCTTCCGCACCAAGATCGATTCGCTCGAGGCGCGCGCCGCGACGCTGCAGAACGAGCGGAAGCTCGGCCTCGCGCAGTCCGAATCGCTCGCCGCCGAACTCGCCCGCCGCACCGAGGAACTCGCCGCCGAGCGCGACCGGCTGCGCCACCTGGATGCGGCGCTGATCGAGCGCGGGCGCGACCTGACCGCCAAGACCGACGAGCTGCGCGCCCTGCAGCAGCGCCTCGCCGACGCGGAATCGCGCGCGGCGGCGTTGGGCGCGAGCGTCGACGGCGCCCGCGAGGACGCCGAGCGGGCGCGCCAGGACGCCGGCCGGGCGCGCGAGGAGGCGCAGCAGTCGCGCCGCCAGGCGGAGGCGCTGAAGGCCGATCTCGCTCGCTCGCTCGCCGAGGTCGCCGCGGCCCGCCGCGACGGCGAAAAGCTGAAATCCGAGGTGCGCGCGTCGGCGACCGGGCAGGGCGACAACATCGCGCGGACGATCGACGACCTGGAGCGCAGCAAGGCCGATCTCGAGGCGCGCACCGCCGCGCTCGCGCGCGAGAAGGACATGCTCGCCGCCGAAAAGGCCGCGCTCGCCGGCGAACTCGCCAACCTCAAGGCGGCCGGCGCCGGGCCCGACCGCGCCGAGACGCTGGAACTGCGCGAGAAGCTCGCCGCGCTCGCCGCCGAGGTCACGCGCATGGCGGCGCTCGCGGAGGGCAAGGATTCGCCCATCCATGCCCTGATCGGGACCGAGGACGGCGCGCTCAACGGGGCCACCACGGACGACGCCGACCCGGACGCGACGATCCTGGTCGGCCTCAAGAAGCCGAAGCCGCAGAGCCTCGCCGACCGCATCCGGGCCCTGCAGAAGGCGGCCGAGACCCCGCAGGCCTGAGCCGCGGGCGGCGCCGGGCGACCGGCGCGCCGCATCCCTTCATCTTCGCTCAGCGAAACCGGCTCCGGCCCCTGCTCAGGCCACCTCGCCGCGCGCCTCGCCGTGAGCCGGCACGCTGTGGCCCTCGTCGGCATATTCCTTGAGCTTGTTGCGCATGGTGCGGATCGAGATGCCGAGGATGTTCGCCGCGTGGGTGCGGTTGCCGAGGCAATGGTCGAGGGTGGAGAGGATCAGGTCGCGCTCCACGTCGGCCACGGTGCGCCCGACCAGCGCGCGCGTCATGGTCTCGGCCGTCTCGGCGGCGCGCGCGACGGTGCGATCATAGGCCGGCGCCGGCTCGCCGAGCCGCTCCCCGTCGGGCGACCGGATCGCGTCCTCGTCGATCTCCGGCCCGAGCGCGAGCAGGACGGCGCGGTGCATGCAGTTCTCCAGCTCGCGCACATTGCCCGGCCAGCGGCCGCGCACGAGCTGCCGGCGCGCATCCGCCCCGATCGCCTTCGGCTTCAGGCCGTTCGCCTTGGCGTATTTTTCGGCGAAGTGCTCGGCGAGCGCGAGGATGTCGGCCGGCCGCTCGCGCAGGGGCGGGATCTTCAGGTTGACCACGTTCAGCCGGTAGAGCAGGTCCTCGCGGAAGGTGCCCTTGCGCACCTCCTCGGCGAGCGTGCGGTTGGAGGTGGCGAGGATGCGGATGTCGACCGGCACCGGCTTGGTGCCGCCGACCCGGTCGATCACGCGCTCCTGCAGGGCGCGCAGCAGCTTCGCCTGCAGGCGCAGCTCCATCTCGGAGATCTCGTCGAGCAGCAGCGTGCCGCCGTCGGCCTCCTCGAACTTGCCCACGCGGCGGGCGATCGCGCCGGTGAAGGCGCCCTTCTCGTGGCCGAACAGCTCGCTTTCCAGGAGATGCTCGGGGATCGCGGCGCAGTTGACCGCGATGAAGGGCTTCTCGGCGCGGTGCGACTTCGCGTGCACGTGGCGGGCGAGCACCTCCTTGCCGGTGCCGCTTTCGCCCGTGATGAGGATCGAGGCGTCCGACGGGGCGACCTGGTCGGCGAGGCGGATGACGCGCGCCATGGCGTCGTCGCGCACGATGAGGTCGCGCGCCTCCTCGGCGACCGCCGCGATCACGGCGGCGATCAGCTCGGGATCCGGCGGCAGCGGGATATATTCCTTGGCGCCCGCCCGGATCGCGTCGACGGCCGCGCGTGCGTTGGTGGAGGTGCCGCAGGCGACCACGGGCAGGTGGATCATCTCCATGCCGAGGCGCCGGATCAGCTCGGCGATCGGCTGCGCCACGTCGCACAGGATCAGGTCCGCGCCCTTGCCCGAGCGCAGCGTCTTCAGCGCCGTCTCGATGCCGTCGGCGTGCAGGACGGAGGCGCCACGGTCCATCGCGATGCGCGAGGCGACCGCCAACTGGCCGCCCAGCGTGCCGATGATCAGAAGCCGCATGGGGTCACCTTTCCGACTTGATGATTTCGGTCATGGTCACGCCGAGCCGGTCCTCCACCAGGACGACCTCGCCGCGCGCGACCAGCCGGTCATTGACGAAGATGTCGATCGCCTCGCCGACCTTGCGGTCGAGTTCTAGGACGGTTCCGGTGCCGAGCTTGAGCAGGTCGGAGACCTGCATGCGGGCATGGCCGAGCACGGCCGAGACCTTCACCGGCACGTCGAACACGGCTTCGAGGTCGGCGGCGGCGCGCGCGATCGTGTTCTCGTCCTCGAGCGCGCGGCCGCGCTTCGGGGCCTGCATGTCGTCGAGGCCGAGGCCTTCGCCGGGACTGTCGCTCGGGGCCATGGTCACTCCTTCTCGCGCGCCACGACCGGATCGGTGTGCGGTCGGCGGCCGGTCGTCTTGTCGCGGGCTTCCAGGTAGCGGGAGACGGCCGCGTCGATCTCGGCCTCCACGGCGGCGCCGTCGCGCACGATGCCGCCGTCCGCCCATTCGATGCGGCAGTCGCCGCGCGGCAGATCCGGCTCGCCGAGGATGACGATGCGGCCGTCGAAGCCGGTCTCGCGGGCGATGCGCTCGACCTCGCCGCGGATCGGGTCTGCGTCGACCTCGGCGAGGCGCAGGACCAGATGCGGCGCCTTGCGCAGGGGGCCGAGCGTGTCGGCCACGAGGGCGCGGATCTCGGCGGTCGGCTCGCGCTCGATGACGCGGCCGGCGAGCTTGCGGGCGATCCTGACGGCGAGCTCGATCGCCTGCTTCTCCACCGCGAGGCGCTCCGCGTCCAGCGAGGCGAAGATGGAGCGGGCCATGGCGACGAGCCGTGCGGCCTCGTCGGCGAGCCGCTCGGCGGCGCGCGCCTCGACGGCGCCGCGGCCTTCCACGAAGCCCTGCTCGCGGCCTTCCTTGCGGCCGGCCGCGAGGCCCTCGGCGCGGCCGCGCTCGGTCGCCGCCGCGACCTCCGCCACATGGACGTCGAGGTCGACGACCGGACGGGCCGGCGACGCGTCCGCCTTCGGCGCGGGCGTCGGCTCCGGCTCGGCGAAGTCGAGATCGAACAGGAAACGGGCGGGGGCTGCCATGCTCTTGCGGATGCCTCAGTAGATCAGTTCGTCGTCACCCTTGGACTTGGAGATCATGATCTCGCCCTTGGCGGCGAGATCCTTCGCGACATTCACCATGGTGCTCTGGGCCTCGTCGACGTCGCGCAGGCGCAGCGGCCCGAGCGACTCCATGTCCTCCTTCAGCATGTTGGCGGCGCGGCTCGACATGTTGGTGAAGAAGCAGTTCTTCAAGGTGTCGGAGGCGCCCTTCAGCGCGATGCCGAGCTTGTCCTTCTCCACGTTGCGCAGAAGCGTCTGGATGCCGGCGGCGTCGAGCTTCTGCAGGTCCTCGAAGGTGAACATGAGCGACTTGATCCGCTCGGCGGATTCGCGGTTCTCCTCCTCGAGCGCGGTGAGGAAGCGGGCCTCGGTCTGGCGGTCGAACGAGTTGAAGATGTCGGCCATCAGCTCGTGCGCGTCGCGCCGCGACGTGTGGCTGAGGTTCGACATGAACTCGACGCGCAGCGTCTGCTCCACCTTGTCGAGCACCTCCTTCTGCACCGCCTCCATGCGCAGCATGCGGTTGACCACTTCGAGCGCGAACTCCTCCGGCAGGATGCCGAGCACGCGGCCGGCATGGTCGGGGCGGATCTTGGAGAGGACGAGCGCGACGGTCTGGGGGTATTCGTTCTTCAGGTAGTTCGCGAGCACGTTCTCCTGCACGTTGGAGAGCTTCTCCCACATGGTGCGTCCGGCCGGCCCGCGGATCTCCTCCATGATCATGTTGACGCGCTCGGGCGGCAGGAACGAGCGCAGGATCCGCTCGGTCGAATCGAAGTTGCCGGTGAGCGAGCCCTTCGAGGAGATGCGCGTGACGAAGTCGATGAACAGGTTCTCCAGCATCTCCTGGTTCACCGCGCCGAGCTTCGACATGGCGATCGAGATCTGCCGGATCTCCAGTTCGTCGAGCCGCTTCCAGATCTCCTTGCCGTGCTCCTCGCCGAGCGCGAGCAGCAGCACGGCCGCGCGCTCCGCGCCCGCCAGCTCGCGGTATTGCGTGGTCGCGTCGATCTGCAGACCGCCCGTGACCGCCAGGGCGGCGCCGGCCGCCGCGAGATTGTCGATGGCCATGGTTCGTCCTCAGCCTTCCGTGAGCCAGCCGCGAATGATGGTCACCGCCTCGGACGGGAACTGCTGGACCATTTCGCCGACCTTGTTGATGGAGCTCGCCTGCAGCGCGCCTTGCGCCTTGGCGAGTTCGAGCTTGCCGCCCATCGGGTTCTCCGGCGGCGGCGCGATCGCGACCGGGCCGCCGGCCGTGCCCGAGGCTTCCGCCGCCGCCTGGATCGCGGCCTCCTCGGGCGTCTGAACGACCGGCTTGCCGTCCGCCCCCAACGTGACCGGCAGCGAGACAAGTAAGGTCTTGCCGTCCGGGCCCATCACCGCCGTCGCCATGCCGGCCGCCGCGCCGACGGACTCCGTCACGAACATGCGCTTCATCAGCGGCCGGACCGCGACGAGCAGCACGATCAGCGTCATGAGCAGCAGCACGCCGAGTTCGGCGAGGCGCAGGATGTCGTCCTTGGTGAAGTCGAACATGGCCTGCCAGCCGGCCTTCGCGGCTTCGAGCGGCAGCGAGGCCGGGGCCTCGGCGAAGCGCAGATTGACCACCTCGACGAGGTCGCCGCGCTTCTGGTCGAAGCCCACGGAGGAGCGCACCAGCGCCGCGATCTGGTCGAGGTCGGCCTGCTGGCGCGGCTGGTAGACGACCTCGCCGGCGGATCCGGTCGAGTAGACGCCGTCGACCAGCACCGCGACGGACACGCGCTTCATGCGGCCGGCCTCGAGCACCTCGGTGCGGCTCGTCTTGGAGATCTCGTAGTTGATCAGCTCCTCGGACGAGGCGGACTGGTCGCGGCGCTGGTCGCCGGCGGCCGGCTGCTGCCCGCCCGGCACCTGCGCCCCGACGGTGACGGCGCGGTCCGGGTTCTGCGAGGAGTTGTTCTCTTCCTTGGTCTGGGTGGAGCGCACCACCTGGCCGTTCGGGTCGTAGGTGTCGGACACCTGGGTGACCCGGTTGTAGTCGAGCTCGGCGGACACCCGGACGCGCGCGCGGCCCTGGCCGACGACCGAGGCGATGATCGATTCGATCTGGGTCTCCAGCCGCTTCTCGAAGGCCGAGGTGCGGTCCTGCAGCGTCGCCGCCATGGCCGATTGCGGGTCGTCGTCCTGCAGGCCGGCGAGCATGTTGCCCTGCTCGTCGACGATCGCGACGCGGCCGGCCTTCATGCCCTGCACCGCGGAGGCGACGAGGTGCTGGATCGCGCGGATCTGCTGCGTCTCCAGACTGCCGCGCAGCTTCACGACGATCGAGGCCGAGGGCTCGACCTTGTCGCGCTGGAACAGCTGGCGTTCCGGGATGACGAGATGCACGCGCGCCGCCTGGATGCGGTCGATCGCCCCGATGGTGCGGGCGAGCTCGCCTTCGAGCGCGCGCAGGTGATTGATGTTCTGCACGAAGCTGGTCGTGCCGAGCGCGTCGGACTTGTCGAAGATCTCGTAGCCGACCGAGCCGCCGGCCGGGATGCCCTTCTCGGCGAGGCGCATGCGCAGGCGCAGCATGCTGTCCTTCGGCACCATGATCTGCGCGCCGTCCTGGCGCAGCTCGTAGGCGATGCCGAGGGTCTCGAGCTCGCGCACGATGGCGCTGGAATCCTTCACCGTCAGGTCGCTGTAGAGCGGTGCCATGGCGGGTTGTGACACCTTCAGGATGATGAAGGCGAAAAAGCCCACCAGCATGGCCGCCACCGCGCCCATGGCGGCGAGGCGGGAAGGTCCGAGTTGACGGAAGAACTCGACGGCGCCGTTCACGGGATGGGATCGTCCGGGTTCCGAGGTTGCCTGCGGACCGGCACCTGACCCGAGAGCTCGGGCGAAGCGGTGCCGTGCCGCTAGGCAAGAATTTCCCAGTCCATGGTAAACGACGCGTTAACACACGGGGCAAAGATACGGCGCGGCCGTCGCAATCGCGGCGAAACGGCTAACGGGGCGTGAAGAAAATCCTCGCAGTTGCCGAAAGGTCGGTAAGGCTGTGTCCGCGGCATTTGAATCGAGTTTTTCGCGGTCGCGGCCTCGCGGGGGCGCAAAAGAAAAGGGCCGGCGCTGAGGCCGGCCCTTGATGCGGGTCGTCGGGGGACGATCATATTCACTGACGATATTGTTGAATCCGGGTGGTTCTAAGGCCGGCGAGGCCGTGGCGGTCGATCGACTGCTGCCAGGCGATGAACTCCTCGACGGTGAGGGTGTAGCGCGTACAGGCTTCTTCCAACGAGAGAAGTCCGCCTCGGACAGCCGCCACGACCTCCGCCTTGCGGCGGATCACCCACCGCTTCGTATTGGTCGGCGGCAGATCGGCGATCGTCAGCGGGCTGCCGTCGGGCCCTATGACGTACTTCACTCGGGGACGCATTTGATCGGTCATCGTACTCTCACACACACACTCGATGCGACCACATCGACGAGGAGAGTACCGGCCACCTTTTAAAATATGGCTAAACAACCGACCGATTTGGCGAGGCTTCAGGGCGTCGTGGCGCCCACGGGGCCCGCTTTGATCGAATTCACCGACCAGATCGAAATCTTCGCCCCGCCGATCACCAAATAAGGTTGCCCATCGGTGAAGTCGAGGGCCTCAACTACGCCGGAAACATCAGTGGAAGCTTTAACGCTGTCGCCGGCGGAATCCTTCGCCGTAATGGATATTGAATAGGTCCCGTCCGGGGAAGCACGATTGTCGTTGCCGACCCCGTTCCAGACAAAGCTGTTGGATCCGCTCGCCGCGTTGATCGTCTTGGTATACACAACGTTACCGGTTGCATCCTTCACCGCGATTTCTGCTGTGGCGGCGCGCGGCACGGTGAAATTCCATTGCGCCTTGTTGTCCTGCAGAAGGGATTTGGCACCGTCGGCGGTCACGTTCGTGCCCACATAGGCGAGCAGGGAGGTGGCATTGGAGATGGCGAGCGCGCTCTTCATCTCCTCCAGGTTGCTGTTCATCTTGATCGCCTGCTCGACCGAGGAGTACTGGACGAGCTGCGAGGTGAACTGGTTCGCGTCCATGGGCGAGAGCGGCGACTGGTTCTTCAGCTGCGTGGTCAGAAGCGTGAGAAACAGCTGATAATTGTCCGAGAGACCCTTGGCATCCTTCGATGCCTGGGTCGCCGGCGCGCCGCCCACTCCCGTGATGCCCGTGATCGCCATGTCGCTTCTCCCTCACGCGAGGATCCGGGCCGCCGCGGCGACCCGTCGCCTCCCTCACACACTCAAGTCCAGTCCGCCGGCACGCGCCGGGCGGTTGTAGGTCGCGATCGCCGCGACCGGATCCGCGTCCGCGGGCACCTCGGCGCTCGGCTCGGCGCGGGCCTCGAACCGTTCCGGGCGGCGCTCCTGGCCCTGCCCGTCCTGGCGCAGCGAGAACTGCACGCCGCCCTGGTCGAGCTTCATGCCGCCCTGTTCGAGCGCGCGTTCGAGGCCGCGCTGGTCGCGCAACATCATGTCGAGGGTCTCGGCCCGCTCGACGATCAGATGCGCCCGGACCTCGCCGTCGGTGCCGATCTGCAGCTTCACGTCGACGCGGCCGAGTTCCGGCGGGTCGAGGCGGATGCGGAAGCTCTTGTCGCCGTCGGCATGGTGGCGCACGACGGCGGCGGCGAGGAGTTCCGTCGGCAGTCGCTGCGTGGTCGGTTCGACCTTCGGCGCCGCGGCCGCCTCGATCGCCTTCGGCGCCGCGGCGGGTGCGTGATCGGCGGCATCGTCGACCGCGGCGTCGGCGGCGGCGTCCGGCTCGTCGCGCGGCCGCGCCGGGACGGCCTCGGCGGTCTTCGGCGCCACGTCGTCGGGCGAGGCCGGCGCCGGCTTCGCCGCGGCCTCGACGGGCTTCGGTGCCGTCGCCTCGGGCGCGTCGGGCGCCGGCGCGTCCTTCGGGAGCGGGCCCTCCTTCGCCGCGGCCTTCTCTTTCACCGCGGCCGTGCCGCCTCCCTTCTCGGCGCGCGCGGCGCCGAGTGCGAGGGCGAGCGGGACCGTCCCGTCCTGCGCGGTCTTGGCGCCGCCGGAGGCCGCGCCGTCGATCGCCTTCGCGCCGGCCGCCACGGCGCTGTCGGTACTGGGTTTCACGCCCGTATCGGCGGCCGCCTTGGCGGTGGTGCCGTCCGCGGCGCCCGGCGCCTTCGCCCCGTCGACCGCGGCGGCGGCGATCGCCGAGCGGCTGGTGACGCCCGCCCGGGTGACGAGCGGCGCCTCGACCTTGACGCTCGCGCCGGCCGCCTCGATCCGCTTCGCCGTCTCCCCGCCGGCCGCCAGCGCGTCCACGCGCGACTTGGCGGCGCTCGGCCGGGCGGCGCCGTAGAGGCGTGCCGGCGCGGCGGGATCGGGGGTCACCGTCGTCGTCGTTGTCGTCGTGGTGTTCGTCGTGGCGCCCGCGGGATCGGCCGCGACGGCGGTGAGGGCGGCGAGGAGCTTGCCGCCGTCCGCCGTGGCGGCGCCGGCGCTTGCCGCATCCGGCGTGACGGCCGGCGGGGCCGCGCCGGGCAGGGGCGGCGACGGGGGCGCGCCCGGACCGGTCTTGCCGCCGAGGTCGGCGGCGCTCGCGAGCGCCGTCGCGGCGCCGACGGGAAGGACCGCTTCCGGGCTGGTTCCGCCCGCGCCTGTTCCACCGGCGCCCGTGCCGCCGTCGCCGGCGCCGAGCTGCACCATGATCGGCAGCGCCGGGGCGGCCGCTGCGCCGTTCGGGGCGGTCAGGGCGGCGCCGTCGCCGTCCCCTTCGCCGTCCGCGGCGGCCGAGCCCTTGCGCTTGCCCCCCGCGCCGACGGTCGGGATGGCGAGGCCGATCGCCGCCGCCGTGCCGTCGCCGGAGAGCAACTGCGGCGGCGGCTCGCCGGTGCCGGCCTCCGTGCCCTCCGCCAGCGAGGACACATAGGCCGAAATGAAGTCGAGGAACGATCCCTGACCGGAAGCCGCGCCGGCGGCGCCCGGCTCGGAGGGAGCCGGGGTCAGGAGATTGAGGCCGGCTGAAATCGCGGCGACACCAATTGGCAAGCTACACCCTCCAGCACCGCGTCGGAACGGTTCTGGCAGGAGGTGTTGCAAGGGCAGGGCCACCTGGCCGGTCAAGGTCGAGATCGGCCAAGCTATTGTGTTAGAAGAAGATTTGATTCGAGCGCCGCGTCAGCGGCGGCGCGGGCCGCGCGACCGGCCCGGCAAAACGTGCCGCCCGGCGGCAATCGATTCCGGCATCCGCGTCACTGGCCGTGCTGGTGCGCCGGGCCGGCGGCGCCGATCGGCTGCACCGCCGCATCGAGGGTGACCGACCCGGCCTTCTCGAAGGTGAGCGTGAGCGCGATCGTGTTGCCCTGCCTGAGCGGCTGTTTCAGGCCGACCAGCATCAGGTGCAGGCCGCCCGGCTTCAGCTCCACCTTGGCGCCGGGCTCGATGGCGAGGCCGCCGGCGACCGCGCGCATGGTCATAATGCCGTTCGCGACCGCCATCTCGTGGACCTCGCCCTTCGTCGCCGCCGCCGTGGCGACGCCGACGAGACGGTCGGCGGTCGTGCCGGCGTTGGTGATGGTCAGATAGGCCGCCGCGGTCGGCGCGCCGGGCGGGGTGGCGCGGGTCCAGACGCCGTCGATGGCGAGGTCGCCGACCTTCGCCGACTGCGCCTCCGCGACCGGGGCGGTGGCGAGAAGGAGAAGGAACGCGGTGGTCAGTCGGGACATCAGTCGCTCCCTCGGTCGTCGGCCCGTCGACGGCCGACCCGCCGAAATGGGCGGACGGTGGGCGGGCGACCGCTCGCTGTCAACTCGGAATGATGCCGCGGCGGAGGGGCCGCCGCGGCTTGTCCGGGCGGTCAGAGGCCGCCGAGGCAGACGTATTTCACGTCGAGATAGTCGTCGAGGCCGTATTTCGAGCCCTCGCGTCCGAAGCCCGAATCCTTCACGCCGCCGAACGGCGCGACCTCGGTGGTGATGAGGCCCTCGTTGATGCCGACCTGGCCGTATTTCAGCGCGCCGGACATACGGAACGCGCGCGCGAGGTCGCGCGTGAAGCAATAGGCCGCGAGGCCGAATTCGGTGGCGTTCGCGGCGGCGACGACCTCCTCCTCGGTCTCGAAGCGGAACAGCGGCGCGAGCGGGCCGAAGGTCTCCTCGCTGGCGCAGGCCATGTCGAGGGTCGCGTCGCGCACCACGGTCGGGGTGAAGAAGGATCCGCCGCGCGGATGCCGTTCGCCGCCCGCGATCACCTTGCCGCCCTTCGCGACCGCGTCCGCCACATGGCTCTCCACCTTGGCGACCGCCTTCTCGTCGATCAGCGGCCCCTGCACGACGCCGTCCTCGAAACCGTCGCCGACCTTCATGGCCTTGACGGCCGCGGCGAACTTCTCCGCGAAGGCCTCGTAGACGCCGGACTGGATGAAGAAGCGGTTGGTGCAGACGCAGGTCTGACCGGAGTTGCGAAACTTGGAGAGGACCGCCTGCGCCACCGCGCGGTCGATGTCGGCGTCGTCGAACACGATGAAGGGGGCGTTGCCGCCGAGTTCCATGGAGACGCGCTTCATGGCGCCGGCCGCGCGGGCGGCGAGCATCTTGCCGACCGGGGTGGAGCCCGTGAAGGTGATCTTGCGCACGGCCGGGTTCTCGAGGAACTCCTCGCCGATCGGCGCGGCCCTGCCGGTCACGATGTTGACGACGCCCGCGGGCACGCCCGCCTGCTCGGCGAGGAGGCCCCAGGCGAGGCCGGAATAGGGGGTGAGCTCGGCCGGCTTCACCACCACGGTGCAGCCGGCGGCGAGCGCGGCGCCGACCTTGCGGCTGATCATGGAGGAGGGGAAGTTCCACGGCGTGATGCAGGCGGCGACGCCGACCGGCTCCTTCATGACGAGGATCTTCCGCCCCGCCCAGGGCGAGGGGATCACGTCGCCATAGACCCGGCGCGCCTCCTCGGCGAACCACTGCACGTAAGCCGCCGAGATGGTCACCTCGCCCTTCGCCTCGGCGAGCGGCTTGCCCTGTTCCAGTGTCAGGAGTTCGGCGAGCGCGTCGACGTTCTGGCGGATGAGGCCGGCGAGGGTGTGGAGGACGGCGGCGCGCTCCGCGGCGGTCTTGGCCGACCAGGTCGGGAAGGCGGCGTCGGCGGCGGCGATCGCGCGGGCGACCTCGGCGCGGCCGAGATTGGGGATCGTGCCGATGATCTCGCCGGTCGCCGGGTTGTTCACCGGCGTGGTGGCGCCGTTGTCCGCGGAGATCCACTTTCCGCCCACCAGGGCGGCTTCCTTCAGCCAGGGATTCGTCTTCTTCAGCATGGGACCTCCTCGGGTCTGGCGCGTCGGGGCGGAGCGATCGCAGCGCCTCCGATCCGCGGCCGGGATCGCGTCCCCGCCAGATAAGCCCCCGGCGCGGCCGGCGCAAAGGGCTTGTCCGGATTCGGGGCTTTTCGCCCAAAGAACAAAGCGCCGGCCTCAGCCTCGCCGCCAGAGCGTGACGGCGAGGACGAGGAGCCAGGCGAGCGCCACGGGCGGCATGACGGCGCCGAGCAGGTCGAGGGCGGGGACGAGGGTGCGCAGCGCGTTGAGGGCGAAGCCGGCGCCGATCGCGAGGCTCGCGAGGCCGTTGAGCCTCAGCCCGGAGCGCAGGAACGTCAGGCCAAGGAGGACGAGCCAGGCGCCCGAGAAGAGCTGGACGCCGAGCAGTTCCCCGACGCTCCCAGCATAGCCGTTCAGCGCCACATAGCTCACCTCGATCGCGGTGCGCGTCACGGGGTCCGGGCTGCCCGCATGGAGCGCCGCGAGCGCGGGCATGGCGACCAGCCAGCGCACGATGCCGAGGGTCTTCAGCACCGCGGCCGCGATGCCGAAGGCCGCCATGCAACCGACCAGCATCCCGCCCGTGCCGCGCGACAGGGCGAAGCGGCGGAGCGCGAGGACGAAGGGGATCATGGCGAGCGCGGTGACGAGATAGAACCAGTAGCCGATCTGCACGGCGGTGGCGTTGCGCCCGATCAGCGGCAGCGCCTCGCCGGCGGGGAGCCTGAGGCTCGCCGGCCAGCCGATCGCCTGGCCGAGCACGAGGAGTGGCACCATGAACAGGACGACCTGGCCGAGGGTCAGGACGACGAGGGCGTTGGTCTCGGCGCGCGTCATCGGCGCCGCAGGCGAGGCGGTGATCATAGATAGGCCTTTCGTGAGGGGTCAGCGGGCGGTCGCGAGCGCGGCCTTCACCGCGTCGTCGAGGGGCGTGTGCGGTTCGTCGCCGATCAGGCTTCGAAGTTTCGTGTTGTCGAGCGCGAGGCTCGTCTTCCAGAGCCAGGTCATTTCGAGCGCCTCGCGCACGAACGGCACGAAAGGCGCTGCGAGCCAGAGGGTGAACCAGGGGAACGGCTTGATGGGTGTGTCCGGCCGGCCGATCGCCCGGCGGACGGCTTCCGGCAATTCGCGCCCGGTCTCATCGGTATGGCCGGCGAAATGCGCGAGCGTGAAAGGGTCGAGCTCGCCACGCCGGTCGACGAGGCGCGCGAAGGCCTCCGCGAGATCGGGCACATAGGCCCAGGCATGGGCGGCGCCCGGTCGGGCGAGAGCGCGCACGCCGGTCGCCGCCATGCCGCCCTTCGCCATGCCTTGGGCGAACCAGGAATTCGTCACGCCGGGGCCGAAGAAATCGCCGGCGCGGAGCGCGATCACACGGACGCCGCGGTCGCTCGCCGCCAGTTCCAGCATCTCCTCCATCTCGAGCCGCACCTTGCCCTTGCGGGTCGTCGGCCGGCGCGGCGCGGTCTCGTCGACGGGCGACGGGGAGGCCTCGGAGAAGACATAGACATTGGCCGGAAACAGGATGGTCGCGCCGGTCGCCTCCGCCGCCGCGATCGTATGGGCGAGCATGGGCAGGCCATCCTCGCGCCAGCGCCGGTAGCCGGGCGGGTTGACGCCATGGACGATGAGCGCCGCGCCCGCGGCGGCGGCCAGGACCGAGGCGGCATCGAGGGCGTCGCCCTCGCGCCAGTCTACGGAAAAGGCGAAGGCCGGGCGCTCCTGCGCGGGCCGGCGCGTCAGCGCCCGAATTCGCCAGCCGCGGCGGGCGAGGGCATCCGCGATCGCCCGGCCGATCGCGCCGGTCGCGCCGAGGATCAGGGCCACGGAAGGGGTGGTGTCGGGCATGCGGTCTCTCCTTCTGGTGGAGACAGTCTCGCCCGTTTCACCCCCAACGAAAATTGCGAAAGGATTTAGAGTCGCTATACGTTTTCGTATGACCGAACTGAACGACTGGACCTTGCTGCGCAGTTTCCTCGCCGTGTCGCGCCGCGGCAGCCTCTCCGCGGCGGCGCGGGCGACCGGGCTCACCCAGCCGACCATCGGCCGCCATGTGGACGAACTGGAAGCGGGACTCGGCGTCGCGCTCTTCACCCGCTCGCCGGGGGGGCTCGTCCCGACCGAAGCGGCGCGCGCGCTCCTCCCCCATGCGGAGGCGATGGAGACTGCTTTCGCCGCCCTGAAGCGCGCGGCGACGCTCGGCGGCGATGCCGACCGGCCGCGCGGGACGGTCCGGATCTCGGCGAGCGAGGTGATGGGCACCTTCGTGCTGCCGCCGATCCTCGCCGAACTCCGAGCCCGTTATCCGGAGATCGTGCTCGAACTGGCGCTGAACAACCGCACCGACGACCTGTTGCGCCGCGACGCCGATCTTGCCGTGCGTATGACGCGGCCGCGGCAGGACGGGCTGGTGGCGCGGAAGCTCGGCCATGTGGGGCTCGGCCTCTTCGCCCATCGCACGTTGGCCGAAAGGAATGGCCTGCCGGCGAGCCTCGAGGAGCTGACGCGCCATCCGATCGTCGGCTTCGACCGCGACGACCATTCCGCCCGCGCGGTCGCGGCCGGGACACTGCCGATCTCGCGGGAGATCTTCTCCTTCCGGGTCGATTCCGACGTCGCCCAGGTCATGGCGGTGCGCGCCGGGCTCGGCATCGGGATGCTGCAGAAGGCGATGGCGAAGGGCGACCCGGATCTCGTGCCGGTGCTGCCCGAGGCGGTCGCGCTCGATCTCGAATGCTGGATCGCGGTGCACGAGGACCAGAAGGACGCGAGCGCGATCCGGGCCCTGTTCGACGGCCTCGCGGACGGACTCGGCCGCTGGATCGACGCCGCGGCCGGCTGAGGGGCGCCCGCGCCGCATGAGAGGGGCCGCCGAGGGTCAGATCGCCTGGATCTGCTCGACGAGCGCGGTCGGAAGCGTGAGGCCGCCGGCGATCGCCGCCTCGCGCAGCTGCATGCGGCGCCGGCCGGGCAGGCGGGCGCCCGGTTCGGCCTCGATCGCCTCGGCGAGTTCACCGATATGCGCGACCGCCTGCAGGCCGCCGAAGGCGCCGACCGCGAGCGCCACGACGAGCTGGCCGGTGCCCGGCGGCCCGCCCTTGTCGTCGAGGAACGAGCTCGCCTCGGCCGCGAAGGTCGCGCCGGTGAGGCCGGCCGCCAGGATCTCGACCATCAGAGCGAGCGCGGTGCCCTTGGCGTCGCCGAGCGGCAGCATGGTGCCGGCGAGCGCCGCGGCCGGGTCCGTGGTCGGGCGGCCCTCGGCGTCGAGCGCCCAGCCCTCGGGGATCGTCTCGCCGCGCTGCTTCGCCGCCAGGATGCGGCCGCGCGCCACCTTGGAGAGGGAAAGGTCGACCACGATCGGCGGGCCGTCGAGCAGCGGCGCCGCGAAGGCGATCGGGTTGGTGCCGAACAGGCCGCGCCGGCCGCCCCAGGGTGCGATCGCCTGCGGCGTGTTGGCGAACAGCAGCGCCACCATGCCCTGCTCGGCGAGCCGCTCCACGACGAGCCCGGCGGCGCCGCAATGATGCGAGTTGCGGATGCCCGCCACGGCGACGCCCTGCCGGTCGGCCATGGGACCGAGAATGTCGAGGGCGAGGTCGATCGCCGGATAGGCGAAGCCGTGCTGCGCGTCGACGAGGACGACGCCGGGCCGGCTCAGCTCGGCGGACGGGATGGCGTGGCCGTCGACCTTGCCGGCCTTCGCCTGCGCCGCGTAGCTCGGCACCCGCGAGAGGCCGTGGCCGGCCTGCCCGTCCGCCTCGGCGGCGACGAGCGCGCGCGCCGTGGCGGCGGCGTTCTCGGCCGAGGTGTTGGCGCGGACGAGCGCGCCGGCGGCGAGTTCGGTCGCCGCGGCGAGAGAGAGGGTCGTCGAGGTGCTGGCGCTCACGGGCTGGCCTTGAGATGGGCGATGACGATATCGGCGATCAGGCGGGAAACCCGGACATTCGATTCCACCGTCACGCCCGCGATATGCGGCGTCAGAATCAGGTTGGGGCAACCGGCGAAGACCTGGCCGCGCTCCGACCCTAGCGGTTCTTCCTCGAAGACGTCGAGGGCCGCGCCGCCGAGCCGGCCGGAGCGGAGCGCCGCCGCCACTGCCGCCTCGTCGACGACGCCGCCGCGCGCGGCATTGATCAGGATCGCGCCGGGCTGCATGGCCGCGAGCGCGCCCTCGTCGATCAGGTTGCGCGTGCCGTCGGTCAGCGGCACATGCAAGCTGACCACGTCCGCCTCCCCGGCGAGCGCCCGCACGCTCTCGCGCCGGCCGATCGACGTCCAGGCCGGGTCGCCGGCCGGGATGAGCGGGTCGTAGCCGGTGATCCGCATGCCGAGGGCGGTGCCGAGCCGGGCGGTCTCGCGCGCGATGCGGCCGACGCCGATCAGCCCGAGGGTACGGCCGGCGAGTTCCCGGCCGATCAGGGCATTGCGCGGCCAGCTGCCGGCCGCGACGGCGTCCGTCGAGCGGTAGGCGCCGCGCAGAAGAACCATGGCGCTGCCGATCACATATTCGGCGACGGAGAGGTCGTTCGCCCCGGTCGCCGGATGCACCGCGATGCGGCGTGACGCGCAAGCCGCCATGTCGATGTTGTCGAGGCCGACCCCGAGGCGGCCGACAAGCTCCAGGTGCGGCGCGGCGTCGAGCAGGGCGGGGCGCACCTGGGTGCGGTTGCGCACGACGAGCACGCGACAACGGACAAGTGCCGCCGCCAGCGCGTCGGGCCGATCGACCAGCTTCGGGTCGTAGAGCGTGGCGGCGGCGGCGGCGATGTCGCCGACGGCGGCCTCGTCCATGAATTCGGTGATGACGACGGTCGGCACGGGCGGAACTCCGTTCAGCGGGTGAGGACGAGCGCGGCGAGCACGAACACCATGAGGACGAGCGTCTCGCCGACGACGACGAGCGCCGGCCGCCAGCCGAGCTTCGCCATCTGTTCGAGGCGGGTGGTGAGCCCGATCGCCGCGATCGCCGCGACGAGGCACCAGCGCGACAGGTCCGAGAGCGCGGCGGTCGACCAGGCGGGCAGGACGCCGAGGCTGTTCACCGCCACCAGCGCCGCGAAGCCGACCGCGAAGCCCGGGATCGGGGAGGCGCGCCGGCCGGTCTCGTCGGGGCTGGCGCTTCGGGCAAAGGCGAGCCCGACCAGGAGCACGATCGGCAGGAGGAAGGCGACGCGTAGGAGCTTCGTGACGGTCGCCGCATGGCCCGCCGTTTCCGACACCGCATAGCCGGCGCCGACCACCTGGGCCACGTCGTGGATCGTGGCGCCGAGGAAGATGCCGATTTCGCGGTCGTCGAGGCCGAGGCTGCGAGCGATCGAGGGATAGAGGATCATCGCCAGCGTGGAGAGTGTGGTCACCGCGATCACCGCGAAGGCCGCGTCGGTCGGCGCCTGGCGCGACTTCGGCACGGCGGCGGAGAGGGCGAGCGCCGCCGACGCACCGCAGATGGCGACCGCGCCGCCGGTGATCAGTCCGAAGCCGCGCTCGGCGCCGGCGAGGCGGGCGAACAGGAGCCCGGACCCGATCGTGATGGCGATGCCGGCGACCACGAGTTCGATCGTGCCGAGGCCGAGATCGACCACCTCGGCGAGCGAGATGCGCAGGCCGAGCAGGGCGACGCCGAGCCGCAGCACCACCTTGGCGGTGAAGCGGATGCCGTCGCCGCAAGGGCCGGACTCGGCCAGGAAGGCGAGCGCCATGCCGATCAGGAGCGCATAGAGCATGACCGGGCCGCCATTGTGCTCGGACACATAGGTGGCCGCGGCCGCCACCGTGAAGGCGACGGCGACGCCCGGGACGAGCGCCCGGGCGCGCGCGACCGGCCAGCCGGCCGGTGCCGCCTCGGGCACCAGGTCGGCCGCGGCGGGCTTCTCGGACATGACGTGGTCCTTGCTTGGAAAGGGGGCGGGAGCCCCCTTCGGCTCAGGCCGAGCGGTAGAGCTTGGTCATGACGAATTCCCGATGGCCGAGCGCCTCCGCGGCGGTGAGGCGGCCGTTCGCCGTGCGCAGGATCATCTCGATCAGCGCGTCGCCCGCCTCGGGGATCGTCATGTCGCGGCGCAGGACGCCCGACACGTCGACGTCGATGTGCTCGCCCATGGTGCGGATCGTCTTCGGATTGCCGGAGATCTTGATCACCGGCACGATCGGGTTGCCGATCACGTTGCCTTGGCCGGTCGGGAAGGTATGCACCACATAGCCGCCGGCGGCCATGAGCGTCACGCATTCGGCGGCCGCCGAGGACGTGTCCATGTAGTAGAGGCCGGGGCCGGACTTCGGCTCCTCAGCCGGTTCCAGGATGCCGATGTAGCGGCAAGCGCGGCCGATCTTCTCCAGGTTGCCGAGCGCCTTCTCCTCGATGGTGGTGAGGCCGCCGGCGATGTTGCCCTTGGTCGGCTGGCTGTCGGAGAGGTCGTCGGTCTTGTGCGCCTCGATCACGTCGTCCTGGTAGGCCTTCCACATGGCGTACCAGCGCTCGCCGAGCTCCGGCGTCGCCGCGCGCGCCTTGGCGAGATGCTCGGCGCCGGTGATCTCGGAGGTCTCGCCGAACACGCCGGTGACCCCTTGCGGTATGAGCTTGTCATACATATTGCCGACGGTCGGGCAGGACGACAGGCCGGTCGTGGTGTCGCTCTCGCCGCATTTGGTGGAGACCCAGAGATCGCCGATGTCGCAGGTCTCGCGCTGCAGCTCGGAGGCCCACTGCACGAACTTCTTCGCCTCGTAGGAGGCCTTGGCGATGGTCGCGATGTCGCCGTGGCCCTCGATGCCGAAGCCGACCACCGGCTTGCCGGTCTTGGCGATGCCGTCGACCACGATCTTGGTCCAGCCGTCCTCGATGCCGATCACCACCACGGCGGCGACGTTCGGGTTCGACCCGGTGCCGATCAGGGTGCGGAAGAAGAGTTCCAGGTCCTTGCCGAACTGCAGCCGGCCATAGGCGTGGGGCAGCGCCATGGTGCCCTTGACCGTGTGGGCGACCGCTTCGCAGGCCGAATTCGACAGGTCGTCGAGCGGCAGGATCACCACGTGGTTGCGCACGCCGACCCGGCCGTTCTCGCGCCGCCAGCCTTGGAATTTCAGGTTGCTCTGAGCCATGGGGCGCCTCACCAACGCTTCGTCTTGAGATTGTGGGTATGGACGTGGTCGCCCTGGGCGGCCGGGCCCTTCATGAGCCCGATGTCCTGGCCGTATTTGATCGCGGTGTCGCCCTCGCGGAGGTCCTTCAGCGCGACCTTGTGGCCGATCGGCACGTCCTGGCGGGCGGTCAGCCGGAACGAGGAATTGTCCTCGGTGACGACGCACAGCATGTCCGTGCCGGCCTTCAGGCCCTCCACCACGACGACGCCGACATTGTCCTTGTGGTCGTGGACGAGCAGATGGGGTGTACTCATGCGGGGTTCCTCGATCGGGCGGCGGCGGGCTTGGCCGAGGGCTGCGGGGGGCCGGCGTCCGCGTTCGGATTGCGCCTTGGGTTTCGGCGGCGGGCGGGTCCATACTGGCGAGGCGAGTCCCGGCTTGTCGGCCGGGACGGCGGTCGACAAGCCGGCCGTCAAGTCTTATATAAGACATCAAATACTAGACCGTCAACGCGGAACGGGCATGGCCGATCAGATCTCCACGCTTCAGCTTCCCCTCGCCGACCCGTCCGAGCCGGGCGGCCCGGTCGGCTTCCGGCCGCTCTACCGGCAGGTCCGGGACGTGTTCGAGCGACGCATCTCCGACGGCACCTGGGCGGCCGGCCAGGCGCTGCCGAGCGAGACGCAGCTCGCCGCCGAGCTGGCGGTGAGCCAGGGCACGGTGAGGAAGGCGCTCGACGAGATGACGGCCGACAAGCTCCTCGTGCGCCGCCAGGGCCGCGGCACCTTCGTGGCGAGCCACGACGAGGACCGGGTGCTGTTCCAGTTCTTCAAGCTGACCCCGGACTCAGGCGACGTGCGCTTTCCGGAGAGCCGGGTCCTCGCCGTGTCCCGGCGCAAGGCCGGCGCGGCCGACTTCGAGAAGCTGAAGCTTGCGGGCACGAGCGACGTGATCGTCATCGACCGCATCCGCCGCCTCGGTGCGGATCCGATCCTGACCGAGACGATCGTGCTGCCGGCGGCGCTGTTCCCCGGCCTCGACGCGACCGAGATCCCGAACAACCTCTACCACCTCTATTCGGAGCGCTTCGGCGTCGTGGTGGTGCGCGCCCAGGAGCAGCTGAAGGCGGTCGCGGCGCAAGCCGCCGACGCCGCCGCGCTCGGCATCGCCGTCGGCACGCCGCTCCTCGCCATCGACCGCGTCGCCTGGTCGATCGACAACCGCCCGGTCGAGTGGCGCGTCAGCCGCTGCCTGACCGAGCGGCTGCACTATCTGAGCGACTTGAAGTAACGGCCCGCTTTTTGTAACGGCCCGGTTTTGGGCGCCGTCAGGCGGCCCGCTTGCCGGCCGCGTCGGGCGCGACCGTCTCCACATGCTCGGGCCGGAAGCCGAGGCCGATCAGCCGCGCCGGGATGCGCCTGAGCGCCGGGAACCAGTCGAGCAGGCGCAGGACCATCGGCACCGGCAGGCGGTCGCTCGCCGACAGGGTCTGGCTCACGACGCGGGACTGGATGAGGCGCTGGAATGCCTGCGTCCGCCGCGCGGCCTCCTCCCGCCTGGCCTGCAGCCGGGCCAGATCCGCCTCCTCGACGGAGCCTGCCTTCAGCTTGGCGGCGAGCAGATTGGCCGCCGCCACCGCGTCCTGCACGGCAAGGTTCACGCCGACGCCGGCGACGGGCGACATCGTATGGGCCGCGTCGCCGATCATGAGGAGGCCGGGACGGTGCCAGGTGGCGAGCCGGTCGACGCCGACCGTCAGCAGCTTCACCTCGTCGAAGCTCGCGATCGCCGGGACGCGGTCGGCGGCGAAGGGGACGAGCCTGGCGACCCGCGCGTGGAAGATGGCGAGGCCGGCGGCGTGGATGGTGGACAGGCTGCCCTTCGGAATGACAAGGCCGCACTGCCAGTATGCGCCGCGGTCGATCGTCACCAGGATGGCGCCGGGCGTCAGCCGGAACAGGCTCTCGCCGGGGTCGGTCGCGAGGCGGGCGAGGCGGAACCAGAGCACGTCCATCGGCGCGCCGATGTCGATCGCCTTCAGGCCGGCGCTCGCGCGGATGGTGGAATGGCGGCCGTCGGCGCCGACCGTCAGGTCCGCCCGGATCTCGATCGGGCCGGACGGCCCGCTCGCTGCGACGCCGACGATGCGCCCGGCCTCCTCGATGATGCCGCTCGCGGCCGTGCTCATGAGCACGCGGAAGCCCGGATAGGCGCGGCCCTGCGCGGCGAGGAAGTCGAGGAAATCCCATTGCGGCATGAAGGCGATGAATTTCGCCCGCGTCGGCAGCGACGAGAAATCCGCGATGGTGATGCGCCGGTCGCCGATCTCGGCGGCGACGCTGCGCGCCTCGTCATGCGGGCGGGCGAGGAAGGCGTCGTAGAGCCCGAGCTCGTTCATCACTTCGAGCGTCGAGGGATGGATCGTGTCGCCGCGAAAGTCGCGCAGGAAGTCCGCGTGCTTCTCCAGCACGACCACGTCGACGCCGGCGCGGGCGAGCAGGAAGCCGAGCATCAGCCCGGCCGGCCCGCCGCCGACCACGCAAGCCTGCGTCTTCACCACCTCAGCCATGAGCCCCTCGCTCGGCGGCTGGCCCGGCGCCTCGCTCAAGCGGAGAGGAGCCAGGCGTGCTCGGGCGCATTGTGGAAGCGCCAAGTCCGCTTCGGCCCGGCCATCACGTTGAGATAATAAAGGTCATAGCCGTGGATGGTGGCGCAAGGGTGATAGCCCTTAGGCACCAGCACCACGTCGCCGTCCTGCAGCAGCATGGTCTCGTCGAGCGACCGGTCGTCCGTGTAGACGCGCTGGAAGGCGAAGCCCTGCGGCTTCGAGAGGCGGTGATAGTAGGTCTCCTCCAGCAGCGATTCCGCCGGCAGGTTGTCCTCATCGTGCTTGTGCGGCGGATAGCTCGACGTGTTGCCGCCGGGCGTGATCACCTCGACGACGAGGAGCGAATCCGCCGGCTCCGACTCGGGCAGGATGTTGGTCACGTGGCGGATGTTGGAGCCCTTGCCGCGCGTCTCCTGGCCTACGTCGTCGGGGCCGATCAGGCGGGGCGCGCGGCTGCCGTCCTCGCCCGGCGCGGTGCAGACGCCGACCACGCAGGGGCTCTCGGCGACGAGGCTCCAGGGCGTGCCGGCCGGCACATAGACCGACCAGGGCTTGCCCTCGAACGGGCTTGCGCGGCCGCCGATCGGGCCGGTGGCAAGGTCCCCGGCGATGACCTTCGCGGTGCCGGTGATGAGGACGAGGCAGGTTTCCCGGTCGGGCGTCAGCGCCTCGGTCCCTTCGCCGGGCGCGAGGCTCAGGAGGTCGAAGCCCACATAGGTCCAGCCGGCGCTTTCGGGCGTCACGTGGTGGACGAGGCCGCTCGTGGCGGCGGGCTTCAGGAGCAGCGACGACATGGCGGTCTCCGTCAGCGTGTCAGGCCCGCCTCGGCGAGGAAGCGGACGAGGTTGTCGTGGCCCATCCTGGCATAGACCATCGGGTTTGCCTTGTCGGGATCCTGCTCGGCCTCCACGACGATCCAGCCGGCATAGTCCGGCAGTTCCCGCAGCACCGCCGTGAAGTCGACCATGCCGTCGCCCGGCACCGTGTAGACGCCGCTCACGACCGCGTCGAGGAATGACCAGTCGGCGCGCGCCGCCTCGTCCATCACGGCCGCGCGCAGATCCTTCGCGTGGACATGGGCGATGCGGGCGCGGTGGCGGCGGGCGAGGTCGGCCGGGTCGGCGCCGGCCCAGCGGGCGTGGCCGGTGTCGAGCAGGAGACGCACGGCCGGGCCGGTGCCGGCCATCATCCGGTCGATGTCGGCGCCGGTCTCCACGACCGTGCCCATGTGGTGATGATAGGCGAGCACCAGCCCTTCGGCGGCGAGCCGCTCGGCGAGGCGGGTGAGGCGCCGGTTGAAACGCGCCCATTCGGCGTCGGTCATGACCGGGCGCGCCGAGAGCGGCTTCGACCGGTCGCCCTGCACCGCGCCGGTACATTCCGCCGCGATGAAGACGCGGCAGCCCATCGCCTTGAGCAGATCGACATGGCCGCGCGCCGCCGCGAACTCGGCCTCGGCGTCGCGCTCCAGGAGGAAGGTCGAGTACCAGCCCGAGACAAGGTCGAGGCCATGCCGGTCGAGGATCGGCCGCAGCGCGGCGGCAGTGCGCGGGAACTTGTTGCCGAGCTCGATGCCCCGGTAGCCGGCGGCCGCCGCCTCGGTGAGGCACCGGTCCAGGCCGATATGGGCGCCGAGCTCCGGCAGATCGTCGTTGGACCAGAGGACCGGGTTGGTGCCGATGCGGATCATGGAGTGGCCCGGTCCGTCGTCGCGGCCTGCCAGGCCTCGACCAGCATGGCGAAGCGCGCCGCCATGTCGGCGACCGCCGCCTCGTCGTCGATCCGGCCGCCGAGCCAGCGGGCGGCCGCCTCGGCGAAGATGGTGCGCCCGACGGCGAAGCCCTTCACCATCGGCGTCGCCGCGGCCGCGCGGAAGGCGGCCGCCAGCTCGTCGGCCGGCGCGTCGAGGCCGAGCATGACGATGCCGCGGCAATAGGGATCCCGCGCGGCGATCACCCCGGCTATGGCGCTCCAGGCCGCGGCCGGCTGCGGCTCGAGCTTCCACCAGTCGGGTTTGATGCCGATGTCGTAGAGCCGCTCGACCACGCGGGCGACCGTGTCGTCGCCAAGGGGACCGTGCTTGCCGGCGATGATCTCGACGAGGAATTCGCGGCCGACGGTCAGCGCCGCGTCGGCGACGCGCAGCAGTTCGCGCTCCTGCCGCGCCTTCAGCTCGGCCGGGTCGTCCGGATGGTAGAAGCAGAGGCACTTCAGCGTATGGCCGACCGGCCATTCGGCGAGATGGCTGCCGAGGTCGTCCATGCCGTCGAAGTCGAGGGGCCGCGAGCCGGGCTTCTCGACAGGCCGGCCGATCCAGAAGCCCTGCTTCGCCGCCCTGAACAGCGCGCGGTAGCCGTAGGTGCCGTCGAGCAGCATGCCGAAGCCCGGCCGGCCGCGCGCCACGCGGGCGGCGGCCTCCACGGCGAGCACCTTGAAGGCGGCGATGCGCTCGCGCGGCGCGCCTTCCCGGTCGGCGATATCCTCGAGCTGCGAGCGGTGGTCGATGGCGAGCGCCATCAGGGTGGCGGGCTGCGGCCGACGGGTGGTGGCGGCGTGCAGGTGGTTGATCACGGGATCCTTGCGCAGCGCCCGGTGCGGGCTGCCGTGCCGCAGGAAATACTGGAGCTCCGTCCAGGTCGGGTATTCCGGCGAGCAGAGCAGCCGCGACACCGCAAAGGCGCCGCAGGCATTCGCCCAGGTGGCGCAAGTGGCGAGCGGCTCGCCCCTCAGCCAGCCGCGCAGGAAGCCGGACATGAAGGCGTCGCCGGCGCCGAGCACGTTGTAGACCTCGATGGGGAAGCCCTCGCCGAGGATGCCGGCTTCGAGGTCGTCCGCGATCGGCCCGTCATAGACGATGCAGCCCATGGCGCCGCGCTTCAGGACGATGGTGGCGTCCGAGACGGCGCGGATCGCCTTCAACGAGTCGAGCACGCCGTCGGCGCCGGTGGCGATGCGGATCTCCTCCTCGGTTCCCACGACGAGGTCGCAATCGGGCAGAACCGTCTTCAGCCGTTCGGAAACCCGCTCCGACTTCACGTAGCGCTCGAAGCCGGCGTCGTGACCGGCGAGGCCCCAGAGGTTCGGCCGGTAGTCGATGTCGAACACGATCCGGCGGCCGGCGGCCTTGGCGACACGGATCGCCTTCCGCTGCGCCGCGTCGCTGTCGGGGCGCGAGAAATGGGTGCCGGTGACCACGATGGCCGCGGCGGAGGCGACGAAGGCTTCGTCGATGTCGGCCTCCGACAGTGCCATGTCGGCGCAGTCGGTGCGGTAGAAGATCATGGGCGAGACGCCCTCGTCCTCCACGGCAAGGATCACGAGCGCGGTCAGCCGCGCCGGATCGACCGCGACGCCGCGGGTCGAGACACCCTCGCGAGCGAGCTGCTCGCGGATGAAGCCGCCCATCTGCTCGGCGCCGACGCGCGTGATCACGCCGGACTTGAGGCCGAGCCGCGCGGTGCCGATGGCGATGTTCGCCGGGCAGCCGCCGACCGCCTTGGTGAAGCTCGCGATATCCTCGAGGCGCGAGCCGATCTGCTGGCCGTAGAGGTCGACCGAGGAGCGGCCGATGCTGATCACGTCGAGGGCAACGCCGTGCCGCCCCGTGTCGTCCGCGCTCATCGCCGTGCCCTCCGCCGTCCAGCATTTTGGATCGGATGTTCCTAGCAGGGCTGAAATGAAATGTGAATTCCGTTTCGGTGACGATCAGCCCGCCCGGCGCCGTTCCGCGACCGCCACGGTCAGCGTCATGGCGAGCGCCATCGTGGCCGAGAGCGACCGGAAGCCCTGATAGTCCGCCTCGGCCACCTCGAAGCAAATGGCATCGGCCGAGACGAGCGGGCTGAACGGACTGTCGGTGACGACGACGAGCGGCACCGCCTGCTCGGCGAGCCGGCGGACGCATTGCAGCGTCGCGGGGGCATAGGGGGTGAAGCTCACCGCCAGCGCCGCGTCCCGGTCCGACGCGAAGGCGAGCGTCTCCGCGTCCGTCCCTGCGGCCGAGCCGAGCAACACGGTCTTCACGCCGAGCTTGCCGAAAGCGTAAGACATATAGGTAGTTACGGGAAAGGACCGGCGCTGCGCGGCGAGATAGATCGTGTCCGCCGCGGCGAGGCGGCGAGCGGCGGCGTCGATCGAGGCGAGGTCGGTCCGCTCGCGCAAGGTCTCGATCGAGCGCGTCGCCGCGTCGCAGAAGCCGTCGAACAGCGCGCCCGCCGCGGCGCCCGCGCCGGCCTCCCGCCTGAGCGCGCGGAGCCGGTCGTCGTAGCTCGCCGGCCGGTCGCGCAGCCGGTCGCGAAACACGGCCTGCAGCTCCGAGAAGCCCGAATAGCCGAGCGCCTGGGCGAAGCGGACGAGCGTGGACGGCTGCACCGCGGCCGCCCCCGCGATGCTCGCCGCCGTGCCGAACGCGATCTCGTCCGGATGCTCCACCGCGTACTGCGCAACCTGCGCCAACCGCTTGGGAAAATTAGCCGTTTCCGTGACGATCCGGGACCGCAGCGAAGCGAAATCGCGCGGCGGTCCCGCGGCCGTGTCGATGCTCATGCGGGTCGGCTCTCCGTCATTGCGTGGCCGGTTTGCGCGACGCCCGGACCGGCGCCGCGCGAGCCGGGCTTCACGAGAATAGAATACACGTTCTGCCGGAGATCAAATCCGTTCTGTCCAGTCCGTCGTTGCCGGGCCGCACCACGGCCAGTGGTAAGCTCTTCTAAACCACAAATCCCCGCCACGCCGCTTCCGGCTACGACCAAAAATCAAGTGCACGGCTCTAAAGGCCTCGTCTCGACCCGGAACGAGGGCGCCACCTCGGTCGAGGGCGAGGGTAGAGTCGCTGAAGTCGAGGCGGGGGCGCGGCTTCATGTCGGCAACGGGTATTTTGGTTAGCTAGACGGGGACATTACGATAGCCTTACTGCCAATGAGTAGCATTAAAGCAACTGATAGAAGAATTGGGAGCATGTTAACTAAGAAGTAATAGCTACGATAAACAGGCGGATTATACTCTGAATTCAATCCGAAAGCATTTCGGTGATTCTTTATCTCGTTGACCAGATCGAGTCTGTTGACCAATTTTAGCCAAGCCTTCTCGATTTCTTGAGCTTTACCGTAATTATAGAGAGCATCCTTATTGTAGTTGTGTGCCAAAATCGAGCACCCGATCGAAATCGCGCTCACTGTTGCTAGCATGAAGTACAAAGTAATTTCGGGCGTGATCGTCTTGATAAGCCCGTTGGATGCGCCCAATCCAATAATAGCAGCGGCGGCCAGATAGTTAAGACGTGTAACCTCAAGGGCTTGATTGCCCGACTTGTATCCTCTTTCGAGAGTAGTTTTATAATACTGAAACGATTCATTTTCAGCAAGTGCGGATGCTCTTGTGGCTTCCATGTTTGCCCCCGTCAGATACTAGAAGCTACAAACACGATAATGCAACTTCCATATGCAATCGACGTCGCTTTCATAGTTTGCGCGTCGATTGTTATCCTTGGTTGTAACAGAAGCAAGACAGACAGATCGTCTGGCGAGACCGCCGAGCTGGAAAACTGGTAGCGGGGGGCGGGATCGAACCGCCGACCTGAGGGTTATGAATCCTCCGCTCTAACCATCTGAGCTACCCCGCCGGGCGACGCGCATATAAGGAGGGGGGGCTTGGCCTGTCAAGCGAACCGGGGCCTTGCGGGACGGCGCTTCGGCGATTGCGGATGACGGGAGCGGGGCGCACCGAAGCGGGCCGGGAAGGGCGCCCGATCGGCGCTTGGAGCGCCGATGCCCGTTGGCGCCGTGCGGCTCCGGGCACGCCCGCGGACCGGCCTCGGCGGCTCGATCTCGCCCGGAACGCTCAGCCCTTCCGCCTGAGGCGCACCATGGAGAAGACGCCGATCTTGTCGAGCGGGCGGGTTTCCAGGTGCTCGAAGCCGGGGCGGCTCAGGATGCGCGAGACGGGGAAGTCGGGGCGCCAGCCGATGCGGCTGGTGATCGGGGTGATGAGCGCCTCGAACGCCTTGCGCAGGCCGTTCTCGCTCGCGAAATGGCTGACGAAGATCGCCTCGCCGCCGGGCTTCGTCACGCGCTCCACCTCGGCCATGACCTCGTCGGGATGCGGCACGACCGTGATCGTAAACATCACCGCCACGGTGTCGAAGCGCGCATCCGGATAGTCGAGCCTGGCGGCGTCCATCTCGCGGAGCTCGGCCACATTGTCGAGGCCGGCCTCGACCTTGCGCTTCTCCGCGATGGCGAGCATGTCCGGCGAGATGTCGATGCCGTAGATGCGCGTGTCGGGCCGGTAGCGCGGCAGCGTCAGGCCGGTGCCGACCCCCACTTCGAGCACGTCGCCGCGGCGCGTGTTGAGGTGGTCCATGGCGATGTCGCGGGCGCGGTCGAAGTTGCGGCCGAACATCGAGCGGCCGAACACGAAGTCGTAGACCGGCGCCCAGCGGTGATAGGCCTTCAGCACATGGCCGGGATCGATGCGGGGGCGGGGTTCGCCGAAGGCGTCGTCGGCCGTGGCGGCCCGCGTGCGGACTTCCTGCTTCGGCTGCATGGTCGATCCCCCCCTTGGCGGCTCTCCGCGACGGCGCTATTCCGCGGCGGCGACCGTGGCGGTCGGCCGCTGTCCCCTCTGTCCTTCACGCATGACGCGGCCGATGGTTCCACCGCCGAGCACGCGGGCGGCGCCCTCGTTGCCCTCGTAGAACACGCAGGCCTGGCCGGGTGCCACGCCCTGCTCGCCGTCGACGAGCTCAACCAGGGTCTCGCCATCCTGGTGGATGAGCAGCGCCGGGCGGGGCGGGCGCGTGGAGCGCACCTTGGTCCAGATCTCGAGCCCGGCCGGCCCGGCCGCCTCGACGCCGACGTCGCCGAGCCAGTTCACGTCGCGCAGCACCAGCCGGCGCGTCATCAGCGCGTCGCGCGGGCCGACCACGACGCGGCCGCGCGCGGCGTCGAGCTCGATCACATAGAGCGGCTCGCCCGACGCGATGCCGATGCCGCGGCGCTGGCCGACGGTGAAATGCACGATGCCCTGGTGCCGGCCGAGCACGCGTCCGTCCACATGCACGATGTCGCCGCCGGCAATGGCGCCGGGCTTCAGGCGCTCGATCACGTCGGCATAGCGGCCGGAGGGCACGAAGCAGATGTCCTGGCTGTCGTGCTTCTCCGCGACGACGAGGCCGAGGTCGCGCGCGATCGCCCGCGTCTCCGCCTTGGTCAGGCCGCCGAGCGGGAAGCGCAGGAAGTCGAGCTGCTCCTGCGTGGTCGCGTAGAGGAAGTAGCTCTGGTCGCGCTCCAGGTCGACCGGGCGGAAGAGGCCGCGATGGCCGGAGGCGAGGGGGCGGCTCGCCACATAGTGGCCGGTCGCCAGGCACGCGGCGCCGAGCGAGCGGGCGGTCTCCAGGAGGTCGGAGAACTTGACGGTCTGGTTGCAGGCGACGCAGGGGACCGGCGTCTCGCCGTGCAGGTAGCTCTCGGCAAAGCGGTCGATCACGGCTTCGCGGAAGCGATCCTCGTAGTCGAGCACGTAATGCGGGATGGCGAGCGTCTCGGCGACCCGGCGCGCGTCGAGAATGTCCTGGCCGGCGCAGCAGGCGCCCTTGCGGTGCGTGGCCTCGCCGTGGTCGTAGAGCTGCAGGGTGACGCCGACGACGTCGTAGCCGGCCCGCTTCAGGAGCCCGGCCACGACGGAGCTGTCGACGCCGCCCGACATGGCGACGACGACGCGGTTGTCCTCCGGGCGACCGGGGAGGTCGAGCTGAGGGTCCATCGACGGGCTACTCCCTGGCACGCGGGTGTGCATGCTGCCGCCGGCCATCCCCGGCGTCCCGGATATGGCAATCAGCACAGGATCCGGCAAGCCGCAAGCCTACAGGCAAAGCCCAGGCGGCGCAAAATGCGCCGCGGCGCCGCCGTCGCCGGTCACACCATGGCCCGCGCGGCCGCGGCGGCTTCCTTGCCGCCGGCCGCGCGCTTGGCGAGCACTTCGTCGAGCCATTCCGGGCGCATGTCCGGCACGGAGGAGAGCAGGAGCTCGGTATAGGGGTGGAACGGCGGGGAGAACACCGAGGCGGTCGGGCCGAAGGAGACGATGCGGCCCTTCAGCATCACCGCCACCTTGTTGGCGATCCGCTTCACCGTGCCGAGGTCGTGGGTGATGAACATGTAGGAGACGCCGAGCTCTTCCTGCAGGCGCTTCAGGAGCCGGATGATCTCCTCGGCGACGAGCTGGTCGAGCGCGGAGGTGACCTCGTCGCAGATGATCAGCTCCGGCTCGGCGGCGAGCGCGCGGGCGATCGAGACGCGCTGCTTCTGGCCGCCGGAGAGTTCGCTGGTGCGCCGGGTCATGTAGTTTTCCGGCAGGTCCATCTGCGTCAGGAGCTTGGCGACGCCGTCGCGCACCTCCTTGGCGGAGCGGCCGAAATAGAACTGCATGGGGCGCCCGATCGCATCCAGCACGGTCTGGCGCGGATTGAGCGCCACGTCCGGGATCTGGTAGATCATCTGGATGCGGCGCAGATGGTCGCGCGAGCGGTCGGCGAGCTTCGGCGGCAGGCTCTCGCCGTTGAAGCGCACGTCGCCGGCCTCGCGCGGCAGGAGGCCCATCACGCAGCGGGCGAGCGTCGACTTGCCGGAGCCGGATTCGCCGACGACCGCCACCGTGTCGCCCCGGCGGATGTCGAGCGAGACGTCGGTCAAGACCTTCACGAGCTTGCCGTAGCTGGCGCTCACATGGCTGACGGCGAGGATGGGGTCGTCCTTGATATCCTTTTCCACGAAGCCGCGCGACAGCACCCGTTCGGAGACGAGCCGGCGTGTGTATTCCTCGCGAGGCTCTTGCAGGATCTGCTTGGTGGCGCCGAGTTCGACCATCTTGCCATGCCGCAGCACCATGATGCGGTCGGCGATCTGGGCGACCACGGCGAGGTCGTGGGTGATGTAGAGCGCGGCGGTGTGGTGCTCGCGGATAAGCTTCCTGAACGAGGCGAGCACCTCGACCTGGGTGGTCACGTCGAGTGCGGTGGTGGGCTCGTCGAACACCAGGATGGAGGGCTGCGCCGCCATCGCCATCGCGGCCATGGCGCGCTGCAGCTGGCCGCCGGAGACCTGATGCGGGTAGCGTTCGCCGAAATGGTCCGGGTTCGGCAGGTCGAGCTCGCGGAACAGGCGGATCGCGTTGGTGCGCGCCTCCTCCTCGTTCATCAGGCCCTGGCGGATCGGCACCTCGCAGACCTGGCGCATGATCGTGTGGGCGGGGTTGAACGAGGCGGCGGCGCTTTGCGCGATATAGGCGACGCCGCGGCCGCGGATGCCGCGCCGCTCCTCCGCCGTCATGGTGCGGATGTCCTTGCCGGCGAAGACGAGCGAGCCGCCCGTGATGCCGCAGCCGCGCCGCGTATAGCCGAGGCTTGCGAGGCCGATGGTCGATTTGCCGGCGCCCGATTCGCCGATCAGGCCGAGCACCTCGCCGCGCTTCAGGGCGAAGCTCACGTCGTCGACGATGACGGAGGCCTTGCCGGCCTCGGTCAGGGCCTCGATGCGCAGGTTCTTGACGTCGAGGATGATGTCGGTCTTCGCGGGCTCTCCCGTCATGCGCCTTCTCCATGGCCGCGCGAATAGACCGACAAGAGCCAGTCGACGACGAAGTTGACGCCGATCGTCAGGAGCGCGATGGCGCCGGCGGGATAGAGCGGCGCGGCGGAGCCGAGCACGATCATGTCGCGCAGGTCCTTCACCATGCTGCCCCAGTCGGCCGCCGGCGGCTGCACGCCGAGGCCGAGGAAGCTCAGGGCCGCGATGAAGAGGAACGAGAAGCAGAAGCGCAGGCCGAACTCGGCGACGAGCGGCGGCAGCGCGTTCGGCAGGATCTCGCGGCTGATGATCCACCAGAGGCCTTCGCCGCGCACCCGCGCGGCTTCGACGAATTCGAGCGACACGATGCCGACCGCGACCGAGCGGGCGAGGCGGAACACGCGCGTGGAATCGAGGATCGCGATGGTGACGATGATGACGGACAGGTCCGTGCCGAGCACCGAGAGCACGATGAAGGCGGAGATCAGCGTCGGCATGGAGAGGAGGAGGTCGACCGTGCGCGACAGCACGATGTCGAGCCAGCCGCCCGACACCGCCGCGGCGAAGCCGGCGGTGATCCCGATCGTGAAGGAGAGGAGCGTCGCGATCAGGGAGAGGCCGATCGACAGGCGCGCGCCGTAGATCATGCGGCTCAGGATGTCGCGGCCGATATTGTCGAGGCCGAACGGATGCGCCCAGCTCGGATCCGCCCAGGCGTCGCCCACGATCGCGGCCTGGTCGTAGGGCGCGATCAGCGGGGCGAGCAGCGCCACGGCGAAGTTGAAGAGGACGATCACGGCGCCGATCTCGGCCGTACGATTGAGCTTGTGCCCGAACAGACGCACCGGATCGACCTTTCGACTATCTGGGATAGCGCAAGCGTGGATTGCTCATGATGGCGAGGATGTCCGCGGTCATGTTGAGCAGGATGAAGGCGGAGGCGAAGATCAGCCCGGCGGCCTGCACGACCGGTACGTCATGCTTGGAGACGGCGTCGACCATGAGCTGGCCGAGCCCCGGATAGACGAACACCGTCTCCACGATCACCACGCCGACGATCAGATAGGCGAGGTTCAGCGCGATGACGGAGACGATCGGGGCGAGCGCGTTGGGCAGCGCGTGCTGCACGACGATGCGCCATTTCGGCAGGCCCTTCAGGAAGGCCATCTCGATATAGGGGCTCGCCATGACCGCCAGCACGGAGGCGCGCGTCATCCGCATCATGTGCGCCACCACCACGAGCACCAGCGTGAGCATGGGGAGCGCGGTGAGGTAGAGCCGGTTGCCGAACGAGGTGTCGGCGTTGACATTGGCGAGCGAGGGGAACCAGCCGAGTTCCACCGCCAGGTATTTCACGAAGATATAGGCGAGGAAGTATTCCGGGACCGAGATGGTCATCAGCGTGATCGTGTTGACCGCGCGGTCGTAGAAGCTTCCCTGAAAGATCGCCGCGAACAGCCCCATGATCACCGCCGAGGGCACGGCGACCGCGGCCGCATAGGCGGCGAGGAACAGGGTGTTGGAGAGGCGCGGGGCAAGTTCGTCGATCACCGCGCGCTGGTTGGCGAGCGACTTGCCGAAATCGAGGTGAGCGGCTCCGGAGAGCCACTCGAAGTAGCGCACGACGGCCGGGCGATCGAGACCGAGGTCCAGGCGAAGCGCCGCCACGTTTTCCGGGGTGGCGCTGTTCTGCAGGATTGCGGTGGCGAGATCGCCCGGCAGGACCTCCGTGCCCACGAAGATGAGCACGGAGGCGGCCAGCAGGGTGACGAAGCCAAGCGCCAGTCGTTGGGCGATGAGCTTCAGCAAGGGTTCACGCTTTCAGCCAGGCCTTTTCGCAGACATAACCGTTGCACATGTCGAAGCCGCCATGGGGCGTGATGCCTCCGACATTCTTGCCGACGCCCTGCACCCAGTCGCGGAACACCGGGATGATGGCGCCGCCGCGGGTGGAGAGGATCTCCTGCATGGACCAGATGTAGCCCTTGCGCTTCGCCTCGTCGGTCTCGGCGCGGGCATCGGCCAGGAGCTTCTCGAACGTCGCGTCGTTCCAGGCGGACTCGTTCCAGGGCGCGCCGGCCTTGTAGGCGACGGCGAGCATCTGGGTCGCGGCCGCTCGGCCACCCCAATAAGAGCCGACGAAGGCGCCCTTCAGCCAGACATTCGACCAGAAGCCGTCGCCCGGCTCCTTCTTGACGTCGACCTTGACGCCGGCCGCCTGGGCGTTGGCCTGGAACAGGGTCGCCATGTCGACGGCGCCGTTGAAGGCGGCGTCCGAGGCCTGCAGCACGATCTTCGGGTCCGCGATGCCCGCCTTCTTCAGGTGGAACTTCGCCTTTTCCGGATCGTGCTTCAGCTGCGGCAGCTGGTTGTTGAAGTAGGGGTCGCCGGCGGGGATCGGATGGTCGTTGCCGACGTTTCCGTAGCCGGCGAAGAACGTCTTGAGCACCTGCTCGCGGTCGATCGAATATTTCAGCGCGAGGCGGATGTCGACGTTGTCGTAGGGAGGCGTGTCGCAGCGCATGGCGAGCACGGTGTGCCAGCCGCCCGGCGCGCGCACGATCTCGTGCTTGCCGGTCTTCTGCAGCAGCGGCACGGTCTTCGGGTCGACGCGGTTGATCGCGTCCACCTGGCCTGAGACCAGCGCGTTGAGGCGCGCCGTGCCGTCGTTGATGACGGTGATCTCGATGCGCTCCGCGTGGCCGCGGCCTTCCTTCCAGTAGCCGCCCTTGTTCTTCAGCGCGATGCGCACGCCCGGCTCGAACTTCTCAAGCGCGTAGGCGCCCGTGCCGATCGGGTTCGCCCAGTCCTTGAAGCCGTTCGGAACCATCAGGATGTGATAGTCCGTCAGGTTGTACGGGAAATCGGCGTCACCGGCGTCGAGCGTGATCGAGATCTGGTGCGTGTCGAGCTTCTTGATGTCCTTGACGACCTTCATCGGGCCGGCGCCGCCGGACTTGGTGTCCGGGCCGCGATGCAGGTTCAGCGAGTAGATCGCGTCGTCGGCGTCGAATTCCTTGCCGTTCGAGAACTTGATGCCCTTGCGCAGGTTGAACACCCACTCGGTGGCACCGTTCTTCGGCTCCCAGCTCGCGGCCAGTTCCGGAACCGGCTTGCCGTCCTGGGCCCATTCGACGAGGCCGTTGAAGAGCGCATGGCTGACGGCGATCATCACGCTGTCGTTGTAGCTGCCGACGTCGATGCTGTCGGTCGTGGCGCCGCCGCCGAGGCCGAGGCGGAGCAGGCCGCCCTTCTTCGGGGTCTCCTGCGCGAAAGCGTCCGAGGTCAGCGCCAGATTGGAGAGAATGGCGGCCGAGGCGCCGAGCGCGGTGGCACGGGCCATGAACTCGCGCCGGGAGAGACCGCCCTTGCGCGCCAAGCTTACCAGATCGTCGAATTCGCTCATATCCAGCCTCCGGACTTCTGCTTTATCGTTCGGTTTCCGACCGAGCTTCGGTCGACCCCTAGCCTCACGGTACCATGGCTTGTACGACGGGGAAGTGTCTCATTAGCGACCCGTTGTCGTCCAAGGACGCCACGTTTCCAGAGACTTCACGGGTAGCCGGTTCGTGATGCGCCGGCCGGCCCGCGAAAGCGGAGCGGTGAGCGTCGCACAGCCTCGCGCGGACCGCCAGCCTCTGATTTGAGCGGAGCCGAAAGGGTTCGGCGGGGAGCCCGCGGCCGGCCCGCGGCGGTCGCCGGGCGGCTTCGCCTCGCGCCGGTCGACCGCCCCGTCGGACCGCGTCCGGCCGCGCCATTCAGCCGCGAAACACCGGATTCGTGACGGCGTGCAGACGCCCGTCCGGGCCGCGCAGCTCGACCATCAACCATCGCTCCGGCAAGGCGAGCGCGGCCTCGCCCTGGTCGGGCACGGCGCCGCGCCGCCGCCGCTCGCCGTCGGCGACGACCACGAGGTCGAGGTTCTCCGCCCCGGCCCACGCGACCTTCAGGGTTCCGGCGGCGAGCTGGCCGCCCATGGCGACCGGCCGGCCGGCGGCGTCCTCGCCGGACACGACGAGGAGCGGGCCGGAGGAGAGGTAGTTGCGCCCGTGCTGCACCGCCTCGAGCACCGCGGCCTCGGTCAGGGCCGATGCCTCCACATGGTTGAAGCCCTGCGGATCGGCGCGTTCGTAGGGGCCGTGGATGTCGGTGCCGGCGGTCGCCGCGAGGCGGTAGCCGTCGTCGAGCCAGTCGTGGAAGAGCGCCAGGCCCTCCTCGTTGTAGTCGCTCCACGGGCCGTTCCAGATCTCAACGATGCGGGCGTTGCCGGGCATCATGTCGGTGTATTCCCAGCGGCAGCCGGTGCAGGAGGGATCGCCCGGCGCGCGCGGATGCGCGATAACAAAGAGGTTTCCGGCGGCGTAGACCGCGCTCGCGATGGCGGGCATGACGACGCCGGGCTTCGACTTCGCCCGCCATTCCGTCCAGCGGCGGGTGCCGAGCGCCAGCGCGTGGCCGTAATGGGTGGTGAGCTCCACGCCGCCCATGGTGAGGAGGCCGTCGTCGCCGAGCCGCTCGAACGCCGCGAGGCCCGACACGGTGTTGTGGTCGGTCAGCGTCACGAAGTCGAGGTCGCGGTCGCGCGCGAAGGCGGCGAGATCGGCGAGGTCCCACTTGCCGTCGGAATGGAGCGTGTGGGCGTGCAGGTCGCCCTTGTACCAGCCGGCGCCCCGGTTCGGCCTGACCGGCGCGGGCGCGGCGGAGGGTGCGTCGAGCGGGGCCGTCTCGAAGTCGAGTTCCAGGCGGTAGGCGACCCGGTCCGGGCCGATCAGGCGGAAGCAATCGAGCCAGACGGTCCATGCGCCCGGCTCAATCGGCCCGGCCACGTAGCCCGGTGTCGCGCGGTCGGCGTCGATCGAAAAGTCGCGCCCGGGATTGTTGTGGCGGGCGCCACGCACGCCGCCGGGACCCTCGACGGTGAGGCAGACCATGTTGTCGAAGAGCGCGCCGGCCGAGCGCTGCGGGCTCGTCGTGAAGCGGCCGACGAGGCGCGTCGTGCCCGCCGGCACGGTGAAGCTGAGCGGCACATGGGTCTTGTGGTCGGCTTCGCCGAGCGTGCCTTCGAGGATGAGCGGCGTCATGTGAGGATCCCGTCGAGTTCGGGCGCGGGCAGGGCGGTGCTCGCGCGAGCGGCGCCGGCCGGCTCGAGTTCGGCCGCGATCAGCCCGTCGCGGTAGAGGAGGACGCGGCCGGGCCGGGCGCGGACGGCGTCGCCGACCCGCAGGTCGCGGCCCTGCGCGGTCTCGGCCCTGAGCGTCGTCCCGTCGGCGAGCGCCAGATGGGCGCGGCGCACCGGGCCTAGGTCGACCACGCGCTCGACCCGCGCGGCGAAAGCGCCGGGCGCGCCGCCGGGGTGTTCGATGATCGCGATGTCCTCGGGCCGCGTCATCGCCTCGTAGGCGCCGTCCGACACGCCCGCCTCGATGTCGAGGCCGGACCAGGCGAGCCGGCCGCCCGCGACCTCGACCTTCGCCATGTTGGCGAGGCCGATGAAGGTCGCGACGAAGCGGGTGCGCGGGCGGGCATAGAGCTCGGACGGGCGGCCGATCTGCTCGATGCGGCCGGCATTCATCACCACGATGCGCTCGGCGATCTCCATCGCCTCCTCCTGGTCGTGGGTGACGAACAGGATGGTGAGGCCGAGCCGGCGCTGCAGCGCCTTCAGCTCCTCGCGCAGATGCTGGCGCAGATGCGCGTCGAGCGCGGAGAAGGGCTCGTCCATGAGCAGGAGCTTCGGCTCCACCACGAGCGAGCGGGCGAGCGCCACGCGCTGCGCCTGTCCGCCGGAGAGTTCGGTCGGAAGCCGGCGCGCGAAGCCGTCGAGGCCGACGAGGTCGAGCGCGGCGGCGACCTTCGCCTCGATCTCCGGCTTCGCGAGGCCGCGCACGCGGAGGCCGAAGCCGATGTTGCCGGCGACCGTCATGTGCGTCCAGAGCGCGTGGCTCTGGAACACCATGGCGGTCGGGCGGCGGTTCGCGCTGACGCGCGTCAGGTCCTCCCCGTCGATCTCGACGCGGCCGCGGTCGGCCTCGGCGAGACCGGCGATCATGCGCAGGAGCGTGGACTTGCCGCAGCCGGACGGGCCGAGCAGGCAGACGAGTTCGCCGCTCGCGACCTCGAGTTCGGCGCGGTCCACCGCCAGCGTGGCGCCGAAGCGCTTGGTGAGGCCGTCGATCCTCAGCATCGGTCTGGAACGCTCCATGTCAGGCCCCGAGCCCGGACGCGATGGTTCGGGCGCTGAGGAAACGGCGGGTGACGAGCAGGACCGCGAAGGCCGGGACCCAGAGCATCACGCAGAGCACGGCGGCATATTGCACCACCACCTGGGCGGAGAGGACGAGCATCAGGACCGGCATGGTCCGCACATGCGGCGCGCCGATCAGCAGCGCGGCGTCGTATTCGAACAGCACGCCGACGAAGGCGAGGATATAGGCGGCGGCGAGCGCGGGCGCGGCCTGCGGCAGCGTCACGGCGAGGAAGACGCGCAGCCGCGAGGCGCCGAGGTCGAAGGCGGCTTCCTCGAGCGCCGGCGGGATGGCGCGGAACGCCGAGGTCGGGATCCAGATCATGAAGAGGAGCGTGTTGACGACCTCGATCAGCACCACGCCCCAGAAGGTCCCGACCAGGCCGAACTTGAAGAACACGATGGCGATGGCGATGAACAAAGCGAATTTCGGGAAGCCGTGGGCGGCGAGGAACGACATCAGCAGGACCTGGCGGCCGGGGAAGTCGAGCCGCGCGAAGGCATAGGCCGCCGGCCAGCAGATCGCCGCCGAGATCGTCGTGGTGAGGAAGGCGATGGAGAAGGACGTCGCCATCGCCTCCGCGACGTCCGCGCGCGCCAGCATGGCCCACCAGAATCGCAGGCCCCATTCGCTCGGCAAGAGGTCCGGATAGCGCCAGCGCTCCGAGAAGGCGAGGATGACGACCGTGACGATCGGGCCGATCAGGAACAGGAACAGCGCGGAGCCGAGCACGAGGCCGTAGAGGTCGATCGGCTTCACACGGTAGCGCAAGGGGCTCACCGCTTCTCGGCCACGATCAGGCGCACATAGAAGACGCCGACCGCGAGGCAGACCGCGAAGGACACCACCGCCTGCACCTGCGCCTCCCCGGGGGCGAGCAGCTGTCCGAAGGTCCGCTGCATGAACACGCCCATCATCTCGGGCGCGGCGGGGCCGAGGATGTAGGGGATCGTGAAGCTGCCGAAGATTTCGAGGAAGGTCAGCGACAGCGCGATCAGGATCGCCCGGGTCGCCTGCGGCACCAGGATCTCGGCGAAGATGCGGAAGCTGCCGGCGCCGAGGTCGCGCGCCGCCTCGATCGAATGATCGGAGACCTGCGAGAAGGCGGCGGTGATGACCAGCACCGGCAGCGGCAGATGCGTCCAGACGAAGCCGATGAAGGGGCCGACGGGCGTCAGATAGGGCGTGCGGAAGCCCCGGATGCCGAGATGTTCGAGCACGATCTGGAAGCTGCCGTTCGGCCCGAGGAAGCGGATCAGCGCGTAGGAGATGATGATGCCGGGCACGAACAGCGGGAAGATCGCGAGCGCCTGGACGAAACGGGCGAGCGGCCCGCGGCCGAAGCGCAGATAGACCGCGATCATGAGGCTGAGGCCGACGGCCGCCACCGTGCTGAGGATCGTCTGGTTCACCGTGTAGAGGAGGTTCGCCCGGCTGTAGGCGTCGGCGAAGAAGGCCCCGTACCGGTCGAGGCCGATCGTGGTCCCGTCCGGCGACCGGACCACGAAGGTGTCGAGCGTGGCATAGAGCGCGGGCGAGAGGACGAGGCCGAACAGGAACAGCGCCGGCAGCGCCACGAGGGCGTAGCCGGCGAGGATCTCGCCGAGCCGCCGGCGCAGTCGTGCGGGCGGCCCGGTGTCGGTGCGGTCGGGAAACGTCGCGGTCACGGCGCCTTACGGGATGATGTTGGTGGCGACGTTCTTGTACCAGCCGGCGTTCATCGCCTGGTTCCAGTCGCCCGAGGGGAAGGACGGGATCGAGACCGGAATGATGTCGAGATAGGCGGCGCGCAGGTCGGACGGCAGGTGCTCCCAGGAAACGCCCGGGAAGCCGCCGATCTCCTTGACGATCGACACCTGCACGTCCTTCGACAGGATGAAGTCGGCGAGCTTCAGCGAGGCCTCGAGGTTCTTCGCGTTGGTCGGGATCGCCGAATAGGCGAAGCCGCCGCAGAGCGCGAGGTCCTGCAGCTGGACGAGCTTGATCGACTTCGGCAGGACGCCCTGGTTGATCGCCTGCAGCGCCTGGTCGGACCAGGCGGAGATCATGTCCACGGCGCCGTTGGCGAGGAGCTGCAGCGTCGGCGTGTTGCCGGCCGGATAGGCGCCGTTGCCGTAGATCGCCGGGTGCAGGTCGCGCAGCAGCGCCCAGGCCTTGGAGAGCCGCTCCTCGGCGAGCTTCGGCTCGAAATTGGTGCTGGTGAACAGCGACGGGTCGCGGCCGTTCGCCTCGTGCACCGCGCGCACGACGAAGTTGCGGCCCGAGCCGCCCTTGTCCGGACGCCCGTAGGCGAAGCGACCGGGGTTCTTCTTCGCCCAGGCGACCAGGTCGGCGAAGCTGCGCGGCACATCCTTGTCGGCGATCTTGGCGCTGTCATAGGCGATCAGCACCTGGCTGCCGCGATAGGCGAAGTGCTGCGGGATGTCGGCCGAGGCCGGGTTGATCATCGCCGCGTTCTTGAGGTTCGCCTTGGCGATGTCGACCCACAGGCCCTTCTCGATCGAGCCGGCCGGATGGCGCGGGTCGTATTCCTCGAAGAAGTCGACCTTCGGGTCCGCCTTCGCCTCGAGCGCGGCGAGCGCGCGCTCCGCGATGGTGCGGTTGCCGGCGCCGACGCCGCGCGTCACCGTGACGGCGAAGGAGAGGCCCGGATTGGCCTTCTCGAAGGCCGGCTTGATGATGTTGTTCCAGAGGTCCTGGATGTTGGTGTCGCCGTCGATATAGACGTCGAGCACGGTCTTGCCCTGCGCGTTGACGAGCGCGGGCGCGAACACGGCGGCCGCGCTGGCGCCGGCGATGAATTGGCGACGGTTGGTCATGGTGAGCCCTCCCCGGAGATACTTGTCGGGTCTAAGCTCACAACGACGACGGTCATATGACGGACCCGGCCGGGTCCGCGCGGCGCCGTCATGCTGCAATGCGGCGGCAATCGGACGCGCCATGTCGCGTTGAGGAATGCGGCGGCGCGGCGGGCGGGCGAGGAGAGGTGCATCGCGGCCGCGCGCGCGCCTTTCCAGGGATCCTCCTCCATGTCGTCGAAGACCTTCGTGCTGACCCTCGCCTGCCAGGACCGGCCCCGCATCGTGACGCGCGTGACCGCTGCGCTCGCCGACGAGGGCGCGAACATCGCGGAGAGCGCGCAGTACTGGGACCGCACCACCAACACCTTCTTCATGCGCATCGCCTTCCAGGTCCCCGCGGAGACGACGCATCAGCAGCTGACCACGGCCCTGCAGGGCCCGGTCGGCTATTTCGGCATGACCTATTCGCTGATCGACGGGGCGCGCGTGCCGAAGATCGTCGTGATGGTCTCGAAATTCGACCACTGCCTGCAGCACCTGCTCTACCAGATCCGCGTCGGGTGGCTCCGTGCCGAGGTGGCGGCGGTCGTCTCGAACCACGAGGACAGCCGCGCGGCGGTGGAGGCGATCGGCGTGCCCTACCACTGCTGGCCGGTGAACAAGACCAACAAGGAAGAGCAGGAGGCGCGCGTCCTGGCGCTCGTGGAGGAGAGCGGCGCCGACCTCGTCGTGCTCGCGCGCTACATGCAGGTGCTCTCCGACAACCTCTCCTCGCGCCTCTACGGCCGGGTGATCAACATCCACCACTCGTTCCTGCCGAGCTTCAAGGGCGCCAAGCCCTACCACCAGGCGCATGAGCGCGGCGTCAAGCTGATCGGCGCCACGGCGCATTACGTGACGCCGGACCTGGACGAGGGGCCGATCATCGAGCAGGAGACCGAGCGCGTCACCCATGCGGCGGAGGCCGACGACCTCGTCGCCACCGGCCGCGACATCGAGAGCCGCGTGCTCGCCCGCGCGGTGAAATACCACGTGGAGAACCGGGTGCTGCTGAACGGGCGGAAGACGGTGGTGTTCGCCTGAGCGGGGCGGGCGAAGGGTGGCGGGCGGGGACGCCTCGCCATCGTCGCAAAGGCTGAAGCCCCGGCCGCCGAGCCTCGCGGGGGAGCCCCCGCGCCGCTCGCCCCGATCGTTCGGCAGGCCGTCAAGACTGACTTATTGTACACTCTTCTATACTTGAAAGTATTTGACAATCCCGCCGTGTTCTCTAGCGTGGATTTCTAGATCATGTGAAAGTATCCGTCCGGAGAAACCCATCGATGGCGTGCCGATGCAAGGCCAAGATGCGTTTCGTGCCCATGGTTCTTATGTTGGCCGTCTTCGCGGGCGCGGCGTCCCCTTCTCGCGCCCAGCAAGGTCCCGCCGCCCCTGACTTGTCCGCGGCAAGACCGGCTGCCGCCGCGAGCCGCGACGCCTTGACGATCACCGATGCCAAGATCGCAGGCGGTGCGCTGGTCGTGACAGGGCTGACCGCGAAGCCGGCTCAGCGCGTGACGATCTTGAATTCGCCGGAGCCCCGTATCGCGGTGACGTCGGACCGCAAGGGCGCCTTCACGATCCGGCGCACCGATTTTCGCCCGGACGACTGCCGCTTGACGCTCGGCGTCCTCGGCGCGGTCCGCAACGCCCTTGTCGCCGATTGCGGACCGAAGGGGGACAAGGCCGCCGCCGGTCCTGCCGGCCCCGCAGGCCCCGTCGGCCCGGTCGGCGGCGCCGGACCGGCCGGTCCGAAGGGGGACACGGGCGAGGCCGGCGGCACCGGCCCGGCCGGGCCGCCGGGACCGGCCGGGCCGGCCGGCGTGATCAACGCGGTCGCGGGCGGGTTCTCCACGGAAGAAATCATCGTCGACCCGCTCAACACCGGCCGGAGCTTGTGCCGTGCCACGCTCACGTTTCCCGATGGCGCGAGCGGTCCATTCAAGATCCTGATCAGCGCCAATGTCGCGGCCTATCCGATCAGGACCGACAAGGAACCGACCGGTCTCTTGACGCTGCTCGGCAGATCCCCGAGTAACTCGAACTTGACGTTTCGGACGCGGTTGTTCATCGGAGAGATCGGACTGCCGGTCGATGACACGACGCCCAAGGATCTTTATATCCTGAGATCCTATGGCCTCAACTACCTGGAAGAGGTGGCCGGGCCTGGCAGCTACGGCTATGAGCTCGTCGTCGATGCCACCGCGGGCAAGTTCTACTTCGGCGGCAACAACTACGGCTGCATGTTGACCGCCGTCGCGGTCCGGGGATAACGCCATGTCCGGTCCGATCTCCCGGAACTCCTAAAGACGAACTGTGCGCTTGCGATCGTGCGCAAGCTCAATCTTCATCTCTCGCAAGGGCCGAGCGGATCGAGCAAGGTCGTCGTCGCCGCGAGAGCGTGGCCGCGAGACCGCCAACTCGCCCGCGCGATCACATGCCGCGTCGAAAACCGGCTGCATCGGAACGGCGCGCAAGACGATGGTGTTCGGCTGACGGCGGCGGCCGGGATCCGAGCCGGGGCACGGGCCTTGTGATCGCCGGGACTGGCGAAACGCGCGCCGTCGAGCATCGGCGCGACGGCACTGTCCGCCCGGACCGTGAAGCAATTCAGAACCGATAATTCTTTGTATACTTTCATATAATTGAAAGTATTTGACGGATCTATCCTGCTCGATATCGTCAATCACAAGAAACAGGAGCCTATCCGGCAGGAGGAATTTCTCGATGGCGTACCGGTATAAAGCCAAGATGCGTTCTGTTCTCCTGGCTCTTGTGTCGACAATCTTCGGCGGTGCGGCTTCCCCTTCCGGTGCCCAGCAGACTCTCGATGCGCCGGTCTCCGCGGCGGCAAAGATCGCCGCCGCCGCGCCTTCGCCGCTGACGATCAAGGACGCCAAGATCGAGGGTGGTGCGCTGGTCGTGACCGGCGTGACCGCGAAGCCCTCGCAGCGCGTGACGATCCTCAATGCGCCGGAACCCCGCATCTCGGTGACGTCGGATCGCAAGGGCGCCTTCACGATCCGGCGCACCGACTTTCGCCCGGACGATTGCCGCCTGACGCTCGGCGTCCTCAGCGCGATCCGCAACGCGCTCGTCGCCAATTGCGGGCCGAAGGGCGACAGCGGCGTCGCCGGGCCGGCCGGGCCGCCCGGTCCATCCGGACCCGTCGGCCCTCTCGGGCTCACCGGACCGACCGGCCCGACGGGCGGCACCGGGCCGGCCGGTCCGCAGGGTGACCCGGGGCAGAAGGGTGAAACCGGATCGATCGGACCTGCGGGGCCGGCAGGTCCGCCCGGCGTGGTCAATGCCGTCGCGGGGGGATTCGACGATATTGAAATCAACTCATTGGCGGGCACGAGTTGGACTTTGTGCGAGGCCACGCTCGCTCTTCCGGGCGTTGCGGGAGCCGCATTCAGGGTTCTGATCAACGCGAATGTGGGGACGTACCCCGTCAGGGCGGATGGGGTGGACCCAGTGGGCCGGGTCACCTTGCTCGGCGGGCCTGACGGCGATCCGCCGGCACTCTCTCCGCTGACGTCCGTGACCGTCGGAGAAGCCGGACTCGTGAACAACGGCACGTTGCCGCGTGATAACTTGACCTTGAGACCGGTCGGCATCAACTACCTGGATCTCGTCACCGGTCCCGGAGTGCATCGGTACAGGATCGTCGTTTCCGCGGAATCCGGCCGCATCTACTTCGGAGGCACGAAGTATCCCTGCATGCTGACCGCCTTGGCGGTTCGGGGATGACGCCAGCCGGGGCTGCGTCGGCCCGGACCTTGCGTGACGCCGCCGGCCGATCGAAACCGCGTTGCTTGGGCGTTTCGGGACAAGAGCTTTCCCGATCCGATGGACTCATTGGATCGGGAAAGCTCTTGCAATTCCTCCAGAGTGACGCCCTCGACGCCCGACCAACACCAGGCTGGCGCCTGCGCGGCAGTGCGCGAGCGCGCCAGTCCCGTTCGCGCAGGGGCTTCGGCCGAAGACGTGTCCGGGCATGGATTGCGGGCGGTCTGGCTGGCGCGCGGAGGCTGTAGCTACTCAAGATTACAGGATAGTTTTGATTTTTTTCTATCTTTTTGCTATGAAATTCGAATAATTCAATGTAATTGCCAATCCGCCGTTTCTTGATATACTTGCCAGGCGCGTCCGAAAGGGCGCTGTAGGGAGACGAGATCCGTGACTGGTTTGATACAGATCATGACAAGATCCGCCGTCCTGCTTCTCGTCCCCGCATTTATCGTCTCCACCGCGCGCGCCGAGCCGCCCGTCGACCCGAAAATCCTCGCCGCTTCCAAGCGGGAGCGGCTGACGCTGAAGGACGTCAAGATCGAGGGCGGCGCCCTGATCGTGAGCGGGTCGACCGGGTTGCCCTCGCGCCGCGTCACGATCCTCAACGCGCCGGAGCCGCGCATCGCCGTCACCTCGGACCGCAAGGGCGACTTCACGATCCGCCGCACCGACTTTCGCCCGGACGATTGCCGGTTGACGATCGGGGTGGTGAGCGGGACGCAGACCGCGCTCATCGCGAATTGCGGGCCGCGGGGGAGCGCTGGCGTGGCCGGCCCCGCCGGACCGAAGGGCGATCCGGGCCCGTCGGGCTCGCAGGGGATCCAGGGACCGGCAGGTGTCCAAGGCATCGCCGGACCGGAGGGGACCAAGGGCGACACCGGCTTCGCCGGGCCGGCCGGCCCCTCGGGCCTGGTCGCGACGGCATCAGTCGTCAATAGGGACGTCAAGATCGTCGAGGCGGAAGGCACGGCCCTTCTTTGTGAAATATCAATTGACCTCCCCGGCGAACAAAGCGGCCTGTACAAGGTCTTCGTGACCGCCGATGTCGGGACCCAGCCCAGAGCTGGGAAATTTGTGTCGCCGAAGGGTTCCGTCATCTTGTCCCGCGGACAGAGTTTGGAGTTCCCCTTCACCGAACTCGAGCGCCTTACCGTTCAGAATTACAATGACGAACCCGAATACATGACCCCGGTCGGGCTCAATCACCTGGACGTGGTGACGGGTCCCGGAACATTCCGCTACCGGCTCGAGGGCTCGACCGAGAGGGGTAGTTTCAACTTCGGCGGACAAGATGTCGGCTGCATGCTGACGGCTCTCGCGGTCCGGTCTTGAGCGCGCGGCCGATCGGAAGACTGGGTCGAGCTTGGTTCTATACTTATAGATACATGAAATTATTTGACATTCATGGGCTGACGACGTGTTTGATGGGGCGTTGCGTCCGCCGATCAGGATGGTTGGCATGACTGACGGTGGTCTCGTGTTGATCCGATCCGCTCGGCGGGTTTTCCTTGCCGTCCTGCTCGCCGGCGCGGTCTCCGCCGCGCGCGCCGAGCCGCCCGCCGACCCGAAAGTCCTCGCCGCCGCGAAGCGGGAGCGGCTGACGCTGAAGGACGTCAAGATCGAGGGCGGCGCGCTGATCGTGACCGGATCGACCGGGCTGCCCTTGCGGCGCGTCACGATCCTCAACGCGCCCGAGCCGCGCATCGCCGTCACGTCCGACCGCAAGGGCGAGTTCACGATCCGGCGGACCGACTTTCGCCCGGACGATTGCCGGTTGACGGTCGGGGTGGTGAGCGGGACGCAGTCGGCGCTCGTCGCCAATTGCGGGCCGAAAGGGAACGCGGGCGTCGGATCGTCAGGTCCGGTCGGTCCGGTCGGTCCGCAAGGTCCGGCTGGACCGACTGGTCCCTCCGGCGTCGTCAGCACCGCGTCGGTGACGAGCAATACCGGAACGATCGTGACGACCGACAATGGCGTGACCGTATGCCAGCTCGACGTCGATCTCTCGGGGGCGCCGAACGGATCATACAAGGTGGTGGTCACCGCAAATGTGGCAGCAACGGGCCCGAGCGGGACCTCGGCTTCGGGCTCGGTCCATTTGCAGCGCGTGACGGCCGGCTCAGCCACGCTAACGGTCTTGTCGGGTAACACAATTTTTTGGGATCCGAATAGTCGAGCGACTCGTCCGGTCGGAGTGAACGCCGTCGACACCGTGACGGGACCCGGGCGACTTTTATATAGAGTGGTTGCCTACAGCGATTGGAACCAGCTCTATTTCAATTTGTCCAATGATCCTTGTTACCTTGCTGCGATCGCCGTCCGCACGTGAGTTCGGGCGGGCGCGCGAGGACATCGGCCCGACCGACCCGCGAACAAGCGGTCCGGACGATCGGAGTTCTGGCGGCCGATCGGCTTTTGAACGGCTCGGCCGCGGCGCACGCCTTGAGGAGCGCGGGGGCGAGCCAAGGCGGGCGTGCCGGGTGCATCGCGCCTTAGGAGCCCCGCCTGTCTCGGCGTCCGACGGGTGCGCGGTTCCGAAGCCTGTGGTTCACGGCCTCGATCGCGTCGTCCGTCGCCGTCAACAGCTTTGTTTACTTGCAATAATATGAAAGTATTTGACACGATTACCATCATCGATTTCGATCGACGACAGGATCGCGGGGCGGATCGTGGAGAATTCAACGGTGACTGAACGCAACTGCCTGAAGGTTTTCTCTGTTTTTCTTGTTCTCGTGCTCATCGTCCTGGCGGGCGCGACGCGCTCCGTCGGCGCACAGGAGCCCGACGACCCGAAAGTCGCCGCCGCCGCCAAGAAGGAAAAGCTGACGCTGAAGGACGTGAAGATCGAGGGCGGCGCCTTGATCGTGACCGGCTCGACCGGGCTGCCCTTGCGGCGCGTCACCATCCTCAATTCGCCCGAACCGCGCATCGCCGTGACGTCCGACCGTAAGGGACTGTTCACGATCAGGCGGACGGACTTCCGGCCGGACGACTGCAGGTTGACGATCGGGGTGGTGAGCGGGACGCAGACCGCGCTCGTCGCCAATTGCGGACCGAGGGGTGTCGCGGGCTTGGCCGGCCAAACAGGCCCGCTGGGCCCGGTCGGCCCTCAGGGGCGTGCCGGAGCGGATGGCAAGAACGGCGATACCGGTGGCGTTGGGCCGGCAGGCCCGTCCGGCGTCGTCAAGGCTGCGTCTGTTTACCTTAACGAGGGAATCAAAACAGTAGAAAAAAACCAACGAACCACCATCTGCGAACTCATTCTCGATCTCTCGCAGACGCCAAGCGGCTCGTATATGGTTTTGCTTGCCGGGACCGTGAAGGCTTATGGGCCTTTTGGCAAAATTTCCGTAGGTACCGTTTCACTTTCGCGCTACGATACGACCTCCCGAACAGAATTGTCAAAGAATGCTATTTATGCTGCAGACAATAGTCTGGGGCTTCGGGTTCCGGTCGGAATAACCCACATTGATACGGTGACCGGTCGTGGCGTTTACTCTTACATCATAGAAGCTTTCGAGGTGAATACACAAATGATTTTCAATTTGACCGATGCGCCTTGTTCCATCACCGCTCTCGCGGTCCGCGCCTGAGGTCGAGCCGGGACGCGGACAGCGGCAGGCGGAACGGCCGTTCGTTACCCCGACTAGGGCCAGTCCCGTTCGGATCGCGAGGATCCGAACGGGACTGGCTCAAGCTATTGAATCTGGAGCAATTCCTCGTCGATCGGATGATTCCATCCGATCGGAAATCGCTCTTGGTCACGGCGCTTTTGACAATCGCCACGCGAGCTCCTCGGATCGCGCCCCGGCGTTCTCCCTCACCCCACCAGCCCGCCCATCGGCTTCACGCCGCGGCTGTCCGGGAACACCTTCTCGGCGAGCGCCGCTTCGTCGATGCCGATGTGGTCGCGCAGGACGCCCTTGAAGACGGCGCGGAGGTCGGTCGTGGGGTTGAGGTCGCGCGCCTGGAACAGCTTACTCTCGGCGAGGCCGGGCCAGTCGGCGATGACGCGCCCGCCCTTCACCGCGCCGCCGACGAGGAACGCGATGGTGCCGGTGCCGTGGTCCGTGCCGCGCGTGCCGTTCATGCGCACGGTGCGGCCGAACTCGGTGGAGACGATGATGACGGTGTCCTTCCAGACGCTCTCCATCTCGGACTTGAGCCCCTCGATCGCCGAATCGAGCGCGGCGAGCAGGCGGAAGAGCTGGCCGTCGAGCGGCTTCTGGTCGGCATGGGTGTCCCAGCCGAGGAAGCTCATGGAGCCGATGCGCGGGCCGTCGTCGCGCGCGAGGAGCCGGCCGGCCGCCACGCCGGCGTCATAGAAGCCGCGCGTGTCGCGCTTCGGCGCGGGCACGCCCTTCGCCATCCCGGCCTCGCCGCCGGTGTCGCGGTCGAGCTTCAGCGCCTCCTCGAAGCGCATGGCAAGGTCGGGGTCCACATGCTTGTAGACGTCGAGCAGCCGGTCGCGCGTGCTCTCGGCGGCGGCGGGGAAGCCGGGCGGCATCCAGGTCGTCACCGGCGCCTTGCCGCGCATGATGAGCGGCACCGAGGCGCCGACGGCGAGGAGATCCTTGCCGGCGATCCGCTCGCCCTTCGGCACCACCGAAAGGGCGCGGTTCAGCCAGCCGCTCTCGATCCGGCCGACGCCGCCGAGGCCGCTCTCCAGCACGTCCTGCCCGTCGAAATGGGAGCGGTCGCGATAGGGCGAGGCGACCGCGTGGAGGATCGCCGCCTGGCCCTCCTTGTAGAGCGAGGCGATCGTCTTCATGGCCGGGTTGAGCAGGAAGAAGCCGTCGAGCGGGATGCCCGCCTGTTCCCCCGTGGTCGGCACGACGAGGCCGTTGCGGATCCGCTCATAGTCCGGATCGCCGATCGGCGCGACCGCGGCGAGGCCGTCGAGCGCGCCGCGCAGGTTGATGAACACGAAGCGGGCGTCGCGCCCCCCGGCCGCGGCGGCGAAGCGCGGCGCATAGGTCCAGGCGACGAGGGCCCCGGTCGTGAAGAGGAAGCCGCGGCGGCTGACGGGATGCTGATCCATGCTTATCTCCGCTGGAATTCCGGGGCCATCAGGAGCAGGGCGATCGCCTGGCTGCGGTCCTCCGCGCGCCGGATCGCCTGCAGCGTGACCTCGGACAGGCCGGGGCCGATCAGGTCGGCCGCCCGTTCCGCGACATCGTCGACGCGGCCCTGGCGTTGCTGGCCGAAGCGGACCGCCCAGTCGAGCCGCTCGAGCAGCGCGTCCGGCGCCGCCCATTCCTCGTCCTCGTCCGGCCAGCCCTTGGGCGAGGGCACTTCCCAGGCGCCCTGGCCGAAAGTGTTCAGCGCCTGCACCACCTCGCCCGGCCGGTACTCGACGTCGAAGGCGCGGCCGGCCGCGACCAGCATGTCCCAGGGCGGCAGCACGCGGCGTTGCGGCGCCGCCCAGGCCTCCGGCGCCCCGGCGAGCGTGAGCGCGACCTGCTTCAGGTCGCCGTCGGTGTCGAGGAAGACGCGGGCGAGGCGGCGCACCAGGCTCTCGGGCGGGTCTTCCGCCACGAAGTGCCGCGCCAAGCGGCGGCTCACATTGAGCGCCGTCTTCGGGTGGCGGGCGAAGTCGCGCAGCGCGTCGATCGCCTGCGCCTCGTCGGCCGCGTCGTAGCGCTTGCCGAGGATGGTGACCGCGCCGGGCTCGTGGCGGTCGGCATGGTAGACGAAGACCCCGTAGGGCGGGTCGTCCTGGCGCATGGCCACCGACCAGCCGGTCAGCGCCTTGGCGAATTCGGTGACGTCGGCCTGGGTGTAGCCCGAGCCGGCGCCCATCGTGTGCAGTTCCATCACCTCGCGGGCGAGGTTCTCGTTGAGGCCGGTGCCGCGGCGCTTGGCGAGCCGCGTGTTGGGGCCGACGCTGCGGATGTTGTCGAGATAGATCAGCATCGCCGGGTGCCGCGTGGCGGCGATCAGCATGTCGGAGAAGCGGCCGAGCACGTGCGGCCGGATCGCCTCGCGCTCATAGGCGCCGGCGATCGCCTTCATGTAGCCGCGCTTCTTGGCGGAGATGCAGAAATGGTTCGCCCAGTAGCCGACGAGCCGCTCCACATAGCCGTCGGACGTGTTCGTCTGGTGCCGGAAGCGCGCCGCGATCTCCGCGAACAGCACCTCGCGAATCGGGTTGGCGGCGCCGTTCGGGCCGGACCGGCGCGCGGCCTTGGCGTCCATGTCCTTGTCGGCAACGTCGGGCGCGAACTTGTCCATGGTGGCGTCGTCGTCCGCCATCCCGTCGTCCGCCGCGGCGCCGTCCACGGCGGCCTTGCCGCGCGCGACCACGTCGCGCATGGCGTCCTTGGTCATGTCGAGCTTGACCGCGAGGCGCTTCGCCGCCTTCGTCTCCGCCTTGAAATCGAACGCGATGGCGAGCCCTTCCGACGTGGTCGGAAACTGGCCCGGCAGCACCGCGTTGGCGGGATCGAGCTGAAGGCCGAGCGCCTCGCGTGGCCCGCGCGCCCATTCGGCGACCTCGCCGGGCTTGGCGCCGAGGCCGAAGCGGGTTAGGGCAATGCGGGCTTCGCGGAGATCCTTCTCGGTCGCCATCGTCATCCTGCGCGGGTCGCGGCGCGCGCCGGCCAATCCGAGTCGCAGCCGCTGCCGATGATCACACACGGTAATTGGAACTAAATCGTGTCCGGGCAAGGTGGGCGCCGAGGCCCGTCGCGACGCCGGCGCGGCGAGGGATGACGAAACCGCGGTTCACGAGGACGGTCTGATGTCTGTGCTGGTCACGGGAGGCGCCGGCTACATCGGCAGCCACATGGTCTGGGAACTGGTCGACCGGGGCGAGCCGGTCGTCGTCGTGGACCGCTTCTCGACGGGGTTCCGCTGGGCGATCGCGCCCGAGGCGACGGTGGTGCAGGGCGACATCGGCGACGCGGCGCTGCTCGATCGGATCATCGGCGAGCATGCGGTCGACGCCATCATCCATTTCGCCGGCTCCATCGTCGTGCCGGAATCGGTGACCGACCCGCTCGCCTACTATCTCAACAACACGGTGAAGTCGCGCGACCTGATCGCCGCGGCGGTGCGCAACGGCGTCAAGAACTTCGTGTTCTCCTCCACGGCCGCGGTCTATGGCGACCCGGAGCGCATCCCGGTCTCCGAGGACGAGCCGCTGAAGCCGCTCTCGCCCTACGGCACGTCCAAGCTCATGACCGAGATGATGCTCGCCGACGTCGCCAAGGCGCACGACTTCCGCTACGCGGCGCTGCGCTACTTCAACGTGGCCGGGGCGGATCCGAAGGGGCGCACCGGCCAGTCGACCAAGGGTGCGACCCATCTCATCAAGGTCGCCTGCGAGACGTTGCTCGGCGACCGGCCGGAGATCCAGGTCTACGGCACGGACTACGACACGCCCGACGGCACCGGCGTGCGCGACTACATCCACGTGTCGGACCTGATCGCCGCCCACTGGCTAGCGCTCCGGGCGCTGCGCGCTGGCGGCCCGAGCCTCGTCGCCAATTGTGGCTATGCGAAAGGTTTCTCGGTGCTGGAGGTGCTCCAGGCGGTGGAGCGGGTCGGCGGCGCCAGGCTGCCTGTCAAATATGCGCCGCGCCGGCCCGGCGACAGCCCGAAGGTGGTGGCGCAGTCGGACCGCATCCGCGCCGCGCTCGGCTGGACGCCGCAATGGGACGACCTCGACACGATCGTCGGCCACGCGCTCGCCTGGGAAAAGCATCTTCGCGTCCGCAACGACCGCTGACCCCCGCGCTGTCGGCCGCCGGCACCCTGTCGCGCCGAGGGTCGGGCCGGCGGACCCTGGCGCCGCCGCGAGCGGCCGCGCTACACTCCCGGCCTTCCGACCGTGCGAGGGCCTCATGGCATCCAATTTCCCGGCCCACAGCGTCGACACCTACGACCGGTTCATGGGCCGCTGGAGCGAGCGCCTCGCCGTGCCGTTCCTCGACTTCGCGGGCCTTCGGGCGGGCGACAGCGTCGCCGACATCGGCTGCGGCACCGGCAACCTGACGATGGCGCTGCTCGGCCGGACGGAGCCGCGCGCGATCGCGGCGCTCGACTACGACGCGAATTACGTGGCGCGGCTCGCGGCGCGCACCGAGGATCCGCGCGTCGAGGTGCGCCAGGGCGACGCCACCGCGCTCCCCTATGCGGACGGCGGCTTCGACCGCGCGTTGTCGCTCCTCGTGCTGCACCACGTCTCCGACGCGGCGCGGGCGGTCGCGGAAATGCGGCGGGTGACGTGCCCAGGCGGCACGGTGGCGGCGGCGGTCTGGTTCGAATATGGCGGCATGCCCATGCAGCGGCTCTTCTACGACGCGCTCGCGCTGATCGAGCCGGCCGAGGCCCGCCGGCGCGACGCCTTCGCGTTCCGCCCCGCCACCGCGCCGGGCGAGCTCGCCGGGCTCATGGCCGCGGCGGGGCTTCAGGACATCGCCGAGACCATGGTGCCGATCCGCATGGACTACGCGGACTTCGCCGACTATGCGGGGCCGATGATCGGCCCGGCCGGCACGCAGGCGGCGCTGATGGCCTCGCTCGGCGCGCCGGCGCGCGAGCGGCTCGCCGCGGCGCTGCAGGACGGCTATCTCTGCGGCCGGCCGGACGGTCCGCGCACCTTCGCGGCCGTCGCCTGGGTGGTGAAGGGACGCGTCCCCGGCTGATCCGGGCGCCGGCGCGGGCTTCGCGACACGCCCGGAGCGTCAGGCGGCGAGCGCCCGGTCGAGCGCAGCGATCAGCCGGTCGACCTCCTCGACGGTGTTGTAGTGCACCATCGACACGCGGCAGACGCCGCCGCGGTCGTCGAGGCCGAGATGCTCGACCAGGCGGCGGGAATGGAAATCGCCATGGCGCATGCCGACGCCGGCGGCATCGATCGCCGCCACCACGGGGGCGGCCTCGCGGTCCTGCAGCTTGAACGCGATGGTGGGGACGCGCGCGGCGGGATCGGCGTCGCGGCGGCCGATGATGCGCACATCGTTGCGGGCGCGCAGATAGGCGAGCAGCCGCTCGCCGATGACCGCCTCATGGGCGGCGATGTCGGCGAAGGCCCGCTCGATCGCCGGCCGCCCGCCGCCCCCGCCGAGCGCCTCCAGATAGTCGACGATGCCCACCACGCCCCAGGCGAGCTCGTAGTTGGTGTTGCCGGGCTCCAGCTTCGCCGGGACTTTGTCCTTGCCGTAGAAGTAGTGGTAGAGCCCGTCGAGCTCGAAGAGCTTGTCGTATTTCCCGTACATCACCGCGAAATGCGGGCCGTAGGTCTTGTAGAAGGAGAACACGTAGTAGTCGACGTCGAGCGCCTGCACGTCGACCGCCCGGTGCGGCGCATAGGCGACCGCGTCGACCACGATCTCGGCGCCCCGCTCGTGCACGAAGCGCGCGATCTCGGGGATCGGCATGATCGAGCCGAGGATGTTCGACGTGTGGGTGACCGCGACGAGGCGCGTGCGCGGGCCCATCAGCCGGTCGAGTTCGGCGAGGTCGGGCTCGAGCGTCTCCGGGTCGATTCCCCAGAAGCGGAACGTGACGCCCGCCTTCTCGAGCGCGAGCCACGGGCCGATATTCGATTCGTGGTCGAACACGGTGAGCACGACCTCGTCGCCGGGGCTGAACCGGCCCGCCATGGCGGCGGCGAGGTTGCGCATCATCGAGGTCGTGTTGGGGCCGAGCACGATCTCCTCCGGCCTCCCTGCGTTGACGAGCCGGGCGACGGCGGCGCGCGAGGCGGCGAGGCGCTCGGTCGCGAGGCGGGAGAGGGGATAGGTGGCGCCGGTCTGCACGCTGGTGGTGAGGAGATAGTCGGCGACCCGCTCGGCGACCGAGCGCAGCACCTGCGAGCCGCCCGCATTGTCGAGGAAGGCGAAGCCCGAGGCGAGGGCGGGGAACTGCGAGCGGGCGAAGGCGACGTCGAGGGGCATGGATGAGGACCTGTTTTCTGCCGTGGGCTTTGGCGTGTTCAGGGATGCACGCCGACGGGGCGGTCGAGCGGGCGGACTTCCGTGTCCGCCGCGGTTCCGGTCTCCCACATCGCCATCAGGAAATCGGCCGGCCGTTCCAGCGCGGCGATCGGATAGTGCCACACCCCGGCGCGGTAGATCACGCCCTGGTCGCCGCGCGCCGCATAGGCGACCGCCCGCTCCAGCGCCGGAGCGCCGTCCGCCCCGTCCGGCGCGACCACCACCAGATAGGCGTCGGCCGTCATCGGCACGAACAGCTGGTCGGAATGCGGATGCCGTTCCAGGAGATCGAGGCCGAGCGGGAGTGCCGACAGGTCGACCCGGTAGGTGGCGAGCGCGAGCCGTGCCGCGGCCGGCGCATGGTCGAGGCCGGAGGCGGCATCGAAGCGCCGCGCGCGCCCCTGGTTGACCGGCAGGCCGGGCCCGGACCCGGCGGCGACCACCGTGCCGAACGGCGCGAACGACGCCGCATCGAGCGGCGAGAGCCTGAGCGTCGTCGCCGGCGGCTTCGGCGGGGGCGGGGCGGCGGTCATCAGCGGTCCCGTTTCCAGCGCTTCTCGATGGCGCCGACCACCCGCACCATGGGAAGCAGGATGATGAGATAGATCCCGGCCGCGACGATCAGGGGCGTCGGGTTTGCGGCGAGCGCCTGCGCCTGGTTCGCCTGTTTCAGGAGGTCCGGCATGGCGACCACGGAGGCGAGCGCGGTGTCCTTCAGCACGCTCACCGCATTCGACGTGATCGGCGGCACGACGATGCGGATCGCCTGCGGCAGGATCACCTTGCGCATGGTGACGATCGGCGAGAGGCCGAGCGCGCGCGCCGCCTCGAACTGGCCCTTCGGCACCGCCTCGATGCCGGCGCGGAAGATCTCGGCCGAATAGGCGCCGGCCACCATGGAGATCGCCGTGGTCGCGGCGGCGAAGGAGGAGAGGCGGATGCCGAGGAAGGGCAGCGCGTAGTAGACGACGACGAGCAGGACGAGCAGCGGGATGGCGCGGAACACGTCCACATAGGCGATCGTCAGGTAGCGCAGCGGCCAGGAGCCGTAGAGCCGGGCGAGCGCCAGGCCGAGCCCGAGCGCGAGGCCGAACAGGTTCGACACGACGCCGAGCAGGAGCGTGTTCGAGAGCCCCGAGATCAGCAGCGGCCAGGTATCCAGGAAGACCCGGGCATTGAAGAAGGTATCGACGATGGACAACGTCCGGGCCTCGACTCAGTGGCTCGGTCCGGGGCGCGATGCGGTGCCCCGGACCTTGCGCGCGGGTGCTCGGATCAGGGCTTCGGCATATCGAGGACGGTGGCGGTCGCCAGCGCCGGATCCGGATCGGTGCCGAACCAGGTCTTGTGGATCTTGGCCAGCGTGCCGTCCTTTTTCATCTCCGAGATCACGGCATTCACCTTGGCGGCGAGCGGCGCGTCCTTGTTGAACATGACGGAATACTGCTCGGTGGTCTTGATCCGCTCGACGACGACGAACTGCGGCTTGTCCTTCACATAATAGAGGAGCGCCGGGATGTCGGAGATGTAGCCGTCGATGCGGCCGGCGGCGAGGTCGAGCATGGCCGGGTTCAGGCCCTCGTAGCGGCTGATCGACTTGATCTTCGTCGCCGCCTGATTGGCGGTCGCCCAGATGTCGCCGGTGGAGCTCGAATCGACGCCGACCGTCTTGCCCGCCATGCCGGCCAGGTCCTTGATGCCGGACGCCTTGGTGACGGTCAGCGACTGGTCGCTGTCATAGTAGGGCTGCGCGAAGGAGACCGACTGCAGCCGCTTCGCCGTGATCGTGATCGAGGACACCGCCGCATCGATCTGGCCCGACTGCACGGCCGCGAACAGGCCCTGGAACGGGATGTTGACGAACTCGACCTTCTGGCCGAGCCGCTTGCCGACCTCGGTCATCAGGTCGATCTCGAAGCCGACGATCTCGCCCTTCTCGTTCTGGAACTCCCAGGGCACGTTGCCGATGTTGGCGCCGACCTTGATCGTCTGGGCGCCGGCGACGGTCGCCGACAGGGCGAGCGCGGTGAGCGCGCCCAGGGTCTTGAGTAGCGTACGCATGATCGTTTTCCCTCTCCCGTGGTCGAGACCGGCCGCGTCCGCGACGCGCTGAACCTTGCGCGTCCCAATGGCGGGGCGCCCGCGGCGCGGCCACTGGTCAGACCGGTCTGATCAGCCGATCCTTTGGCATTCCACGACGACCGTCAAGCCGTCTTGCATGTCGGCCGCGACGACAGGGTCCGCGGAGCGCGGCGCTTGACCGCGCTCCGCCATGCGATTCTCATGCCGGCGCCAGCGGCTCGAGCGGCGAAGCGGCCGTACGGTCAGCGGCGGCCGAGTCGACAGGGGAGGGGGAGCGGAATGGACCGGGTCAAGGCGCGCCTCAGGGCCGGCATGTTGGCGGAGCTGCGCCTCGCCCCGGGGCCGGTGCCGCGCGGCGTCGCCGGCCAGCTGCAGCGCCTCATCGAGGACGGCACGCTCGTGCCCGGCGACCGGCTGCCGGCGCAGCGCGAGCTCGCCGAGACGCTCGGCGTCAGCCGTCCTTCGCTGCGCGAGGCGCTCTCCGTGCTGCAGACGCTCGGCTTCCTGGTGGTGCGCCCCGGCCTCGGCGTGTTCGTGCAGGAGCCCGAGGCGCGCCAGCCGACCTGGCATTTCGGCGATCTCGCAAGCCCGGCGGATGTCTACGACGCGCGCATCTGCCTGGAGGCCCATGCCGCCCGCCGCGCCGCCGAGCGGGCCGGCGAGGAGGACCGCGCGCGCCTCGCCGAACGGCTCGCCCGCATGCGCGAGGCGAGCGACCGCGGCGACGTCGCCGGCATGGCGGCCGCCGACGCGGCGTTCCACGACATCGTCTTCGAGATCGCCGACAATCCGGTGCTGGACGTGATGGTCCGCTCGGTGCGCGATCTGGTCCTGGCGAGCCAGCAGCTCCCCATGGCGGACCGGCGCACGCTGCCCGACACGGTCCGGGAGCACGAGGCGATCCTCGCCGCCATCGGCGCCGCCGACCCCGCCGCCGCCGGCGCGGCCATGGCGGCGCATATCCGCGCCGCCGCGCGGCGCTACGGCATCGCCCCCTGAGGCGAGGTCTTCAGCCGGCATGACCGCCGGCGCGACGGTTCGACGACGCATGACGTGAAGGCTCGCCCGCCACCGGCCCGGCCGGGGCGGGGCCGATTCTGCGCGTGCCCCGAGCGGGCGATTCCGGCGTCTCCTTGCCACCGGTCCGGTTGCGACGGACCGACGTCGCCGTGGCCGCCACGGGTCCTTGCGCGCCCCACCGTCGCCGGCCGGCGCCCGCGAAACTCCGCCAAGCCTCTTGGATTTCTGCGTAATAACAACAAAATCAAAGAACAGAATATATAGATCTATCAGATATAGAATTAAGAATATGTTTTGTAGAACTGTGACTTCACCGACACATGACGTAGGGGAGAGTCCCGTTATGGCCTCACGTCACGCGATTAGACTTCAAAATTATCTGCGGTTCTGTAGGGTCTCCTCATTCGGAGGCTGCTGGTGCCCGCGTTCAACGGACGCGACGCATCCTGGGTCGGGTCAGGACCTTGCCGCCGAGGCACGAACCAACAAGGGGGTTCTAATGACGTTCAAGTTCGCAACGGTGGCCGCGGCCATCATCGGTTCCGTCTCGGTGGCCCAGGCCGCCGACCTCGGCAAGCCCGCCCCGGCGGCGGTCGACTACGTGAAGGTCTGCGACGCCTACGGCGCCGGCTTCTTCTACATCCCGGGCGGCGAAACCTGCCTGAAGATCGACGGCTACGTCCGCGCCGACTTCCGCATTGGTGATACGGATCAGTTCTACTTCAAGAAGACCCAGCCGGGCACCGTCGACGCCAACGGCCGCTTCACGCCCACCAAGGGTTCGGTGCCGGTCACTGTGTCGAGTGGATTTGTTGGTCCATACAACATGGATGACAATCTGCCGACCGCGAACGCCTGGTACTCCCGCGCTCGCGCTCTGATGCACCTCGACGCCCGCACGAACACCGAGTTCGGCCTGCTGCGCAGCTACATCGAAGTGTATTGGACGACCAACACCGGTGACGCGGGCAGCGTCAGCACGACGCTCGATCAGGCGTTCGTTCAGTGGGGCGGCCTGACCGCCGGCCGCACGGCGTCGGTGTTCGACTACTTCACCGGTTACGCCTACGGCATGAACTTCGGCGACATGGCGTCGGACGTGAAGACCAACCTGCTCGCCTACACCCTCTCGGCCGGCAACGGCATCAGCGCCACGATCGCCATCGAAGACGCCACCACGAACGGTTCACGCCGCCGTGGTGGAGCGACCGAGTTGGCCCTAAAGCCGACTGACGGATTCACCTACGGCGGCAATCAGTTGCCCGACTTCGTCGGCAACATCATGATCGCCCAGGCGTGGGGCACCGCCAAGCTGTCCGGTGCACTGCACCACCTCCAGTCGAATTCGGCGGCCGTCGGCGACGAGTGGGGCTATGCCGTCCAGGCGGCCGTTGAAGTCAACATCCCGCAGATCGGTGCCGGAACGAAGATCGCCGCGCAGGTCGCCTACGCCGAAGGCGCTCTCAGCTACGCCTCCGGTAACTTCGTCACCGTGCCGAATACCGGTGTCGGCGCGGATGCCGTCGTGTTCAATGGCGACATCAAAAAGGCGACCGCTTGGTCGTCCATGCTCGGTCTTACGACCAAGATCACTCCGGTTGTCCAGTTCGACCTGCATGGCGGTTACGGCAGCGTCGATGGCTTCGGCGCTCGCGACTTCGACCAGCTCGAAATCGCCGGTGACATCCGCTACACGGCTGCCCCTGGCCTCGTGATCGGCATCGGTCTTGAGTACAAGGATCTGAGCTTCTCGTCCGCCACGAAGCGTAACTTCAACGTCTTCAGCGTGACCCCCGCGAAGGCGGACAAGGATCCCGTTGCGGCGACCAAGACGACGCAGGGCCTGTCGGACGGCAGCGCCTGGGTTGCGGCCATCCGCGTTCAGCGCAACTTCTGATCATCTCGACAATCTGGCATTCGGGGCTCGGCGGGAAACCGCCGGGCCCTTCTTCGTTTGCGGTTTGCGCCCGCCCGAACGAGCGGCCCGAATCGCGACAGTTGCCGACGCATCAGCCAGCGCAGCCGCCGTGGCCGCCGACGCATCAGCCGCCGATGCTCGCCGCCCCGCTCCCCTGCAAAGCCTCCGACTCACACCAACCCTTCTCGAGCCGACTCACCCTTGCGTCCAGGCGATCGAGCGCTTCCCGACCGGCTCGCCGCTGCGCCGGCTACCTGACGGCGGCGTTCCGGGCGGTGTCGCGCCCGGCCGGCGACTCGTCGACCGACTCGGTCCGCGCAGCGCCGGCCGGGCTCCACGCGAGCTTTCGCTAGCCCTTGAAATCACTGGGATCATTGGCAATTCTCAATCGGCCCCGAACCCGGCCGGTAATATATTCTTAAATTCATATATCTCGACTTATCCTGTGCTGCAAACGCAACATGTTCATCGCATACGTCAGGTTGGAGTGCCGAAAAGCCTTTGAGTAGCTTCACATTGAGATGTCGATAGGTATGGTTCTCTGCATTCGACGACGGCGGGCACCGCTGCATTCCGAAAATGGAGCAGGGCCACAGGTCGGGTCAGGACCTGTCGTCGAGGTCACGAACCAACAGGGGGTTCTTATGAAGTTCAAGCTGGCTACCATGGCTGCCGCCATGCTCGGTGCCGCGTCGGCTGCCCAGGCTGCCGACCTCGGACGCCCGGCTCCGGCTGCGGTCGACTACGTTAAGGTCTGCGACGCCTATGGTGCAGGCTTCTTCTACATCCCGGGCGGTGAGACCTGCCTGCGCATCGACGGTTATGTCCGCGCCGACTACCGCACGGGCGACGCCGAATTCGCCACCAAGCGTCGTGTGACGACGACCACCAGGACCGCCGGTACGGTCACCAGCCAGACGTCGACGCTGACCAAGAGCAATCTCTCCGGTCCGTTCGTCTGGAATGACAACCTCCCGGCCAACAACTCGTGGTTCTCCCGCGCTCGCGCCCTGATCCACTTCGACGCCCGCACCAACACCGAGTTCGGTCTGCTGCGCAGCTACATCGAAGTGTACTGGACGACCAGCACCGGTAACTTCGGCGGAGTCTCGACCGACCTCGATCTCGCCTACGTTCAGTGGGGTGGCCTGACGGCCGGCCGTGCGCAGTCGTTCTACGACTACTACACTGGTTATCCCTACGAAATGAACTTCGGCGACATGGCGTCGGATACCAAGACCAACCTCCTTGGTTATACCTTCGCCTTCGGCAACGGCGTGTCGGCCTCGGTCTCGATCGAAGACACGACCACCAACGGCGGCCGCCGCCGTAACGGCGTCTCGGCCCTCACCGAGGCAGCCTCCATCGATCCGGTCGTCGGTCAGCCCCTGTGGCGCCAGGGCCTGGTCTATGGCGGCAACAAGTATCCGGACGTCGTGGCCAACCTCCTGATCGCTCAGGCCTGGGGCACCGCGAAGCTGGCTGTCGCCGCGCATCACCTGCAGCCGAACACGACCGCGATCGTCACGCCGGGCTTCAACCTCGACGCGAACGGCGTTGCTCAGTCGCGCAGCGTCAACGACGACTGGGGCTGGGCGATCCAGGGTTCGGTCGAAGTGAACCTGCCGATGATCGGCCCGAGCACCAAGGCCGCCTTGCAGGCTGCCTACGGCGACGGCGCCCTGTCCTACGTGGCGGGCAACTTCGTTCAGGTCGCCGGCACCAACATCGGCGCCGACGCCGTCTTCAATCCGAACGGCAACGTCGAGCGCACCACGGCCTGGGTCATCATGGGTGGCTTCACCCATAGCTTCACCCCGGCCTGGCAGTTCGACTTCAACGCCGGCTACGGCCAGGTGGACGGCTACGGCCGCCGCGACTACGACCAGCTCGAAATCGCGGGCAGCCTTCGCTGGAAGCCGGTTGCTGGCCTCCAGATCGGTCTCGCGGCGGAATATCGTGACGTGAACTTCTCGAGCGGCACCCAGTCTGCCTTCACGAACTCGACGACTGCCTTCACCCGCAACGGTGGCGGCAACAACTCGCGGGTCAAGGTGGTCAACCAGCTCGACGACGTGAACGCCTTCGTGCTCGGCCTCCGCGTCCAGCGCAACTTCTGATCGGATCTCCGATCAAGCCTTCGAGGCCCGGCGGGAAACCGCCGGGCCTTTTCTTTTGCCGGCATGGCCGTCGAGACGCCAGGCGGGCCAAGCAGACGATCGCCGCGTCGACGTGACGTCCACGGGCGGCCTCTCCGACCGCTTTCCGAAAGTGTCGCGCCGTCCAATCAGTTCGATAAAATATATATACAATACTATATGCTGTTATTTCAAGTTGTGACGGCTGCGACACAAGTTTGTGGCAAGGAACACCTGACGATATGCTGCACGAGATTTGATCTTTCCCTTACGGAAATGCTGCGTAACCTGAATGACGACAACGGGTTGAGGCATTGCCGAAACGGCGTGACCGATCCGAGACGTTCAGGAGCCGAAACACCATGTCCAGCCCGAAGCGCGTCGCGCTTTCCGCCGCCCTCGCCGCATCGATCCTCTTCCCCGTCGCTGCCGCCGAAGCCGCCGATCCGATCGGGCTCGTCAAGCGCCCCGCGCCGGTCGCAGTCGACTATGTGAAGGTGTGCGACGCCTATGGGGAAGGGTTCTTCTACATCCCGGGCGGCGAGACCTGCCTGAAGATCGGCGGATATGTCCGCGCCGAATACCGCGTCTTCAGCTGGGACAAGGACTTTGCCGCGGGCTATGGCGTCGACAACGGGACCGGCAAGCCGGAGTCCAACCGCTACACCTCTCGCGCCCGCGCCTCACTCACGCTCGATGCGCGCACGAACACCGAGTTCGGCCTGCTGCGGTCGTTCGCCGAAGTCCAGACGACGGTCGATAGCGGCAGTGGCACGCCGAGCATCACTTTGAACCGCGCCTTCGTGCAGTGGGGCGGCCTGACCGCCGGCCGCACGCAGAGCTTCTTCGATTTCTATACGGGTGATCACTATTCGTCCTATTTCGAGACGGCTCACTCGGACACGATCCTCAACCTCCTGGGCTACACCTTCAGCTTCAACAGCGCGCTCAGCGCGACCATCTCGATCGAAGACTCGACGACGGGCTCGGCGACGCGCCGTTGGACCTCGGGCGGAGCCCTCGTCGGCGGCTACGGCGGAAACAAGTATCCGGATATCGTCGGCGCTCTGAAGGCTACGGGCGGCTGGGGCAGCCTCCAGGTCATGGCCGCTGCGCATAATGTCCAGGGCATCCGGCAGGACTTCGTTGACGAGGCCACGAAGGTCGCATTCGTGGGTGGGAACAATGGCGACAAGTGGGGCTACGCGATCGGAGCGGGGGCGACCCTCAACGTGCCGATCTTCGGCGCGAGCGACGCCTGGTCCATTCAGGCGGTCTATTCGAAGGGCGCCGTCAGCTATGTTTCGCCTGACTGGTTCTTCGCAAACGACTACACGGCTGTCGCGCCGGCCCCGAGCGTGGACAAGATCCGCCTGACCGAGGCGTGGTCGGTGGCATCGGGTTACACGCACGGCTGGAACGACGCCTGGACCAGCGGCGTCACCGTGTCCTACGCCGAAATCGACCATAAAATCTTCGGAAAGGACTTGGACTACGGGCAATTCGATGCCGGCGTGAACCTCGTCTGGAGCGGGCCGTCGGGCCTCTCAGTCGGCGGCGAAATCGAATACAAGAACGTGGACTTCAAGGCCAAGGGCGACGGCTCGACGGACGCCTGGGTTGGCCTCGTCCGGATCGAACGGAAGTTCTGAACGCATAATCGATCCCCTGGACAGAGGCGGCCCGATGCTTCGCGCATCGGGCCGTTTCTTCGTGCGGGGCGTGGCCGGACCAGCTCGTGTCCCGCCAATCGGATCCCACCGAGCCGTCGGACACGGAGCCGGGGGACGGGCGGCTCCGATTTGACTTGCGGTTTCGCGATGCTCGGCGCATCGGGCCCCTTCTTCGATCGCGGCGGGTCGCGGATGCGTGCGTGACGTGTCGATGCGCTCCTGCCGGTCCGTGGGCCACCTGAGCCGAGAAACGGACGGCTCGGGACCTACTTGCGGCCTCCCGTGGCTCCCGGCATCGGCCGCTTCGTCATTCTGGGCAGACCCCAGATGAGCTCCTGTCATTCCGCTCCGGTCCTGTCGAGACGCTGGCTTCGGAGCCGAGGGACCGGCGGCTCGGCTCCCATCTGCGGTGAGCGGCGGATCGACCGGATAACTGTCCGGGATCCTGCCTCCCCGGGTTCCGATCTCGATCAGTCTGTCGTGGCGATCCTCGACACTCGACCCTCGGCATAGGCGGACAGCCGGCGCGAGGTGATTCGCCGCGCGTCTGCCCACCGGCGAATACGGTCGCGATGGGCCCGGACCGGCCCGGATCGACGAGCCGCCGCGTCGAGGCCAGCGCCCCATGTCGCGTTGATGGCGCCGCCTCGTCGACGGCTCCGGGTTGGTCGGAGGGCCTGATCGATCGTCACGATGCCGTAGCGCGCAAGGTGCGCGCGGCCGTCGCCTGCCCCGGCGCCCGGCCGGCGCCCGGGCACGCCGCCCTGCTGCCGGCCGAGGCTCATCCGCGACCCGGCAGCGGCCACCACCGGCCCAAAAATTCATCAGTGCGGCCAATGTTCTAGGCAAAACGTGGCAAAGCTTCGCCGGGAGTGTCGCTGCGTTGCAACAGGGTGCCTCGGACAACCATGCCGACGGGTCGGCGCGACGAAAAATCCTATGAGGAAAAGAATAGACGCATCAGAATATGTCTCAGCAAATCAGCGGGCCGGAGCCACTCCCGACACCGCCCTGGAGACAGACTGATGTTGAAGTCCTTGAGCCTGGCTGCCGGTTTCGCCGCGGTCGCCTCCCTCGCGCAAGCCGCCGATCTCGGCCGCCCCGCTCCCGCCGCGGTCGACTACGTGAAAGTCTGCGACGCCTACGGCGCGGGCTTCTTCTACATCCCCGGCGGCGAGACCTGCCTGAAGATCGCCGGCTATGTCCGCGCCGAGTGGCGCGTGTTCGATTTCGACAAGCGCTTCGCCGCCGTCTACGCGGACAACGGCACGGGCTCGCCGACCTCGAACAACTATCAGTCCCGCGCCCGCGCCACGATCAACCTCGATGCCCGGACGAACACCGAATTCGGCCTCCTGCGCAGCGCGGTCGAGGTCTACTTCACGGTCGACAGCAACTCCAACGGCACTCCGAACGTGACGCTGCAGAGCGCGATCATCCAGTGGGGTGGCCTGACCGCCGGCCGCACGCAGAGCTTCTTCGACTTCTACCTGGGCGACCACTACTCGTCCTACTTCGAAACCGCGCATTCGGACACGATCCTGAACGTGCTCGGCTACACGTTCAACTTCAACAGCGCCGTCAGCGCCACGATCTCGATCGAAGACTCGACCACCGGCTCCGCGACGCGCCGCTGGTCGACAGCCGACGGCGTGACCCCGGTCCCGGTCGGCGCCTATGGCGGCAACAAGTATCCGGACATCGTCGCCAACCTGAAGGGTTCCGGCGACTGGGGCTCCGCGCAGATCATGGCCGCCGCGCATAACGTGCAGGGCGTCAAGTCGGTCAACCCGAACGGCTTCGGCGGCACCCTGGTCGGCGGCAGCGACGGCGACAAGTGGGGCTACGCGATCGGCGCCGGCGCGACCATCAAGCTGCCAATGCTCGGCTCCGGCGACGCCTGGTCGATCCAGGCGGCCTATTCGGAAGGCGCGGTCAGCTATGTGTCGCCGGACTGGTTCTACGCCAACGACTACACGGCGCTGCGCGACAACCTGAACGGCGGCACCCGCGGCGGTTCGATCCGCCTGACCGAGGCCTGGTCGGTCGCCTCCGGCTTCACCCATGGCTGGAACGACGCCTGGAGCACGGGCGTGACGGTGTCCTATGCGGACATCGACCACAAGACGCTCGGCAACGCCTTCGACTACGGCCAGTTCGACGCCGGCGCCAATCTGGTCTGGAGCGGTCCGGCCGGCCTCTCGATCGGCGGCGAAATCGAATACAAGAACGTGGACTTCAAGGCCAAGAACGAAGGCTCGACCGACGCCTGGGTCGGCCTCGTCCGCATCGAACGGAAGTTCTGACCTCGCCTTACTGACCTGACCGAACTCTCGAGAACTGGCCCGGCCTCTGCGCCGGGCCTTTTTCGTTGCGCCGGGCGCATCGCTTCCTTGGCGGCGCCGGGCAGTCCGGGCGGCGCCGCCTAGGCGCGGCCCGCGTCGACGGCGGACAGGAAGGCGGCGACGCGGTCGAGGGTCGGGGCGTCGTCGAGGAGCGGTGCATGGGCTTCGTCGGGCACCACGTGGGTGGCGACGGTTCCGTGCCGCTCCGCCATGGCGGCGAGGGTCGCGTCGGAGAGTAGGTCGGAGAGCGCGCCGCGCAGGGCGAGGACGGGTCGCGCCGCGAGCGCGGCGAAAGGGGCCCAGAGGTCGATCGGGGGCGTCTCCGGCGTCAGCACCGCGAGGCCCGCCGCGAGCGCAGGATCGTAATCGCGTTCGGGCCGGCCGTCCCGGTCGCGGAAGGTGCGGCGCGCCATGCGGCGGATGCCGGCGTCGTCGAGGGCGGGGAAGGCGTCGCGCGCGGCCGCCCGGATCACGTCCTCCGCCACCGCCCAGCTCGTCGGCGCCAGGTCGCGCCCGACGATGCCCTTGATGCGCAGGAGCCCGCTCGTCTCGATCACCGGGCCGATGTCGTTCAGCACCGTGCCGGCGATCACGTCGGGGCGGGACGCCGCGATCACCATCGAGACAAGCCCGCCGCGCGACGTGCCGACGAGGATCGCCCGGCCGATGCCGAGCGCATCCAGGCCGGCGAGCACGTCGTCCGCCTCGACGAAGGGCGTGTAGCGGGCCGGCGACGGATCCCATGCGCTGTCGCCGCGCCCGCGCAGGTCGAAGCCGACCACCCGCCGCGCATCCGCGAATCGCGCCGCGAGCGGCTCGAAGTCGCGCACCGTCCGGGTCAGGCCCGGGAGGCAGACGAGTGGGGTGAGCGTGGAGGCCGGATCGCCGTGGTCGCGCGCGGCGAGGAGAAGGCCGTCGCGGGCGAAGTAGCGGACCGGGCGGTAGGCCGTGCCGTCCTGGTCGCGCCGCTCCGGACCGATCGCGGCGGTCGCCCGCCACGGCGGCGGGGCGCCGGTGCGCGCCGGCTCGGCGGCCGGGGAGGGCGCGGCCGTCGCGGGCGCGCCCGGTGGCGAGGGATCGGCGCTCAATTCTCGGCGGCTTGACGGCTGATCGCGCCGGTCACGGTGCCGATGCCGCGCGCCCCGACCCCGCGGCGGAGGTCCTGCGCGATCTGCAGTTCGCGGCCTTCGAGCCGGTAGCGATAGACCTGCAGGTTCTCGAGCACGCGATGCACATAGTTGCGGGTTTCGGAGAACGGGATCCGTTCCATCCAGTCGATCGGGTCGATGGCAGGGTCGCGCGGGTCGCCATAGGCCTGCACCCAGTCGCGGATGCGGCCGGGGCCGGCATTGTAGCCGGCGATCGCCATCACGTAGTTGCCGTCGTAGTTGGAGACGAGATTCGCCACATAGGCGGTGCCGAGCCGCACATTGTAACGGACGTCGTTGCGCCAGGCGTTCACGTCATACGGGATGCCGAGCTTCTTGGCGGCCTCGCGCCCGGTCACGGGCATGACCTGGAAGATGCCGGTGGCGCCGGCCGAGCTCACGATCGCCTGGTTGAACTCGCTTTCCTGGCGGGTGATGCCGAAGGCGAGCGCCTTCTCCAGTTCCCCGGTGTCGATGTCGGAGGGCAGCCCCTTCAGCGGGAAGGCGAGCACCTCCATGTCGAGGCCGCGCTGCGAGGCGGCCTTGCCGGCCATGACGGCGTAGTTCACCCAGCCGGCGCGCTCGGCCATGTCGATCAGCACCGCGACCTGGCCGGGGGTCGGCAGCGTCTCGGCCATGTGCTTGAAGAAGCTCGCGGCGAGGTCCTTGCGGCCGAGCCGGATCAGTTTGCCAAGCGCCGCGAAGCGGTCGTCGCGCTCCACCGCGGCCTTGTCGGCCTCGCTCGGGACGACCGTGCGGTTGAGGCCGAGATTGTCCATGCCGAGCTTGGCGCGCGCCATCTGGCCGTAGAAGGTGAAGCCGAATTCGGCCGCCCGGGCGTAATAGTCGCGCGCGGTGCCGCCGCCGCCGGCTTCCGAGGCGCGGCCCATCCAGTAGAAGGCGCGGGCACGCGTCACCGGCTTCGTGGAGTCCTCGGCGACGCGGGCAAACCATTTGAGGCCCGTCGGCGCGTCGTTGAGGAAGCGCAGCGCGTACCAGCCGGCGTGGAAGTCGGCCTCCGCCTGGTTCGCCGAGGTCGAGCCGAGATGGCCGGCGACGATGTTGTAGGCGGTGCGGGCGTCGCCCATGTCGAGGAGCTTGCGCGAGACGATGCGCTTCTCCTCCCACCACTCGTCCGGCACGACCATGACGCGCGGATCCTTCGGCGCCTTGATCAGGAGCTCGGCCGCCTCCTGCCACTTCTCGCCGCGCCGGGCCCATTGGGCGCGGCCGAACAGGTAGGCAGGGTCCGACTTCAGGCTCGCGGGCACCTCGTCGAGCAGCTTGCCGGCATTCGGCTGCTTCTTCTCGATGGCGACGCGGGCGGCGGCGAGCTTCTGGTAGTCGGGACTGAGCCGCTTGGCGATCTGCACCGCCGCGGCGGTGCGCTCCTTCAGGAGCATCAGGTCGAGCCGCGCCTTGTGGTCGGCGGGCGTCAGCATGGAGCCGAATTCGGAGAGGATCTTCGCCTCGTCCTGGTCGGAGAGCTTTTCGTCGAGCCAGGCGGCGCGGATGTGCCTCGCCGCCTCGGCGCCCTTGCCGGTCGCGGCGAGCGCGCGGGCGAGCATCATGCGGCCGCGGTTGGAATAGGGCCGGCTGCCCTGGAACGCCTGGATGACCAGGTCGGGGGAGGGATTCTCGCGCTCGAGCGCGTTCTCGGCGCGGCGGCGGAACGTCTCCGGATCGGGCCAGTGGGGGTTGGAGATGGCGAAGCGGGTGATGAACTGGGAGGAGAGATCGGGCGTGCCGAGGCGGATCAACAGCCAGTCGGCGAGCTTCGCCTCCACCGGATCGAGCGAGGAGCGCATCTCCGCGACGCCGCGGCTGTCGCCCTTGTTCGCCGCCTCGATCGCCTTGGCGAGCGTCGCGTCGTCGCCAAGGGCCGGAGCCGCCAGGAAAAGCGCTCCGGTCAGGAAGGCCGACGCCATCGAGCGGCGCGCGATCCGTGCCATCATCCATCCACTCCTCGAACCCGTCGTCCGCAATGCCGGCCCGGCCCACCACCCACGACCATCGGCGAGGAGGGTGAACAAATCCTTGCTTGCAGTGCGGAAGGCTCCCCGTATTGGGCGCGTTCCCCGACGTCCGGTCCCCGGTCGACCGCCCAAATAGGGATTGCGAATTCCCCTTTTCGACGACTGACGCTATTGTCCCAGACCTCGCTTTCGTCCAAAACCGCGACGGAATCATGGCCGGTGCCGTGGCGGCCGTCATTCAAGACGTGAATGCGACAATAATATCCGAGGCTTGTCCGTACCGGATTGCGGCAATCCCCGGTCCGACGGGCCGGGCGGCCGAATAAGGGAAGACCATGTTCATGTTCAAGGGCTCCATCCCCGCGCTCGTCACGCCGTTCCGGGACGGCTCGGTGGACACCAACGCACTCGAGTCATTGGTCGATTGGCAGATCCGCGAGGGCAGCCACGGGCTCGTTCCGTGCGGCACGACGGGCGAGAGCCCGACCCTCAGCCATGACGAGCACAAGAAGGTCGTCGAAATCGCCATCCGCACCGCCGCCGGCCGCGTGCCGGTGATCGCCGGGGCGGGGTCGAACAACACGGCCGAGGCGATCGACCTCGCCCGCCATGCGGAGAAGGCGGGCGCGCAGGGGCTGCTCGTCGTGGCGCCCTACTACAACAAGCCGAGCCAGGAAGGCCTCTACCAGCACTTCAAGGCGATCGACGCCGCGGTGGGGATCCCGATCATCGTCTACAACATCCCGCCGCGCAGCGTGGTGGACATCTCGGTCGACACGCTCGCCCGCATCAAGCGCGACACGAAGAACGTGATCGGGGTGAAGGACGCCACGATGAACCTCAACCGGCCGTCGCTCGAGCGCATGGCGATCGGCCCGGACTGGCTGATGCTGAGCGGCGAGGACGGCACGGCGCTCGGCTACATGGCGCATGGCGGCGCGGGCTGCATCTCGGTCACGGCGAATGTGGCGCCGAAGCTCTGCTCCGAGTTCCAGGCCGCGTGCCTGCGCGGCGACTACAAGACGGCGCTCGCCTATCAGGACCGCTTGATGCCGCTGCACCGCGCGCTCTTCTTGGAACCGAACCCGGGCGGCCCCAAATATGCCCTCTCGGTCCTCGGCAAGCTGAAGGACGAGCTGCGCCTGCCGCTCGTCTCCGTCTCGGCTGGGGTCCGGACCGAGATCGAGGCGGCCATGCGCCATGCCGGCCTGCTGAACTGAGCGCGAAAAGCACAAGGAATCCGCCCTGATGGCCGCCGAAAAGGGTGGCGGACGACGTCCCGCCGCCGAGAACCGCAAGGCCCGCTATTCCTACGAGATCCTCGACACCTACGAGGCGGGAATTCAGCTGGAAGGCACCGAGGTGAAGTCGCTGCGCGGCGGCAAGTCCAACATCACGGACAGCTACGCGGCCGCCCATGACGGCGACCTCTTCCTCTACAACGCCTATATCCCGGAATATCTGCAGGCGAACCGGTTCAACCACGAGACCCGCCGGCCGCGCCGGCTGCTGCTGCACCGGCGCGAGATCGACAAGCTCTCGGCTTCGGTGGAGCGCGAGGGGCTGACGCTCGTCCCGCTCGAGATCTTCTTCAACGACCGTGGCCGCGCCAAGGTGAAGCTCGCGCTCGGCCGCGGCAAGAAGGAACACGACAAGCGGCAGACCGAGAAGGAACGCGACTGGAACCGCGAGAAGCAGCGGCTGATGAAGGTCCGGGACTGAGCGCCGCGGGCGCGGCTTCCGCGCGAGCCCGGCGGCACCTCTGTCGCGACCTTCGGGGTGCGCGCCCGACGCTCACCCCTCCGCCGCGCGGATCCCCTCGAACACGGCCTGGAACATCGCTTCGGTGAGGACGCCCGTGTTCGTGTTGTAGCGGGAGCAGTGGTAGCTGTCGTGGAGCGTGAGGCCGTCCGCGAGGCGGTGCCGCGCGCCATGGGCGAAGGGGAGGCGGCTCGCCGGCAGGCCGAAGGCGCGCGCCACGCTGTCGTGGGCGATGCGGCCGAGCACCAGGATATGGGCCGCGCGCGGATGCGCCGCGATCGCCGCGGTGAGGAACGGGCGGCAATTGCCGATCTCGGCCGGGGTCGGCTTGTTTTCCGGCGGCACGCAGCGCACCGCATTGACGATCGCCGCGCCGTGGAGCGTCAGGCCGTCGTCCGGCCGGGCGAGATAGGGGCCGGTCGCCCAGCCGAAGGCGATCAGGGTGCGGAAGAGGAGGTCGCCGGCATAGTCGCCCGTGAAGGGGCGCCCGGTGCGGTTCGCGCCCTTCAGCCCCGGTGCGAGCCCGACCACGAGGAGCCGAGCTTCCGGATCGCCGAACACGGGAACCGGCGCATTGAACCAGCCCGGCTCGCGCTCCGCCCATTCCTGCCGCATGGCGGCGAGGCGCGGGCAGATCGGACAGTCGCGCGGCGGGTTCACGGCGGTGGCGGGAGCGGTCTGGTCGGCCGGCGAAGGCATGAATCGGATGTCCCTCGGCGCGCGTCAGGACCAGCGCGGGGCGCCGGTCGGGCGATTTGGAAGCGTGGCTTTTTTCCGGCGGCGTTGCCGAAACGGCGCAGCTTCAGCCATGCATTTCGGCGGATTTGGAGCGCGGCTACACGTCCTGCGGGCGCGGCGGATCTGCCGCGACCTCAAACGTCGTCGAACTCGTCCTCGAAATCCTGCGTCTGCTGGCGCCGCTGGGCTTCGCGCTCGGCCATCCGTGCCGCCCGTTCGGCGGGATCGCGGCCGATCCGGCTCTGCAGGCCGGCCAGTTCGACGAAGTGATCGGCCTGGCGTCGCAAGTCGTCGGCGATCATCGGCGGCTGGGTCTGAAGTGTCGAGACGACCGATACTTTCTTGCCCTTGCGCTGAATCGCCTCGACAAGACGTCGAAAGTCGCCATCGCCCGAGAACAGCACAAGATGATCGATGCTGTCCGCGATCTCCATCGCGTCGACCGCCAGTTCGATATCCATATTGGCCTTGATCTTGCGGCGACCGGTCGAGTCGTAGAACTCTTTGGTCGGCTTGGTCACGACCTTATAGCCGTTGTAGTCGAGCCAATCGATGAGCGGACGGATCGAAGAATACTCCTGATCCTCGATCAATGCGGTGTAATAGAAGGCCCGCAGAAGATAGCCCTTCGACTGAAATTCTTGAAGCAGCCGCTTGTAGTCGATGTCGAAGCCCAGGGACTTCGAGGTCGCATATAAATTTGCTCCGTCAATGAAGAGCGCAATCTTCTCTCTCGTGTCAAACATGCCAATTCTTCTTCATTTTGTGTTGCTGAAGTCAAGACTCAGTACGGCCCGTTGTTGATCGCTTTCACGATTACGCAAGTGTCGGGGCCACCACCCGAAGGACCGCGATACCGTACCGGCTCTACACCACTGATTCAGATCATAACGTCCAGTCTAAGCGAAAGCCAGTTTGTTAAAAGTGCAGCCGCCGACTGTCCTTTGGTCAGGGGGCCCGCGACAATGCTCCCGGCAAAGCTCGCTGACGCCAATGTTGCATTTCCTCGGCGCCGGCCTTATGTGTTCGGCCCAATCCCAGGAGATTTCAGCAATGGCGCGTGTAACCGTCGAGGATTGCATCGACAAGGTCGAAAACCGGTTCGAACTGGTCCTGCTCGCCAGTCATCGGGCCCGCATGATTTCGTCCGGGTCGCAGATCACCATCGACCGTGACAACGACAAGAACCCCGTGGTCGCGCTGCGCGAGATCGCCGAGGAGAAGATCATCCCCGAGGACCTGAAGGAGGAATTCATCCATTCCCTCCAGAAGTTCGTCGAGGTCGACGAGCCCGAGCCGGAGGCCGTCCCGCTGATCGCCGCCTCGAGCGACGACGACAGCGAGATCACCTTCGACCGCATCTCCGAGGAGGAGCTGCTCAAGGGCCTCGAAGGTCTCGTGCCGCCCGACAAGGAGGAGGAGGAGTGACGTCCGACGCCGCCCTCGCGGGTGGCGCGGGAAGCCGCTCCGGCCTCCAATTTCAGCGATGACGATCGTTCGGGCGGGACTGTGTCCCGCCTTTCGCGTTCCGGCGGCCGCGATCGCCCGGGACCGAATCGGGCGGACGTCGACGACCGCGTCGTTCCTCATGTGGTGTGTGGCGGCCGGCCTTCCAGCTTGGCGCTTCGCCTGACGGCGCTTTTCCGGAGCCGCCCGGATGGCGAATGCGCGCCATGCCGGGCCTTGCCGCAATTCCGCCCTTCCCCAGCCCGTGACAGAGGCGCTACCGTCGCGGCCGGGCCGGACCGCGGCCGGGCTCCCCTACCGGGACCGGTCGCAGCCGCGAGAACACGGACATGATGCGGCAGTACGACCTCGTCGAGAAGGTCAAGCGCTACAACCCCAATGCCGACGAAGCCTTGCTCGACAAGGCTTACGTGTACGGCATGATGAAGCACGGCAGCCAGAAGCGGGCGTCGGGCGATCCCTATTTCTCGCATCCCCTCGAAGTCGCGGCGATCCTGACCGACCTCCGGCTCGACGACGCCTCCATCGCGGTCGCGCTCCTGCACGACACGATCGAGGACACCGATGCGACCCGCGGCGACATCGACGCCAAGTTCGGCGAGGAGATCGGCAGCCTGGTCGAGAGCCTGACCAAGCTGAAGCGGCTCGACTTCGTCTACAAGCGCACCGAGCAGGCGGAGAATTTCAGACGCCTCCTGCTCGCCGTCTCCGACGACGTGCGCGTGCTGATCGTCAAGCTCGCCGACCGGCTCCACAACATGCGCACGCTCCACTACGTGCCCGAGGCGAAGCGTTTCCGCATCGCCGAGGAGACGATGGAGATCTATGCCCCGCTCGCCGGCCGGATCGGCATGCAGGGCTTCCGCGAGGAGCTCGAGGACCTCGCCTTCAAGGTGCTGAACCCGGACGCGCATGCGACGATCAGCGCCCGGCTCGCCTCGCTCAAGGAGGAGAACCTCGACCTCACCCGGGTGATCGAGGAGGCGCTCACCGAGAAGCTGATGGCGAGCGACATCAAGGCGACGGTGAAGGGCCGGCAGAAGCGGCCCTATTCGATCTTCGTGAAGATGCAGCGGAAAGGCGTCTCCTTCGAGCAGCTCTCCGACATCTATGGCTTCCGCGTGATCGTGCCGACGCTGGCGGATTGCTACCGCACGCTCGGGATCGTGCACACCACCTGGTCGGTCGTGCCCGGGCGCTTCAAGGACTACATCTCGACGCCGAAGCAGAACGACTACCGCTCGATCCACACGACCGTGGTGGGGCCGGGCCGGCAGCGCGTCGAGCTGCAGATCCGCACCGAGGAGATGCACCGCTTCGCCGAATACGGCATCGCCGCCCACGCCCTCTACAAGGACGGCGACCGCATCGCCGGCGGGCGCAACATCGCGCGTCTCTCCGGCACGTCGGGCGCCTATGCCTGGCTGCGCGAGACGATCGAGCGGCTGAACGACCCGAACCTCAATCCCGAGGAATTCCTCGAGAACACCAAGCTCGAACTGTTCCACGACCAGGTGTTCTGCTTCACCCCGAAGGGCAAGATCATCGCCCTGCCGCGCGGGGCGACGCCGATCGACTTCGCCTATGCGGTGCATACCGACGTCGGCAACACCTGCGTGGGCGCCAAGATCAACGGCCGCATCATGCCGCTCATGACCGAGCTCGTGAACGGCGACGAGGTGGAGATCATCCGCTCCAAGGCGCAGATCCCGCCGCCCGCCTGGGAGCACATCGCGGTCACCGGCAAGGCGCGCGCGGCGATCCGGCGTGCCACCCGCGAGGCGGTCAGGAAGCAGTTCGGCGGGCTCGGCCGGCAGATCCTGCAGCGCGCCTTCGACCGCGCCGGCAAGACCTTCGCCGACACGCTGCTCGACGGCGCCTTCCACCGGCTCGGCCTCTCGTCTTTCCCCGACCTCTTGGCGGCGGTCGGGCGCGGCGAGGTGACCTCCGAGGCGGTGCTGAAGGCGGTCTATCCGGACTACCAGGACGAGCGCGCGGCCGCCACGGCGCGGGCCGGGGGCGGGGAGGGCTGGTTCGGCTTCGGCCTCGGCACAGGGCGGACCATGAAGTTCCGCGTTCCGGGTGCGCCGAAGGGCAAGGACGACGAACGCTCGATCCCGATCCGCGGCCTTTCCGGCGACCTGCCGGTCCGCTTCGCCCCGGATGGCGGCGCCGTGCCGGGCGACCGCATCGTCGGCATCCTGACGCCGGGCGAGGGCGTGACGATCTTCCCGATCCAGTCGCCGCTCCTCAAGGAATACGACGACCAGCCGGACCGCTGGCTCGACGTGCGCTGGGACATCGACCCGGACGATCCCGTCCGCTTCCCGGCGCGCATCGCGCTCACCTCGCTGAACGAGCCGGGCTCGCTCGCGCAGATCGCCCAGGTGATCGCGGACAACGACGGCAACATCGACAACATCCGCATGATCGGCAAGGGCGGGGACTTCCACGAGATCCAGATCGACCTGGAAGTGTGGGACCTGAAGCACCTGTCGCGCATCATCAACCAGCTGCGCACCAAGCCGATCATTTCGAGCGTGGAGCGGGTGAACGGGTGAGGCGGTCTCGATTCGCGAATCTGAGCCGTTCCTTTTCGTCCGGATCGCTACGATCCGGACGGGACGGGCCCTGGCCCGCGCCGCTCCGGTTCCCCCGAAGGCCAACCTCCTCTATGAAGCGTCGCCTCCCGGAGAACCGCCATGACCCGCGACGAAGTGCTCGACGTCTTCCGCTCCTGCGGCGCCATCCTGGAGGGACATTTCATCCTCTCCTCGGGCCGTCGCTCGCCCGTCTTCATCCAGAAGGCGAGGGTGTTCATGTATCCCGAGAAGACCGAGATCGTGTGCCGGGCGCTCGCCGAGAAGGTGCGCGCCGCGGGGCTCGGCCGGATCGACCTGGTCGTGTCGCCCGCCATGGGCGGCATCGTGCCCGGCTACGAGATGGGCCGGCAGCTCGGCCTCCCCGCGCTGTGGGTCGAGCGGGAGAACGGCCGCATGCAGCTGAAGCGCTTCGAGATGCCGGCGGGCGCGCGCGTGCTCGTGGTCGAGGACATCGTGACGACCGGCCTTTCCAGCCGCGAGACGATCGAGGCGCTGACCGCCGCCGGCGCCGAGGTGGTGGCCTGCGCCTGCCTGATCGACCGCTCGGACGGCGAGGCCGATGTGGGCGTGCCGCTCGTGGCGCTCGCCGGCTACAAGGTGCCGGACTATCCCGCCGACGCCCTGCCGCCGGAACTCGCGGCACTGCCGGCGGTGAAACCGGGCAGCCGCCAGCCCGCCTGACGCTTGGGCAAGGATCACGCTTCGGTGATGCGACCGGACGCTTGGTCGGCTTTGCCGGGCGCCGCCCCGGATCGGGCGGCCGAAGGTGCCGGTAACCGCCGGCTCGCGCCGGCACGCGCAGGTCGCGCCGGGCGCTACCCTGGGTACGCGAGCCTTGACGGGATCGCGCGCCGACCGTTACCTATCCTCAACTCGAAATGTGTTCGAGCGCGTTGCGGACTGCTCCGGCGGGAAGCGACGAGCAGGGCCTTTCAGCGGGCGCGCGTACCGGCGCCAAAACTACGGATTGTTGCCGCAAGCGTCTCGGTCCACTGTCTCGCTTGCGTGTGGACGACGTCGGGTACGGATCACGGCGCATGCTGAGCGTTCATGACCTCGACAGCTGGGAGGCCGACGAACGCGATGCGCTCGCCGCCGCGCTGCTGGCGCATCCCTGCGACTGTCCTTGCGGGCGCATGCCGCGCCTTCGCCGTCAGCATCCCCGGCTTGCCGTCGAGTACGACAGGCTGTGCCGCGGCGGTCGTCCGCGTTTCGACGACCTCGTGAGCCTGCGTCTTCATCTGCTTGTTCCCGCCTGCCTTTCCTCGCTCGCCTGACCCGCCCACGACCATGACAAACCCGACACCCCTCCAGGTCTCCGCCCTGCGCGCCTCCCTCTCGATCGGCCTGAAGTCCTTTCGCAAGGGATATGCGCCGGACCGCGCCGGACCGTTCTACACCGCCGCGACGATCCGAGCGCTCGAACGCCAGGGGCTCCTGCGCATGACGGCCACCGGTCAGCGCGCGGTCGCGACCGACAAGGGCAGCGCGCTCTGCGCGTTGATCGACGACGTCTCGGATCTGCGCCGCGCCGTGGAGGCGCGCCGGGCCGACGGCGCCTCTTCCCACGCCGACGGCAGCCATGCGACGATGCGGGATGTCATCGTTCCCGACCGGGGCACCGGCCCTGATCTCTGACAAGGCCTTGCGGTTCAAGGCGAGACTCATACCGCGCATGGGTTGGCGGCGTGCGCTCGGCGTGCATTGGAACCGCCTTCTCCGGCTGCCGGGCACGGCGCACAGGGTCGCGTTCGGCGCCGCGATCGGCGTCTTCGTCAGCTTCCTGCCGCTGATCGGCCTGCGCTTCATCATCTCGGCCGCTACGTCGGTCACGCTGCGGGCGAGCGTGGTGGCGAGCCTGATCGGCACGCAATTCGGCAATCCGCTGGTCTATCCGGCGCTGTTCATGGCCTGCCTGGAGATCGGCTGCCTCCTCACCGGCGCCAAGGCGCGGGTTACGGTGTTCGAGGAGTGGGGCGACCTCGTCGTTCCGGCCGCGCTCGGCCTCGGCCTCGTCGGCGCCGCGACCTCGGCGATCGTCTACGCGGTGGTGCGCAAGGCGGTCGCCCGCCAGCAGGAGCGGCGGCGGCGGCGCTTCGCCGAGACCCGCGCGGCGCGCATGGCCGCCTGACGCCTTGACATATCTTCGACATATCTTCTGTCACGCGCCGGCGACGCCGGCGAGGAGGAGCGATGATCATCGGCATTGGTTCGGACCTGATCGATATCCGGCGCATCGAGAAGACGCTCGCCCGGTTCGGCGAACGCTTCACCCATCGGGTGTTCACCGAGCTCGAACGCGCCAAGTCGGACCGGCGGGAGGCGCGCGCCGCCTCCTATGCCAAGCGCTTCGCCGCAAAGGAGGCCTGTTCCAAGGCGCTCGGCACCGGCATCCGCATGGGCGTCGCCTGGCGCGAGATGGGCGTGGTGAACCTGCCCTCCGGCAAGCCGACCCTCGCGCTCCTCGGCAGCGCCGCCGAGCGGCTGGCGGCGCTGACGCCGCCCGGCTTCGAGGCGCGCATCGACCTCACCATGACGGACGATTTCCCGCTCGCGCAGGCCTTCGTGATCATCTCGGCGGTGCCGGAAGGCTGGCCGCGCGCGGGATCGTGATGGGCGCCGCCGGACCGGCGCCGCGGCGCGGCCGCAATGGCCATCCTGTCGATGCCCCGACGCGCGCGCGGCGGGGCGGCCGGGGTCGCCGAGCCCGCTCCGGCCAGCGGCGGAGCGGGATCAATGGGGCGCGGTCCATTGCGGGCGCGGCTGCGACGGGTTAAGACCGCCACTCCGATCGAGGGTTCAGAAGGCGCATGAGCGTGAGCACGACCGAAAAGGAACAGCAGGGCGGCGGCATCGGCGAAACCTTGAAGGTCGTCGTCCATGCTCTCATTCTGGCGATGCTGGTGCGCACGTTTCTCTTCCAGCCGTTCAATATTCCGTCGGGATCGATGAAGGATACGCTGCTGATCGGCGACTATCTGTTCGTCTCGAAGTTTTCCTACGGCTACAGCCGCTATTCGCTGCCCTATGGCGGCTCGATCAACTGGAATGGCCGGGTCTGGGCGGCCGAGCCGAAGCGCGGCGACGTGGTCGTGTTCAAGCTGCCGACCGACGGCACCACGGACTACATCAAGCGCGTGATCGGTTTGCCGGGCGACCGCATCCAGATGAAGCGCGGCATCCTGCATATCAACGGCGAGGCCGTGCCGCGCAAGCCGGACGGTGAATTCGTCGAGCAGGGTCCGTTCGGCGGCCCGGTCCGCGCCAAGCGCTACATCGAGACGCTGCCGAACGGCGTCTCCTACCATGTGCTGAAGCAGTCGGACGAGGGCGCGGCCAACGACACGCAGGAATATGTCGTGCCGGCCGGGCACTTCTTCATGATGGGCGACAACCGCGACAATTCGCAGGACAGCCGCTTCCTCTCCGCGGTCGGCTACGTGCCCTTCGACAACCTGATCGGGCGCGCGCAGATCATCTTCTTCTCGATCGAGGAAGGCCAGTCGGCCTGGCAGATCTGGACCTGGCCCTGGTCGCTGCGCTGGAACCGGTTGCTCGGCTGGATCTGATGCCGGCCGCTCCGCTCGGGCTCGACCAGGTCGAGGCGCGTCTCGGCTACCGCTTCGCGAATCGCGCCTTGCTCGAACGGGCGCTCACCCATACCAGCGTCACCTCCAAGCCGGCGGCGAGCTACCAGCGCCTGGAATTTTTGGGCGACCGGGTGCTCGCGCTGGCGGTCGCCGGCATGGCCTATGAGGGCTTCCCGCAGGCCGACGAGGGCGAGCTGGCGCGCCGGCTCAATGCACTCGTCAAGCGCGAGACCTGCGCGGAGATCGGCCGCCGCCTCGGTTTCGGCGAGGCGGTGCGGCTCGGCGCCGGCGAGGCGAGCACAGGCGGGCGCAACCGCAGCGCCATTCTGGGCGACGTGACCGAAGCGGTGATCGCGGCGATCTATCTGGACGGGGGATACGCGCCCGCCGCCGCCTTCGTGGAGCGCCACTGGCGCGACCTGATGCTCGCCGCGCGCGGGCCGTTGCGCGACGCCAAGACCACCTTGCAGGAATGGGCGCAGGGCCGCGGCCTGCCCGCGCCCGTCTACCGCGAGACCGCGCGGACGGGGCCCGACCACGATCCCGAATTCACCATCGCGGTGGAGATCCAGGGCCTCGACGACGCGGAAGGGCGCGGCCGCTCCAAGCGCGAGGCGGAACAGAACGCCGCCGCCGCCGCGCTGAAGCGGGAAAAGCTCTGGACACCCGAGCAGGAGTGATTCGTCCGCCGGATCCGCGCGGGCCGGATTGATCCGCGCGGCCGCCGGCATTCCTGTATGCTGGGAGAGGCTGCGTGCCGGGACGAGCCCGGCGCCGAAGAGGATATCGATGCTTCCCGACGAGACCGACGATGCCGGCGGCGACTCCGCGCCGAGCCCCGCTCCCGCGCCACGCCCCGCGACCGACCGCCGCACCGGCACGGCGCCGCCCGGCGAGCCGACGCGGGCGGGCTTCGTCGCGTTGATCGGCGCGCCCAACGCCGGCAAGTCGACGCTGCTCAACCAGCTCGTCGGCTCCAAGGTGGCGATCGTGACGCACAAGGTGCAGACGACGCGCAACCTCATCCGCGGCATCGCCATGGCCGGGCGCGCGCAGGTGATCTTCGTCGACACGCCCGGCATCTTCAAGCCGCGCCGCCGGCTCGACCGGGCCATGGTGTCGAGCGCCTGGGGCGGCGCGTCGGACGCCGACCTGGTCGCCTTCCTGATCGACGCCAAGAAAGGGCTCGACGACGCGGCGCTCGCCGTGATCGAGAAGCTGGCGGACCTGAAGCACCGCAAGGTGCTGATCCTCAACAAGATCGACCTCGTGAAGCGGGACACGCTCCTGGCGCTCGCGGCGTCCGCCAATGCGCGCGTCCCCTTCGAGGCGACCTTCATGGTCTCCGCGCTCGACGGCAGCGGCGTCGCCGACGTGCTCGCCTTCTTCGGCGCCGCCGTGCCGGCCGGGCCATGGCTCTACCCGGAGGACCAGATCTCCGACCTGCCGCTCCGCCAGCTCGCCGCCGAGATCACCCGCGAGAAGGTCTTTCTCCGGCTGCACGACGAACTCCCTTACGAGTCGACCGTGGAGACCGAGCAGTGGAAGGAACAAAAGAACGGCTCGGTCCGCATAGAGCAGACCATCTATGTGGCGCGCGAAAGCCAGAAGCGGATCGTGCTCGGGGAGGGCGGCCAGACCATCAAGGCGATCTCCATGGCGGCCCGCAAGGACATCACCGAGATTGCCGAGAAGCCGGTTCACCTCTTTCTGTTCGTCAAGGTCAGGGAAAACTGGTCTGACGATCCTGAACGCTACCGCGAACTCGGTCTCGAATTTCCTCGCGGATGATGAATACGACACCGTGACGCCCTCGTCTTGCTTGACCGGTGCCGGTGCGCCGGAGTAACCGGACCGGATCGACCCTGACCGGTCCCTAAAGTCCGATGAGAATCATGGCGCCGAGCATTCTCTTCGTTCACAACAATTTCCCCGGCCAGTTCGGCTTCCTCGCCGAGGCCTGGAAGGCGCGCGGCGCCAATGTGGCGGCGATCGGGCAGTCGACCGCGGCCGGCATCCGCGGCGTTCCGATCGTGCGCTGGAAGAACGCGCGCGGCTCGACGCCCAATCTCTTCAAGATCGCGACCCGCGCCGAGGCGGACCTGATCCGGGCCGAGGCGGCCGCCCATGCGGCCATGGCGCTGCGCCAGACCGGGTTCTCGCCCGACCTGATGGTCGGCCATCCCGGCTGGGGCGAGACGACCCTGCTCGGCGAGGTCTTTCCGACCGCGCGGCGGATCGAATATGCCGAATTCTACTATCGCTTCGAGGGCGGCGACGTGGGCTTCGATCCCGAATTCGGCATGCCGAGCGAGGAGGACCGGTTCCGCATCCACGCCAAGAACGCCACCATGGCGCTCTCCTACGCCGAGGCCGACCGCATCGTCGCGCCGAGCCACTACCAGGCCGACATGCTGCCGGGCTCGCTCCGGGCGGTGACCTCGGTCATCCACGAAGGCATCGACGTCGACGCCATCAAGCCCGATCCGGATGCGCGCTTCACCTTGCCGGACGGGCGCGTGCTCGACCGGTCGAAGCCGGTCGTCACCTTCATCAACCGCCGCTTCGAACCCTTACGCGGCTGCCACGTCTTCTTCCGCGCGCTGCCGGCGCTGCTCGACGCGGTGCCGGACTGCGACGTGGTGCTGATCGGCAGCGATTCCGTCGGCGGCTACGGCCTGCCGCCGCCGCAGGGGCGCACCTGGAAGGACGTGTTCCTCGACGAGATCCGCGACCGGGTCGATCTGTCGCGCCTGCATTTCACCGGCCGCCTGCCGCACGACCAGATGCTCAAGGCGGTATCGGTCGGCCGCGCCCATGTCTATCTCACCTATCCCTTCGTGCCGTCCTGGTCGATGTTCGAGGCGCTCTCGCTCGGCGCCGTGCTGATCGCCTCCGACACCACGCCGGTGCGGGAGGTGGTGAAGCACGGCGACAACGGCACCCTGGTCGACTTCTTCGACACCGCCGGCCTCTCCAAGGCGATGATCGAGGCTTGCCTCCGGCCGGCCGACCACGAGGCGTTCCGCCGGCGCGCACGGGCCTCGATCGTCAAGCGCTACGACCAGGCGCGCCGCTGCCGCCCGGCCTGGATGGCGGAGATCGAGGCCATGCTGGCGCTCGGCCGGCGCCGCTGAGCCGCTCGGCGCCGCCGCGTTCAGTTGCCGGTTTCCTTGCCGCCGCCGCCCGTCTAGAACAGCGGTCATGCACTGGAGCGACGACGCGATCGTCCTGGCGACCCGCCGGCACGGCGAATCGAGCCTGATGGTCGAGGCCATGACCCGCCTGCACGGGCGCCATCTCGGCATCGTGAAGGGCGGGCGGTCGCGCGCCCATGCGGCGACGCTGCAGCCGGGCAACAGCCTCGCCGTCACCTGGCGCGCGCGCCTCGACGAGCATCTCGGCAATTTCTCGGTGGAGCCGACCGCGCTCCGGGCGGCCGACCTGATGGCGAGCCCGGCCGCGCTGCATGCCCTGCAGACGATCGCCGCGCATCTGCGCCTCCTGCCGGAGCGCGACCCGCATCCGGAGCTCTACGAGGCGCTCGAGGCGGTCGCCGACCACTTGAGTGATCTGCGGCTCGCGGCCGAACTGGTGATCCGCTTCGAACTCATGATGCTGTCGGCGCTCGGCGTCGGGCTCGACTTCTCGGTCTGCGCCATGACCGGGGCGACGGAGGACCTCGCCTGGGTCAGCCCGCGCACCGGCCGGGCCGCGACGCGGAGCGCCGGCGCGCCGCATGCCGCCGTGCTCCTGCCGCTGCCGGGCTTCCTGCTCGACAGCCGCATCGGCGCCTCCGCTCCGTCGGCCGCCGACCTCGTCGCCGGGTTCCGGCTCACCGGCCACTTCCTCGACCGCCAGGTCTGGACGCCGCGCGCGCTCGAGCCGCCCGTGACGCGCGAGGCGCTCGTGGCTTCGCTGGAACGCTAGGACGGAAAACGGGCACATCCCGGCCGCCGGGCGCGTCGCGACGAAACGCGACCTTGCCGGTCGCCTTCGTCGGGGCTAGTGAGAACACATGGGAAACAGGGTGATTCCGCCGGGTGGCGGCGACGGTGACGACGAGGGTGGCGGCGGCGGCGTGCTGCCGATCAACCTCAAGGATGCGCTGGAAGAGCGCTACCTCGCCTATGCGCTCTCGACCATCATGCACCGTGCCCTGCCGGATGTGCGCGACGGGCTGAAGCCGGTGCATCGCCGGCTCCTCTATGCGATGCGGGTGCTCCGCCTCGATCCCGGCTCGGCCTTCAAGAAATGCGCGCGCGTCGTCGGCGACGTGATCGGCAAGTTCCATCCGCACGGCGACCAGTCCGTCTACGACGCGATGGTGCGCCTCGCGCAGGACTTCGCGCAGCGCTATCCGCTGGTCGACGGACAGGGCAATTTCGGCAATATCGACGGGGATAATCCGGCGGCCATGCGCTACACTGAGGCGCGGCTGACCGAGGTCGCCGCCCTCCTGCTCGAAGGCATCGACGAGGACGCGGTCGATTTCCGCCCGACCTATGACGGCTCGGAGGAAGAGCCCGTCGTGCTGCCGGGCGCGTTCCCGAACCTGCTCGCCAACGGCTCCAGCGGCATCGCGGTCGGCATGGCGACCTCGATCCCGCCGCACAACGCCTACGAGATCTGCCAGGCGGCGCTGAAGCTGATCGAGGCGCCGGACACGCCGCTCGAGGCGATCGTCGACCTGGTACCCGGCCCCGACTTCCCGACCGGCGGCGTGATCGTGGAGAGCCGCGCCTCGATCCTCGAATCCTATCGCACCGGCCGCGGCGCCTTCCGGGTCAGGGCGCGCTGGAGCCAGGAGGACACCGGCCGCGGCACCTGGGCGATCGTGATCACCGAGATCCCCTACCAGGTCGCCAAGAGCCGGCTGATCGAGAAGCTCGCGGAGCTCATCAACGAGCGGAAGCTGCCGCTCGTCGACGACGTGCGCGACGAATCGACCGAGGACGTGCGCGTCGTCATCGTGCCGAAGAGCCGCAACGTCGACCCGGCCCTCATGATGGAGAGCCTGTTCCGGTTGACCGAGCTGGAAAGCCGCATCCCGCTCAACATGAACGTGCTGAGCCAGGGCCTCGTGCCGAAGGTGATGGGCCTCAAGGACGTCATCCTGGAATGGCTCGCCCACCGCAAGGACGTGCTCGTCCGCCGCTCGCGCCACCGGCTCGGCGTCATCGAGAAGCGGCTCGAAATCCTCGGCGGCCTGCTCGTCGCCTATCTCAACATCGACGAGGTGATCCGGATCATCCGCGAGGAGGACGAGCCGAAGCAGGTGCTGATGGCGCGCTTCGAGCTCACCGAGGTGCAGGCGAACGCGATCCTCGACATGCGCCTGCGCAACCTGCGCAAGCTCGAGGAATTCGAGATCCGCAAGGAGCATGAGGACCTGACCAAGGAGGCCGAGGCGATCCGCGGGCTGCTCGCCTCCGATGAGAAGCAGTGGAAGCTGGTCGCCCACGAGATCCGCGACGTGGCCAAGACCTTCGGCCCGGACACCAAGCTCGGCAAGCGCCGCTCGAGCTTCGGCGAGGCCTCGTCGCGCGCCAACGAGGAGATCAAGGAGGCGATGATCGAGCGCGAGCCGATCACCGTCGTGGTGTCCGACAAGGGCTGGATCCGCGCGCTGAAGGGCCACATCGACGATTTGTCGCGGCTCGAATTCAAGCAGGGCGACAAGCTCCGCAAGGCGTTCAAGGCGGAGACCACCGACAAGCTGGTCGTGTTCTCCACTGCCGGCCGTTTCTACACGCTCGACGCCTCCAAGCTGCCGGGCGGCCGCGGGGCGGGCGAGCCGATCCGCCTGCAGGTCGACATGGAGAACGACCACGACGTGCTCGACCTGTTCGTGCACAAGCCCGACCGCCGCCTGCTGGTCGCCACCAAGGAGGGCAAGGGCTTCATCGTGCAGGAGAGCGAGGTCGTCGCGCAGACCCGCAAGGGCAAGCAGGTGCTCACCGTCGGCACCGGCGAGGAAGCGCGCATCGTGAAGCCGGTGCCGGCGGGGGCGACGCACCTCGCCGTGATCGGCGACAATCGGAAGTTGCTTGTGTTCCCCTTGATGCAGATCCCGGAGATGCAGCGCGGGGCCGGCGTCCGGCTGCAGCGCTACAAGGACGGCGGCGTGGCCGACGTGAAAGCCTTCGTCGGCGCGGAGGGTCTCTCCTGGACGGACTCGGCCGGACGTGTGTTCACCCGCTCGCTCGCCGAGATCGCCGACTGGGTCGGCAACCGCTCGGATTCCGGGCGCCTGCCGCCGCCGGGCTTCCCGAAGCTCAACCGGTTCGACAACGCTTGACCGGAACGGGCTTGGTTTGACGGCAAAGTGAACTGTCAAGCCTGTGCTGTGGATAACCCTCGCGAGCAGGCCCTCTGTCGCTTCCGCGTCACAGTCGACCCATAACGTCGGTCGAATACGGCTGACGTTACGGCTGGTTGCTGGACAGACAAGGGCTTAGGGCCTGTGCTGTTCCCAACGACCGGGCCGGCGTTCCCGCGTCGGCCGACGCAACCGGCATCACGAGCCTGTGGACAACGGGGATGATGCCGAGGGGTGAGCCAGCGACTCACCTATTGTGGTCGGGCGGCGGGCGTATGGCGCCCGGCTTCGGAGGGGGGACTTCCGTTGTCGGCCATCGAAATTCTATTGGGCGAATTCGAACGAGGGATCGTTCGCATCAGGTACTCGGCCGCTGGCCGGGCCTATCTTCGGCTCGTCGCCATCGACGGGCCGACCGAAGACATCTTCCTCGCATCCGACATCGCGGCCTGCGAGGAGAGCGGCGACGGGCGCTACGGCGACCTGATGGACCGCTGGGTGGCGCGCGAGGGCATCGACCCGCTCGGCCGCGGCAGCGGCTTCCGGCAGGAGCGGCTCTTCATCGTGGTGCTGAAGGACAACCGGAAATTGGTTGGCCGCTCGACCCTCGACACGATCGCGGCGCTGCGCGCTGCGTGCGGCGCGCCGCCGCGGCCGACCGGGCTCCCGGCGCCGCCGGCGGTCCGCTCGCGCAACCCGATCAGTCGCTGGCTCTCGCTCAAGGCCTGAGCGGACAGAGGCACATCAGGGCTTGTCGGCGCGGAGGAGGGCGGCCTGCAGCTTGCGCAGCGCCAGCCGCTCCAGGTCGCGGCGCGCCGCCGAGGCAGGGCCGAACACGGACACTTCCGTGCCGGTCGCGGCGTCGATCGCGGAGACCTTGAGCAGCCCGGCGACGCTCACATATTCGAAGAACACCTCCCGGTCGCCGGTCATCGCGCCTCACGCGGTTCGGAAAAGGAAAAGGCCCGAGCTGTGCCCGGGCCTTGGTCGATCCCGCGCGCGGGCGGAGCTTACTGCATGATGCCGGGCAACTGCGCCAGTTCGCCGATGCCGTCGCGCGAATAGATGTCATCGCGGAAATTGACGATGCCCTCGCGCGTGGCCCAGGCGGTCACGTAGTTGGTGTAGACGCCGACCGCGCCCTTCACCTTGGCGTCGAGGCGCGCGCCGGAGCGGATCGCCTCGTCGATCTGCGCCGGGCCCCAGTTCGGCGTGTCGCGCAGGATCCAGGTGACGAGATCTCGCACATTCTGGATGCGCATGCAGCCCGACGAATAGAAGCGGTTGTTGTCGCCGAACAGGTCCTTGAACGGCGTGTCGTGCATGTAGACGTCGTGCTGGTTCGGGAAGGTGATCTTCACCGTCGCCATGGCGTTGATGTCGCCCGGATCCTGGCGGAACTGCAGCTGCGTCGCCTGCTCCGTGTCCCAGTTGATCGCCTCGGGCGGGATCTCGCGGCCCTTGCCGTCATAGATGCGGATGCGGTTCTTGGTCAGGTATTCCGGGTCCGCGCGCATCTTCGGGATCAGGTCCTTGCGGATGATCGAGACCGGCACGTGCCAATAGGGGTTGAAGTTGATCTCGCTCACCTTGGAGGTGAGCACCGGCGTCTGCCGGTCGACCTTGCCGACCACCGCATTGTGCCGGGCGACGACGCGGCCACCCTCGACCGCCTCGAGCTCGGCCGCCGGGATGTTGACGAAGATGTAGCGCTCGCCGAGCGCGGTGCCCATGGTGCGGATGCGCACCAGGTTGGTCTCGAGCTGGCGAAGCCGCAGCTCGGCGGCCACGTTCATGACGTCGAACACCGGCTTGTCGACGATGCCGTTCGCCTTCAGGCCGTGGCGCACCTGGAAGGCGCGCACCGCGGCGTCCACGTAGCTGTCGAAGGTGTCGCCGTAGCCGAACTGCTGCTGGGCGGTGAGGTCGCCCGAGATGGCGAGGCGCTGGCGCAGCTGCACGACGCTGTCGGCGCGGGTGCCGATGCGCAGCTTCTGCCGGTCGGCCACGCGCGGCCATCCGCCACGCGCCACGATGTCCTGGTAGCGCGGGATGGCGGCCTCGATATAGGCGGCGGCCTCGGGCGACAGCAAGGGCAGGTCGGAGCGGAGCGGCTGCGTGGCGCCGCCGCTGCTGTCGAAGCGGTCCTGCCACTCCTTCACCTGCAAGGAACGCAGATAGACATCGACGGGACCCTCCTGCGCTTCGGCGGGCAGGCCGCGCACCGTCGCCGCGGCGGCGATGCCCGTCAGCAGGGCGCGCCGGGAAAGGGCAAATCCGTGACCGTGACCTTTGCGTAGAACCACGAAGAATGCTCCATCGTCAGCAGGCGAAAAGCCCGGCGAGCCGGGTGTTCCTTGGTCGAGAGCCGGCACGCCAAGCGTGCGCCCTCGCTATCGTAATGCCACCACGCCAGAGGCTTGGCGAGATCGGAACTCACGAATGGCAGCCGGCGTGACCTCGACGATACAGCCGTTCCCCGCAACGCTCGTCATGGGGCTCGTGATTTTCAGCATTTTGTGGCTGATTCATGTTCGCAGAGAAGACGCTAGTCTCGTCGACTACTGGTGGGCGACGGGTTTTGCGGCCATTGCGTTGGTCGAGTTCGCCTGGGCTCCGGATCCGGGCGGCGTACAACTCTTCGTGACGCTCGCCGTGGCCCTGTGGGCGGCGCGCCTTACGATCCATCTGGTCGGCCGGCACCTCGCCAAGGGCGGCGCGGAGGACTGGCGCTACGCGGACATGCGCAAGACCGGCGGGCCGAACTGGTGGATCCGCAACCTCTTCACCGTGTTCTGGCTGCAGGCCGTGTTCCAGTGGCTGCTCGCCGCGCCGATCCATGCGGTGATGCTGGCGCCCGATCCCGCGATGGCCGCGAGCCTTGTCGGCCGGGTGCTGATCGTGGTGGGCGCGCTCGTCTTCTTCGCCGGCTTCTTCCTGGAATGGGTGGCGGACCGGCAGCTCGCGGCCTTCGTCGCCGACCCGGACAACAAGGGCGAGCTCTTGACCACCGGCGTCTGGGCCTGGAGCCGGCATCCGAACTATTTCGGCGAGGCGACCGTGTGGTGGGGCCTCGGCCTCGTCGCGGTGGGGGCGAGCGGCCTCTGGTATGTGCTGGCGGCGCCGGCCGCGCTCACCTTCTTGCTCCTGAAGGTGTCGGGGGTGCCGCTCCTGGAGGCGAGCATGGCGGATCGGCCGGGCTGGCCGGACTATGTGGCGCGCACCAGCCGGTTCATCCCACGGCCGCCACGCCGGCCGGCGGCGAAGCGCGAGGGCGCGATCGCAGCGCCCTTGGCCGACGACACGACCGGGCGATAACGGCGGCTGCGGGCTAAGCGTGCGGGCGGCCGCGACGAAAAATGGCCCCGGACGCCTGTCCGGGGCCAAGTCGGGGTGCCTCGACCATGTCGAGCGATGGGGCGCGGTGACCGGACGGACGAGCCGCAAGGGCGACCGAGGGTCTCTGCGCAAAATCGCTGTCCGGGGCAACGCGGCGCGGACGCGGGAGTTCCCCCGCGGCGGCAAAGCGCCTGTTGTGCCAGACAGTTAGATCAGATTATTCCGAGAATTGAATATATTGGCCATGCCGTCAGGAGCCGCGAAGCGCTGACGCTCCGCCGCGGTGCTGACGGTGTGGCCGCAGGGCGCGGCCACGCTAGGTGTCGATGAGAACGGCGCCGGCCGTGCGACCGACTGCGGGTCGCCGGCGGGGCGACGATCGCCGGCGGATGGCCGGTCGCCGGAGCAGCGGAAGCCGCCCGAGCGAGCGGCGATGCCGCGTCAGAGCCGGTAGAGGATCTGGTCCGTCCAGAAGCGCTCGAGCCGGTGAAGCGACTTGTTCAGGACCTTGAAATCCTGCGAGCCGATGCCGCCGACCTGCTCGATCGAGCGGATGTGGCGGTCATAGAGCTTGTCGATCACCTTGGCGATGTCGCGGCCCTTCTCGGTGAGGCTGACGCGCACCGAGCGCCGGTCGATCCGCGACCGCTCATGCTTCACATAGCCGCCTTCGACAAGCTTCTTCAAGTTGTACGAGACGTTCGAGCCCAGATAGTAGCCGCGCGTGCGCAACTCGCCGGCGGTCAACTCGGACTCGCCGATGTTGAACAGCAGGAGCGCCTGCACGGAATTGACGTCGTCCCGACCCATCCGGTCGAACTCGTCCTTGATCACGTCCAGAAGACGGCGGTGGAGCCGCTCGACGAGGGTCAGGGCTTCGAGGTAGAGCGGCTTGACCGCGCCATCCTCTTCGACCTTGGCCATCGGATCGACTGCTCTCTTGGCATTCAGCATGTCGTGTGCCTCTCTGCAGAGCTTTGTTCTTCTTCGTGGTGCTCACCACTGATGCAGACACACTACCGCAACTAGGTCTAATATCACCTTAAATGGCAGCCTAAAGATTCAGTAAACAACTGATCCTTGGGAAGTTGATAAACAAGTTCTGAAAATTTACCGCCGAAACGCCAGTTGTTCCGGAGTCGCGCATTCTCCGAAGACGATTCCAACTATGCAGATCACTGATTACTTGGACCTCAACATGCGTATGATTCCGGAGAAATCCTTATGCGCCTCGCCCCCGTCGCAATAGGCGGCGTAGAGCTCGGCCGCATGGGCGCCGAGCGGCGTCGAGGCGGCGCTGCCCTCGGCCGCGGCGCGGGCGAGCCTCAGGTCCTTCAGCATCATGGCCGCGGTGAATCCGGCGGCGTAGTCGCGGTTCGCGGGGCTCGCCGGCACCGGTCCCGGCACCGGGCAATAGGTGGTGAGCGACCAGCACTGGCCGGACGACTTCGACGCGATGTCGAACAGCTTCTGGTCGTCGAGGCCGAGCTTCTCGGCGAGCGCGAAGGCCTCCGACACGGCGATCATGGAAATGCCGAGGATCATGTTGTTGCAGATCTTCGCGGCCTGACCGTTGCCCGGCCCGCCGGCCTGCACGATCGTCTTGCCCATCGCGTCCAGGATCGGCTTCGCCCGGCCGAAGGCCTGCTCGGAGCCGCCGACCATGAAGGTGAGCGTGCCCGCCGTGGCGCCGCCGACGCCGCCCGACACGGGCGCGTCGATCATGGCGATGCCGCGCGCCGCGGCGGCGGCATTGACCCGGCGCGCCGTCTCGACCTCGACGGTGGAGCAATCGATCAGCAGCGTCGCCGCCGGAACGCGCGCCACGAGGCCGTTGGCGCCGAGATAGACCGCCTCCACATGGCGGCCCTCGGGCAGCATGGTGACGACCACCTCCGCCCCGTCGGCGGCCGCCGCGGCCGTGGCGGCGCGGTGGCCGCCCGCCGCGACCAGCCGGTCGAGCGCCTCGGTCGACAGGTCGAAGCCGGTGACGTCGTGCCCGGCCTTGACGAGGTTGCGGGCCATGGGGCCGCCCATGTTGCCGAGGCCGATGAAACCGATGCGCGCCATGCCGGCGTCCTCCGCTCGTGTCGTGTCGATCAGACCTGTTCCTGCCGGCGCCGGATGCGACTGAACTCGGCCATGGCCTTCTCCTCCCGCCGCGCCAGCACGACGAGCACGAAATAGACGACGACCGAGACGACGATCCCGCCGGCGAGGACGGGGTTGAAGCCGAATGTGGAGGCGAGCGCCGTGTGCATGCCGACCCGCGCGATCGAGAGGAACAGCCAGATCGCCACGCCCCAGGCCGCGCCGAGCCAGAGGCCGACCGCGGCGACGAGGTCGATCACCACGAAGAACAGGGTAGCCGCCTGTTCGGGCGGCGGCATGGCCAGGATGTCGATCGTGTAGACCGCGTCGACGCCGAGCAGCGCCGACCATTCGACGAGGCCGAGGCCGAGCAATGCGAGGCTGACGAGGCGCTGGTAGACGGCGAGGAGGCGCGTCGCGATCGTGCTCGGCGCCACGGGCGCCTTCGCGGCGGGCTTGGCGCCGTCCGCCCGGCCGGGCTCGGGCGCGCCGGCCGGCATCGGTCCGCCCGGCGCCGTCGCGGCGGCGGCCGTCCGGCCGGGCGCGGATGTCTCCGCCCGACCGCCCCGGGGCATGCCCGCCAGCTCAGCCATCGCCGTTCATCCTTCCGTCGCCGCGCGCGCCGAGGTCGAGGTCGCCGCCCGGCGGGGGCGCGAAATGGCGCTCGATCTCCGCCGGGTCCAACGCCTCGATGGTGGCCGGACGCCAGACCGGCCGGTTGTCCTTGTCGAGGATCACCGCTCGCACGCCCTCATAGAAGTCATGGCCCCGCATGAGATGCGACACAATACGAAATTCGATCCGCATGGCGGCGTCGAAATCGAGGCCGGGGCCGAGCGCGAACTGGCGCGCCGCGATCGCGAGCGAGGTCGGCGACATGCGGCGCAAGGTCTCGGCCGCCGCGCGGGCGAAGGCTGCGTCCGGGCCGGCTCCGCCCGCGGCGACCTCGGTTTCGAGCGCGGCGAGGATCGCGGCCGCGTCGTCGGCGGCGAACAGGCGGTCGATCGCGGACCTCGAGGCGGCGATCGGGGCTGCGCCCGGGTCGCGGTGACGGGCGGCGAGGACGGGGAGGGGATCCTCGGCCTCGGCGAGCGCGTCGACGAGCGCGGCGAGGTCGGCGCGCGGCACCGTATGGGTGACGATGCCGGCATAATAGGCGTCGGCCTGCTTCAGCCGCGCGCCGGTCAATCCGGCATAGACGCCGATCCGCCCCGGGCAGCGCGGCAGGAAGAAGGTCGCGCCCACGTCCGGGAAGTGGCCGATGCCGACCTCGGGCATGGCGAACAGCATGTGGTCGGTGCCGACCCGGTAGCGGCCGTTGACCGAGACGCCTACGCCGCCGCCCATGGCGATGCCGTCGATCAGCGCCGTATAGGGCTTGGGGTAGCGCTTGATCACGGCGTCGAGCCGGTATTCGTCGCGAAAGAAGTCGAGCAGGCCGGGGTCGCCGGCCTTGCCCATGTCGTGAATGAGGCGGATGTCGCCGCCGGCCGAGAAGGCCCGCTCGCCCGCGCCGCGGATCGCCACATGGGCGACCCGGTAGTCGCGCTCCCACGCCTCCAACTGATGCTCCAGCGCGCGGCACATGCCCTGCGTCAGCGCGTTCAGCGCCTGCGGCCGGTCGAGCGTGACGAGGCCCATGCGGCCCAGCCGTTCGAAGCGGATCTCGTCGTTGGAAAAGTCCGGCGCGGCCATGTCAGCGGCCGATCAGGTCGCGCGCGATGATGACGCGCATGATCTCGTTGGTGCCTTCGAGGATCTGGTGGACGCGCAGGTCGCGCAGATAGCGCTCGATGCCGTAGTCGGCGAGATAGCCGTAGCCGCCGTGGAGCTGCAGCGCCTGGTTGACCACCTCGAAGCCCACGTCGGTGGCGAAGCGCTTCGCCATGGCGCATTGCCGCGTCGCGCCGGGGGCCCTGGCGTCCAGCATGGTGGCGGCCTTCCACACCATGAGCCGCGCCGCCTCGAGCTCCGTCGCCATGTCGGCGAGGCGGAACTGCAGCGCCTGGAACTCGGTCAGCTTGCGGCCGAACTGGCTGCGCTCCTTCATATAGGCGATGGCCCTGTCGAGACATTCCGCCGCCGCGCCGACCGAGCAGGCGGCGATGTTGATGCGGCCGCCGTCGAGCCCGGCCATGGCGATGCGGAAGCCCTCGCCCTCGGCGCCGACCCGGTTCGCCACCGGCACGCGGCACTGGTCGAGGTTCACCATGGCGGTCGGCTGCGACTTCCAGCCGAGCTTTTTCTCCTGCGCGCCGAAGGAGAGGCCGGGCGTGCCCTTCTCGATGGCGAGGCAGGTGATGCCATCCGGCCCCGCGCCGCCGGTGCGGACCATCGTCACATAGACGTCGGAGGCGCTCGCCCCCGAGATGAAGGCCTTGCTCCCGGTCACCACATAGTGGTCGCCGTCCCGGACCGCGCGCGTGCGGAGCGAGGCGGCGTCGGAGCCCGAACCCGGCTCGGTCAGGCAATAGCTCGCGGTCCCGGCGAGGGCGGCGAGCGGGGGGACGAGGCGGCGGCGGAGTTCGGCGTCGCCGTAGCGGTCGATCATCCAGGTCGCCATGTTGTGGATCGAGATGAAGGCGGTGGTCGACGGGCAGGCGCGCGCGAGCGCCTCGAACACGACCGCCGCCTCGATCCGCCCGAGCCCGGTGCCGCCCACGTCCTCGCCCACATAGAGGCCGCCGAAGCCGAGCTCGCCGGCCTTGCGCAGCGTCTCGACCGGAAACACCGCGCCCTCGTCCCAGGCGGCCGCGAAGGGCGCCATCGCACGGGCGGCGAAGTCCTCGGCGGTCGCCTTGATGGCGGTGAGCTCCTCCGAGAGCGCGAAGTCCATCCTGGTCTCCGGAACGAAGGACTGGTCGTCATCGGGTAGCGCCAAGGCCGCCGGGCGTCAATCGGACGAAAGGCGGCGGCCTCTGTGAAAACGCGGAGGGCGGGACCCGTTTCCACGCCCGGCAAAACTCTTTAGAGTCTTTCGAACCGAGCATCCCCACGGGACACACGCGATGAACTTCGAACAGCGCGGCCGGCCGGCCCACGACATGCAGGACATTCTGAACGGCCGCCGCATGCGCCGGAACCGGCGCACCGACTGGTCGCGCCGGCTCGTGCGGGAGAACGTGCTGACCGTCGACGACCTGATCTGGCCGATCTTCGTGATCGACGGCGAGGGGACGCGCCAGCCGGTCGCCTCCATGCCGGGGGTGGAACGGTTCTCCGTCGACCTCGCGGTGGAGGCGGCGGGCGAGGCGGCGCGGCTCGGCATCCCGGTCGTGGCGCTGTTCCCCTACACGGAGCCGGGACTGCGCGATGAATGGGGCTCGGAGGCGCTCAACGCCGACAACCTGGTCTGCCGCGCCTGCCGGGCGATCAAGGCCACGGTGCCCGAGATCGGCATCATGACCGACGTGGCGCTCGATCCCTATACGAGCCACGGGCATGACGGGCTGATGGCGGGCGATGTCATCGTCAACGACGAGACCGTCGACCAGCTCGTCCGCCAGGCGGTGGTGCAGGCGACGGCGGGGTCGGACATCATCGGCCCGTCCGACATGATGGACGGGCGCGTCGGCGCGATCCGCGCGGGCCTCGACGCGGCCCGGCACCAGGACGTGCAGATCATGGCCTATACGGCCAAATACGCCTCCGCCTTCTATGGCCCGTTCCGGGACGCGATCGGCACCAACAAGACGCTGAAGGGCGACAAGCGCACCTACCAGATGGACGCCGCCAACACCGACGAGGCGATCCGCGAGGCGGAGCTCGACGTCGCCGAGGGCGCCGACATGATCATGGTGAAGCCGGGCATGCCCTATCTCGACATCGTGCGCCGGCTGAAGGACGAATTCGCGCTGCCGACCTTCGCCTATCAGGTGAGCGGCGAATACGCGATGATGCAGGCGGCCGCCGAGCGCGGCTGGCTCGACCTCGACCGCGCGATGATGGAGAGCCTGCTCGCCTTCAAGCGCGCCGGCGCGGACGGCATCCTCACCTATTTCGCGCCCGTCGTGGCGAGGCGGCTCAAGGGCGAGGCGTGAGCCGCGCGGGAGCCGCCGCAGGTCGCTTCCTCCGCCTCCGCGCCCGACCGCTCGCCGCCCTCGCGCTCGGCCTCGGCGCGCTCATCGGCCTTCAGGCCTGCGCCGAGATCGACGCGACGCAGCGGCGCACCTGCGAAAGCATCGTGCCGGTGATCGAGCCCGACGGCGCGGCGGTCACGCTCGTGGAGACGCAGCAGGATCCGACCCGGCCGAACATCATCCTGGTCCGCTACCGGTCCATGCGCCCCGCCTCGGAGCCGGCGCCGGATGAAGAGGCGGCGCCGGCGCCGATCCAGCCGAGCTCGGTGGAACAGACCATCGCCTGCGCCTTCGGAGGCGTCGGCTTCGAGGCCGGCAAGGCGACGCTGATCGGGGTCGAGACGCCGGACGAGCGGCTCAGCGAAACGAAGCTCGCGATCCTCAACCGGTTCTGGCTCCGCGACACGGCGGGGATCGCCGAGGTCATGCGCAAGGTCGAGCGGGAGGACGGCGCGCGGCCGCGCGGGCTCTTCGCGGTCGACCACGACCAGGGCTATTTCCTGCAGCAGCTCGTCAACGGCATGGCGCCGGCGGCGCTCTATGCGCTCCTGGCGGTCGCCTATTCGCTCGTCTACGGGCTCACCGACCGCATCAACCTCGCCTTCGGCGATCTCGCCACGCTCGGCGCCTTCGCCTGCTTCACGGGCGTCTCGGCCGCGGTCGTCTACGGGGCGGGCGATCCGGCGAGCGCGCTGCCGCTCGGCTTCGCCGCCGCCGCCGTGCTCGCCTCGGCCTGGAGCCGGACGATCGGGGAGACGGTGTTCCGGCCGCTCGTCCGGCGCGCCTCGCAGCCCTTGCTCGTGGCGACGATCGGCCTCTCGATCGCCCTGCAGGAGTTCATCGGGCGCGCGCAGGGCGTGCGCGACCGCTGGCTGCCGCCCGTGCTCGGCGAGCCGCATCTCATCGCCCATGGCGGCTTCGAGGTGGTGGCGACGACGATGCAGCTCATGATCGGGGCCCTCTCGCTGGCGCTCGGCCTCGCGGTCATCGCCGCCATGCGGCTCTCGCGCTTCGGCCGCGCCTGGCGGGCGGTCGCCGACGACCACCTGATGGCGCGGCTGTCGGGCATCGATCCGTCCGCCGTGCTGGTCGCCACCTTCGCGCTCGCCGGCATGCTCGCGGGCGTCGCGGGCGCGATCGTGACGGTCGCCTATGGGGGGACCAACTTCCACATGGGCACGGTGCTCGGCCTGAAGGCGCTCGTCGCCGCGATCGTCGGCGGCATCGGCTCCTTGCCGGGCGCGCTGATCGGCGGCCTCCTCGTCGGGCTCGTGGAGGCGATGTGGTCGGCCTACCAGTCGATCGAATGGCGCGACGCCGTCGTGCTCGCGCTCCTCGCGGTCTTCCTCGTCTTGAAGCCCGAGGGCCTGCTCGGGACGCGCAGGGCGGTCGACGAGCGGCTGGATCCGCGCTGACCTCGGCGCCGGCCGCCTCGCGGCGCCGGCCCCGGCGCCGGCCGCTCAGCGGCGCCCGCCCGCCACCCGCTCGCCGTCGACGCCCGCATCGACGATCAGCCAGCGCTGGTTCGACCAGACGAACACGACCTCGGCGGCCGCGGTCGACCGGTCCTCGCGGGTCAGCGTGCCGCGCACCCGGCCGTCCGAATTGGTGATCTGGGTGCTCGTCCACGAGACGCCGACCGGCCGGTCGAGGCGGTAGGTGCGGGCGAACTCGATCAGCCTCAGCGGCGGCACGTCGCGGCGGAAGCCATCCGTCGTCACCGGATAGATCGACTCGGTGTCGCCGGTCGAGAGGTGTTGGAAGAAGGCGGTGCCGGCTACTCTCAGAGGCGCGGTCGCGTCCACGATCTTCCAGACGAAGAAGCCGATGCCGCCGAGGATGACGAGGACGGAGCCGATCACGATGGCCGCGATCAGCCAGCCGGACGGTCCGCGCTGGGGCTGCGGGCGGTAGGCGGCCTGCTCCGCCTTGGTCAAGGGCGGCGGCGGGGGCGGGAACCGGGCATCCGGCCAGGGGTCGGGCAGCGACATGGCGCCTTTCTTGAGCCTCGCGGCACATCGGATCGGAGGCCGATCTTGCGGCCCCGCCCGCCGCCCGGCAAGCGGTCGCCTGCTCGGTTGCGCGCCCGTTCGATTGGGCGTAGCCAGCTTGCAACCGCCGGAGCGCCCCATGATCCCGACCCTCGACGACATCCGCGACGCCGCGCGCCTGATCGAGGGTGCCGTGATGCTGACGCCGTGCCTGCCGGCGCCGCGCCTCTCCGACCTGACCGGCGCCGAGGTCTTCGTGAAATACGAGAACCTGCAGGTGACCGGCGCCTTCAAGGAGCGCGGCGCGCTCGTGAAGCTCCTCTCGCTCGACGCCGAGGAGCGCCGGCGCGGCGTGATCGCCATGTCGGCCGGCAACCACGCGCAGGCGGTCGCCTATCACGCGACCCGGCTCGGCATCCACGCCACGATCGTGATGCCGGAGACGACGCCGCATGTGAAGGTGTCCGCCACGCGCGGCTTCGGCGCGACCGTCGTCCTCAAGGGCGAGACGGTCGCGGATTCGCAGCGCGAGGCGGAGCGGCTCCGCCAGCTGCACGGCTTCGTCTTCGTGCACCCCTACGACGACGTCCAGGTCATCCGCGGGCAGGGCACGATCGCGCTCGAAATGCTCGCCGCCGTGCCCGACCTCGACGCGCTCGTCGTGCCGGTCGGCGGCGGCGGCCTCATCGCCGGCATGGCGATCGCCGCCAAGGCGCTCAACCCCGACATCGCGGTGATCGGCGTGGAGACGCGGCTCTACCCGTCCATGTGGGCGGCGATGAACGAGGTCGAGGTGCTGTGCGGCGGCACCACGCTCGCCGAGGGCATCGCCGTGCACAATGTGGGCGAGATCACCCGCCGGGTCTGCCGCGACCTGGTCGACGAGGTGCTGCTGGTCGAGGAGGTGCACATCGAGCGCTCGGTCAACGCCTATCTGACCCTGCAGAAGACCATGGCGGAGGGCGCGGCGGGCGCCGGCCTCGCGGCGCTGATGGTGGCGCCGGAGCGTTTTCGGGGCCGCAAGGTCGGGCTCGTCCTCTGCGGCGGCAACATCGATCCCCGCATCCTCTCCTCGATCATGGTGCGCGAACTCGCGCGCGAGGAGAAGATCGTCGGCATCCGCCTGATCGTGCCGGACCGTCCCGGCGTGCTCGGCGACATCTCGCGCATCCTCGGCGAGCGCGGCGGCAACATCCTCGAGGTCGAACATCACCGCACCTTCCTGAAGGTGCCGGCCAAGGGCGCGACGCTCGACGTGGTGTTCGAGGCGCGCGACGGCGCCCATGCCAACGAGATCGTCGCGGCCCTGCAGGGCCAGGGCTACGTGGTCGAGCGGCTCGGCCACACGGAAGGTTGAAGCGGACGGAGGGTCTATCCCCGTTCCATGCAGCGGAGCAGCCCCTACTCTTTGCGGAAGCGCTTCTCCCCCGACCCGCTCTCGTACTATCCTGATCGGATCGGCGCATGGGTGGCGCCGTGCCCGCCATCGCCGCGCGAGGACTCCGCACCGCTTCTATGACGCAGCATCCGGTCGACGCCCCGCAATTCTACCTGACCGCCCCCGCGACCTGCCCCTACCTCCCCGGGCGCCAGGAACGCAAAGTCTTCACCCATCTGGTCGGCGAGCGCGCCGCCCAGCTGAACGACGTGCTGACCCAGGGCGGGTTCAGGCGGAGCCAGAACATCGCCTACCGGCCGGCCTGCGAGACCTGCCGGGCCTGCGTTTCCGTGCGAATCGCGGTTGACGAGTTCCAGATGTCCCGGGGCTTCCGCCGCGTCCTGCGCACCAACGACGACCTCTACGGCGCCGAGATGCCGGCCAATCCGAGCTCCGAGCAGTATTCGCTGTTCCGCCGCTATCTCGACGCGCGCCACGGCGACGGCGGCATGGCGGACATGACCGTGCTCGACTACGCCATGATGATCGAGGACACGCATGTGGACACGATGATCGTGGAGTACCGCCGCCGCGGTCCCGACACGCGAATCACCAAGCGCGGCATCGGCCCGCTGGTCGGCGTGGCGCTGACCGACATTCTCGCCGACGGCCTCTCCATGGTCTATTCCTTCTACGACCCGGAGCAGGACTGGCGCAGCTTCGGCACGCACATGATCCTCGACCACATCCGTCGCGCGCGCGAGCAGAAGCTCGCCTATGTGTATCTCGGCTACTGGGTCGCCGGCTCCAAGAAGATGGACTACAAGCGCCGCTTCCAGCCGCTCGAATATCTGAGCCCACAAGGCTGGGCGCGCCGGCCCGAGCGCTGAGCGGGGCCGGTGCCGCCGCGGCGGCCGGTTGCACTCTGTCCGCCGGGGTCCGTACGCAAAGTAGGTCGGCGAGGGCTGGCGCTCCGGCCGACCGCTTCGATGAGGGTGATCGCTCCTATCTCCTCGTCGCGCCTAAGGGCAGTTGCCGGCGCGGTCTGCGCAAGCCGCTTTCCAAAGTTTCACCCAGTTCCTCTTGAGGATGGTCCCGCCGACAGCCTGCTCGTTCGGGGAGCCCGTGAAAAAGGATGTCACGGCCACGATCTGGTTGCCGTCCTTAGCATCGTCGGTGAGGTCCTGACCGCGCGCCGCTTCGCCGAAGTCCTTTATCCAGGGGCCGCCCGCCGCGCCCGCCCCCATGGCGGAGCCCATCCGCGCGTTCAACTCGCCATCCGCAACGGCTTCGGAGTGGCTGAGTATCGGCCGTGTCGCACCGTCGAGATTGACCGGATAACCTATTTGCGTCAGGTGTCTACCGACCGTCGCAAAGGTCTGCCAGCCCAGCCAGCCTATGTTGTTGCCGAGTGATCGCCCGTCGCTATCGTTCAACTCGATAATGCCGTGATCGTACCCATTCGGAAACCCGCCCGACGCATTGATCCACTGTTGCGGAACGCGAACGCGCGCCGAGGTCCAGGCACCATAGGGTATTCGTCCCGCATGCCAAGCCGGGATGAATAGAAACCTTGTGTTGTATGTGTTGGTGACGGTGTTGTAGATGCAGTGCGCGGCCGTAACGATCAGTCTAGGTCCGATGAGCGCGGCCGAGCAACTGTAGCCCAGGGCGCCGTCCAGGAAGAACAGCTTGCCGACATTTGAGTTGGGCCACGTCTTGGCCGCCGAGTCCGGGAATATGCGTGTCGTGGTGAAGGGGATACCGGACCAACCTTTCGAGGCCGGCAGCTTTGTCGCGAAGGTGCCCGCGTCCTGCTTTTCGACGATATCCGGCTCGAGGACGCGGGCCTCGGAGGGGATCGGTTCGACGGATGGCCGGAAGGAGGGGCTGGAATCCGATTTCACCCGCTTCATCTGGACCGACGCAGCCGGCGGCGGCGCCGGTCGCGCCGCCCTGGCGCCGACCGGCACGTAGGGAACGGCGGAGCGCAGACGCTCCGGCGTCCAAAAGGCCTTGGTCGCGGAGGCGGACTCGACAGTCACGACCTTGACGGATCCGCTCCTGTCCTGAGCCGGCGCCTCGGACGAGCCGAGCGTCATCATGGCGGCACCCAGCGCCACCGCGGTCTTGCATGTATATCGCATGGAAAAGTCACTCTCGTATCGGTATTGAAGGTTACCCGCACGACATTGCGGCCAAACAGCCCCTGTATAGGTGACTTTTCCGTCGCCTATTGGCAGTTGCCGGGGCGGTCGGCGCAAGCCGTCCGGAATAGATCCGCCCAAGTATTGTTGAGTACGGTCGCGCCCGCAGCCTGTAAGTTTGCGTCGCCTATTATATACGATGTGACGGCGACGATATTGTTGAAGGCCGCACCGTCGGTGAGAATCTGACCGGCCGGCTGAACGCCATAGTCCTTGATCCAGGGGCCCCCCGACGAGCCGCGCCCTTGGGCCGAGCCGATATAGACATTTTTCGAGCTGAGGTTTTCGCGGCCGACGGACTGGCTGAGGATCATCCGGTTTCCGTCGTCGAGACTTAGTGGATAGCCGATTTGCGTAAGGTGTTTACCGATGGCCGCGTAGGTTTCCCAGCCGAACCATCCTAGTCGATCGCCGATTCTGACGTTGTTGCTTGCGTCGTTCAACTCGATCGTACCGAAATCGAATTCACTCGGAAGCCTGCTCCCTCCATTGATCCAGCCTTGCGGAACGCGAGCGCGAGCCGCTGTCCACTTACCAAAAGGCGCCGCATCAGCGAAGTAGGCCGGAATGAAGAGAAAGCCGCTGTGATATCGATTGAGCACCGGGCTGTAGAGGCAGTGCGCGGCTGTGATGAGGAGTCGACGTTGGATGACCGCGGCCGAGCAATAGGATCCGGAGGTGCCGTTCGAAAAGAACAGCTTGCCGGCGAGCCGGTTGGGATACTCGGTAACGGAATCGGTGGGGAACACGCGCGACGTGGTGAAAGGGGCCTCCGACAAACCGCGCGAGGCTGGAACCCGGCTCCCGACGGTGCCCGGTTCCCGGGTCTCGGAGTCGACCGGCTCCAGGAGGCGGACCTCGGCGGGGATCGGTTCGACCGAGGGCCGGCCGGAAGGGCTCGACTGCGATTTCACCCGCACAGGGGCCGCCGCCGGCGCCGGTCTCGCCGGTCTTTGGGCGGCCCGGCCGGCGGGTATGGGAAAGGGAACCGCCGAGCGCAGACGCTCCGGCGTCCAGTAGGCCTCGGTCTCCGCGGCGGTCGGTAGAGACACGACGCTGACCGACCCGGACGCGCGCTGCGCCATCACCTCGGACGAGCCGAGCGCCAACATGGCGGCGCCCAGCAGCACCGCAGTCTTGCAAGCATGTCGCATGGAAAAGCCACTCCATTACGTTGGCCACAGTTATGGGTAATAGATCGCGGCCGAACAGGCTCGTCAGGCCCGATGTCTTTTGGCGTTACTGACGAGCGGAATGATCGTATGGCAACGAAAGCCATATATACGATCCGCATCCCGTTCGTCTCAATTAATATGTGCCATATACTTTTTCTTAACGCAATGAACACTACGAAATTTAGCTGGTAAACAAATTTCTACAGTTAACTATCAAAATAAAATACTATGATATTTGCGTTGAACGATAATAAGACTTGCCCCAGGCCGACGTTGATGGCCGAGTCGCGGCCTCGGGCCGCTCGGTCGAGCCTCTTCGCGTGGGAACGGGGGCTCGCCGGTTCAGCCGTCGAGCATCGCCCGCGCCGTCTCGCTGTCGGTGGCGAGGGCGTTGACGATGCGGCCCGCGATGGCGGCCGAGATGGCGCCCGCCTTGTTCGGGCCGATCGCGGCGGCGATGCGGAGCGGCGTGGCGGCGAGGTCTTCGAGCGTGATCGAGAGGGTGCGGTCGTCGAAGTCGGACTGGACGGGCTTGCCGTCCGGGCCGAAGAAGCGGCCGCAGATCGTGCCGATGGCGCCGCGCGCCGCGATCGTCTCGATATAGGAGCGGTCGATCACGCCGTGTCGAAAAACCGTCGCGCGGGGCGAGATGGAGCCGACGCCGACGAGCGCGATGGTCATGCGCCGCATCAGGTCGAACACGGCGCGCACCGTCTGGCTCTCGCGCAAGGCCTTCGCCGCAGCCGTGTCGTCGACGATCGCCGGGACCGGGAGCTGCCAGGCGCGGCCGCCGAGCCCGCCGGCGAGCATGCGGCAGACCTCGCTCGAATGGCTCGGGATCTGCGGCGCGCCGACGCCGCCGATCAGCGACACGACGTCGATGTCGGAGGTCTTGCCGCGCCGGATCGCGGCGGCGACGGCCGCGACCGTGTCGCCGTCCGACACGCCGAGCACGCCGCCCGGCGTCAGGCGGTCCTCCAGCACGCGCGCGATGGCGCGGCCGAGCACCTCGTAGCCGTTGGCGGCGCCCTCGCGCGGCTGCACGACGACGGCGAATTCGAGCCCGAAGCGCTGGACGAGCCGCCGCTCCACCTCGAAGTCGCGCATGGCATAGGGGGTGATCTGGATCTCGACGAAGCCCAGGTCGAGCGCGGCCTTGAGCGCGCGGCTGATGGTCGATTCCGAGACGGCGAGCGCCTTGGCGATCTCGTGCTGGGGCAGCTTCTGGTCGTAGCGCAGGCGCGCGATGCGGAGGATCAGCTCTTCGTCGCGGCGGTTGCGGGCCATGGCGGTCTTCGTGAATCCCTGTCGTGAAAAATGCATAGCATGCTCGTCGCGCCGATCACAGCGGCAGAGCTTGACCGGAGCCGTGAAGCGCAACGGAAACCGCCGGTTCTGGCCCCTTTGGTGGACGGCGGGGCTGCCCCGCGGAGCGGGGCGGTCGGCTTGCGTGCCCCGGCAAAAGACGTAAGGATCCCGGTACCTGGCCGCGGCCTTTTCCGGATCCTGGCATGCCCGTCATCCCCGACGCGATCGACCGCCGCTCCGCCGACTATGCGCGGAACCGCGAGGCCCTCACCGGGGCGGTTGCGGAACTCGGCGCGGCGGTCGACCGGATCGGCGAGGGCGGCGGCGCGGCCGCGCTGGAGAAGCACCTGGCGCGCGGCAAGCTCCTGCCGCGCGAGCGGGTCCGGACGCTGATCGATCCCGGCTCGCCCTTCCTCGAATTCAGCCAGCTCGCCGCCTGGGGGATGTATGGCGACGAGGTGCCGGCCGCCGGCATCATCACCGGCATAGGCCGCGTCGGCGGGCGCGAATGCGTGATCGTGGCGAATGACGCGACCGTCAAGGGCGGCACCTATTTCCCCATGACGGTGAAGAAGCATCTGCGCGCGCAGCGGATCGCCGAGGAGAACCATCTCCCCTGCCTCTATCTCGTGGACAGCGGCGGTGCGAACCTGCCGAACCAGGACGAGGTGTTTCCCGACCGCGAGCATTTCGGCCGCATCTTCTTCAACCAGTCCAACATGTCGGCGAAGGGCATCCCGCAGATCGCCGTGGTGATGGGCTCCTGCACGGCGGGCGGGGCCTATGTGCCGGCCATGGCGGACCAGTCGATCATGGTGCGCAACCAGGCGACCATCTTCCTCGGCGGCCCGCCGCTCGTGAAGGCGGCGACCGGCGAAGTGGTGAGCGCGGAGGACCTCGGCGGCGCGGACGTGCACACGCGCATTTCCGGCGTCGCCGACCACATGGCCGAGGACGACGCCCACGCGCTCGCGATCGCCCGCGACATCGTGCGCACGCTCAACCGCGGCAAGCATCACACCCAGGAGATCCGCCCGCCGCGCGAGCCCGTGCTCGACCCGGCGGACCTCTACGGCGTCGTCTCGGCCGACCCGAAGAAGCCGTTCGACGTGCGCCAGATCATCGGCCGGATCGTGGACGGCTCCGACTTCGAGGAGTTCAAGCCGCTTTACGGGACGACGCTCGTGACCGGCTTCGCGCGGATCTGGGGCTATCCGGTCGGCATCGTCGCCAACAACGGGATCCTGTTCTCCGAATCCGCATTGAAGGGCGCGCATTTCATCGAGCTCTGCGCGCAGTCGGGCACGCCGCTCGTCTTCCTGCAGAACATCACGGGCTTCATGGTCGGGCGCCGCTACGAGGCGGGCGGCATCGCCAAGGACGGCGCCAAGATGGTCACCGCCGTCTCCACCGCCAAGGTGCCGAAGTTCACGGTGATCATCGGCAATTCCTTCGGCGCGGGCAATTACGGCATGTGCGGGCGCGGCTACGACCCGCGTTTCCTGTGGATGTGGCCGAACGCGCGCATCTCGGTGATGGGCGGCGAACAGGCGGCGAATGTGCTGGCGCAGGTCCGCCGCGACGGCCTCGAATTGCGCGGCAAGGCCTGGTCGCCGGAGGAGGAGGAGGCGTTCAAGGCGCCGATCCGGGTGCAATATGACGAGCAGGGCCATCCGTTCTACTCCTCGGCGCGGCTCTGGGACGACGGTGTCATCGATCCGCTCGACACGCGCCTCGTCCTCGCTCTCGGCCTCTCCGCCGCGCTGAACGCCCCGCCCGAGGAGACGCGCTTCGGCGTGTTCCGCATGTGAGGGAGGCGACGCCGGTGCGATCGATCGGGACGCTGCTCGTCGCCAACCGCGGCGAAATCGCCGTCCGCGTCATGCGCACAGCGCGCCGCATGGGGATCCGCACCGTCGCGGTCTATTCGGATGCCGATGCCGCGAGCCTGCATGTGGCGACGGCCGACGAGGCCTACCGGATCGGCCCGGCGCCGGCGCGCGAGAGCTACCTCGTGCCCGAGGCGATCCTGGAGGCGGCGCGCCGCGCCGGCGCGGACGCGATCCATCCGGGCTACGGCTTCCTGTCCGAGAACGCCGACTTCGCGGAGGCCTGCGCGGCGGCCGGCATCGTCTTCGTCGGCCCGCCTGCATCGGCGATCCGGGCGATGGGCTCGAAATCGGCGGCAAAGCAGCTTATGGAGCGGGCGGGCGTGCCGCTCGTGCCCGGCTATCACGGCGACGACCAGTCGCCGGCGCTCCTCGCCGGCGAGGCGGCGCGGATCGGCTTCCCGGTCCTGATCAAGGCCTCGGCCGGGGGCGGCGGCAAGGGCATGAAGGTCGCCGAGAGCGCGGCGGGCTTCGAGGCGGCGTTGGCGTCGGCCAGGCGCGAGGCGCTCTCCTCCTTCGGCGACGACCGCGTGCTGATCGAGAAATATCTGACGCGGCCGCGCCATATCGAGATCCAGGTGTTCGCCGACAGCCACGGCAATGTGGTGCATCTCCACGAGCGCGACTGCTCGATCCAGCGGCGGCACCAGAAGGTGGTCGAGGAGGCGCCGGCGCCCGGCCTGACGGCCGAGCGGCGCGCCGCGATGGGCCGGGCGGCGGTGGAGGCCGCGAAGGCGGTCGGCTATGTGGGCGCCGGCACGGTCGAGTTCATCGCGGAAGGCGGCGACTTCTTCTTCATGGAGATGAATACCCGGCTGCAGGTCGAGCATCCGGTGACGGAATTCGTGACCGGCCAGGATCTCGTCGAATGGCAGATCCGGGTGGCGCGCGGCGAGCCGCTGCCGCTCCGCCAGGACGAGATTCCGCTCGCCGGCGCGGCGATCGAGGTCAGGCTCTATGCCGAGGATCCGGCGAAGGGCTTCCTGCCGCAGACGGGACGGCTCGCCCATCTGAAGCTGCCGGACGACCGGCCCGGCATCCGCGTCGACGCGGGCGTGCGCCAGGGCGACGCCGTGACGGTCAACTACGATCCGATGATCGCCAAGATCATCGCGACCGGCGCCGACCGCGCCGAGGCGATCCGCCGGCTCGCCGGCGCGCTCGAGGCGACCGAGGTCGTGGGGCTCGCGACCAACCGCTCCTTCCTGGCAAGGATCGCCCGCCACCCGGCCTTCGCGGCGGCGGAGCTCGACACCGGCTTCATCGCCCGAAACGAGGCGGAGCTGCTGCCACCGGCCGAGGCCGCCGACGGCGAGACGCTGGCGGTCGCGGCCTTCGTGCTGATGGTCGAGGCCGCGCGGCAGGCGGCCGCCGCGGCGGATCCGGCGGATCCGTGGTCGCCCTGGGCGCGCGCCGACGCATTCCGGCTGAATCGCCCGCGCTTCACCGAGCTGACGCTCGTCGGCGAGGACATGGCGGAACATCGCGTCCGCGCCCATGTGGCGGCCGGCCGGTACGAAGTGGGCGAGGCGGCTTACCGGATCGACGGGTCGGTCGCGGCGGACGGCGCGCTCTCGGTCGCCGTCGACGGGCGGCGGCGGTCCGGGCGGGCGGTCATCGAGGGCGGGCGGCTAACGCTCTTCCTCGACGGCCGGCAGACCGCGCTCCGGCTGCTCGACCCGCGCGATACGGGCGGCACAGAGGGCGGCGGCGCGGGCCGGGTGGTTGCGCCGATGCCGGGCAAGATCATCGAGATCGCGGTCGCGATGGGCGAGCGGGTCGAGAAGGGCCGCCTCCTCGTCGTGCTCGAGGCGATGAAGATGGAGCACGCGCTGCTGGCGCCGCGCGACGGCACGGTGGAGGCGATCCACGGGAAAGCGGGCGACCTCGTGGTCGAGGGCGCGGAACTGGTCGTGCTCGGCGAGTGACGGGCGGCGCGATTGAGCCGCGGCCGCGTCAGAGCCGCACCACTTCCCCGCTCCGCGCGCTCTCCTCAGCCGCGAGGCCGATCAGCACGGCCTTGACGCCGTCCTCGACGGTGACGGCGGGGGTGCCGCCGTTCCGCACGATCTCCGCGAAGCCTGCATGCTGCATATATGTGGAGCCGTGGTGGTCGCCGGCGGCCATGATGGTCGGGTCCACATGCGGCACTTCGCGGCGCTGCCGCTTGGTCTCGCGGTCGGAGACGACCACCTCGGCCTCGCGCTCCACCTTGCCGGGCCAGAAGCGGGCGGGGCCGGGGCAGCGCGCCTCCACCTTGGCCCGGTCGCCGGTCGCGGCGATATCCTCCTGGAAATAGGTGCCTTCCGCGAACATGCAGAGATCGAGCATGGCGCGCACGCCATTGTCGAAGTCGACCGTCACGAAGGCATTGTCGAGGATGTCGGGCACGCGGCCGTCATAGCGCTCGTCCACGTGGTTCACGTCCATCGCGCCCGAGGCATAGACGCGCGTCGCCTCCGTGCCGATCACGAGCCGCATCAGGTCGAAGAAGTGGCAGCACTTTTCCACCAGCGTGCCGCCCGTGTTGGCGGAAAAGCGGTTCCAGTCGCCGACCTTCTGCAGGAACGGGAAGCGGTGCTCGCGGATCGCCAGCATGCGGAGCCGGCCGATCTCGCCCGAGCGCACCACCTCGATGAGGCGGGCGACCGGCGCCATGTAGCGGTATTCCATGGCGACCCAGACCGGCGCGGTGCGGCCCGAGGCCGAGGCGGCGGCGAGGACCCGGGCGCAGTCCTCTTTCGTGGTGGCGAGCGGTTTCTCGATCAGGATCGGCAGGTTCGCCGGCAGCACGTCGAGCAGAAGGTCCGCGTGGGTGTGGTTCGGGCTCGCGATCACCAGCACGTCGGCGAGGCCGGCGGAGAGGATGGCGCGATAGTCCGCGAAGGCGCGGCAGCCGGGGCCGGCGAGCCGCGCGGCGCTCTCGCGCATGCCCTCGTCCGGGTCGGCGACGGCGGTGACCTTCGCGTCGGGGAGGAGGGCGATGTTGCGGATGTGCTCGTGGCCCATCATGCCCGAGCCGAGGATCGCATAGCGAAGCGTCATGGATTTCTGGTCCGTTCAGGCGAGTTCGAGGACTGGGACGCCGAGTTCGGCCGCGACCGCGCGGAGCAGGGGCCGGTGCTCGCCATAGGCGAAGGCGAAATGGTGCTCCAGCCCCTCGCCGAGGATGCGCTCGGTGACGGTCGCGGCCGGCGCGTCGAAGCGGAGCACGCCCGACGTGCCGGTGAAGCTCTTCGGCCGTTGGAGCATCTCCGCGCCGGCGAGCATCAGGCGCGTGCCGTCCGCCCCTTGGGTGAAGCGCGCCGCGGTGATGCGGCCGGGCTTCAGCGCGAATTCGTGCAGGAGCGGCATGCGCCGGTTCGAATGGATCTGGGCGGCGGGCGGCGTCGCGGGATCGGCCATGCCGAGTGGGGCGAGCCCGCAATGCCAGACGACGCCGGTGTCGCTCGCCGCGTCCAAGTCGACGAGGTCGACGAGCAGCGAGGGTTCGCCTGCGGCCTGCTGAAGGAGATAGGCGGAGACCGCGCCGTAGACGTCCGCCTCGCAGGCGGCGGGGATCGAGCGCCCGTTCAGCATCGCCATCGGGCCGCAGGCGGCGCAGCCGTAGTCCGTGAACATCTCCGGCCAGCAGCGCACGGCGAGCGCGCCGGCGCCGGCCTCGCGGGCGATGTCCTCGAGCGCGGTGAAGACGCGGAGCGACCGGTCGAGCTGCGTCTGGTCGACGGCGTCGACGCCCGTGAGCGCGCGGCCGACCTCCGCGCGGAGCCCCGCGACCCGCCCGGCATCGGCCGCGCGGGCGCGTTCGAACACGCTCGGAAGCGCGATCCGGTCGGCGGTCACGCCGGCGAGCGCGGCGAGCGCGGCCGGGTCGTAGCGGCAGGTGTCGAACCCGACCGGATGCTCGCCGACGACGCCGATCTTGAGCGCCCCGAGCTCGGCGACGAGCAGCGCGGCCTCGTGGGCGTGGTCGTTCGCCATGCCGCGCCTTGTGTCGCCTTTCGCGGTGGCGCCGCGCCGGCCGGCGACGAGATCGGCGAAGGCGGCGTCGGTGTCCGGGCCGCCGGGCTCGGCGAAGAGCCAGGCGAAGGCGCGGCCGCGGATCGAGAGCGCATGGGCGGCGAGGTTCAGGCCGCAGAAGGCGTTGAGGCGCAGGCGTCCGCCCGCGCGCGGCTCCGGCATGGCCCAGATCGCGAGCGGCGCGGCGAGTTGCTCGGCGATGACGCAGGTCATCGAGGCGTCGGTGAAGGTCACCTGCAGGACGAGCACCAGGTCCGGCCGCGCCTCGACGAGCGCGGCGAGGGCGGCGCGGGTCGCGTCCGCGTCGAACAGGAGGCCGCGCCCGCCCACGACTTCGTGGCCGGAACGGTCGATCACCGCGAAGGCGGCGGCCGCCTTCTCCTCGGCGAAGGGGACGTCGAAGGTCGGGCGGGCGAGGGGAAGTACGCCGATGCGCATGGAAGGGATCCTCCGGGGCTCAGGCGACGCCGTCGAAGCCGGGATATTCGAAGCGGAAGCGCTGGTCGGGCGGGCTGACGCGGGTCGATCCGCCATGAATGGGGTGGTCGAACCAGGGCAGCGCCGCCGCGTCGGTCATGCGGTTCAGGTCGCCCATATAGGCGACCGAGTCGCGGCGAAGCCCGGCGCGGATCGCGTCCCAGTCGGGGAAGGCGGTGAAGGCGTCGGCCCAGATGGCGCGGCCTGCGAGATAGCCTGACGCGCCCGCCGCATAGGCATGGGAGAGGATGCGGGCGAAGTCGGCCTTGCCGGCCCCGGCCGACAGCATCACCCAGGGCCGGCCGGCGAGCCGGCCCATCTCGTCGAACAGCGCCTGCGCGGCGGCGGAATCCGCGCCATCCGTGCCCGGCACGTCCGCCGCCGCGATCGGGCTCTCCAGCTTGAACACGTCGATGCCGTAGTCCGGCCTGGCGAACTCCTCCACCGACTTCAGCACGTCGTCGGCGCGCTTGCCGCGCATCTCCACATAGTCGCGCGTCTGGTGGGCGTCGGCGGGGAGGGGATAGACGAGGAGCTCGAACAGGAAGGGGATGTCGAAGCGGGCGCAGGCCTCGCCGATGCGCTTGGTGAAGTCCTGCTGGTGCCGGTTCACGGAGGGAGCGGCGTCGGGCCGGTACCAGGCGAGCACCTTCACGGCGTCGCCGCCTGCGCGCTTGATCTTCTCCACCGACCAGTGGTCGATCTCGGCGGAGAGCCGGCCGCCGTCGGCCTCGCGGAAGAGGGAATCCTCCAGCGTCATGATCAGGCCCTTCGCGGGCGACAGGAGGTGGATGCCGGCCGGATAGGCGAAATGCGGGTCGAGCAGCAGCGCGGAGGAGTCCGCCTGCAGTTCCTCGATCAGCATGGCCTTGAAGCCGGCGACGTCCGGCCAGGGCGCCTCCGGCAGGCCGCGCTTCGCCGCGATCGGGCCCTTGATGGGCGGGCGCTGGTCGACGGCAGTCATCTTGAAGCGTCCCGAGGCGTCGGCCATGCGGCGCATGCCCCAGAGTTTGCCGGCGGACAGGGTCATGGGGCGGTCTCCTCGAACGGGGTGGTAGCGAGTACGGCGTCGACTTCGGCGCGCGTCGGCACGCCGGCGCGGCCGCCGAAGCGGGTGCATTTCAGCGCCGCCGCCACATTGGCGAAGCGGACGGCGTCCCACACGTCGGCGCCCTCGCCGAGGCGGAGCGTGAAAGCGCCGTGCCAGACGTCGCCGGCGCCGAGCGTGTCGACCACGTCGACCGTGAGGGTCGGCACGCGGACGGGGCGCTCGCCATCGAGGACGAGGGTGCCGGCGGCGCCGTCGGTCACGGCAAGGAAGCCCGGCACGTGCCGCCGCGCGGCGACGAGGCCGGCGGCGAGGTCGCGCGTGCCGGCGAGGTCGGCGAGGCCTTGCGCGGAGAAGACGACGTGGCTCGCGAGCGGCAGCGCGTCCATCACCTCGGCGATGGGCGGTTCGGCGTCGAGCACGCCGGGCACCCCGGCCGCGCGGGCGAGCCGCATGGCGGCTGCCGCCCCGGCCGCCCACCGCGTGTCGGCGACCACCGCGCGGATGGCCGGGGGCAGAGGATCCGGCAGGATGTCCGGCGAAGGCGGCAGGTCCGGATCGCGGTAGTTGACGATCATGCGCTCGCCGGCCGCGTCGACGACGATGGCGGAGAGCGACGAGCGGTGGCCCTCGAAGCGACGCATGAGCCGGCAGTCGACGCGCTCGGCCTCGAGGCCGGCGACGATCAGGTCGCCGATCCCGTCGGCGCCGAGCCGGCCGGCGATCAAGGCTTCGCCGCCGAGCCGGGCGACCGCCACGGCGGCATTGGCCGCGCAGCCGCCGCCGACCGAGGCGACCGTCCTGGCGCGGTATTTCTCCGCCCGCGTCGGCATCTCGTCGAGCCCGAACACGAAGTCGTGGACCGCCACCCCGACGCACAGCACGCCCGTCATCGCGCTCATCCCTTCACGCCGCCCGCGGTGAGGCCGCCGACCACGCGTTCCTGGAAGAGCGCGATGAGCACACAGACCGGCACGATCGCCACGATGAGCGCGGCGGAGATGATCGGCCAGGGAAACGAGAACTCGCCCTGATAGAGCGTGATCCCGACCGGCACGGTGCGCGAGGTGACCCGGCTCGACAGCGTCAGTGCGAGCAGGAACTCGTCCCAGGCATTCACGAAGGCGAGGATCGCGGCGGTGAAGACGCCGGGGGCGCTGAGCGGGATGACCACGTGCCAGAGTGCGCCGATCCGGCTCGTCCCGTCGATCATGGCGGCGTTCTCCAGGTCGGCCGGGATGTCCTGGAAGAACGACATGAGCACCAGCGTGCAGACCGGCATGGACAGCACCGCATAGGGCAGCACCAGCGCCGCCCAGGTGTTGAGCAGGCCCGCGGCGCGCATGACCTGGAACAGCGGCACCATCAGCGACACGAGCGGGAACATGGAGATCGCGAGCAGCACGGTCAGCACCACGTTGCCGTAGGGCACGCGCAACCGCACCAGCGCATAGGCGGCGAGCGCGCTCACCGTCACGCAGAGAAGCGTGGAGAGGACGGCGACGGCGAGCGAGTTGCCGAGGAAGGTGAGGATCGGCTGGTCGACGAACACGCGCACATAGTTGTCGAGCGTGGGCGCGAGCGGCACGACCGTGATCGGCTGCCGCATCAGTTCGCTCTCGGTCTTGAGCGAGGTGAACAGGATCCAGACCGCCGGGAAGAAGCCGTTCAAGGCGACGATCAGCGCGGCCACGAAGGTCATGCGACGCGGCGAGGGGAGGGCCTTCATCACCGGTCAGGCCTCCTTGGCGGCGGGGTCGCGGCGGGTATAGCGGAGATAGCCGGCGGTCGCGAGCGACGAGACGACGAACATCAGGACGGCGAGCGCCGAGCCGTAGCCGAAGTCGAGGAAGTCGATCGTCGTCTTGTGGATGTACATGGCGAGCGTCTCGGTCGAGCTTCCGGGTCCGCCGTTGGTCATGGCATAGGGAATGTCGAAGGTCTGGATTGCCGTGATGGTGCGGAAGATCAGCGCCACCATGATGGCGGGCCGGAGCATCGGCAGGGTGATCTCGACGAATTGCTGGAAGCGCGTCGCGCCGTCCACCTCGGCCGCCTCGTAGAGCGACTTCGGGATCGTCTGCAGGCCGGCGAGCAGGACGAGCGCGACGAAGCTCGACGACTTCCAGATGACGGCGATCGAAATGGCGAGGAGCGCCCAGCCCGGATGGGTCAGCCACGGCACCCGCTCGAAGCCGGAGAGGACCAGGACGTGGTTCACGAGTCCCTGGGTATATTCGAAGAACCAACGAAAGATCAGGCCGGCGAAGACAAGTGGCAGCGCCCAGGGCAGGAGCAGCCCGAGCCGCACGGGCCACTTCACCCGGAACGGCTGGTTGGCGAGAAGCGCGAGGCCTAAGCCCACCAGCACGGCGCCGGGCACGGTGATGACGATGTAGAGCACCGTGTTGCCGACGCCGTGCCAGAACCGCTCATCACCGAGCGCGCGGGCGTAATTATCGAGGCCGACGAAGGGCGTCCCCATCCATGGCTGGGCGAGGTGCTCGAAATAGAAGGAGGCGACGATCAGGTTCCCGATCGGATAGACCACGACGAGGGCGAGGAGCGCGAAGGCGGGCGCGAGCAGCGCGATGCCGAGCCGCCGCTCGCTCCGTTCGAGCGGCGTCAGGCGGTGGCGGAGCGGCGTCGGGCTGTCGAGCATGCGGGGATCCGGCGGCGGGGGCGGCGCGACCGGGTGATCCCAGGCCGTGCCGCCCGATTGAGTCACTTGATGATGGTGGAGAGGCGCGCGGCCATGTCCTGCAGCGCCGCGTCGGCCGGCTTGGTGCCGGCCAGATAGGCGTTCATGTTGGTGCGGATGATCTCCGAGACCTCGTTGTAGCGCGGGCTGACCGGCCGGGACCGGGCCGTCTGCACCACCGGCAGGGCGGCGGAGAACCAGGGATTGGCCTTCAGCACGTCCGCATCCGTGTAGATCTCCGGGAACACCGGCAGATGCGAGGCGAGGATCGCCTGCTGCTTGGCGACCTCCGGGCTCGACAGATATTTCACGAGCTTCGCGGCCTCCTCCTTGTTCTTGGAGAAGGCGGAAACCGCGAGCTGCCAGCCGCCGATGCAGGTCGCGGCCTTGTCGGCGGTGAAGCCGGGCAGCGGCACGACGCCGATCTTGCCCTTCACCTGGCTGTCGGCGTCGTTTTCGAGCCGGTTCCAGACATAGCCCCAGGTCATGCCGAACAGGAGGTTGCCCGCCTGCATGTTCTGGCGGATGCGGTCGGTGACGATCTCGGCGATGTTGGCCGGCATCACCTTCGCGGCCTTCAGGTCGCCCCAGAGCTCGAACGCCTTCTTGGCCGCGTCGGAGTTGAGGGTGAGCCGGCCGGACGCATCGGTCAGCGCGCCGCCGGCGCCCCAGGTCGGGACCAGATAGGTGCAGACGGTGCCCTCGATCGGCGCGCCGGCGGTCTGGAAGCCGGAGAGGTTCGGGTTGCCCTCCTTCTCGATGACGGTCGCGGCGGCCTGCTTCAGCTCGGCCCAGGTGGTCGGCGGCTTGACCCCGTGCTTCTCCAAGAGGTCCTTGCGGTAGTAGAGGAACTGCGCGTCGGCGAAATACGGCAGCGCGACGACGGTGCCGTCGACGATGTTGGCCTCGCGATAGGCCGGCAGGTAGCGGGCCATGATCGCGTCCTTCTCGGACCCCAGATACTTGTCGAGCGGCTCGGCCCATTGCGCGGCCTTCCACTGCGCCGGGCGGATCACGTCGATCAGGATCACGTCGAGCGTCGCGTCCTTGGAGGCGAGCACCGTGTTCAGATATTGCTGCTGCTGCTCGGAGGTGGCGCCGCCCACCTCGACCTCGACCTTCACGCCAGGGGTCTTGGCCGCATAGGCATCGACGATCTGCTTCATCACGTCGGGCCGCTGCTGGCCGCCGGTGAAGATGCGCAAAGTGGTCTGGGCCTCGGCCGGCGTCGCGAAAGCGGCGGTGGCGAGCGCCGTGGCCGCGAAAAGCGTCAGGAACTTCATCGCGTCTCCCCTTGTCTCCGGTCCTCTCGGCGAGCGCCGGGCCGGCTTGTGGTTTCGGTCCGCCGGCCGGCGTGTGCGTCGGCCGGCGTCACGGCATCTGGAGCAGGGCGGCGCCCGATCCAGGATCGAACAGATGCATATGATCGAGCGCCAGGCCGACCCGGATGGTGGATCCGGCCACGAGCCTCGCGTCCGGCGGAAACCGGCCGGTCAGTTCGTTGGCGCCGAGCTTCAGCCGGCCGAGCGTGTCGGCGCCGAGCGGCTCGACCAGCACGACCTCGGCGTCCAGTTCGATCGCGCCCTCGCCGGGGCGGACGACGCCGATATGCTCGGGCCTGAGGCCGAAGCTGACCGGCATTGCCGCGGCGGCCGCGGTCCTGGCGCGATGGCGCGGCGGCACCGGCAGGCGGATGCCGCCGTCGAGGGCGAGCGCGGCGCCGTCCTCGGCGACGGTGGCGGCGACGAAGTTCATCGGCGGTGCGCCGGTGAAGCCGGCGACGAAGCGGTGCGCCGGGCGGTTGTAGATCTCGTCGGGCGTGCCGATCTGCATGATCCGCCCGCCCTGCAGCACGACGATCCGGTCGGCGAGCGTCATCGCCTCCACCTGGTCGTGCGTCACATAGATCGAGGTGGTGCCGAGCCGCTGGTGCAGCTTCTTGATCTCGATGCGCATCTCCGACCGCAGCAAGGCGTCGAGGTTGGAGAGCGGCTCGTCGAACAGGAAGGCCTTCGGGTCGCGCACGATCGCGCGGCCCATGGCGACGCGCTGGCGCTGGCCGCCGGAGAGCTGGCGCGGGCGGCGGTCGAGCAGGTGGCCGATCTGCAGGATGGCGGCCGCTTCGTCCACCTTCCGGCGGATCTCCGCCTCGGGACGGCGGCGCAGCTTCAGGCCGAACGCCATGTTGTCGTAGACGCTCTTGTGCGGGTAGAGCGCGTAGTCCTGGAACACCATGGCGATGTCCCGGTCGCGCGGGGGCAGGTCGTTGACCGTGCGGTCGCCGATGCGGATCTCGCCGCCGGAGAGCGACTCGAGCCCCGCGATCATGCGCAGCAGCGTCGACTTCCCGCAGCCCGACGGGCCGACGAAGACGACGAACTCGCCGGAGCGGATCGCGAGGTCGACGCCGTGCAGCACCGGCGTCTGGCCGAACACCTTGCTGACGCGCGTGAGCGTGACATCCGCCATGGGTCAGGCCCGCGACGGCCGGGCAGGACGCGGCGCGCCGGTGGCGGCTCTCTCGCCTCGGGACATGACGGCCTCCCTCCGGCCCGGTTCAAATCGCCAGGCTCGCATTCGTTCATAGGGGCGCCGGCCAAGGCGGGGCCCGGCCGGGCGACGACGAACTTATCCTATCTTATATCTAATACAAGAGTCGAGCCCCGGCCTCGTCCTGCCGCCTGTCGGAGGCGGGCCGGCGCCGGAAGCGATGCCGCTTCCCGGCAGAATTCCACGCGCATCACGGGAACCGCAGGGCCGCCTCGGCGGTCATTGCCGCGGTCCCGGTCAACCGCTCGCAAAGCCGTGACTGGACAGGATTTCGATCGTGCACTATCGAATGGGGCACCAACAAAGGGAGTGGGATATGCAGGAGATCAAGGCCATCTACACCGCCGAGGCCACGGCGACTGGCGGCCGCAACGGCCATTCGCGCACCTCCGACGGCGTGGTCGACGTCAACCTCTCGGTGCCGAAGGACATGGGCGGCCCCGGCAAGCCGGGCACGACCAACCCCGAGCAGCTGTTCGCGACCGGCTATTCGGCCTGCTATCTGGGCGCCGTCGGCTACGTGGCGGGCCAAGAGAAGATCAAGCTTTCCGACGACGCCGCCGTGACGGCGCGGGTCGGCATCGGCCAGATCCCCGGCGGCTTCGGCCTCGAAGTGGCCCTGCATGTGTCGCTGCCCGGCATCGACCGCGCCAAGGCGCAGGAGCTTGTCGACAAGGCCCACACGGTCTGCCCGTATTCCAACGCGACCCGCGGCAACATCAAGGTCACCACCACCATCGCCTGATCGCGCGTCAGGGCAGGGGTTCGAACACCGGCCGGCGTCGGGGACCGCGAAAGGCCTCCGGCGCCGGCCTTTCCGGTTGTGGCACCGTCCGTTAGCCGGCTTTGGTCATCCGTCCTGGTCGAAATCGCGCTCCCGCGCCTTGTGGGCGCGCAGCGCCGCGAGCCGACGGTCCCGATGCGCCGTGCGGGCGGCGTGTTCGGCCGGGTCGGGCGTCGGCCGCCACGCGGCCACGATCCGGTCTGTGTTGGCCGGATCCCAGACGCTCGCCGGCGCTGGATCCCGGCTGAGCCGCCGGTAGAAGCCCGTGTAGCGGGCGCAATAGTCTGGGATGCCGCCCGGCGCGTTGAGCTCGATCGTCGCGAAAGGGCCGAGGAACGACCAGCGCAGGCCGAGCCCCTCGGCGAGCGTCAGGTCGCAATCCTCCGGGCTCACCACGCCCTCGCCGACGAGGCGGAAGGCTTCCGCGAGCAGCGCGCCCTGCAGGCGGTTCAGCACGAAGCCGTCGATCTCGCGCCGGAGCGTGATCGGCGCCTGGCCGACCGAGGCGTAGAGTGCTCTGGCGCGCTCGACGACGGTGGGATCCGTCCAGGGCGCCGGGCAGAGTTCGACGAGCGGCACCAGATGCGGCGGGTTGACCGGATGGGCGACCAGGCAGCGGCCGCGTCCCTTGAGGTCCTCAGTGAAGCGGGAGGCGACGATCGCCGAGGTGGAGGAGGCGAGGATCGTGTCCGCCGCCGCGAGCCCGTCGAGTTCCGCGTAGAGCGCGCGCTTCGCCTCGATCGTCTCGGGTGCGTTCTCCTGCACGAGGCCCGCGCCGTCGACCGCCTCGGCGAGCGAGCCGGCGACGCGGATCAGGCCCTGCGCCACGACCGGATCGGCGACGAGGCCGAACTCTGCCTGTTCGGCGAGGCTCGGCCCGGTCAGGGCCTGCGCGCGCTCGGCGGCGCCGGCGACCGGATCCCACAGAGCGACGCGCCAGCCCGCGCGGGCGAACACCATGGCCCAGGAGCGGCCGATCAGCCCGGCTCCGACGATCGCGACCTTGTCGGCCATGTCTCCCTCCCTGTCGTTGTGCGGCCTTGTCGACGGCCTCCGCCGGGCCCCCGCGCAGTCCGGGCTTGCCTCGACGCCGCCGCAGGATAGCATCGCGCCTCCCGACACAAAGGATCGAAGCATGACCGCGACCCCCTTCGGCACAATGCCCGACGGCACGCCCGTCGCCGACCTCACCATCGCGGGCGGCGGCCTGACGGTCGGGGTGATCGGCTTCGGCGCGGTGCTGCGCGAGATGCAGTTCGACGACGGCGCCGGCCCGCGGCCGATGACGCTCGGGCTGAAGTCGCTCGACGACTACTTGCACCATTCCCCGCATATGGGCGCCGTGGCGGGCCGCTACGCCAACCGCATCGGCCGCGGCCGTTTTCCGCTCGACGGTCGAGAGATCCAGCTCGCGCTCAATCCGGGCAGCCGCAACCACCTGCATGGCGGCGTCACCGGCTTCGGCAAGAGCGTCTGGACGCCGGTCGAGACGGAGCGCGAGGCCTGCACGCTCGAAATCGTGCGGCCGGACGGGGACGAGGGCTATCCGGGCCGGATCAGGGCCACCTGCCGCTATTCCATCGCTGGGGACGGCGTACTGAGGATCGAGCTCACCGCGACGACCGACGCGCCGACGATCGTCAATCTCGCGACCCACAGCTATTTCAATCTCGACCAGTCGCCGGACATCCTCGACCACCATCTGCAGATCCCGGCGGATTTCTATACGCCGGTCGACGACGAACTGATCCCGACCGGCGCGATCGCCCCGGTGGAGGGGACGCCGTTCGACTTCCGGCGCGAGCGGCCGGTGCGGCTCGACGTGGCCGGCACGCGCTTCGCCTATGACCACAACTTCGTGGTGGCTCGGACCGCCGCCGCGGCGCCGCGGCTGATGGCGCGGCTGACCGGGCCGAGGACCGGCACACGGCTCGAGATCCATTCGACCGAGCCGGGCGTGCAGTTCTACGACGGGGCCAAGGTGAATGTGACGCCGGCCGGCCTCGGCGACCGCAAGTTCGGCAACAATGCCGGCCTCTGCCTGGAGCCGCAGCGTTTTCCGGACACGCCGAACAACCCGGACTTCGGCAGCGCCGTGCTGCGGCCGGGCGAGACCTACCGGCAAGTCACGGAGTATCGCTTCTCGAAGGCGTGACGGCGGCCGCTGAAGCTTCAGAGGAGAATCCGGCGCGCGCCGCAAAGGTCCGCGCCGGCTGAGCTTTCAGCAGTACCAGGTGGAGCCGTCGGGCCGGGTCGGCACGCGGCGCTCCCAGTGAACATAGTCCTCCTTGGCGAGGACCTCCATGTCCATGTCGACGCCCCAGCCGGGACGGTCCGGGCGCAGCTCCAGGTAGCCGTCCTTGGGCAAGTAAGGGTCCTTCACGTACCAGGCCCCCTGCTTGCGGTCCGGCTTGTCGCGGTCATAGGCGGGGCCGTGCGGCAGGCGGTATTCGAGGATGCGGAAATTGGTGCAGCTCGCGCAGAAATGCAGGTTCACCGCGGTGGCGAGCGGACCCATCGGATTGTGCGGGGCGATCGTCACATAGTTCGCGTCGGCGAGCGCGGCGATGCGGCGCATCTCCGAGATGCCGCCGACCACGCAGATGTCCGGCTGGATGATGTCGGCGCCCTTCACGGCGAGGAGGCGGTTGAACTCGAAGCGGTTGTAGAGGCTCTCCCCGGTCGCGAGCGTGCAGGCGAGCTGCCGCTTCAGGTCGCCCCAGGCCTCGATGTTCTCCGGCCGGATCGGCTCCTCGTAGAAGAGCGGGTCGTAGGGCGCGAGCGCGTTGCCGAGCTGGACCGCCTGCTGCGGCTCGAAGATCTTGGCATGGGCGTCGAAGGCGATCTCGTAGTCGGAGCGGACCGTCTCGCGCAAGGACCGGAAATACTCCGCCGAGGTGCGCACCACCTCGCCCCAGCGATGCTTGTGCATGTCGATGCGGAACGGGCTCAGCTTGAAGGCGGTGAGGCCCCATTCCTCCTCGAGCCGGTCGAGCTCCTCCCTGGCGGCGCCCGGATCCGGCGCGGTGTAGACGCCCGCATAGACGCGCACGCGGTCGCGCACATGGCCGCCGAGCAGCTTGTAGACGGGCACGTTCAGCGCCTTGGCCGAGATGTCCCAGAGGCAGTGGTCGATGCCCGACATGGCGGCGAGGCCGAGCGCGCCGGGGGGGAAGCGCGTCTGCTGCAGAAGATGCAGCATGATCCGCTCGATGCGGGTCGGGTCCTCGCCCTTGATGAAGGTGAAGAGGTAGTCGAGCAGCGGGAAGAGCGCCTTGTCGGGACCGTGGTTGTAGCACTCGCCCCAGCCGGTCAGGCCGTCGTCGGTGTCGATGCGCAGGATCACGCGCGGACGATCCTTGTCGCGCGACATATAGGCCTGCATCCGGTCGATCTTCATCGCTGAGCTTCCTGATGTCTCAAAGGAACCGCTGTCCGGGCCTGCGGGCCCGGACCTTCCGGGGCGCGCGTCAGTCGCCGAAATAGCGGCCGCGCCTCAGACGCATCTGCACATAGACATATTCGCCGTCGGTGCTGGGCTGGTAGCTGCCGACCTTGTCGATCGGCACGCCCACATTGGCGACCGAAGGGAACTTCGCCACGAACTCCTCGTCGATGTCGCAGCCGAGGCCGGGGGCGTCCGGCACGGTGATGAAGCCGTCCTTCTGCACCGGATTGGGCACGATCACCTCAGCCCGCCCGGCCCAGTCATATTCGAGCCGTTCGAGGATGAGGCCGTTCGGCACCGCCGCGAGGATGTGCAGGGCGGCATATTCGGCGACCGGGCCGAGCGAGCCGGAATGCGGCGCCAGCATGATGTGATGCGCCTCGGCCATGGCGGCGATCTTGCGCATCTGGGTGACGCCGCCGGCCCGGCCTGTGTCGGGCTGGATCACGTCGACGAGCTCGCGCTCGATCAGCTCGCGCTCGCCGAAGATCGTCGCCATGCGCTCGCCCGCCGCGAGCGGCACATTGGCGTGCTGCCGGATCCGCTCGTAGCCGTCGAGGTTTTCGGGCGCGAGCGGGTCCTCGACCCAGAGGAGGCGGTAGGGTTCGAGGTCGCGCGCCACGCGGCACGCATCGGCCGGGGTCAGCCAGGGCGGGCCGTGCAGGTCGATGGCAATGTCCATCTCGGCGCCAACCGTCTCGCGCAGCATGGCGACCTTGCGGATCGGGTCGGAGACGCCGCCGCATTTCAGCGCCGTAATGCCGTCGGCCTTGAGCGCGAGGGCGGTCTCGGCCGTGTTGGCGTGGCCGTAGATGCGTACCTTGTCGCGTACCTTGCCGCCGAGCAGGTTCCAGAGCGGGGTGTTCAGCACCTTGCCCTTGATGTCCCAGAGCGCCATGTCGATGCCGTTCATGGCGCCGGCGCCGACCGTGCCGAGCATGCCGTGGCCCATCATGCCGGTCGCCATCTTCTGCCACAGCCGCTCGATATGGGTCGGATCCTCGCCGACGAGGAGGCGGGTCAGGTCCTTCACCGCGGTCTCGATGACGCGCGGCCAGCCGGAGCACTCGCCGATGCCGGTGACGCCCTCGTCGGTGTAGACCTTGACGAACAGCCAGTTGCGCGTGCCGGCGAATTGCGCCTTCGGATCCACCTTGGCGACCAGGCCGTCGGTCGCCCATTTCGACGGCTCGGGATGGCCCACATGCATGAGGAATGTACGGATCTCGGTGATTTTCACGGCGGGCGGTCCTCCGTCATGCTTGTTGTCGGGTCGGCCGGGGCGATCAGGCGCCCCGGTAGCGGTGCCGCTCGTGGATGCGGCGGGCGCGCGGATCCGGGCGCGGGATCGCCGAGAGGAGCGCCTTCGTGTAGTCGTGGGTCGGGTGGTCGCACACCTGCTCGGTCGTACCGGTCTCCACCACGCGGCCGCGATACATCACCGCGACGCGGTCGCACATGTAGCGGATCACGCCGATGTCGTGGCTGATGAAGACGTAGGCGAGGCCGAACTTGTCCTGCAGCATCATCATCAGGTCGAGCATCTGCGCGCGCAGCGACACGTCGAGCGCGGAAGTCGCCTCGTCGGCGACGATCACGCGCGGTTCGAGCGCGATGGCCCGCGCGATGCCGATGCGCTGGCGCTGGCCGCCCGAGAAGGCGTGCGGGTAGCGCTCGCGCCAGTCCGGATCGAGCCCGACCTGCTTCATCAGGTCGGCGACGCGCTCGTCGAGCGCCTTGCCGCTGGCGATGCCGTTCACATAGAGCGGCTCGCCGATCACCTGGGCGACGGTCATGCGCGGATTGAGCGAGGAGATCGGATCCTGGAAGATCATGCGGATCTCCTTCCGCATCTGCTTCAGGGTCGGCTTGTCCGCCCCGACCAGGTCGACCATCGTGCCGTCCTTGCGGCGGTAGTTGATCTTGCCGCCGGTCGGGGTGTGCACACGGAGGAGGCAGCGGCCCATCGTGGTCTTGCCCGAGCCGCTCTCGCCGACGATGCCGAGCGTCTCGCCCGGCTTCACCTCGAGCGAGACGTCGTCGACGGCGCGGACGAGGCCGGCGCCCTTGCCGAAATGCATCTCCAGATGCTCGATCACCACGATCGGCGGGCGATCCTCGGGGATCGGCGGCCGGCGCAGGCGGATCTCGGCCTTCTCCTCGAGCTTCAGCACCGAGCCGATGAGCATCTTGGTGTAGTCGTTCTGCGGCGCATGGAAGATCTGGTCGACCGGACCCTTCTCCATGACCTTGCCGTGGTACATGACGAGCACCTCGTCGGCGACCTCGGCGACCACGCCCATGTCGTGGGTGATGAACATCACGCCCATGCCGTGGCTCGCCTGCAGGCGGCGGATCAGGTCGAGGATCTCGGCCTGGGTGGTCACGTCGAGCGCGGTGGTCGGCTCGTCGGCGATGAGGAGCGAGGGATTGCAGGCGAGCGCCATGGCGATCATCACGCGCTGGCGCATGCCGCCGGAGAACTCGAAGGTGTAGCGGTCGACCGCGCGCTCGGGGTTCGGGATCTCGACCTGTTTCAGGAGCTCGACGCAGCGGGCGCGCGCTTCCTTCTTGCTCATCTTCAAGTGGAGGATGAGCACCTCCATGATCTGGTCGCCGACCGTGTGCACGGGCGAGAGCGACGACATCGGCTCCTGGAAGATCATCGCGATCTCGCGGCCGCGCACCGAGCGGATCTCGCGGCCGCGCGGATTGAGCTTCGCGAGGTCGACCGTGCCGCCTTCCTCCCGGTGCAGGATCATCTCGCCGCCGACGATGCGGCCGGGCGCGTCGATGATCTGCAGGATCGAGCGCGCGGTCACGCTCTTGCCCGAGCCGGATTCGCCGACGATCGCGAGCACCTTGCCGCGCTCGATGTCGAAGGAGACGCCGTCGACCGCCTTCACCACGCCCGAGCGGACGGGGAAATGGGTGACGAGGTCGCGCACTTCGAGGACGAGGCGGGAGCTGCGGTCCTTGCCGCGCGGCTGTCCGTCGGGCGTCGGGCTGTGGCGCATGTTCATCGATCCCACCCGTTCTGGTCCTGGCTCGCGGTCACTTGTTGTAGGGGTCGGCAGCGTCGCGCAGGCCGTCGCCGAGCAGGTTCAGCGCCATCACGGCGATGACCACGATGCCGCCCGGCGCGAACAGCCAGGGCGCGGTGGCGATCGAGCGGATGTTCTGCGCCTCGCGCAAGAGCACGCCCCAGGAGATGGTCGGCGGCTGCAGCCCGAGCCCGAGGAAGGAGAGCGAGGTCTCGGCGAGGATCATGGCGGGGATCGCGAGCGTGATCGACGCGATGATGTGGCTCGCGAAGCTCGGCAGCATGTGGCGGAAGATGATGCGGCCTTCCGAGGCGCCGTCGAGCCGCGCGGCGGTGACGAATTCCTCGGTGCGGAGCGAAAGGAAGCGGCCGCGCACCACGCGGGCGAGCTGCGCCCAGCCGGTCAGCGAGAGGATGACGGTGATCATGAAATACTGCGTCGCCGCCGGCCAGTCCTGCGGCATGGCGGCGGCGAGCGCGAGCCAGATCGGGATGGTCGGCAGCGCGAGGACGAATTCGATGACGCGCTGGATGACGAAGTCGGTCTTGCCGCCATAGTAGCCGGAGAGGCCGCCGAGCACGACGCCGATGATCAGCGACAGGAACACGCCGACGAGGCCGAGCGACAGCGAGATCTGCGCCCCTTGCATGATGCGGCTGTAGACGCAGCGGCCGAGCCGGTCCGTGCCGAACGGGAAGAAGGGGTTCGCCTGGTCGGACGAAGTGAAGAGATGCGTGCGGGAGTAGAAGACGCCGGCGATCCAGTGGCCGTAGCCCTCGCCGAAGAAGGAGAGGTAGATCTTGCGCGTCGGGTCCTGCTTGTAGATCTGCGCCAGCGTTTCCGGATCGCGCGTCAGCTTGGCCGGATGAAAGTAGGGGCGGAACGCCCAGCTGCCGTCCGGCCCGACATCGATGAAATGGATCGCTTCCGGCGGGTGGAAGGCGGCGCGCGCATTCTGCTGGCTCGGGTCGTTGATGGCGAAGAAGCCCGGCATCACGGCGATGATGTAGAGCAGCACCACGACCATGGCGCCGACCATCGCGAGGCGGTGCTTCTTGAACGCCCACCACATGAGCTGCCACTGGGACGCGACCGCGACCCGCTTGGCGTCCGTGCCGAAGGCTGTGATGTCCGTCATGGGAGGCGATCCTCTCGGAGACCGCGCAGCGCGCGCGGCCGGTCGACAAGGGAGGGCGAGGCGTCCGCGGCGGCGGCCGCGGGTATCATTCGAGCCGGATGCGCGGATCGACGAGGGCGAGCAGGATGTCGGAGACGAGCGAGCCGACGAGCGTCAGCGCGCAGATGAGGAGCACGAAGGCGCCCGCCAGATACATGTCCTGCGCGAGCAGCGACTGGAGGAGGAGCGGCGCCGCGGTCGGCAGGTTCAGCACGATCGCGACCACGATCGAGCCGGAGACCAGGTTCGGCAACAGCCAGGCGATGGTGGAAATGAACGGGTTCAGCGCCAGCCGCACCGGATACTTCATCAGGAGCCGGAACTCCGACAGGCCCTTGGCGCGCGCCGTCGTCACATAGGGCCGCGGCAGCTCGTCGAGCATGTTGGCGCGCATGACGCGGATCAGGCTCGCGGTGCCGGACACGGCGAGGATGATCACCGGGATCCAGAGATGGTGCAGGAGGTCGATCATCTTGGCGATCGACCAGGGCGCCTTCTCGTATTCCTCGGAGAAGAGGCCGCCCACGTCCTGCCCGAACTCGACGGCGGCGATGTACATCAACACCAGCGCGACCAGGAAGGACGGCACGGCGAGACCGAAGAAGCTGACGACCGTGAAGAGATAGTCGCCGATCGAGTATTTCCGGACCGCCGAATAGACGCCGATCGGCAGGGCGATCGCCCAGGTGGCGAGGAGCGTGGTGAGGGTCAGCACCAGGGTGAGCGCCATGCGCTCCCAGATCAGCCCCGAGACCGGCTGCTGCCACTCGAAGGAGAGGCCGAAGTCGCCGCGCGAGACGATGCCCCAGATCCATTTCAGGTACTGGACGATCATCGGCTGGTCGAGGCCGAACCGCTCGCGGAGTTCGCGCGCGGTGTTCTGGTCGACGAGCTCGTTGGAGGCCGCGAGGGTGGCGATATAGGTGGTCACATAGTCGCCCGGCGGCAGCTGGATCAGCACGAAGGCGAGGAAGCTCACCGCCAGGAGCGACGGGATCATCCACAGGATCCGTTTGACGATGAAGCGGAGCATGGTGTCCCTCCGGGACGACGCTGCGGGTCTGAGGTCAGAGCGCCGGCGGGAAGGCCGGCAGGGCGCGGGGATCGCCCGCGGCTCCGGCTTCCGCGGGACGGGCAGCCGGGCGCGCCGCGTCGATCCGGCGCCGGCGCTTCTCGATAAGCGTCGGCGGCCGGTCGTTGACGGCGGGGGAAGCCGCGCCGTCGGCGCGGCCCCGGATCAGGCCTTGAAGTAGTACTGCTGCGGCATGGACGGGCCGGGATTCGGCCAGGACCAGCTGTCCGGCATCTTCTTCGGCACGTTCTGCAGGTTGTTCTTCACCACGCCGAAGGTGTTGACGGCGAGGCAGACGCCCACGCACTCGAACTCCTCGGCGGCGATGTCGAAGATCTCCTTCATGATCTGGCCGCGCTTGGCGAGGTCGGAGGTCGCGCGGGCGTCGTCGAAGAGCTTCATGCGCTTCTTCTGATGCTCCGGCGGCTCCTGGCCGTCCTTGCCGTTCGACACGTACCAGAGCGTCCACGGGATCGCGTAGCGGGTGCCCTGGGTGTGCTGCGCGAAGAAGTCGCGCGGGTCGAGCATGGGCTCGAGGCCGCCGGGGCCCGGCCACACGGCCGCGTCATGGTCGTTGTTGTCGCCCCGCGTGTAGTAGAGCGCGCGCTCGATCGTGTTCACCTTCATGTCGACGCCGATGCCGACCCAGTGGCGCTTGATCAGCTCCAGCGTGTCGACGAGGTCGGGATAGAGCGTCGGGATGACGTCGATCGCGAAGAAGATCTTCTGGCCGTCCGGACGCAGCCGGAAGCCTTGGGAATCCTTCTTGTCGTAGCCGAGCTTGTCGAGGATCGCGTTCGCGGTCTTCTGGTCGAAGTCGGTGTTCTGGCGGGCGAACTTCTCGTGGTACCAGGGATGGCTCGGGCGCGGTCCGGCCTGGTAGGGCTCGGACTGGCCGAGATAGACGAGCTCGATGATCTCCTTGCGGTCGATGCCGATCGAGAGCGCCTTGCGGAACTCCTTGTTGGCGAACATCTCCCGCATCTTCGGGTCTTTGTGGGTGATGTTGAAGTAGATCTGGCATTGCTGCGCCGCGGACGGCTCCAGCTCGACGAGGCGATAGTCGCCCTTCTTCTGGTTCTGCGAGAGCGTCGGCTTGTTCGGCAGCGAATTGACGTGGCGGTCCTGGATGTCGATCTTGCCCGACACCACGTCGAGCATCAGGCTTTCCACATCCTGGCTGATGCCGAAGGTGATCTGGTCGATATAGGGAAGCTGGTTCCCCTCCGTGTCGACCTGCCAGAAATAGGGGTTGCGCCGCATCACCACGCGGGTCGCGCCGCCCACATAGGCCTCGGTGATCATCCAGGGGTCGATCACGGGCTTCTCGGCGTTGCCCCAGCGCGCCGGGATCTCGATGTCGCCCATCTTGGAGCGGAACAGCGCGGCCCAGTCGTTGAGGTTCGCGGCCTTGGCGAGGTCGCCCACATTCGGGTTGTATTTCGGGTGGAACTGGCTCGCGTAATGCTTCGGGAACAGCGTCGGATGCTGGCCGAGCGGCGTCGCCATGGTCTCCAGGAACAGCGCATAGGGGCTCGCGAAGGTGAACTTCACCGTCGTGTCGTCGATCTTGGTGGCGACGCCCGGCTTGCCGCCGATCGCGAGCGGGGAGGGGGTCGACTTGTAGAGCTCGGTGTTCTTGGCGCAGTCCTCCACCGCGAAGACGATGTCGTCGGCGGTGAACGGCTTGCCGTCCGACCACTTCATGCCCTTGCGCAGGTAGAAGGTGAATTCGGTCGCGTCGGCGTTGACCTCCCACTTCTCGGCGACGTTCGGCTCCACCGCCGTGAAGGCGAGGTTCCAGCGCACGAGGCCCTGGTTGCCGACCATGCGCAGGATGCCGTTGTGGTCGGCCGAGCCGCGCAGGCCGCGGCGGAGCGTGCCGCCGTAGCGGCCGACGGTGTCGAGCGGCTTCACGACCAGCGGGTTCGCGGGAACGCGGTCGGAGAGCTTCGGCAGCTTGCCGTCGGCGACGAGCTTGGCGAGATCGGGCGCTTCCTTGCCGGCCTGGGCGAAGGCCTTGCCGGCGCCGAGCGACAGCGCCGCGGCGCCCGCCATGCCGGCGAGGAAGCTGCGGCGGTCGAGGCCGAGGCCGGGCGCGTCGTGGTCCTGCCGGCCGGCCGGCGCCGCGATGTCTTCGTCTTGCATGAACTCTCCCTCCCAGGACAGTGGTTGGCGCGTCGGGGTCGCATCGGCTCGCCGCCGCCTGCGCCTCGCGTCGTCGTATGAGCGTCGGTTTTCGAAGCCCGAGCCTCTCCCGCACATCTTTGACAGGCTTTGGACGCATTGACAAGTCTTGACAAGTTGCGGCCCTTGCCGCCAACGTCAGGCGGGCATCGGCCCTTCGCCGCGACATCCGCGCGGCCAGGGCGGGGCCGTCGGGGGGCTCGGAGGCGCATGCGCATCGATCCGGACATGCAGGCGACCCTGGACCGCATGGCGGCATGGAACCGCGACCATGCCGTGCCGCCGCGCGAGCGCCAGAGCTACGAGGACGTCCGCCGTTACGGCCTCGCCGCGGCCGCGATCCGCCGGCCCGAGCCGCTGCCCGCGGTCCGCGCGGTCGAGGACGTGATGCTGCCCGCCGGCGCCGGCCCGCTCGCCGTTCGCGTGTTCCGGCACGGACCGGGCACCGGGCCGTTCGTGGTCTATGTGCATGGCGGCGGCTATGTCGCCGGCTCGGTCGAGCAGACCGACCACGAGGCGCGCCGCTTCGCCCGGTCGCTCGACGCCGACGTCGTCTCCATCACCTATCGCCTCGCGCCGGAATACCCCTGGCCGGCCGCGGTCGACGACGTGGAGGCGCAGGTCGGCGCGCTCGCCGGGGGCGGGCTTCCCGGCTTCGCGGGCCGGCCCATGCTGCTGATCGGGTCGAGCGCGGGCGCGGGAGCGATCGTCGCCGCGACGCGCCGCCTCGTCCTTGCCGGCGCGAGCCCGGTCGCCGCGCTCGGGCTGATCAATCCCTGGCTCGATTGCACGCTGACCTTGCCGTCCTGCCGGCTGTTCGGCACGGGATACGGGCTCGAGGCGGCGACGCTCGCCGGCTATGTGGCGGTCTATGCGCCGGCCGGCGTCGACGCCGACCACCCCGAACTCTCGCCCGCGCGCCATCCGGTTCCGCCCGGCTGGCCGCCGACCGCGATGCTCGCCGCCGGCCTCGATCCGCTCGTCGACGACACGGTGCTGTATGGCCGCCGGCTCGACGAAGCGGGCGTGCGCCAGGCCGCGCGGATCGTGCCGGGCATGCTGCACGGCTTCCACGGCTGGTACGCCCATGTGCGCGCGCTCGCCGAACCGCTCGCCTGGTTCGACCGGACCCTCGCCGACTTCGCCGGGATCCAACATGCCGGCCGCCCGGACGCCGGGACGACCCCGCCAATGACCGCATGATCGAGGGCCGGGCGCCGCGGCGCCTTGTCAAATCTTGACAAGAACGAACATCCGCCGCCAGGGCGGTACCGGGAGACGAGCATGACCACCGAGAGCCACGCCGGCCAAACGGCAAAGCCGCTCAGCGAGGAGACGCGCGCCCGGCTCGCGCGCATTTCCGTCGCGTCCATCACCACGCTTCTGTTCAAGCGCGGCTTGCGCAACTGCTTCATCGAGAACGTGCATCTCATCAACAAGGACGCGCCGCGGCTGGTCGGCCCGGCCTATACGCTCCGCTACATCCCCGCGCGCGAGGACCTCGACCATATCGGCGTGTTCGAGGACCGTTCGCATCCGCAAAGGAAGGGCGTCGAGGAATGCCCGCCGGGCCATGTGTTCGTGATCGACAGCCGGATGAACCCGAAGGCCGCCTCGGCCGGCGGCATCCTGGTCACGCGCCTGATGAAGCGCGGCGTCGCCGGCGTCGTCACCGACGGCGGCTTCCGCGACACGCCGGATATCGCGGCGCTCGATTTCCCCGTCTATCACCAGCGCCCGTCGAGCCCGACGAACCTCATCCACCACCACGCGGTCGACCTCAACGTGCCGATTTCCTGCGGCGAGGTGGCGGTCTATCCGGGCGACGTGATCGTAGGAGACGCCGAGGGCGTGGCGGTCATCCCGGCCCATCTCGCCGACGAGGTCGCCGCCGAGGGCATCGAGCAGACCGCCTTCGAGGACTTCGTGGAGGAGAAGGTGCGCGAGGGCCGTTCCATCTTCGGGATCTATCCGCCCGGCGCCGAGGCGAAGGCCGAGTTCGCCGCCTGGCGCAAGGCGAACGGGCGCTGAGCCGGCCGGCCGCGCCGCGGGATGCGCCGTCCGGGACCAGAGGGAGCCGCAGCATGCTCAATTTCCAGGACGACACCGCGACGACCGAGCCGGTGGCGCAGGGCGCGAAGCTCTCGGCCGGCATCTACGAACGCATCCTGGAACTGATCGTCACCGGCGACTTCTCACTGAACAGCCGGCTTCCGTCCGAGACCGAGCTCGCCCGCCGCTTCGGCGCCTCGCGGCCCGTCGTGCGCGAGGCGCTGGCGCGGCTGCGCGAGGACGGCATCGTGGTCTCCCGCCAGGGTTCCGGCTCCTATGTGGTGAAACGGCCGGACCAGTCGGCGCTGCGCTTCGTGCCGATCGGCTCGCTCGCCGACATCCAGCGTTGCTACGAGTTCCGCGCCGGCCTCGAAGGCGCGGCCGCCGCGCTCGCCGCGGAGCGCTGGCAGGAGCGCGACATGGCGGCGATCCGCGCCGCGCTCGACGATCTCGAAGCCTGCGTGCGGTCCGGCCGCCTCGGCGTCGACGAGGACGCCCGCTTCCACACCGTGATCGCGGCGGCGACGCACAACCAGTATCACCAGTCGGTGCAGGCCTCGCTCGCCCCGCATATCTCGCTCGGCATGAACCTGTCGCGCAACCTCACGCTCCTGCACACCCAGGCGCGGCTCCGCAAGGTGCAGGACGAGCATGTGGCGGTGGTCGACGCGATCGCCGCGCGCGAACCGGACGCCGCCCGCACCGCCATGGAAACCCATATCCGCAACGCTCATCGCCGCATGTTCGAGGGCGGGGTGTAGCGCCGCGTCGGTGGCGCGATCGGTCCCCCGCAGGCGGCGCCGTCCGGCCCCGCCCGGTCGATGAACGGCAGGCAACCGGCCGTCTCAGGCTCGGTTCAAGGGCGCTGCGGCATCGTCCTCCCAGACCGGTGAGGACGAACCGGCCGGAGCGAGGGGCTCCGGCGATCGACCTCCCGGCAACCGGGAGCCGCCGCCATGATCTCGACCCCGCGCCACGCCGTCCTGCGCCGCTTCGTGATCCTCTCCGCCCTGATCGCCGCCACGCTGCTGCCGGGTGCTTCCGCCACCCAGTCGCGCACGGTGCCGAACGGCGGCGCGGCCGATGCTCTCGCCGCCGACACCGGCCGGACGAGCTGCGCCGCGGCGATCGCCCGCACCCGCGACACCTACGGCGTGCTCGCCGAACTCAAGGTCACCCGCGTGGCGACCGACGAGCGCGCCGCCCGCCTCGTCCTGACCATCGAAGGCCTCAGCCGGCCGGTCGCGCTCGACTTCGCCGATGCCCAGCAGGAACAGAGCATGGTCGCCTATGCGAGCTATCTGCGCGAGCGGGTCGGCGCCTCGGAATTCGACGCCTGGACCGGCGCTTCGGAGACCGATCCGGCAGACGTCGTCGCCGAGAAGCTCGTGAAGGCGCAGAAGGCCGCGGCGCTGTCGACCGCCCGCCGGGCGCTCGCCGGCGAGATCCGCATCCTCATCCACGACGAGGCCTCGGTCTGGCTGCCGACCCCGCGTCCCGGCGCCTCCTACCAGATCATGACCTTCGACGACACCGCGGCCGGCTGCATGCCGCGCCGGCTCGGCGGTTCGGTCGACCGCGCGGCGCTGACCCCGGCGCTGCAGGCCTCGCTCGACGGCGCCCTCACCCAGTAAGCCGTCGCGGGTCCTCTCCCGCGGGCCCGGCGACCCTCACTGGTCGTCGGCGCCGAGGCCCTTGTAGATCTCCTCAAAAATCGCCTCGAACTCCTTGAACTTCGCTTCCGCCGCCGCCTTTTCCTCGTCCGGGAACCGGTCCGGATGGAACATCTTGCGATGGGCGGTATGGGCCGCGCGCACCACGAAGCGCGGCGCGTCCTCCGCGAGGCCGACACGGGCGCGGGCGCTTTCCGGACCGACCGGCTCGCGCTTCTTCATCTCGCGCATGTCGTTCACCAGCCGCTCCTCCATGGCCCGGCTCTCGCGGAGCTTCGCCCTGAGCACCTCGATCTGGTATTTGGTGAGGCTCAGTTCCTGCAGGAGCTTGGCGATTTCCTGGCGGTTGGCCTCGCTGCCGAAGCTCGCCTCCGCATGCCGGTTGAGCTCGTCGAGGCGGGAGGAGATGCGGTCGCCGATCGATCGGGCGCGTGGACCCGGCCGGACCCGGAGCTCCCTGAGAATCGCGGTCAGCAGCAAGGGGTCGTTCCACCCCCGTTCGATCCGCTTGAACAGATGCTCGAACGGCTCCTCGGCGATAGGCTGACCTTGCAGTCTCATGGGCAAGTCCGCGATACTTTCACCCCGCTAGTCATCGGGTATTTCGAGTAAAAATAGCGCTAACGGCCGAAATATTCTGTTAATAATATGTATTGAGCAGCCTGCATCCGTGGCCCCGGCCCGCCCCTCGACCGGACGGTCCGCAGGCTCCGACTCGCGCTGCCGTGAACAATCCGTCAGACTAATGTCATGATAGCGAATGCGCCATTGGACTTTGTAATGAGGGAAAACACGTAGAAATCCTCGGTCTCCGCTCCACATCTGGATGCTGGACGAGGGTTGACGCAGAGACGGCGTCCCCCCGGTCCAGCAAGCATGTGACAAGGACAGACCTGAGGGGACCCGCCCATGACGATGGCGACAGCAACGGCGCCGGCCGTGCGCAACCGGCCCATGACCAAGGAAGAGAAGAAGGTCATCCTCGCCTCGTCGGCGGGAACGATCTTCGAATGGTACGACTTCTTTCTTTACGGCGCGCTCGCCACCATCATCGGCGCGCAGTTCTTCTCGAGCTTTCCCGAGTTTTACCGCAACGTCTTCGCGCTGTTCGCCTTCGCGGCGGGCTTCCTGGTGCGTCCGTTCGGCGCCCTGGTGTTCGGCCGCCTCGGCGACCTGGTCGGCCGCAAATACACCTTCCTCATGACCATCCTGATCATGGGCGTGTCGACCTTCGCGGTTGGCCTGCTGCCCGCCTATGAGACGATCGGCTGGGCCGCGCCGGTCATCCTGATCTCGCTGCGCATGCTGCAGGGCCTCGCGCTCGGCGGCGAATATGGCGGCGCCGTCGTGTATGTGGCCGAGCATGCGCCGGCGGGGCGCCGCGGCTACTTCACGAGCTGGATCCAGACCACCGCCACGCTCGGGCTGCTGCTCTCGCTGATGGTCATCCTGGTTGTCCGCACCTGGACGGGCGAGGCCGAATTCGCCGCCTGGGGCTGGCGCATTCCCTTCCTGCTGTCGATCTTCCTGCTCGGCATCTCGCTCTATATCCGCTTGCAGATGGAAGAGAGCCCGGCCTTCAAGAAGATGAAGGAAGAAGGCGCCCAGTCGAAGGCGCCGCTGACCGAGGCCTTCGGCCAGTGGAAGAACGCCAAGTTCGCGCTCATCGCGCTGTTCGGCCTCGTCGCCGGCCAGGCGGTGGTCTGGTACACCGGACAGTTCTACGCGCTGTTCTTCCTGCAGAGCATCCTGCGCGTGGACGCCTTCACCGCCAACGTGCTGATCGCCTGGGCGCTCATCCTCGGCACCGCCGGCTTCGTCCTGTTCGGCTCGCTGTCCGACCGGATTGGCCGCAAGCCGATCATCCTGGCCGGCTGCGCGCTCGCCGCGCTCACCTATTTCCCGGTGTTCGGCTTCATCACCGAGACGGCGAACCCGCTCCTGCACAAGGCCCAGACCAACACCAAGGTGGTGGTGGTCGCCGACCCGAACGACTGCTCGTTCCAGTTTAACCCGACCGGAACCTCCAAGTTCACCAACTCCTGCGACGTCGCCAAGGCGCTGCTCGCCCGCAGTTCGGTCAACTATTCGGTCGACTACGTGCCGGGTACGCCTGTCGCGAAGATCAAGATCGGCGAGACCGAGATCGTCTCCTTCGACGCCGCCAAGCTGACGGGCGACGCCGCAAAGGCGGTCCCGGCGGCGTTCACGAAGGCGGTCAACGATGCGCTCGGCGCCGCCGGCTACCCACTCGCGGGCAAGCCGAACACCGAGATCGTCAAGCTCGACAGCTTCGTCGACATCTTCGACGCCCAGGCGCTGAAGCTGATCGCGGTGCTGACCTACCTCGTCATTCTCGTCACCATGGTGTATGGCCCCATCGCCGCGGCGCTCGTCGAACTCTTCCCGACGCGCATCCGCTATACAGGCATGTCGCTGCCCTACCATATCGGCAACGGCTGGTTCGGCGGCCTCATGCCGGCGACCGCCTTTGCCATGATCGCGCAGACCGGCGACGTCTACTACGGCCTCTGGTACCCGATCGTCATCGCCACGATGACGGTCGTGATCGGCCTTCTGTTCGTGCCGGAAAACAAGGACCGCGACATCTTCGCGGAAGACAAGCGCTGACCGGACGGGCGGGCGGCGGGGAGTCCTGCCGCCTGCCCCGACGTTCTACCGCAAGACTTCGAGGCCCGGGCAAGCCGACACGGTCCGGGCCTCGCCTTTTTTGTCCGTCATCCGTCCACCATGGTCGCGGTCACGCGGGGGGAACGCCGAACAGTTCGCGACGCCGGAAGTGATAGCGGCCGGGGGTATAGGACGCGTCCGTCCAGCTGTCGTCCTCGGCCAGGAAGACGATCTCGTTGCCGTCGCCCCGATTCCGCTTCGCCGTCTCCTGTGCCACGTAACGGAAATAGAGGTGATTGAAGAGGCGGAAGAACTCCGTCGTGTAGACATCCGCCACGCCGGTGTCCCCGCGGATGAGCAGCATGTTCTCGTCGTTCGACAGGAGCGAGTTCGGCGAGAAATTGGCCGATCCGGAAAACACGAGCGGATCGTCGGTCAGGACGTCGATCATCAACGTCTTGGTGTGAATGTAGAACACATGACCGCCGTTGCGCTCGCGGAAGTGCCGCTCCCGGAGCCACACATCGAGCTTGTCGCCTTCGAGCTTCAGCGCGATAGCATCCTTGTTGAGGTCGGGGCCGATCGCGATCTGGGTGTCCCGGTCGCGCGCCAGCATGGCCTGCGTCTCGGGCTTGGCGTTCGGCCGCTCCATCAACAGGAAGCGGAGGAAGTCGCGGTCGTTGTCGAAGAAGGTCGCGAGCCGTTCGGTAACCCCGAAGGCCGAAGTCATCATCACCGTCTGAACCGCGTCCGCGATGCGGCCGCCGTACCATTCGAGCATGGCGGAGCGCTGGCGCGGGCTGAAGATCGGCGTGATCCCCGGCTGCGGCGGGCCCGACGGGATTTCGGGGCTGTGGGTGGTGCACCAGGCCTTCATCTCGGCAAGCGCCGTATCGGCCGCGAGCTTGTCCCAATAGGCGAGGAAGGCGCCGGCGACCGTCTCGTCGCGGACGATATGGCCGACATTGCTCTGGCCGAGAAAACCGGAGGCCGTGATGTTGGTCGAGCCGGTCCAGACCTGGACAGGCCGGTCGTTCTCGAGCAGCACCATGAACTTGTTGTGCGGGATGTCGCCGCGGTTGCGGCGCGGGATCAAGAGGGCGCGGTCGAACGGCAGGGCGTCGATCGCCGCCTCGTTTCCGACCGTCGTGCTGGTCGGCCGGGTCACGCCCTTCACCGTCTCGCTGCCGGCCTCGTAGACGATTCTGACGTCGGCGCCGGAGGCGGCCGCCGCGAGCAGCGCCCGCATGACCGGCGGATAGGTGAATTCGTAGACGGCGGCGCGCAGCTTGAAGCGCGCGCCACGGGCCTGGCCGATGAAGTCCAGCGCGGCCTGCAGCAGGCCGCGGGCGAGCCAGCGGACGTCCTCCGCCTCGGCATTGGTCTCGTCCGCCGGCGGGCGGTTGCCGAACTGGCGGGCGAAGGCCTGGCTCGGCACCGCGCCTCGGTTGAACACGATCGAGTGGGTGCCGCGGTCGAGCGGCTCGGTGCGCACCTCGACCTCCACGTCGGGGCCCGCCCGCAGGTCGGCGAGGTCACCGGTCTCGGGCCGGTAGAGCGGGCGCACCACATAGTTCTCGACCGCGCCCGGATCGGCGGTGTAGTGGCCCCAGAGGAACGACTGGATCGGGTGCTTCAGCGTGGACCGCACCTCGCCGGGGGCCGGATTCGGCACGAGCGGCTTGAAGAACTTGAACCCGTTCAGCCACCGGATGGTCCGCTTGGCGCCGACCCGCCGGCCGATCGCGAAGCCGAGCAGATCCCGCCGCGCCGCCTCGGTGGCGTTCATGGCGAGCAGCACCGACTGCGCCCCGGCGATCGCCTGCACCGAAATACCGTTCACCCGCGCATTCGCCCGCATCGAAAGCCTCCACCCAAGCTGCGAAGGATCGAGCCTAGGCCCGCTTTGTGGCGGTCACGCGAAGGTTGCAAGTTTCGCGTTTTTCGATCGGGTTGATCTTGTGTTGAGGGGGCGGGTTGGATCGCCTGTGCGGCGGCGGGCTGGCCTCATGTCCAGCAGAGCTGGTTCTTCGGGAGTTTGCCGGTCGGGTCGTACACCGTGACCTTGTGCGGGAGATCGGGACCCCAGCGCCACAGGACGAGGTTCTGATCCTCCTCCGTCGCGCCATTGGCGAAGCTCGGCACCAAAGTGCCCGCTTGGCCGGCGGCGATGAGGCGGCGGACGACGGCCCAGGACTCCGGCTCGCGCCCTTCGATCAGCGCGGTGCCCCAGGCACAGGCGAGATCGGCGAGGTCGACGCCGAGGGCCGCCCGATCCTCCGCGGTCCTGAGGTCGGCGATGTTGTCGCAGTCTACGTCGTAGCTCACCAGCAAATAGGGCGTCAGCCGATGCGCGAAGCCGGCGGATACTTCGCGAAAGACCGTGACGAAGCTCAGCGACAGGTAGAGCGTTTCCAGCTTCGGCCAGTTGAATCGCCGGCCCTTGAGCGCGGCGCCGGCCCCCGACAACGGGCTCCAGGCCCAGTTGGGGTCATGGGCGCGGAAGCACTCGCCCTTGAACCTCAAGCGTATCCGCCGGTCGCCAGGTGGTCGACGTAGTCGCGCAAGGCCGTGGCCTCGCCGGACTTGACCAAGGCCTCGGCCGTGCGGCCGCCGAAGGCCGGGATCGGCTCGGCGCGGTACCAAGCCATCGCCTGCGCCGGGCTGCCCGCCCAGCCCTGGACGAGGCTGATGATCTCCAGCATCTCGCGCACGCGGCTCTGCGCCTTCGGACCGTCGCGCCGGCTCGCCTTCTGCAGCACCGCCGGCGCGAGCCCGGCCGTGTCGGCGAGCTGCGCCTTCGACATGTTGAACGCCTCCGCGACCTCGTCGACCTTCACGGCGCCGCGCTCGTCGAGAAGGCTGGCGATGGACAGGCGCCCGGCCGCCGGCCGGCGCATCGCGACCCCGGCCGAGGCAGACACTGTCTTGGCCGCGGCGGACACTGTCTTGGCGGTCCGGCCCATGTGCCGCTCCTTTGACCTTGTTCTCGGTCAATATGTAGCCGGGCGGCCCTGCCCGCAAGCTGGCTTTGTGGAGGATCGGCCATTTCCGCCGATGCGCGGGTCCAATAGTCTCAGAGTGAAGCAAGAACAGTAAGGTTCAAAAAAGCCCGTTAGTACGAGGCGTTGACGTCCGGTCAGGGCTGACAAACGCGCAGAACGAGAGCCGATCATTCAAGCGCTGATTTCAGGTCCGCGAGGGTTGTCATCAAGGTCATGGGATCGAGCGGCGACGGCTCGAAGCCGACCGCCAGATAGAAGGCGCGGGCTTCCTCCGACAGCGCGTGCACCAGGATGCCGCGAACGCCGATGACGTCGGCGGCGTGCAGGACACGCAGCGCGGCGTCGCGCACGAGCGCGCGTCCGATGCCCCGCCGTTGCCACGCCACGTCGATCGCGAGGCGTCCGAGCACGACGACCGGAATGGGGTCGGGCATGTTGCGGCGGAAACGACCCGGCGCGGCGTTTGCGCTCACCCCGCCCGAGGCGAGCGCGTAGTACGCGACGACCTTGGTCCCCTCGCACAGCACGAAGGTCCGCGATCCGCCGCTCGACTGATTGCCGCGCGCCCGGCGCTTCAGCCAATCGTCGAGTGACGGCGTTCCGGACTTGAAGGCGCTCAGGTCATGACGATCCGCCAAAGGCTCCGGCGGTGACAGGTTCACGCCGGGTCCCAGGGAGCGGGCGTTGCCATGGTCTTCTTCAAGCGGGCGTTCGGCTGTGGCGGCGCATCGAGCCGCGCCAGGAACTCCCGATAGGCGCTGTCGTCGACCGCGAACACGACGCGATCGAGAAGCGCCTCCTCCGCCGCATGGCGCGACGCCTCCAGCACGAAATCCGTGCGGGTCTTGCCTTGCGCGGCGGCGGCGCGGTCGATCAGCCCCCGAAGCTCGGGCTTGATCCGCAGGTTCAGCGTCTCTCGGGGCGATTGTTTGTCCATGGATACCTCCAACTCACACTCTAGCAGGTCGTAATGACTTTGTCATTACGAGTCATCCATCCGAACCTGGAGCCTGTCCCGTCCGGATCGCAAGGATCCGGACGAAAAGGACCGGCGCAAGCACCTGAATCCAGAGCAATTCCTCTTCGATCGGATGCTTCCATCCGATCGAGAAATGCTCCAGCGGGCCGCCGCCCACCTCGACACAAGCCGTGGCTTCAGGCACACAGTCGGCAATGTCGGTTGGTCCAATTTCGGCGCGGTTCGAAGCTGCAAAGTAAATGCTCGATAATGCTCGATAATAAAGACAAGTTCGCCATCGCTCCCATGATGGACTGGACCGATCGGCATTGCCGGGTGTTTCACCGGCTCTTGACCGCACGGGCCTTGCTCTATTCGGAGATGGTGACGTCGGCGGCGGTGGTGCATGGGGATCGGGAGCGGTTGCTCGGGCGCGCCAGGGGCGAGGGTGACGTCGCGCTGCAGCTCGGCGGGTCGGATCCGCGCCAGCTCGCCGAGGCCGCCCGCATCGGCGAGGGGTTCGGCTATGTGGCGATCAACCTCAATTGCGGCTGCCCGTCGGACCGGGTGCAGTCGGGCCGGTTCGGCGCCTGCCTGATGGCCGAGCCCGACCTCGTCGCCGACTGCGTCGCGGCGATGGCGGCGGCGGCTACGGTTCCGGTCACGGTCAAGTGCCGCATCGGCATCGACGACCAGGCGCCCGAGGAGGCGCTGCCGCGGCTGATCGACGCCGTTCGCGCCGCCGGTGCCGCGCATGTGATCGTGCATGCGCGCAAGGCCTGGCTCGAGGGCCTCTCGCCCAAGGAGAACCGCAGCGTGCCGCCGCTCGACTACGCGCTGGTGCATCGCATGAAGCGCGAGCGGCCGGATTATCCCCTCTCCATCAACGGCGGCATCGCCGACCTCGACGCGGCGATCGGGCATCTCGACGTGATGGACGGGGTGATGATCGGCCGCGCCGCCTATGAGACGCCGCGCCGGCTCGCCGCGGTGGACCGGCGCGTCTTCGGCGCCGCGACCGCGGATCCGGATCCGTTCGAGGTGGTCGAGCGGCTCGTCCCCTACGCGGCCTCGGTGGTGGAGCGTGGCTACAAGCTCGCCAATGTGACGCGCCATGTGCTCGGCCTCTTCGCCGGCTGGCCGGGCGCGAAGGCTTGGCGGCGGATCCTGACGGTCGAAGGGTCGCGGGAGGGCGCGGGCGTCGAGGTGATCCGTGCCGCGCTCGCGCAGGTGCGGCGGCCCGAGGCCGAGGCCGGCCGGCTGGATGCCGAAACCCTGCGGCCGGCAGCGGAATGATCCGGCCCGCCCGCTGAAGATCGCCGACGGCCGTCAGCGCCGCATGGTCAGCCGGTCGCCCTCGACGGTGAAGGAGGCGAGGCGGTCGAGGAAGGTGTTGCCGAGCAGGCTCGTCTGCAGCTGGCCGGGGCGGGCGACGAGAGCGCGCACGCGCGTCTCGGTGATGTCGCCGATGGTCACGCTGTCGAGCACGACCGGCGCCGCGGTGGTGAGCCCGTTGGCGGTGGAGATCTTGGCATCGTAGAGCAGCGTCGTCGTGTCGATGCCGGCGTCGCGCGCAGCGCGGTCGGTGAGCACGACGGAACTCGCGCCGGTGTCGACGATGAGGCGCACCGGCTTGCCGTTGATTTCGGCGCGCACGCTGAAGTGGCCGTCGCGCGCCTTGCGCACCGTCACGGAGCCGGCCTCCGGCCCCTCGACCGGCGTGCCGGGCACGAGCACGGCGAGCGTCTGCCAGCCGAGCCGGCCGACATCGTCCCGGAAGCCGTAGCCGACGATGAGCGCGAGGCCGATCAGCAGCCAGATTCCCATCGCCTTCAGCGCGGTCGGCAGCCGCTCCCGGTGGCGCCAGACGAGCCCGGACGTGATCGAGACGAACACGGCCGACAGCATGACGGCGCGCGCGAAATCGCCGGTTTCGAGCCCGAACACCTCGCCGGCGTCGTGGTTGATCAGGAGCAGCGCCAGCCCGACCGCCAGGATCAGCATCACGACCGCAAACCGCATCACGCCCTCACTGCTGCTGGCTCGCCGCCATGTCCCGGCGCCGGATCCGCTCGGGTAGGCTCGCCATCACGGCGAGGCGCTCGGCCTCCGAGTAGGCCGACCAGCCGGCGATCTCCTGCAGCGTCCGCCCGCAGGAGAGGCAGGCGGCGCCGGCGGCGTCGAGCCGGCACAGTTTCTGGCAGGGCGAAAGCGGCGGCATGGGATCCTTGCGTCAGGTCTCGACGCTCAAGATAGGATCGCGGCGGCGTCCCGACAAACCCTCGACCGGCGCGTAGCCCGGCTTTTCCCAAGCCGATCCGGACCTCGCGCGATCGTCACCGGGCGGCGAGCACGGCGAGGAACGCGATCTCGGCGAGTTGCTCGGCGGCGCCCGCCACATCGCCCGTCTGTCCGCCGATCTGCCGCCGCGCGATCGCCGTCATGGCGAGCGCGGCCGCGACGGCGAGCACGACGCCGGCGCCCGGCCGCGCGAGGCCGAAAGGGGCGCCGGCGAGGCCGATCGCGATGGCGGCCGAGAGGACGAGGGCGATGGCGAGCGTGGCGCCCGACGGCCGGCCGGCCGCGGCCGAGGCGCCGCCCGGACGGGCCGGCGGCAGCAGTGCCAGGGGCACGAGGGCGGCGGCGCGCGCAACCGCGCCGACCGCGGCGAGCGCGAGGGCGGCGCCGATGGGCCCCGCCGCGTCCAGGATGCCGGCGAGGAGCGCCGCGCGGATCAGGAGCGAGAGGGCGAGGGCGGTCGCCCCGTAGCTGCCGACGCGGCTGTCCTTCATGACCTCGAGCTTGCGCTCGCGCGTCGCCCCGCCGCCGAAGCCGTCCGCCACGTCGGCGAGCCCGTCCTCGTGCAGGCCGCCGGTGGTGAGCACCAGGACCGCCAGCGCGATGCCCGCGGCGGCGAGGGCGGGGAGGCCGGCCGCACCGGCGAGCGCCAGGACGAGGGCTGCGGGCGCCGCGATGACGAGGCCGGCGATCGGCAGCATGCGCGGCGCGGTCGCGAAGTCGGGCATGGCGGCGGGATCGTCGGCCTGTCCCAGGCGCGGCACGGGCAGTCGCGAGAAGAACCGCACCATGCCGGCGGTGTCCGCCAAAAGGGCGGCGGCCGGGCCGGGCCCGCGCAGGGGCGGACGATCGAGGCGTTCGGTCATCGCAAGTCTCTCGCGCGGATCGGTCGCGGCGGCGGGCCGCCCGGCGGTGGCACGCGCCTTTGCCAGGCGCGTTCATTTCGGTCAGAGCTTCTCCGCAGGGCCGGATCCTGGTCCCGACGAGACCGACACGGCAAGAGGTACCCATGGCGATCACCGCGCTTCCCTTCGACGACTTCCGCGATCTCGTCAATCTCGTGCCGCCGCCGGACCTCGACGCCGTCGCCGCGGTGAGGGCGCGCGATGCGCGGCTGACCAAGCCGGCCGGCTCGCTCGGCCGCCTGGAGGAGATCGTCGAATGGCTCGCCGCCTATCGGGGCCAGCCGCAGCCGGCGGTGACGCGGCCGCTGGTCGCCGTCTTCGCCGCCAATCACGGCGTCACGCGGCAGGGCATCTCGGCCTATCCGGCCTCGGTCACCCGCGCCATGGTGGAGAATTTCGCCGCGGGCGGTGCCGCGATCAACCAGATCTGCGCCGCCGAGGACATCGGCCTCAAGGTGTTCGAACTCGCGCTCGACGTGCCGACGCCGGACATTTCGGAGGAGGACGCCTTCGACGAGGCCGGCTGCGCCGCCACCATGGCGTATGGCATGGAGGCGCTCGCGGGCGGGCCGGACCTCCTCTGCCTCGGCGAGATGGGCATCGGCAACACCACCGTGGCGGCGGCGATCTACCACGCGCTCTATGGCGGGGCGGCGGAGGACTGGGTCGGCCCGGGCACCGGCGTGGCGGGGGAGCAGCTGATCCACAAGGCCGCCGTCGTCAGGCGCGCGGTCGAGCGGCTCGACGGAGCGACGGGCGACGCCTTCGAGGTGCTGCGGCGACTCGGCGGGCGCGAGATCGCGGCCATGACCGGCGTCATCATCGCGGCGCGCCACCAGAAGGTGCCGGTCGTGGTCGACGGCTATGTGGCGAGCGCGGCGGCGGCGCTGCTGCACACGGCCAATCCCGCCGCGATCGAGCATTGCCTGTTCGCCCATGTCTCGGCGGAGCCGGCGCATGTGAAGGTGCTGGCGCGCCTCGGCCAGCGCCCGCTCCTCGATCTCGGCATGCGGCTCGGCGAGGGGACCGGCGCGGCGCTCGCCGCCGCCCTCGTGCGCACGGCCGCGCGCATCCATGCCGGCATGGCGACATTCGAGCAGGCGGGGGTGGAGGAGAAGCTCGGCTGATAAGCTGGCGGGGCGCCGGACATTACACCTGATGCCGCGTCGGCTCAGCCGCGCTGCAGCTGCTGGCGCATATTCTCCAGCATGGTCAGGGTCGCGACCGGGTTGCCGAGGCGGTTGTTGCGGTTCGGCCGGTCCTGCAGGCGTGGCATGATCTCCATCACGCGCACCTTCGGGAAGGTCGCGATCACCTCGGTCCCCTCGCGCAACCGCGACTTCAGGTCGAAGGTGCCGCCATGCATCTTGACCAGGGCCTGCACGATGTTGAGGCCGAGGCCGGTGCCCTGCTCGGCCGACTTGATCGCGATCGAGCCCTGGCCGAACGACGACAGGACGATCGGGATCTCGTTCTCCGGGATGCCCGGGCCGTTGTCCTTGATCTGCACATACTGGCCGCCGCCGGCGGTCCAGCCGACCTTGACCGAGACCAGGCCGCCGGAGGGCGTGAACTTCACCGCGTTGGAAAGGAGGTTCAGCGTGATCTGCCGGAGCGCGCGCTCGTCGGCCCAGATCTTCGGCAGTCCGTCCTCGTAGCGCTCCTCGATGCGGATGCCCTTGTTCTGCGCCCTAAGGTTCATCATGTGCACGCACTCCTCCACGATATAGGGGAGCGTGACGGCCTCCTCGTTCAGCGTGTAGCGCCCGGCCTCGATGCGGCTGATATCGAGGATTTCGTTGATCAGGTTCAAGAGGTGCTGGCCGGAATAGTGGATGTCGGTGACGTAGCCCTTGTAGGTCGGGTTGCCCATCGGGCCGAGCAGCTCGTTCTGCATCACCTCCGAGAAGCCCAGGATGGCGTTGAGCGGCGTGCGCAGCTCGTGGCTCATCGTGGCGAGGAAGCGGCTCTTGGCGAGGTTCGCCTCCTCGGCCTTGCGCCGGCTTTCGTCCGAGATGGCGTTCGCCTGTTCCAGTTCGGCGATCAGGCTGTCCTTCTCCGCCCGCGCCGCGATTTCGCCGAGCGTGGCGTTGTAGAGCCGGTAGCTCACCGAATGGAAGAAGAACTGGGCGAAGACGGGCATCACGGCGAGCAGGCCGTAATAAGAGAGGAGCCCGCCCTCGAAGGCGGCGGCGCGCAGGGCGAAGGCGAGCGTGACCGTGAGGGTCGCCGGCAGCGTCGCCGCGAACACGGCGGGCGGCAGCGACGAGGTGAGCGTCGCCGTCAGAGCCGTGATCACCAGCACGGTCGCGAACTGGAAGATGTCGGTGCCGATGTCGGTCGGCGTGGTGAGCACGAACAGGAGCGCCCAGCTGACGCCGACCATGCTTTCGGTGAAGATGAAGTAACGCCGCCAGACGCGCAGCGTCTCGAGCTTCGGCTGCTGGCGGATGAAGCGCAGCGCGACCATGGTGGCGGTCAGATGCGCGACGACCGCGATCAGCGCCCAGGTGGCGACCAGCATGCGGTCCGCCCAGAGCAGGCCGAGCCCCGCCGCGATGGCGACCAGCAGAAAGAGCGCGAGCCCGCCCTGCAGGCGGTTCCGCGCGTAATGAGTGAGGAGTTCCTGCTCGTAGGCGCGCTTCACTCCGTCGACGGCGGCGAGTTGCTCGCGCAGGTCACGCAGAGTCTGGGCAACATGGCGCCGCCGCTCAGCGCGCCGGGCGTTGAGCGTCGTTCTTTCCGCGCCGAAGCCTGGAGCCCCCTCGCTCATCCGCCTCCTCGTCTACGAACCATTGATTCCTGGCAGGCGAAGTGGAAAACGAGCGAGGGTAGTTCGGTAACCCTTAAGATCCGCCTGAAGGAACCGGTTAACATTCGGACGGGCGGCGCGCCGGCTTCAGGATTTTCCCGATGGGGCCGCCGCGCCACGCCGCTCCAGGAGGGCGCCGGGATCTGGCGCGGCGGGCCGCGGCGCCCCATCTGACGGGCGACATGACGGACGACCTCGCCTTCGACGCGCTCCTTGCCGAGATCCGCGCCTGCCGCCTCTGCCGCGACAATCCGTCCGGGCCGGCGCTGCCGCACGAACCCCGCCCGGTGCTGAGGCCCTCGCGGACCGCGCGGGTGCTGATCGCCAGCCAGGCACCCGGCACGCGCGTGCATGCGAGCGGCGTGCCCTTCACGGACGCCTCCGGCGACCGGCTGCGCGAGTGGATGGGCGTCGACGAGGCGACCTTCTACGACGACCGGCGCATCGCCATCGTGCCCATGGGCTTCTGCTTTCCCGGCAACGACGCCAAGGGCGGCGACCTGCCGCCCAGGCCCGAATGCAGCCGCGCCTGGCACGCGCGCCTGTTCCCCCTGATGCCGCAGGTGGAACTGGTGCTGGCGATCGGCCAGTACGCCCAGGGCTGGCATCTCGGTGCCTCAAGGAAGGCGAGCCTCACCGAGACGGTCGCGGCCTTCCGCGGCATCCTCGACCGCGCCGCCACGCCGCGCGTCCTCGCCATGCCGCATCCCTCCTGGCGCAACGGCGGCTGGCTGAAACGCAATCCCTGGTTCGAGGCGGATCTCCTGCCGGTGCTCCGCGCCGAGATCCGGCGGCTCGTGACGGCCCCGGAATGACGTTCTAATTTCGACTGCGGATCGGCGACGCGGCAATCTTCCACGGCCCGTCTTTCGCTTTGCCGGGCAATCGCGTACTCATTTGCGCGTCAACGCCGTCGGGGCCGCTCATGATCGACCGCATCGATCGAAAGATCCTGCAGATCCTCCAGGACGATTGCACGGTGCCGGTCGCCGAGATCGGGCGGCGCGTCGGCCTGTCCACCACGCCGTGCTGGCGGCGCATCCAGAAGCTCGAGGAGGACGGCGTCATCCAGCGGCGCGTCGCGGTGCTGGATCCGCGCCAGGTGAACGCGAAGGTCAACGCCTTCGTGTCGATCACGACCAACCAGCATTCCGACGACTGGCTGAAACGCTTCGCCGAACTCGTCTCGCAGATGCCCGAGGTGGTCGAGTTCTACCGCATGGCCGGCCAGGTCGACTATCTGCTGCGCGTCGTGGTGCCCGACATCGAGGCCTACGACGCCTTCTACAAGAAGCTGATCGCGAAGATCGAGATCGCCGACGTGTCGACGACCTTCGCGATGGAGCAGATCAAATACACGACCGCCATGCCGCTGCAGTTCGTCGTGATCGACAAGGCCGGCGAGAAGACGACGGCCTGACGCGCCGGAGCTGCGACCGTGCGGACGCCGGGGATCAGGCGCTGATGCGGCCGGCGGCACGCTCCGCGCGCGGCGGGAGCCCGGCCGGGCCGAGCGTGGCGATCGGAGCGCCGGCCGCGACGAGCTCGCGGAAGGCGGCGACGGGGAGGGGCGGGGCGAACAGGTAGCCCTGACCGTAGCCGATGCCGAGCTCGATCGTCCGCTCCATTTCCTCGGTCCGCTCGATGCCTTCCGCCACGATGGGGAGTTTGAGTTCCGTGCCGAGCGTGACCGTGGTGCGCACCAGGGCCTGCAGGCGGCGGTCGGCGGTCCGGTCGTCGCCGAGCGCGCGGGTGAAGCTGCGATCGAGCTTGATCACGCTGACGGGGAAGCGATTGACGTTGTTGAGCGACGAATAGCCGGTGCCGAAATCGTCGAGCGCGATGCGGTAGCCGAGCGTGGCGACCGCGTCGAGCGTCATGGTCACATCCTCGGCGTCGTCGAGGAACGCCGCCTCCATGATCTCCAGCACCAGCGACCCGGCATCGAGGCCGTCTCGCACCAGCCGGCCGAGCTGGTCGACCAGGGACGGGCCGATCTGTCCGGCCGACACATTGACCGAGACGAGGAAGAGCTCGCGCCCCGAGACGCGGGTGAGGTCGTGGACGAGACGGGCGGCGGCCTCGATGACGAAGCGGCCGAGCGGCTCGGACAGGCCGCAGTCCTCCGCGGCGGCCACATAGGGCGCCGGCATCAGCAGTCCCTTCGAGGGATGGCGCATGCGCAAGAGCGCCTCGCCGCCGACGATCGATCCGTCGGAGAGATCCACGATCGGCTGCAGGAACAGTTCGAACCAGCCGCCCTCCAGCGCCGCGCGCAGATCGGCCTCCTGCTCGCGCCGGTCGGCGAGCGCGTGGCCGAGCGTGGCGTCGAAGCGCTCGACGCGGTTGCGGCCGGTCGCCTTGGCCCGGTAGAGCGCTAGGTCGGCGGCTTCGAGGAGTTCGCCGGCGGTGCGTCCGTGGTCGGGATAGCTCGCGAAGCCGACACTGCCGGACGGGTCCACCATGGCGTTGCCCACATCCACCGGCTGACGCAGCGCGGTGAGCAGGCGCTCGCCGAGTGCCTCGGCGCCCGCGGCCGAGCCGGGCCCGACCATGAGAACGGCGAATTCGTCGCCGCCGAGGCGCCCGACCACGGCGCGCGGGCCGGCCACGCGGGCGAGCCGGTCGGCGATGGCGCGCAGGAGCGCGTCGCCGGCGGCGTGGCCGTGGGTGTCGTTGACGCGCTTGAAGCGGTCGAGATCGAGGCACACGACCAGCGCCTCGCCGCCGTGCCGCGTGAGCGCCGCGATCGCCCGCTCGGCCTGGTCGAGAAAGCCGCGGCGATTGGCGAGCCCGGTCACCGCGTCGGTGGCGGCGAGCCGCGCCAGTTCGCGCTCTGCCGACTTGGTGCGCGTGATGTCGGACATGACCGACAGCGAGAGCGGGTGGTCGGGCGAGATGCGGTTGTCCGCCGTCTCGGACAGGACCACGTCCATCAGGCTGCCGTCGGCGCGGACGAGCTGCAGCTGCGTCTCGGCCGTCTGGCCGGTCGCGAGGAAGCGCGGCAGCGTCTCCGCCTCGTAGGCGATCGCGCTCTCGGGCGTGAGGAAGCGGGTCAGCGGCTGCCCGATCACCTGGCGGCGTTGATAGCCGGTGGCGATCAGCCAGTGGTCGGAGACATGGACGAGCTGGCCGAGCCGGTCGACCGAATGCAGCATCGCCGGCGTGCGGTTGTAGAGGAGCGAGAGCCGTTCGTTGAGGAGCCGTCGGCGCGCGTCGGCTTCCGCCATGCGCGCCTGGATGGCGTTGAAGCTGTCGATGAGGGCGCCGACCTCGTCGGCCGCGACCCAGCCGACCGCGCCACGCCCGCCGCCCGTCGCGGCGGCGTCGATCGCGGCGCGCGCGCGAGTGAGCGGGCCGACCAGCAGCGTGCGGTTCAAGAGGAGGAGGATGAGCGTGGTGAGCGCGGTGGCGCCGGCCGCGAGCAGCGCCGCCTCGGCGGCGGCGCGGCGCAGGTGGCCGCGCTGGCCGTCGGTCGCAAAGCTCGCGATCAGGCGATGGCCCGCGGCGACGGCGTCGCCCATGGCCGGGATCGTCGCGGCGACCTGGCGGTGCCCGGCCTCGTCGGGGCGCCCGATCAGGGCGACCGGAACGCCTTCGGGGTCGAGCACGCGCGCGCCGGCGAAATCCGGCTTTGCCGCGAGCGGGGCGAGTAGCGCCTCGAGGGGCACCGCGCCGCCGGTGAGGCTCGCGCCGAGTGTGGCGGCGGTCTTCTCCACCGCGGCGGCTTCGCCGGCCTTCAGCTCGTCCGACATCGTCGCATAGACGCGCAGGCCGAACAGCAGCGCGACGGCGAGGTTCGCCGCCAGGATCGCCGGGACGGCGGCGGCCATGAACCGGCGCTGGTAGCCGCCCTGCGGCGCGCCGTGCTTCGGGGGCAGGGCGGTGGCGTTCGCGCTCATCATCCGGCATGCCCCTTCGTCACCGCCGCGGTTGCCAGAACCGACGGGCAGGAGACCTTCGAATTGTGGGGCATACGGACGTCAGACAAGCAACTTCATCCCTCTCGACCGATGTCAGCTTACTGCAGGGCAGTTAAGGAGTATGGAATGCGAGTGGGCGCCCGGACCGTCTTCCGGCGGATCCTTGCGGTCCGGCGGAGACGAAGCGGCACCGTTGCCTTGCGGGAGGCGACCGGACGGCCGTTTCCCGTTGCGTCCTCGTGGGAATTGGTGTGACATCGATGGAGAACGGCGTTCCGTCGCGGCGGCGGACGAGCCGTCGCGGATGGCTCTGCGGACGAGACAAGAGAGAGGTCTACGATGCGTTTCATGATGAAGTTTGCGGCGGCTGCCGCGGTCCTCGCGCTGGCAACGGGCGCGGCGTCGGCGAAGGAATGGAAGTCGATCAAGATCGGGACCGAAGGCGCCTATCCGCCCTTCAACTTCGTCGATTCCAACAAGCAGCTGCAGGGCTTCGACATCGAGGTCGGCAAGGCGCTCTGCGAGAAGATGAAGGCGAAGTGCGAGTTCATCGGCCCGCTCGACTGGGACGGCATCATCCCGGGCCTCGTCGCCAAGAAGTACGACGCGATCCTCGCCTCCATGTCGATCACGGAAGAGCGCAAGAAGAAGGTCGACTTCACCGTCAAGTACTACAATACGCCGGCCCGGTTCGTGACGTCGAAGACGAACGGCATCACCGACACGAAGCCCGAGGCGCTGGCCGGCAAGACGATCGGCGCGCAGTCGGCGACGACGCACGCCACCTATCTCGAGGAGATCTACAAGCCCAAGGGCGTCACCGTGAAGCTCTACGGCAAGCAGGACGAGGCGAATGCCGACCTCGCCTCCGGCCGGCTCGACGCGTTCCTGGCCGACTCGGTCGTCTCCTACGAGTGGCTCGAGAAGGACGGCTCGAAGTGCTGCCAGTTCGTCGGCGCGGACATCAAGGACGTGAAGTATTTCGGCGAGGGCGCCGGCATCGCGATCCGCAAGGAAGACAAGGACCTGAAGGCGCAGTTCGACAAGGCGATCGCCGAGATCATCAAGGACGGCACCTACGAGAAGCTGAACAAGAAGTACTTCCCCTTCTCGATCTACTGATCGCTCCGGCAGGCGCCGCCCGGAACGCCCGTCTAGGCGGGCCCGGGGCGGCGCCGTCCGGATCCAGGGCGACGGGCGGTCCGGCCCGCTGGCACGGAGTTCGCATCCGCGGCTTGGGGCCGGCGGGACCGGCCGCAAGCGAACGGCCCGAGGGCGGATGGGACGCGCCGCATGGATCTGATCGGACTGCTGAGCTGGGGTCCCGACGGGTGGGGTGACGAGATCGCCGAAGGCGCGCTCGTCACCGTCGGTCTGGCGCTCGCCACGCTGCCGTTCGGCCTCACGCTCGGCCTCGCCATCGCGCTCGCCAAGAACTCCACGATCCGCCCGCTCGTCGCGCTCGGCAACCTCTACACCACCGTGTTCCGCGGCCTGCCCGAGCTCCTGACCCTGCTGATCATCTATTACGGCGGGCAAATGCTGGCGCAGTCTGCCGCCGAGAGTGTCAACGAGGCGATCGGCGCCGTCCTGCAATGGCTCGCCGGCCTCGGCCTCGCGTTCGACCAGGAGACGATCGACTACTATGTGGACGGCGGCGAGCCGCTGCAGGTGAACAGCTTCCTGGCCGGCATGATCGCGCTCGGCGTCGTGTTCTCGGCCTATGCGAGCGAGATCTTCCTCGGTGCCTTGAAAGGCATCACGCAGGGTCAAATCGAGGCCTCGCGCGCGCTCGGCCTCAGCCGCGGGCTGACGCTCCGCCTCGTCGTGCTGCCGCAGCTCTGGCGCTTCGCGCTGCCGGGCCTCTCCAACCTCTGGCTCGTGCTCATGAAGGAGACCTCGCTCGTCTCCGCCATCGCGCTCTCCGAACTGCTGCATGCGACCTCGGTCGCCGTGGGCGTGACCAAGCAGCCCTTCTTCTTCTACCTGGTCGCCTGCTTCATCTATCTCTTCTTCGCGATGGTCTCCTCGGTCGGCCTCGGCCGGCTCGACAGCTGGGCCAATCGCGGCCGCACGCGGGCGCTGGCATGACGAGCGAACCGACCGCCGCCCCGTCGCTCGCCCCGAAGCCGGCCGCACCCGCCGAGGCCCGGTCGTCCTGGCTGCCGCCGGAGACGCGGCCGGGCGACCTCGTCGCGCTCCTGCTGCTCGCCTTCATCGCGAGCCTCGTCGTCTCCGACTGGCCGGTCGCCATCGGCGAGCGGCTCGGCAACGAACTCTTCGTCAAATACTGGCCGCGCCTCGCCGAGGGGCTCGGCATCACGCTGCAGCTCGTGGCGATCTCCATCGTGATCGGCGCGCTGATCGGCCTGCCGGTCGCCTTCGCGCGGCTGAAGGAGGGCGGGATCGCCTCCCGGTTCGCCTTCGCCTATGTCTATTTCTTCCGCGGCACGCCGCTCCTCTGCCAGATCTTCCTGATCTACTACGGCGCCGGCCAGTTCGCCGACCAGCTCCGGGCGCTGAACCTCTGGTGGATGTTCCGCGAAGCCTATTGGTGCGCGCTGATCTCCTTCACGCTCAACACGGCGGCCTACCAGGCGGAGATCTTCTCCGGCGCGATCAAGGCGGTCGACCGCGGCCAGTGGGAAGGCGGGCGCGCGCTCGGGCTTTCCGAACGGGTGATCTTCTGGCGCATCATCGTGCCGCAGGCGATGATCACGGCGCTGCGCCCGTTCGGCAACGAGATCATCCTGATGATCAAGGGTTCGGCGGTGGCCTCGATCGTCACCGTGTTCGACCTGATGGGCGCGACCCGGCTCGCCTTCAACCGCTCCTACGACTTCCAGGTCTATCTCTGGGCGGCGGTCGTCTACCTCCTGCTCGTCGAGACGCTGCGGCGCATCTGGGACTGGCTCGAGCGGCTGCTGACCCGCCATTTGAAGCGGCGCAGCTGATCCGCCGACGCAACGCGTCCCCCGGCGACGGCGCGGGCGGCCTTGTGCTAGGAACGCCCTGAAGACGGCAAGATCCGCTGCGGCGGCCAGCATGGGGGATATACGGGACATGGCGAAAGTTGCGTTCATCGGCCTAGGCGTCATGGGATATCCCATGGCTCGGCATCTCGCGGTGAAGGGCGGTCACGACATGGTCGTGTACAACCGCTCCGGCGCCAAGGCCGACACATGGGTCGCCGCCCATGGCGGGCGGCGGGCGCCGACCCCGGCGGAAGCGGCGGAGGGCCGCGACGTCGTGTTCTCCTGCGTCGGCAACGACGAGGATTTGCGTGCCGTCACGGTCGGACCCGACGGCGCCTTTGCCGCCATGCGCCCGGACGCGGTCTTCGTGGACAACACCACCGCCTCCGCCGACGTGGCGCGCGAGCTTTACGCGGCGGCGCAGGCGGGCGGCTTCCACTTCCTCGACGCGCCGGTGTCGGGCGGGCAGGCGGGCGCCGAGAACGGCGTCCTCACCGTGATGGTCGGCGGCGACGCGGAGCCCTTCGCCCGGGTCGAGCCGGTGATCCAGGCCTTCGCCCGCATGGTCCGGCTGATCGGCCCGGCCGGGTCCGGCCAGCTGACCAAGATGGTCAACCAGATCTGCATCGCGGGCCTGGTGCAGGCGCTCTCGGAGGGCGTTCACTTCGCCAAGGCGGCCGGGCTCGATGTGGAGGCGGTGATCGAGACGATCTCGAAGGGCGCCGCGCAGTCCTGGCAGATGGAGAACCGGTACAAGACGATGAACGCCGGCAAGTTCGACTTCGGCTTTGCCGTCGACTGGATGCGCAAGGACCTCGGGATCTGCCTCGAGGAGGCGCGCCGCAACGGTGCCAACTTGCCGGTGACGGCCCTGGTCGACCAGTTCTACGCAGAGGTGCAAAAAATGGGCGGTCGTCGCTGGGATACGTCCAGCCTCATCGCCCGGCTTGAGCGGTGACCTCGGCCGGTCACCGAGAGCGTTGGAAAGATTGGACGAATCTCTCCGGCAACAAATTGCATTAAATTTACGCTATGTTTGAATTAATCTTGTGGTTGAAACCTGAGCCGTGCATCTCTTATCCACCGGCGCGTATCGTCGTTCGGCGAAGACCTGAACGAGAACCGTCCGATCCCGCCGCGGCGGGGCCGGACGGTCGCCCGGAGAACGGAAGGCCGGTCGCGTCCATGACGGACTTGAGACGATTCGGCACGACCGAAGAGCGACATAGCCGTAACCCGGAAAGGGATCCCCCACCTGGGCGGCCGACCGCGGCCGCCCAGTTTTCCGCAAGGCGGAGGCTGGGCACGCATGTGGGCGTCCCGTGCTGACGCCGGCGCGCGACGTGGTCGGTTGCATCCTGGCGGGCGGGCTCGCGCGCCGGATGGGCGGCGGCGACAAGCCGCTCGCGCTGCTCGGCGGCCGGCCCATGCTCGTCCATGTGATCGAGCGTTTCGCGCCGCAGGTCGACGCGCTCGTCGTCAACGCCAATGGCGACCCGGCCCGATTCGCGCCGTTCGGCTTGCCCGTCGTGAATGACACCGTGGACGGCCATCCGGGTCCGCTCGCCGGCGTCCTCGCCGGCATGCGCTATGCGCTCGCGCACCGGCCGGGCGCGCGCTACCTCGCGACCGCCGCCGGCGACACGCCGTTCCTGCCGATCGACCTCGTCGCCCGCCTCCGGGCCGCCGCCGCCGACGGGCCGGCGACCATCGCGGTGCCGACCTCGGCGACCGGATCGCACCAGACCTGCGCGCTCGTGCCCCTCGCGCTCGCCGACGAGCTGGAGGCCGGCCTTGCCGACGGCTCGGCGCGCAAGGTGCTGGCGTGGATGGGACGGTACAGGATCGTCGAAGTATTTTTCGAGGGAAGCGGTACGGAGGATCCCTTCTTCAATGTCAACACGCAGGAAGATCTTGCTGCACTGCAAGATCGCGCCATGAACTCACAACGCAAGCAATCACGGGATTGACACGGCAGGCCATGCGGACGCTTACGCGAGCGTTGCGCGGTCCGCTCGGGTAACAGCCTGCGGGGCGTTCGGAGACGGGCCGTGGTCTTGGGGAATCTTTGACATAGAAATGCAATGAACGCTGGACAGCCATGCGACAGATGCTAAAAAACAGGCCATCTCCAGATCGGCTGGAGCAAGACGTTCCGTGGCGTTCTGAGCCCAAGGCGAGAGCGCCCACCGACACATCGAGGGAAACGTTCCATGCAGCGTCGTAAGTTTCTGAAGGCCGCCGGCGCGGGTACGATCGGTACCGTCGCCGCGGCGGCAGCCTTCCCCATGCCGGCGATCGCCCAGTCCAACCCGCAGATCAAGTGGCGCCTCACGTCGAGCTTCCCGAAGTCGCTCGACACGATCTTCGGGGCGGCCGAGCTCTTCTCCAAGACGGTCGCCGAGGCGACCGACAACAACTTCCAGATCCAGGTCTTCGCGGCCGGTGAACTGGTGCCGGGCCTGCAGGCCATGGACGCGGTCTCCAACGCGACCGTCGAGATGTGCCACACGGCACCCTACTACTATGTGGGCAAGGATCCGACCTTCGCGTTCGGCACCAACATCCCGTTCGGCCTGAACTCCCGCATGAACACGTCCTGGCGCATGTTCGGCGGCGGCAACGAGCTCATGAACGAGTTCTACAAGAAGTACAACTTCATCGGCTTCCCGGCCGGCAACACCGGTTGCCAGATGGGCGGCTGGTTCCGCAAGGAGATGAAGACCACCGAGGACTGGAAGGGCCTGAAGATGCGCATCGGCGGCTACGCCGGCCAGGTGCTCGCCAAGCTCGGCGCCGTGCCGCAGCAGATCGCGGGCGGCGACATCTATCCGGCGCTGGAGAAGGGCACCATCGACGCGGCCGAGTGGATCGGCCCCTATGACGACGAGAAGCTCGGCTTCTACAAGGTCGCGCCGTATTACTATTATCCGGGCTGGTGGGAAGGCGGCTCCGAGCTCGACGTCTTCATCAACAGCGCCGCCTGGGACAAGCTGCCCAAGAACTATCAGGCCATCCTGGCCTCCGCCGCCTATTACGCCCATGTTTGGATGCAGGCGAAGTACGACGCCCTGAACGTCGGCGCGCTGAAGCGGCTCGCCGCGAACGGCGCGCAGCTGCGGCCCTTCTCCAACGACATGATGGAAGCCTGCTTCGCCGCCGCGAACCAGCTCTATGCTGAGACGATGGCGACGAACGAAGGCTTCAAGAAGGTCTACGAATCGCAGAGGGCGTTCCGCGCCGACAACTATCTGTGGTTCCAGATCGCCGAATACACCTACGACACCTTCATGATGACGCAGCAGCGCAAGAAGACGCTCTGACGCGAAGGCGGTCGGGCTTCACATATCCGGAACCGGGGGTTCGCGCCCCCGGTTTTTTTATGCCCGGCGTCATGCCGATCCTGGCCCCGAGACCCCGTGGGCGACGGCGGCGCGTCGCTCGCCGCCTCGGCGCCGGTCGAACGGGGGCGGCGACGTGGCTCGGATCCTGCGGATCCGAGCCAATGCTTCGATCAGGGCTTCGGCGGCGGAGCACCGAGGCCGGGTGGCGGCGACCCGAGATCGGGCGGCGGCGCGCCGAGGCCGGGCGGGGGCGAACCGAGGCCGGGAGGGGGCCCGCCGCCGAGGCCGGGCGGCAGGCCGCCGAGACCTTCCGGCGTTCCGCCGAGCCCGGAGCCGCCCGGCAGGTTGCCGCCGTCGAGCTTGATCTCGAACTTGGTCGGGTCGACCTTGTTGGAGGTGTCGTTGTACCACATGACGATCGACGGGAAGAGCATCACGACGCCGATCATGACCACCTGGATCAGCACATAGGGGATCGCGCCGTAGTAGATCTGCGAGGTCTTGACCGGCTCCATCATCTTGCCGGTCACGGTATCCTTGTAGGGCTTCGAGGCGGCGACGGAGCGCAGGTAGAACAGCGCGAAGCCGAACGGCGGATGCATGAAGCTCGTCTGCATGTTCACGCCGAGCAGCACGCCGAACCAGATCATGAAGGGCCCGACATCGGCGACCCGCCCGTTGATCACGTTCATGCCCATCGCTTGAGCGATGGCGATCGCGTGCGGGTCGGTCGCGAAGATCGTCTCGGCCGCCTTCACCAGGAGCGGCACGGCGATGAAGGCGAGCTCGAAGAAGTCGAGGAAGAATGCCAGGAAGAAGATCAGGATGTTGACGATGATCAGGAAGCCGTACATGCCGCCCGGCGTTTCCTTCAGGATTTCCTCCACCCAGACATGCCCGTTCACGCCGTAGAAGGTGAGCGAGAAGACGCGCGCGCCGAGCAGGATGAACACCACGAAGGCGGAGAGCTTGGCGGTGGACTCGCCCGCCTGGCGGAGGAGATCGAAGCTCAGCTTGCGGTTTCCGATGGCGAGCAGCACGGCGCCGGCCGCGCCCATCGCGCCACCCTCGGTGGGCGTCGCGATGCCGCGGAAGATGGTGCCGAGCACGAGGAAGATCAGCACGAGCGGCGGCAGCAGGTCGGCGACGATGCGCCAGACCGCGAAGGCGACCGGCCGGTTCCGCATGCGCAGGATGAAATAGTAGAGGAAGAACACGACCGCGAGGACGCCGATCGCGGACCATTCGAGCTGCGCCTCGCTGGCGCCGGCCATGAACGGCTTCACGATGATGATGCCGTGGCTCGGGTCGAACAGGGTGACGGTGCCCCAGATGACGATGAGGAGCGGGATGATCGAGGCGACCATCACCTTCTCGTAGGGCGCGCCCTCGCCGAAGGAGCGCGCCTCCGGCGGCAGCGCCGGCGCGCTGTTCGGGTAGATCAGCGTCATGCTCAGCACGTAAAGGACGTAGAAACCGGTGAGGACGAGACCGGGCACGATGGCGCCGAGATACATGTCGCCGACCGAGCGGCCGAGCTGGTCGGCGAGCACGATCAGCACGAGCGACGGCGGGATGATCTGCGCGAGCGTTCCGGAGGCCGCGATCGTGCCGGCCGCGAGGCGCCGGTCGTAGCCGTAGCGCAGCATGATCGGCAGCGAGATGAGGCCCATGGCGATGACGGAGGCGGCGACCACGCCGGTCGTCGCGGCGAGCAGCGCGCCGACGAAGATCACCGCATAGGCGACGCCGCCGCGCACCGGGCCGAACAGCTTGCCGACCGTGTCGAGCAGCTTCTCGGCCATGCCGGATCGTTCGAGCACGAGCCCCATGAAGGTGAAGAACGGGATCGCGAGCAGCGTGTCGTTCGCCATCACGCCGAACACCCGTTCCGGCAGCGCCTGGAACAGGTTGGGCGAGAGGAGGCCGAGTTCGATGCCGACCCAGCCGTAGAAGAGGCCGAGCGCCGCCAAGCTGAACGCCACCGGATAGCCGAGCAGCAGGAACGCGATCAGGCTCAGGAACATGATCGGCGCGATATTGTGGATCAGAAACGCGGTCATCTCGGGCACCCTCCCACGGCGCAGCGGCCGGGCGACTTCACGTCGTTCTTTGCTGTTCTCTGGCTCGCCGTCACGATTCGTGGGAGCTCGACCCGTGGCCGCCGCTGTCCGGTTCCGGCCGCAGGCCCTTCATCACCGCGATCTGCTTGATGATCTCCGAGACGCCCTGCAGGAACAGCAACAGGAAGCAGACGAGCACCATGAGCTTGGCCGGCCACACGATGAGCCCGCCGGCATTGAACGAGTATTCCTGCTGCCGGAAGGAGGTCAGGAAGAACGGCAAGGATTCGTAGATCATCAGGATCACGAACGGCATCAGGAACACGAAGTGCCCGATCAGCTCGATCGTCTGGCGGACGCGCTTCGGCAGCATGTTCGAGACGATGTCGATGCGGATATGCTCGCGCCGCAGCAGGGTCCAGGCCGCGCCGAGGAGAAACACCGCGCCGAACAGATACCACTGGAGTTCCAGCCAGGCGTTCGAGCTCTGGTCGAACAGCTTGCGGATGATCGCGTTGCCGGCGCTGACCACCACCGCCAGCAGGATCAGCCAGGAGACGACCTTGCCGATGAGCGTGTTCATCTGGTCGATGATGTCACTGAAGCGCAGCAATCCACCCATGAAATCTAGCCTTTTTTGAACGGGCCTTGAGCGCGCGGCGCCCCACGCGGATGACGCATAAAGGCTATGCGCCGAGTGAACGTCAAGAGGTTTGCCGGGCGCTTTCGCGCGGCCGGCCGCGCTCGGCGGATTGCACGCTTTCAGCCCGGATCGGGCACCGCCTCGCGCGCCGCCTGGCGCGCCCGGGCCCGCTCGTGGCCGACGATGTAAAGGCCGGTCGCGACAATGATCGCCGATCCGATCAGCGTGAAAGCGTCCGGCCTCTCGTCGAAGAACAGCATGCCGAACAGGAACGACCAGATCAGCAGCGTATAGCGGAACGGCGCCACCACGGCCATGTCGGCGATGCGCATCGTATGCGTCATCAACACATAGCCGCCGACCAGGAAGATGCCCGCCCCGATGATCAGCCCGATCTCGACGAGGTTCGGCGTGCGCCAGCGGTCGACCAGCGAGATGACGCTCTCGAACGGCATCATGGCGAGCCCGGCCGCCGTCACCGTCAGGCTCGTGGCGACGGCGGCGAGGTCGGTCGGGATGGCGGCCGGCATGCGCGCGGTGGAAAGGTCGCGCAGCACGACGAAGCCGATCGCGGCGAAGATGCAGAAGCCGGCCGGGTTGAAGTCCGACAGGCCCGGCCGGATGATGATCATCACGCCGAGGAAGCCGATCGCGATGGCGAGCCAGCGCCGCCAGCCGACCTCCTCGCCGAGCAGCGCCGCCCCGGCCGTCACCGCGAGCGGCGTGAGCTGGAAGATCGCCGTGCAGGTGCCGATCGGGATGTGCACCAGGGCGATCAGGTAGAGGATCGTGGCGCCGAGTTCGCCGACGATGCGGTAGACGATGATGCGACTCCACAACAGATGCGCGTGCCGCCAGGATCCCGTCCAGACGCAGGTCGTGATGAGGATGACGGAGGCGACGAGGCCGCGGCCGAAGATGGTCTGGCCGAGCGGCAGCGCCGCGGTCGCCGCCTTCACGAAGCTGTCGTTCGACTGGAACGAGAACATCGCGCCGATCATCGCCGTGATGCCGCGGGCGTTGTCGCGATAGCGGGGCATGGCGGTTCCGGGAGGCGGGGGGCGAGGCGGCGGACGGGGCCGCAACCTAGCCGCGGGCGCCCGGCCGGGCAATGGCGGGATCGCCGTCGTGAGGGGGACACGGCGTGAGGCGCGGTGACGGCGCCACGGTGCGGCACAAAAGCGCTCGGCCGGGCCCCGCGCAACACTGGCGAAACAGCCGAATGTCATGCAGGCTCCGTGACCTTGGCGGGGACGCATCGGCGAATCAGCATATTTTTCATGACTTGCCGGCGCGCCTCAAATCCTTGCGTTATTCAGCGAGGGTTCAGGTTGTCTGCTTTACGATGCGGCAATGTCGGAATGTTGCCGCGGCCCGGCTTCATGTAGGATGGTCACCGGGCCGGCGGCGGAAGAGAGGTGGACGATGTTGCAGATCAGGATGCTGAGCCGCGCGAGCGTATCGCGCGTCGCCCTCGCGGGTGCCGGCTTCCTCGCCGCGCTGGCGCTCGGAGCCTCCGGTGCGCCGGCCCAGACGGTCGTCGGCGCCGGCGCTGGTCCCATCGGCGGGCCGCTCGGCGACGCCCGCCCCACGGACCTGCCGCGCCTTCCCGACGGCCCGGTCTGCGTGAAGGACCGTGATTGGCTCGTGGTCGAGGCGGAGCAGTTCATCGCGCGGTCGAAGACGCGCGCGGAGGAACTGTCGCGCAAGACCGTCGAACTCGACCTCAACGCCGACCGCGATCCGACCCAGACCCGCGCGCAGGTCGATGCGACCCGCGAGGAGATGAAGGACCTGATCCGCCGCATCCGCGACGCCGAGGGCTATCGCGACGACGCGCGGCGCCTCGCCACGCGCGACTGCCTGACCCGCGAGGGCCAGGGCATCGACCTGCGCCAGGCGGCGGGCAGCGTGGGCAGCATGGCGGCCGCGGCGCTGCCGAGCGATTCCGAGCCGATGATCGAGGTGAAGCTCGCCCAGGCCGAGGCCTGCGTGAAGGGCAACGAATGCCTGGTCAGCCTCGTCTCCGAGACGCGCCGTCCGGCCACCGACGACCGCCGCGTCGCCGTGCTGGTCGACATGGCGTCGAGCGCCGGCACCTTCGTGCATTCGAGCGATGCCTGGCATTGCTACGCGACCAACACCGGCGCGGTCTGCCTCGCCAAGGTGGCCGATCTGAAGCCCGGCGTGCCCGTCGAATCCCGCCTCACCTGGAAGGTGCACGGCACCTCCGACACCCGCGTCTGCACGCGCACGATCAAGCCGGCGGCCGACGGCCGCACCACGGCGGATCCGGAACGGGTGAAGCTGCTGCAGGCGGTGCTGTCCGATTACGGCTATCGCACCGGCACGGTGGACGGCCGCTTCGCGGACGGCACCCGCGTCGTGGTGGCGAGCGCCGCGCCCGACTTCGGCATCGACCGCAACGGCGACGACGACCGCATCGCCGCCGCGCTGCTCGGCAGCATGGTGAGCCGCGTCGGCGTCGGCACGGGACCCTGCCTGCAGCTCGCCTTCGCGGCCGATCCGGGCGCGGCGACCGATCTCGTCAATGCGCGGCCCGATCCGCTCGCGGCACCCGTGGCGGCGCCTGTCGCCCCGCCGGTGGCGGCGCCCGTCGTGGCCCCGGTCGCGGCGCCGGTGGTGGCCGCGGTGCCGCCGCCCGTGCGCGCGCCTGTTCCCCCGCCGGTCGCCCCCGTCGTGACGACGACCGAACCCGCCGTGGGCGGTCCGTCGGGCGGCGCCGGATCGCTCGATGCCGGCGCCAGGCCTGCCGGCCGGCAGCCCACCCGACTCACCGCGGTGCCGCCGCCGAACGAGGACCCGCTGCCGACCGAACTACCGCGCAAGGTGACCAAGCCCTCGCCGCGCGCGACCGTGACGCGCGACAAGGCCCCGGTCGCCGAACGCGCGCCCGTGGTGGAGAAGCCGCCGGTCGTGGAGAAGCGTCGGGTGGTCACCCCGTCGCCCACCGCGGGCGACAATGCCCCGCCGCCGGTCGTCGTGAAGAAGAAGGCTCGCGTCGTGCAGGCCGACGACGAGGAGATCATCGACACGACCCGCGGCCGGATCCGCAACGCGCCGCCGGCGGCGGTCGCCCGTCCCGTCGTCGTGCCGCCGCCGGTTTCGATCGGCATCGGCCTCGGCCGCCGCGGCGGCATCAGCTTCGGGTTCTGAGCGCGCTCGAACCATCGACATGGACGAAGGGCGGCCGCGGGGCCGCCCTTTTCGTTCGCCGGGGTGGTGTCGCGCGAAGCGCGGTGGCGCCCGCGCGGCGAAGGCGTCGTCAGCCGCCGGTGACGCTCATGTGGCGGGTCACCGCCGGGGCGGCGCTGCGGCGGTCGATGACGAAGTCGTGGCCCTTCGGCTTCCTCGAGATCGCTTCGGCGATGGCGGCCTGGAGCAGGTCGTCGCTCTCCGAGGCGCGCAGCGGCGCGCGCAGGTCGGCGGCGTCCTCCTGGCCGAGACACATATAGAGCGTGCCCGTGCAGGTGACGCGGACGCGGTTGCAGCTCTCGCAGAAATTGTGCGTGAGCGGGGTGATGAACCCGATCCGGCCGCCGGTCTCGCGCACGCGCACATAGCGGGCCGGGCCGCCGGTGCGGTGGTCGATCTCGTCGAGTGTCCAGCGCTCCATCAGGTCGGCGCGGACGCGCGAGAGCGGCAGATACTGGTCGGTGCGGTCGCCGTCGATGTCGCCGAGCGGCATGGTCTCGATCAGCGTCAGGTCCATGCCGCGCTCATGGGCGTAGCGGATGAGGTCGTCGAATTCGGTCTCGTTGAAATCCTTCAGCGCCACGGCGTTGAGCTTGATCTTGAGCCCGGCGGCGAGCGCGGCGTCGATGCCGGCCTGCACCTTGGCGAGGTCGCCCCAGCGCGTGACCGCCTTGAACTTCGCCGGATCGAGCGTGTCGACCGAGACGTTGATCCGCTCGACGCCGGCGGCGCGCAGTTCCTCGGCATAGCGGGCGAGCTGCGAGCCGTTCGTGGTGAGCGTCAGCTCGTCGAGCGCTCCGGTCCTGAGATGGCGGCCGAGCGCGCGGACGAGGGTCATGATGTCCTTGCGCACGAGCGGCTCGCCGCCGGTCAGCCGCAGCTTGCGCGTGCCGCGTGCGACGAAGGCGGAGCACAGGCGGTCGAGCTCCTCGAGGCTCAGCACGTCGCGCTTGGGCAGGAACGTCATATCCTCCGCCATGCAATAGACGCAGCGAAAGTCGCAGCGGTCGGTCACCGAGACACGCAGATAGGTGATCGCCCGGCCAAACGGATCGATGAGGGGCGGCGCGCCCGCGATTGGCGTCTGAATGCTCATGAACCCTGCCACTCCGTTCGCAGACGATATGGGACGCGCCGCGCGCCGATGCCAGCCTCGCAGTCACCTTAGACCTGTTCGAGGGGCGGCGAAATCGTCCCTCGCGCCGGTCTGTGTGCCGCGGAGCCAGGGGACGGGGGCGCCGCCGGCCTGTCCCTTGCCGTGCAGCGGCTTCCGCCGTAAGGGACGCGTCCTGGCTCGCCATCGAGGATCCCGCCATGCCCGCCGCGCCCTGGCCGACCGAACTTCGTCTCGCCGCCGACAAGCGCACGCTGACGGTGCGCTTCGACAATGGCGAGAGCCACGCGCTCGCCGCGGAATATCTGCGCGTGACGAGCCCCTCGGCCGAGGTTCAGGGCCATTCGCCCGCCGAGCGGAAAACCGTTCCGGGCAAAAAGGAGGTGCAGATCCTCACCATCGAGCCGGTCGGCAACTATGCGGTGCGGCTCGGATTCGACGACATGCATTCGTCCGGCATCTATGGCTGGGACTATCTGCTGAAACTCGGCCGCGAGAAGGACCGCATCTGGGGCGAATATCTCGCCGAGCTGGAGGCGAAGGGCATGAGCCGCGAACGCCGGCGCTGAACGGCCGGCCCGGGCGGCAGGGGCGCGCCGCGATCCGGTCGCGCCTTGGCCTTTCGTGGTGGCCGCGCTCGTTCGAAAACGACAAAGGCCGGCGCTGGGCCGGCCTCGCTCGGTTCGGGACCTTACCGGTGATTGGCCGGAGGTTCAGTTGATCACGACCACCTTGGCGCCGACATTGACGCGTTCGTAGAGGTCGGTGACGTCCTCGTTGGTCATGCGGAAGCAGCCCGAGGAGACCGCCTGTCCGATCGACCAGGGCTCGTTCGAGCCGTGGATGCGGTAGAAGGTGGAGCCGAGATACATGGCGCGGGCGCCGAGCGGGTTGTCCGGGCCGCCCGGCATGTAGGCGGGCAGGTTGGGGACGCGCTTGCGCATCTGCGGCGGCGGGGTCCAGCCCGGCCATTCGGCCTTGCGCGTCACCGAGTGGACGCCGCCCCAGGTGAAGCCCGGCCGGCCGACGCCGATGCCGTAGCGAAGCGCCGTGCCGTCGCCCTGGACCAGATAGAGGCGGCGCTCGGCCGTGTTGATGACGATCGTGCCCTTCCCGTATTTACGGTCGAAGCTGACCACTTCGCGCTTGATCGGCGTATAGCTGGTGCGCGCCTGGTAGGCCGGGGGCGTGATGCCGGGGCCTTCGATCGGCACGCCGTTCTCGTCATAGCGGAAGAGGGTGCTCGGCGAGAATTCAGCGAAGGTCGCCGTCGTCGTCGCGAAAAGCCCAACCGCCAGGGCGCCCGCGACCAACCATCCATTGCGCATGCCGAAAATTCTCCCGCTCTGTCCAAAACCGGTTCGTGCCAAACGAGCCGCCCGCCAAGGGGCGCAACCAGACTCGCCGCCATAGTGTTGCCACGACCGGTGCTTCGCAAGGACGCCTCGCCTGCTTCGCCCGTGCCATCGTCAATTTGGGGCGCGCTGTCACCGTTGCGCCACGCGAACTCGTTCACCATCGCGACAATGTCGCGGCCGCGCTCGAGCCTTTTCGGCGGACTGCGAAAGATAAGATATTCCAAATTAAGAATTATATCAGGAACGACTGCTACCGATCGAACCGGTAACGAACAGCACCCCCGAAGGCGCAGCCGCATTGTGGGCCACATGGCGACCGGCGATCTGCTGAAACTCAGCGTCATGGCGGCGGACACTTCGCCGAGCTCTCGCGGCCTGCTGCTCGATCGCCTGGCCGAGAGCGTGCTGGAGAGCCGCAACCCGACCCAGACCGAGCTCGACCTCTTCGGGGAGATCGTGGTCCGGCTCCTGGAGCAGGTGGGCGTCGAGGCGCGCGCGGAATTCGCCACCCGCATCGCCGACGACCCGCGCATCCCGCACGACATCGTGACGCGCCTCGCCGTCGATGTCATCCTGGTCGCCTCGCCGATCCTGCGCCGCTCGCCGGTCCTGACCGAGGCCGACCTCGCGGACCTCGCCGAAAAGCTGAGCGGCCTGCACCTCGTCGCCATCGCCGGCCGCGACGCGCTGAGCCTGCGCATCACCGACATTCTGCTGAGGCGCGGCGACATCCTCGTGTTCAAGGCGGTCGCCGAGAACGTTTCGGCTCAGCTCTCCGCGCAGGGCACCAGGACGCTGCTCGATACCGCCGAGCGGGACAGCGACGTCTGCGCCCAGATGGCGGGGCGGTCGGATCTGCCCGCCCGGGCGGCCGAACGCGTCGTGCTGCTCGTCGCCGAGCGCCTGCGCCGGCGCATCGCCAAGCCCGCGGCCGCTCCGGCCCCGCCGGCCAAACGCAACAAGACGCGCAACGTGCCGGTCGCCACCGTGGTGGCGCGGCTCAGCTCCGGCCAGATCTCGCCCGACGAGGCGGTCGCCGGGCTCGCCGAGGATCACCGCCATGCCGACGTGGCGGCCGTGCTCGCCGCGCTCTGCGACGTCGACGAGGGCCAGATCCTGCGCGTGCTCGTGCGCGCCGAGGCGAACGGCATCATCACGGTCATCCGCGGCCTCGGCCTCGCGTCGGACACCTGGTCGCGCATCGTCGACCTGCGGCGGCGCCGGCTGCAGCTCTCCGAGGCGCAGGCGCGGTTCGAGCGGAGCGACTTCGAGAAGGTCTCGGTCGCCGAGGCGGGCGCCATGCTGGCGCAATTCGGCGGAAGGCGTCCGGCGGTCGCGGCCGCCCGCTGAGGCCGCGGCGCCTTCTGCCGACCGACGTCAGCCGAGATTGAGCTCGCGGAAGAAATCGTTGCCCTTGTCGTCGACCACGATGAAGGCGGGGAAGTCGACGACCTCGATGCGCCAGACCGCCTCCATGCCGAGCTCCGGATACTCGATCACCTCGACCTTCTTGATGCAGTCCTGCGCGAGCCGCGCCGCCGGGCCGCCGATCGAGCCGAGGTAGAAGCCGCCGTGCTGCTTGCAGGCCTCGCGCACCGCCGCCGAGCGGTTGCCCTTGGCGAGCATCACCATGGAGCCGCCGAACGACTGGAAGTGATGCACGTAGCTGTCCATGCGCCCGGCCGTGGTCGGGCCGAACGAGCCGGAGGCATAGCCCTCGGGCGTCTTGGCGGGGCCGGCATAATAGACCGGATGGTCGCGCATATAGTCGGGCATGCCCTCGCCGCGTTCGAGCCGCTCGCGGATCTTGGCATGGGCGAGGTCGCGCGCGACCACCAGCTTGCCGGTGAGGCTGAGGCGCGTGCGGATCGGGTAGCGCGACAGGTCGGCGAGGATCTCCGGCATCGGCCGATCGAGGTTCACATGCACGACGCCCTCGGCGAGCTTCGCCTCGTCGATCTCCGGCAGGAAGCGCGCCGGATTGTGCTCAAGTTCCTCCAGATAGACGCCGTCGCGGGTGATCTTGCCGACCGCCTGGCGGTCCGCCGAGCAGGAGACGCCGAGGCCGATCGGCAGCGACGCGCCGTGGCGGGGAAGCCGGATCACCCGCACGTCATGGCAGAAATACTTGCCGCCGAACTGGGCGCCGACGCCGAGGTCCTGCGTCAGCTTGTGGATCTTCGCCTCCATGGCGAGGTCGCGGAAGGCGTGACCGTCCTCGCTGCCCGCGGTCGGCAGCGTGTCGAGATAGCGGGTGGAGGCGAGCTTCACGGTCTTCAGGGTCTGCTCGGCCGAAGTGCCGCCGATCACCACGGCGAGGTGGTAGGGCGGGCAGGCGGCCGTGCCGAGGGTCAGGATCTTCTCCTTCAGGAAGGCGATCAGCCGGTCCTCGGTCAGCACCGAGGGCGTCGCCTGGTAGAGGAAGGTCTTGTTCGCCGAGCCGCCGCCCTTGGCGACGAACAGGAACTTGTAGGCGTCCTCGCCCTCCGCATAGAGCTCGATCTGCGCCGGCAGGTTGTCCCCCGTGTTCTTCTCCTCGAACATGGAGAGGGGCGCGAGCTGCGAATAGCGGAGGTTCTTCTTCTCATAGGCGTCGCGGATGCCCTCGGCGAGCGCGCTCTCGTCGTCGCCCTCGGTCCAGACGAGGCGGCCTTTCTTGCCCATCACGATGGCGGTGCCGGTGTCCTGGCACATGGGCAGCACGCCGCCGGCCGCGATATTGGCGTTCTTGAGGAGGTCGTAGGCGACGAAGCGGTCGTTTTCGGTCGCCTCCGGATCCTCGAGGATGCGGGCGAGCTGGGCGAGGTGGCCGGGGCGCAAGAGGTGGTTGATGTCGGACATCGCCGCCTCGGCGAGGAGGCGCAGCGCCTCCCGCCCGACCACCAGCACCTCGCGCCCGCCGAGCGTCTCCACCCGCACGTGATCGGACGTGAGCTTGCGATAGGGTGTGGCGTCCGGGCCGAGCGGGAACAGCGGGTGGTGCCGGTAGGGGAGGGGGGAGGGGGCGTTCATCGGGGGCTTCCTTGCGCGAGGGCTCGGCTCGGCCTTTTAGGCCTCCCCCGACCTCCCGCCAAGGCATCGCTTCGTCGTAGACGGCCCCGGCCTTGACCGGGCGCAATGCCGGCGCTTGGGTTGGCGGCGATAATGTCGTCTAATGCGCCGAAACCGGGAGGACGTGATGGCCAAGGAACCCAACAGCAGCAACAACCCTTTCGCCAACCTGCCTAACGCGGACTGGCTGAAGGACGTCTCCGCCTTCTGGACGCAAGGCGCGGCCAAGGGCATGCCGGCCGGCAATGCCGAGATGGTCGAGCGGATCCGCAGCTTCTCGCGCGACTCGATCGCCTTCATGGAAGAGCGCATGAAGAAGGACATGGACGTCGCCCGCCAGATCGCCGAGGCGAAGTCGCCGACGGACGTCGCCAAGATCAACATGGACTACATCCAGGGCCTCATCGCCGACTACCAGCGCCAGGCGACCCGCGTCGCCGAGGAGGCCGGCAAGTCGATGACGGCGATGTGGTCGCAGTGGCAGAACAAGGGGTGATGGTTGTGGCGCGGGGCGCCATCGCGCGGCGGCTCGGCCGGCTGACGACGTCCTGGGCCCTGCCGCTGACGAGCGCGGTCGAGAGCCGCCGCTCACGGGTCGGCGTCGATCCGTGCTGCGGCCCCTTCTTCCCTGACTGTCGGCGGGGGCATATGGCTGCGCGTTTCGGCGGGACGACTTGACCGCCGACACCGCCATTTGCGCGACAGGGCCGACAACACATTTACGATGACCAAGCTGTTGGGTCTTGGTCGCGCTGATGTCTATTTGTTTATGATTGTATATACGTATCTTGATCCTGCATTGCCGTGCTCGAAGACACCAGAGGTAATACTAATAGTCGCGCTGCAATCGTGCCATAACTTGACATCGACCGTATGCGATCCTGACCCGATTGAATCGATGCCGTAGGTGGCCTGTACGCTCCCCAACGCGTCAGTCGCTAGGTTCGTGAACGATAGAGTTCCAATTGGATTTTGATCTATGACTGCCTGATGATAGGCCTTGCATACACCTAAGTCCTTCGCAATAAATAGATTATAATGTATTGTTGCCGCCGCGTTTGCAGCGGTTACTAGAAGAGGTGGCAAATTGATATTGGAGCTGGTTCTTCTGGGAACATATGTAACTGTGTCCAGCGAATCCGAAATAACAATCTGATTTGTTGTGCCGGGGATACCTTGCGGGCCGGTTGGTCCAAGGTCGCCCTTGTCGCCCTTCGGGCCTTGTGGACCTTCGATGCCGATCGGCCCTTGTGGACCGGCGGCGCCGACCGGCCCCTGCGGGCCGACGGGGCCTGCCGGTCCCTGGGGCCCCGCCGGGCCGCCGATGCCCTTCGGGCCGCAGGAGCCGACGAAGACCGTGACTGTGTCCGTGGCTGAGCCAAGCACCAGTTGGCAAGTGTCGGGGCGCCAACGTGTCCTGATCCTGAAGGCGCCCTTGGCATCGGACGTGGTGCGGATCAGCGGCGAGGTGCCGCTGATGAAGACGCCCGCATTGGCCTTTGCCGTCTTGCCCTCGATGACGAGGCCGGCCGGCGTGATCTCCGCCCGCGTCACGTCGAGCCCGCGGGCTTTCGCCGCCGCGACGGGTTCGGCGACGGTGGTTCCAGCGGCCGCAGCATCCAGAGGCGGCGCACATGCGATCGTCATGGCGAGGAGAAGCTGGACGCAAGATCTCACGGTGCCGTTTCCCATGGGTCGCTCCACCCGTGGGACAATAGTTCGCAAATAATCTTCTGGACAAGGCCGAATATCCAAGCGATTGATATTCTAATCTATATATGTTCACGAATTAGACTTCCATCGCAGATCCTCGCTCAACACCTCGTGCCGGCCATATGCGCGGTGAGCGGCGCCTCGGCCCGCCCCGATATGCCGACCGCTACGGCATCAACACATAAGTCCCCGGCGCGTCCCCCAGCACCGGCAGCCCGCGCTCGGGCGAGCCCATGGGCGGCGGGGCGGCTGCGGCCGAGGAATGCGCCGCGAGCCAGGCGAACCATTCCGTCCACCAGGAGCCGTCGCGGCGCGGGGCCGTCGCCTCCCAGCTGTCGGCGTCGACGAAGGGGTCGTGCGCGCCCTTGGTGGCGATGCGGTAGGCGCGGCCGGGATGGCCGGGCTCGGTGACGATGCCGGCATTGTGCCCGCCGGTGGTGAGCACGAAGGTCGTGTCGGTGTCGGCGAGGAGGTTGATCTTGTAGACGGAGCGCCAAGGCGCCACGTGGTCGGTCTCGGTGCCGACCGCGAAGATCGGAACGCGGATGTCGTCGACGGCGATCGCCTTGCCGTCCGCCCGGTAGCGGCCCTCGGCCAAGTCGTTGTGCAGGAAGAGGCCGCGCAGATAGTCGATGTGCATGCGGTAGGGCATGCGTGTCGCGTCGGCGTTCCAGGCCATCAGGTCGCTCGGATGCGAGCGCTCGCCGAGCATGTAGTGGCGCACCATGCGCGACCAGACGAGGTCCTTCGAGCGCAGGAGCTGAAAGGTGCCGGCCATCTGTTTGGTGTCCAGATAGCCGCGCTCCCACATCATGTCCTCGAGAAAGGCGAGTTGCGCTTCGTCGATGAAGAGGGTGAGTTCGCCCGCCTCGTGGAAGTCGGTCTCGGCGGCGAGCAGCGTCACCGTGCCGAGGCGGCCGCCGCCGTTGTGCGGCTCCGCGGCGGCCTGGGTGGCGAGCAAGGTGCCGCCAATGCAGTAGCCGACGCCGTGGATGCGCCGCTCCGGCAGGATCGCGCGGATCGCCTCGATCGCGGCGGCGGGGCCGAGCTTGCGGTAGTCCTCGAAGCCGAGATCGCGATCCTCCTCGGTCGGGTTCTTCCACGAGATCATGAACACCGTGAAGCCCTGATCGACCAGGTGGCGGACGAGCGAGTTCCCGGGCGACAGATCCAGGATGTAGTATTTCATGATCCAGGCCGGCACGATGAGCACGGGCTCCGGATGCACCGCGCCGGTCGCCGGCGCGTACTGGATGAGTTCGATCAGCCGGTTGCGGTAGACGACCTTGCCGGGCGTCACGGCGACGCCCTGGCCGGGGATGAAGTCCGGGTTCGGCCGCTCGCCGCCGGCACCCGCCGCGCGCGCCAGGTCCTCGGCGGCGTTCTGAAAACCGCGCAGCCAGTTCGCGCCGTGCTCCTCGTTGGTGCGCCGGATCACTTCCGGGTTGGCGAGGGGGAAGTTCGAGGGCGAGGCGATGTCGATGAGCTGGCGCGCCACGAATTCCACGACGCGCTCGTGATGGGCGCCGACGCCGCGCACGCCGGTGGTCGCCTCGCGCCACCACGCCTCGGTGAGGAGGAAGCCCTGCGCCATCACCGAGAAGGGCGGCTGGCTCCAGTCGGGCGAGCGGAAACGCGGATCCGCCTTGCCCGGCTCGACGCAGGGTTCGGCTTCGCCGGGATTGACCGCTGACTGCAGGGCGAAACGGGCGAATTCGGCCCCCTTGCGCGCGGCCGACTGGCTGAGCGTCAGGAGCTTGCCGGGCGAGGTGAGGAGATGCAGCGCCCAGTCCTGGTAGGCGAGCATGAGCGCGCTCGGCGACAGGCCCTGGGTGAGCCGGGCGAGGGCGGCATGGGAGGCGCGGTCGAGCACGTCGGCGATCGCATGGGTCGCGTAGCTGTCCGCGCGCGGGACGGGCAGGTGGAAGCTCGGCGCATGCAGGAGCCGCCAGTAGGGTTCGAGCGAGGCGGGGATGGCCGGGAGACCGTCAGGGCGGCCGGCCGGCGGCGCGGGGGCCTCGGCCGGGAAGGAGAGGATCTCGGCGCCCGCCTGCGCGCCGATCGAGCGGTCGGCCGGCGTTTCGCCAGGCGCCGCCTCCGGCTGGCGCGCTGCCGGCGCGGCCTTGCCCGGTTTCGCCGGGCCACCCGCCGGTCGTCTGGTCTGCCGTGCCATCCGCCAAGTCTCCCGTTCGTGCTTTGCCGTTTCGGGCAGAGCCTAGGCGGGGCGATGCTGCACCGCGATGACCTCGATCAATCGCGCCAGACGGCGCCCTCGTGGCGGTCGAGGAAGGCCTCCACCGGGAGCGCGCGGAAGTCGTCGAGGGCGGCGCGCAGACGCTTGTGCGGCCAGTCCCACCAGGCGAGCCGGATGAGGCGCTCGGCGATCGCCGGGGCGAAGCGCGGCCGGATCGGCTTCGCCGGATTGCCGCCGACGATCGCATAGGGGTCCACGTCGCGCGTCACCACCGCGCCCGCGCCCACCACCGCGCCGGTACCGATGCGCCGGCCGGCGAGCACGATCGCGGCGCGGCCGATCCACACGTCGTGGCCGATCTCGACGCGCGCCTCGCGGCGGCGATCGAACACCGCGGGCTCGTCCTCGGCGTCCTCGAAATACTGCCAGGACCGGTAGGTGAAATGCGCCTGCGAGGCGCGTTCGAGCGGGTGATTGCCGGGGTTGATGCCGACGAGCGGGCCGATGGAGACGAATTTGCCGATCTCCGCATAGACGATCTCGGCGTCGTTCACCGCATAGGAATAGTCGCCCATGCGCGTCTCGATCACGGTGGTGCGCGCGCCGACCTTGCAGAACTTGCCGAACTGGCTGTCGCGCACCACCGCGGTCTCGTGAACGAGCGGCCTGGCGCCGAGACGGCGCTTGCGCAGATGCGGCGGCAGCGTGCGGTCGTCGGAGGCGGTCATGGCGCGGCGGGGCTCGAGGAGGCGGGCCGCCACCCTTCCACCGACGCGCAGCCGAGGCAATGCTCGCGCGCGGCGCGGCCGATCCGAAGCAGCTCCACGCCACGCGGCCGTACGGGTCCGGACAGGTCCGAAACGGGTTGACTTGCCCGGACCGCCGCCTTTATATCCGGCCCCTCAAGGGCGGTTAGCTCAGCGGGAGAGCATTCGCTTCACACGCGAAGGGTCACAGGTTCAATCCCTGTACCGCCCACCATTCCTCCTATAAGCGACGCTGCCGAAGGCGTTCGATCAGACCAGTTCGAGCCGCAGTTTGCGGCCAACGATCTCGGCGGCACGCTGCAGCGTGGTGATCGTCACATTTCCTTCCTTCGGGTCGAGCAGGCGGCCGATCTGGCTGCGGCTGGTGCCCATGCGCTCGGCGAGGCGCTTGCGCGAGAGCTTCTGCTCCTTCATGACTTCTGCGATTTGCCAGGCGATCACTTCCTTGATCGCCACGGCCTGGAACGTCTCCAGCGTGCCGTCCTCGGCGAGCAGGTCGCCGAGGGTCGAAAGCTCCGCGGCATCGCGCGATTTCTTGTCCGGTGCCATTGTCAGGTTTCCCGAATGTCGAACTCTCGTTTCCGCTTCAAGGCCAGTTCCAGGTCGGCTAGCGGCGTCTTCTGCGTCTTCTTGATAAATCCATGCAGCACGATGATCCGGCCATCGACGGCGCCGAACAGCAGCCGCGCGATACGGTTGCTCGCCTAAGCCTCACCTAAGGGAAGTACCACCCGCCGCGGGAACCCACAATCGTCATGAATTCGGCCGACCGGCCAGAGTAGGGTCGTGTCCTCATGCCGCAGAGGTCGTCGGCTCCGCGCGTCGCGAACACCGCGTCCGTCAGTGCGCTCCGCGGCGACACCGGCGCTAACCCTAACGCTTCACCCTAATGTACTCGTGAATTTGCATGTGTGGAAAAGCTGTGTAAACTCCCGCCAGTAAACCAAAGATTAAGCCTACTTCAGGCGGCCTGACCGATTCTTGTAGCGCGTTCGAGTGGGGTATCATGAAGAAGCAAACCATTCTCAGTGTGGCCTTCGCCGGCGGTCAGGGGAAGACGACGGTCGCCCAGCTGTTGCATGTGGCGGCGACCCGGCACCTGCAGACCTTCGAGTTGGTGGCGGCCGACAGTGTGGACGAGGCGGGCCGCTCCAAGCTCGGGCGCCTCTATCCGGACCGGGTGATCGAGACCGGCACCGGCGCATCGCTCACCGCCGCCAGGGCGGAAAACAACCTCAACGCGCCGGTCCGCTATTGGGATCATTACGGCCACATGTTCCTCGGCGGCGGCCACATCATGGATGTCGGCGCCAATGTGCTGCCGGCGCTGATGCAGTGGGCCGAGGACCGTCGCCTCGCCTTCCTGATGGACCGCGCCAGCGCGCCGATGACCGACATCCTGGTCGTCTGCCGGCCGGAAGCCCACGCGGTCGACGACGCGCTGCGCATCGTCGAGACGCTGACCAAGACCCGCCCGTTCGGCAACGGCCGCATCTTCGTGGTCGAGAACGAGGCGGGCGGACCGTTCGGCGAGATCGACATGCGTCGCCTGCTCGCCCAGCGCGTGCCCGGCGAGAGCGTCGGCGTCATGCGCATGACGCGCTGCCAGTCGGAGATCTGGCCGGCCATGGAAGCGCGCGGCATGTCGATCGAATCCGCGCTCGAACTCAGCCTCAACGACCTCATGGAACGGCTCGGCGTCGATCTGTGGACCGCCGCGGCCGGTGCCGCCGAGCTCGGCAACTGGGTCGAGGCGTCGGTCGCCGCGATCAACGAGCTCGACCTGTTCCGCACCGACGACCTCTCGTCGGGCCTCAGGACCCGCCGCGCCGCGATCTGACGCGGCCGGCCTTTCTCACTTCCTAAGCGTAACAAGACGGCGCCGGGGCCTCGATCCGGCGCCGTACTGCGTCGTGTCAGAAGGCGGCCTCCAGGAGCGCGCGGTAGTCCGCCTCGGCGGCGGGACGCGGATTGGTCGCGCTCGAATGATCGAGCACGGCGCCCTCCGCGATCCGGCCGAACACGTCGCGCCCGACCCCCATGGCGGAGAGCGACTGCGGCAGGCCGAGGCGGCCGACCAGCCCATGCACCGCATCCGCCAGGTCGGCGCCCGCGGCGAGCCCCATGGCGCGCGCGAGCGCCGCATATTTGTCTCCCGCATGCCCGGCATTGAAGCGCAGCACATGCGGCAACAGCACCGCGTTCAGCATGCCGTGATGCAGCGACGGCGACTTCAGGCCGCCGAGCGGGTGCGACAGGGCGTGCACGGCGCCGAGGCCCTTCTGGAAGGTGAGGCCGCCATGAAGCGCGGCGACCATCATTTCCCGCCGCGCCGTCTTGTCGGCGCCGTCCCGGGTGGCGCGCTCGATATGGGCGGCGCCGCGCGCGAGGCCGTCCAGCGCGATCGCCTCGGCGGGCGGGTTGTCGCGCGGGCTGAGGAAGGTCTCGATGCAATGGGTGATCGCGTCCATGCCGGTCGCCGCGGTCAAGACGGGCGGCAGGCCGTAGGTCATCTCCGGGTCGCAGACGGCGCGCTTCGGGATCACATGGGGCGAGATGAAGCCGAGCTTGCGCCCGTCCTCGAGCGTGATGAGCGCGCCGCGCCCGACCTCCGATCCGGTGCCGGCGGTGGTCGGCACCGCGATGACCGGCGCGACCTTGGGCGTGATGCGGGCGAGGCCGCCGAGGATCAGCGCATAGTCGGCGAGCGGTCCGGGATGGGTGGCGAGGATCGCGACCGCCTTGGCGAGGTCGATCGGCGAGCCGCCGCCGAGCGCGACGAGGCTGTCGCAGCCTTCCGCGCGATAGAGGGCGACGGCCGCGAGTGCGGCCGCCTCGGTCGGGTTGGTCGGCACGTCGGAGAAGACCGGCGCGCCTGCGAGCGCCGGCACGGCCGCCTTCAGCCGGTCGACCACGCCCGCCGCCACGAGCCCGCGGTCGGTGACAATCAGCGGCCGGCGGAGGCCGAGATCGGCGAGGTCCTGCCCGATGCCCGCCACGGCGCCCTCGGCGAGCCGGATGGTGGTCAGATAGGTGATGACGCTCACGGGTTCTGCTCCGACATGTCTCGCGGCCCGTCGCCGCGCGGTCACCGCGCAACTTGGCCCGGCCCGGCTGCAGCGTCGAGTCCGGGGAGCCATGCGGGTGCGGGCATCCGCTCTGCGGCAGCCGCGCGCCGGGGCGCTTGCCTCCGCGGCGGATCCGTCGAAGGTTAGGGCCAGAGGAAAACGCCGAAAAAGGACAAGGGCATGTATCTCGGGACCCAGGTGCCGGCACGCGACGACGACGACTACCGGGTGATGGCGCAGCTCGGGATCAAGCATATCTGCGCGGACCCGGCCGGCAATCCGCACGACTGGACGCTCGACGTGCTGGAGCGCCATCGCGACCATGTGGAAAGCTTCGGCCTCGTCCTGGACATGGTGCAACTGCCGCTCTCCTCGCGGCCGATCGAGGAGCAGGCGAGCCCGGACATCCTGTCAGCCGGCCCGAACCGCGACCGCCAGATCGACTCCATCTGCCGGCTGATCGAGCGGGTCGCCGCGGTCGGGATCCCGTCGGTGAAGTACAACCTCAACATCATCGGCATCCCGCGCACTGAGCTCGAACGCGGCCGGGGCGGCTCGCTGAACGAGGCGTTCCGCTGGGAGAAGGCGGATCCGGACGCCGCGCCGGGGCTCGTCGGCGTCTTGTCCGAGGACGAGAACTGGGAGCGCATCGACTATTTCCTCGAACGCGTCGTGCCGGTCGCCGAGGCGAACCGCGTGCGCCTCGCCTGCCACCCGCACGATCCCTATACGCCGCCCGGCTACAAGGGCGTCACGCGCGTGCTCGGCACGGTCGACGGGCTGAAGCGGTTTGTGCAGATGCGGGAGAGCCCCTATCACGGGCTCAACTTCTGCCAAGGCACGGTCGGCGAGATGCTGGACGATCCGGCGACCGAGATCTTCGACGTGATCCGCTGGTTCGGGGAGCGGGCTAAGCTCTTCAACGTGCACTACCGCAACATCCGCGGCCGCAAGCTCTCCTTCATGGAGACCTTCCCGGAAGAGGGCGACATGGACATGTGGCGGTCGCTGCAGGTCTATGCCGAGGTCGGCTACCGCTACATGGTGATGCCGGACCATGTGCCGCGCATCTCGGGACGCGATCCGCAAGGCACCGCCTTCGCCTTCACCTATGGCTACATCGCCGCGCTTCTGCAGGTGCTGGACGGGATGAAGCCCGGTTCCGTCACGCGCTGATGCTGAACTGTATACTGGGATTTGAATGGTTCAGTTGACGCAGCTTCGGCGCCGCGTCAATTCCCATTGCGCGCAAAACTTGAAAAAATTCCGCTGGCAAGCGGTCGCGATCTGTAATTTGCTTCCCCCATCGAATGGCGGGCGACCGGCGGACGGCCGGGTGCCCCGACAAGATGGGAGGTGCAGACATGCGCGCACTGAAAAACGTCACCATCGCCACGGCGCTCGCCGCCGGCGTGCTGGCATCGCTGCCGGCGATGACCGCCCGGGCCGAAGTCGTCTACAACCGCGGCAATTCCGGCGAGCCGGAGACGCTCGACCCGCACAAGACCTCGACCGTTCCCGAGGCCAACATCATGCGGGACCTTTGCGAGAACCTCGTCGTGTACGACGCCAAGGCGAATGTGGTGCCGGGCGTCGCCGAGAGCTGGACTGTCAGCGACGACGGGCTCACCTACACGTTCCGGCTTCGCGCCGACGCGAAATGGTCGAACGGCGATGCGTTCAAGGCCGCCGACATCGTCTACTCCATGCGCCGCCTGCAGGACCCGGCGACGGGCGCGAAATACGCGACCGTGCTCTATCCGGTGAAAAACGCTGAGAAGATCAACAAGGGCGAGCTGAAGCCCGACCAGCTCGGCGTCAAGGCGATCGACGACCGCACCGTCGCGATCACGCTGGAGGCGCCGACGCCCTATTTCCTGCAGCTCGTCACCCACCAGACGAGCTGCCCGGTGCATGCGGGATCGGTCGAGAAGTTCGGCAAGGACTTCGTGAAGCCGGGCAACATGGTCACCAACGGCGCCTATGTGCCGGCCGAGGTGGTCCCGTCGTCGCACATCAAGCTGGTCAAGAACCCGAACTTCCATGACGCGGCGAATGTGAAGATCGACACGGTCATGTTCTACCCGACCGAGGACCGCTCGGCCGCGCTGCGCCGCTTCCAGGCGGGAGAACTCCATTCCAACGACGACGTGCCCACCGACCAGATCAAGTTCATCCGCGAGACGCTCGGCAAGCAGTTCCGCGTCGCGCCGTATCTCGGCACCTACTACTTCGCCTTCAACACGACGAAGCCGCCGCTGAACGACGTGCGCGTGCGCCAGGCGCTCTCCATGGTGGTCGACCGCGAATTCCTCGCCGAGGACATCTGGGGCGGCACCATGGTGGCGGGCTATTCCTTCGTGCCGCCGGGCATCGCCAACTACGAGGGCGGACCGGTCTATGCGAGCTGGAAGGACAAGTCCCTGCTCGAGCGCGAGGACATGGCGAAGGCGCTCCTGAAGGAGGCGGGCTACGGGCCGGGCGGCAAGCCGATCAAGCTCGAGATCCGCTACAACACCTCTGAGAACCACAAGAAGACGTCGGTGGCGCTCGCCGACATGTGGAAGCCGCTCGGCGTCGAGGTCACCTACATCAACACCGACGTGAAAACCCATTACGCCTTCCTGCGCGACAAGGGCGACTTCGACATCGCGCGCGCCGGCTGGATCGCCGACTATTCCGACCCGCAGAACTTCCTGTTCCTGGTGAAGTCCGACAATGACGGCTTCAACTACGCCCGCTACAAAAATGCGGAGTTCGACGAGATCATGAGGAAGTCGGACCTGGAGACCGACCTCGTCAAGCGCGCCGCGCTCTTGAAGCAGGCCGAGGCCATCTTCATGCGCGACATGCCGTTCGTCCCGCTGCTCTACTACGGCTCCAAGAACCTCGTCTCCGACAAGCTCGGAGGCTTCGAGACGAACCTTCAGGACGTGCACGCCACGCGGTACATGTCGATCAAGCCGTGACGGCCTTCCGCGCGCGGCCGGGGCCGTCCCCCTCGGGGGCGGCCCGCCGAGGCCCGGCCCGCCGCCGTCGCGCCGGGCCGGGGGAGGGGGCGTCCGTCCCCTCGCCGGTCCGCGCATGGCGCCGGCCGGACTTGAGATACTCGCCGCCGGCCCCCGGCTGCGGCGGGGCCGCCGCGTCCGCCGCCCCGCGGAGCGCGCGGTCATGCTGATCTACGTGCTGAAGCGGCTCCTCTCCGCGATCCCGACCATCTTCGTGATCGTGACGATCTCGTTCTTCCTGATCCGCGTCGCCCCCGGCGGCCCGTTCGACCTCGAACGGCCGCTCGAGGCGAAGGTGATGGAGAACCTCCGCAAGATCTACCAGCTCGACAAGCCGCTCGTCGAGCAATACTGGATTTATCTGAAGAATCTCGCCGTGTTCGATTTCGGGCCGAGTTTCTACTGGCGCGACTTCTCGGTCGCCGAACTGTTCCAGCGCGCGCTGCCGGTCTCGATCCGCCTCGGCCTCACCGCGCTGGTGCTCGCGGTCCTCATCGGCGGCACGCTCGGCACGATCGGCGCCTTCCGGCAGAACCGCGGCGCCGACTATGCGGTGATGGCGGTGGCGACCGCCGGCATCACGATCCCGAACTTCGTCGTGGCGCCTTGCTTGCAGATCCTGTTCGGCCTCTGGCTTGCCTGGCTGCCGGTCGGCGGCTGGAACGACGGGGCGCTGCGCAACACGATCCTGCCGGCGCTCGTCCTCGCCCTGCCGCAGATCGCCGTGGTGGCGCGGCTGACGCGGGCGAGCCTGATCGAGATCCTGCGCTCCAACCCGATCCGGACGCTCCGGGCGAACGGCCTGCCGTCGGCCATCGTGGTCCGCCACGCGCTCCGCTCGGGTGCGCTGCCGGTCGTCTCCTATCTCGGACCCGCCGCGGCGGCGCTCCTCACCGGCTCGGTGGTGATCGAATACATCTTCGCGATCCCGGGCGTCGGCCGCTTCTTCGTGGAGGGCGCGCTCAACCGCGACTACACGGTGGTGATGGGCACGGTCGTGCTGATCGCGGTGTTCGTCGTCCTGTTCAACCTCCTGGTCGACATCCTCTATGCGGTGCTCGACCCGCGCGTGAGGTACGAATGACGCTCGCGGCCGACATCGCCGCCCCGACTGTCGAGGGGCGCTCGCTCTGGGCCGATGCGCGCGCCCGGCTCCTGCGCAACTATGCCGCCGTGGCGAGCCTCGTCGTGCTCGCTGTCCTGGCGTTCGTCTCGATCGTCGGCCCCTTCGTGGCGCCGAACCCGTACGACCGCGTCTATTCGGAGTTCGTCGCGGTCGGCCCGAGCCTGTCGCCCTATCCGGCGGCGCCCCAGGTCGACGACCTCGCCCGCCGCGCGGCGAGCCGCATGCGCGCGCAGATCGCCGCCTCCGAGCGGACCGGCGACACGCTGCGCCTCACGCTCACCGCGAGCCGGCCGATCGACGAGCGCTTCCGGGAGTATTTCGACCGCTCCGACGCCTTCGCCAACACGCGCCCCGTTGAGCGCCTCGACGACGGCAAGCGCCTCGTCGTCGACATGGACATCGAGCGGCACTACTTCCTGTTCGGCACCGACGGCAACGGCCGCGACCTGATGACGCGCGCCATGATCGCCACGCGCATCTCGCTGACGATCGGGCTGCTCGCGAGCTTCGTCGCCCTGGTGATCGGCGTCCTGTGGGGCGCCACCGCCGGCTATGTGGGCGGGCGCATCGACAACGTGATGATGCGGGTGGTCGACATCCTCTATTCGCTGCCCTTCATCTTCTTCGTCATCATGCTCGTCGTGTTCTTCGGGCGGAACTTCATCCTGATGTTCCTGGCCGTGGGCGCGGTCGAATGGCTCGACATGGCGCGCATCGTGCGAGGCCAGACGCTCAGCCTGAAACGGCAGGAATTCGTGCAGGCGGCGGAGGCGCTCGGGGTCTCGACCGGGGGCATCATCCGCCGCCACATCATCCCGAACACGCTCGGCACCGTGGTCGTTTATCTGACGCTGCTGGTGCCGCGCGTCATCCTGCTCGAAAGCTTCCTCTCCTTCCTCGGCCTCGGCGTGCAGGAACCGCTGACCAGCCTCGGCGTGCTCATCTCCGAGGGCGCCAAGGCGATCCAGGGCTCGGCCTATCTGCTCATCTTCCCGTCCATCATCCTGGTCGCGACGCTCGCCTCGCTCAACTTCCTGGGCGACGGCCTGCGCGACGCGCTCGACCCGCGCGACCGGTGACGTCATGGCGCTGATCGAACCCGCCGTCACGCCCGAGCCCGCCGCCGAGCCGGCGCGGCCGATCCTGGAGATCCGCGGTCTCAAGGTGCGCTTCCGCACCCATGACGGCCTGCTCGACGCGGTGAAGGGGATCGACCTCGCGGTCGCCAAGGGCGAGACGCTCGCGATCGTCGGCGAGTCCGGCTCGGGCAAGAGCCAGAGCATGATGGCAGTGATGGGCCTCCTCGCCTCGAACGGCTTCGCGGAAGGAAGCGTCCGCCTCGGCGGCGACGAGATCCTCGGCCTGCCGCCGAGCCGCCTCGACCGCTACCGCGGCCGCCGTGTCGGCATGATCTTCCAGGAGCCGATGACCTCGCTCGACCCGCTCTGGACGATCGGCCAGCAGCTCGCCGAGCCGCTCCGGGTGCATTCGGGCCTCGACCGTGCGGCGGCGCGCGCGCGCTCGATCGAGCTCCTGCGGCTCGTCAAGCTGCCCGACCCCGAGCGCCGCGTCGACGCCTATCCGCACGAACTCTCCGGCGGGCAGCGCCAGCGCGTCATGATCGCCATGGCGATCTCCAACGACCCGGACCTGCTCATCGCCGACGAGCCGACCACCGCGCTCGACGTCACCATCCAGGCCGAGATCCTGAAGCTGCTCGACGAGCTCAAAGCCCGGCTCGGCATGGGTATCGTGTTCATCACGCACGACCTCACCATCGTGCGCCGCTTCGCCGACCGCGTCGCGGTGATGAAGAACGGCGAGGTGGTCGAGACCGGGCCGGCCGCGGAGGTGTTCGCCCGGCCGCGCGATCCCTATACGCGCATGCTGATCGAGGCCGAGCCGGAGGGCACCAAGGCGCCGGTGCCGGCCGACGCGCCCGTCGTGCTCTCGGCCTCCGACGTCAACGTGACGTTCCGGGTCGGCGGCGGCCTGTTCACCCGGCCGCTCGAGATCCGCGCGGTCAAGGGCGTGTCGCTCTCGCTCCGGCAGGGCGAGACGATCGGCATCGTCGGCGAATCCGGCTCCGGCAAGTCGACGCTCGGCCGCGCGGTGCTGAAGCTCCTGCCGTCCACCGGCCTCATCCGCTTCGAGGACCGCAACCTCGCCCCGCTCGACCGCGCCGGCATGCGGCCGCTCAGGAAGTCGCTGCAGCTCGTCTTCCAGGACCCGTTCGGCTCGCTCTCGCCGCGCCTCACGGTCGGCGAGATCGTGTCGGAGGGCCTGCTGGTGCACGACCCCTCGCTGTCGCGGAAGGAACGCGACCGGCGCGCCGCGCTGGCGCTCGAGGAGGTGCGCATCGACCCCGCCACGCGCAACCGCTTCCCGCACGAATTCTCCGGCGGCCAGCGTCAGCGCATCGCCATCGCGCGCGCCATCATCCTGAAGCCGAAGGTGGTGGTGCTGGACGAGCCGACCTCCGCGCTCGACCGGTCGGTGCAGAAGACGATCGTCGACCTCCTGCGCGATCTGCAGGCGAAGCACCGGCTCGCCTATCTCTTCATCAGCCACGACCTGAAGGTCGTGCGCGCCATGTCGGACGAGGTCCTGGTGATGAAGGAGGGCGACGTGCTGGAACGGGGCACGGCCGAGCGGATCTTCCGCCATCCCTCGCATCCCTACACGGAGCGCCTGATCGCCGCCGCCTTCCTGGACGGCTGAGCATGTCCCGACCGGATGGAATCATCCGGTCGAAAAGGAATTGCTCCAGAGTCAAAAGCTCCGGGCGCGGGGTCGCGTTCGGTTACCGTTCAGTCGCAGTTCAGTCGGCGCGGCTCACTGTCGGATCACCTTAGTCAATCCTCAGGAGATCCCCATGACCCTCATCGATGAATTGAGCAGAGTCTTCAATGCCGAAGGCCGTGTCGTCACGGGCGGCGGCCGCACCGTGTTCTTTCCGTTCGGCGCCATGACCAAGGGCTATGTGCTCGACCAGTCGACGTCCGAGCGGCTGATGCACTTCATGATGAAGACCCGGCACCTGCCGATCATCTCGCTCGCGGTGATCATCGCCGCCGGCATCCCGTTCGTCGGACCGGGCGACGACCTCGTCCGCTTCCTCACCGTGATGGCGATCCAGATCGCCGCCTCGCTCATGGTGCTCGGCATCCGCACGCTGATGGAGTTCAACATGGTCCGCCACCTGCCGCGCGCGGCGGACGTGACTTTCGACCGCGCCGAACTGCGCCGCCGCATGCTGGAGGAGCCGCCGGTCACCGACCGCACCATGTTGCTCTCGACCGCCTTCTGGTCGGTCGTCTCGACCCTCGCCGGCGCCGCGGTGGCGTCGCAGTCCACCATCGTGCAGCGCCCGGTCGGCATGGTCGCGATCGTGCTCGGCCTCGCGCTCTGCATGTGCGGCCTGTTCGAGCTCTATCGCCGCCTGCGCCACCTGCGCAGCATGGTCCAGGCCGGCGCCGAGTGACGGCTCCCGGCGGACGGCGATCCGTCCGCCGGCCGCTCCAAAGTTTGCGTCTCGCCTGAACGAACGCCCTTCGTGCCGCTCCCGCCTCCGGGCCATGAGCGGCCCGGAGGGCGTCGTCGTTTGCGGGATGGGCGCCGAGGGGGAGCGGCGAGGATGGGAGGTGGGCGGAGGGAACGGTGAATGTGTGGCCCGGGCCAACGTGACTGGCGAAGGCGGTCCGTCGACAATGCCGTCTATGTGCCAACTCAGCAGCGGCTGGCGGCGCAGTTGCTTTCGATGCTCGGGCGCGGGGGGATCGCCGTCGGCGGCGCGACCGGGCGGACCGGGCGGACCGTGATCACCTCGCGCGGCGGCCGCGGCGGGGTGGGATCCGGCCGGGTGACGACCGGTTCGGTCCGGGGCGGACGCGCCGGGCGCGCGGGCGCGTCGGGCGTGCGATCGGGCGTCCGGTCGGGCCGGACGGCGGCCGGCTGGCGCTCGGGCCGCGGGCGGGCGTCGGCCTCGGGCGGGCGCGGCCGGGTCTCGGGCCGGACTTCAGGGCGCGTCTCGGGCTTGACCTCCGGCGGTGCTTCCGGCTTCGGATCGGCCACGATGGGCGGATCGACCGAGAAGTCGACCCGGAAATTGCCGTTGATCACGGCCGGATCGGCGAGCGCCACCTTCAGCGTCTCGTAGCTCTGCTGGCTGCGCGCCTGGCCGGTCACCTTCAGCACCCGGTCGGAGAGCGAGATCGCCGAGCCGTCGGCCAGGTCGCCGATGCGCCGGCCGGCCGAGATCGCGGTGTCGGCGAAGCCTGGCGTCGCGCCGGCGGCGATGCGCGTCTCGTCGCGCAGGTCCGCGCCGCGCGGCAGCACGGCGCGCAGGCCGTCGAGGATGCGCTTGCGGTCGTCGTCGCTCGGCACGAAGCCGGCGATGCGGACCGCACCGCCGCGTTCCACGCGGGCGCTCCACACATAGGGCGAGACGGCGGCCGGCCGCACGTCGACGCGCGCCTGGAAGCCGCCCGGCAGCGGCTGCGCGAAATCCTTGACGAGCCCGGCATAGGCCTCCGGGGAGGCGGCGACGCCCTCGATCGCGATCGTCGTGTCCTCGATGCGGATCGATCCGCTGGCGAGGCGGGCCGACTGGATCATGGCGATGCGGACCGTCTCGAGGAAGCGGTCCGGCGCGCCTTCGCCGACCTGCAGCTGGTCGGCGACGCGCCAGCCGGGCACCTGCTGGGCGGCGGCGACGAGGTCGCGGCGCGCGCTCTCGCTCGGCAGGAAGCCGGCGAGGCGCACGTCGCCGCCGGTCAGCGCGACCGACCAGGTGTAGGGCGAGACGACCGGCGAATTGACCGAATAGCGCGCGAGGCGGAAGCCGGCGGGGAGCGCCGTCGGCGCGAAGGCGCGGCGGAGCGCCTCGGTGGCGTCGACGCCCGTGCTCTGGCCGTCGATGGTGAGGGCGCGGTCGCTGACGCCCACGCGGCCGCGCTCGAAGCGGGGGAGCTGGTCGAGCGCCAGGCGCATGACGGTCGTGAAGTCGGCCGGCGCTCCGTCGGCGATCTTCGTCTCGTCGCGAACGGCGCGGTCGGGGAAGAGCTGGGCGAGCCGCGCGGCCGTCTCGCGCTTCAGGTCCGCGGTCGGCACCACGCCGGCGAGCGTCGCGCTCTGATGGTCGAGCGAGACGCTCCATTCGAACGGCTGGGCGAGCGGCGGCCGCACATTGACCGCGAGCCTCATGCCCTGCGGCGCGGGAAGCGCGGCGAAGGCCTGGTAGGCGTCGGAACTGCGGGCGCGGCCCTCGATGGTCACGACCCCGTCGGCGATGGATGCCTTGCCTTCGCTGAGGTCGCCTATGCGGTCGACCGCGAAGGCGGCGGCGTCGGCGAAGCCGGTGGGCGCGCCCGCCGCCGGCCGCGTCTCGTCCGTCAGGGTGGCGCCCGGCGCGGCGCGGCGCGCGGCGTCGGCGAGGCGGACGCGCAGGTCCTCGGCCGGCGCGTAGCCGGAGAGCTTGACCCGCCCGCCCTGCATCTCGGCCGTGAACCAGTATCCGGCGACGGCGGCCGGCAGGACGGTGAGGCGCGGCGCGGCGATGCCTTGCGGCGGCCGCGCGGCGTCGCGGCCGAGCGCCGCATGGGCGTCCGGGGAAGCGGCGGTGCCCTCGATCAACATGTCGGCGTCCTCCAGCGCGGCGCGGCCGGAGCCGAGGCGGGCGGCGAGTTGGAGGGCGAAGCGCGCGCGCGCCGCAAACGCGTCGGGCGCGCCGTCGGCGATGCGTGTCTGGTCGTCGACCGCGAAGCCCTGGAAGGCGGCGCCCGCGGCCTGGACGAGGTCGCGCCGGACCGCGTCGCTCGGCACATGGCCGGTCAGCCGCACGGCGCCGGGCTGGACCATGGCGGCGAAGCTGTAGGGCGACACGCGGGCGGGGTCGACGGCGATGCGCCCGGCCGTGTAGCCGGAGGGCAGGGCAGCGGTGGCGCGGCGCAGGTCCTCGTAGTCCTGCGGCGTCGCGGCCTGGCCCTCGATGCCGATGGCGCGGTCGCTGAGGCTCGCACGGCCGCGGGCGAGGCGGAGCGCCTGCTCGGCGAGGAAGCGCGTCGCCACGCCGATATCCGCCGGCGCGCCGTCCGCCACGCGGGTGTCGTCGCGATAGGCGCGGCCGCGCAGGCCGGCGGCCGTCGCCTGCTGCAACTCGGTCTTGGCGGCGCGGCCGGGCAGGTAGCCGGTCACCGCCACGGTGCGGTCGTCGGTGCTGATCGTGATCTCGAACGGCTTGGCGATCGGCGGCCTGATGTCGGTGGTGACGCGCAGGCCCGCGGGCGGCGGGTCCTGGTCGCGGGCGAGCGCCTGCTGATAGGCGTCGAAGCTCTTGGCGCGGCCCTCGACGCGGAGGTCCCCGTCGGTCAGCGTCGCCTTGCCCTCGGAGAGGTCGAACAGGCGCGTGAAGGCAAGCGCGGTCGCCTCGGCGAAGCCGCGCGGCGCGCCGGTGGCGACGAGCGTCGTGTCCTGCGGCACGATGCCCGGCAGGTTGCGGCGCTGCGCCTCCGCGACGGCGGCGCGGGCGTCCTCGCCGGGCACATACCCGCTCATGCGCACCCGGCCGGCGGCGAGTTCCGCGCTCCACACATAGGGGGCGACCGACGGCGCCTGCAGCCCGGAGAGGTTCGCCGCGCCGTTGGTGAGGCGGGCGAGGTCGCGCAACAGCGCGGCATGCGTCTCCGGGTTGGTGGCGGTGCCGGACACGGCGAGGCGGCCGTCCTCCAGCGCGACGCGACCGGTGGCGAGGCGCGGCACGATCGCGAGCGCTTGCTTCACCGCGTTGACGAAGCTGTCCGGCGCGCCGTCGCCGAGCTCGGTCTGGTCGTCCACCGACGCGCCGGGCAGGGCCGCCCGCGCGGCGGCGAGGATCTCCTGGCGGGCCTGGTCGGAGGGCGCGAAGCCGGTCAGCCGCACGACGCCGCCGGCGGTCGAGGCGGCCCAGGGGTAGGGCGAGATGCGCGGCGCGCCGAGCGAGTTGCGCTTCACCGTGAAGCCCGCCGGCAGGCCGCCGCCGGGGCCGAGCGCCGCGTTGAGCTGGCTGAACTCGGCCGGCCCGGCCGCCTGGCCGTCGATCGCGAGGCCGGTGTCGGCGAGCGCCACCCGGCCGCGCGCGAGCCGCTGCGCCTGGTCGACGGCGAAGCGGGCGGCGGCGAGGAAGTTCTCCGGCGCGCCGTCGGCGATGCGGCTGTCGTCGCGGATCGAGATTCCGCGCATCAGGCGCGCGGCGGCGGCGGCGATCTCGGTGCGCGCTTCCGGGCTCGGCACATAGCCCGACAGGACCGCCTGGTTGCGATCGAGGCTGACCGCCCATTCGTAGGGAGAGACTTGCGGCGGGCGCACCGCGACAAGCATGGTGCCGCCCGCGACCGGGTTTGAGAGCGTGGAGAGCGCCTGGTAGGCGTCGTGGCTGCGCGCGCGCCCCTGGATCTTCACCTCCCGGTCGGTCAGCGCGACGCGGCCGTCGGCGAGGTCGGCGAGACGGCCGAGGCCGAAGGTGGCGAGTTCGGCGAATTCGGCCGGCGCGCCGTCGGCGATGAGCAGCGCGTCCTCGACCGGCGCGCCCGGCAGCACCGCCTTGACCGCGTCGGTGATGCGCGTGCGGCTCGCCTCGTCCGGCACGTGGCCGGTCAGAGTGACGCGGCCCCCTGTGAGCCCCGCCGCGAAGGTGTAGCTCGCGATCGTCGCCGGATCGACCGCGAGCGTCGCGGTCCAGCCGCCCGGCAGGGTGCGGGCATAGTCGCGCCGAAGCGCCTGGTAGGCTTCAGGCGAAGCGGCCTTGCCGCTGATCGCGATGGTCTGGCCCTCGATCTTGACCGTGCCGGTGGAGAGCCGGCCGAGGCCGCCGAGCGCGAAGCGGGCGAAGTCCGAATAGCCGGGCGGCGCGCCGTCGCGCGGGCGGAGCGCGCCGGCGATACGGGCGCCCGGCACCGCCTTCGCGATCTCCGCCTCGATCTCGATGCGCGTGTTCTCGACCGGCACGAAGCCGGCGAGCTTCACGCTGCTGCCGTCGCGATTCGCGGTGAAGCCGTAGGCGCCGGCCGGGACCGGTTCGGTCAGGCCGCCGGCGAAGTACCAGGCCGCGCCGCCGCCGCCGGCGAGCAGCACGACCGCCGCGGCGGCCGCGATCCCGATCCACGACCGGCGCGGCGTCGGGGCGGCCGGCGCCGGGGCCGGGGCGGGAGCGGCCGCGGCCGGCGTGTCGGCGACGCGCACCTTCGTGCCGCTCGGCGTGGAGACGACGGAGATGCGCTCGGACGGGCGGCCGACATCGATGCCGCGGCTCGGCCGGCGCACGTCGCTCGGCTGCTTGCGCGCGACCATCGAGGTCGAATCGGGCGAATGGTTGAGCGAGACGGTCCGGCTCATCTCGTCCGGCGCGATCCCGATCGGCGGCGGCAGGGCGTCCTCGGCGGGCGTGTCCCAGCCGAGCGAGGCGACCAGTTCGGCGATCGATTGCGGCCGTTCCGCCTCGTCGAGTTCGAGCGCGTGGTCGATGCCGGCGAGGAAGCGCGGCGTGTAGAGGTCCGGCCGGGTCGCCGCCTCGGCCGCCGGTACGTAAGGGTCGGGCGCGCCGCCGCCGCGCCGGCCCATGCGCACGATGCGGGTGATCGAGGCGAGCGGAGGCGCGCCGGTGACGCAGCGGTAGAGCACGGCGCCGATCGAATAGATGTCGGTGTATCGACCGTGCTGGCCGGGGCCTTCCGAATCGGTCTGCTCCGGCGGCGCATAGCGCATCTGGGCGACCATCTTGGACGAGCGGTCGCGATCGATGCCCTGGCCGGCGGCGCCGAAGTCGATCAGCACCGGGTCGCCGTTCGGGCGAATCATGATGTTCCGGGGCGTGATGTCCCGGTGCATGGTGTTCTGCTCGTGGACGTAGTCGACCGCGTCGAACACCTTCATCATGAAGGAGCGGAGTTCAGCCTCGCTCGGCGGCGTGGCGCGCGCGCTCACCCACTGTTCGAGGTTGACGCCCTCCACATACTCCATGATCAGGTAGCAGGTGTTGTTCTGCTTGATGAAGTTCTCGCCGCGGATGACGTACTGATGGCTGAAGCGGTTGACGACCGTCTTCGCCTCGTCCTGGAATTTCTGCAGCGCGTATTCGTAGGTTCCCTCGGAAACCGCGGTGTCGACCACGACGGTCGAGCCGGTGCGCGAGGAGATGTCGCGCACATAGAATTCCTTGATCGCCACCATCTTGTGGGTGACGTCGTTGAATCCCTTGTAGGTGATGCCGAATCCGCCCGCGCCCAGAATCGAGAGGATCCTGTAGCCGGCCACCTCGCTGTCGATGTCGAGGGCGTAGGGGTACCGCGGATCCTTCATTCGTGCCGATCGTCCCAGGGGTCGTCACATTATGACAGGCATGCCGGCAGCGTGCCATATTCGATGTTCGAGCGGTGCATGTGCCATCGGCGGCCTGAACCGGCCGTGAACCTCGACCGCCGCGGGACGCAAAAAGCAAGAGGCCGCCTCGCTTGGCGCGGGCGGCCTCCGGCAGGCGGGTTCGGGCGTGGCGCGATCAGAAGCGGCGCTGCACCCGGAGCAGGACCGACGCGCGGTCGAAGTCGCGGATCGAGGCGAGGGTATAGTTCGCCTTGCCGGTCGGGGCGGGTGGGACGACCGTGAACTTGCCTTCGTTTGAGAAGTCGACGTTGTTGTAGCCGAACTCCGCGCCGATGGTGAAGTCCTTCGCGGGGCTCCACTCGATGAGGCCGAGCACGCGGTAGAGCTTCAGATCTTCCGGAATGCCGAGGCCGGGAACGCCCTGGCGGAACTCGTCCTTGACGTCCGCGTAGCCGAAGCTGCCGGCGACGCGGACCGTCTCGGTCACGTAATAGCCGGCGCCGATGTTGCCGGACCAGACCTTCACGGGCACGAACTTGTTCGAGCCGCTGCGCGTGCCGCCGTCCGAGACCGCGAAGCCGACGCCGCCGCCGAGCCGGTCGTCGTCCGCGCCGATGCCCGAGAAGGCCGTCGCGCCTTCGGTGTAGGCGATGCCGCCGTAGATGGAGCCGCGCTGGTTCAGCTTGATCTGGCCGCCGATCTGCGCGGCAAAGCCCCATTCGTCGATGGCACCGCCGCCGAAGTTCTGGGTGAACGGTGTCCCGCCGCGATTCGGGAAGGTCACGGCGACGTCCCACTCGCCGCGCCAGATGCTGTGCGCCGCGACGGAGGCCTGGAGGCTCAGGAGTTCATTGTCGAACTTGGCGGTGGCGACGATGTCGGGATAGCGGAAGCCGCCGTAGTTGTTGCCGAGCGGCTGACCCGACGCGATCTTGTTGTAGTCGGCCTGCGACAGCGCGAAGAGATAGCCGCGCCGGTCCATCGGATCCTCGACCGCCACCGAGGCCGAGAAGCCGCCCTGGCGGAGCGTGTAGCCGAGCATGTTGACGCGCTGGTCGGCCGTGAACGGGTTCGAATAAGTGAGGAAGTACGGCAGGTTATAAAGCGAGTAGGTGCGGCCCGCGGTGAGCCCGCCCCACTGCACATAGGCCTCGCGCAGCACCGTGGTCGGGATATTCAGGCTGCGTGGGGCGAGCGACACCGGGTCGATCGGCTCGTGATACTGGCCGACCTGGAATTCGGCCTTGATGACGCTGCGCAGGAGGCCCCACTCGGTGGTGGTGCGCGCATCGAGGTCGATGCGGGCGCGCGACACGGTGGTGAATTCGTTCCAGTTGGAGAAGCGCGTCTGCGCGCGGTAGCCGGCCGCCGTCCCGAAGAAGTTGCCCTGGGCGCGCGCGATCAGCCGGGGATCGGTGAAGAAGGCTTTCTGGGCCCAGTCGACGTCGAGGCGCACATAGCCGCCGATGCGCAGACAGGTTTCGCTGCCCGGGATGTAGAAGAACCCGGCGCCGTGGGCGTCGCAGACCTTCACATAGTCGACCGCGGCCGGAGCGGGGCGTCCGAGATCGGCGGCGCCGGCGGGCAGTCCGCCGAGCATGCCCGCCGCGATCGTCGCCGCTCCGGCAAGGTTCAAACGCGTCATCTGCAGACCCCATACCAGGACGGTCGAATTGTCAGTTTCTGGATACACGCCGACGCGCGGATCAACAACGAAACCGGCCGGAATTCCACATTCGGCGCCGATTCCGGCGCGATCCGTTGCAGCGCCACAACAGACCGCGCCCCGTCCGAGGCAGAGTTCGCGCCGCCCCGGAGCAGGCGGTTTGACGCTGGGCGGCGAGGCCGAGCATGCTGCGCCGGCCGCGCCTCCTCGCGGCGGCGGGAGGCACCCATGGATGACAAGAACTCCGCGGCCGAACGGTCCGAGCTCCCCGACCGGATCAGGCTCGATTCGTTCCTCGCGGACTGGGCGACGGGGGATCCCTTGCGCGGGGCGGTCGCCGCGACGCTCGTCGCGCTCGCGGACGCCGCCAAGGCGGTGGCCGCGCTGATCGCCGACGGACCGCTCCTCGGCGGCAAGGGCGGGGCGGTCGGCGACAACGTCCAGGGCGAGGTGCAGAAGCTGCTCGACGTGGAGGCGAACGACCTCTTCCTCGCCGCCGCCCGGCGCGCGCCCGTCGCCGGCTTCGCCTCGGAGGAACTCGACCATCCGGTCGCGCTCGATCCGGCGGCGCCGCTGCTGATCGCGATCGACCCGCTCGACGGGTCGTCCAACATCGACACGAATGTCTCGATCGGCACCATCTTCTCGATCCTGCCGCGGCCGCCCGCCGGGCAGCCGGCCGCCGACGAGGCGGCGTTCCTGCAGCGCGGCCGCCACCAGCTCGCGGCGGGCTACGCGATCTACGGCCCGGCGACCGCCTTCGTTTTGACCGTCGGCGCCGGCACCCACGCCTTCACGCTCGATCGCCGCACGGGCTCGTTCGTGCTCACCGCGCGCGGCCTCGCCGTGGCGCGGCAGACGCGCGAATTCGCCATCAACGCCTCCAATCTCCGGCATTGGGACGAGCCGATCCGCATCTATGTGGAGGATTGCCTGGCCGGCCGGGACGGGGTCCGGGGCGAGGACTTCAACATGCGCTGGGTCGCCTCGCTGGTCGCCGAGTGCCACCGCATCCTGGTGCGCGGCGGCGTGTTCCTCTATCCGTCCGACGCGCGGGCGACGCACCGGGAGGGCCGGCTCAGGCTCCTCTACGAGGCCAATCCGGTCGCGCTGCTGATCGAGGCGGCCGGCGGCGAGGCCACCACCGGCACCGAGCCGATCCTCGACGTGGAGCCCGGCCGGCTGCATCAGCGCGTCGCGCTCATCTTCGGCTCGGCCGACGAGATCGAGCGCATCGCCCATCACCACGACTATCCGCATGTGCCTGCCGGCAGCGCCGTGCTGGTGCCGCGCCCCGGCTGAGCGGCCGGCCGGCGCGCGCCAAAGCGCCGCCGAATCGTCTTCCCCTGCGGCCCGTCGCGCTTTAAGGACAGGCGGGGAGAACGCGGGGCCGAGGCCCGGCGCGGCCGGCGACACGCCGGCGGAACGTCGCGACGGCCGACCGGCCGAAGGAGTATCGCATGACCGCTTCGGTGACCGGAGATCTCACCTGGCCGGTGACGGCCGCCATCCGCGCGCTCGCCATGGATGCCGTGGAGGCCGCAAAGTCCGGGCATCCCGGCGCCCCGATGGGCATGGCCGAGATCTCCGCCGTGCTCTGGCGCCAGTTCCTGAAGCACAATCCGTCGAACCCGAAATGGCACGACCGCGACCGCTTCGTCATGTCGAACGGGCACGGCTCCATGCTGGTCTACGCGCTCCTGCACCTGACCGGCTACGACCTGCCGATCGGCGAATTGAAGCGCTTCCGTCAGCTCCATTCCAAGACACCGGGCCATCCGGAAGTCGGCTATACGCCCGGCGTCGAGACGACCACGGGACCGCTCGGCCAGGGCCTCGCCAACGCGGTCGGCATGGCGATCGCCGAGCGCACGCTCGCCGCGCAGTTCAACCGGCCCGGCCACGCGATCGTCGACCACCGTACCTGGTGCTATGTGGGCGACGGCTGTCTGATGGAGGGCATCAGCCACGAAGCCTGCTCACTCGCCGGACGGCTCGGGCTCCACAAGCTGACCGTGATCTACGACGACAACGGCATCTCGATCGACGGCAAGGTCGACGAATGGTTCGCCGACGACACGCCGAAGCGGTTCGAGGCCTATGGCTGGAACGTGGTGCGCAATGTCGACGGCCACGACCCCGCGGCGATCGAATACGCCATCCGCGAGGCGCTCGCCGTCACCGACAAGCCGACCCTCATCTGCGCGCGCACCGTGATCGGCCGCGGCGCGCCGTCGAAGCAGGGCCACCAGGATGCGCATGGCGCGCCGCTCGGAGCCGATGAAGTGGCGCGGGTGCGCGAGGCGATCGGCTGGGCGCATGCGCCCTTCGAGGTGCCCGCCGAAGTCTACGCCGAATGGAACGGCAAGCAGAAGGGCGCCGCCGCCGAGGACGACTGGCGGCAGCGCTTCGACGCCTATCGCGCGGAGCATCCCGATCTCGCGGCCGAGTTCGTCCGCCGCATGGCCGGCGACCTGCCCGAAGGCTTCGCTGCCTTCGCCGAAGCCGCCGCGGCGGAGACGCAGGCGAAGACCGAGGTGATCGCGACCCGCAAGGCGAGCCAGAACGCGCTCAATCTGCTCGCCGAGAAGCTCCCCGAATTCCTCGGCGGCTCGGCCGACCTCACTCATTCCAACCTGACCAACTTCAAGGGCACGTCGCCGATCGTCCGCGACCCCGCCGGCAACACGATCAACTACGGCGTGCGCGAATTCGGCATGACCGCGATCGCCAACGGCATCGCGCTGCATGGCGGCTTCCTGCCCTTCGTCGCCACCTTCCTGGTGTTCTCGGACTATGCGCGCAACGCCGTGCGCATGTCCGCGCTGATGGGGCAGCGCGTGGTCCATGTCTACACGCACGATTCCATCGGCCTCGGCGAGGACGGGCCGACCCACCAGCCGATCGAGCATGCCTGGTCGCTCAGGCTCATCCCGAACCTGGACGTCTGGCGCCCGGCCGATCCGGCCGAGACGATGGTCGCCTGGACGGCCGCCGTGTCGCGCCGCGACGGGCCCTCGGCGCTGCTCCTGTCGCGCCAGGGCCTGCCGGTGCAGCCGCGCGACGAGGCGACGCTCGCCGCGGTGGCGCGCGGCGGCTACGTGCTCCTGGATGCGGAGGCGCCCAAGGCCGCGATCATCGGCACCGGCTCGGAGCTGAAGCTCGCGGTCGCCGCGGCCGAGGCGCTCGGGCAGGAGGGCATCCCGGTCCGGGTCGTGTCCATGCCCTCCACCGACGTGTTCGAGCGCCAGGACGCCGCGTGGCGCGAGCGCGTGCTGCCGAAGGACCTGCCGGTCGTCGCGGTGGAGGCCGGCTCCACGCTCGGCTGGTACCGCTATGCGGGCCGCGACGGCGCCGTCGTGGGTATCGACCGCTTCGGCGAATCGGCGCCGGAAAAGGCGCTCTACGAGCATTTCGGCCTGACTGCCGGCAAGGTGGCGGAGGCGGTGAAGCGGGTGATCCGCCCGGCCTGACGTGCCGAGCGCCCGATGCCGCGGCCCGCGCGCCCCTTGACGCGCGGGCGATAATCCAGCACATCCGTTGGGTATGACGAACCTTCGCACGCCTCATGCGATCCTTTCGATCGCTCACGCGATTTGCGGCTAGCGGCAAACGCTGGCCCGGTTCCGTCTAGCCTCGTTCGAGACCAGATCGGCGACCCCGGCCAGCAGGCATGGGAGACGACGCACGTGGTTTTGCGCCTCTACAATACGCTGACGCACGAGAAGGACGACTTCCGTCCGCTCGATCCCGGCCATGTGCGCATGTATGTGTGCGGACCGACCGTGTACGACTACGCCCATATCGGCAATGCCCGCCCGGTCATCGTGTTCGACGTGCTTTACCGGCTCTTGAAGCATCTCCACGAGCCGAAGGGCGCGCGCGTCACCTATGTGCGCAACATCACGGATGTCGAGGACAAGATCAACGCGCGCGCCGCGGAGACCTATCCCGACCTGCCGCCCGAGGAGGCGATCCGGCGCGTCACCACGACCACCTTCGACCAGTTCAGCGCGGATGTGGACGCGCTCGGCTGCCTGCCTCCCTCGGTGGAGCCGCGCGCGACCGAGTCCATCGCCGAGATGATCGAGATCGCCCGGCGGCTGATCGCCTCGGGCCACGCCTATGCGGCGGACGGCCATGTGCTCTTCCATGTGCCGAGCATGCCCGACTACGGCCGCCTCGCGCGGCGCTCGCTCGACGACATGATCGCCGGCGCGCGCATCGACGTGGCGCCCTACAAGCGCGACCCGATGGACTTCGTGCTGTGGAAGCCGTCCGGCCCGGACGAGCCGGGCTGGGACTCGCCCTGGGGGCGCGGGCGGCCGGGCTGGCACATCGAGTGCTCGGCCATGGCCTGGAAGCATCTCGGCGAGACCTTCGACATCCACGGCGGCGGCATCGACCTCGTCTTCCCGCACCACGAGAACGAGATCGCCCAGTCGCGCTGCGCGTTCCACCAGACCATCATGGCCCAGGTGTTCATGCACAACGGCTTCCTGCAGGTGGAAGGCGAGAAGATGTCGAAGTCGCTCGGCAACTTCGTCACCATCCGCGAGCTTTTGAACGACTGGCCGGGCGAGGTGCTGCGCCTCAACATGCTGCGGACTCACTACCGGCAGCCGACCGACTGGACGCTGAAGGGCGTCGAGGAGAGCGCGCGCACGCTCGACGACTGGTACTGGTTCGCCGCCGATGCGGCCGGCGGCGCGCCGGCCAAGAGCGTGATCGAGGCCCTCTCGGACGACCTCAACACGCCGAAGGCGATCGCCGAACTGCACGCGCTGCGCAACGCCGCGCAGCGCGCCGGCGGCGAGGACGCCCATGCGGGTTTCGTCGGCTCGCTCCGCCTGCTCGGCTTCCTCGGCGAGACCGCGGAGGCCTGGGCGGCGCGCAAGAAGGCCGACGCCGGCATCGACCCGGCCGCGGTCGAACGCCTCGTCGCCGCCCGCCTCGACGCCCGCAAGCGCCGCGACTTCGCCGAGAGCGACCGCATCCGCGACGAACTCGCGGCGATGAACGTGGTGCTGAAGGACTCCAAGGATCCGAAGACCGGCGAAGTGCGCACCGACTGGGAGGTGAAGCGGTGAGCAAGGTGAGGCGCGATTGGCCACGCGGCACACGAAACGGCAAGGAATGGCTGACCGTTCCGAACGCTGCCGATCTCGACGGTGCCTTGGACGACTTCGCGAAGAATGTACGGACCCGGTTCGGCCCGTCGAACGTCGAACTCTACTGGCTGAGCAGCGCTGACGCCGAAGGTGAGAGCGATCCCGGAGAGCCCTTCGTTGCGGTTGTGTTCGCGGACGATGTCAAGGCACATCCCGACCGTGTCGGAATACTCGCGGACCTCGCCTTCGACGTCATGCTCGACCGCGGCGCTCTCATCCACGCCCGTCCGATCGCGCGAACGGACTGGTATGCAGCCGTGCCGCAACCAGATGTCGTATCAATGCGGGCCGGCGCCCAGAAGCTGGACTGAGACTATGGCGGAGAGTCGCTTGGACAAGGCGGCGCTGATGATTGCCCATGCTCGCATCGCGCTCGACCATGACGCGCTCGAGAGCGCGGTGAGCCGCGCCTATTACGCCATGTATCATGCCGCCCGCGTTGCCCTCGCCTGGGAGGATCCGGAAGCGGCCGGCATGGAGCGCCACGGCTCCGTGATCGGACGATTCGGTATCAGGATCGCTCGGCACGAGACCATGGGGCTCCATTTCGGTCGCTCGCTCAACCGGGCCTACGAATACCGGCGACAGGCCGACTATGATCTCGGCTCAACGATCGACCGCAGCGTGGCAGCCAAGGTGTTCGAAGACGCCGTTCAGCTTCACGAAGCTGTCGCGGCACTCATCCGCCTGCCCCAGGAGTCCGCCCGATGACCGCGCCCGTGCCCCTCACCGGCGGCTGCCAGTGCGGCGCCTTGCGTTACCGGGCCGACGCGCTCGGGCGGGCGTCGATCTGCCATTGCCGCATGTGCCAGAAGGCGACCGGCGGGTTCTTCGGGCCCTTCGTCACGGCCCACGGCTTTGCCTATACGCGCGGGAGCCCGAAGCATTTCCGCTCGTCCAACAAGGTGCGGCGCGGCTTCTGCGGCGCCTGCGGCACGCCGGTCACCTTCGAGCCGGACGGCTTCGCCGCGGTCGAGGTGGCGATCGGCACCTTCGACGACCCGCGCGGCATCGCGCCGGCGATCCAGGTCGGCGTCGAAGGGCGCTTGCCCTATTTCGCCGGGCTCGCCGATCTGCCCGGCCGCCCGCCGACCGACGATCTCGCCGCCGTCAAGGCGTTCCTAACCAGCATCGTGTCATTCCAGCATCCGGACCACGACACGCCCGAGCCGGCCGACGCGCCAGAGGCCTCGGCGAAAGACGAGCCATGACCGCCCGCGACCGCATCCACCTCTACGACACGACGCTCCGCGACGGCGCGCAGACGAGCGGCATCGACTTCTCGCTCGACGACAAGATCACCATCGCGCGCTGGCTCGACGACTTCGGCTTCGACTTCGTGGAGGGCGGCTATCCGGGCGCCAATCCGCTCGACACCGACTTCTTCGCGAGGAAGCGCACCACGCGGGCGCGCTTCGCCGCCTTCGGCATGACCAAGCGGCCGGGCGTCTCCGTGTCGAACGATCCGGGCCTCGCCGTGCTCCTTGATGCCGCGGCCGACGCGGTCTGCTTCGTGGCGAAGGCCTGGGACTATCATGTGAGGGTCGCGCTCGGCACCACGCTCGAGGAGAACCTCGAGGGGATCCGCGCCTCGGTCGCCGCCGCGCTCGCCCGCGGCCGCGAGGTGCTGGTCGACTGCGAGCACTTCTTCGACGGCTTCAAGGCGAACCCGGACTATGCGCTCGCCTGCGCCCGCGCCGCCCACGCGGCCGGCGCGCGCTGGGTGGTGCTGTGCGACACCAATGGCGGAACGCTGCCGCACGAGGTCGAGCACATCGTCCGTTCGGTCGCCGCCCATGTGCCGGGCGACCGGCTCGGCATCCATGCGCACAACGACACCGAGCAGGCGGTCGCCAATTCGCTCGCGGCCGTGCGCGCGGGCGCCCGGCAGATCCAGGGCACGCTCAACGGCATCGGCGAGCGCTGCGGCAACGCCAATCTCGTCACCCTCGTCGCCACCCTGAAGCTGAAGCGCGAATTCGCCGACCGCTACGAGATCGCGGTGCCGGACGCCAAGCTCGCGGAGCTCACCCATCTGTCGCGCGCCTTCGACGAGCTCCTCAACCGCGCGCCGAACCGGCACGCGCCCTATGTCGGCGCGAGCGCCTTCGCCACCAAGGCGGGCATCCACGCCTCCGCGCTCATGAAGGACCCGCATACCTACGAGCATGTGGAGCCGGAGGCGGTCGGCAACCGGCGGCGCGTGCTCGTCTCCGACCAGGCGGGCAAGTCGAACCTGCTGGCCGAGCTCGCCCGCTTCGGCCTCGAGGTCGACCGGCACGACCCGCGCCTCGACGGCCTCCTGGCCGACGTGAAGGAGCGCGAGGCGCGCGGCTTCGCCTATGAGGCGGCGGACGCCTCGCTCGAACTCCTCGCCCGCCGCGCGCTCGGCGGCGTGCCCAACTTCTTCGACGTGCTGAGCTTCCGCGTCATGGTGGAGCGCCGCCACAACGCGATCGGCGACCTCGTCACCGTCTCGGAGGCGACCGTGAAGGTGAAGGTCGGCGACCAGGTGGTGTTCTCCGCGGCCGAGGGCAACGGCCCGGTCAACGCGCTGGACCGCGCGCTCCGCAAGGACCTCGGCGCCTTCCAGCCCCTCATCGCCGACCTGGAACTGGTCGACTTCAAGGTCCGCATCCTCAACGGCGGCACCGGCGCCACCACCCGCGTTTTGATCGAATCCAAGGATGGCGCCGACAACCGCTGGTTCACGATCGGGGTGAGCGAGAACATCATCGACGCGAGTTTTCAGGCGCTGATGGATTCGATTGTTTATAAGTTGGTGAGGAGTGGGCTAAAAGGAATATCAACAACTGTACTGGGTTAACGCCGCAATTGTCCAACTTGCTTCATGCTTGCACGCAGCATGAACGCAACAATCGTTCACGGTGGTGGCAGCGACGGCAATGGCGTCGGCATCGGATATTGACGTAGCCGCTCATAGGCAGAATAGGCCCTTTCTAAACGACCATCAGCAGCTTTCGCAGGCTTGCGACGTTGGGTTTCAGTCCAGGGATTGCCAGGAATACGTGCGCCAAGTCCCTCAACTGAAAACAAGTAAGCCGCCGTCGCTGCAAGCTCTAATTCAACCGCATTTATTCGCTTCGCCTCTAAAAGAAAGCGCCGACGATCGTTTTGCTCGGATAAATTTTGCTCACTAGAAAAATAAACAGAGTACTTCCCGCCCCAATCAGCACTTCTCTCTTCCTCTCGAACTAAGCCAAGCGCGACTGCAACTTCAGTTGCGCTTGCAAGTTCCTCGCTGTAGGGCCCAAAATGGTGGTATTCGAAAGCGAAACCTTCCCCGAACCCTGCAAGCTCTGCAAGAAAAGCCACCTTCTGGAGACGGGTCCGACCCACCAGTTCCCCTCCTGCCTCACGGATCAGACGGGTGGTTGCTCGATAGGCGTTACGGACTGGCATCCTTGCTCTCCTGAATCTTTGTTCTCATTATGTTCCGGACGGCGTCACTCGTCGAGGGGTCATCCCTTGAAATGTAAGCACGCGACAGTGCGAATGGTTCAGCGTTGGCTACCACAGGGGACAACACCGCCATATCGACAAGCTTCCCATCGCCGATTCGGATTTGAATTTGATTGAGCGGCGTTCGTGATTCTTGGTATCGTTTATAGGGACTCCGAAGGTACTGATCAACCAGGACTGTGCAAGGTTGATCTCCGGTGCAGGCAAAACGGTCCTTTAGTTCTGCAATAATGTTGTCGCATGTGATCTTAATACGGGCTTTGCGCTTATTCGGCGACTCGTTTGGTCGCTCGTCGATCTCTTCTTCAACAAAAGATTTTATATCAATACACTTGAAGACGTTTCTATTCGCAATAGCTTTAGCCAGTCGAGACGTCTCCCTATCGTCTGCGTACCTCAACATCGGCAAGGCTCCCCAGAACACCGTATCATCAAGCGAGAGAGCCTTTTTGAGTGATTGCGGATCGATCAGAAATTGAATTATAGGATGATTTGAAGGCAAACCCGACTGTTCACTTAGCCCAGCTGCGACGAGAAAATTTAATCTACGAATAGTAGCTTGGAAAAGCAGTTCAAGTCCCCGTGTTGTCTTATGCAGGTAGACGTTTGGATATAAATGGAATAAAGATAGCACGTAGCTTTCGGCCGCTTGCATTGCCTTAGGGCCGAGCACTAGAGTTTCGATTATGCCAGTTCTAGTTTCGTCTATCCCCGTCTCTACTTCCCCAATCTCCAAATTTGCAAGCAACCAAGTCGTATCCACCCCGCTACTTTGCACCCCAGTCATCAGGCGGTCGCGTTGCATGTAGTCCAATCTGTCTGCATCGAACTGGCTAGAGACGACCGAGCCGTACAAATTGTTCGGCACAGAACGAGCTATAACATCTGCGACGTTACCAGAAAATCCGCTTCCGAATTCGAAATCGAGTATCTCAGCGATCTCGTCCTCTCGGATAATTTTTTGACTAACGTCCTCGTGTCTAGCCATTGGCCAATGAAATTCTCTACCCAGCGCCTCGAATGCATGACTAAACATACCATGCCCGACATCATGCAAAAGTGCTGCAGCTAAAGCATGCTGTGCATGGCTGGCATTATAGCTTTGGGCTGTGCTCTCGGTGAATCTCTTGACTACACTCATTAATTGTCGCGCCACATGGAATACGCCCAAGCTGTGAGCGAACCGCGAGTGAGTTGCTCCTGGAAAAACGAACTCTGAAAAGCCGAGTTGGCGTATCCTCCTTAAACGTTGATACGGCTCTGTTTGTATTACCTTCCACAATGCCTGCTCGAAATGATCATGGCTAAACTCGATCAAATTGTGGACTGGATCACGTACTCTTTGAGCCTTTGTCTTCGCCATAAGCTATCGCTTTGCCGTCTGTTCGGTTGTCGAATCACAACTTAAACGAGCCGTCCGTCCGAGACTAGTGCAAATCTGGGCGGGCCGTAGGATGGTAACTTATGCATAGGTACCGGTTGATTTCGCAAGTTTTAACTGCGGGCCGGCTAGCCACCTTAGTCATAATTCAGTTGCCATATAGCGAGACTAGGGCCTTCCTTGTAAATTAGCGCCTATCAATGAGATTATTTGTCGCCGTCAACAAAGATGAGTTTGCAAGCAAGCCATCTCTCAATCGCCTTTGAGAAGTCAGTGTGCGTGTGAACATCTATCGCCTTCAAGGCTCATCTGTGGTAAGAAGATCCTTGAACTGCATATCCTTAACCTGATATGCCTTAAGGTGCTTTTGGCCGCCCCACCACCACCCGCGCCGCCACGAACCCGAACACCACCAGCGCCGCCGCCAACCCCCACTACGCCCCCCGATACCCCACCGCGTGCACCACCGGGTTCATCACCAGCGGCCCGAAGCCATTGCCGAGGAAAAGGGCGCAGGCGAAGAGGGCGACGCCGGAGCCGCGGGCTTCGGGGGCCATCTCGGTGGCGCGGGTCTGCATGGTGTTGTGGACGAGGGAGAGGGCGACGCCGAGCACTGTGGAGAGGCGGCATGGGCCCAGAGTGGGGCGGCCAGAGTGAAGATCCCGATCGCGGCGCCGCACCAAACGCTCAACGCCGCCATCGCGATGACAAGGGGCCGAGTTGACCAAAGACGCCCGGCCGCCTGGGCGGCCGGGGTCGTCAGGGTGGCGCTGAAGCCCTGCGGCGGTCGCCCTATCCCGCGCCCGTCCCGCTCACGCGGCGCGGAGCTGGGTGACGAAGTCGCCGACTTCCTTCTGCAGGTTCACGGCCTGGGAGTTGAGTTCGCCCGAGAGGGTCATCAGCTGGGTCGAGGCGGCGCCGGTCATTTCGGCGGAGCGGCCGACGCCGGTGATGGTGTCGGTGACGTCCTCGGTCCGGCGCGCCGCCTGTTGTGTGCTTTGGGAGATTTCGCCCGTGGCGGCGCCCTGTTCCTCGATGGCGGTGGCGATGATGGTCGAAATGCTCTGGATCTGCGAGATCGTGCCCACGATCTTGTTGATCGAGCCGACCGTGCGGTTGGTCGCCTGCTGGATCTCGTTGATCTTGGAGCCGATTTCCTCCGTCGCCTTGGCCGTCTGGGAGGCGAGCTGCTTGACTTCGGAGGCCACGACGGCGAAGCCGCGCCCCGCCTCGCCCGCGCGGGCCGCCTCGATCGTGGCGTTGAGCGCGAGCAGGTTGGTCTGGGCGGCGATGTTGTTGATGAGGTCGACCACCTCGCCGATCTTCGAGGCGGCCTCGGCAAGCGCCTTCACATCGTTTTCGGTGCGCGTCGCTTCGGCGGCGGCGGAGTTCGCGATCTGGCTCGACTTGGAGACTTGCCCGCCGATCTCGCGGACGGACGACGTCATTTCCTCGGTCGACGCGGCGACGGTCTGCACGTTGCTCGCGGCTTCCTCAGCGGCCGTGGCCACCGCCTGGGCTTGCCGCGAGGTTTCCTCGGCGGTCGCCGACAGGTTCTTCGCCGCGTCCGAGACATCGCCCGAGGAGCGCGTGAAGGTGGTGGCGAGAGCGCGCATGCGGTCGACGAAATCCTCGGCCAGTTTGCCGCGCTTGGCGACGAGGGCCCGTTCGGCTTCCTCCTGGGCAATCTTTTCGCGGCGCGCCCGTTCGGCGGATGCGAGACTGTCGCGGAATTCGGTCAGGGTGTTGGCGATCGAGCCGACCTCGTCCTTCCGCTCACGATAGGGAATCTCGGTCTGAAGATTGCCGCCCGCGATGGCACGCATGATGTCCGTGATCTGAGTGACCGGCTTTGCGATGGTGCTCGCCAGCATCACGACGCCGAGGATCGCAAAGGCGACCATGAGGCCGTCGCCGACGAGGATCGCCCATACGATCGACGTGAAGGCCTCCTCGCGGGCTTTGGCGCGCGTGATGAGGAGCTCCTCCTCACCCGACTTGATCTCCTTGATCAGGACCCGGATGCCGTCCATCGACTTCTTGCCGGCGCCGGTGCGTTCGAAGTCGCGCGCCTGTTCGCGCGTGGCATCCGACGCCATCCATGTGATGCCCTTTTCCGCGACGTCCTTGCGCCACTGCTCCGCCGCGGCCAATACGGCCTCCAGGCGCCGCTGCTGGGCAGCATTATCGGCGGTCAGCGATTTGATCGAGTCGAAAGCGACCTTGAAGTTGGTCCCTCCGAACTTGTAGGGGTCGAGATTGGCCTCGTTTCCCGTGATCAGGAATCCCCGAAAGCCGGTTTCCTGGTCGACCATGGCCGCCGCGACGGCATCCGCCTGCTGCAGCACCTTGTAGGTGTGGTCGGTCCATTCGCTGGTTTGCTTGAGGGTACTCACATTTGTGTAGACGAGTAGGTTCACCGCGACGGCGATGACGATGAGGACTATGAAAGTCAGGCTCAGCTTGAGAGATATACGCAAGTTTTTCACGACGACTTTCCTCTTTCACGGTCTGATGTAGAATCTTGGACGTTGTCTTTGGCCGAGAAGATCGCATTTACACTCAAGCAATGAGCCTTCGAGCCGCGCGTTTTTTTTGACTGCTTGGTCAAGTCCTTGGTTGACCCTTCGTCAATGTTCCGAGAACCTGGTGAACGATTGATTTATAAGTATTCAGAATACAGGATAAATTTATGAGAGGGCCTGATCTCAATCAGAAGGCTATATATACTGTGAATGCAATCTAGTGCGGTATCGCTTCACCGACAGGGGAGGCCTCCGATGGTTCGGCGGGTCGGCGCGACGCCAAGCCGGTCCGCGCGCAAACGCCCGCCGACGGCCGTGCCCGCAGCCTCAGGCCGCCGCGCGAGGCCGCGCGATCACCCGTGCCGCCACGAAGCCGAACACCACCAGCGCCCCGGCGAGCATCCAGTAGGCCGGGCGGTAGCCGACCGCGTGGACGACCGGGTTCATCACCAGGGGACCGAAGCCGTTGCCGAGGAAGAGGGCGCAGGCGAACAGGGCGACGCCGGAGCCGCGCGCTTCCGGGGCCATCTCGGTGGCGCGGGTCTGCATGTTGTTGTGGGCGAGGTAGAAGGCGAAGCCAAGCACGGTGGAGAGCGCCGCATAGGCGGGGAGGGGGGCGTCGAGGGTGAAGAGCGCGATGACCGCGCCGCCGACGATGCCGCTCGAGGCGATCATGCCGTAGGGGCCGAGCGTCGAGATGAGCTGCCGCACGACCAGGCTGAAGAGGACGGCGCCGATGCCGTAGGCGGCCATGACGAGGCCGATGTCGTTCGGGCCGTAGCCGCGCATCTCGGCGAGATAGGGCGGCAGGAAGGCGAGGGTGGCGAAGAAGAGCGCGCCTTCCGCGAACACGGTCGCGACCAGCACGCGCGGCATCGGCCGGGCGAGGATCGAGCGGTAGCGCGCCAGGATCGCGCCGAACGAGAGGCCGGCCTCCGGGTTCGGCCCGGCCGGCACGGTGAACAGCATGGCGGCGACGCCGAGCGCGAGCACGCCGTAGCCGTAGAACACCCAGCGCCAGGGCATATAGGCGGCGAGGGTGCCGGTCAGCAGCGCGCCGACCATCTGCCCGGTGATCACCGCGATCATGAAGCGCGACAGCACCACCTGCCGCTCCGCGATCGCGTAGCGGTCGCCGATCGAGGCGAGGCCGAGCGGGATGATCGCCCCGCCGACCGCGCCGGAGAGGACGCGGGCGCCGAGCATGGTGGAGAAGCTCGGCGCGAGGCCGGTCAGCGCGATGAAGCCGGCAAGCGCCAGCACCGCCCAGCGCACCACCACGACCTTGCCGAAGCGGTCGCCGAGCGGGCCGAACACGAGCTGGAACAGCGCATAGGGCAGCGCATAGGCGGTCGCGAGCTGGGCGAGGTCGGCGGCCGGGACCTTGAACTCGTCGACCAGCAGGGGCACGACCGGGTCGGTCATGCGCATCATCAGGTTGGACAGGAAGGCGGCGGCGGCGAGCGCGAGGATCGGATGCATGCGGACTTTCGTGGGCGGCCAGCGCCGCGAACTCGGTTCAGGCCGGGCGCGGGCGCGCGGCGGGCTCGAGGGATCAGCCCTTGCGGGCGAGCGCGAGGCCGAGGCCGGCGCCGAGAAGGAGCGTACCGGTCAGCCCGTTGCGGAGCCGCCCGTTCAGGGCGAGCGCGGCGCGGAACCGCGCGGCGAGCAGCGCCCAGGTGCCGTCGAGCAGCACGGCGATCACCACGAAAGTGACGGCGAGCAGCACGAGCTCTCCCGTCGCGCCCTCTCCGGGCGTGACGAACTGGGGCAGGAACGCGCCGTAGAAGAGGAGCGTCTTCGGATTGGTCAGCGACACGACGAAGCCGCGCGCGACGATGCGGGAGGGCGATGCGGGCGACGCGCGGGTGGCGTCGAGCGCGACCGGCGTGGCGCGGAACGCCTGAACGCCGAGATAGACGAGGTAGGCGACGCCCGCCCAGCGCAGCCATTCGAACCAGTCGGCGAGGAGCGCGAGCACGGTGCTCATGCCCGCGACAGTGAGGCCGAGCTGCAGCACCATGGCGCCGCTGGTGCCGGCGACGGTCATCAGGCCCGTCGCGCGGCCATGCGCGATCGAATTGGCGACGATCAGCGCCACGTTCGGCCCCGGGATCAGGATCAGCACCGCGGTCGCGGCCACGAAGGCGAGGTAGAGGTCGAGGGACATGGCGGCAGCTTCGCGTGACGGGTGCGGACGGGTCGATCACCGATCGGCCCGGGCCAGTCATAGCAGGCCGCCGCAGAAGTCGCGCGGGGGTGCCCCGGCGTGAATGTCTCGTTCCTTGCCCGTCGTTGCCGAGAGGCGCGCCGTCACACCTTGCGGATCACCACGAGCGACTTGTGCGTGCCGGCCGGCACGGCGGCGCCGCGGGCGATGAGGTCGGCGATGATCGGCTCGGCTTTGTCGTAGGCGTAGGAGCCCGTGTAGAAGAGGAGGTGGCCGCCGGGCCGGACCTTATCGAACAGGACGGCGACCATCTGGGCGTCGGTCATGCCGCCATAGGCGGCGTTCTTCTCGCTCCAGAATTCGCCCACATGGAAGAGGGTCACCACGTCGAAGGCGGGCAGCAGCGCGCCGTTCAGGAGATAGATGTCGCCGAAGAAGGCGACGTAGTGCCGCGCCACCTCCGGCCGGGCGATGATGAGGTCCACATAGGCCTGGATCTCCTTGGGCGAGGCGGTGATCGCCATGACCGCGTTGCCGCGCGCGGCTTCCGCATTGTCGATGCCGACGAGGTGATGCTCGCCCGAGCCGAAATGGAAGATCGAGGCGCCGCGGACGCCGGTCGCCTCGATCCATTCGACGAAATGCACGTCGCAGGGACAGGTCTCGACGATGAGCGGCCAGGTGTCGTTCCAGTAATGCAGCATCGGGGACCTCTCACGACTGCGGGATGACCGGGGCGGGATGGACGGCGGGCGCGGCGGAAGCGGCGGGGGCGGGCAGGGCGCCCGCGTCGATCATGGCGCCGATCCGCTCCGCTGAGGCATAGGCCTGGGCGAGCGCGCGGAAATTGTCGACCAGCCAGGAGATGGCGATCTGCACCTGCACGAAGGCCGGTGCGATCCGCATCACGTCGCCGAGGCTGTATTCGCCGGCGAGATATTTCGGCATGCACACGACGACCGGCAGGATCGAGACGAACACGCCGTTGGTGTTGGAAATCCAGGCGATGTGGCAGTTCTTGGTGACGACGTCGAGCGAGCGGCGCACCACATGGCCGTAGCGGCGCTGGAGCGGCTCGAGGCCGGCCGGATCGCGATAGCCCGCGGTCGCCCGGTCGCGCACGGCGCTGCGGAACTGCGCCTCCGCCTCGGACCGGAGCCCGAGCCGGGCGATCAGCGGCCGGCCGACCCAGATCATGCCGCAGGAGACGAGCGCGCCGTAGAGGAGCGCGACCATCACCATGTAGCCCGGCAGCACGATCCGTTGGCCGGCCACCGTGGCGTCAAGCGTGCCGCCGACGGCATAGAGGATGCCGATGAAGGCGGTCGCGGTCAGGATTGCGTTGAGGAGCCCGATGAACAGGTCCACGGTCGGCTCGACCAGCATGCGGCTGTCGTCGGCGATGCGGTGTTCCGGGTGGCTCGCCTCGTCGACGCGGCCGCGCGCGGGGCCCATCCAGCGCCGGAGCAGCGAGCCGACCAGCCAGGCACGCCAGCGCACCTGCAGGGTCTCCCGGCAGAGCACCATGCCGACCCCGACCGCCGCGACCCCGAGCATCAGCGCGGGCAAGAGCAGCACGGCATGGGCGAGGGCGCCTGCGTCTCGCCGTTCCAGCGCGTTGTAGAACTCGCCGTTCCAGCGGTTGAGGCCGACATTGACCGTGATCGTCGCGACCACCATGGCGACGACGGCGAGCGTCCAGAACCAGGCGGCGCGCGACTGGTCGCTCCGCCAGTAGCCGCCGGCGAAGCGGACGAGCCGGACGACCGCCTCGCGGCCGGCGGTCGGGTTACCTTCGCCCGGGCCGGCGCCCGGGTCGTCTACCCACCCGTCCTCGGAGCCATCACGCCTCACAACCGCCCCCGCTTCCCCGAGCCTTCCGGCGGGAGAGTCGCCGCCGGAAGCGCCCACTCTTCCGCCACGGCATAGTCAGCATACTGTCATTTTGGCGGCTGGTCGTCCAGAGCAAGCTCGAGCGCCGCCGTGCCGTGTTCCAGCCTGCCAGTTCGCGGGCTCGGGGGGCGCGGTTTCACCGGGGCGTCGCTTTATGAGTCAGGTGGCGCGCCGCGCCGCGGCGGACGGTCACAGCCGCTCGATCGTCTCCACCGCGGGCGCGTGCACCGACCGCGGTGCGGCGGTGCGGCGGATGACGGGGATGACGTCCTCGACCGTGTCGGCGACGGCGAAGCGGATGTCCATGTCGCGGCGCACGAAGCCGGTCGCGCGCATATGCTCGAGCAGGTCCACGAAGGGCGCCCAGAAGCCGTTGATGTCGGCGAGCACGATCGGCTTTTCGTGGCGGCCGAGCTGCGCCCAGGTTATCTGCTCGACCAGCTCCTCGAGCGTGCCGATGCCGCCGGGCAGCGCCACGAAGGCGTCGGAGCGCTCGAACATGATGCGCTTCCTCTCATGCATGTCGGCGGTGACGACGAGGTCGGTGACCTCGGGCAGCATGATCTCCCGGTCGACCAGGAATTGCGGGATGATGCCGGTGACGGCGCCGCCGGCGGCGAGGGTCGCGCGCGCGACCGTGCCCATCAGGCCGACGGATCCGCCGCCATAGACGAGCCGGATGCCGGCCTCCGCCAGCGCCCGGCCGAGCGCCTCCGCGGTCTCGGCATAGACGGGTTCGGATCCGAAGCTGGAACCGCAATAGACGCAGACGGCGTTGATCTCGCTCATGCGGTCTCCATAGCGGCTCGGCGGGTTTCGGTCGAGCGTCCCGCGCCCCGGCGACCTGCCATATTGGGGAGGTGGCGTGGTGCCGCTCTATCGGACCGGCGCCGGCGCCTATATGAAGACCATCCCAGCGCCCGGAGTGGATGCACGATGACTTCCCCGCAGGCGGCCGCGCCCCAAGCCGCCAAGACGCAGACGGTGACCGCCGATCCCGGCCGCACGATGGAATCGTTGCGCGGTCTCTGGCCGCATATCTGGCCGCACGACCGGCCGGACCTGAAGTTCCGCGTAGTGCTGGCGCTCGCGGCGCTGCTCGTCGGCAAGGTGCTGACGGTGATGCTGCCCTACATGTACAAGTGGATCACCGACGCGCTCGCGCCCGGCGCGGCCGGGCCGACCACCACGCAGCTCCTCGCCGCGCCGGTGCTGCTCGTGGTCGGCTACGGCGTCGTCCGCGTCCTCTTCAACGGCTTCAACCAGCTGCGCGACGCGTTGTTCGCCAAGGTCGGACAGCATGCGGTCCGGCAGATCGCCAACCGCACCTTCCGCCACCTGCACGACCTGTCGCTCCGCTTCCACCTGCAGCGCCGCACGGGCGGGCTGTCGCGCATCATCGAGCGCGGCGCGAACGGCATCGAGACGATCGTCCGCATGACGATCCTCGCCGGCTTCCCCACCATCCTCGAATTCGCGCTGATGGCCGGGGTGATCGCCTATCAGTTCGACTGGACCTATGTGGCGGTGATGGCCGCCACTGTGTGGTTCTATGTGTGGTTCTCGGTGAAGGCGTCCGACTGGCGCATCGCGATCCGCCGCGACATGAACGACGCCGACACGGATTCCATGTCGAAGGCGGTCGATTCGCTCCTCAACTACGAGACGGTGAAGTATTTCAACGCGGAGACGCTCGAGGCCGACCGCTACAGCCGCGCCACCGCGCGCTACGAGAGCGCCGCGACGCGCACCTACACCTCGCTTGCCTGGCTGAATTTCGGCCAGGCGGTGATCTTCACCGTCGGCATGGTGATCACCATGCTGATGTCGGCGCGCGCGGTGCTGGCGGGCGAGCAGACCGTCGGCGACTTCGTGATGATCAACGCGCTGATGACGCAGCTCTCCATGCCGCTCAACTTCATCGGCACCCTTTACCGGGAGATCAGCCAGGGCCTCACCGACATGGAGGCCATGTTCAAGCTCCTCGACGTGCCGGCCGAGGTGACCGACAAGCCGGGCGCGAAGCCGCTCGAGGTGACGGCGGGCGCGGTCCGCTTCGAGAACGTGCATTTCCGCTACGACCCGGAGCGGGAGATCCTGCGGGGCATCAGCTTCGAGGTACCGGCCGGGCGCACCGTCGCGATCGTCGGCCCGTCGGGGGCGGGGAAGTCGACCATCTCGCGGCTTCTCTTCCGCTTCTACGACGTGAGCGAGGGGCGCATCCTGATCGACGGCGTGGACATCCGCGACGTGCAGCAGACGAGCCTGCGCCGCCGCATCGGCATGGTGCCGCAGGACACGGTGCTGTTCAACGACACGATCCTCTACAACATCCGCTACGGCCGCCCGGACGCCTCCGAGGCGGAGGTGCGCGAGGCCGCCCGCATGGCGCAGATCGCGAGCTTCATCGAGCGCCTGCCGAAGGGCTTCGACACCGAGGTGGGCGAGCGCGGGCTGAAACTCTCGGGCGGCGAGAAGCAGCGGGTGGCGATCGCCCGCACCATCCTCAAGGCGCCGCCGATCCTGATGCTCGACGAGGCGACCAGCGCGCTCGACACCCACACCGAACGCGAGATCCAGAGCGCGCTCGACACGGTCTCGAAGAACCGCACCACGCTCGTCATCGCGCACCGGCTCTCCACGGTCGTGGAGGCCGACGAGATCATCGTGCTCGACCGCGGCGTCATCGTGGAGCGCGGCCGGCACGCCGACCTGCTCGCCCACAAGGGCCTCTACGCCTCCATGTGGGAGCGCCAGCGCGCCGTCGACGAGGCGCGCCAGCGCCTTCGCGAGACCGAGGAGAGCGACACGATGGGCCTCGCCGTCAGGCCGTCCAAGGCGGAAGCCGCCGCGGAATAGGCCGGGGCGCTTCCAAAGCGCTCGAACGATCCCGGTGCGGACGAGCTGTCACGGCGACCCGACCGTCGCGGCGATGTCGCCGCTTACCCATCGAGGCGGACGAGCCAGGAGGGTTCGTCGCCAACGCCGGGGTCGCTGAAGCGGGCGGGCGCCGGCCCCCAGGATTCGGCGACCGCGAAGGCGTCCTCCGGCCCGGCGAGCCGGTCGCCGCGCTCGTTCGGCAGCAGCACCAGGAGCTCGATCGGCGTCGGCGTGCCGATCTCCGCGACGGGCGCGCCCGCGTCGAAACGCGCGAGCCGCTCGACCGCGCCGCCCGCGACGCGCGCCCAGAGCAGCCCCTCGCTCGAGGCGCCCGCGACGAACAGATGCCATGAGGGAAACGCGCAGGCGAGGCGCGCCAGCAGGTAGCCGACCGGCGACTTCGGTTCGACCAGCCAATTCGCGTCGAAGCCGTAGGCCTCGCCGAGTGCGTGTCCCGCCACCAGCACCCAGCCGTCGACGGCCGGCGTCACCACGATCTGGCCGGGGAGGCTCGCGGCTTCCGCCGCGGCGGCTCGGTCGAGCGGCTCGGTCGGCGGGTCGCCGGCGGCCTTCAGGACGGCGGCGGCGCCGGGCGCGCGCACCATCACCCAGGCGCCGGCCTTGGCGAAGCCGTCCGAGCGCCGGCGGATCGGCATCGCCTCCGCCTCATGGCGCCCCGGAACGGCGATGCGCGCCTTCCAGGCCGGGGCCGGCGGATCGCCCCGCAGCGGCGACGTGCTCCGAAGTCCAGGGATCCACGACATCGCCGGTAACCCCATCCTCGTCCGTCCCTTGTAACTTGACCGATCGAGCGTAGCGAGATGACGATCACTGATTCGCTCAATTATGCCGCAAGGACGGCTCGGTTTTGCAATTATACTAACATGAATACTGATCTATAATCGTGCAAACAACAAAGCGACTTGGCACGGTCTCCGACCGGCCGGTCCATTGGTCTCTCGGTTGCGCAACCGCCGGGCAGAAGTGAGCCGGCGTCGCCGGGATCCGCAGGCGGTTTGCGGCGTTGAACGTCGGAATGCGCCGAGGCGCGGCGAGATGAACGCTGGCGGGTCTCGCCGCGATTGGCTATTGTGACGGTCTGGCGACAATCCTTGCCGGGCGACCGGGTAGAGCCGCGGATGCCAAGCCGTTCTGCCGCCAGCAACTGAGGCCGTGCCGTCGTCGATCGCCCCAACAGGGCGGTTGCGCCGGAAAGGGAGGCTCGCCTGAATATCCAAGCCGCCGTGGCCAAGCGCCAGAACGTTCTCATCGCGCTCGCGGTGCACGCCTTCACGGCGAGCGGGATCGTGCTGGCCATGCTGGCGGCGGTGGCCGCCTACCGGCTCGACTGGCAGGAATTCTTCGCCTGGCTCGGCATCGCGCTCGTCGTGGACGGCGTCGACGGTCCGATCGCGCGCCGCTTCCATGTGGAGCGGACGCTGCCCACGATCTCCGGCGCGGCGCTCGACTTCGTGGTCGACTACGTCACCTATGTGTTCCTGCCCGCTTTCGCGCTCGCCACGGGCGGCTTCTCCTCGGCGCCGGTCGGGCTGGCGCTCGCCGGCGTGATCGTGTTCACCAGCGCGCTCTACTTCGCCGACACGCGCATGAAGATGAAGAACAACGCCTTCCGGGGCTTCCCGGCCGTTTGGAACGGCGTCGTGTTCCTGCTCTTCGTGTTCCGGCCGGCGACCGAATGGATCGTCGTGCTGACGCTCGGCCTCGCCGTGCTCACGTTCCTGCCGGTCGCCTTCGTGCATCCGGTTCGGGTCGAGCGCTGGCGCCCGCTGACGCTGGCGGTGACCGCCGTGTGGTTCGCCGCCGCCTGCATCGCGCTCTTCGAGAATCTGAGCCCGTCCGAGACGCTCGGCCACATCCTGCTCGGCGCGACCGTCTACCTCGCCCTGGTCGCCGCGCTGCAGCAGGGGCTCGACCTCTTCGCCCGCGCCCGCCGCGAGCACTAGCCGCCGCGAGCACTGGCCGCCGCGAGCACTGGCCGCGTCGTCGCGCAGCGCTACTTTCATCGCGTCCCGATCCGTGCCATCTCCAGCGTCGCGTCCACCGCGCGAGGAGCCGTCCAGCCTCATGAATTCCGTCGCGTCGTCCATCTCCCGCGCCATCCCTCCGGTCAACCGCGAAGGCTATCCCTTCATCATCGCCTTCGCGGTGGCGACCGCCATCCTCGGCTGGCTGTTCGCACCGCTCGGCTGGATCGGGCTGATGCTCACGATCTGGTGCGTCGCCTTCTTCCGCGATCCGGCGCGGGTCACCCCGACCAATCCGGGGTTCGTCATCGCGCCGGCGGACGGGCGCGTGAGCCAGATCGGGCCGGCCCTGCCGCCCGCCGAGCTGGGGCTGAGCGAACAGAGTTTCGTCCGCGTCTCGATCTTCATGAATGTCTTCAACTGCCACGTGAACCGCGCCCCGATCGGCGGCCGCATCCGCAAGATCGCCTACAAGCCCGGCAAGTTCATCAATGCCGAACTGGACAAGGCGAGCGAGGACAACGAGCGCAACGGCCTCGTCATCGACGCCGCCGGGCGCACCATCGCGGTCGTGCAGATCGCCGGGCTGGTGGCGCGGCGGATCGTGGGCTGGGCCAAGGAGGGCGACACGATCGAGGCCGGCGAGCGCTTCGGCATGATCCGCTTCGGCTCGCGCCTCGACGTCTACCTGCCGGCCGGCACGGTGCCGACCGTGGCGGTCGGCCAGACCACCGTCGCGGGCGAGACGGTGATCGCCGACCTCAACCGTCCGACCGCCGGCTACACCGTCGTGCGCGTCGGCTGAGGGGAGGGGCGGTTGAGCGATCTCTTCCCGCCGGTCGAGCATCAGTCGCTGAAATCGGGGCGGCGGTTCCAGCGCCTGCGCGCCATACCCTTCCGCATCGTGGCGCCCAACCTCGTCACGCTGCTCGCGCTCTGCGCCGGCCTGTCGGCGATCCGCATGGCGCTCGAGCAGCGCTGGGAATGGGCGGTCGGCGCGGTGGTGCTGGCGGCGATCCTGGATGCGGTGGACGGGCGAGTGGCGCGCTGGGTGAAGGGCACCTCGAAGTTCGGCGCGGAGCTCGACAGCCTCGCCGACTTCGTGAATTTCGGCGTGGTGCCGGGTCTGCTCCTCTACACCTGGATCCTCGACCGGGTGCCCGGCCCCGGCTGGCTCGCGGTGCTCACCTTCGCGATCGCGGCGGCGCTCAGGCTCGCCCGCTTCAACGTCATGATGGAGAAGCCGAAGCCGGACTGGCAGGCGAACTATTTCACCGGCATGCCGGCGCCGGCCGGGGCCTTGAGCCTGCTCTTGCCGATCTACCTCGCCGACTGGGTGCCGTTCCCGCACAGCGCCGGCGCGGCCCTCCTCATCGCGGCCTACACGCTCTTCATCGCCTTCATGATGGTGTCGACCATCCCGACCTATTCGGGGAAGAAGGTCGGCACCCGCGTCCCGCGGGAATATGTGATCCCGCTCTCCGCCCTGCTGGTGCTTCTGGTGGCGGTGTTGGTGACCTATCCCTTCGCGACGCTGACGCTCGCCATCCTCGCCTATCTCGCCTTCATCCCGATCGGCTGGCGCCGCTACCACCGGCTCGAGCGGGCCGACCGGGAGGCTGCGGAGCGCGCCGCGGCGGCCGCCCCGACGCCGGCAGTGTCCGAGAGCGGCAAGGCTTAAGGGTCCGCGCCGCTCGGCGCGACGACCCGCCGGGGCGAGGGCCGCGGTCAGGGGCGCGAGCGCGAGCCGCTCACGGCGGCGATGCGTTCGGCAAGCGCGGCATCGGGGAAGTGATCGCGCAGCGCCTTCAGCGCCATCGCGTCCGTGTCCGGCCGCATGGCCTCGAGCAGGCGTCGCATGTCGCGCAAGCGCGCCTCGAAATCCGCCTGGTACGCGGCGCCCTCGAAACCGACGCTCCGATCGTCGTCCGGTTCGGTCATGGCCTCGACCCGCTGGTTCGGGAAAGCTGTCGGACAAAGTGACACGCTTCCCGATTCGCACCACGCGTTCACGACCAAGATTGCTATGGTGTGGCCGCGCCGCTACGGATTCGGGCCGGTCCGCGGAGGAACCGGCCGGCCGCACGGCGCGTTGAGGCCGTACGTCAACCCTGGAGAGCCGCCATGCCGGGTCCCTCGTCCTCCCATAGCCTCATCGACGATCCGCTGCTCCGCCTGCTCGCCTGGAATGCGCTCGGCGGCGTGATCGTGGCCTGCCTCCTGACCGCGTTCGTCATCGCCACCGATGTCGGGCAGTTGCGCTCGCTGATCCTGAACTCGGACGACCCCGCGGTACCGCTGCTCCTCCTCGTGTTCGGCTTCATGGTCACGATGTGCAGCGTGATGATGGGCTCGGCCGTCATGTCGCTCGGCCGCGAGGATCGCGGCGACTGGGGTGAAACGCGCGGAACGCCCGCGCGAGTGCCGGTCCGCGTCCCCGTGCGGCGCCTTCATCGCTGACATTTGCAGCGCGGCGCCGCCGTCCGCGGCGGCCCTCGCGCGCGACGCCGCCGGGCGCCGCGCGCCACCCCGGGCTCCGCCCGATCCGGCAAGCCGCTTGAATTTTCCCCACCGTGAAGGGCAGATAGGCGCGTCACCCTTGCCGGATGCGCACCATGCCCGAAGCCTCCTATCCCCGCGATCTCGTCGGCTACGGCCGCACCACGCCGGATCCGCAATGGCCGGGCGGCGCGCGCCTCGCGGTGCAGTTCGTCCTCAACTACGAGGAGGGCGGCGAGAACGCGATCATCCACGGCGACGCCGCCTCCGAGGCGTTCCTGTCCGAGATCGTCGGTGCGCAGCCCTGGCCGGGCAAGCGGCACATGAACATGGAGAGCATCTACGAATACGGCTCGCGCGCCGGCTTCTGGCGGCTGTGGCGCCTGTTCACCGACCGCGCGGTCCCGGTCACGGTCTATGGCGTCGCCCATGCCCTGATGCGCAACCGCGAGGCGGTCGCCGCTATGCTGGAGGCCGACTGGGAGATCGCGAGCCACGGCCTGAAATGGATCGACTACCGCGACGCGCCGATCGCGGTGGAGCGCGCCCACATGGCCGAGGCGATCCGCATCCACACTGAGGTCACCGGCGCGCGCCCGCTCGGCTGGTATACCGGACGCTCCTCGGAGAACACCCGCGACCTCGTCATGGAGGAGGGCGGTTTCCTCTATGATTCAGATAGTTACGCCGACGACCTGCCATACTGGGTGGAGGGGCCGCGCGGGCCTCATCTCGTCATCCCCTACACGCTCGATACGAACGACATGCGCTTCGCCACGCCGCAGGGGTTCAATGCGGGCGACCAGTTCTTCACCTATCTGAAGGACAGTTTCGACGTGCTCTACGCGGAGGGCGCGACGAGCCCGAAGATGTTGTCGATTGGCTTGCATTGCCGGCTGGTCGGCCGGCCCGGCCGAATCGCGGCGCTCGCCCGCTTCATCGACTACGTGGCGGGGCATCCCCATGTCTGGCTGGCGCGCCGTATCGACATAGCCTGGCACTGGCATGCTCACCACAGCATGCGATAGTCATGGTCGTGTTAGTCTGGTTTATTGGGACTGTTGCGTAACCGCCACGCGCCTCCTAAGACTTCGCCGAACGAGGACTTGCGAGCGCTTCAGCCACATTCAAGGCCAGATTGTTGGCCTATAGTGCAACCTGTGTTGCCCCACTACGAACCGTTCGTGGCGGGCATGCTGGGCGAGGATCGTTAACCTCAGGTTACGCCTCGCGCCATATGATGGTCAGATCCGGCCTGCGTCCGTGAAGGCCGCGCTGGCCGGCCCCGGGGTCCGCGATGAACATCTCCGTCCAACCGCCGAACATACCGATCCTGAGCTTTTTCAACGTTCACAAGCGGTACGGCACCAAGACGATCATTCGCGACCTGACGTTCGATCTCCCGCACTACACCGCGACCGCGTTTCTCGGCCCGAACGGCGCCGGCAAGTCGACCTTGCTGCGGATCATCTCGGGCACCGAGCGCCCGACTTCCGGATCGGTCCGGCGCTGGGGCCGCGTGTCGTTTCCGCTCGGTTTCAACGGCGGCTGGGAGAAGCACCTGTCCGGGCGCGACAACTGCACCTTCGTGGCGCGCATCTACGACCGCGAGCCGAAGGAAGTGTGCGATTGGGTCGCGGAGTTCTCCGAGCTCGGCCGCAGCTTCGACATGCCGGTCAACACCTATTCGAGCGGCATGAAGTCGAAGGTCGCGTTCGGCCTGTGCATGGCGCTCGACTTCGATCTCTACCTGATCGACGAGATCACGGCGGTGGGCGATGCCCGCTTCCAGGAAAAGTGCCGCCGCGCCTTCGCCGAGCGGAGCATGTCCTCGGCGCTCGTGCTGGTCTCCCACAGCGTCGCCACAGTGCGCGACTATTGCCGATCGGCGGCCTGCCTGATCGATGGCGAATTCGTCTATTTTCCCGACGTGGAAGAGGGTCTCGGCGAGTATCAGGCCTATCTCGACAGCAGAGAGAGAGTTTGAGTGGTTGAAATCGTGAGCCCTCCGGACGACCAGAAGGCGCGGCGCCTCGAGGCGCGTCGCCAGCGTGCCGAGCGGCACGGAGTCGTCGTCGACGAACTGCCACCCGCCGCGGTCGGACCCGGCCGGGCCATGGAGCTGCGCGAACCCGGCCGACCGCCTCGCGAGGGGCGGGAAGGCCGGCGGGGGCGCCGCAACGGCGACCAGCTGACCGACACCGGCAACCTGCCGGTGGCGGAGGTCGCGAACAGCCGGCTGCTCGACCGGTTGCGCGACCTCAAGGACTCGGTCGCGCGCCAGCAGCCGGGCGTGCCGAAGAAGGCGAACAGCCACACCATCATCTTCTTCTTTCTGATCTGCGTCATTCCGTCGGCGCTGATCACCGGCTACATGTATTTCGTTGCTAGCGATCAGTATCACTCGGAGTTAAAGTTCTCGGTTCGCAGTTCGCTGCTGGTCGCCCAGGCCACCACCGGCGTATCCGCGCTCGGTTCCACCACCAATATCATGGACCTCGCCGACTCCTACGTCGTGCAAGAGTATCTGCTGTCTCGCGAATTCGTCGAGGATCTGCACAAGCAGGTGAATCTCCACACGATCTACAGCAAGCCCGAGGTGGACTGGTGGTATCGGATGCCGGAGAAGATGTCGGCCGAGAAGATGGTCGATTATATGCGCATGATGCAGAATGTCACCTTCGACATGTTCTCGGGCATCATCAGCATCCAGGTCCGCGCCTTCTCCGCCGATGACGCCAAGAAGATGGGTGACGAGGTCCTCCAGATGAGCCAGGCGCTCGTCAACCGGATCACCGAAAAGGCGCGTATGGACATCGTCAAGGATGCCCAGGACGAGCTCACGCGCTCGGAAAAGCGCCTGAGCGCCGCCCGGGCGGCCATCGCCGGGTTCCGCAGCGAGGTCGGCGACATCGATCCGGCCAGCGCGGCGGCGAGCGCGCAGGTTTCGATCAACTCGATGGAGTCGGACCTCACGCGCCTCAAGGCCGACCTCAACCAGCTCAACAAGACCATGGCGCCCTCATCGCCGCGCGTGCGCGTGCAGCAGGACAGGGTCGATGCGCTGGAAAAGCAGATCGACCTGGAAAAGACCAAGGTCGCGCTGAAGACGAGAGCGGGCGAGGCCTATGCCGAGCGGCTTGCCAAATACGAATCGCTGCTGGCGGAGCGTGACTTCGCCATGCTCGCCTGGACCTCGGCGTCCGGTACCCTGGAGCGGGCGCGCATGGACGCGGAGCGGAACCAGCGCTATCTCGCGCAGATCGTCTCGCCCCGGGTCGCGCAGGATGCGCTCTACCCGCAGCGTGGCCGCTACGCCTTGCTCTCGTTCCTGGCCCTGTTCGCCACCTGGGCCATCGGCACGCTCGTGATCGGCGCGGTACGGGATCACATGGGTTGAACGCCGAGGTGCCGCCCCGATTTTCGCCGCATCGACGAGGGTCGTGGACGGCTTTCGTCTCGGGAGCCTTGATCGCGTCGCTTGCGCTCGCCGGTTGCTCGGCCTTGCCCTCGACCGGGCCGTCCGTGGTGACCGTGGTCAACGAGGCACCGCCGACGGAGAACAGCTTCGGCTACGCGGTCGTCGACCTCGACGATCCGATCGTGCGCGTGGTCGGCCCGTGGCGGCCGCACACCTTCGCCGAACAGTTTCCCCTCAAGGGCGGGGCGCGCGCCCTCGTGCTCGGCATCGGCGACACGCTGCAGGTCCGCATCATGGAGGCGGGCGACAACGGCCTCTTCGCCAACACCCAGACGCGCGGCGCCGACTTCTCCGTGCAGATCGACGAGACGGGGGACATCTTCGTTCCCTTCGTCGGCCGTACGCGGGCGGCGGGGCGGACCTCCGAGCAGCTGCGCGCCGCGATCCAGGCATCGCTGCAGGACAAGGCGATCCAGCCGCAGGTCCTGATCGGGATCACCACCCAGCAGGCGAACGCGGTGGTGATCGTCGGCGACGTGAACAAGCCGGGCCGTTTCCCGCTCAATGTGGGCGGCACGCGGCTGCTCGACGCCATCGCGCTCGCCGGTGGGTCGCGCTACGCCACCTACGAGACGACCGTCGTCCTGAAGCGCGGCGGCGCCTCGGCGTCGCTCCTGATGGAAGACCTGGTGCTGGTCCCGGGCAACAATGTCTGGCTCCGTCCGGACGACGAGATCCTGCTCGCCTTCGCGCCGCAGACCTACACCCTGCTCGGCGCCGTGGGCGCGCAGCAGGAGATCAAGTTCGAGACCAAGACGGTCACGCTCGCCGAGGCGATCGGGCGCGGCGGCGGTCTCAACACCCAGACCTCCGATCCGACCGGCATCTTCGTGTTCCGCTACGAGGAGCCTGCGCTCCTGAGGCAGTTCCGCCCCGACGCGGCGGTCGGCCTCGGCGGCAAGATCCCCGTCGTCTACCGGCTCGACCTCAAGCAGCCGCGCGGCTTCTTCATGGCGCGCTCCATGTGGGTGCGCGACAAGGACATCGTCTATGTGGCCGAGGCGCCGTCGGTCGAGTTCATGAAATTCCTGAACATCGTGAACAGCACGCTGCAGGCGGCGCGGGGCGGCCAGCTGCTGACCGAAAGCAACGGCTCGCGCGGCAGCAACAAGAAGACCAACTAGGCGGCGCCCGGCCGCCGCGGCCTGCCGCCCGGCGTGCCCGGGCGCCCGACCGGCGCCGCGCGGGCGTTGCGGATCAGGGCGGACGGGCATTATGGTCCGCGCGATGTTCAACGAACCGCTTCGCCACCCCGACCGCGCCGAGGACGAGGCCGTTCCCGTCCGCGGCGCCGCGCCGGCCGCGCGCGCGGGCGGGGCGCGCAACCGGCGGTTCCTTCTGCTGCTCGGCCCCTGCTCGCCGTTTCACGGCCGGCTGTCGGACGCGCTGCAGGCGCGCGGCCATTCCACGCTCAAGGTGCTGTTGCATGCGGGCGAGAGCCTGTTCTGGGGCCGCCGCCCCTCGCTCGCCTATCGCGGGTCGCTCGAGGCCTGGCCGGCTTACGTGGAGCAGCTGATCGCGCGCGAGGGCATCACCGACCTCGTCGTACACGGCGAGAGCCGCGACTATCACCGGCTCGCCATCGCGGCGGGACGTCCGCGCGGCTTGGCAAACCTCGTCTTCGAGATGGGCTATTTCCGGCCGGACTGGATCACGCTCGAACGCGACGGCCTCTCCGCCCTGTCGCATTTCCCGCGCGACCCGAAGCTCCTGCGCGCCCTCGCCGCGGCCGCGCCGGCGCCGGACTTCACCGTCCGCTACCGCACGCCCTTCTCGCGCTTCGCCCGCAACGACCTCCTCTATCACCTCGGCCAGGTGGCGGGCTTCCCGCTCTATCCGCGCTACCGGCGCTACGCGGTCGACCATCCGCTCGTCGAATATGCCATGTGGGGCGTGAAGCTCGCGGCGGGCGGCGGCGCCGGGCGGCGGGCAGCGGCGGTGGTCGAGCGGCTCGACGCGGCGGGCGAGCCCTATTTCCTGCTGCCGCTGCAGCTCTCCGGCGATTTCCAGATCCGCAGCCATTCGCCCTTCCGCGACATGCCCGATGCGCTGGCGCGGGTGGTCGCCTCCTTCGCGGTGCATGCGGACCCGCGCGCACGCCTCGTCGCGAAGCTGCACCCGCTCGACAACTGGCTCACCCCCTGGCGCCGCATCGTCGCCGACCTCGCCCGCCGCCACGGCCTCGGCGACCGGCTCGACCTCATCGACGGCGGCGATCTCGCGCGCCTGATGGCGAAGGCCGAGGGCATCGTGACGGTCAATTCGACCGCCGGCATCCAGGCCCTGCAGGCCGGGCGGCCGACGATCGCCCTCGGCGCGGCCGTGTTCGACACGCCGGGCCTCACCGCGCAGGACGGGCTCGACCGGTTCTGGCGCGAGCCGACGCCGCCGGATCCCGGCCTCGTCGACGCCTTCGTGCGCGCACTCGTTCACGAGACGCAGATCCGAGGCGACTACTACACCGAGGCGGGCCTCGCCGCGGCGGCCGAAGGCGCGGCGGCGCGCATCGACGCCGGGCTGCCGGACCTGCCCGAACGCCTCGAGCGGCTGCGGAGCGAGACGGCATGACGCATGTGGTGATCACCGGCGCGTCGAGCGGGATCGGCGCCGCCCTCGCCATGGCCCATGCCGCGCCCGGCACGGTGCTCGGCCTCACCGGGCGGGACGCCGAGCGGCTCGGCGCGGTCGCCGCCGCGGCACGGGCGAAGGGTGCGCGCGTGGAGGAGGGGCGCTTCGACATGCGCGACACGGCCGCGCTCCGCGCCTTCCTCGCCGGGTTCGATGCGGCGCACCCGATCGACATCCTCTATGCCAATGCGGGCGTGGTGACGGGCCTCGGCCCGGGGCGGACGCCGGAGACGGAGGAGACCGCGCTGCGGCTCGTGGACGTCAACCTGAAGGGCGTCATCGCCACGGTGTCGGCCGTGCTCGACGCCATGCTGGCGCGCGGGCGCGGGCGGATCGTGCTAATGTCCTCGCTCGCCGGCCTCTCCGCCCAGCCGGACATGCCGACCTATTCGGCGACCAAGGCGGCGGTCCGGTTCTACGGCGACGCGCTCCGGGTGTGGCTGAAGCCGCGCGGCATCGCCGTGACGGTGGTCTGCCCGGGCTTCGTCACGTCGCCCATGGCCAACCGTCACCGCGGCTTCAAGCCGTTCGAGATCACGGCGGAGGCGGCCGCGGCCAAGATCCGGCGCGGGGTGGAGGCGAGGAAGGCCCTGATCGCCTTCCCGTGGCCGCTCGTCCTGTTGCTGTGGTTCAAGAACCTGGTTCCCGCCGCGATCGGCGACCTCGGCCAAAGCGGCTTTGCCGCCGTGATCGAGCCGGACCCGGAGGCCGCGCGCGAACGGGCGGCGCGGCGAAACGGGCCGTGACAGGGACCACCGCACCGCCATCGTCACCCGCGACCGAAGGCCCGGTACGCCTCCTGCCCGTCTTCGGCCCGCCGGGTCCCGCGGGATGGACCGACGTCTTCGCCGGACTGCCGGTCGATGCCGGCACGCCGATCCGGTCGACTGCGCTCGAGGCCGCGCTCGCGGCGGCGCCGCCCGATGCCGAGGGCCGCGCGCGGGCGGAAGCGCTGCTCGACCTCGTCCTCAGCGAGCGCCTCGTCGCCGATCACGGCGGCGGCTGGGTGCGGTTCGAGGATGGCGGGTCGGGCGGGGCGGGCGCGCAGCGGCGGATCCTGGTGGTCGACGAGGGCGTCGATCCAACGCTGCCACCCGTGGCGACGGCCCGGCGCGCGGCGGCCTTCGCCCGCATGATGACGGCTCTGCGCGCCGCCCACGGACCCGATCGCCTGGTCTTCGTCGTCACCCCGGCCCTGCTGCGGGACGGCGCCCGGAGCCACCTCGCGGCGGAGCGATCCGCCGCCGGCGCACTCGTCCGCATCGACGGCGGGGGCGCAGTGTTCGACGGGGCGACCGCCGTCCATGTGGTCGAGCACCGCCTCGGCCTCGAAGCAATTCTGAAGGGCCTCCCCGTCACCTGTTGGGGGCTGCCGTTCTGGTCCGGCTGGGGCCTCGACGACAATCACGCCGAGGGCCCCGAGGCGGAGGCCCTAAGGGCGGCGAGGCGGGCGCCCCCGGATCGAATCGCCTTTGCGCATGCCCTCTTCATCGCCGCGTCGGTCTACCGCGATCCCTTCGGTGGGTCGCCCGTGACGCCCGAGGCCGCCGCGGCGCGGCTCGCCCGCATGCGTGCGCACTACCGGCGCGGCGACAAGACCTGGCAGCTCACCGGCTGCTCGGCGCAGAAGACGCGCGTCGTGCGTACCTTCCTGGAAGGCTGGGACAACCGCCTGGACACGGCGACGACGCAGGACGCGGTGGCGCGCGCGGCCGGCTCCGGCGGCGGCGTGATCGCCTGGGGCATGACCGGCGGCGCCGCGCTCGGCGCCGCGGCGCGGCAGGCCGGCGTGCCGCTCCTCCGCCTGGAGGACGGCTTCGTGCGCTCGGTCGGCCTCGGCACGCGCCAGACCATTCCCGCTTCGCTGGCGGTCGACGACCGCGGCATCTACTACGACGCCGGCCGCGAATCCGGCTTCGAGGCGATCGCCCTCGGCACCGCTTTCGACGAAGGTCTCCTGCAGCGCGCCGCACGCCTGCGCGCCGACCTCGTCGCCTCGCGCGTCTCCAAATACAATCTCGGCGATTCCCGCCTCGACCTCGCCGCGGCGGCCGGCGGACGCCGGATTATCCTCGTCGCGGGCCAGGTGCCGGACGACGCGGCGATCCGCTACGGCACGGGCGCCATCCGCGGCAATCTCGCGCTGCTCGCGGCGGTCAGGGCGGCGCGGCCGGACGCCCATATCGTCTACAAGGAGCATCCGGACCTGGTCAGCCGCAGCCGCGCAGGATGGCTGCCGGACCGGCTCGTGCTCCGCCATGCGGACCGGTGCCTTCGCGAGGGCGATGCGGTCGCGGCGATCGAAGCGGCGGACGAGGTGCATGTGCTGAGTTCGCTCGCCGGCTTCGAGGCGCTCATCCGCGACCGCAAGGTGGTCACCTGGGGACTGCCCTTCTATGCCGGCTGGGGCCTGACCGAGGACCACGAGGCGTTTCCCCGGCGCACCCGCCGGCTCGCCCTCGACGAGCTCGTCGCCGTCACGCTCATCCTCTACCCGACCTATGTGGACCCGATCACACGGCTGCCTTGCGAGATCGAGGACATCGTCGCGCGCATGCGGCAGATCCGGGCGGGGGTGGTCGCCGCGCCGCCGGCGACGCGCTGGCGCCGGCTCGTGCGCGCGACCGTCGTCGCCGAGGCCTGGCTCCGCCACCTCGCCGGCCACGCCCTGCGCAACCGGTGAGTTCCATAAAGGCTCGCCGAAACTCGCCTCCGGCAAGGGTTTGACCCGAGGCGCGGCAAGTCGCTATACACCTCCGGCATTCGACGTCCCGCCTTTCGGCCGGCTGCCCGGCCGCCGTCGACAGGGTGCCTCGTCCGGGGCGGAGCCACGTAGTTTCGATGTCGCAACCGAGATGCTTCCTCTTCCTGCAGGGACCGCCCTCACGGTTCTGGGTGGAATTGGCGCGGGCGCTCGAAAAGGCGGGCCACAAGACCGTGCGGGTCAATCTTTCCGCCGGCGACTGGCTGTTTTGGCGCAAGTCGGGCGCGATCAACTACCGCGGCGACTTCAAGGGCTGGCGCGCGTTCCTGGAAGATCTGATCGATCGCGAGGGCGTCACCGACATCCTCTATTACGCGGACCGGCTGCCCTATCACATCACCGCGCAGCGAATCGCGCGCCGGCGCGGGCTCGACGTGACCTCCGTGGAATTCGGCTATCTGCGTCCGGACTGGATCACGGTGGAGCGGGACGGCATGTCCACGCACTCTCACTTCCCGTCCGAGCCGGAGGCGATCCGGGCGATCGCCGCGGCCGCGCCGGACGCCGACATGGTTGTGCGCTATCCTTACACCTTCTTCCAGGAAGCCTCGGCGGAGGTCATCTACAACCTGACCGCCGTGTTCTTCCGCTCGTTCTATCCGCGCTATTCGGACGACAAATACTATCATCCGCTGCACGATTACCTGAGCACCCTGTGGCGGCTGGTGAAGGAGCGCTGGCAGCGCAAATATGCCAAGCGCGTCATGCGCGAGGTGATCCTCGGGCCGCGGCCCTTCTACATCTTCGCCCTGCAGCTGCAGAGCGACTACCAGATCCGCGACAATTCCCCCTTCGCCCATATCGCCGAGGCGATCGACCTGACCGTCGCGTCCTTCGCGCGCGCCGCGCCGAGCGACACCGTGCTCATCTTCAAGGTGCATCCGCTCGACAACGGCATCGAGCGGTGGCGGCGCAAGGTCATCTCGATCGCAAAGAAGCACGGCGTGCGCACCCGCGTGCGCGTGATCGACGGCGGCAACCTCAACCGCCTCGTGGAGACGGCGCGCGGCACGATCGTGATCAACTCGACGGTCGGGCTCTATGCCATCCGCGCCGCCTGTCCGCTGCTCGTGCTCGGCATCGCGGTGTTCGACATCCCCGGCCTGTCGCATCAGGGGCCGATCGACGATTTCTGGACCAAGGCGGAGACGCCCGACCAGACGCTGCGCGCGGCGCTCGTCAAGGCGCTCGCCTCCACGATCCAGATCAAGGGCAGCTTCTACAACAAGGAAGGCCGCGCCGCGGCGATCGCCGAGATCGTGCGCCGGCTCGAGACGCGCACCGTCAACGAGCCGGGCGGCTATGTCGACCCGCCGCCGCGCCTGGAAAAGGCGCGCCGGCTCGGCATGAAGGTGTGAGCGGGGACGCGACGACCCGAAGGGCCGCCGGGCCTCAGTTGCCGGTGAGCTTCTTCCACACCGGGACCTGGCCGCGGTTCGACGCGACCTCGTCGATGACGATCGCGAGCGTCTCGCGGATCTGCTCTTCCGTGTGCTCGGCGGTGATGAAGAAGCGCAGGCGCGCCTGCTTCTCCGGCACGGCGGGGAAGATGATCGGCAGCACGTTGACGCCGCGCTCGTAGAGCCGGTTCGCCAGCATCACGGCGCTGGTCGAGTCCCCGACGATGACCGGGATGACCGAGGCGTCGATCGCCGTGCCGGTGTCGAGGCCGGCCTCTCGGGCGATCTCCAGGAAGAGCCGCGCATTGGCGCGCAGCTTCGCCACCCGCCAGGGCTCGCGCTCCAGAAGTTCGATCGACTTCATGGCGGCGCCGGCGAGCGCCGGGGCGAAGCCGACGGAGAAGACGAAGCCGGGCGCGCCGGCCTTCAGGATCTCGATCAGCGGGCGCGACCCCGCGATATAGCCGCCCGCCGCCGCGAAGCTCTTCGACAGCGTGCCCATCCAGATCTCGACCTCGTTCGGGTCGATCCCCTGTTCCTCCGCGATGCCGCGGCCATGGCGGCCGAGCACGCCGGCGGAATGCGCCTCGTCGACGAGCAGCCAGGCATCGTGCCGCCGCTTCATGGCGATGAGGCGCTTCAGGTCCGGCATGTCGCCGTCCATCGAGTAGAGGCCCTCGACGGCGATCAGCGTGCGCTCGTGGCGCGAGCGGTTCTTGGTCAGGAGATCGTCGAGGGCGTCGAGGTCGTTGTGCGGAAACATGATGCGGTTGGCGCCGGAGAGGCGGGCGCCTTCCACGATCGAATTGTGCGAGAAGGCGTCGGCGACGATGAGATCCTTCGGCCCCATCAGGTGGCCGATGGTCGAGACGTTGGTGGCGTGGCCGGAGACGAAGACGAGGGCGTCCTCGGTGCCGTGCAGCTTGGCGAGCGCGGCTTCGAGCTGGGCGTGGATCGGGCGCTCGCCGGCGACGAGGCGGCTCGCCGACACGGTGGTGCCGTAGCGGTCGATCGCCGCCTTGGCGGCGGCCGAGACCTCCGGATGGCCGTTGAGGCCGAGATAGTTGTAGGAGGCGAAGTTCAGGAGGGTGCGGTTGCCGCACAGCGTGGTGGCGCCGGCACGGCCTTCGTGCACATGGAAGAACGGGTTGGCGATGCCGGAGAGATCGGCGGCCGCCTTCATCATGCGCAACTGCTTGTGGTTCGGCAGCGAGGCGAAGTCGAACGCCTTCGGGCCGATCGACGGCGCCGGGGCTGCACGCTCCGGCTCCGTCTCCTCGCGCCCCTTGCGGTTCTGCGCCTTCGCCTTCAGGTCGGCGATCAGCTTCGACTTTTCAGTCTTGGCCAAGCCTTCGATGCCGCGCGATACGCTCATGCTCAGAGGACCTTCTTGATGGCGTCCCCGTGCCGTTCGACCATGGCGGTCACGGCGGCGAGGTCGTCGGCCGTGGTGCCCGCGACGTCGGCGTGGCTCTGCACCAGGGCCTCGCCTTCGGTCGACGAGGCGGACGCTTCACCGCCGCGGATCCGGGCGACCATACGCCCCGCGATGTCGTTGAGGGTAGCCCCATTGGCGAGCGACATCAGCGGTATTTCGACGCCGAGGCGCGCTTCGGCGGCCATGCGCAGTTCGAGTGCCATGAGCGAGTCCATGCCGATCTCGGAGAGCGGCTTGTGCCGGTCGATCTCCTCGGCCGGCATGCGCAGGATGCGCCCGATCTCGCCGCCGAGCAGCTTGACCACGCGTTCCATGGCCTCCGCGGCCGGGAGCTTGGCGATCTCCTCGCGGAACGCCGCGTCGCCCACGGAGGCCGAGGCGTCGGCGCCGAGGTCGCCCATGGCGGCGAAGAGCGGCGTCTTCAGGAGCGCCAGTTCGCGGCTCGCGGCCGCCCAGTCGATGCGGGCGAAGCCGACCGCGGCATTCGCCATGTCGGTCGGATCGAGCGCCATCAGGGCTTCGAGCCCGTCGAGCGCCTCCTCGACCTTGAGCGAGGTCTTGCCGAGCTTGCGCGACAGCACGTCGTTCACGTCGGTGTTGCGGGCGAGATAACCGACATCGCCGATGGCGCCCCAGGCGATCGCGAGCCCGGCCTCGCCCTCGGCCCGGCGCTTGCGCGCCAGCGCCTCGAGATAGGCGTTCGCCGCCACATAGTTCGCCTGGCCGGGATTGCCGACGAGGGTCGTCGCGGAGGAGAACAGCACGAAGGCGTCGAGGTTCATGCCGCGCGTCGCCTGGTCGATGAGATGCGCGGAGGCGACCTTGGCATGCAGCACGGTGCGGATGCGCTCGGGCGTGAGGTTCTGCACGAGCGCGTCGTCCAGCACCATGGCGGTGTGGAACACGCCCTTCAGCGCCGGGCCCTTGCGGAAGCGCTCGAACAGCGCCTTCACCGCGGCGGGCTCGGCCGCGTCGACCGCCGCGACCTCGACGGAACAGCCGAGCGCCTCGATGCCGCGCACGATGTCGAGGCCGTCCGGATCGAGCCGGCCGCGCCGGCCGATCAGCACCAGGTGACGGGCGCCGCGGGTGGCGAGCCGGCGGGCGAGCGCGAGGCCGAAGCCGCCGAGACCGCCGACCACCAGATAGCGGCCGTCCGGATCGATCGCGAAGCTCGGCGCCGTCTCGGCCGCGACCGGCACGACCTCCGGCGGCGTGATGACGATCTTGCCGATATGTCCAGCCTGCTGCATCAGGCGGAACGCGGCGGTCGCCTCCTCGGCCGGGAACGCCCGGTAGGGGAGGGCGGTCAGCGCGCCCGTCTCGAACAGCGTCATCAGCTCGCGGAAGAGCCGCTCGGCGAGCTTGCGCTGCCGGGTCAGGAGCTGGTCCGCGTCGATGCCGAAATAGGAGAGGTTCTGGCGGAACGGCCTCAAGCCGAGCCGGGTGTTGCCGTAGAAGTCGCGCTTGCCCAGTTCGAGGAAGCGGCCGAACGGCTTCAGGCACGCGACCGAACGCTCCATCGCCTCGCCGGCGAGCGAGTTGAGGACCACGTCGACGCCCTCGCCGCCGGTCAGCGCCATCACCTCGTCGGCGAAGGCGAGGCTGCGGCTGTCGAGCACGTGGTCCGCGCCGAGCTGCTTCAGGAGAATGCGCTTCTCGCGGTTGCCGGCGGTCGCGATCACGACCGCGCCGCGCGTCTTGGCGATCTGCAGCGCCGCGAGGCCGACGCCGCCGGCGCCACCATGGACGAGCAGGGTCTCGCCTTCCTCGATATGGGCGAGGTGGACGAGCGCATAGTAGGCGGTGAGGAACGCGACCGGGATCGTGGCCGCGGCTTCCGGGCTGATCGCCGCCACGAGCGGGGCGACCGCATGGGCCGGGACGGTGACGTGGCCGGCGAAGGCCGAGGCGGCGAAGGCGACGCAGGTGTCGCCGACGGTGAGGCCCTCGACGCCAGCGCCGACCGCGGTGATCACGCCGGAGCATTCCATGCCGAGCGTCGGGCCGGCGAAGCCGTCCTCGAGCGCTTCGGGCGGCAGCAGGCCCATGGCCCACATCACGTCGCGGAAGTTGAGGCCGGTCGCCTTGACCTCGATCTCCACCTCGCCCGGCTTCGGCGCCGCGCGCGGCACGGTGCGCCAGACGAGCCGGTCGAGCGAGCCCTGGCCGGCGATGTCGAGCTGGCGGGTGACCGGGCCGGTGGCGGCGAGGCGAGCCTCGCCGAGCAGGCCGCCGCGCACGACGCGCAGGCCGGAGCGGCGGTCGAGGTCGATGACGATCTCGCGCTCGCCGTTCGGCTCCTCGATCTCCTTGGCGATGCGGATCGCCACTTCGGACGGGTTGAGGCTCGGCGACGGGTCGACGAGGCGGATGTCGAGGTTCGGGAATTCGTTCGCGACGACGCGGGCGAAGCCCCAGAGGCCGGCCTGCGCCGGGCGATGGGCGGGCACGCCGGCCATGCTCTGCGCGGCGCCGGGCGCCACGGTCCAGACACGGGCGGGGCGCTCGCCGATGGCGCGGGCGAGCGCGCCGAAGGCGGCGGTGCGGGCGAGCACGGCGGCTTCCGGGTCGCGCTCGGCGATGAAGGCGCCGTAGGAGAAGAGCACCTCGAACTCGCCCTCGGGCAGCGCTTCGCGGAACGACTGCTCCGTGACGGCGCTGCCGTCCATGCGCACGACCGTCGTCGAATAGGCGGCGGTGGCATGGTCGAGATCGGACGGCGCCTGGTCGATGAGGATGCGGACCGGACGGCGGCCGCCGTTCAGCTGGGCGACGAGCGCGTCCGACAGGGCACGGCCGCGGCCGGCGCCGTCGGTCACGAGCACGATCGGCGGACGCTTCACCGCTTCCGCGGTCTGGTCGGCGGCGGGAGCGGGCGCCGTGGCGGTGACGAGCACGCCGACGGAGGACGGATCGTCGATGGCGGCGACCGAGGGGCCGACGAAGCCGGCCTCCTGCAGGAGCTGCAGCCAGCGCGCGCGGCGCGACGGCAGGCGTCCGGCGGGACGGTCCTGGTCGGCGGATCCGGCCCACCAGTCGGGGGTGAGGCCGCGAAGCATGTCGACCATCAGGGTCGGCTGCGGTTCGGCGAGGATCACCGCGCCGCCTTCGTTCATGCCGCGCGCCAGGATCGACAGGGCGGCGGCGGGATCCGGCCAGCGGTGAACGCTGTCGGCCGACACCGCCACGTCGAAGCGGTGGTGGTCGCTGCCGTCGAACGAGGCCCATTCGATGGTGGAGAGGAGCGGATGCGTGCCGAGCAGGAGGCGGGCGCGCTCGAGCAGGCTCGGATCCGGGTCGGTCAGCACGACGCGGCCGGTCTCGCGGTCGAGCGCGGCGAGGATGCGGCGCACGAAGGCATGGTTGTCGGCGCCGAGCACGAGCACGACGAGCGGCCGGTCCTTCGGGGCGGAGCGGCCGAGCGCCTCGACCATGGCGGCCGAGGCGCGGGCGAGCGGCGCGAAGCTCGGCGAACCGGTGGCGAGGTGGTCGCGCGTGCCGTCGGAGCCGAGCGGCTCGGTGGTGCCCTCGGCGAGGCGGGCGGCGAGCTCGACCTCGAGCCGCGACAGGACGGTCGCCTCGGCGATCCAGGCGGGGTGGTCGGCCACGATGGTGCGGATCAGGCTTTCCACCGAGGGATGCTCGTCGTCGTCCGAAAGGCGCCAGGAGGCGCCGTCGAAGGAGGCGTGCTGGTCCTCGGCGAGGCCCTCCAGCAGGCGCACGCAGAGCGGGCGCATGTCCGGATGCAGGCGGCCGTTCAGCACGAGTTCGGAGACCGTGAACGGCCCCTGGTGGCGGCCGAGCAGCTTGCGCAGGGCGGCGGCGGCGAGGAACGTGGCGGCGGCGTCGACCAGGAAACGGCCTTCGCTCGGCTCCGGCTCCGCCTCGTCGACCACCACGCCGAGCCGTTCGGCGGCCTCGCCCGGACCGTCAGGCCAGGCGGCTTCGACCGCGGAAGGAACGTCGGCAAGCGGCAGGCGCACCGGCACGGTGCGGTAGACGAGTTCGTCGATGGACGCTTCGCGCGAGAGCTTCACGGCCGAGAAGCGCGCCCCGGCGAGGACCGCGACCACGTGGCCGGCCTCGTCGATGAGCGTGAACCGCGCCTCGATGGAGCGGTTCGTGCCCTTGGTGATGTCGAGCCGGGCGGACGCCACCGTGGCGCCGGGCTTGAACACGCGCAGCGAGCCGAACCGTGTCGGCAGGAAGCTGGTGGACCGGTCGCCGGCGCGGCGCGATTCGATCAGCGCGAAGAGGCCGTGGAAGGCCGCATCGAGGAGGGTCGGGTGGATCAGGTAGCCGGCCTCGGCGAGCGGGGCCTGCGGGCCGGCGAAGCGCACGACGGCGGCGGTGTCGCCGTGGACGGCGACGCTGGCGGCGCGGCGGAAGGCCGGGCCGTAGTCGAGGCCGAAGCTCGCGGTGAGCCGGTAGAGCTCCTCGGCGCCGACGGTGCGCAGCGCGGGGCCGGCGGCGGCCGGCGCCTCGACGGACGGCACCGGCACGCCGGCGAGGTTGCCGCGCGCATGCAGCGACCAGTCGTCGTCGCCGAGGCGGCGGCGGCTCATGATCTCCACCACCATCCCGTCGTGGCTGATGCGCACCTGCGTCTCGCGCGGCTCGCGCGCTTCGAGCACGAGGGCGCGGACGATGTCGAAGTCCTTCAGCTCGAGCCGGTCGGTGCCCATGACCGCGCGTCCGGCGGCGAGCGCCATCTCGGCGAGGCCGGCGGCCGGAACCACCACGGCGCCGTCGACCACGTGGTCGGCGAGCCAGGCTTCGGCGCTGGTGTCGAGGTGATTGTAGAAGGCGGGCGCGCCGGCGCGGTCGGGGATGCCGACGAGGGGATGCACGGTCGGCTGGAACGCGGCGAGCGCCTCGCCGCTGGTCTCCAGCTTGTAGCTCTGGTTCTGCCAGGCATAGAGCGGCAGCTCGCCGCCGTTGCGCAGCACCGGGCCGAACAGCCGCTGGTCGACCACCTTGCCGCCATGGGCGACCACCGCCGAGGCGATGCGGTTGACCGGGTCGACGGTCTCGCCGTCGGCGCGGTCGAGCGTCGCCAGCACGGCACCGGTGACGGCGGTGTCCTTCAGCGTGTCGTTCACATAGGCGCCGAGCACGGGCCGGGGGCCGACCTCCAGGAACACGCGCGTGCCGGTGTCGATCACCGAGCGGATGCCCGCCTCGAAGGCGACCGGCTGGCGCACATTGTCCCACCAGTAGCGGGCGTCGAGCGTCTCGCCCGGCACGACCGTGCCGCGCACGGTGGAGACGAACGGCACGCGCGACGGCTTCGGCTTCACCTCGGCGAGCGCCGCGACGAGCGGGTCGCGGATCGGCTCGACCAGGGCGCAGTGGAACGGATAGTCGAGTTCGAGCCGCTTGAACGCCCAGCGCTTTGACCGGGCGATCTTCAGGAACTGGTCGAGGCTGTCGATCGCGCCCGAGATGGTCACGCCGCGCGGGCTGTTCACCGCGGCGACCTCGATGCCCTGCAGCCCGCTCTCCTCGATCGCCTTGCGGGCGTCGTCGGCGGGCATCAGCAGCGCGGCCATGCCGCCGAGATGGCGGGTGATCTCCTGGTGGGTGGAGCGGGCGTGGATGACCTTCACCGCGTCGGGCAGGTCGAGCGCGCCGGAGGCCCAGGCGGCGGCGACCTCGCCGACGCTGTGGCCGACCACCATGGCGGGCGCGATGCCGCGGGCGGCGAGCGCCTCGGTCAGCGCCACCTGGATCGCGAACAGGAGCGGCTGCGCCACTTCCGTGCGCTCGATCTCCCCGTCGATCTCCTCGGAGAACATGGTGGTGAGGAGCGACCAGCCGGCGCGACCCATGAAGACGCGGTCGACGCGCTCGAAGGCGCGGCGGAAGTCGGCGTTCACCCGATAGGCGACGCGGCCCATGCCGGGCCACTGCGAGCCGTTGCCGGAATAGACGAAGCAGATGCCGCCCTCGCGGACCGGGGCGCGAGCATCGACCAGATGCGGCGAGCGGTTGCCCGCGAGCCATTCGTCGAGCGCGCCGACAAGGGCGTGGTGCTCGAGCGGCAAGGTGACGAGGCGGTGCTCGTAGCGGTCGCGGGCATGCGCCGCGGTGGTGGCGAGGCGCTGCGCGTCCTGGGCGCGGCCGGCGGCGATGCGGTCGCGGTAGCGGCCGACCAGCGCCTTCAAGGCCTCGCGGCTCTGCGCGGAGACGACGAGCGGGACGGGGCCGGGAAGGGCGGCGGACGGGCGGGCGGTCTCGCCCTCGCGCAGCACAACATGGGCGTTGGTGCCGCCGAAGCCGAACGAGTTGACGCCGGCATAGCGGGCGCGGCCGCGGCGCGGTATGGCGACCGGGGTCTTGGCGACGGCGAGGTTCAAGCGCTCGAACGGGATGTCCGGGTTCGGCGTCTCGAAATGCAGCGAGCGGGGGAGAAGCTCGTTCTCCAGCGCCAGGATCGACTTCAGGATGCCGGTGAGGCCGGAGGCCGGCTCCAGATGGCCGACATTGGTCTTCACCGAGCCGATCGGCAGCGGCCTGGACCGTCGCTGGCCGAGCACGGTCCCGAGCGCGGTCGCCTCGGCCGGATCGCCGACGCGGGTGCCGGTGCCGTGCGCCTCGACGAAGCAGAGGCTGTCCGGATCGACGCCGCTCTCCGCATAGATCTCGCCGAGGAGCGTGCCCTGCATCTCGGCGGAGGGGAGCGACAGGCCGACGGTGCGGCCGTCCGAATTGATGCCGGTGCCGACGATGGTGGCATGCACGTGGTCGCCGTCGGCGCGAGCGCGGGCGACCGACTTCAGCACGAGCGTGACGGCGCCCTCGGCGCGCACATAGCCGTCGCCGGAGGCGTCGAAGGCGCGGCAGAGGCCGGTCGGCGACAGCATCGAGGCGCGCGAGAAGCCGATGAAGGGATAGGGCGAGCCGAGCACGTTGACGCCGGCGACGATCGCCGTGTCGATGCGGCCCGACCGGATCGCCTCGGCCGCCTCGTGCAGCGCGACCACGGAGGACGAGCAGGCGGTGTCGACGGTGAAGCTCGGGCCGCGCAGGTCGAACGCATAGGAGATGCGGTTCGAGATGATCGACAGCGTGTTGCCGGTCATCATCTGCACGTCGATCGACGGGGCGTCGAACATGAAGCGGTTCATGTAGTCCGACGACGAGGCGCCGACGAACACGCCGACCTTCTCGCCGGCGATGTCGGACGGCTTGATGCCGGCATGTTCGAGCGCCTCGTAGGCGACCTGCAGCAGGATCCGCTGCTGCGGATCCATCTGCACCGCCTCGCGCGGGCTGATGCCGAAGAAGCCCGGATCGAAGCCGTAGATGTCGTCGAGGACGCCGGCGGCGAAGGTGTAGGCCTTGCCGGGCACCGACTTGTCGGGATGCAGGTAGCGCTCGGTCGCGAAGCGATCGGCACCGATGCGGCTCACGCCGCAGCGGCCATCCACCAGCATGGACCAGAAGGCCCGCGCGTCGTGAGCGGAGGGGAGCCGGCATGCATAGCCGACGATGGATACCTCAGTCTCTCGGTCCGCCATGGTCTGTCGGTTCGCCGCCATCCGTTCTTTCGTCTTGGGCGCCCAATTCCGTTGAGGAACTGGAGTCGCCGCGGAGCCTACTCGCGCTCTTCCGCGCCGTAACCAGTGGATCGGTCCGAGGCCACAGTCCATGAAATAACGCAGGAACCGCCAACCTTCGGACCCGTTTCACTGATTCGTATTCCTGAATGTGAACATGTCCTGACCGGGCTATAGCCGATGGTCGCGCCGAGCCGCAACAGCGGGTACGATCAAGTCTGATGTCGGTTTGTTACGAACCCTTACCAAACTGGAAATGGCAGGCCCGCGGCGGGATGCCGATCGCATTCAAGCAATTAAATGCGGTACGACCATGATGCGCGCGAAGGCGCCGGCGCCCTGCGCCGCTGAACCCGGTGGAACGACGTGTCGGAACTGAAGCTCGGTCGCGTGGCCGTATTTTCCAAGGGAATCCAAGCGATTCCGCATCTCGCCGAACTGCTCGGCGCGAGCGCGCTCGTGGATCGCCCGGATGCGAGGGCGACCGCGACGTCGCTCGATTCGGTCGCCGGGTGGGGCTTCAAAGCCACAGCGCGGCGCGCTCGTGTGTTCGCCAACCGCAACGGCCTCGCCTATGTGGCGCTCGAGGACGGGTTCCTGCGCTCGGCCGGCAACGCGGTGGTGAAGCCGCCGCCGATCTCGATCGTGCTCGACGACGTCGGCATCTACTACGAGGCCCGCTCGCCCTCGCGGCTTGAAACCCTCGTCGCCGAGGCCGCGTCCGATTCGGTGCTCTCCGCGGCCGGGCGCGAGATGCGGCAGCGCGTGCTCGACTGGAAGCTCACCAAATACAACACGGTCGGCGGCGAGAGCCTGGACCGGGTGCTGCCGCGCCGGCGCAAGATCATGATCGTGGACCAGACCCTGGGCGATCAGGCGGTGGAAGGGGCGGGCGCCGAGGCCTCGACCTTCCCGCGCATGGTGACGACCGCGATGAGCGTCGCCGAGGCGCGCGACATCGTGGTCAAGGTGCATCCCGACGTGATCGCCGGCCGGTCGCGCGGCTATCTCGACCGGGAGGCGCGGCAATACGGCATCGACATCATCGCCGACACGGTCAATCCGCACGACCTGTTCGAGCGGGTCGACGAGATCTGGACCGTGTCGAGCGGGCTCGGCTTCGAGGCGCTGGTGGCGGGCAAGACGGTGCGATGCTTCGCCGCGCCGTTCTATGCCGGCTGGGGCCTCACCGACGATTCACGCGCCGAGCCGGCCGCCAAGGCCTGGCTCGTGCGCCGCGCCGGAGCCCGCGTCGACATCGACGCGCTCGCCGCCGCCGCCTATGTGAGCTACCCGAACTATGCCGATCCGATCACCTTCGAGCGCCTCACCCCTTTCGCGGCGGCGGAGCGGCTCGTCGAGTTCCGCGCCCGCTACGCGGCGGAGGTGAAGAACCGCGTCTGCGTCGGGTTCCGCGGCGAGCGGCGCCAGGCGATCACCCGGCTGCACGCCGGCGGCTCGGCGACGGTCGACTTCGTGCCGGCCAAGGACGCGGTCACCCGCGCGGCCGAGACCAAAGCCGACCTGATGGTGTGGGGCGACAAAGTGGCGCGCCGGCTCGAGCCGCGCGCGGCCAAGGCGGGGGTGACGATCTGGCGTGTCGCCGGCGGCACGCTGCGCGTCCCCGAGACCGTGAAGCCGACCGGCGATTTCCACTCCCTCGTCGAGGACGATATCGGCATCTACTTCGATTCGACCCGGCCCTCCCGGTTCGAGCAGATCGCCGGGGAGGCCGCGTTCGGGCCGGAGATCGAGGCGCGCGCCCATGCGCTGCGCGGCCGTCTCGCCGCTTTCCGCGACGCGGCGCCGGCCGACCCGACGGCGCAAGCGGTGCGCGCCGCCGCCGGCGGGCGCCGCATCGTCGTGGTGCTCGGCGAGATCCCGAAATGGGCCGGCCAGCGCTGGGGCGCCTTCGGGGTGCAGTCGAACGAGATGCTGCTCGGCAGCGTGCGGGGGGAGCGGCCGGAGGCCTTCGTCGTCTATGCCGAACATCCCGACCTGGTCGCGCGCCGCCGTCCCGGCTGGCTCCCCGACAGCGCGCTGAAGCCGCACGCCGACCTGATCGTGCGCACCGGCAACGCCACCGGCCTGCTCGCCGCGGCCGACGAACTGCACACGATGACGTCCAATCTCGGCTTCGAGGCGCTCCTGCGCGGCCTCCATGTGGTGTGCTGGGGCGTGCCCTTCTATGCGGGATGGGGGCTCACCGACGACCGCCTGCCGGTGGCGCGGCGGAGCCGCCGGCTCACCCTCGACCAGCTCGCCGCCGCCGCGCTCATCCTCTATCCGCGCTATGTCGATCCGGTGAGCGGCATTCCCTGCGAGGTGGAGGACATCCTGCGCGGCTTCGAGCGGAGCGGCGAGGCCGTCAAGGTCGCCACGCCGCCGCTCGGCCGCCGCGTCCGGAAGAAGCTGCAGCAGCTCGAGATCATGGTGCGCCACGGCATCTTCCGCCTGCGCCGGAAAAAGGGATGACCCGGCGGATCGTCATGTCCGAGGTCCCCGGAGTGCCCGGGTCCTCCACGAAAGGAACACTGTTGACAGTTACCTCATGGGCAACATGGGAGCCGTATCCGGTGGGCCAATGAAGCACGTCTTGAAGGGTGTCACGCCCCCGGTCGTATGGGACCTTGCCCGCAAGCTCAGGCTCGCGCTTCGAAGCCGGGATGCCGATCGCGACATGCCCTTGTTCGACGGACAGGGAGGCTTGTTCGAAGAGCTGGCGAAAGGCGTGCGGGTCTACGGGGAATACGGCGTCGGCCAGTCTACCCGCTTCATTCACGACCGGACGGAAGCTCGGATCCTCGCCGTCGATACGTCGAAGGAGTGGGTCGAGGCCACGAAGGCGAGCATCGGCGACACGGACCGGTTGTTCCTGGAGCATGTCGACCTCGGCGAGCTCGGCGAGTGGGGTATGCCGACGACCTATCGGAATCGGGACAAGATCGACGACTACCTGAACTTCATATGGACCCGGTCGTTCGATCCGGACCTTGTCCTGATCGACGGCCGTTTCAGGGTCGCTTGCTTCACCACGTCCTTGCTGGCGGCGAAGCCCGGCTGCCGCATCCTGTTCGACGACTATGTCGAACGCCCACATTATCACGTCGTCGAAGAGCTTCTCGAACCGGAACGCGTCAACGCCAGGCAGGCGCTGTTCGTCGTGCCGGAGCGGTTCGACCGCGCCGCCGCCGCCCGGATGGGTGACGCCTTCCGGCTCGTGCGGGACTGAGCCGTCCCGGGCCCGCGCCGGCTCACACGACGATGGTCAGCGTCTCGGCGGCGCGGGTGACGCCCGTGTAGAGCCAGCGGTCGCGATGCTCGCGGAAGGCGAAGGCCTCGTCGAACAGCACGACGTTGTCCCATTGCGAGCCTTGCGCCTTGTGCACGGTGAGCGCGTAGCCGAAATCGAATTCGTCGGACCGGCGCCGCTCGCGCCAGGCGAGTTCGCCCTCGGTGCCCTCGAAGAAGGCGGGCAGGACCGAGACCGCGATCTTCGCCTTGCCGCCGACCTCGTCCGGCGCGACATCGTATTTGAGCAGGCCGGATTTCGGCTCCTTGACGCGGCTCACCCGGAAGATGCCGCCGTTCTGCAGGCCGCGCGTCTTGTCATTGCGCAGGCAGACGAGCTTCTCGCCCATCTCGGGATGCGGGCTCGTATAGCCGCGCAGCTCGCGGATGCGCTTGTTGTAGTTGTGGCGGGTCTTGTTCAGGCCGACCAGCACCTGGTCGGCGCCGAGGATGCGCTCCGCGTCGATCTCCTTGCGCCGCATCACCCGGCTCGACCCGTATTGGCCGAGTTCGAGCGGCCGCCCCTCGCGCACGTCCATGGACATGCGCACGATCGGGTTGTCGGCGGCCTGGCGGTGCACGTCCGTCAGCATCACGTCCGGCTCGGCCTCGGTGAAGAAGCCGCCGCCCTTAATCGGCGGCAGCTGGGCCGGGTCGCCGAGCACGAGCGTCGGCTTGCCGAACGACAGGAGGTCGCGGCCGAGCTCCTCGTCGACCATGGAGCATTCGTCGATGACGATCAGCTTCGCCTTGTTGACGTCGCTCTGCCGGTTGAGCGCGAAGGAGAAGGCGCCCTCCGCCTCGTCCTCCTCGTCCTCCGCCTTGCGGCGCGGCCGGTAGATCATGCTGTGGATCGTGCTGGCGCCGTCGCAGCCCTTGGCGCGCATCACCGACGCGGCCTTGCCGGTGAAGGCGCCGTAGGCGACGTCGCCGTCGATCGCCTCGGCGATGTGGCGGGCGAGCGTGGTCTTGCCGGTTCCGGCATAGCCGAACAGGCGGAACACCTGCGGGTGCCGCCCCTTCAGCCATTGGGACACGGCCTTCAAGGCCGCGTCCTGTTGGGAAGACCAGTCCAAGCCTCGGCGCCCGTGCGTGAACGAAACAGGAATCGCCACGGACCCTAGCGGGTCGCGTCCGCCGCGGCAACTCGCAAAAATCGGAAGGGCCGTGCGCGGGCTCAAGCCTTGCGGGCGGCGGCCGAAAGCCGGATGGTTCCGCCACACGGCCGCGAGACGTGCCGGCAGGGAGGAACAGCATGGACGACTGGCAGGCGAAGTCACGCTTGGACGGCAAGGTTGCGCTGGTGACGGGCGGCACGCAGGGGCTCGGCGAGACGATCGCCACCATGATGGCCGCGCGCGGCGCCGCCGGCATCCTCGTCACCGGCCGCGACGCGGAACGCGGCGCGGGCGTGAAGGCCCGGCTCGAAGCACTTGGTACGAAAGCCGTCTTCGTCGCCGCCGACCTCGCCGACGAGGCCGCGCCGGGACGCATCTTCGCCGCCCTCGACGAGCATTTCGGCCGCATCGACGTGCTCGTCAACGCGGCCGGCTCGACCGATCGCGGCACCGTCTTCGACACCACCCCGGCGCTCTGGGACTTCATCTTCGACGTGAACGTGAAGGCGCCGTTCTTCCTCATGCAGGCGGCGGCGGAGCGGATGCGACGCGACGGCATCGCCGGGTCGATGATCAACATCCTGTCCATGTCGGCGCATGGCGGGCAGCCGTTCCTGACGCCCTATTCGACCTCCAAGGGTGCGCTCCTGACGCTGACGCGCAACGCCGCCTATTCGCTCATGCCCTGGCGCATCCGCGTCAACGGGCTCGCGATCGGCTGGATGAACACGCCGGGCGAGGACGCGATCGTGCGCAAATACCACGGCAAGACCGACGGCTGGCTCGACGAGGCGGTGAAGGACATGCCGTTCGGGCGCCTCCTCGAACCCGACGAGGTGGCGCGCTCCTGCTGCTACCTGGCGAGCGAGGAGTCCGGGCTGATGACCGGCTCGATCATCGATTTCGACCAGTCGGTGCAGGGCGCGCACGACAGCGCCCCGCGCCCGCTGCCCGCCGCGCGCGGCTGACCGTCCGGGGACGGCCCGGAGCCGCCGACGCCGGGGAAGCGCGGCGCCGGGCGGTTCGATCCGCCAGGTGCGGCGCGCGCGTGGAGACGGCGCGCCACGGCTTTCCCCTCATGCTAAAGCCACGGGCATCCGCACTGGAGCCGCTCATGTCCGCCGATCTCGCCAACCGCCTTCTGTTCGCCTCGGCCGTGGCCCAGGAGGCCGGCCGGCTCGCCCGTCGCCGCTTCCACGACCCCGACGGTGTCGCCTTCACTTTCAAGGGCCGCCAGGACTACCTGACCAAGACGGACGGCGAGGTGGAGGCGCTGGTGAAGCGCCGCCTCGCGGCGGCCTATCCGGAGGACGCGCTGCTCGGCGAGGAGGGGGGCGGCGAGGTGGGCAATGGCACGTGGATCATCGATCCGATCGACGGCACCGCCAATTTCGCCCGCCGCATCCCGCATTTCTGCATCTCGATCGGCTATCTCGCCGAGGGCGAACCGGTGGTCGGCGTCATCTACGCGCCCGCCACGGACGAGCTCTTCGCCGCCGCCAAGGGCCACGGCGCCACGCTCAACGGCGAGCCGATCCGCGCCACGGCCACGACCGCGCTCGACGAGGCGACCGTCGAGTTCGGCTGGACGGCGCGCCGACCGTTCGGCCACTATGTCGATCTGCTCTCGCGCATCGCGGCGACGGGCGCGGTGATCCGGCGCGGCGGCTCGGGCGCGCTCGGCCTCGCCTATGTGGCGGCCGGCCGCATCGAAGCCTATGCGGAGCACAGCATCAACAGCTGGGACGTTTGCGCCGGCCTCGTCATCGTCAAGGAGGCGGGCGGCCGGGTGAGCGACTTCTTCGGCACCGTCGGTGCCCGCGAGCCGGGACCCGTTTTGGCCGCGGCCCCCGGCATCGCCGACTGGATCGCCGTCACGACCGGCATCCCGCTCGAAGGATCCGGCGGGGCCTGACCGCCGGCGACCGCCGGCCGGTCGAGCGCCGGCTTCCGGGCGGCCCCTTGCACATTCGAGGCGCCGCCCGGATCCCGCGCCTCAGAGCGGCGCGGGGACCTGTTCGCGGAAGCGGGCGAGCGGGCTCGCGGCGCGCAGCGCGAGCGGGTTCGGCGCGACCAGGGGCGCCGGTGCCGGCGCCGCTGCCTTGATCAGGTTCTGCATGGGCGCGACCGCGGCGCTCTGCGGGAACACCGTCTCGTCGAGCGTGCGCCGGGCGACGCCCAGGTGGTCCGCGAGCAGCCCCTTGAACACGGCACGCAGGTCGGTGGTGGCGCGCAGGTCGCGGCTTTCGAACAGCTCGCTCGGGCCGAGGCCCGGCCAGGTGCCGAACACCTGCCCGCCGTTGATCGCGCCGCCGGCGAGCAGCGCCACCGTGCCGGTGCCGTGGTCGGTGCCGTAGGTGCCGTTGACCGCGGCGGTGCGGCCGAACTCGGTGGCGCAGACGACCGCCGTCTTGTCCCATTCGGCGCCCATCTCGACGCGGAAATCGTCGAGCGCGGTGTCGAGCGAGCCGAGCACCGCGGCGAGCGCGCTGCCTTGGTTCACATGGGTGTCCCAGCCGCCGACCGAGAGGACCGCGACGCGCGGCCCGGTCGGGGAGGCGAGCAGCCGGCCGGCGCCGCGGAACGACTTCTGCAGCGTCGAAAGGCTGCCGCCCACATTGGCGCTGGAGCCGGTGGCGAGCGCGTTGGCCGCGAGCCCGCGCGTCAGCTGATCCTGCAAGGCCGGGTCGCGCTTGCCGTAGAGTTGCAGCAGGTTGTTGTCGAAGGCCTGGTCCGGACGGGTGAAGATCGCCGGCGACCAGCCGAGCACGGGCGCCGGCCCGAGCATGATGAGCGGCGCCGAGCCGACCTGCAGCGCGCCGCGCGCCTTCACAGAATTGCCGGCCGGCAGCGCGGTGAGGAGCCGGTTGACCCAGCCGGTCTTGCTCACGCCGACCTTGCCGGGCATGCCGTTCTCCAGGTTGTCCTGGCAGTCGAAATGCGAGCGGATGCGCAGCGGCACGCAGGCGGCGTGGACGACGGCGGCGGTGCCGGCGGTATACATCGCGGCGAATTTCGGCATGGCGGCGTTGAGGCCGAACATGGAATTGAGCGCGATGGTCGAGGCCTGCGGGATGGCGATGCCGCCGCGCAGGCCGAGATAGTTGGGGTCGCCCACGGGGATGACCGTGTTCAACCCGTCCATGCCGCCGCGCAGCACGACGATCAGGAGCCGCGGGTCGTTGGTCGTGCCGGCTTCGGCGAAGCGCGGCACGAAGGCCCAGGAGAAGAAGCTCGCCGTGATGCCCATCAGGGCGCGCCGCGAGATCGTGGCGCGCGAGTCCTCGCAGCCGGCCTCGGCGGCCGCGACGATGCGCGGGTCGATGGCGGGGTGGTCGTGGTCGTGATCATGCGACATCGCGCTTACCTCCGCAGGAATTCGGGTGTCATGAACAGGGTGGCGAGGCCGCGCCGCAGGTCGGAACCCCACAGCTGGATCGCCTGCAGGCTGTCCGCCGCCAGCGTGCCGGGGAACAGGTCCGCCGCCAGGTCGGCCGGGGCCGAACCCGCATAGGTCGACTGGAACATGCCGGCGAGCATGTAGGCGTTGTCCTCGCGCACCCGGATCGCGTCCGGGTTCATCCAGTTGTAGTTCTCGTCCGGGTAGCCGTCCGGCGTCAGGCAACTCCACGGCGCATGGTTGAGATTGCTGAGCGCCGTGTTGATGTTGTATTCATTGCCGGAATTGACCGCGGGCCCGCCGATCGCGCGGAGCTGCCCGACCATCGAGAGATAGGGCGTGCGGATGCGGTTGAGCGGCGCGGCCCAGGCTTCGGGCATCAGGAGCAGCCCGCGGGCGACAGCCTTGAGGTCGCCGCCGCTCTGCGTGAACACGGTGGCGAGCTTCTGCACCATGGCGGGCGTCGGCGTGTCGGTGACGAAGTGCAGGAGAAGCTGGAACGCGATGTTCTGCGCGGTCGAGGGATGGTGCGCGAGCATTTTCAGCACGGCAAAGCCCTGTTGCTGGCCGAGCTGGGGGTAGTCCTTGCCCATGATCCGGAACACGCCCGGTTCGTGGCCGGCGTCGCGGTAGATGAACTGGCCGACATTGCCGCTGTTGCCGCCGTAGTAGTTGTTCTGCGCATCCCAGCTGCTGACTTGGGACCAGCCGGTCAGCACCTTGGCGAAGTTGGTCACGTCGTATTGCTGATAGGGACCGTTCACGCCGAGCGTGTGCAGTTCCATCACCTCGCGCGCGAGGTTCTCGTTGTAGCCGTAGACGCCGGTGCGGCCGATCTGCGAATAGGCGCCGAACGAGCGCTGGTTATCCAGGTAGACGATCATGGCGGGATGGGTGAGCACGCCGATCAGCAGGTCCTCGAACTTGCCGAGCACGTTCTTGCGGATCACGTCGCGCTCGAATTGCCCGATCGTGCCGCGCAGCATGTCGCCCTTTCCCCGATTCATGGAGAAGTGGTTCGCCCAGAACAGGACGAGCCGCTCCACGAATCCGATCTCCGGCTCCATGTGCTTGGCGTAGCGCGCGCGGAGTTCGACCGTGGCCACGTTGTTCGAGGTCGTGAAGTCTGTGGTTCCGGCGACGCAGGCCTGCGCATAGGTCGGCAGCGACGCGTCGGTGACGAGCGCGGCGGCTGGGTTGGCGAGTTCGGCGAGGCAGGCATAGAGCGCCGTGTCGCGGCCGAAGCCGACGCGGGTCGGGCCGCCCGGCTTGGGGCCGAGCCCGAAGCGCTGGAATGCGATGCGCGACTTCTGCGCCGGGGTGAGCGTGGGCAGGGGTGGCCGGGGCTGGGCCCCACCGCCGCCACCACCACCGCCGCCGCCGCCGCCGCCGCCGCCAAGGCCGCCGCCGCGGCGCCTAAGATCCTTGTCAATATCGAGCATTCGACCCCTCCGTCTGTTTGGCGCGAGGGTGCCGGCGGCGCGTTAACGGAGACTAAAATGTAAGTCTGAAACATAACAGTACGTTATATTCTGAGCATATGAGCTTAAAATTCCATCAAGTCGGTCGTTCCTTTTTCGGCTTTAATATTTGCTCAAATAATAGTAACGAAATGCATTTTATGAATAAGTGAAAACGTGGGAGGATGGAGGCACGCTCAGGGTCTCCTCTGCGGCGGGCAGTCCTGACGTGGCGTCAATTCCTTGTCGAACCGGGAACTAGACCCGGTCAGGGTGCGGAACCGTGACGGCTGTTCAACGCAAGTCGAAACCCCTTGCTGGGCGGTCGCAGGCACGGTAGCGCTTCGGCAGAACGGAGACTGAACAACAGCTCTGCCGACGCACCGCAGCGCCGGCGCAGGTCCCGGAGCGCTCAATGCCTTGTCTGAACAATCCGGAGGGATCCCGGATCCCTATGTCCCGACCGGCTCCGATGTCGAGCATGCGCCGGCTATAGCCCCGACCACAGTCCGATGGATGTATAGTCTAATTAGACCAATCCCTTAATCGGATCGAAAGTTTGCAGTATGGCGCAGCTTAACGGTATCTTAATTTAGCTATTGAAGCGTAACATCAAAAATGTTACGTTTCGCCCATCTTAAGTATTGTTGCGCACATAGGATAGATTAAATGAAAATACTTTTTTCTGCGTCCATGCTTGTGTTAATGGCAATGCCAACTGTCGCTCACGCAGAGACAGAATTCGTCGGCGGCTTTCGCGTGATCAGTCAGTCACCAGGCTGCCGTGGCAATTATTTGGCGAAGGGTGCCGTCTCGTCGAGCAGTTATCATCCGATCGGCGTTGGAGGCAACAGGAACGATAGTCTTTTAGTCGACAACGAATTCTTGGGAGAGAGCATCTATCAAGCAACAGCGCGCTTCGCTACGGGCAACAAGCCAGCCGCCGCCAATGCGAAGGTCAGTGGCATGCTTGTGAGCCTCGGCCGATTCCGGAGTTTCCAGGCGGGCGTGGCGATTGCCAGCGTGCAGACTTCGACACTGGGTACCAACCAGTTCAAAGTCGTCAGAGGCAGTATTCTGAGCCCGTTCGGGGATCCCGGTCAGAGCCGAAAGCCTTGTGTTATCACATTCATCGGCAGCTATACGGAGAAGTAGAAAGCGCCGTATTCTCCCGTTTTGTCGACTATTTGGAGTTTGCCATGACCAAGAATATTCCGATCGCCTTTGCTTTTCTGCTCGCCACGGCCGTCCCTGCGATGTCGCAAACCGTGATCGTGCGTTTCGACGGCTCGTATACGATCCTCACCGCCACGAATTGTCTCAAGCTCAAGGCCGGCGATACCGGGACCTTCCGTTTGACGCCGGATGGGGCAAGCGTCGGCAATCCGTCGCCCTCGAATACGAGCTTGGCGTTCTTCGGCCCGTTTGCGGGGCACTCCTACTGGAAGGCGGGTAGCTTTACGACAGGGGTGACCTACACCCAGCCTACGCTGGTGCAACCCGTGCTTATACCCGGTCTGATCGGCCAAGCTCGGTTTAACTCGGATGTCACGCTGACGGCGCAGACCCCGATCGACTCGCAGGTGCTGAACGTCAACATCACTGGGACGATCACCAATTTTGCGGATTCGGAAAACATCAGCAGCGGAACGTGCGACGTCACCTTTGCGGCGGCGACCGTGCGTCGGTTCAACGACTGAGCCACGCTCGCGCTGCGCCGAATTGCGGCGCGGCGTGGGGGCTGTCTGGACGCGTCAGGCGAGCGAGCGAATATAGGCGAGTTCGGTTTCCGAGCGCGCCACCGCGGTCTGCGGCGACGCGTTGCGGTCGCCGGTTCCGGACGGCCGCGAAACCCCGTGCAGGCGCGTGGCGCAGAGATCGGCGAGTGTCGAAACCGCGTCCTTGAGGTTGCGAGCTCCGGTCAGCTCGATCAGCAGTGCTTCAAGGTCGCGCTGCAGCTCCATCTGCGGCCCATGGCTGTCGCGATGATCGAGCGCGAAGTCCGGCAAGCCGGCCATGAAATCGATCGCCAGCATGCCGGGGAGCTTCACGCGGACTTCGCCGTCGCTGCACTCGCGGCGAGAAAAGCCGCTGGCGATCGCTTGCGCGCGGGCCTGTAACGCCGAGCATCCGAAGAAACGTCCGAGTTCTTCGTAGGTCGCCCAGATCTGCGGCACGTCCCGTCTCCCGCCCTTACGAACCGCCCGTATTTATCAGCCGGAGGTTACTAACTTTCGAATTTCAATCCCCGGAATTTCAACCGGGGGCGGAGCCGTCCGAACAGTTTTGTTCAGCTGTTGCCGGTTTGCATGGATGCGTGCCGTCGGTGCCACGGCCCAGGCTCCAAGGCCCGCCTGCCGCGCGGGATTCATTAAAACTTCGAAATTTTCGTAAGCGTTGCAATCTTGTGGTATAAAGCTGCGGTTTCGCCAAGCTTCGGGAAGCGCCACGGGATCGACACGCGTTTTACAAGTCTTTCTTTTCCCCATTGGAGGGTATCTGCTTCGGCAGGCTCTTTCGCAAAAGCACGGTTCGTAGATGACTCCGAATGCGGCCCCAACCGAGCTTAACCATTTCGTCCGATCCTTCAGGAAGACGTTCATCGCATTGGGCGTGTTCACGGCAATCATCAACGTGTTGGGGCTCTCGGGCTCGATCTTCATGCTGGCCGTCTACGACTACGCCCTGCCGAGTTCGAGCATTCCCACGCTGCTGGGGCTGATCCTGTTCCTGACGGTGCTCTACGGCTTCTATGCCTGCCTCGACGCGCTTCGGTCGGTGATTCTCGCGCAGGTGAGCGGCGCCCTCGACGAAGCGCTCAATGCGCGGGTGTTCGACCTGATCACCAGGATCTCGATCCTCAATCCGAAGTTCGACGCGTCGCTCGTCCTTCGCGACATCGACAATCTGCGCATGTTCTTCGCGTCGAACGGGGTGCCGGCCTTGCTGGATCTCCCGTGGATCCCGTTCTACATGGCGATCTGCTTCGCGCTGCATCCCTTGCTCGGCGTCGTCGCCCTCGCCGGCGCCCTGCTCATCCTGGCGATCGCCGTCCTCAACGAGTATCTGTCGCGCCGGCCCGCCAAGGAGGCGCAGACGCAGATCAGCGCGCGCAACCGCATGGCCGAATCGGCGCGGCGCAACGCCGAGGTGATCGCCGCCATGGGCATGACGCAGCCCTTGCTGCACCCCTGGTCGGACATGGGCGACGCCTACCGCCGGAACAACGTCACCGCGGGCATCCGGGTCGGGACCGTCTCGTCCGTCTCCCGCGTCGCGCGCATGATGCTGCAGTCCATGGTGCTCGCCACGGGTGCCTTCCTGGTCATCCGCCACGAGGCGTCGAGCGGGATCATGATCGCCGCCTCGACCCTGGCGGCGCGCGCGCTCGCCCCCGCCGACGTGGCGATCGGCAACTGGCGGCTCTTCGTTCAGGCGCGGATCAGTTGGGACTCGCTTCAGTCGACCTTGCGCAAGCTGCCGGTCCGCGAGGCGATGATGCCGCTGCCGCCGCCGCGCCAGTCGCTCGCCGTCGAGGGGCTCACCCTCATCCCGCCGGGCGGCAGCAAGCCGGTGCTGCGCAACGTGTCGTTCCGCGTCGACTCCGGGCAGGCCGTGGCGATCATCGGTCCGAGCGGTTCGGGCAAGTCGTCACTGGTCCGGGCGCTGGTCGGCGTCTGGCCGGCCGCCTATGGCTCGGTCCGGCTCGACGGCGCGCCGGTGCAGCAATATCCGCACGACCTGATCGGCCATTACATCGGCTATGTGCCGCAGGACGTGGAGCTGATGGGCGGCACGGTCGCGCAGAACATCTGCCGCTTCGATCCCGACGCCACGCCCGAGAAGATCGTGACCGCGGCGGTCGGCGCGGGCCTGCACCCGTTCATCCTGCGCCTGGAAGACGGATACAACACCGCGATCGGGGAGAACGGCTACGCGCTGTCGGCCGGTCAGCGGCAGCGGCTGGCGCTCGCCCGGGCGCTCTACGGCGACCCGTTCCTGGTCGTCATGGACGAACCCAACAGCAATCTCGACAGCGAAGGCGACGAGGCCTTGAACTCGGCTATTCGTTCCGTGCGAAACCGGGGCGGTATCGTTATACTGGTGGCGCACAGGCTGGCCGCGATCTCCGAGGTCGATCGCATCCTCGTGCTCAATGACGGTATTGTACAAGCCTACGATAAACGGGACGAAATTGTCAGAAAGCTTGGTCCCGCGCGCGCCCAGCCCGCCGCGGCCACCGCGGCCCAGTAGCGGGCAATGGATCGTGCGACAGGAAGGATTTCGATGAGACCCGTTCGCCACGAGGAATTGCCGGCCATCGAGCCCTCACGCGCCGGCATGACCATGCCCACCGTGTCGAGCGCGCCCCTGCCGAGTGCGCCGCTGCCGAGCCAGCGCATGCTCGACCGGTTCGACCATCGGCCGCGGCCCGCCGCCCAAGTGGCCGCGGTGCCGCTGGCGTCCGCGGTGCGGGTCAAACACTCGGTGCTGTTCGGCGCCATCGTGTCGCTGGCGCTCTGCCTCGGCATTGGCTCCCTCGTCGTCTTCACCCAGATCACCGGCGCGGTGGTGACGCAGGGGTTCCTGGTCGTCGAATCGAACGTGAAGACGGTGCAGCACCAGCAGGGCGGGATCGTCAGCGAACTGCTCGTCAAGGAGGGCGACCGGGTGGAGCTCGGGCAGCTGCTCGTCCGGCTCGACCCGACCGCCGCGCAGGCGAGCCTCGCGGTCTACACCGACGCGCTCAACCAGGGCCTCATCCGGCAGGTGCGGCTCGAGGCCGAGCTGACCGGCCGTGACACGGTCGCGTTCCCCGACAAGCTTCCGACCGGGGCGACGGGCAAGGCCCTCGAGCCGATCGTCGGCGCCGAGCAGCGCATCTTCGAGGCGCGCCGGGCGAGCCGGCTGGGCGAGCAGGCCCAGCTGCGCGAACGCGTCGGGCAGCTCAAGCTGCAGATCCAGGGCCTCGAGATCCAGGCCGCCGCCAAGCTGAAGGAAATCGGCTTCATCAAGCAGGAGCTCGAGGGGGTCAGGGCGCTCTGGACGAAGCGGCTCGTGCCGCTGCAGCGCGTCAATCAGGTCGAGCGGGACGCCACGCGGCTGGAAGGCGAGCGCGGCACCTTCATCTCGAATATCGCGCAGGTGAATGCGCAGATCACGGAAACCGAACTCGCCATCATCTCCGTCACAAACAAGTTCAACAGCGACGTGTCGGCAGAGCTGAAGGAGGTCCAGGCGAAGAACGGCGAGTTGCTCGAGCGGCGCCTCGCCGCCCTCGATGTGATGAACCGGACCGAGATCCGGGCACCGCAAGCCGGCATCGTGAACGGGCTGAAGTTTCACACCGTCGGCGGCGTGATCGCCCCGGCGGACACCGTCATGCTGATCGTGCCGGAACGGGACAAGCTCCTCGCGGAGGTGCGCCTGTCCCCGGCCGACATCGACAAGGTGCATGTGGGGCAGGACGCGATCATCCGGTTCTCGGCCTTCGACCGGAATACCACACCGACCGCACCCGGTACGCTGCAGTTCGTGTCGCCGGACATCACGGTTGACCAGCGGACCGGGGCTGGCTATTTCGTCGCGCGTCTTGGTTTCGACGAAGCCCAGTTCAACGCCGCCACCGGTGCCAAGCTGCAGCCGGGCATGCCGATTGAAGGTTATATCGTGTCGGCGGATCGCTCCATCATCTCGTTGTTGCTGAAGCCGCTGACCGATCAGATGTTCAAAGCCTTCAGAAATTGACCCTGGCCGGTCCGCTGACCCGCCAAGTGTATTTGCGGGCCTTGGCCTGCCAGAAATTCTTGCGAGGTTAAGACCCAATGTTTCCGATCGCCCAGCCGCGCCTGCTCCCGAACACCTATGCCTATGAATCCGAGCCCATGGTGAAGCCCACGGGCTTCCGGGAATACGACGCGCGCTGGCTGTTCGGGACCGAGCTCAACCTGATGGGCGTGCAGGCGCTCGGCATGGGCCTCGGCACGCTTCTCGGCCAGCTCGGGCTGGAGCGGCGGGTGGTGACCGGCCACGATTTCCGCAGCTATTCCGCTTCGATCAAGCTCGCGCTGGTGACCGGGCTGATGGCGGCCGGGTGCCGCGTCCACGACATCGGCCTCGCCATGACGCCGATGTGCTACTTCGCCCAGTTCGACCTCGACGCGCCCGCCTGCGCCATGGTGACCGCCTCGCACAACGAGAACGGCTGGACCGGCGTCAAGATGGGCGCCAACCGGCCGCTCACCTTCGGGCCGGACGAGATGGGCCGGCTGAAGGAGATCGTGCTCTCGTCGGCCTTCGACCTCATCGGCGGCGGCTCCTATGTGTTCGAGGCGGGCGTCGCCGACCGATACATGGCGGACCTCACCGATCGCCGCCGGTTCGGGCGGCGGCTGAAGGTGGTCGCCGCCTGCGGCAACGGCACGGCCGGCGCCTTCGCGCCGCGCGTCCTCGAAGCGCTCGGCTGCGACGTGATCCCGCTCGACGCCGAGCTCGACCATTCCTTCCCGCGCTACAACCCGAACCCCGAAGACCTCAAGATGCTGCACGCCATGCGCGACGAGGTGCTGCGCACCGGCGCGGATGTGGGCCTCGGCTTCGACGGCGACGGCGACCGCTGCGGCGTGATCGACGACGAAGGCGAGGAGATCTTCGCCGACAAGGTCGGCGTGCTCCTCGCGCGAGACCTCGCGAGGCTGACGCCGGATGCGCTGTTCGTGGTCGACGTGAAGTCGACCGGGCTGTTCGCCACCGACCCCGAGCTTCTCGCGCTCGGCGCGCGCACCGACTACTGGAAGACCGGCCATTCCTACCTGAAGCGGCGCGTTCACGAGCTCGGCGCCGTCGCCGGCTTCGAGAAGTCGGGCCATTATTTCTTCAACCGCCCGATCGGCCGCGGCTACGACGATGGCCTCGTCTCCGCCATCGCCGTGCTCGACATGCTCGACCGCAACCCCGGCCGGTCCATGGCGGATCTGCGCCGCAGCCTGCCGAGGACCTGGTCGTCGCCGACCATGTCGCCCCACTGCGCCGACGAGGTGAAATACGCGGTCGCCGCCCGGGTCGTGAAGCGCTTCGAGGCAATGCGGGATCGGGGGCAGACCGTGGCCGGGCAGCGCATCGTCGACCTCGTCACGGTGAACGGCGTCCGGGTCGTCACCGAGGACGGCACCTGGGGCCTCGTGCGCGCGTCCTCCAACAAGCCGGAGCTGGTCGTGGTGGTGGAGAGCCCCGTCTCCGAGGCGCGCATGCACGAGATCTTCCGCGCCGTCGACGCGGTGTTGCGTGAGAACCCGGAAGTCGGCGCCTACAACCAGACCATCTGACCACGGCCGCCCGCGAGATCTGGACTTGATGGCTTGAGCCGGTCCTTCTCGTCCGGATCCTTGCGATCGGGAGGGGACGGGCTCTCGGGCCCCTGCGCGCTTTGGCGGGCTCGCAAGGCCTCGCGCGATCGGTTACTGAATTCGTAAGACTCTTGTGGACACTCTCGCGCCGCCGGTTCGTCGACCGAGACGGATGAGGCAGCATTGACCCTCGTTGACGTGATCGAGACCGCACATCAACGGAGCGCCACGATGGCTGATCTCACGTCATCGCCCTATCCGCCAGCGCCGCCCGGCCGTGTCATCTACGCGGTCGGCGACATCCACGGACGCTCCGACCTGCTCGACGATGTGTTCGAGCGTATCGACGAGGATCATGCCCATGAGCGCGTCCTGCAGCGGATGGAAGTCTATCTCGGCGACTATGTGGACCGCGGGCCGGACTCCGCCGGCGTCATCGCCCGACTGATCGCCCGCTTCGCCCGGCACCGGGTCGTGCCGCTGCGCGGCAACCACGAGCAGATGCTGCTCGATTTCCTCGACGAGCGGATGGACTTCGAGCAGTGGACCCTGCTCGGCGGCCTCGCCACCTTGCGCTCCTATGGCTGCGAGACGAATGCCTCCTTCCCCGAGCCGGCCGCGGCGCTGCGCGCCGAAATGCGGTTGCGCTTCCCGCGCGAGCATCTCCAGTTCCTCGCCCGCACGCATTCCTACGCCTGGCTCGGCCACTACCTCTTCGTCCATGCCGGCATCCGGCCGAAAGTGCCGATGCACCAGCAGTCGACCGCCGAATTGCTCACGATCCGGCAGCGTTTCCTTCAGAGCGAGGTCGACCACGGCTTCGTCGTCGTGCACGGCCACACGCCCGTCGCCGACCCGGACTTCCGCGCCAACCGCATCAACATCGACACCGGCGCCTACGCGACCAACCGCCTCAGCTGCCTGAAGATCGACCACCGCGGCGTCAGCCTGATCTGAGGTCGGCTCAGGGGAGGGCACGTGTCGTTTGTGCATCATGAATTAAGAAATATCTAACCGTCATCATTATTGAAGTCTCACAGGCGGCTCTTTCGGGTTAACCTTAACGCAGTAGCGTTGAGACCCGGTCGCGCCAGCATCGAATCGATAGACATTCGCTCGGTCGAACGGCACATTTTCGTCGAATTGGCAATATTGGAGCTTCATATGAAGAAGATTTTTGTCGCGGGTATGCTGTTTCTGGCGGCAACGGGAGTTGTCATGGCGGATACCGGCCCGAGGGTGACCGGTGGCCCGAAAGGTGGAGACCTGTCGGTTCCGGGGCCGATCGCGGGCGTTGGTCTGCCGTTCCTCCTGGCCGCCTTCGGCGTCGCTGCCTGGTTCCGTTCACGGCGCGATGTGTGATCGCCGGATCCTCGCTCGATCCCGATCGTCCGCGCCTTAGCGCCTAGGCGCGAGGGGGCGAGGCCGCACCAGGTTTCCGGCGAAGAGCTTCTTGAAAGGCTGGACTTCTTCGGAAGTCCGGCCCTTTCGGTATTGCACATCGATCAGCCGCCGATACCGGTCGGGTGCTGTCGCCGGTGTGCGGACATGGTGGCCGATCGGCCGGCGGGCTTTGGTCCTTCGGGCAGAACGCGGCCCTGTTGCCCGTTTCGATTGGCCGAACCATGCTGTCCGTGGGGCCTTGTCCGTCCAGACCGGACGCCGTCCATGGCACCGTCGGATGCCGAAGGCTTCTCGTCCGACCGCCTGATCGGCCGGACGATCGACCACCGCGGCGTGAGTCTGATCCGAGCACGACGGCCGGGCCGCGGCACCGGGGCCGCGCCGGCATGCGGAACGGCTCGACGTTCCAGAATTGAGTTGCCAAGTCCGGGTGCCGCACGCCAACCTGCCCTTGCGGCGACGGGCGATCACCATGAGCGAAACGCGAGCGACCCCGCGGAACGGCCTCGAGCAGCCGGACCCTCGGCTGTCGGGCGGGTCCTTCATCGCGCGGCATGGTCTCGTTCTTCTGATCCTGGCCGCTTTCCTCAACAGTCAGGTGGGTCAGGCGGTCAAGACGATCGCGAAGCACGGCTTCTTGACCGCCGCCGGCGGGACGTTCGGGACGAGCGCGGTCATCTGGCTCGGGCTGATCCTGACCCTCGACCTCCTGCTTCGCGCCCGTACGCGCATCCGGAGCGGCGCCGATCTCGGGGTCATGGCGTTGACGACCCTGTTCGTCGCCTATCCGGTGCCGGAGGTGTCGTGGCTCGGCTTGACCGTGCTCGGCGCCTATCTGTGGGTAGCCCGGGCCGACGAGCCCGAGACCCGCAGGGCCGCGGTGCTGCTGCTGGCCGTCTGCTTCTCCGGCTTCTGGTCGCGGCTCATCTCACGGCAGTTGCTCGACTACATCCTGTCGGTCGACACGTTCCTGGTGGCGCTGCTGACCGGGCAGCCCTACGACCAGAACGTCATCGTGGCGGCGGACGGCGAGACGATCTTCAAGATCATGGAGGGCTGCTCGTCCTTCGCCAATCTCTCGCTCGCGTTCCTCGGCTGGATGATCGGACGCGCCTACTACGGCACCCATGGTTTCGCCCGCTCGGTCCTCTTCGTCACACTGTCCGGCCTCCTCATCGTCGCCGTGAACACGACGCGGATCGCCATCATGGTGCTGCGCCCGGACCTGTTCGGCCTCGCTCACGGGCCGGTGGGCGCGAGTGTCGCGGCCACGCTGACGACCGTGCTCGTGCTCGGGGTGACCGCCTATGGGGCCCGGCGTTGAGACGCAGCGATTGGCTCGTCCTCCTTCTGGTCGCGGTCGCCGCAGGCGCCATTCCTCTCAAGCTGCTGGTCTGGAGCGCGCCCCCGCAGGCGCCGAAGAATGCGATTCCCGCCGTGGCGGCCTTCCTCCAGCGCGAGGGCCTGGCCGTTTCCCCGAGTTCGAGCGGCGCCACGGTGACCGCGGAGCGGGCGGATTGCCAAGTCGCCGTCACTATCGCGCGGCCGGAGGGGGGAGACGAGCCAGACTTCGTGTCAAGACTCGGGGCGGGAAAGACAGTGGCTTATGTGTACCGGGGCAGCATCTCTGACCATCGCCCCGCGACCCGAGGACAAATCGACTTATATTTCTCGAGAATCCTGCTGCCGTTCAGAAAAATACCGGTCGCTCCCATCTTCCTCGTTGCTTATACGGAGGGATGTGGACCTAAGCTGATGGACGGTCTTACTTCTTTGTCCAGCCGTTGATGTGATACCGAGCCTGACAGGAACTTGACCGCTCATCGGACCTATGGCAATGTCTGAATTGAAGGAGATTTTTAACCATGATTAGAGCTGTGTTTATTGCCGTGATTCTGGCCGCCGCTCCCGTAGCTGCCTTCGCCGGCGACAAAGGTGGCGATCACGCCGAAGCCGTCTCCGTGCCGGGTCCGCTGCTCGGCCTCGGCCTTCCCGGTATCCTCGCCGCGGTGGGCTATGTGGCTTGGCGCCGTTCGCGCAACGCGTGACGCTTCGTTCCGGGATGTAGGGATCGAGCCACAAGGGTCGTTCATTCTCGCTTGATGTCGCGCCCTCTTCCGAATGGTGGGCCTCGCTCCGGTGGCCGGGGTCCTTCGGCGATGTTCGAGGATCCGGTCCTTGGACCTCTCGCTTTGATTACGCGATCACGGGTTGAGGGCGCACGGCCGCCCGACGACAGCCCATCACGTTCGGGACCGGTCAAGGCTCGGTTGGACAGGCCTGTGAAGCTCCCGGAATTCGAAGGTTCGGGCTTGCTGAAGCGTCGCCGAGGATTTGCCTTTCGGCTGCCCTTCCGGGATCGGCAACCCGGTTCGACCGGGCGCGGCGATTAACCAAATGTCCCGATCTGTTGCCCCCAGGCCTCGGGCCATGCCGCCGTTCGGGCGGCGTGTGAGCAAGGTCCTTCTGACGAGTCGAGGCCGGCATGCGTCAGACAACAGGGGTGCCGGCTCGTTTCGGAAATGCATGTGCCCAAAAATTCGCCAAGGTCTATTAGAATTCAATAACTTGTAAATGTTATTTCCGCCTTAACCATAGGAAACCTGTTCTTGATTTTGTCGAAAATGCGGCGTTAACGATAGACTATTTTGATTGCGTCAGATTCGTCCAACGTCATGCGACGTGAAATCTTTGCAATCCAAGTTATTGTCCCGATAAGCTTAAGGCTTGTAAAGCAAATCAATAACCTTTAAAAGTGACTTCGTCGGTCTGGAACCGTTCGATTCATACGTTGACTGTTTGGAGAACATCATGGCAATCACCGGAGCGGGATATATCCCGGGCACCCCTGACGACGACAGCATTTTCGGTTCTCGGGGCAATGACACCATTGAGGGTGGCCTCGGCAACGATACGATGACTGGTGGTGCGGGGCGCGATACGTTCGTTTTTAACTTTCACTTGAAGGCGCCGGCGCCGACGCCGACCGAGGGGGGGACCCCGAGCAGCCTTGAGAAGCCCGCACCGACGCCGGTCGTCGTAGCCGGCCCGGATGCAGCGACCGAGTCCGGCGCCCTGCCGGTCGAGAGGGTGGACGGGACGGGCACGTCCGTCGAGGCGCCGAAGGACACCGCGACGGTGACGGCGCCCCTCGGTGACGGCAACGACGTTATCACCGATCTCGATTACAGGCTCGGCACGAACGACTGGCTCCGCTTCAACGGCATGACGTCCAACGACTTCGATCAGCTTGTGGCGCACGGCCAGCTGAAGCTGGAGTTCGGCAATTTCTACAGCGCCAGGGGCGAGACCACGCTGAACGACGTGAAGATTGTCTATGATGGCGGCTCGATCGTCCTCAACGGCATGAAGTCCGCCATCCCCGACTTCGAGCACCTCAAGAACTACATTCTGTTCGACTTCTGAGCTGTCGGCCGATCCGGCGACAACTCCGATAACGGAAGAGTCTCAAGAAAAAGCCCGGCCCTCGATGCGAGAGCCGGGCTGATTTTCGTTTCGGGTCGTCGACCCGTGGCAGATCAGCCGCCGATGCAGGTCGCGGCGGTCGCCGGAGTGCAGACGTCGAGGCCCGTGTAAGTCGGGTCGGCGACGGTCTTGCCTTCCTTGAGGTCCTTCAGGAAGAACATGGCCTTGTAGCCCATCTCGAAGGGCCGCTGGCCGACCTGGCCCTTGGAGAGCCCGGCCTTCATGAGGTCCATCTGCACCGGCAGGGTGTCGGCGACGACGAGGGCGAGCGAGCCGTCGGCGATCTTCGCCTTCACCTTCTCGGCCACCTTGCGGTAGGCGTCCGGCAGGAACTGCGGGAAGCCGCCGGTCGGCGTGAAGGCGTCGAGGTTCGGATACTTGCCGAGGATGTCTTCCATCTGCTGCACCGAGCGCGGGAAGTCGTCGTCGGTGTAGAGCGGGCAGCCGTCCGCTTCCTTCCAGCCCTTCTCGCCGTTCAGGCGGTTGCCCGGGGCGGTCGTGCCGGTGACGCCCGCGAGCGTGTCGCGGATGCCCTGCATGCGCTCATTGTGGTTGGCCGCCGCGGCGCCGCCCGACTGGATGCAGATCGTGCCGCCGTTCGGCTTGATCTGCTGGACGAGCTTCGCGATGTTGACGCCGATGTCGTAGTTCTTGGTGCCGACATAGGCGGTGCGCAGCGCCTTGTCCTTGGTGAGCAGGTCGGAGTCCCAGGTCAGCACCGGGATGCCGGCCTTCTTGGCCGCTTCGAGGGCGCTCGCCATGGCGGCGGCGTTGGACGGCGACACCGCGATGCCGTCGACCTTCTTGGCGATCAGGTCGTTGACGATCTGCACCTGCTCCTCGCCGCCGCCGTGCTCGCCGGGGCCGATATAGAGGCAGGAGACACCGGCAAGCTCCTTCTCGGCCTTCTTGCAGCCGGCGAGCGCCTGGTCGAAGAACGGGTTGTTCATGTTCTTCGGCACGAGCGCGAAGGTGTATTTCTTGTCCTGCGCCGAGGCCGCGCCGAGCGACAGGGCGAGCGCCGTGCCGGCCAGCACGAGCGTTGTAGCGAACGTCCGCATAGAGTTCCTCCTGGTCATGTCCCCCCCGATTGATGTCGCGGCCGACGTGGGGATCGCCTAGCCGCGTTTGCGCCCGCGGACCCGCTCGAGCAGGACCGCGAGAATGATGATCACGCCGACGAACGCGCCCTGCCAGTTGGAATCGACCCCGGCCATGAGCAGCGAATTGCGGATGAGTTCGATGAGGGCGGCGCCGACGAAGGCCCCGTAGGCGCTGCCGGCCCCGCCCATCAGGTCCGCGCCGCCGATCACCGTGGAGGCGATCACGCGCAGCTCGTAGGACTGGCCGAGCGCGTTGATGGCGGAGCCCTGCCAGCCGACGATCAGGATCGAGGCGAGCGCGGCGGAGAGCGCCGAGATCACATAGGCGGAGAGCTTCACCGCCTTCACCGGCACGCCGGTCAGCACCGCCGCCTGCTCGTTGCCGCCGATCGCGTAGAGGTGGCGTCCCCAGGCGGTCATGCGCAGCACCATCGCCAGCACGACCGTCAGGATGGCGAGCAGCAGAACCGGATTGGCCACCGCGAAGGGGAGGGGCAGGCCGAGATTGTCGCCGCCGCCGAGCGCCTTGAAGGTCGGGCCGTCCGGGCCGAATTCGTAGATCATCTTGTTGCCGGACTCGACGATGGCGAGCGAGCGGGCGATCGACATGAAGCCGAGCGTCACCACGAAGGACGACAGGCCCACATAGGCGATCAGCCAGCCGTTCAGCACGCCGATCGCGGCCCCGACCGCGAGCCCGGCGCCGACCGCGGCGTACCAGGGATAGTGCGCCTGCAGCACGACGCCGCAGGTGACGGCGACCAGGCCCATGATCGAGCCGACCGACAGGTCGATGCCGCCGGTCAGGATGACGCAGGTCATGCCCAGCGCCATGATGCCGATGAACGCGAAGTTCCGAGTGATATTGTAGATGTTACCTGAGGTTGGGAAACTGTCCGGCTGCAGCCAGCTCATGAAGGCGAAGATCGCCAGAAACACCACTGTGACCCAAAAAGCCTGCGTGCCGATTATGTGCTGAATCCATGTCTTTTCTCGAATGGATAGTACACCTTCGATCGAGACGCCGGAGACCGAATCACCGGTCGGCGGACCCGGCAAGGGAACTTCACGCTGCATGGATCGCTCCCGTGATCAGACCGGTCACTTCCTCGGGCGAGGAGTCCTTGATCGCCTTGTCGGCCACCTTCCGGCCGCGGCGCATCACGGCGACGCGGTCGCAGACGGCGAAGACGTCGGGCATGCGATGACTGATCAGCACCACCGACACGCCGGCGTCGCGCAGCCGGCGGATGAGATCGAGCACCTCGGCCACCTGGCGCACGCTGATCGCGGCGGTCGGCTCGTCCATCAGCACGATCTTGGCATTGGAGAGGCGCGTGCGCGCGATCGCCACCGCCTGACGCTGGCCGCCGGACATCTGGCGCACAAGGTCGCGCGGCCGCGTCTCGGATTTGAGTTCGGTGAAGATCTGGCCGGCGCGGCGAATCATCTGGTTGTGGTCGAGCCAGCGCAAGGGGCCGACGCCGGTCTTCACCTCGCGGCCCAGGAACACATTGGCGGCGGCGGTCAGATTGTCGCAGAGCGCGAGGTCCTGGTAGACGACCTCGATCCCCTTCTTGCGCGCCTCGACCGGCTTGTGGAAATGCACGACCTCGCCGTCGAGCACGATCTCCCCGGCGCTCGGCGGGAAGTTGCCCGCGATGAGCTTCACCATGGTCGACTTGCCGGCGCCGTTGTCGCCCATCAGGCCGAGGATCTCGCCCTTCTCGATGGAAAGGTCGACATCGCTCAACGCCTTGATCGCCCCGAAATTCTTCGAGACGTGCCTCAACTCCAGGAGCGGCATGAACCGCGTCTCCTTCCCCGTCGCCCGCAGGCCTCACGCCGGTCGTCACGTGATCGCCGCCGTTTCGTTGGGGGAGATACTATGGTCGGGACGAACCGCTTGGCAAGAAATCCCGGCTGCCGGTCAAATCGCGGCATTTCGGTGAAATTTTCAATCGGCGCGTGCGGGATCGCGGCGGCTTTACGGCTGCGACCGCATGGCCACAGTCGCCGGAAAACGCTGGTCCGCTGGTGACATCCAGTCTGAAATTCTGTACAATTCAAACAATTGATTAACTATGTTGGGGTTGCCCTTTCGATGCGAAGCATTGGTGTCGACTCACTCGCAAGACGGGAAGACGTCGCGGTCCGCGCGGCGCCGATGCTGCGGCTCTCACCTGAGTTAATTCAAATGGGCGCGATCGGCCTCGATGTCGGGCTGATCGTTTCACTGGCGTTTCTCCTGGGGGCTCCGCGGGGTTACCAGTTCGCCTCCGGGCTCGATTTCATGGGGATGGGGCTGCAGTTCGCGCTTGGACTCGGTCTTCTCTTCGCGCTCGTCCATTGGCTCCGCGGTGGTTACACGCTGGAGAAGTTGTGCTCCACCCGGCCGCAGTTCGCGGCCACGTGGCAGAGTTGGTTCGTCGTCTTCTTTTTCCTCGCCTGGGTCGCCTTCCTGTTCAAGGCGACGGCGGAATACTCCCGCGCCTCCGTCACGATCATGTTCCTGACGGGCATTGCCAGCCTGTCGCTGACGCACTTCTTGGGCGCGCGCTGGCTGAAGGACCTGCTTCAGGCGCGGCGCGTCTCGCTGCGTCGCGTCTATGTGGTCGTGCTCGGCGACAATCCGGAGGCGGACCAGGTCGGAGAGGAGATGGCGCGGCAGGGCCTCGAAGTGGTCGGCCTGACCTGGATCGACAAGAATCTGATCGGCGCCGGCGGCTTCGCCACCAAATGCGCGCTCGCGCTCACCGACGTGCGGTCCGCGCTCGCGCGCGGGCGCTTCGACGCGGTGCAGATCGTCGCCCCCTGGAGCGCCCAGCGGGCGATCGCGGAATTGCGCGCCGCCCTCTCGCCGCTGCCCGTGCCGCTGCACCTGGTCGCCGATCGCGACACCGAGAAGCTCGTCAGCTGCCCGCAGATCCGCTTCGGGCGCCTGCGCGCCTTCGAGATGCAGCGGGCGCCGCTCACGCTCGCCGATCGCGGCCTGAAGCGGCTCCTCGACCTCTCGATCGCCTCGGTCGCGCTGGTCGTCCTCTCTCCGTTGATGATCATGGCGGCGATCGCCGTCATGGCGGAGACCGGACGGCCGATCCTGTTCCGCCAGAACCGCAAGGGCTTCGGCGGCCGGCCGTTCGAGATCTTCAAGTTCCGCTCCATGACGGTGCAGGAGAACGGCCCGAGCGTCGAGCAGGCGAAGCGTTCCGACCCGCGCGTCACCGCCGTCGGCCGGGTCCTGCGCCGCACCAGCATCGACGAGCTGCCCCAGCTCTTCAACGTGCTGCGCGGCGAGATGTCGATCGTCGGCCCGCGCCCCCACGCGATCGCCCACGACGACCACTACGACCGCCTGATCTCGCCTTACGCCTTCCGCCACCACGTGAAGCCCGGCATAACCGGCTGGGCCCAGGTGAAAGGCCATCGCGGCGAAACCCGCGAGGTCGCCGACATGGAGGCGAGAGTCGATCACGACCTGTGGTACATCAACAACTGGTCGATCTGGCTGGACATGTGGATCATCGGATTGACCATGTCGGCGGTCGTCAGCAACCGGGATGTGTACTGACGCGTTTGTCGATCGCCTTGTCGGGGAGAGCGTGTCCGGGCCGATGCGACCTCGCGCGCCGCAGCCCGCGTTGAGGCGAGGGCAGGGGGCGGGACGTCCGCAATGAACCGTCTCCCCGCATCGACCGTCGGCCGCTGGATAGAGGATGTGCGTCAGTGACGATCCTGCCCAAGCCCGGAAGCCTCGGAACACCCATGAACTTGGCCTTGCCGGTCTTTCTCGGGCTCTGCTTCGCCAATGCGGTTTTCACCAAGGCGGCCGAGTCGGTGCACTATCTCGGCTGGGCCGGAGCGATCCTGGCGACGTTTCAGATCAGTGCGATCATCTGGGCGAGCATGGCCCTCATGCTCATCCGCACCGCGACGTTGCCGGACGTGATCACCACGCCGCTCGATCGCGCGGTCGTGGCCTTGACCGCGTTGACCGCCTGTTATCCGGTTCCCGGAGCGACCTGGATCGGGCTGACCGTCCTGGCGCTTTATTTCGCGATCCGCACCGACCGAGCGGAGGTGCGCGCGCTGGCCATCCTGCTGCTCGCACTCTGCTTCACCGGGCAGTGGTCGCGACTCGTGTTCCGCTTCTTCATGGACTTCATCCTCGGCATCGATGCGGCCCTGGTCGCGACCCTCGCCGGGACCGATGCCAACGGCAACGTGGTCTATGCCGCCGACGGCCAGACCCGCCTGCTCGTGCTGGAGGGGTGCTCCTCGTTCGGCGGCGTCTCCCTCTCGGTGCTCGCCTGGGTGCTCGCGCGCACCTACTTCCGCACCCGCTCCGCGCCGCGCGGTCTTCTGTTCATCGGCTTGTCGGCGCTGGCGGTGATCGTCATCAACACGATCCGTATCGCCGTGATCGCGCGGCGACCCGATCTCTACGACCTCGCCCACGGCCCCGTCGGCGCCGGCATCGCCAGCGTCGCGACGACACTCAGCGTCGCCGCCATCTGCATCGCCGGGGCGATGCCCCGCGCCAAGACTCCGCCCGGCGACGACATCTCGCCGCCTGAATCGATGCTCGGGGACCGCCCGATCGCGGCGCCGCGCCGCGCCGGCACCGCGCCGGGGCTGGTTCTCCGGCCGGCCGAACAACCGGGGGGCGGGGCATGAAGCGGTCCAGCTTCGTGTCGGCGGGACTGGCGGCCTTCGCCGGCGTCTCGCTCGGCTTGAAGTCGATCTATGCACGCGAAGCGACCTACCCGGAGTCGTTCCACCCGCTCTATGCGACGTGGCTCGCCGCGACGCTCCGCGACGAGGGCTTCACGGTTCAGACAACGCCGAACAGCACGGTCGTCGCGGCCGCGCGCGCGACGTGCCAGCTATGGGCGCAGCCGATTCGGCCCGAGGGCGGCGACGACACGAATTTCCGGGAGCGGTTCGCCACGTCCGGCCGCACTCTCGCCTATACGTTCGGTGGCGCGGCGTCCGCCGACCGGCCGGACGCACGCGGTGTGTTCGACGGCTATGTGGCGCGCTTCCTGTTCCCTCTGACAGGCGGGCGCCCCCCCGATCCGACCTTCGCCGTCGCCTACGAAGGCGAGTGCGGCGGCTCCGTGATCGGGCAAATCGCCAAGATCGCCGCGCGGTCCGGAGGTTGATCGCCGAACCGCCGCAAGCCTCGCGGTCCTGCAATCCGCTGAATGTTGCGACGCAACATATTCCTCATTTGCGTCCTATTGGCATACTAGGTTGGCGCACGATTCGCGATCGAGGCCAATTGTGTCGGGCCGCAAGCGCGTGACGGTTTCGCGCGGCGGCCGAGGTCCCGTTTGCTGTCCGGTTTCGGCCGGTTCGTATGGAGAGTGGAAACGACCAGGGAATGCTGAAGAACACGAGCGATTCGATCCGAAGCGTGGCCTACGACCGAAACCCCGAGGTTTCCGGCGAGGACCGCGGCACGATCGAAATCAGCGCGATTCTCGCAGGCGTCCGCCGTCAGGCGGTCCTGATCGGTGCTTTCGCGATCGGCAGCCTGATCCTCGGCTATGTCTATGCCTCGATGGCGACTCCGCTCTATTCCGCCACCACGCAACTCTTGATTGATAGCCGGAAGGGTGGAACCGGACAAGACAACGACGCGAGCGTGAGCATCGCCGAACTCGCCTTCGACACCGGGGCGATCGACAGCCAGGTGGAGGTGTTGCGTTCCGAGCGGATCGCCAAGGCGGTGATCAAAGCGCAGAAGCTCGATGCCGATCCGGCTTTCCTCGACACGCCGACCTCGCTGATCGGGAGCGTGATCGGTTCGATCAGGGGGCTGTTCGGCGGACGGGGCGCCTCGCCGGAGGAAGTCGCATTCCTTCGGGAGCGGGCGCTCGTGGATACGCTCGGCAGCAATCTGCGGGTCTGGCGGGTCGGGCGCACCTATGTGCTGGCGGTCGATTACACCTCGAAAGACCCGGATGAGGCGGCCCGGCTCTCGCGCGCCTTCGCGGAAGCCTATCTCGAGGACCAGTTGCTCGCCCGCTTCGAGCTGTCGCGACGGTCGGCCGAGTGGATGTTGCAGCGCATCCAGGAGCTGAAGAAGAAATCGCTCGAGACCGATCTCGCGGTGCAGCGGTTTCGCGCCGACAACGGGCTGATCGTGACCGGTGCCACGGGGCAGCTCCTCAACGAGCAGCAGCTCGGCGAAGTCAACTCGCAGCTCACCACCGCCCGTGGCGAGACCGCCCAGGCCGAGGCGAAGTACCAGCGGCTGCAAGCGATCCTGAATTCCGGGCAGGCCGACGCGGCGGTCACCGAATCGCTCGGGAACTCCGTCATCGTCGACCTGCGCAACAGGTATCTTCGCGCCTCCAAGAGCGAAGCCGAGCTGAGCAGCCGGCTGGGCAAGACCCACTCCCAGGTGCTCAGCCTGCGCAAGGAGCTGAAGGAATACGAAAGGCTCATCTTCGACGAACTCGGGCGCATCGCCGAGAGCACGAAGAGCGAGTATGAGATCGCCAAGGCGCGCCAGAAGAGCCTGGAAGACAGTCTGGCGTCTCTGCTCGGGGTGAACGCGGTCAACAACGAGACGCTCGTGACCTTGCGCGAACTCGAGCGCGAGGCTGACACCTACAAGAACCTTTATCAGTCTTTCCTGCAGCGCTACCAGGAGACCATACAGAAGCAGTCGTTCCCGGTGAACGAGGCGAGGGTGATCACCAGCGCCTCGAAGCCCCTGCGCCCGAGCTATCCGCGCAAGTCGCTGATCATGGCCATCGCGCTGCTCGCCGGTTTGGGACTAGGAGGCGGGATCGGCGTGCTGCGGGAGTTCCGGGACCGCAGCTTCCGCACGGCACATCAGATCCGCGAGGGTCTCGGCCTCGAATTCCTCGGCTATCTGTCGGCAATCGGGAACGATGCCGTCGAGATGCCGCTTGCCGCCAGGTACCTCGCGCCCGCGAAGACGCCGTCGGTCGTCGCCAGCCACAACCGCATCATGCGCCACGTTCTCGACGCGCCGATGTCGGCCTTCGCCGAAACACTCCGCTACACGAAGGTGGCCATCGACCTCGTCACGCCCAACCGGCGGCCGCGGGTGATCGGCGTCGTGTCGGTGCTGCCCAACGAAGGCAAGACGACGGTCAGCAAGAACCTCGCCTCCCTGATCGCGCATCTCGGGCCGGCGACCCTGCTCGTCGACGGCGATCTGCGCAATCCGGGTCTCACCCGCTCCACCGCACCGCATGTCAAGAAAGGTTTGAAGCAGGTGCTCGTCGACGGCCTGCGCTATCGCGACCTCCTGCTCCGCGAAGGCGCCTCGGGCCTCGATATGCTGCCGGCCGTGTCGGAGGCGCAGACGATCCACACTAGCGGCATTCTGTCGTCCACGGCGATGCAGGACCTGCTGGAGGATGCGGGTCGCAGCTACGACTATATCGTGGTCGACCTGCCCCCGTTGGGGCCGGTCGTCGATGCCCGGTCGGCCGCGCATCTGTTCGATGCGTTCGTTTTCGTGGTCCGCTGGGGCTCGACCTCTCGCGACGTCGTGGCTCAAACGCTCCGCCACGAGCCGTTGATCCTCGAGAAGACCGTTGGTGTCATTCTCAACCGCTGTGATTTCTCCAAGATAAAACTCTATGAAAACAAAGGATCTCGTGAGTATTACAGAGATCACTACGCGAAATACTATGAGTCTTGATTCAGGTGCTGCGGATGCCTTGGTCGCGACCGCGGCCTTCGCTTCCTTGGCGCAAACACGGGATTGTTGATGACCGAGCAAGTCCTTTCCGAGAATCGCGGTTCGCGCGCCGGCGGCGCCGCCGGTCCGAACCGGGTCGGCTTCCAGGTTGGCGGCGCGGTGGTCGATCTTCTGTCGCTCGATGCGGCGGTCGCCTGCGTCGAGGCGGCCCTGGGCGAGGGCCGTTCGCTCGCGCTGTTCACCCTGAACCTCGATCACGCGGTGAAGATTCGCTCCAGCGCGGCTTTCGCGGAGGCTTACCGGCGCGCCGACCACGTCTCGGCGGACGGTTTTCCGATCGTGTTCGCGGGCACCTTGCTCGGCCACCGCGTGTCGCGCGCGACCGGCGCGGATCTGGTCGTCCCGGCGGCGCGCGTGGCGGCCGCGCTCGGCCGTCCGGTCATGTTGTGCGGCTCGACCACGGCGACCGTCGCGCGGGCCGCCGAGGCGCTCGGCGCCGCCGCGCCACGGCTGATCGTCGCCGACGCCATGGCTCCGTCGATGCGTTTCGATCCGTTCGGCGCGGAGGCGACCGCGCTCATCGAGCGGATCCGGGCGTCGGGAGCGGGGCTCGTATTTCTCGCCTTCGGCGCGCCGAAGCAGGAGTTCTTCGCGATCCGCGCCCGCGAGGAATGCCCCGGCGTCGTGTTCCTGCCGGTCGGCGCGGCGCTCGATTTCCTCGCCGGCGAGCAGCGGCGGGCGCCGCCCTGGATGCGCAGGGCGCATTTGGAATGGGCCTTCCGGCTCGGCTCGGATCCGCGCCGACTCGGTCCGCGATACGCGCAATGCCTCGCTCTTGCGCCCGTCCTCTTCGCCGACGCGCTCCGCCGCCGGCTCATCCGTGCCGACGAGGCCTGACCATGACCAAGACCACGATCCTCCTCGTTCACCCGATCGATCCGCGCGGCATGAAGATCGGCGGCATCGAGACCCATGTGCGGCAGCTGCTGCGCTTCTGCCCGCCGGACGTCCGCGTCATCCTGATCGGCCTCGACGACAAGGGCGACCTGGAACTGGGCCGCGTCAATAAAGTGCGCTTCCAGGGCCGTGACATCGAGATCTTCCCCGTCCTGCGCTATCCGGAAAAGGACATCAACCAGGCCGCCAAGTCGATCGGCTCGTCGCTGACGTTCAATTTCCTGCTCGCCATGTTCCGCTTCGCCGGCCCGATCCGGCGGCTCGCACGGGAGACCGGCGCGACCGCGGACCTGCAGCGCGTCGAATTCGCCTGGTTCGCCCGCCTCCTCGGCATCCGTTACAGCATCATGCTGCACGGCGAGGGATCGCCGAACCAGAGCATGGATTCCCTCCTGAAGCGCTATTGGGTGGTGCAGCGTCTGAACGAGCGCGTGGCGGTTCATGGCGCCGAGCGGATCTTCTGCGTCACCGATACGCGCACGGCCGCGGTCACGGCGAGCTATCCGGAGGTCCGCGACCGGACCTCCACGATGACGGTGAGCTACGACGACACGATCTTCCGGCCGCGCCCCTTCGCGGCGCTGGACGGGCCTTGCAAGGTGCTGTTCGTAGGGCGCCTCGACCTCTTCAAGCGTCCCGCCCTGATGTTCCGCGTCATGGCCGGGCTCATGGCGCGGCTCGGGGGACAGGCTGAATTCCACTATGTCGGGCTGTCCGACCCGGAGGCGTTTCCCGACTTCGCGGCGATCCGCGACCGCGCCGTGCTGCACGGGTTCCGCACCTCCGAGCAGGTCGGCGAGGTGATCGCGGCGTGCCATGTCGGCCTCCTCTGTTCCGAATTCGAGGGGACGCCGGTGTTCGTGCTGGAGCTGATCGGGAGCGGCCGGCCGCTCGTGACGGTTCGGCTGCCGCAGCTTTCCGCCTTCGTCGCCGACGGCGTCAGCGGCACGATGATCGAGGCCAATGCCGAGGATGCCGAGACGGGGCGCCTGCTCGTCGACGCGATCGAACGGGTTTGGGGCGAGATCCGCGCCGGCCGCATCGATCCGGAGCGCGCCGCCCCGCGGGTCGCGTCGCTCGCGGTCAGCCGCCACCTCGATCGGCTGTTCGAGGCGCACCGTCAGATCCAGAGCCGCGGTGTCGCCGCGTCGACCGCGCTGCAGGAGCAGGTTCGTTGATCTATGTCGACTATTCGGGCGTGCAGGACCGCCTCGTCACCGGCGTCGAGCGCATCGCGCTCGAACTGTTCGGCGCCGAGGCGCTCGCCCCGCTTCAGACGACCCATGTCCGCGGCAACGGCCGTGCCGCGATCCTCGCCACGCAGCAGCTGGGGCTGCCGTCGCGCGCGCTCTTGAGCCGCAAGGCGCTGTTCGTCTGCCCGTGTTTTCCGCCCTCCATCCCGCTCAGCATCGCGGCCGGGGCACGGCTCGTCAGCTACATCCACGACACATTCCTGATCGACCGGGTCGAGGAGCTGAACCCACGCGCGCGGCTCTATCTGGCGCCGGCCTTCCGCTATCACGTCGCCAACGGCCGCCGATTCTTCGTGAACTCGGCGGCGACCGAAACGGCGCTCCGGCGCCATTGCCGGGCGGACGCCGAGATCGTCGCCTACCGTCCAGCGGTCCGCAACGTGTTCGGCCTCGACGTGGCGGCGCGCCAAACGCGGTCGGACGGCACCGATCCGATCAGGATCATTTCGGTCGGGACGGTGGAACCGCGCAAGAACTATGCGGCGGCGGTTCGCATCCGGGCGGCGCTCGAGACGCGGCTCGGGCGGCCGGTCGAACTGCATATCGTCGGACGGCGCGGCTGGGGCGACGACTGGGACGAACTCGGCCGCGCGCCGCATGTCGTCCTGCACGGCTATTGCGACGAACCGACCGTCCGCCGCCTCATCGACGAGGCCGACCTGGCCCTGTTCACCTCGAACGCCGAGGGGCTCGGGCTGCCTCTGCTCGAGTTGCAATATGCCGGTTTGCCGGTCGTCGCCTCCGACATCCCGGTGTTCCGCGAAGTGCTCGGGCCGGGCGGCTGGCTGATCGATCCCGGCGATCCCTCCGACGCGGCGGCCCGGATCGCGGCGCTCCTCGCCGAGCCAGGCTGGCGCCGGAGGCACGCGGCGGAGGCGGCCGAAAGCTTGAACCGATGGAACGCCAATGCCGTGGCGGACAAAGCGCGGGTCCTTGACCTGCTGGAGGGGATGAGAACCGATGCCCGCTGACCTCGCCCCGCCTGCCGCGCGTCCGCCGCTGCTGATCTCGGTGATCATCACCTGTCACAACTACGAGCGCTTCGTCGGCGAAGCGATCGAGTCGGTGCTGGCTCAGACCTATCCGCATGTGGAATGCATCTGCGTGGACGACGGCTCGACCGACAACTCACGCGAGGTCATCAAGTCCTATCCGTCGGTTCATGCCATCTTCACCGCGCAACAGCGTCAGGCCCGCGCGTCCCGCGTGGGATTCGACGTTTCGCGCGGCGACGTCATCGTGTTCCTCGACGCCGACGACATGCTCGCGCCGGACGCTTGCGCCCGGATTGCCGAAGATTGGGAGGAAGGGCTGTCGGCCCTCTTCTACCGGCTGCGCATCCTGCGCGACGACAAGCTGACCGACGAGTACCTGCCGCGCTACCCGTTCATCGAGACGAATCCGCGCGAGTATTTCTTCAAGACCGGTTCCCTGGTCTACGCCCCCACGTCCGGCGATGCGTTCGGCCGGGACCTCGTTGCCGACGTGATGACGCACGCCCGGGGCTTCACCTTCAACGGGCCCGACACCTGGTTCTGCTTCTCGGCCGTCGGTGCGGGTCAGGTCAAGTTCTCCCAACATATCCTCGGAACCTACCGGATCCACGGCGCCAACCTTTCCATGATCCACACGAAGCCGAGCTTCGACGAGATCATGAAGGTGCTCTACTACGCCTACTGGGCGCAGCAATGCGCCAAGGACGTCGCGACCGCGCGTGGCATCGCCCATGGCCGGCGTCATGAGGAGCGGCTGCAGGGCGTTTACAATCTGAGATACTATGCGGTCGTGCGCGACGAGGGCCCCGAGGACTTGCGCATCCCGCGCATGTCCGCGCTCGCGGTGATCAGCGAGAGCCTGAGCAATCTCTATCACTTCCAAGGCATGAGCCCGGCCCGGAAGCTCGCCAACTTCGGCTTGACCGTGTTGTTCCTGGCGACGCCGTTCCGGTTCAGGCGATGGTTCGCCCGCGCCTTCTACGGCTGGACGGAGGGCAGCAGCGGTTTTGCGAAGCAGGACGCCAGCGAACGCCACATGAAGCCGGCGAAGCTTGCCGGAGCACCTTTCGACGGACGGCCGTCCCGATGAACATCGTCCAGTCCATGGTTCGCTATGCGCCGGCGGTCGTGCTGCCGCGTATTGCGACGATGGTCATGCTTGTCGTGCTGACGCGGCTGATGGTGCCGCAGGAGTTCGGCCGCTATGTGCTGGTCATCACCACCGGCGAGATCCTCGACATGGTCTGCGCCAACTGGGTGCGGGTCAGTCTCGCCCGCTTCGGCGCCGGTGATCCCGCCGGTCTCGCCGCCGAGCGCACGCGCTGCGCCGGGCTCTACGCGGTGTCGATCGGGATCGGCATGGTGCTGACGGTCCCGGCCGCCTTCGCATTGGAGGCGAACGAGCCCCTCGTCTTCGCCATCGCGGTGCTCGCCTATATCGGCTCTGCCGCGCTCGTCCGGTTTTCCGGAACGTTGATGGTCGTGCGCGACGATCGGTGGGGATTCGCCGGACAGGAGGTCCTCCGCGCCGTCGCGGGGCTCGCCGTCGGGCTCGTCCTCGCGCGCGAGCACGGCGGCTATTTCATCGTCTCGGCCGGGACCAGCATGGTCACCGGACTGATCGGCGTCTGGGGCCTCGCCCGGTCGTGGCGCGGCATCGAGGGCGCCGCCGCGACGACGACGCCCCTGCCGGACCTGCTCCGCTACGGCCTCCCGATGATCCCTGTGGCGATGATCTCCATGGTGCTGACTTCGTCCGACCGGTTCCTGCTCGGCATCCTGTCGGGACCGTCCAGCGTCGCGCTCTACGCCGCCGCCGTGGTGCTGGCGCGCCAGCCGCTCGAGTTCATTTTCGGCGTGATGAACACCCGCATCTTCGCGCATCTCGCCGCCCTGCACGACCAACAAGGAACCAAGGCCGCCTCGCAGGCGCTGACCGAGTTGATCGGCGGCGTGGCTCTCGTCATTGTGCCGTCGGCGGTCGGCCTCGTCCTCGTGCGCGACGTGATGGCGCGGGTCCTGCTGCCCGCCGACTATGCCGAGGTGGCGGGCGAGATCATCCCGCTGGTCGTCGCCGCGGCACTCGCATCGGGCATCAAGTCCTTCGTGTACGACCAGATCTTCCACATGCTGAGGCGCACCACCGCGAATGCGCTGACGTCGATCCCCGCCCTCGTCATCGGCTTCGGCGCCATGTACGGGCTGATCACCGCGTTCGGAATCCTCGGCTGCGCGATCGCCTATGCGCTGCAGTTCGGCGTCCTGCTCGTCTCGACCGTCGTCGTCACCCATCGCTGGATGCCGGTCAGCCTGCCCTGGTCGGACCTTGCGCGGATCGGCGCCGCCGGGGCCATCATGGCGGTGCTGGTCAGCGCGACCCTGTCCTTCCTGAGCACCGTCTCGGCGCTCCTCGCGCTCGTCGCGGCGGTCGCGGTCGGCGCGGTCAGCTACGCCGCCGCCGTCTGGGTGCTGCGTCCGACCCCGATCCGCAACTTGTTGCCTGCGGCCGCGCCGACCGCGCCCGGCGCATGACGGGCGCGGTCGCCCGGATGCGGCCGGGACCTCCGGGGACGCCCGACCCACGGTGCCCCGTCGTACTCGTGAACCACCTGCTCGAGCCGGGCGATCGCATCACCGGGATCTCGAACTACCTCTTCTTTCTGCTCGAGGCGCTCCTGCGGCGGGGCGACTACCGGTACGTCCTGGCAACGTCGTGGACGCGCGAGGCCTTGCCCGAGCCCCTTGTGGATCATCCCGCGCTCGACGTGCGGACCTATCCGTTCGTCGCCTCGCAGCCTGCCAATCTTTGGCGCCAGGCGGCGACGATCCGCGCGCTCGCCGCCGCGTCGGGGGCTCGGCTGCACTTCAATCCGAATCCGGTCGGGACCATCGCGGGCGGAGTGCCGCTGGTGCATACGGTGCACGACCTCTATTTCGACGTCGCGCCGGAGAACTATCGATGGCGGCACCGCCTGTGGTGGCGTCTCTTCTTCGCCATGAGTTCGCGCGCTGCCCGAGGCATCATCGCGGTCTCCAGGCAGACGCGCGCCGACCTCGTCCGACACCATCCGCACACTGCGGAAAAAACCCTGGTCATTCACGAGGCGAGCGGGCTCCGTCCGGCCGGCGCGGCGCCGGGGCTCGCCGTACGCGAGAAGGCCGGGCTGTTCGTCGGCAACATCTCGCCCAACAAGGGCATCGGGACGCTGGTGGAGGCGATGGACCGGCTTGCGGCCAAGAATGTCTCGATACCCGTCTTCCATGTCGGACGCGACGATGGGAACGCCATCGGGACGGCGCTCGCGCGCTCGACGAGCGGCGCACGGCCGCAGGCGCTCGGCCGGCTGACCGAGGCGGCGCTGTGCGAACGCTACCGCGCGGCGCGTTTCCTCGCCTTTCCCTCGACCTACGAGGGCTTCGGCCTGCCGGTGCTGGAGGCGCAGCAATTCGGTGTGCCGGTGATCGCCTCGGACCTGCCGGTCCTGCGCGAGGTCGCCGGGGAGGGCGCGCTGTTCGTCCCGCCCGGCGACGCGGAAGGTTTCGCCGCCGCGATGGAGAGGATCTGCGCGGACGATGCGCTCTGGGTCCGCCTGTCGCGGGCTGCCGAGGCGAACGCGGCACGCTTCTCGTGGGCTCGGGCGGCGGCCGAGACCGCGGGCCTGTTCGATGCCATCCTCGCCGACCAGGATCGGCGCGCGCCTTCGCGTCCGTCCGCGACGCCCGTCGGGGAGAGCTCGCGATGAGGCACGCCACAATGGCCGCCCCCGAGCGCCGCTTCGACGGCCGGCCGGCGGGCGCCGCTGAGCGACCACGGGTTTCCGCCATGGCGCTCATCCTCCTGACCCTCGCCTGCGTCGCCGTCTGCATGGGCGGCAACAACGTTCTGCAGGCGGTCGGAATCAACTACGGGACGGCGGGCGGGAATCCGCTCGAAAAGCTGCACCCGTCGACGTTTCTCGTCGCGGGCGCCTTCCTGGTGGTGGCGGCCCGGAACAGCGCGCAGCTTGTGCCGGACCTGCTCGCGCAACGCTATCTCGTCTATATGCTCGGCAGCTTCGCACTGTTGCTGGGCTATAACGCGGTGATCCTGGGCGGCCAGGCGTCCGGCATCATCGATACCTTCATCTCGCCGTTTCTGGCCCTTTATCTACTCACCCTCGTCTCCGAGCGGCAGCGTCTTGCGCTGGCCGCGGTGCTGCACCTCTGCATGATCGCGAACGGACTCGTCGGGCTGTTCGAATATGCGAAGCAGGCGCCGCTGATCGCGTCCCAGGTGGTCGACTACATCGACACCGGCGACTACGTCGAGACCGCACACTGGGACTTCGAGCGGTCGATGGCCTTTTGGGGGCACCCGCTCAACGCCACGCTGGCGACCGGCGGTTACCTGCTGGCCAACCTGATCGCCCGTCCGGGCGCCAGCCATCCCGGGCTGCGCCTGCTCGGAACGGCGGTCAGCCTGCCGGCGCTCATCGCATTCGGCGGACGCATGGCCATCGTCATGTTCGTCATCTTCACCTTTCTGCTCGGGTGCAATTTTCTGGTCAAGGTGTTGGCGACCCGGCGGGTCAGCCGCGTCGTCGTGCTGGCCGGGGTCGTCGGCGTCTGGCTCGCCCTCGTTGCCGGAATCGCCGCGCTTCAGTTCGGCCTGTTCGACAGCTTTCTGGCGCGGCTGGAGGACGACAACGGCAGCGCAAGCACGCGTTTCGTCGCGCTCGAGATCCTGCAGGCCACGACCGGACCTGAACTCACCCTCGGCGACATATACGGCAATCTGATCAACAGGCAGGCCGCGCTCGGCACCCGTTACGGCGTGGAGATTTTCTGGGTCGCGTTCTTCCTGCGCTATGGCGCGATCATGTGCGCGATCGTCTATCCGGCGCTCGTCCTATTCGTGTTGCGCTGCTACCGGGACCGCGGCTTCGCCGGCGCGTTCCTGGCGAGCTACCTCCTGGTCGTGCAGTCCGGGTCGGTGGGCTTGGCCGGCAAGGTGACGATCCTGACCGGGTTCGTGTTCCTCATCTATGCCCTGCTGCCGCCCGAACGCCGCGCCGCGGAAGCAACCGGCGCGGAGCGGGGCCGGCATGAACCACCGGTGCGAACGTCCGCCGCCGCGTCGTCTCGCAGGAGCATCGCGCGGGGCGATCCACCTGCGGGCCCGGTCAGGTAGCGCGTCGCACCTTCGACAACCCTACGGGCGTCGTCGTGTCAGCGTTCGAGCCCGAGTGCATTCCGAATGACCGGATCGACGTCGAGGATCCGCTTTCCGGCGGTGACGGCGAAGGACTTGCCCGGCTGGGTGACGCCGGCGGTGTAGACCGCCCATGCGAAACCGCGCTGCTCGGCGGCGCTGCGCGTGTCGCGCAGAACCGCGGCGAGCACCTCTGGGGCGACATGGTCGCGATAGACGCCGAACTCGCCGAGCACGATGCGGTCGGCCGGGATGCCGTACCGCTTCGCCCAGTCGGCGACCTGTCCGAAGTTCTGCCTGAGCGACGCGTCGTCTTCCTTGGACGCGATGTACTCATCGAGCGTCTTGGCGATGTCGCGCGCGAGGGTCGCTTGTTGCGCCGGATCCTTCACCGTGTCGCGCATCCGCTGGCGGGCCTCGGCGATGAGCCGGCCGCGCAGTGCAGGGTCGATGTCGGTCGCGGGCCAGGGCACGCCGAGCAGGAACCGGCGCGGCGAGACTTCCCAGGGGAGGCCCGAATGGGTGACGATCAGCGGGGTATAGACATGAAAGCTCCAGAACACCTTCGGATCGTGCACATAGTCGGTCGGATCCAGGCGCAGCAGGCCTTCCGTGCCGCCGCCTCGAGCTCCGGTCAGGACCAGGGAGAGATCCGGCGCGGCTCGACGGGCTGCCTGGTAGAGAGCGCTCAGCTGCGTGGGCCAACGGTCGGTCGCCGTGGTCCAGGAAAACCAGTCCTGGTCGGGCTCGTTCATCAGTTCGAGGACCGTCTGGCTTTGCGGTAGGGTCGCCAAGCGGCCGGCGAGATCGGTCACCAGGTCGAGGTAGCGGGCGAAACCGTCGGTCTGCTGCACGCCGCCGGTGCCGAGCACATAGTGGCGGCCCTGTGGCCGCTCGGCCGTCTCTTCCATGATGTGCAGGTCGACCACCACGGTGAGCCCGCCGGCCTGCAGCCGACGAACGGCGCGCAAGACGCCGTCGGCCAGTCTTTCACGCTGCGAATCGTCCCAAAGGAAAGGGGAAGGATCGACGTTCACGCGTACGAAGTCGAAACCCTGCTCGCGCACCGACGCCAGCTGGCGCGCGTTCACCGCCTTGCTCCAGTCGGGGAAATTGGTCCGGTCATACCAGCCGGCAAGGAAGTCGACCTTGTTGGTCCATCGCTGCCACGCCTCGAAATTGATGCCCTTGCGCAGGTTGGGCGGCTCAGCCGACGCGATCCCGGCGAAGCCGGCCGCCCAGAGTGCGAGAGCCAGTAGACCGGTGCCGAGGCGACCGAGCATTCGAAAGGATGTGATGGGCATAAGGTCTCGCTGATGCTGCGATGGGGGCCGGCCGAACCGACCGGAGCCGCCCGGCGACGACGGGGTGCATGCTGTGCACCCGCTGCTGGATCGAAGCCGAGCCGAGGCACGGGGAGGTCGGCTCGATACGCAAGCGGAATGGGGCTTCGGCCGGCTTATGTCTGTTCGCCGGCAGGCCGCAAGGCGCGGTGGTCCGACGACCTGGCCCGCAGCGCCTTGCGCAGCGGATCCTCGAAATAGCGAAGCGAGAGGACCGCAAAAAAGTATGTCGCGGCCAAGGCCACGGCGATCGAGACCAGGCCCGCGAGCGGTCCGCTGCCCAGGATGCGCGGGAGGATCACGGCAAGCAACGCCGTCGCAACGACGGGGTGCAACATGTAGATCGAATAGGTGAGCGGGCCTCGACTCGACAGGACGTCCGAACCGGCCATGGTCAGGACGCCATGCAAGTCGCAAGCGTAAGCTGAGGCGATGAAGAGATAGACGCCTGCGAGTAGCCAATAGTCTCCCGCCCCGACGAGAACCATGAAGACGAGGGTGCCGACACAGGCGTAAAGAAGCCGGGGCGCCACGACAAGCGGAAGCAGGGCGACAAGATCCTGCCGCCGGGCCGCGAGCAGGACACCGAAGGTGAAGCTCGGAAGCGCGCGCAGGATACCGAGATTGGGACCGAGCTTCAGCAGGGAGCTGTGCATCCAGCCTTCGCTGATCGTCACCGTGGCGACGAGCAGGGTCGCCATCCCGAGGAGGGCGACCGCCGGGCGGGCGCGGGCGAGGAGGGCCAACAGCGGGAAGCAGAGATACACGAAGAACTCGGCGCTGATGGACCAGCTGACATAATTGAAGGAGAGCATGCCGTGGGGTTGCCAGGCATGGACGAGGAGCAGGTTGGGCAGGATCTGGGACGCGTCGTACTTCCGCGGGTCCACGACCCGGATCAGTCCGTTCCACAGCAGAAAACCGATGGCCACGTAGAAAGTCAGGGTCGCCAGATGCAGCGGGTAAATCCGGGCGATGCGGTTTTGCACGAAGCCCAGGTACTCTTTCCCCGTGGAGATGTTTCTTGCGTAGCCGGAGCCGATAACGATACCGGAAATGACAAAAAAGGCGTCGACCGCGATATAGAATCGACTGACGTATCCGTCTGTATAGTAAGGAACATAATGGTAAAGTACGATCGAAACGCTTGCAAGAAAACGGATACCCTCAAGGTTTTTGAGAAGCATCTGAATGAAAATCCATTGAAAAGGCGGACGCAATATCGCCTCACAATGGTTGTCACGAAAAATAGGTCAAGAATTTTCTGATTGACTATATGTTACTTTAGTTTCATCACCTTAGAATGTAACAATCACTGTCATTTTTTACAGTACTGTCTCATTAAAAGACAGGGCCTTCACAATCCAGGAAGGGCGAGCAGATATTTCCCGTACTCGTTGTTGTATCGAGCGCCCAGCCGTTCCAGCGCCGAATCGTCGATGAAACCCTCGCGCCAGGCGATCTCCTCGGGGCAGGCGATCTTGAAGCCCTGACGCAGTTCCACGGTCTGCACGAATTGCGAGGCTTCGAGCAGGCTCGACGGGGTGCCGGTGTCGAGCCAGGCGGTGCCGCGCGGGAGGCGTTGGACGTGGAGGTCGCCGCGGCGCATGTAGAGGTCGTTGACGGTGGTGATCTCGAGTTCGCCGCGGGCGGAGGGCTTCACCGTCTTGGCGATGTCGACCACGTCCTCGTCGTAGAAATAAAGGCCGGTCACGGCGAGGTTCGAGCGCGGATGGGCGGGCTTCTCCTCGAGCGAGATGGCGCGGCCGGTGGCGTCGATCTCCACCACGCCGAAGGCGCGCGCGTCGGCGACCGGATAGGCGAACACGACCGCGCCGTGCCTGAGCGCCGCCGCGTCCTTCAGCAGGCCGGTGAGGCCGGCGCCGTAGAAGATGTTGTCGCCGAGCGCGAGCGCGACCTTGGAGCCCTTGCAGAAATGCTCGCCGATCAGGAAGGCCTGGGCGAGGCCCTCGGGCCGCGGCTGCTCGGCATAGTCGATGGTGAGGCCCCAGTCGGCGCCGTCGCCGAGCAGGTCCTGATATTGCGGTAGTGCTTCCGGCGAGGAGATGACGAGGAACTCGCGGATGCCGGCGAGCATCAGCACCGACAGCGGATAGTAGATCATCGGCTTGTCGTAGACCGGAAGCAGCTGCTTGGAGATCGCGCGGGTGATGGGATAGAGCCGCGTTCCCTTGCCGCCGGCCAGGATGATGCCTTTCATCGCGTCTTGTCCTTTTTCGTCTTCACCGGGGCCCGGCGCCCGCCTGCGCGGCCGCGACCGCGTCGAGCACGCGGCCCATGCTGAGCCGCCAATCGGGCAATTGCACGCCGAAAGCGGCCCGCAGCTTCGTATTGTCGAGCCGCGAATTGGCCGGCCGGCGCGCCGGCGTCGGATAATCCGCGGTTCCGATCGGCTCCACGGCGACCGAGGGCAATCCGCGTTCGGCCGCGCCCGCCATGATGGCGCGGGCGAAGCCGCACCAGGTCGTCTCGCCCGCGCCGGTCATGTGATAGACGCCGGGCGGCGGCGCGCCCGTCTCGCCGTCGACCGCTCCGGTGCCGGCGAGCCGGCGGGCGGCCTGGAGCAGCGCGTCGGCGATGTCGTCGGCGGCGGTCGGGTTGCCGGTCTGGTCGTCGACCACGCGCAAGCCCGGCCGCGAGGCGGCGAGCCGCAGCATGGTGAGGAGGAAATTCGCGCCGGTCGCGCCATAGACCCAGGCGGTGCGGAACACATAGGCGCGGCTCGACGCGGCGAGCACGGCCGCCTCGCCCTCGTATTTCGATCGGCCGTAGACCCCGAGCGGCGCGGTCGGGTCGTCCTCCCGGTAGGGCGTCGCCTTGGTGCCGTCGAACACATAGTCGGTGGAGAGGTGCAGGAACGGCACGCCCGCAGCCTCGGCGGCGCTCGCGAGGCGCGCCGCGCCGTCGCGGTTGACCGCGAAGGCGGCCTCCGGCTCGCTCTCGGCACGGTCGACCGCGGTATAGGCGGCCGCGTTCACGACCACGTCGGGGCGCCAGGCCATGGCGCGGTCGAGCCCGGCACCGGTCGCGAGGTCGAGGTCCGGGCGGCCGACCGCGAGCAAATCCAAACCGGCGGCGCCGGCGCGGGCGGCGAGCGCGCGGGCGACCTGGCCTTCCCGGCCCGCGACGAGGATGCGCATGGCTCAGCCCGCGGCCTGGACGAGGCCGAGCCGGTCGCCCCGGTAGACGCCCTCGCGGATCGGGCGCCACCAGTCGGCGCGGTCGAGATACCAGCGCACGGTCTTCTCGATGCCGGTCTCGAAGGTTTCCTCCGCCTTCCAGCCGAGCTCGGTCTCGGTCTTCGTGGCGTCGATCGCGTAGCGGTGGTCGTGGCCGGGCCGGTCGGTGACGAAGCGGATGAGCGCGTCGTGCGGCCGGCCGGCCGGCGCGAGCTCGTCGAGGATCGCACAGATGCGGCGCACCACCTCGATGTTCGAGCGCTCGTTGCGCCCGCCGATATTGTATTTCTCGCCGATCCGGCCCCCGGTCATGACCTTGAACAGCGCCTTGGCGTGGTCCTCCACATAGAGCCAGTCGCGGATGTTGGAGCCGTCGCCATAGACGGGGAGGGGCTTGCCCTCGATCGCGTTGAGGATCACGAGCGGGATGAGCTTTTCGGGGAAGTGGTAGGGCCCGTAGTTGTTCGAGCAGTTGGAGGTGACGACCGGCAGGCCATAGGTGCGCCCCCAGGCGGCGACCATGTGGTCGGCGGCCGCCTTGCTCGCCGAATAGGGCGAGGAGGGGTCGTAGGCGGTCTCCTCGGTGAAGAGGCCGTCGGGGCCGAGCGAGCCATAGACCTCGTCGGTGGAGACCTGCAAGAAGCGGAAGGCGTCGCGCTTCCCCTTGCCGGCGCCGTCCAGATAGCCGCGCGTCGCCTCCAGGAGCGTGGCGGTGCCCATCACATTCGTTTCGAGAAAGACCATGGCGCCGCTGATCGAGCGGTCCACATGGCTTTCCGCGGCGAGATGCATGACCGCGTCCGGCTCGTGCACGCGGAACACCTCGTCCATGGCGGCGCGGTCGCGGATGTCGGCCTTGACGAAGGCATAGCGGTTGCTCGCCCGGACCGGCTCCAGCGAGGCGAGGTTCGCCGCATAGGTGAGCTTGTCCACATTGACGACCGAAAGGCCGAGGTCGTTCACGAGATGGCGGCACACCGCCGAACCGATGAAGCCGGCGCCGCCGGTGACCAGAATCCGCATCCGCACTCCCTTTCCGGCCCTTGGCCGATCCGGTGGTCAGCCCAACGGGCCGTCAGCCAATGTGGCGCAGCGCCATCGGCACCCCGTCATAGTCGAACGGGCTCGTCCAGTCGGCGAACAAGGGCTGCGCCGCGTCTTTTTCCGACACGACCGCCGTCGCGACGCCCCAGGCGATGCCGAGCGTCGGGTCGTTCCAGCGCACGCCGCCGTCCGAGGCCCGATCGTAGAAATCAGAGACCTTGTAGACGACCTCGGTGTCCGGCTCCAGCGTGACGAAGCCGTGCAGGAATCCGACCGGCAGGAAGAGCTGGTCGCCGGCTTCGGCCGAGAGCTCGACCGCCACATGCTCGCCATAGGTCGGCGAGCCGCGCCGCGCATCCACCGCCACGTCGAGGATGCGCCCGCGCACCACCCGCACGAGCTTCGCCTGGCCGCACGGCGGCGCCTGGTAGTGCAGGCCTCGCACCGTGCCGACCGGCCTGGAGAGCGAGTGGTTGTCCTGCACGAACCGGACCGGAATGCCCCATTCGCCGAAGCGCCGCTCGTTGTAGGTCTCGGCGAACCAGCCGCGCTGGTCACCGAATCGGGGGGTATGGATATGGGCCAGTGCCATGATGCGGTCTCACTCGTCGTCGATCTGAGAAAGCCGTTCGGCATCTCCCTAGCGCAAGCTTTCGCGCAGCGCATCCCGCGGCTTCCCTCTCATCTCCAAAACCGGTAACTCATGCAACCGAGCCGAACCGGAGACCATGGCGTGACATCGATCATTCCCGTGATCCTATGCGGCGGATCCGGTTCGCGGCTGTGGCCGGCGTCCCGGGAGGCGTTTCCGAAGCAGTTCCTGGTCTTGAGCGGAAGCCGGTCGCTGTTTCAGGACACGATCGCGCGGGTGACGGACGAAGGGTTCGGACGGCCGCTGGTCGTGACCGGGGCCGACTACCGGTTTCTCGTCGCCGAGCAATTGCGCCAGGCGGGCGTGCAGGCGGACATCGTGCTGGAGCCGTGCCGGCGCGACAGCTGCGCGGCGATCGCGGCGGCGGCGCTCGTCGCCCTGCAGCGCGACCCGGAGGCGCTGCTCCTGGTGCTCGCCGCCGATCATGCGATCCCGGACAAGGCCGCGTTCGCCGCCCATGTGCGGCGCGGCGTCGTGGCGGCGGAAGCCGGGCGGATCGTGACATTCGGCATGCGGCCGGACCATGCGGCGACGGGCTACGGCTATATCCGCCCCGGCGCGGAGGTGGACGGCGCGCCGGGTGTCAGGGACGTCGCGGCCTTCGTGGAGAAGCCGGACCTCGCCACGGCGGAGCGCTACCTCGCCGAAGGCTATCTCTGGAACTCCGGCAACTTCCTGTTCCGCGCCACGGTGTTCCTGAGCGAGCTCGGCCGCCTCGCGCCGGGCATCGCCGGGCCGGTCGGCGCGGCGGTCGCGGCGGCTCGGCGCGACCTCGATTTCCTGCGCCTGGACCCAGAAGCTTTCGCGCGCTCCGAGCAGGTCTCGGTCGATTTCGCGGTGATGGAGAAGACCGCGCTCGCGGCGGTCGTGCCCTCTGAATTCGGCTGGTCCGACATCGGCGCCTGGGCGGCGGTGTGGGACCTCGCGCCGAAGGACGAGGCGGGCAACGCCGCGTTCGGCGACGGCCGCTTCGTCGGCTCGCGCGGATCCTACATCCACAGCCCCGATTGCCTCACCGCGGTGGTCGGCCTCGACGATGTGGTCGTCGTGACCACGCCTGACGCCGTGCTGGTGGCGGCGAAGGACCGCACCCAGGAGGTCAAGGGCCTGGTCGGCCGGCTCGTCGGCGAGCGGCGCCGGGAGGCGATCGAGCACCGCGAGCAGTTCCGCCCCTGGGGCTCGGTCGATTCGATCGGCACCGGCCAGCGCTACCAGGTGAAGAAGATCCGCGTGAAGCCGGGCGCCCGCCTCTCCCTGCAGAGCCACGTGCACCGGTCCGAGCACTGGGTGGTGGTCGGCGGCACCGCGCGGGTCACGCTCGGCGACGAGGTGCGCCTGCTCACCGAGAACGAATCCATCTACATCCCGCTCGGCGCCGTGCACCGGCTGGAGAATCCCGGCCGGATCCCGCTCGAACTGGTGGAGATCCAGTCGGGGACCTATCTCGCCGAGGACGACGTGGTGCGCTACGAGGATGATTATGAGCGGAGCTGAGCACGGCGCCCGGGCCGGGACGCAATCGTGACGGATAGCCGTCGGGATCGCCTCAACGCGGCCGTGCGGCTCGCGGCCGGGGTCGCCGTGGCGGCGATCGTGGTGCTTTCGGTGGTGCCGGGCACACTCCGGCCGCACACCACGCTCGCGGGTCGCTACGAACATCTGATGGCCTATGCGGGCGCGGCCTGCCTCGCGCGGCTCGGCTTCCGCGTCTCGATGCCGGCCGGGACGGCCTTCTTCGTCGCCCTCGCGATCGCCATGGAAGTGGCGCAGCTCTGGGTGCCGGGGCGGGTTTCGGCCGTGACCGACGCCGCCGCCGGCAGCCTCGGCGCGCTCGCCGGGCTCCTCGCCGCCGGCACCCTGCAGCGCCATGTGAGGATCCTGTCGCCATGACCGAGCCGCGCGCCTCGACCGGGGAAGACCTTGTCCTCGCGGCTACACAGCGCGCGGCCAGGCGCTGGCTCACCGAAACCGCGGCGCCGTTCTGGTGGGCGCGCGGGGTGGAACGGGGCGTCGGCGGTTTTGCCGAGCGGATCGGCCAGGATGGCGCGGCCGTCGTGGAGCCGCGCCGCGTGCGCGTCTCGGCGCGGCAGGTCTATGCCTTCGCCGTGGCGGCGGAGCTCGGCTGGGATGGGCCGGTCGCGGCGGCGGTGGAGCACGGCCTTGCTTTCCTGAAGGGGCCGGGCGCGGGCGCGGACGGGCTGATCGTGCACCGCGTCGACGAGGCGGGGCGGGTGCTCGACGCCGGGCCGGACCTCTACGACCAGTCGTTCCTGCTGCTCGCTCTCGCCAGGGCGCGGGCCTTCGATCCAAACGCGGAACAGCAGGCGCTCGGCGTGCTCGCCGCGCTCGGCCGCCGGCTTAGGCATCCTGTCGCGGGCTACGAGGATCGGCTGCCGCCGGTCCTGCCGCTCCGCGCCAATCCGCACATGCATCTCCTCGAAGCCGCGCTCGCCTGGATGGCGGTGAGCGACGATCCGGCCTGGCGCGACCTCGGCGCCCGCATGGTCGCGATGTGCCGCGACCGCTTCCGCGATCCCGCGACCGGCGCGCTCCTCGAATATTTCGACGCCGACTGGCAGCCGCTCGCCGGTCCGGCCGGCGACGTGGTCGAGCCGGGGCACCTCTTCGAATGGTGCTGGCTCCTGTGGTCTTGGCAGGAGGCGACCGGCGAGGACACCGCCGCCATCGCGCTCGCCTTCGCGGCGATCGCGCGACGGCACGGCACCGATGCGCGGCGCGGCGTCGCGCTGGACGAACTGACGCGGGGCCTCGCGGTCGCCAAGCCCGGCGCGCGCCTCTGGCCGCAGACCGAACGCCTCAAGGCCGGCATCGCCTGCCACGCTCTGGCGGCCGACGACGTCGCGCGTGCCGAGGCCGCGGCCGAAATCCTCGCCGCCTGGTCCGCGCTCGAGCGCTATCTGGCGACCCCGGTGCCGGGCCTCTGGCATGACCGCATGACGGAGGAGGGGCGCTTCGTCGACGAGCCGGCGCCGGCGTCGAGCTTCTACCATCTGGCGGCGGCGATCCGGGAGCTTGCTCGGTTCACGCGCAAGTTGCCTATCGTCGGCTAGGCCGTCCGCGCCTCGTTGCCATGCCTCGGCCCACCTGGCCGTCCAGTCGATTAACGTTCGGTATCCTTGAAGTCTTGTGCTGTGCTCGTTGTCGCCGTAGCAATGGAGCAGCTTGCCCTTGCGTCTGATTCGAACTGACGTGGCAGTGATGGCTGCCTGGGATTCGAGCTGAGTCCAGTCGTGCCGAGGTGCCGGCACACTTTTGCCGGATTTCCCAACGTCAAGAGCCCGGGAGAACTATCTTAACCATAAGTATATTGATCAGAATATTGTGTGTTTTTTTTGCAACGGACATCAGGTCTCGCATTTTGCGACAGTATGACTGTTTGCCCCCTTTAAAATTTTAACTTATTCTGGAAAAGATATTTCCTTAGGGGTCATTGGCGGATGGGATTTGACATGCGGTTGCGTACCGGGGTGGCCTCGGCGCTGGTGCCCGTCCTTGCGATGTCGTCATGGCTCGGCGGCTGCGAGGCGATCCCAGGCGACGGTCCCGCGCGCAGTGCGATCGTCGGGTCGGCCTCCGCCAGCGTCGGCGAACTGCCCGGCACCAACGCGGTCAGCTACGCGCTGATCGACATCAGCGCCCGCATCCTCGACCACCTGACCGATCCGGGCCCGGGCTCGCTGTTCGGCAGTTTCGGCAGCGGCCGCGGCGGCTCGCCGGAAATCCTGGTCGGCGTCGGCGACACGGTGCAGATCACGATCTTCGAATCGGCCGCCGGTGGTTTGTTCATCCCGAGCGACGCCGGCAGCCGCCCCGGCAACTACGTGACGCTGCCGCCGCAACTGGTCGACCGGAACGGGACCATTTCGGTTCCCTATGCCGGCGCCGTGCGTGCGAGCGGGCGCAGCCTCGCCCAGATCCAGCGCGAAATCGAGCAGAAGCTGTCGAACCGCGCGATCGAGCCGCAGGCGATCGCCGCGCTGGTCACGCAGAAATCGAACGAGGTGTCGGTCGTCGGCGAGGTGCTCGCGCCCGCCAAGGTGCTGCTCAATATCGGCGGCGACCGGGTGCTCGACGTCATCGCCAAGGCGGGCGGCATCCGCTGGCCGGGCTACGAAAGCTTCGTGACGCTGCAGCGCGGCGCGCGGAAATCGACCGTCTTCTTCAACACGCTGGTGCAGAACCCGCAGGAAAACATCTATCTGGCGCCGGGCGACAGCGTCTATGTCTATCGCGAACAGCGCTCCTTCTCGGCGTTCGGCGCGACCGGGCAGAGCGGGCAGTTCAAGTTCGAGCAGGAACGGCTGATGCTGTCGGAGGCGGTGGCGAAGGCCGGCGGCCTTCTGGACGGCCGCGCCGATCCCGGCCAGGTGTTCCTCTACCGCGTCGAGGAGCGGCGGACGCTCGAGGCGATGGGAACCGACCTGTCCCAGTTCCCGCCGGAGCGGCAATCGATCCCGACGATCTATCGCACCAATCTGCGCGATCCCTCCGCATTCTTCGCCGCGCAGAAATTCCCCATGCGCCACGGCGACGTCGTCTATGTCTCGAACGCGGACTATGTCGAACTCGCCAAGTTCCTGGCGCTCCTCGTCATCGTCCCCGACGCGGCCAACAAGATCACCGGCGACCTCAACGGCACGCGCAATTCCTACAATGCCTTCAGGCGCTGAGGCGGGCTGCCGAGACCCCGGTCGCGGCTCGTGAACCGTCGACCGGGTCGAAGGCGGTGAGCGGGCCGTGGCGAAGCCGGACGGATGTCGGCCGCGCTTTTGGGGCAGAGGCTTTGCCGGCTCAGGGGCGGACCGATCCGTACGGCAAGGATCCGCTCGGTCTGTCGGACGGGTGACTGGCAGGACACGCTTACCAACTGCTGTCCAACCGCGTCGTCGAAGCGTGTCCGGGCAAGTCGACGCCGGTTGCGATGCCTCAAAAAGCTCATCGAATGGCGCAACGTCATCATAATCGCGGATGCGCGCGAATGCGCTCAGATCCGTCAAAGAGAATGGCTGTCGGTAAGACTGGTAAGGTACTATTCCTGCGCTAACAGTATGGCGCACAGGCAGTTCTGAAACTCGGTAGGGTTGGCCCGATTTGTTGCGTCGTCTGACGGGAACTCTATTCTCATCGGCGGCCGGGTCGGACGCTGGTATTTCGGCAAGACCGCGCGCTCGGCCAAAGCTCGAAAAATTGCACTTGTCGACCCGCATTCCTTGATGATCTATTCCTGACAATAACAACTTGGTCCGAACGGACCGCTTTCGGGAGGAAAGCCATGTCGGAATCCAACAAGGTCGGACGTCGGAAGTTCATGACCGGCGCCGCTGTGGCGGTAGCCGGCGCGGTGGCGGCACCGGCTGTCGTGCGCGCGCAGGGCCCGATCTCCATGCGCTGGCAGAGCACCTGGCCGTCGAAGGACATCTTCCACGAATACGCCAACGACTTCGCCAAGAAGGTCAACGACATGACCGGCGGCGACCTGAAGATCGAGGTGCTTCCGGCCGGTGCCGTGGTGCCCGCGTTCGGCCTGCTCGAAGCGGTGTCGAAGGGGACGCTCGACGGCGGCCACGGGGTGCTGGTGTACCACTACGGCAAGCAGACCGCGCTCGCCCTGTGGGGCTCCGGGCCGGGCTTCGCCATGGACGCCAACATGCTGCTCTCCTGGCACAAATATGGTGGCGGCAAGGAACTGCTCGCGAAGCTCTACGAGTCGATCGGGGCGAACGTCGTCTCGTTCCCGTATGGACCGATGCCGACGCAGCCGCTCGGCTGGTTCAAGAACCCGATCGCCAAGGAAGAGGACCTGAAGGGCCTCAAATACCGCACCGTCGGGATCTCGATCGACGTGTTCACCGGCCTCGGCGCGGCGGTCAACGCCCTGCCGGGCGGTGAGATCGTGTCGGCGATGGACCGCGGCCTGCTCGACGCCGCCGAGTTCAACAACGCCACGTCGGACCGCATTCTCGGCTTCGCGGACGTCTCGAAGATCTGCATGCTGCAGAGCTTTCACCAGAACGCCGAGCAGTTCGAGATCATGTTCAACAAGGACCGGTACAACGCACTTCCTGAGAAGATGCGGGCGATCATCGCGAACGCCGTCGAGGCCGCCTCCGCCGACATGTCGTGGAAGGCGATCGACCGCTACTCGACCGACTACCAGGAGCTCCAGACCAAGGACAAGGTCCGCTTCTTCAAGACGCCCGATGCGATCCTCAAGCGCCAGCTCGAGATCTACGACCAGGTGACGGCGAAGAAGTCCGGCGAGAACCCCCTGTTCAAGGAGATCCTCGAGTCGCAGATCGCCTTCGCCCGCAAGGCGACCAAGTGGGAGCAGGACACGGTGGTCAACCGCCGCATGGCCTACGATCACTATTTCGGGCCGAACGGCACGCTCAAGAAGACCTGACCCTCGCGCCTCGTCGATCGGGCCCGGCCGGGCTGACACCCGCCGGGCCCGACGCATGGCCAAGCCTCGCCCCGCCCCTGCCTCGAAGATCGGGTTCCCGATGACCGTCGAGCGATTCCTCCACTTCATCGATGGCGTTTCGACCTGGTTCGGCAAGGCGGCGGCCTGGCTGATCGTCGTCTTGATGCTCGTCGTCTGCGCCGAAGTGTTCAAGCGCTACATCCTGAACGCGCCGACCGCCTGGATCTTCGACGTCTCGAACATGCTGTACGGCACGCTGTTCATGCTCGCCGGCGCCTATGCGCTCGCGCAGAACGCCCATGTCCGCGGCGACTTCCTCTACAGTTCGATGCGGCCGCGCACGCAGGCGACGCTCGACCTGATCCTCTACATTCTGTTCTTCCTGCCCGGCATCGGCGCGCTGGTCTATGCCGGGACGCACTATGCCGCCGACAGCTGGCGCATCCTCGAACACTCCAACGTCACCGCCGACGGGCCGCCGGTCTATTACTTCAAGACGGTGATCCCGATCGCCGGGGCGCTTGTCCTGCTGCAGGGCTTCGCCGAGATCATCCGCTGCGTCGTCTGCCTCAAGACCGGGGCGTGGCCGTCGCGGCTTCACGACGTGAACGAGATCGACGTGGTCGGGGAGCAACTGGAGAACTCCGAATACGTGGACGACGAGACGCGCAAGATGGCGATCCAGAACGCGCAGCAGATCGAGGAAGCCGCGCACAAGCGCGGGTTCGGGGGAGACCACATCACATGAGCGATCCCCTTCTCGGGCTGACGATGCTCGTCCTCATCGTCGTCGTGATCATGCTCGGCTTCCCCACGGCCTTCACGCTGATGGGCCTCGGCATCGTGTTCGGCTTCATCGCCTATTACAAATCGGGCCAGGCCTTCGCGGACAATCTGGTGTTCGACCTGATGGTCCAGCGCACTTACGGCGCGATGACCAACGACGTGCTCATCTCCATCCCGCTGTTCGTGCTGATGGGCTACGTGATGGAGCGCGGGGCGCTCGTCGACAAGATGTTCTATTCGATCCAGCTCGCGTTCCGGAACGTGCCGGCCTCGCTGGCCGTCGCGTCGCTGGTGGTCTGCACCTTCTGGGGCATCGCGTCGGGCCTCGTCGGCGCCGTGGTCGTGCTGATGGGCGTCATCGCGTTCAACCCGATGCTGCGCGCCGGCTACGACGTCCGCCTCGCCTCGGGCGTGATCACCGCGGGCGGCACGCTCGGCATCCTGATCCCGCCTTCGGTCATGATCATCGTGTTCGCGGCGGTCGCCGGCCAGTCGGTCGTCAAGCTCTATGCGGCGGCGATGTTCCCGGGCTTCTTCCTGGCGCTGCTCTACCTCGCCTACATCCTGGGCTGGGCGATGCTCAACCCGAAGATCGCCCCGAAGCTGCCGCCGGAACAGACCCAGGTTCCCGTGCCCGCCTGGATCCCGTCGTTCCAGAACGCCTACTCGAACAACATGCTGGTCGGCCTCGCGCGCGCCGCGCTGAGCCCGGCGCCCGCCCGGAAGGTCGTGATCGACGGCAAGCCGATGGGCTACGGCTCGGTCATCGGCAATCTCGCCTTCGCGCTCGTCCCGTTCGTCATCACGACCGCCACCCTGGCGCTCGTCTGGTGGTACGTCGTGATCCACCAGCAGAAGCGCGACGCGGTGGACGCGTCGGGCCTCGAAGAGCTCGGCGGCGGCCTGCAGGAGCTCGGCGACCCGGCCGCTGCGGCGCCCGCCGCGGCGAACGGTCCCCCGGCCGCGTTCTATATCTCGTTCGCCCTGATCGCCCTCGTCGCGGCCGCCATGCTCGTCCGCTACTACCGCCGCATGGATGCGGAGCGGTTCGAGGTGGTGAAGCTGCTCACCACCTCGACCGCGCCGCTCGGGATCCTGACGGTGGTGGTGCTGGTCGTCATCCTGTTCGGCATCACGACCGCGACGGAATCGGCCGCCGTCGGGGCCGCGGGTGCCTTCCTGCTCGCCTTCCAGGCGCGGACGCTCGGCTGGAAGCGAACCAAGGAGGCGGTGTTCCTCACCGCCAAGACGACCGCGATGGTGTGCTGGCTCTTCGTCGGCTCGGCGCTGTTCTCCGGCGTCTTCGCGATCCTCGGCGGCCAGGCGCTGCTCGAACAGTGGGTGCTCTCGCTCGACCTGACCCCGCTGCAGTTCATGATCCTCAGCCAGACCATCATCTTCATCCTCGGCTGGCCGCTGGAATGGACGGAGATCATCGTGATCTTCGTGCCGATCTTCCTGCCCATGCTGAAGCATTTCGGGATCGACCCGATCCTGTGGGGCGTGCTCGTCTTCGTGAACCTCCAGGCGGCCTTCCTGTCGCCGCCGGTGGCGATGTCCGCCTTCTACCTGAAGGGCGTGTCGCCCCCGCATGTGACGCTCAACCAGATCTTCGCCGGCATGATGCCCTATATGCTGATCGTCATCCTGTGCATGGTCATCATGTATCTGTGGCCGGGCCTGACGCTCTGGCTGCCCGAGTTCCTCTACGGCAATTGACGGCGCGCCATGGAGTTCGATCCGGCCCGACTGACCGCCACCGAGGCAGCGGCCCTGATCCGTGACCGCCGGCTCGACGCCGTGGACCTCGTCGCGGCTTGCCTCGACCGCATCGTGGCGCGCGACGGCGCGGTGCGGGCCTTTGCCTATGTGGATCCCGACCACGCGCTCCGGCAGGCGGAGGCGGCCGATGCCTTGCGCCGGAGCGGCGCCCCGCTCGCGCCGCTCCACGGCGTGCCGATCGGTCTGGCGGACATCATCGACACCGGCGACATGCCGACCCAATGCGGATCGGTCGCCCTCGCCGGGCGGCGACCCGAAGCGGACGCGGCGGCCGTCGGGCTCCTCAGGGCCGCGGGCGCGATCATTCTCGGCAAGACGGCGACGACCGAACTGGCCGCGCCTGTTCCCGCCGCCAGCCGCAACCCGCGCAACCCCGATCATGCGGCCGGCGGCTCATGCGCGGGCTCGGCGGCGGCCGTCGCGGATGCGATGGTGCCGCTGGCGCTCGGCATCGAGACGCTCGGCGAGGTCGTGCGCTCGGCCTCCTACTGCGGCGTCCACGGCTACAAGCCGAGCTTCGGGTCCGTTCCGCGCACCGGATCGCTCCTCACGGCGGCGACCATCGACACGATGGGCGTGTTCGCCCGTTCGCTCGAGGACCTGGCGCTGCTCGGCGACATCCTGCATGGGCACGATCCCGGCGACCCGGCCACCAGGCCCAGGAGCCGTTCGACCCTCACCGCCACCATGGCGATGGACTGGCCGATCGCGCCGACCTTCGCGCTGGTGAAGTCACCGGACTGGTCCTCCGCCGCGCTCGCGGCGCGGGAGGCGATCGTCGAACTCTGCGAGGAGCTCGGCTCGCAGGTGGTCGAGATCGATATCGACGCCACCATCGCGGAAGGGTCGAGGGCGGCCGAGACGGTGCGGTTGGTCGAGACCGCCGCCGCCTGCGGGACGATCCTCGATCGCGGTGCCGCGCTCATGGCCGACGCGCTGATCGCGATGGTGGAGCGCGGACGCGGCATTCCGGCGGTCGACTATCTCGCGGCCTTGCAGGCACGACAGGTGCTGTACCGGCGCATCGAAGCGCTGTTCGTCAACCACGGCACCGTCCTCACCCTCGCGGCATCGGGACCGGCACCGGACGGCCAATCCGGGTCCGGCAGCCCGGCCTTCGGCGATTTCTGGAGCTTCGTCGGGGCGCCGGCGGTCAGCCTGCCGTTGTTCGAAACCGACGGCCTCCCGATCGGCGTCCAGTTGGTCGGTGCACGGGGAGACGACGGCCGGCTCCTCCGCTCCGCCCGCCTGCTCCTTGCCCAACTCGCCACGGCGTCGAGCTGAGGCGCCTGCGGTTGGTTCCGGAGCAGCGGCGACCAATTGATTCGGCCTCCCGCCGACAACCCATCGGGGACTCATCATGGATCTGCAGATCGACGGCTTGCGCGTCCTCGTCACCGCCGGCGCGTCCGGCATCGGGCTGGAAATCGCGCGGGCGTTCGTGCGGGAAGGCGCGCGCGTCCACGTATGCGACATCGATCGCGGCGCGCTGGATGGCCTTCGCGCGAGCGATCCGGGGCTCAGTGCAAGCGTCTGCGATGTGTCCGACCGGGCTCAGGTGGCGCGGCTCTTCGAGGAGGCGCTCGACGTGCTCGGCGGGCTCGATTGCCTCGTCAACAATGCCGGCATCGCCGGGCCGACCGGCCGGGTCGAGGAGATCAACCCGGAGGACTGGGACCGCTGCCTGGCGATCGACCTGACCGGGCAGTTCAACTGCGCCCGCCTCGCCATCCCGCACCTCAAGGCGAGCGGCAATCCGAGCATCATGAACCTCTCGTCCCAGGCGGGAAAGCACGGCTTTCCGCTCCGCTCGCCCTATGCGGCGGCGAAATGGGGCGTGATCGGCTTCACCAAGTCGATCGCCATGGAGCTCGGCGAATTCGGCATCCGGGTCAACGCGCTACTGCCCGGCATGGTGGCGGGCGACCGGATCCGGCGCGTCATCGAGGCGAAGGCGCAGGAGCGGGGCATGGCCTTCGCCGAGATGGAGCGCCTGGTGCTGGAGGACGTCTCGCTCAGGGACTATGTGACGCCGCAGCAGCTCGCCGACATGGTCGTGTTCACGGCGAGCCCGCGCGGCCGCACGGTGTCCGGCCAGGCGATCTCGGTGTGCGGCGACACCAACCGCCTGCGATAGGACGATGCGCCGCCTCGACGGTGGGCGGCGTTCTGCGTTCCGGACCGAGCAAGGCGCGGCCCCTTGCAATAGACCGCGCCGCACGTCGCGCCGCGTCGAAAAGGCAAGGTCGCCCCGCAGGCACTGGTCAAAACCTGCAGGGCGACCAAGTTTCCCGGTGGTGACCGGGAAATGGGAAGCTTCGTTCCGAACGTTAGGCGCGCCGCTAGGTTCCCGCTTGACCGGATCGACAGGGTCCCTTGGGCAAGGCCGCATTCAGCTTCGGTAGCGGCCGATCGTGATCAACCGGACGCGCCAGTCGGCCGGGCAGACGACCGAGCGATCGTCAGCAGTAGACACCTGCTGCGCAGCGGCGGACGGTGCGGCGTGCGACGCCTGCGTAGCTCACCGGCGTGAGCGGTCTTCCGATGACGGCTTCGGCCTGGCTGACGATGCTGCCGCGCTGGTCCGGCGTCAAAGAGCCGTTCCAGGAGAGGACGAAGCCGGCGACGGCGGTGGCGGTGGCCCACAGGGCAATGCGTCCGATCTTCATCTCAGTTCTTCCCCTTCGGCGCGGCGGGTGCCGGCAACTCGTCCATGTCGCGCAGGATTTCCAAACCGGCGACCTCCGCCCCCGCCGGTGGCTTGAACTCGAATGTCGCTGCCGGGACGGCGACGCCCGTCTTCCACTCGCGGATGAGCAGCGCGTAGTGCGGCGCTCCGGTGACCATGCGGCTCGTGATCACGAACTTGCGGGGGACGGGATTGGGGCCGACCTCGATCCAGATCTGCCAGTCCAGATCCTCAGTCCGGAAAGCCAGGTGCTCGCATTCGACGCCGCCGATCACGCCGCGCCCGACATGCTTGGCCTCGATGATGCCTTCGGTCAGTCCACGATATGGGTCGGACACCAGAATGTCAGCGAAAGGCAGGGCCACGCCGCGGCCTCGCAGGGTCTCGATCAGCTGGTCGACGGTGCCGGCGGCGTCCACTTTCAGGAAGCGCTGCAGGTGCTTCCCATAGAGCGTGGCACTCTTGCCGTCGAAGAACAGTTCGACGTCCGCATAGCCGCCCGTCCGGGTGACATGGAGCTTGTCCGGTCGCTGAAGCGTGACATCCCCGGAGGCCGCGAAGGTGATCTTCTCCACCTGGGGGGTCACGATCTCCAGCTCTACGTCGAACTTGGCCGAAATCGAGCTCTGTTCCGTGATATACGTCGACATCGATCGAAGGATCTTATCCGCGTCATCGGCGCGAGCCGGCAGATCGAACAATATCTGTCCGATCAAGAGTGTCGATAATGCTGTCAATATCTTCATCTACATCGCCCCTGTCAGTAAATATCCACCTCCGCCTCGGCTAGCCGGCGACTTCGGTGATCATAATTTTGCGGGAACGTCGGGCGTTGGCCGGGAGCGCTGGCACTTTCGCAGTGCGGGCGACACGAACCTGCCTCCCTCAGCTCCGGTAGCGGCCGATATTGATCAGCTGGACGCGACGGTTCGCCGGGTCGTCGGGCTTCGCCGGGTTGAGCAGCTGCTCCTCGCCGAGCCCGATCGCATAGACGCGGGCGGGATTGATGCCGAACGTGGTCACGAGGGCATCCTTGATGGCGTCGGCGCGGCGCTGGCTGAGCTCCAGGTTCTTCTGCCGCGTGCCCGTCGCATCGGTGTGCCCGATCACGAGGAACTTGTGTTCGAGCAGGGTCGGGTAGCGCAGCGCATCGGCCATGGCGCCGACGAGCCGGAACGACTGCGGCTCGATCGCCGCTGAGTTCAGGTCGAAGTGGATGTCGAAGGTGAACTGCGACAGGCGGGCGAGCTCGGCGGAGAGCGGCACACCCGGTTCCGGCGTGCGATTCTGCGCCACGTTGTCGACCGCGCGGCGGCGCAGCGCCTCGATATCGATGACCGGGATCTGGTCGGTTTCGAGCAGGCTCTGGACGAGCTGGCCTTCGGAGAGTTGGGTCTGCGCGGCGGCCGGCGCCAGCAGGGCGAGGCCGGCGAGGCCGACGGCGGCGAGGCGGACGAGGGTTCTGGTCATGGCTCTTCTCCTTCCGCTCAGCGCCAGCCGGCGTCGGTGATGGTCTGGTTGCAGGCGGCGCTGACGGCGCGCGAGGCCTTCAGCATGCAGGAGAGGACATAGCCGTCGTGCTGGACGACGCCCGGGCAGAGCCGCTGGATGTCGGCGCTGCAGACCTGGCGGATGGTCGCCTGCGCCTGCGTGCGGCGCTCGAGCAGCGCGAACACCTCGGCTATCGTCCCGGTGCAGGTGGGCGAGATCTCGGCGGCGTGCTGGGCGAGGCAGGCCTTGACCTGGCCGTTGCCGAGCGGCACGCCGCTGCAGTGCTTGCGAATGTCGGCGCCGCAGGCGCCGGCGAGGCGGTCATAGGCCTCGGCGAAGCTGATCGTCTGGGCGGTCGCCTGTTGCGCCGCGCCGAGCCACACGAGGACGCCGATCCCCGCGGCCAGATAGGTCTTCATCATCTCTTGTTCTCCCTCACGTTGTTTTCTGGTTGGCTGGCTTGTCGGCCCGGTCGCCGCGGCGCCGGGCCGGTGCATCACCGCCAGCCGGGGCCGCGGTAGCCGACGCCGACCCCATGGAAACCGACGCCCACGCCGCCCCCGACGCCGATCCAGTCGATGAACAGCGACGTCGCGCCGCCGCTCGCCGGGAGGGTGCCGCCGATCAGCTTGAAGTCGTAGACGAGGTCCGCGCCCTCGATCTTCGGGTTGCGGATCTCGACGATCGCGAGCGTGCTGTCCGCCTGGTTGGGCTCGTAGACGGACAGGGCGGCGTTCGGCGGATCCTTGGAAAAGTTGTCGGCGCCGGCCTTGGAGGTCCATTCCTTCATGTAGTTTTCGAGCGTGATATGGCCGGCGAGGCGGACGGGGCGGTCGGCGAAATAGACCGTCTGGGGGGAGAGGTTGACGAGCCGGATCTTGCCCGCGGCGCGGTCGATCACGGCGGAGGCCGAGAGCTGAACGAACATCAGCATCGGCTTCGCTTCCTCGGCCTCGGCCGCGCCCGCGGACAGCAGCGTGAGGGCCGCACCGGCGCCGGCGGCGCGCAGCAGCGCCCGGCGGCTCGCGGTCATGTCGATGTCCTTGAGGTCCATGGGATCGATGTCCTTGCGGGTCGGGCCTTGCGGCCGTTGTCGGCTTGATGGGGAGGTGAAGCGGTCGGCCGGCTCAGTAGCAGGGCGGGTAGGGATAGTAGCCGCAGCGCGGCGGATAGACGGCCGGCGGGTAGTAGTAGGGGGCGCCGTAATAGGCGGCCGCCCCGGCCGCTCCGACCGCGGCGGCGGCGCCGGCGTAGTAGGCGCCGCGATAGGCGTTGCGCCGCGCCACGCCCGCGAAAGAGAGCGGGGTGAAGGGCAGGCCGATGAGGTCGATGAAGAGGGCCGCGCCGCCGTCCGCCCCGGTCACGTCGCCTTCCAGCACGTCCACGTCGAAGGTCAGCTTGTCGCCTTCGAGCTTCGGCGACTTCAGCGTCACGACCGCGTCGCGCACGCCCGAGCCGTTTTTCTGGAACACCGACAAGGTGGCGTTGGGCGGGCTCTTGGCGAAATTGTCCGTGCCGACGCCCCAGTCCTCGACGATCCGGCTCGTATGCTCGTGGCCCGCGGCGCGGACCGGCCGGTCGGCGAAGGTGATCGAGTTCGGCGCGACGCCGGTCATCACCAGCTTGCCGCCGGCGAGCGTGGCGCCCGCGGAATTCATGACGATCAGCGAGGGGACGACTTCCGTTTTGGCGGCGCCGATCGACTTGGCGAGCGGGGTGTGGGCGGGCGGCGCGGTCTGCGCCCCGGCGGGGGCGGTCGCGATGAGGACGGCGACGAGACTGGTGGCAATCAGACGCATGGGGGCCTCGAAGAGTGCGCTCAGGGGAGCGTTGTGTTGGGATCTGTCGGGGGATGATTGACGGTTTCGGCTTGGTCCGGACGGCAGGGCGCCCGTGGCGGCCCGCACGTGGTCACGAAACGACCGCGGATCGCCTCTCCTGGAATTCAGTTTGGGGAGTGGGGCCGGCGCCGGCCGGGCACTCGCTCGGAGCGCCCGGCCGGCCGCCCCCCCGGGCCTATTTGACGCAAGCCTCGATGAACTTGATGCGCAGGAGCAGATCGAGACCCTTCTCCAGCGCTTCCTTGCGGCAGGCGCTGACCTTGTCGAGCCGCGACAGGTAGGTGGGCAGCGCACCGCCGGCCGGCGCGATCCCGGCGGTTTCGCCCGCGACGGGGCCGTCGCCCGCCTTGGCGGCGGCATCCTTCAGCTTCTGGATGTCCTCCGGCGTCAGCTTCGGCGGATCGCGCATCAGCGTGATCTTGCTGATCTTGCCGTTGAAGGCGAACGGCACCTGGTAATCCCGGTCATCGACCGGCGTGCCGGTGTCGGAGCCGACATCCAGGTTCTCGTCCCACTGCAGGATGAGCGGGATCGTGTGCGGCATGGTCTGGGTGGCGACGGCCGCGCCGTCCACCTTGAGCACGCCGGTGCCGGGGCGCCCGATGCCGCTCATGCTGCCGAAGGCGAGCGTCCCGATGCCGAGGCCGTCATATTTGAAGTCGAATTCGAGCGTGTGCTTGCCGGGCGAGAGCACGAAGTCGCCCTCCCACTTGAAGCGCTTCAGGTCGACCAGGTTCCAGGTGAAGACCGGCTTGCCCTTGAGGATATAGAAGCCGTAGCCGCCGAACCGGCCGCCCTGGGTGATCAGCATGCCGTCGCCGCCGCCCTCGGGCACCTCGATCTCGGCCTTGAAGGTGTAGGAGCTGTTGAGGATCGAGGGCGCGTCGCCGTTCGGCGTGCCGGTCAGCGGGCGCGTCCAGGTGAACACGTTGCGGCCGGCGGTGATGCTCGGGCGCGGGGTGACGAGACGGGTCGCGACCGTGGCGTCGAGCGGATAGACCTGGAACTTCTTCGCCTCCTGGTCGAACAGCGCGAGCATTTCCTTCAGCTTGTCCGGATATTTGGCGGCCACGTCCTCGGCCTGGCTCCAGTCGTTGCCGAGGTCGTAGAGCTCCCAGGGGAACTTGGTCGGGTCGGCGTCGAGGCCGCCCTGCACGACCCACGGCGGCCGCATCACCTTGGTGCTGGCGATCCAGCCCTCGTGATAGATGGCGTGGTCGCCCATCATCTCGAAATACTGCGTCTTGCGGGCCGACGGCGCGTTGGCGTTGGCCTTGTCGAACGTATAGGCCATGCTGACGCCCTCGATCGGGCTCTGCTTGATGCCGTCGACCGTCTCCGGCGCCTTGACGCCCGCCGCTTCCATGATCGTCGGGACGACGTCGATCACATGGTGGAACTGGGTGCGGATGCCGCCCCTGTCCTTGATCATCTTGGGCCATGCGATGGCCATGCCCTGGCGCACGCCGCCGAAGTGGGAGGCGACCTGCTTCGTCCAGGCGAACGGGCTGTCGAACGCCCACGACCACGGAACGGCCATGTGGTTGTAGGTCTTGTCCGAACCCCAGACGTCGTAGAAGTATTTCAGCTGATCCTCGACGGGCACGACGACGCCGTTGAACATGGCGACTTCGTTGGGCGTGCCGACCAGGGTGCCTTCGGCGCTCGAACCGTTGTCGCCGCTGATATAGATGATCAGCGTGTTGTCGAGCTTGCCCATGTCCTGGATCGTCTGGACGACCCGGCCGATCTCGTGATCGGTGTACATCAGATAGGCCGCATAGACCTCGACCTGACGCTTGAACAACTTCTGCTCGTCCGGCGTCAGCGTCTCCCAGCGCTTCAGGAGGTCATCGGGCCAGGGGGTGAGCTTGGTGTTCTGCGGGATCAGGCCGAGCTTCTTCTGGTTCTCGTAGATCTGCTCGCGGACGGCATTCCAGCCCTTGTCGAACAGATTGAGGTCCTGCGCCTTCTTGATCCATTCCGGGGTCGGATGATGCGGCGCATGGGTGCCGCCCGGCGCGTAGTAGACGAAGAACGGCTGGTCGGGCGTCAGCGTGTTGATCTGGTTCACATAGTCGATCGCCTCGTCGGCCATCGCCGTGGTCAGGTTGAAGCCCGGATTGTTGAGGAACGGATAGATGTAGGTGGTGTTGCGCGCGAGGTTGGCGGGCTGCCACTGGTTCGTGTCGCCGCCCATGAAGCCGTAGAAATATTCAAAGCCCATGCCGGTCGGCCACTGGTCGTAGGGACCGGTCGGCGTCGCCTGGAAGGCGGGCGTGTTGTGGTTCTTGCCGAACCACGAGGTGCGGTAGCCGTTCTCGAGCAGGATGCGGCCGACGGTGGCCTTGTCCTTCGTGATGATGCTGTCGTAGCCGGGAAAGCCGGTCGCCTGCTCGGAGATCACGCCGAAGCCGACCGAATGGTGGTTGCGGCCCGTGATCAGCGCCGCGCGGGTCGGCGAACAGAGCGCGGTCGAGTGGAAGTTCGTGTAGCGCAGGCCCTCATTGGCGATGCGGTCGAGCGTGGGCGTCGGGATCACGCCGCCGAAGGTCGACGGGGCGCCGAAGCCGACGTCGTCGGTGATGATCAGCAGCACGTTCGGCGCGTCCTTGGGCGGCACGATGCGGGCCGGCCAGAAGGGCTTCGAGTTCTGCGCCAAGGGCTCGATGGTGCCGCCGAAGGGCTGCGGTGGTGGCGGCAGCTGCTTGCCGTCGATCACCACGGTCGAACTCGGGGCGCCCGGGACGCCCTGAATCTGTTGGGCAGAAGCGTTCCCGGTGACCACCGTGGCCAATCCGGCCGCCAAGATCATCGTTCTGATGTGCATATGAACTCCCCCTTCGCGCGACGATTGCGGGGCCTCTTTCCGGCCGGCGCCTCGGCGCCCGGAAAGCCGCCGGCCTGCGCCGGTGTCGATTTCCGTTCCCGCGGGCATGCCCTCGCTCGTCGCGACATCGTGATGTATGCATAAGATAAAATACCACGCTTAGCTTAGAGGGACGCCGACCCCTGCAAAATGTACGTAGTGTTCCGCTCCAGCGGGCCGGACCCTTCGCCGGGCTTCCGCAATTGCTCGCCGAGTTCGACGTCCCGCTCGGCGCCGTGCTCGCCGGGTCGTCCGTCCGTCCGGACGACCTGACGGCGGACAGTTTCCTGCCTTTTTCCGAGATGAGCCGGGTGCTCGAGCGGGCGGCCGAGCTGACGAAGTGCCCGCATTTCGGGCTGCAGCTCGGTTCGCGGTTCGATCATCGCGTGCTCGGTTTCCCGGGCCGGGTGCTCGCGACCGCCGCGACGCTGCGGCAGGCCCTGTCGGCTTTCGTCAATTGCCAGATCAATTCCTCGACCGCCGCGGCCGCCTATCTGCACCGCTACGGCGATGATTTCGCATTCGGCTACGGCGCCTATTTCGGCACGCCGATCGAAAGCGCGCAGGCCTACGACGTTGCGACAGCGATCGGGGCCAACATGGTGCGGGCGATCACCGGCGGCGCGGTCGGCCCCGCCGAAGTGCTGATCTGCCGACGGGAGCCGCCGGACCGTCGCGCCTATGAGACGATCCTGAAGGCGCCGGTCCGCTTCAACCAGCGGGAGGCTTGCCTGATCCTTCCCCGGTCCGCAATGGACGCCGCCGTGCTCACCGCCGATGCCGCCGAGCACCGCAAGCTCGTCGAGGTCCTGCTCGAGCGGCAGGGCAACGGCGTGCATCCCGTGACGGCGAGGGTCCGGCACCTGCTGCGGCCGCTCTTGCTGCAGGAGCGGGCGACGATGACCGCCTGCGCGGCGGATCTAAACCTCAATCCGCGCACGCTGCGCCGTCAGCTGGCCGCCGAGGGCACCACCTTCGAGGCGATGCTGAACGAAGTCCGTTCGGCGGTGGCGGCCGAGCTCCTGGCCATCACCGACCTGTCGGTCGGCGAGGTCTCCGCCGCGCTGAGTTTCGCGCATCAGAGTACATTCGTCCGCTCGTTCCGCCGCTGGACCGGGGTGAGCCCGAGCGAATGGCGCCGTGCCCGCCGCGCGCGGGCCGCGGCGGCCTGAACGGGCGCCCGCGCTGGCTCTACTAGGCCTCCGACGAGGCCCGCACGGCCGGACGGTCCCTGAGCGCGACCAGCACCACCACCGCCGCGACGGCGATCGTCGCCGCCCCGAAGGCGAGCGGCGACAGGCCGACCGTGACGAAGGGCGCGACCAGCGCCGTGCCGGCTGCGGTGGTGCCGAGGATGCCGGCGATCACCAGCGCGGCACCGCGCGAATGATCGCCCGCCGCCGCGAGGATCGCCTGGTGGAAGCCGATCGGCCCGCGCGCCCCGTAGCCGAAATTGACCGGGATCCAGAGCGCGACGATGACGCCGAGGCTGCGGCCGCCGGCGAGCGCATAGGCGAGCATGAGGAGCAGCGCCACCGCCACCAGCGCCGTGCCGGCCATGATCACCTCGTCGGTGCCGAAGCGCCGGGCGAGCCCGCTCGAGAGGTTGGCGCCGGTGATGAAGGTGGTGATGCCCGTCACCTGCAGGATGACGAAGGCGGTCAGCGTCATGCCGAGCGGCCCGGTCAGCACGGCGGGGGCGCCGAACACGAAGACGAGCAGGCCGCCGAGCGCGAAGGCCTGGCTGAGCCCGTGGCGCAGGAACGCCCGGTTGGTCAGGATCGACCCGTAGCTCCGCGGCGTGCCCGGATCCCGCTCGGCCGCCGGAAGCCAGCGGCTCGAGACCGCGAAGACCACGGCGAGGAGGAGGCCGAGCCCGCCGACCAGGGTGAAGGAGAGCGTCCAGCCGCCGAGCGCCAGGAGATAGACGCCCACGACCGGCGCCAGGGCGGGCACCAGCGATTCGATCGAGCCGAGGCGGCCGAACATGTGGGCGGTCCGCTCGGGCGGGTAGAGGCCCTTCAGGAAGCCCGGCGCGAACACGGCCGGGGCGGATCCGAACGCGCCCTGGAGGAGCCGCAGCGCGATCAGTTCAGTGAGCGAGGAGACCAGGACCGCGGCGAGCGAGGCGAGCGAAAAGAGCGCGATCGACCAGACCAGCAGGCGGCGCGGATCGAACCGGGCGCCGAGTTCGCCGAAGGTGAGCAAGCCGACCAGCGTCCCGAGCACATAGGCGGCGAGGACGAGCTGCGCCTCCTCGATCGAGCCGCCGAGCGCCGCCGGCAGGCTCGGCACGGCGGGGAGGACGAGATCGGTCCCGGCGATGCCGAGCACGGTCCCGCTCGCGATGAGGGCGAACATCGCGCTCGTGGGCACGGGTCTGGACATGGCGGACGTCTAGCAGATCCGCGGGGTGGCTCAAGCGGTCCGGGGCCGACTTTCCGGCCGGATCAGAACTTGTCATGAACTGATCAAGGGCCGTCATGGTTGCCCGCGTCCGGGGGCCCGGCCGGCGGCGCCTCCGCTCACGCCAGCCCGGTCGGACGTCGGCGCAAGGCTTTGGGGGCGCTCAGTCATCTATGGTTCTGATTATGCAGATCTTAGCATTCAGTTAACCAGAATCTGATCTCGTTCGCCCACTCGGCCCGCCCGGCCGAAGCGGAGCCCGCATGGTCCAGCTCAACGTCGACGGCTATTTTCCGAAGCGGATCCTGGTGACGGGAGGCGCGGGTTTCATCGGCTCGCATCTGTGCGAGCGGCTGCTCGACGCCGGGAGCGAGGTGCTCTGCGTCGACAACTTCTACACGGGCACGCGGCAGAACATCGCTGCCCTTCTGGCGCATCCCCGCTTCGAGCTCCTGCGCCACGACATCTGCGGCCCGCTCTCCGTCGAGGTCGACCAGATCTACAACCTCGCCTGTCCGGCCTCGCCGGTGCACTACCAGTTCGACCCGGTGCAGACGACCAAGACGAGCGTGCTCGGCGCGATCAACATGCTGGGCCTCGCCAAGCGGCTGCGCATCCCCGTGCTGCAGGCGTCCACCTCGGAGGTCTACGGCGACCCGATGGTGCATCCCCAGCGCGAGGACTACTGGGGCAACGTCAACCCGATCGGTCCGCGCTCCTGCTACGACGAAGGCAAGCGCTGCGCCGAGACGCTGTTCTTCGACTACCGGCGGCAGCACAAGCTCGCCATCAAGGTGGTCCGCATCTTCAACACCTACGGCCCGCGCATGCATCCGAACGACGGGCGCGTCGTCTCCAACTTCATCGTGCAGGCGCTGCGCGGCGACGACATCACGCTCTATGGCGACGGCCTGCAGACACGCTCGTTCTGCTATGTGGACGACCTGGTCGAGGGCCTCGTCCGCATGATGGCGACGGCCGATACGGTCACCGGCCCGGTCAATCTCGGCAATCCGGTCGAGTTCACCATGCGCGAGCTCGCCGACCTCGTCATCGACATCACCGGCAGCGCCTCGCGCATCGTCCACCGGCCCTTGCCGCAGGACGATCCGAAGCAGCGCAAGCCCGACATCGGCCTGGCGCGGGCCGAGCTCGGCTGGGCGCCGACGGTGGCGCTGCGCGCCGGGCTGGAGCGGACCATCCATTATTTCGACGGCGTGATCCGCGGCGGCATGCTCGCCGAGTTGGCAAAGACCATGCGCGATGCCGCGGCGCCGGACGCCGAAGCGGCTCCCGGCGACACCGGCAAGGATCGCTCGGCCGCCTGACCCGACCGGACCTGCGCGGCGGCCAAAAAAAGGCCGCCCCGGAAGGCGGCCTAAGTCTTGGGGAGGAAACGCCCAAGGAGGGCATGCAGGAGGCGCGAACCTCCTGCGCCTCGTGAGTTGGGGACGCCCGGGGCCGGGCGCAAGGATGCCTTCGGACGACCTGTCCCGTTCAATCGATTTTATGCCGGGTGCATGGCAGGCAAGCACTGCCGGCCCCGGCCTCACCGTCGTTCACGCCGCCTGGGCACGGCGGGCGGCGCGTTCCGCGGCCTCGGCGCTCGACTTCGTCACATGCGCCTGGCGGTTGACCACCTGCAGGTTGGGCGCGCCCCAGTAGCCGAGAAGGTCCGTCCAGGGCTGGTCGCGCAGGTCGCGCCAGACGAGGAAGAGCGGCGTGCGGTGGTCCACCTCGCAGGCCTTGAGGAGGCGCCGGCCGCTTTCCAGGCAGCGGAGCTTCTGCCGCCGTTTCAGCGGCTTCAGGGCCGTCACCGGGGCGAGCCAGAACTTCCAGGCGGCGACGCAGCAGGAATGCCATCGCGCCGTGCGGTTCGGCCGGCCGTCGCCCCAGAGATCGCGGTGCCAGCCGAGGCGGAACACCGGTTGCCCGCAGATGCAGCAGCATCCGGGGCCCGCGGCATGGGCCGGCTCGCGGAACGGCGCGGGCGGCACGCGGAACGTGTCCGGCAGGCCCGGTTCGCCGATGCGCCAGGTCCAGCCCTCCGGCACGGTCGAGCGGCGGGCGAGCGCACGGGCGAGCGCCTCGGCGCGCAAGGGGCGATGCCGCCAGTAGGCTTCCACGGCGAGGCGCGGCGTCGGCGGGACGAAGGGGAGGGCGAGCGCATGGGCGAGGACGCGCGGCGGGAAGATGTCCGGCAGCGCCTTCTCGAGGCGCGCGCGCGAGCGGGCGTTCCGCTCCGCCTTCCAGGTGTTCTCCGCCACCGCCCGTCTCCGCGAATCATCTGAAGCGACATCCACCATGCTGCATCGGCCTGGTGAACGCCGCCTTGTCGCGGCGCGGCGGTCGCGCTCAGCCGTCGGCGTGGGCGGCGGAGGTCGCGTGCGCCTCGAGGCGGAACACGGTGTGGAACACCCGGCCCTCGAACATCGCGAGGAGCTCCTTGGTCGTCTCCCGGCTTTCCTGGCGCACCGGCGAGGCGAGCGCCTCCTCGATCCCTTCGAGGCTCGGATAAGTGAGGGCGAGCACCATGGGGTAGGGCGGGGCGCCCGGATCGGCGTCCACCTCGCGCAGGATCTCCACCTTGGTGGCGGTCGGGAAGCGGGTCCAGAGCGGCACCAGACGGGTCGTGACGAAGGCCTCGAACTCGCCCTCGCGGCCGGGCAGGATGCGGCCCTCGAAGAAGGCGTAGCGCTTGAACATCGGTCAGTCCTTGTCGCTCAGAGCGTGGCCGTGACGCCGCCGTCCACATAGAGGATGTGGCCGGTCATGAAGGAGGCGGCATCGGAGGCGAGGAAGATCGCGGCGCCGACCAGTTCGTCGACCTCGCCCCAGCGGGCGAGCGGCGTGCGGTTGGTGAGCCAGCCCGAGAAGGCCGGATCCTCCACCAGCGCCTTGTTCAGCACGGTCTTGAAATAGCCGGGGCCGAGGCCGTTCACGCGGATGCCGTGCTTGCCCCAGTCGATCGCCATGCCCTTGGTCAGCATCTTCACCGCCCCCTTGGACGCGGTGTAGGGGGCGATGTTGGGCCGGCCGAGCTCGGACTGGACAGAGCAGATATTGACGATCGCGCCCTGACGACGCGGGATCATGTGGCGGGCGACCGCCTGGCCGACCAGGAACACGCTGTCGAGATTGGTGCGCATCAGCTCGTGCCAGGTCGCTTCCGGATAGTCCTCGAGCGCCATGCGCCGCTGCATGCCGGCATTGTTGACGAGGATGCCGATCGGCCCGACCTCCGCCTCGATGCGGGCGACGCCGGCGGCGACCGCAGCGCCGTCGGTCACGTCGAAGGGCGCGCCCTCCGCGCGCCATCCCGCCGCGCGGAGCTCCGCCACGGTCGCCTCGACGCGGCCGGGGTCGCGCCCGTTGATCACTGCCACGGCGCCGGCCTCCGCGTAGCCCGCCGCGATGGCGCGGCCGATGCCGGCGGTCGAGCCGGTGACGAGGGCGATCCGCCCGGAGATGTCGTAGAGGCGGTCGAGGATCGACATGGCGCGGCTTTCCTTCCGTCGTTGCGGCTAGTTGGCACCGCGTGGCGGGCGAGGGCAAGAGGGCGCGGCATGGACAGGCCAGCCGAATTCGGTTCTCTTGAGGCGGACGCCATCGCCTGTCCGGCCGACAAGAAGGAAACCCCCATGCGCGCCGTGGTCGCCCATGCCGCCCTCGACCTCAGGATCGAACCGGTGGAGGTGCCCGCGCTAGGGGACCACGACGTGCGCGTGCGGATCGCGGCCGGCGGCATCTGCGGTTCGGACCTGCACTACTACAACCACGGCGGCTTCGGCGTGGTGCGGCTGAAGGAGCCGATGGTGCTCGGCCACGAGATCGCCGGCACGGTGGAGGCGGTCGGCGGCGCGGTCGGGCGGGTGAAGCCGGGCGACCGGGTGGCGGTCAATCCGAGCCGGCCCTGCAACGCCTGCCGCTATTGCCTGGAAGGCCAGCAGAACCACTGCCTCGACATGCGCTTCTACGGCAGCGCCATGCGCTTTCCCCATGTGCAGGGCGGCTTCCGCGAAGCGCTCGTCTGCACGGAGGCGCAAGCCGTGCCGGTCGCCGACGGCGTCTCGCTCGGCGAGGCGGCGATGGCCGAGCCGCTCGCGGTGGTGCTGCACGGCGTGCGGCGGGCGGGATCACTGGTCGGCGCGCGCGTGCTCGTGACCGGGTCGGGGCCGATCGGGGCGCTCGCGGTGCTGGCCGCGCGGCGGGCCGGTGCGGCGGAGATCGTGGTGACGGACGTGGCGGACGGCGCGCTCGGCTTCGCGCTGAAGGCCGGCGCCGACCGCGCCATCAATGTCGCCCGCGAGCCGGAGGCGCTCGCCGCCTATGCGCCCGACAAGGGCACGTTCGACGTGATGTTCGAGGCCTCGGGCAACCCGGCGGCGCTGCGCTCGGCCCTCGATGTGCTCCGGCCGGGCGCCACGGTGGTGGTGCTCGGCCTCGGCGGCGAGGTGACGCTGCCGATCAACACGGTGGTGGCGAAGGAGATCGCGCTGAAGGGCACGTTCCGCTTCCACACCGAATTCGCGACCGCGGTCGACCTGATCGGCAAGGGGCTCGCCGACGTGAAGCCGCTCATCTCCGCGACGCTGCCCTTCACCGAGGCGCGCGACGCCTTCGAACTCGCCAAGGACCGGACGCGCTCGATGAAGGTGCAGCTCAGCTTCGACTGAAGCTTGGGCCCCGGCGGCGTCCGAGCGGTGCGGCGCCCGACCCCGGCCGGGTAACCGGGGCGGCCGACCGCAACCCCGCGGGCGACGGCTGGCTCAGGCGGCCGACACCACCACTTTCGGCGGCGGCGCGGCGGGCAGCAGCTTCTCGCCGTAATGGGCCTTGAGGAATCGCACGAGCGGCATGGTGAGGCCGGTCGAGACGAGCGCCATGATCACCATGGCCGAGAAGGTCGTCGTGCTGACCACGTTCTCCTTGTAGAAGATCGTCATCACCACGATCGCCATCAGGCCCTTGGTCTGCAAGAGCGAGCCGACCGTCACCGCGGTCGGCATGCCTTCGCCCATGGCGCGGGCGAAGACCACCGTGCCGCCGATCTTGGCGAACACGCACACGGCGAGGCCGGCGGCGAAGATCGTCCAGACGACCGGGTCGTTGTAGAGGAAGGCCGCGGTGAGGCCTGTGTTGAGGAAGAAGAACGGCATCAGGATCAGCTGGGTCGGCTGGTCGAGCCGCTGCGCGGCGAATTCGCGGATGCGGTCGGGCAGGAAGATGCCGGCCATGAAGCAGCCGATCACCGGGTGCAGGCCGGCGAGCGCCGTGATCGTGCCCGAGATGAACACGACGATGCCGACGATGGAGAGCAGCACCCGCTCGCTCGCCTGGATCTCGAGCAGGCGGCGCAGATATTTCGAGGCGACATACTGCAGGAAGATGAAGTTCAGCGCCGCGCCCGACAGGGCGATGAACACCGCCTCGATGACGTTGCCGCCTTTGGAAAAGGGGATGATCAGCGCGATGGAGGCCCAGGAGATCACGTCGCCGACCCCGGCGGCGGCGAGCGCGATCTGGCCGACGCGGTTGCGCATCAATTCCAGTTCGCGTGTGAGGATGACGAGGATGGGCAGCGCCGGGATCGCCGTGGCGAGCGCGAAGGCGGCCGCGAAGAGGTATTCGTTCGGGCTCTTGCCGGTGGCGCAGGCCATCTGGTCCGGCGACGAGCAGGGGAAGGACTTGGCGATGTAGTAGCCGACGAGGCCGCCGATCGCGGCGGTCACCAGCATGCTGCCGACGCCGATCGCGATCACGCTCTTGCCGGCGTGGCGGATCTCCTCCTTGTCGGCGTCGGTGCCGGCGATGAAGCCGAACAGCGACACGGCGACCAGCGCCATGCCCTGCACGCCGCCGAGCAGGCTCTTGTCGAAGATCACCTTGTAGGCGTCCGGCGCGAAGGCGCCGAAGATCGAGGGACCGAGCAGGATGCCGGAGAAGATCTGGACGACGGCGAGGGGCACGATGCGGCCGGCCCGGAACACATACCAAATGATGAAAGGAATAAGCACGACCACCGCGCCTTGCGGCACGATGACGTACTTCTTGAAATTGATGAGAAGTTCTTCCATGGGCCCCTCCCAGGAGAAAGACCCATGGTCGCTGTCGCGGCAGGGTTCGTCAACAAGCCAAGCCGCCTCCGGCCACGGAAAGGGGCGGGCGCGGCCAATCGGCCGCTGCGTGTCGGCGCGGCGCCACGACGCCGTCCGTGGCGGCGGCTTTGATCAGGGCTCGATCCGCGCGACCGTGTCGCACAGCACGCCGAGATAGAGCTTGGTCTCGACCGGCGAGGTCGCGGCGCGCAGTTCTTCCGGTACCTTCCACGACCAGTCGGCCGGGTCGGTCACCCGCCGCGCCACGGCGGCCTCGATCACCGCGTCGCGCAGCAGGGACTGCTGCCGGTTCCAGTCGGGCACGTGATGCGCCACCACGGTCTCGCGGAATCGGCCGAGCAGCCCTTGCGCTTGGCTTGCCGTGAGCGGCCCGGAGCCGAAGTCGAAGGCCGTGCCGTTGACCGCGCGGGCGAGCAGCGCGGCGCGGCCGGCCGTGCGGTTCGAAGCGGCCGCCGGCGCGGCCGGAGCCGGCTCGGGGGCGAAACCGAGGAAAAAGCGAATCGTCGGAATCGGTTCGCCGTCGGGGCTGAAGCGGCGTGGCGGCGGCTGCGGCAGGGCGACGGGCGCGAGGTCGTCCTCGTCATCGGCCTCGTCGACGAGGTCTTTAAGGGCAGGCAGCGCCGCCAGGATGCCCACGTCATAGTCCGGAACATAGGATGCGGCGCGGCTGCCCGCCTCGCCTTCAGGACTGTGCGGGTCCGGAAGGCCGCCCGCGCCCGCCGGAATGAGCGGACGCGCGGTTGCCGTCGCAGGCTCGGGAAAGGCCGGAAGCGGGGGCGGGGTCACGCGCGGCGCGGGCTCCGGATCGGGCAGCGCGGGTCTCGGCGGGACCGGGTCCGGCAGCGCGGCCAAGGGCGGCGGCCGCGGCGTTTCGGGCTCGGGTGAGGTCGCCGCGCCAACCTGCTCGTCCGCCTCAATTTTTTCGGTCGCGGCCGGCTCCGGCGCGCTCGACACGGCTGCATCCTGCTCGGCCGCGCCCGTGACAGCGAACGGTGGGATCGGACGATCGTCCTGACCGGATGCCGCGGCGTCGTGCTCGCCGAACGGAACGAGGCCCGGCACCTCGGGCACGGCCGTCCCGAACGGCCGTAAATCCGCCGGCGCGGCCGCGGCCGGCTCGTCGTCCACGGGATGGAAAGCGGCCCCGGTCGTGGCCACGCCGTCGTCGATCGTGGCGCGCGGCGGTTCGGCGCGGAGCGCCTCGATGCGGCGGACCAGCGTCTCCGTCTCGGCGTCCGGGTCGTCGAACCAGTCGGTCGACCAGACGCGGAGGAGGTGCCAGCCGAGATCGGAAAGCACGGTCTCGCGCAGGCGGTCCCGGTCGCGCGCGCTGCGGCTGCGGTGATAGGTGGCGCCGTCGCATTCGATGCCGGCGAGGTAGCGGTCGGGATGGTCCGGGTGGCGCACGCCGAGATCGATGCGGTAGCCGGAGACGCCGACCTGGGCGTCGACCGCATAGCCGCGCGCGCGCAGGCGCCCGGCCACCTCCGCCTCGAAGTCGCTCTCCGCCTCGCCGCCGACGCTCTCCACCGGCGCGCGGCCGCCGGTCTCGGCATAGTCGAGATAGGCCTTCAGTACGGACACGCCGCGCGAGGAACTCTCCGTCGGCACCACATCGGCGGACCCGAACGAGGTGAAGAGGGCGATCCGCGAGCGGGCGCGTGAGAACAGCACGTTCAGCCTTCGGTGGCCCTGCTTCCCGTTGATCGGGCCGAAGCGCTGCTTCACGGCGCGCGCGCCCGGCTCGCGGCCATAGGTGAGCGAGATGAAGATGACGTCGCGCTCGTCGCCCTGCACGTTTTCGAGGTTCTTCACGAAGAGCGGCTCGCCGCGCTCCTCCGAGCGGGCCGCGAAGCGCTCGACGGCCGCGTCGCCGGCGGTCAGCCGACGCAGTTCCTCGCGGATGAGGTCGCGCTGCTCCATGTTGACGGCGACGATGCCGAGCGTGCGGAAGCCGTCGTCTTCGGCCTCGGCGAAGCGGCGCATGAAGGCGACCGCCTCCTCGGCGACGCGCATCGCTTCTTGCGGATTGCGCCGCGCCCGGTAGGCGCCGTCGACGCGCACGAGGTCGATCGAGAACGAGCCGGGGCGGGCGGTCGGGAAGGTGACGAGCTTGCTCTCGTAGAATTCGCGGTTGGAGAAGGCGATCAGGCTCTCGCAGCGGCTGCGGTAGTGCCATTTGAGGCGGCGCACGAGGCGGAACGTCTTCTGGCACGCGTCGAGGATCGATTCGTCGTCGAGGTCCTCGAAGATGTCGTCGTCCGCCGGCGCCGCTTCCGTGCGGGCGAAGAAGTCGGTCGGCGGCAGCTGCTTCGGGTCGCCGACCACGACCAGCCGGCGCGCGCGCAGGAGCGCCCCGATCGCGTCCTCGGGCCGCATCTGCGAGGCTTCGTCGATGACGAGGAGGTCGAAGCCGAGGCCGCCGGGCTCGAGGAACTTGGCGAGCGAGAGCGGCGACATCATGAAGCACGGCTTCAAGGCCTGGATCGAGGCGCCTGCCCGTCCGACCAGCGCGCGCACCGGGGTGTGGCGGCGCTGCTTGGCGAATTCGTTGCGCAGCAGCGCGGCTTCCGTCCAGGTCGACTTCGGCCCCGCGGCGAGCCCGCCGACCGCTTCCTTGCGGCTCAGCAGCGAACGCACCCGCAGCCGGTCGGCCGCGATCTTGGCGCGGTCGCGTTCGGCGAATTTGGCGCGGGTGGCGTCGAGGCCGGTGCCGGACTGGTGCGACAGCGCGGGATCGGCGCGACGGGCGCGGTCGGCGCGACGCTCGGCGACAAAGCGGTCGAACACACCGACGAGCGCGCCCGGCTCGATGCCGATGCGATCGGCGGCGTCGAGGAAGGGCGCGAGGCCGGCGGCGTCGGCGTCGCGGCGGCGGCGGCGGAGCGCCAGGCGGGAGCCGATCTCCGCGCCCGTCGCGTCGAGCGCGGCGAGCCGGTCGGAGAGGGCGCCCGCGTCGTCGCCGTCGAGGCCGAGGTCGCCGAACCGCTCGGCGGCGTCGCGCCTAAGCGTCGCGACCGCGGCCAGGAGCGGCCGTGCCTTGGCGGCGAGCGCGCCGATCAGCGCGCGGGCGGCGCCGGCCTGAGCGCCGGACAGGGCCGTCTCCGCGGCGGAGGGGAGGCCGAGGTCGCGCACCTGGGCGACCCAGGCGAGCGCCTCGCGCGTCGCCGCGATGCCGGCCGCATCGGGCGCGGCGCGGCGGGCGAGCGGCGCGAGCGGCAGGGCGTCGAGCCGGGCGGTAAGGGCGTTGCTGCGCGCGATCAGCTCGGCCGCAGCCGCGACGGCGCCGAGCGGCGCGTCGAGGGCGGCGAGGCGGCGGTCCGGATCGGCGGCGAGAATGGCGTCGGCGCCGGCCAGCTCCTTGGCGAGGGCGAGATGCACCTGGCCGAGCGTGGCGGACTTGAGCCCGGCGCGCTCCGCCTCCGGCAGCGCCAGCAAGGCCGCCGCCGGCTCGCGGAATTCCCCGAGGCCGGCGATGACGTCGCCGCCGAGCGCGACCATGCGCACCAAGACCTCGGCGGCGGCCGGTTTGCCTTCCAGCGTCTCGGCGAGCTTCCGCCGCGCGGCGAGGCTCTCGGCGGCCAGGTCGAAGCGGGTGTCGAGGCCGTTCCAGGCGAAGCCGAACGGGCCGGCGAGCGAGGGATCGACCTCGAAGTCGCGCTTGAAGCCGAGATAGCCGGCGAGCGCCTCCAGCATGTCGAGTTCGGGCTTCGCCGCGCCGAACAGCCGCTTCACCACCGCCTTGGCGTCGCGCGAGGCCGAGGACATGTCGATGAGGCGGGCAAGGCCGCCGCGCTTCAGCGTCTTCGCCGTCGCGGCCACCTCCTCGGGCGTCGGCCAAGGCCCGGCGCCGACCGAGGGGAAGAGCGAGCGCCACTGCGCCTCGGCCTCGATCAGGTCGTCGCGCCGCCGCACCGCCGAGGCGAGCACCTCGCCCGTGACGCCGGGGAACCGGTCGATCCGCTCGCGTTCTTCCGGCGCCAGCGCGCCCGCCGCCACGACGGCGCCGGCGACCGTCTCCATCACCGTGGCGGGCAGGTCGGGCGACAGGCGCAGGCGCTGCACCGCCGGCGCCAGCCGTTCGGTCAGCGCGGTCAGGGCCGCGTTGTCGGCGCGTTGAGCCTCGAGCACGGCATAGAGCGTCGCGGCGGTCGCCTGCGGGTCGGCGCCGAGCCCGATCAGCGCCGCGGGCCGCGCCAGCACCGCCGGATCGGCCTCCGCGACGGGCGGGCCCGCCGCGATCGCCGCGTCGAGGCCTTGCAGCTCCTCGAGGAGGTCGATCGCATGGGCGAGATCGTCCGCGGCCACGTCGGCGACGAGCGGAATGGTGGCGTTGGCCGGCACCCGGCCGATCGCCGCGTCGGCGTCCGCCATGCGCTGCAGGTCGGCGAGGCCGGCGAGGCCGAACTGGCCCTGGGCGGCGACCAGCTCGGCGATCTCGGCGGCGGGCCGGCGCACCTCGGCGACGAAGGCCTTGAGCGGCTGGATCTCGGCGGTCGGCAGGTCCATCAGCGCGGCGCTCGCCCAGGGCGAGGCGGCGGGTGGGCCGAACGCCTTGGCATGGGCGATGCCCGCCTCGGCGGTGAGCTCGATCAGGTCGCGCGCGGCGGCGAGGCGCTCCGGCGCGCCGAGGAGGGCGTCGTCGAGGCCGACGCCGGCGAGCGCCGCGACGCCCGGGCCGGCGGCCATGCGGCCGCGGATCGCCCGCCACATCATGCCGAACGGCGTCTCCCCGTCGGCGGCCGGCCGGTGCAGCGCCTTCAGATAGTCGCCGAGCTCGGCCCGGGTCTTGACCAGAAGCGGGTCGACCGCGAGCGCGGAGGGCTGGAACGGCGAGAGTTCGACGCGGCGCCGGAGGCTCTCCACCACTTCGCGCGGCGAGGCCTTGTCGGAGTGCAGTTCGAGGCAGAAATCGCCGAGGCCGGCGCGGTCGAGGCGGCGCTTCACCACGTCGAGCGCGGCCTGCTTCTCGGCGAGGAACAGGACGGTCTGGTCGGCCGCCAGCGCATTGGCGATGATGTTGGTGATCGTCTGCGACTTGCCGGTGCCGGGCGGCCCCTCGATGACGAGGTTCTTCCAGTTCATCACGTCGATCAGCGCGCTGTGCTGCGACGCGTCGGCGTCCTGAACGAGATAGGGCGCGACCGCCTCGATCTCGGGATCGTCGACCTCGTAGTCGTCGGGCGCGCGGAAGTCGACGCTTCCCGGCCCCGCCTCGGTGCCGCGCAGGACCGCGTCCACCAACTTGCCGTGCTGCACCGGATGGACCGGCCAGTTTTCCGGCGCGAGGTCGGCATACATGGCGAAGCGGCCGAACGCGAAATGGCCGAGCACGAGCCAGCGGCGCACGCTCCAGCGGCCGCCATGGATGCCCTCGACGGCGTCGCGCACCTTGGCGAAATAGGTCTCGATCGAGGCGATCTTCTCGTCCTCGCCCGTCTCGAAATCGGGCAGGTCGCGCTTGAAGTCGCGCTCCAAGAGCTTGCGCAGGCTGAGATTGGTCTCCGCCGCGTCGGCGACCGCGGAGAGCGACCAGACCGTGCGGCCGCGCACCGTGCGCGACTTCAGCGTCACCGGCAGCAGGAGCAGGGGCGCGTGATATCTGCGCTCCGAGGTCTCGGTCTCGGTGCGCTCAAGGAACCCCATCGAGAGGAACAGGGTGGAGACGCCCATCTCCTGCTCGGCGAGCCGCGCCTCGTCGGCGATGCGCGCGGCGAGCGCCTCGAGCTCCTCCGGGTAGCGCAAGGTCTGCAGCGCCTTGTCGGCATGGGCGGACTTGGCCCCGACCGGCTGCAGGTCCGGGCTCGGATCGATGCCGAGCCGGCGCGCATGCTCGGCGCGGCTGATCTCGTGAAGCTTCGGGCGCGGCCCGAGCTGCAGTGTTTCGCGCAGGCGCAGCCGCAACTCGGTCTCGGCGAGCGCCAGATGGTAGTCGTCGTCCCGGCCCTCGCTTTCGAGCGCTTCGAGGCGGGTCAGATATTCGATGTCGGCCGCCTTGGCGTGTTCCAGCGAGGCGACGAAGGCGGGCGTCTTCTCGTCGTCGGGCGTGCTGTCGGGCTCGGGGATCGCGGCGAGGTCGAGGTTCGCGCCGTCGCCGACGAGCCGGCGATAGACCTCGTCGATCACCTCGTCGACGACCTGGAGGTGCCGGCGCGACCGCTGGCCGAGCGGATAGTTCAGCATCCGGTTGCGGTTGCTGAGGTCGAGCAGACGGCTGCGCAGCTCCTCGTAGAGCGTCGCGAGACGGTTGGCATCCGTACGTTCGAGCATCTCTGACTGCACTCAGTCGGCCGTCGGGGACCGGCCATCCGGGGTCGGCCTCTGCTCGGGCCGTGGTTCCCGGTTCTAGGTCATTCGCCGCTGTCCTTCCAAGTGCATAATGGCGGATGCGAGGCAGTAGCGCGGGCGCTGCCGCCGGCGTCCGGAGCGGTTGGAAAACGGCAACACCCAGGCGTCGGCGCGGACGCTCCGGTTGTTCGCCTGGCCTATGATTGCGTGGCGGAATTCCGCCGTGATGCCGCGTCCCGCGATAAGGATCTCGCGCGGGCCGGCGAGGGAACGGGCTTGGTTCCCCGCTCCCGCGGCCGGGCCGATGATGCAAGGGTGCTCGATTCGTCGTCGAATACGTCCTAATCTCCTGTAATTCGACCGGAGGGCCCGCCTTGATCAAGTCGATCGAACGCTATCCCGAACTCGCCGACCCGCAGATGCGGCCCCGCTACACCGGGATCCCGACCTTCTTCCGGACCCGCTACGCGGAGACGCTCGACGGCGTCGACATCGGGGTCGTCGGCGTGCCCTTCGACGGCGGCGTGACGCACCGGACGGGGACCCGGCACGGCCCGCGCGAGATGCGCCAGCAGTCCGCGCTGATGCGCCGGTTCAACCAGGCGACGCAGGTGGCGCCGTTCGACCTCGCGCGCGTTGCCGACCTCGGCGACGCCTGGGTGGAGCAGCCGTTCGTGCTCGAGGATGCCCATGCGGAGATCGGCGCCGTGTTCGACACGATCGTCGGCGCCGGCGTGGTGCCGCTCACGGTCGGCGGCGACCATTCCATCTCGCTGCCGATCCTGCGCGCGGTCGGGCGCGAGCGGCCGGTCGGCATGGTGCATGTGGACGCGCATTGCGACACGGGCGACGACTATCTGGGCTCGCGCTTCCATCACGGCGCGCCGTTCCGCCGGGCGGTCGACGAAGGACTGCTCGACCCCAAGCGCGTCATCCAGATCGGCATCCGCGGCACAACCAACGTGCCGGACATGTGGGAATTCAGCCATAGCTCCGGCATGCGGGTGATGTATATCGAGGAATTCGCCGACCGCGGCTGGGCCTTCGCGGCCGAGGAGGCGCGCCGGATCGTCGGCGACGGGCCGACCTATTTCTCCTTCGACATCGACGCGCTCGACCCCGCCTTCGCGCCGGGCACCGGCACGCCGGAGCCGGGCGGCATGACCACCCTGGAGGCGCAGCGGCTCATCCGCGCCTTGCGCGGCATCGACTTCGTCGGCGCCGACCTGGTCGAGGTCTCGCCGCCCTTCGACACCGCCGGCATCACCTCCATGAGCGGCGTGTCGATCCTCTACGAACTCCTCTGCCTCCTCGCCGAGGCGCATGCGGGGCGGGGGAAGACGGGCTAGCCGCCGTACCGCGCCGCGTTTCGAGTTGGACGGCTGCCTTGCGCCCGGGGGTGTGGCGCGCCGGCCGGCGTGCTTGCACAATGCGGTCCAGGATCCGCAGTCCGAAGAGGGATCATGCCGTCGCCTTCCAAGAGCTGGTCGGTCGCCCTGGTGGTGGCCGTCGCGTTCTTCATGCAGAACCTGGACGGCACCATCATCGTGACGGCCCTGCCGGCGATCGCACAGGACTTCGGCGTGCGGCCGGTGGAGATGTCGATCGGCATCACCGCCTACATGCTGGCGCTCGCCGCGCTCTTGCCGGCGAGCGGGTGGCTCGCCGACCGAATCGGCGCCCGCACGGTGTTCGCCGGCGCGATCGTCGCCTTCACGGTCGCCTCGGTGTTCTGCGCCTTCGCCACGACGCTTTCAGAATTCGTCGTGGCGCGCGTGCTGCAGGGCATGGGCGGCGCGCTGATGGTGCCGGTCGGCCGGCTCGTGGTCCTGCGCAACACCGAGAAGGCGAACCTGCTCAACGCCATCGCAGTCATCTCCTGGCCCGGCCTCGCGGCCCCGGTGGTCGGGCCGCTGCTCGGCGGGCTGATCACCGAGCATTTCTCCTGGCCGTGGATCTTCCTGATCAACCTGCCGCTCGGGGTCGCCGGCGTGATCGCGGCCTTCATCTGGATCCCGGACGTCAAGGCCGAAGCGGTGCCGCGCTTCGACACGCTCGGCTTCGTGCTCGTCTCGGCCTCGCTGGTGATGCTCGTCTACGGCTTCGAGACGATCAGCCATGCGAGCCGCTACACCGTCGAGACGCTCGCGCTGCCCGCCGCGCTCTGCCTCGCGGGGATCGCGGCCGGCTGGTCGGCGGTCCGGCACCTGAAGCGGCATCCGGCGCCGCTGCTCGACCTCGCGCCGTTCCGCATCCCGACCTTTGCGGCGACGAGCTTCTTCGCCGCCACCTCGTTCCGCATGGCGATCGGCGCGACGCCGTTCCTGCTGCCGCTGTTCTTCCAGTTCGGCTTCGGCATGGACGCGGTCGGGGCGGGGGCGATGATGCTCGTCTATTTCGGCGGCAACCTCGCCATGAAGTCGGTCACGACCCGCGTGCTGCGCGGCTTCGGCTTCCGCAACGTGCTGATCTGGAACGGCTTCCTCATCGCGCTCACGACCGGGGCCTATGCGCTGCTGACGCCCTCGACGCCGAGCCTCTTCGTGTTCGCCGTGCTGGCGGCTAGCGGGCTCTTCCGCTCGATGCAGTTCACCAGCCTCGCCTCGATCGCCTTCGCGGACATCACGCCCGCGCAGCGCTCCGCCGCCGCCACGCTGCAGGGCGTGCTGCAGCAGCTCGGCGGCGTGATGGGCGTGGCGCTCGGGGCGGTGCTGCTGGCGGTCGGGCAGACGATCAACGGCTCGGCGATGCCCGCGCTCGCCGATTTCGACATCGCGTTCACGGTCATGGCGCTGCTCGCCGCGGCAGCGGCCGCGACGTTCATCCGCCTCGATCCGGATGCCGGATGGGAGGTCGCCGGCCGCCCGCGCCGCTCGCCCCCGCGCGAGGCGGAGGCGGCGGGCGAATAGGGGCGAGCCGGAGCGGCGAGGCGAATCGGTCGCCGTGCTCGGCCACCCCGGTTATCCTCATCGGCCGATGGCCGGCGTCAGGGGGTCTTCTTGCCGTTCGCGTCGAACTGCTTCAGGTAGGCGACGAGGTCGTTCACCTTCTGCTCGTCCTTCACGCCCGGATAGACCATCTTGGTGCCGGGGATCTTGGCCTTCGGGTCCTTGATGTATTCGCGGAAGGTGGCTTCGTCCCAGGTGATGCCCGAGTTCTTGTTCGCCTCGGAGTAGTTGTAGCCGGGATACTGGCCGGAATGACGGCCGATGATGCCGTTCAGCACCGGACCGACCGCGTTCTTGGCCGTCTCTCCGATCTGATGGCAGGCACGGCAGGCGAGGAACACCTTCTCTCCGGCGGCGGCGTCCTGCGCCTCGGCCGGGACGGCGGTGAAGGCCGACGCGGCGACCAAGGCGAGAACAGCAAGGTTCTTCATGGGCGAATCTCCCGAGATGACTTTAAACTGACAATTCAGAGCGCTGTCGCGGCCGACGGCCCGGCAGCGTCACTGCTTTTCAAGGACACTGCGACTGTCCCGTCAAGCCGGTGGCAGGGATCAACTCTTGCAATTTTGATCGGGGTCCGCGCGGAAACCACACGAAGCCGGCATCTCACCTCAAAACCCCCGCGACCAGCGCCCTCTTCAGCATCATATGCACGCCCTTGTTGCCGTCCACGGTCTGGGTGACGTGGAGGTCGGCGGCGAGCGAGGCGAGCATGTAGGCCTCCTCGCGCCCGAGCGTGGTGAGGCGGGTCAGATGCAGCACCATCTCGCGCACCGCCTGCTTGGCGGCGTCGTCGAGGTCCTCGTCGATCCCGATCGCGATGAGATGGTCGGCGGTCTCCGCGAAGGGCCAGCTGAAGCCGAGGTCCTTCCTGACGGTGAGGCGGAACGTGCCCTTGAGGCCGGTCTCCAGGCCGGTCAGGCAGACCTCGCCGTCGCCCTGCGCGCCATGGCCGTCGCCGGCCGAGAAGAGGCCGCCCGGCACGAACACCGGCAGGTAGAGCTTAGCTCCGGCCTTGAGCTCCTTGTTGTCCATGTTGCCGCCGAAGGCGCGCGGCACCATGGTCGGCTGCGGACCCCAATGAACCGGCGGCGCGACGCCCATCACGCCGAAGAACGGGTCGAGCGGCACTTTCACGCCGGACGGCATGCGGATCATGCCCGTCGCGTGCTCGATCGTCGGATGGATCAGCGCGGCGGTCGGGAAATCGTCCGGGATCGTGCCTTTCAGGGGCTGGATCGTCATGTAGCCCCAGTCCATCCAGGGCGTGACGTCGAGGATGTCGATCTCCAGCACGTCGCCCGGCTCGGCGCCGGCGACCGCGATCGGCCCGGACAGGATGTGGGAGGAGGGGCCCTGCTTCAGGGTCGCCATCGCCTCGAGGAGGAGCGGCGGGATGGCGAGGCGCGGGTCGTTCGGCAGCCGCGCCGGCGAGCAGGCCGGCAATGCGGTGAGCGCCACCGTGTCGCCCGAGGCGACCTCCAGGACCGGCGGCAGCGCGCCGTCGAAGGTGCCCCACACCATCGTGTCGAGCGTGAAGGGAAGGTCGTGATGCATGGCCGCCTCGCGAGGGCGCCCCCGGCCGATCGGCCGGGCCCGTTTCGCCCTCGCGGTGCAGTCTAGGGCCTCGACGGTTGCGGTGAAATCCTCATGTGCAGGCACGGGGCCGGGAGCTCGGCCGAGGGGCCGGGCACCCGGCGATCGGGACGGGGCCTGTGGGCCACGATCCGCCGTGCGTCAGCCCTCCCGGCGCTCCGGCCCGCGGTAGTTCGGATCCTGCCCCTGACGGCGGTCGAGCGGGCCGCTGCGCAGCTGCAGGATGAAGTTGCGCACCTCCTCGGAGAGCCGCCTGGACTGCTCGCCGAGCGTGGCCGTCGCGGTGCGCACGGTCGCGGCCGACGTGCTGGTCATGCCGATCGCCGCCTCCACATGGCTGACGGTGGTGGACAGCGTCGCCGTGCCGGTTGCCGCCATCTGCACGTTGGAAGAGATCTCGCGCGTCGCGGCGCCCTGTTCCTCGACCGCGGAGGCGATGCTGGTGGTCACCTGGTCGACCTCGCGCATGATCGCCGCGATCGACTCGATCGCGTGCACGGCGCGTTCGGTGCCGTTCTGGATGTCGACCACCTGGCGCGAGATCTCCTCGGTCGCCTTGGCGGTCTGGCCGGCGAGTTCCTTCACCTCGGAGGCGACGATGGCGAAGCCGCGGCCGGCCTCGCCGGCGCGCGCCGCCTCGATGGTGGCGTTGAGCGCGAGCAGGTTGGTCTGGCCCGCGATCGCCGAGATGAGGCCGACGACGTCGCCGATCTTCTGACCCGACGTGGCGAGGCCGCTCACCGCGGTCGCCGATTCGGTCGTCATGGTGCGGGCGCGCTGCACCACCGCGGTGGCGCTGCCGAGCTGGCGGGAGATCTCCTGGATCGAGCTCGCCAGTTCCTCGGCGGCGCTCGCCACGGTCTGCACCGTGGTCGAGGTCTCCTCGGATGCGCTCGCCGCCGACATCGCCTGGTGGCTGGCGTCGTTCGCGACCGACGAGAGCTGCTCGGCGGTATCCTGCAGGTTCTTGTTGTTGGCGTCGACGGTGCTGAGCAGCGCCTCGACCGCCGTCTTGAAGTTCTTGAACGCGTCCTCCATGAACCGGCCGCGCTCCATCCGCTCTTCCACCAGCACGTCCTGGTAGACCGAGATGGCGAAGTCGAGATCGAGGAACACCGCCGTGTTGAGGGCGCGGACCTGGTCGGCCGCGCGCTGCGTGAAGAAGCGGTTCTTGCGGATCACGATGGCCGAGAGCTCGTTCAGCGCCATCTGGTAGCCGCCGATATACCAGCGCGGCTCGAGGCCGATGCGATGGTGGGTGCGGCCGATGATCTGCACCGACTTCGCGTAGTCCTCGTCGAAGCGGCCGGAGAAGAGGCGTGCCCAGTGCCGCTCCTGCGCGCCGATCAGCCGCGGCTGCTGTTCCCCGATCATCTGGGACAGGTGCGGGATCGAGCGCATGCGCTCGTAGAAGCGCCGCATCACATCGCCGAGCTCCGGCTGGACGAGGGTCCAGACCGTTCTGAGGTTGGCTCTCACGGAATCGTCCACCGCCGCGAATTTCAGGCGGTTGGCGAGATCGATGCGGTCGTCTTGCGCGGCCATAGGCTTGCGCTCCTGCTGGGATCCGGTCGATCCAACAGGTTCTCGGCTCTGGTCGGACTCTGATCGCCTTCACCCGCGAAAACGGCAAAGACGTCGGTCCGTTATGGATGCAGAATTGCCTATTCCAGTTTCGGTTTGGTTAACCCGGTGTCCGGCCGGCTCAACCGCCATAGGCGTCGAGGAACGCGGCCGCGTCGAGCTTGCGGAAGTCGGGCAGGGCGCGGTGCAGCGTCTCGTGGTCCCAGTCCCACCAGGCGAGCCGCTGCATCCGCTCCGCGATCGTCTCGTCGAAGCGGCGGCGGATGACGCGGGCCGGGCTGCCGCCGACGATCGTGTAGGGCGCCACGTCCTTGGTCACCACCGCGCCGCCGGCGACGACCGCGCCGGTGCCGATGCTGCGGCCGGCCATGATGATGGCGCCGTGGCCGATCCAGACATCGTGGCCGATCGTGACGTGATGGTCGCGGCGCCACTGGAAGAACTCGGCGTCGTCGCTTTCGCCCTCGAAATAGGCCGAGGCGCGGTAGGTGAAATGCGCCTGGGTGGCGCGCCACATGGGATGGTTGCCCGGATTGATGCGCGTCATCGCGGCGATCGAGCAGAACTTGCCGATCGTCGTGTAGATGATCTGGCTGTCGTTCACCACATAGGAATAGTCGCCGAGCGTGCTCTCCGCGACGCTGGTCCGCTCGCCCACTTCGGTGTAGCGCCCGAGCACGCTGTCCCGCACCGAGGCGGTCGGGTGGATGAGCGGCTCGACGCCGAGCTTCTTGGCCATGAGAGGTCTCCGGGACGGCGAGGCGGTCTCGCCCCGGCTCGCCGTTTGCGCCAGCGATGTGAAGCTTCCATGACGGCGCAGCCGCGGCCGTGGTCTTGGCCGCGGGCCCCGCGGCGGTTGCCGGACTTGTGGATCGTTGCTAGTCAACTTGAACGCTTGTCATGACAGCTTCATGGTCGTCCGCCAGACGGAGGCCCCTGAAGGATCATCCCGATGCCGAATTCCGATTCCGAAGGCACCGCGTCGAGGCCGTCGACCGCGGCCGCCGACGAGGCCGTGACGGCCCGCCGCCGCGCCATGGCGGCCTTCGCCGAGGCGACGGCCGAAGAACTCGGCGGCGCGCTCACGGCCTTCGACGAGGCCGCCGGCGCGCGCGACCTGAGGCCCGCCGAGGCCGGGCTCGTGATGCTGCGCGGGCGCATCGGCGGCGACGGGGCCCCGTTCAATCTCGGCGAGGCGACGGTGGCGCGCGCGTCCGTCCGGCTCGACGACGGCTCGGTCGGTCATGCCTATCGGCTCGGCCGGGACGTCGGCGCGGCACGGCTCGCGGCGATCGCCGACGCGCTCTGGCAGCGGCCGGCCACCCGCTCGGCGATCGAGGCCGCGCTGGTCCGCCCGGTGGAGGCCCGCCGCGCGGACGAGGCGCGCCTCATGTCTCTTCGCGCCGCCGCCACGCGGGTCGACTTCTTCACCATGGTCAGGGGCGAGGACTGAGATGAACGCGCCCATGCCCTCGGCCGCCCCGGCGGCCGGCTTCGCCGAACCCGTGCTCGAATCGCAGTCAACGTTCCGTGCCGCCATGCGGGCGCTCGCCGAGCCGGGCGGCATCGAGCCGCTGGCCGCCGCGCTCGCCCCGCCCGCGCCGCTGTCGCCGACCGCCGCGGCGCTCCTCCTGGCGCTCGCCGACTTCGAGACGCCGGTCTGGCTCGACGCCGCGGCGTCCGCCGACCCCGCGGTCGGCCAGTTCCTGCGCTTCCACACCGGCGCGAGCCTCGTCGAGGATCGCGCCAAGGCCGCCTTCGCGCTCGTGACCGGTCCCGCCCTCTTCGACGGCCTCGACGGCTTCGCGCGCGGCACGCTCGACTATCCCGACCGCTCGACCACGCTGATCCTCCAGGTCGACGCGCTCGCGGCGGACGGCGCGTTGACTTTGAGCGGCCCCGGCATCGCGGGCGAACGCCGCCTCGGCGTCGCGCCGATCCCGCGCGGCCTCGTCGCCGCGCTCGCGGTGAACCGCGCGCAGTTTCCGCGCGGGGTCGACCTGATCCTGGCGGCGCCCGGCCACATCGCCGGCCTGCCGCGTTCCACCCGCGTCACGACGGAGGACCCGTCATGTATGTAGCCGTCAAGGGTGGCGAGAAGGCCATCGAGAACGCGCATCGCTATCTCGCGCACGAGCGCCGCGGCGACCCGGCGGTGCCTGAGATCACCACGGACCAGATCGCCGGCCAGCTGTCGCTCGCGGTCGACCGCGTTATGGCGGAAGGGTCGCTCTACGACCGCGACATCGCGGCGCTCGCCATCAAGCAGGCGCGCGGCGACCTGATCGAGGCGATCTTTCTCGTCCGCGCCTATCGCACGACGCTGCCGCGGTTCGGCTATTCCGAGCCGCTCGCGACCGGCGCCATGCAGGTGGTGCGCCGCGTCTCCGCCACCTACAAGGACCTGCCCGGCGGGCAGGTGCTCGGCCCGACCTTCGACTACACGCACCGCCTGATCGACTTCGACCTCGCCGAGGGCGGCGTGCCCGAGGCGCCGCGGGAGGCCGCCCGGCCGCTCGATCCGGCGCCGCATGTCACCGCGCTCCTCGACGGCGAGGGGCTGATCGAGCGCAACAAGCCGGCCGAGGCGGAGCCGGGCGACCTGACGCGCGAACCCTTGAGCTTCCCGGCCGGCCGCGATCTGCGCCTGCAGAACCTCGCGCGCGGCGACGAAGGCTTCATCCTGTCGCTCGGCTATTCCACCCAGCGCGGCTACGGCCGCACCCACGCTTTCGCCGGCGAGATCCGCATCGGCGACGTGGAGGTGGAGCTCTTCGCCGAGGAGCTCGGCTTCAGCGTGCCGCTCGGCCGCGTGCGCGTGACCGAATGCGAGATGGTCAACCAGTTCAAGGGCTCCGCCGAGGCGCCGCCGCAGTTCACGCGCGGCTACGGGCTCGTGTTCGGCCAGCTCGAGCGCAAGGCCATGTCGATGGCGCTGGTCGACCGGGCGCTTCGTGCCGAGGAACTCGGCGAGGAGACCGGCGCGCCGGCGCAGGACCAGGAGTTCGTCCTCTCCCACACCGACAACGTGCAGGCGACCGGCTTCGTCGAGCACCTCAAACTGCCGCACTATGTGGACTTCCAGGCCGAGCTCGGCCTCGTCCGCAAGCTGCGCGAGGAACACGCCGAGCGGGCCGCCGCCGCGCTCGAGGAGGCCGCCGAATGAACGCGCCGGCGCCCCGCATCACCTACAACTTCGCCTATCTGGACGAGCAGACGAAGCGGATGATCCGCCGCGCGATCCTGAAGGCGATCGCGATCCCCGGCTACCAGGTGCCGTTCGCCTCGCGCGAGATGCCCATGCCCTATGGCTGGGGCACCGGCGGCGTGCAGGTGACCGCCTCGATCCTCGGTTCTGCGGACGTGCTGAAGGTGATCGACCAGGGCTCGGACGACACCACCAACGCGGTCTCCATCCGCAATTTCTTCAAGAAGACCGCGGGCGTCGCCACGACCGGCTCGACCGCCGAAGCGAGCATCATCCAGACGCGCCACCGCATCCCCGAGGAGCCGCTGAAGGCCGGGCAGATCCTCGTCTACCAGGTGCCGATCCCGGAGCCGCTGCGCTTCCTCGAGCCGCGCGAGACCGAGACGCGCAAGATGCACGCGCTCTCGGAATACGGGTTGATGCATGTGAAGCTCTACGAGGACATCGCCCGGCACGGCCATATCGCCACCACCTACGCCTATCCGGTGATGGTGGCGGGCCGCTACCTGATGGATCCCTCGCCGACGCCGAAATTCGACAATCCGAAGATGCACCGCTCGCCCGCGCTGCAGCTGTTCGGCGCCGGCCGCGAGAAGCGCATCTATGCCGTGCCGCCGCACACCGAGGTGGTCAGCCTCGACTTCGAGGACCATCCCTTCGAGGTGAACAAGTTCGACAAGCCCTGCGCACTCTGCGGCGCCGAGGGCGCCTATCTGGACGAGGTCGTGCTCGACGACCGCGGCGGGCGCATGTTCGTCTGTTCCGACACGGACTATTGCGAGAAGCGCCAGGCCGAGGGCCATCGCGGCGAACTCGCCTCGCCGATCCGCAACGCCACGGGAGGCCGCCATGACGGCTGACGACCAGCCGCTCATGAGCGCGCGCGGGGTGACCAAGCGCTACGGCCACCGCATCGGCTGCCTGGATGTGAGCTTCGACCTTTATGCCGGCGAAGTGCTGGCGATCGTCGGCGAATCCGGCTCGGGCAAGTCGACCTTGCTGTCGGTGCTGTCCACGCGGCTGGAGCCGACCGCGGGGCGCGTCGAATACCGCATGCGCGACGGCGTCATGCGCGACGTCTTCCTGATCAACGAGGCCGAGCGGCGGCTGCTCATGCGCACCGACTGGGGCTTCGTGCACCAGGATCCGCGCGAGGGGCTGCGCATGGCGGTGTCGGCCGGCGGCAATGTGGGCGAGCGTCTGATGGCGATCGGCGTGCGCCACTACGGCGACATCCGCGCCACCGCGCTCGACTGGCTCGGCCGGGTGGAGATCGACCAGGGCCGCATCGACGACGCGCCGCGCACCTATTCGGGCGGCATGCGCCAGCGGCTGCAGATCGCGCGCAACCTCGTCACCGCGCCGCGCCTCGTCTTCATGGACGAGCCGACCGGCGGCCTCGACGTCTCGGTGCAGGCGCGCCTGCTCGACCTCCTGCGCGGCCTCGTCGCCGATCTCGGCCTCGCCGTCGTGGTGGTGACGCACGACCTGGCGGTCGCGCGGCTCCTTTCCCATCGCATCATGGTGATGCGGCAGGGCAGGGTGATCGAGACGGGGCTGACCGACCAGGTGCTCGACGATCCGCGCGAGCCCTATACCCAGCTCCTCGTTTCCTCGGTGCTGTCATGACGGCGATGATCCGGCTCGAAGGCGTCGGCAAGACCTTCCTGATGCATCTGCAGGGCGGCAAGCGGCTGCCGGTGGTGCAGGGCGTTGTGCTCGACGTCGCGGCCGGCGAATGCGTCGTGCTGGGCGGCCCGTCGGGCGCCGGCAAGTCCTCGATCCTGAAGATGATCTACGGCAACTACCGCTGCGACGAAGGCCGCATCCTGATCCGCGACGGCGCGGAGACGGTCGACGTCGCCACCGCCGAGCCGCGCCGGGTGATCCGGCTCCGCCGCGCCACGCTCGGCTATGTGAGCCAGTTCCTGCGCACCATCCCGCGCGTCTCCGCGCTCGACCTGGTGATCGCGGCGGCGCGCGACCAGGGCATCGAGGCGGGCGAGGCCGAGCGGCGCGCGCGCGACCTTCTCACGCGGCTCAACGTGCCCGAGCGGCTCTGGTCGCTGCCGCCGGCGACTTTCTCGGGCGGCGAGCAGCAGCGCGTCAACATCGCGCGCGGCTTCGTCGGCGATCACGCCATCCTGCTCCTCGACGAGCCGACCGCCTCGCTCGACGCCAGGAACCGCGCCGCGGTGATCGAGCTGATCGAGGAAAAGAAGCGCGCCGGCGTGGCGCTGATCGGCATCTTCCACGACGACGACGTGCGCGAGAAAGTCGCCACCCGCATCGTCGACGTAACCCGCTTCGCGGCCCCCGCCGCGGCCTGACTTCGCGGCCTGCCGCGACCCGACCTCGCGGCTCCGGCCGCGGCCAGACCATGAGGGATCCATGCTGAAGATCACCGCCCCGGCCGAAGCGCGCGGCAGCGTCGCGCTCGCATCGCGGCGCATCGTGCTCGCCGACCGGGAGACGGCGGGGACCGTCGTCGTGGAGAACGGCCTCATCGTCGGCATCGACGAGGAGCGGTTCGACGCCGCCGCGCTCGATTGCGGCGAGGACGTGCTGATCCCCGGCCTCGTCGAGCTGCACACGGACCACCTGGAGCCGCACTATTCGCCGCGGCCGCATGTGTTCTGGAACCCGTTCTCGGCCGTGTTCGCCTATGACGCGCAGATCGCCGGGTCCGGCATCACGACCGTGTTCGACAGCCTGCGCGCCGGTTCCGACGGCGACCGCCATTCGCTCGGCGGCGGTCTCTTCGCGCTCGGCGAGGCGATCGACCGGGCGCGCGCCACCGGGCTCCTGCGCGCCGACCACCACACGCATCTGCGCTGCGAGATCTGCTCGTCCGACGTGATCGAGATGGCGACCGGCTATGTCGAGCGCTTCGACGTGCGCCTGATGTCGCTGATGGACCACACGCCCGGCCAGCGCCAGTTCCGCGACGAGGAGAAGCTGAAGCAGTATTACCGCGGCAAGAGCGCCAAGACGGAAGCCGAGCTCGAGGCCTATATGGACTCGCGCAAGGAACTGAACCGGCTCCACGGCGAGCGGCACCGGCGCACGCTGGTCGAGCTCGCCCGGCAGCATGGCATCGCGCTCGCGAGCCACGACGACACGACCGAGGCGCATGTGGAGGAATCGCTCGCCGACGGCGTCGCCATCGCGGAGTTCCCGACCACGGTGGAGGCGGCGGCCGCGTCGCATCGCGCCGGCCTCGCGGTGCTGATGGGCGCGCCGAACGTGGTGCGCGGCGGCTCCCATTCCGGCAATGTCTCGGCGCGCGAACTCGCCGAGGCCGGCGTGCTCGACATTCTGTCGTCCGACTATGTGCCGGTCAGCCTGATCGAGGGCGCCTTCGGCCTCGCCGACGTGCCGGCCATGGGCGGCCTGCCGGGCGCGATCCGCACCGTGACGAGCGGGCCCGCCAATGCGACCGGCATGACCGACCGCGGCGCCATCGCCACCGGCCTGCGCGGCGATCTCGTCCGTGTCGCGCTGGTCGAGGGCCACCCGGTCGTGCGCGAGGTCTACCGTCTCGGACGCCGCATCTCTTGAGCGAGGGACGCGTCGTCGGCCTCGCCTCATCGCCGCGCCACGGCTTCTCCAAGGCGCCGACGGAAGCGATCCGGCTGGTCGAGGGGCTCGGCGTGGAGGGCGACGCCCATGCGGGCGTGACGGTGAAGCACCGCTCGCGCGTGCGCGTCGACCCGACCCAGCCCAATCTGCGCCAGGTGCATCTGATCCACGCCGAACTCATCGACGAGCTCGCCGCCGCCGGCTTCGCCGTCGAGCCCGGCGCGCTCGGCGAGAACGTGCTGACGCGCGGGATCCGGCTCCTGGACCTGTCGGCCGGCACGCTGCTCGGCCTCGGCCCCGAAGCCGTGGTGGAGGTGACGGGCCTGCGCAATCCGTGCCGGCAGATCGAGGACTTCCGGCCCGGCCTGCTCGCCGAGGTGCTCGGCCGCGACGCCGAGGGTCGGCTGGTGCGCAAGGCCGGCATCATGGGCGTGGTGCGGGTCGGCGGCGCCGTGCGGGTCGGTGATGCGGTGTCGGTGACTTCCCCGGCCGGGCCGCACAGACCGCTCGAGCCGGTGTGACGGCGGGGCCCGTTCAGCGCCCTTGCGCCTGTCCGCTGCGGCGGCCGAACACCGGACGCCGCGCCGTCGCGGGCTTGCCGGGCGCGGCCTCACGGGCGGGCGGCACCTCGCGCACATAGAGGAGCTTGATCACCCGAATGGCGCGCCCGACGGCGTTGGTCGCGAAGGTCACCCGCAGGGTCTCCGTATCGGAGAGCACATAGGTCTCGCGGTCGAGCAGGACGTGGCCCTCGCGGACGATCGTGGCGCAGAGGAAGCGCAACAGGATGGCGAGCGCGTTGCGATCGATCACGGCCGGCAGGAACTCGATCTCGCGGTCGATGAAGGCGGCGAGTCCGGAGGTGATCGCCGTGGTGGTGGCCTCGCGGCCGTTGTCGGCGACGCCGGCCTCGAGGCGCACGCCGACCCAGAACAGCGCCGGCAATTCGCCGCCGTCGAGCATCTCGGCGATGCGGGCGAGCCGCACCCGGTTGGCGACCGTCGCTCCCGGGCTCCAGACGGCCCCGATCGAGAAGCCGAACGAGGAGAGGGCGCACAGCACCATCGTCACCGCGAGCGCGCCCTTGACCGCCGGTCCGTGGCCGATCGCGGCCTGGCGCAGGCTGACGACCAGGTAGGTGGTGCCCGCGCCGAGGGCGGCCTCGGCCCCGGGCCAGTCCGTCTCCGCCGCGGCGGCGCCGTGATAGGCGATGGCCGGCAGCGGGACCGCGATCGGCTCGACCATGACCACGTGCTCGCCGACCGCGACCGAGACGGTGTCGGCGGGCAGCTGCGCTTGCGCGGCGCCGACCGGGACGAAGCTCGTCGTGGCCTGCGGATAGAGGCTCCTCATCCGCGCCACGATCTCGCCCGCCGTGACCCGAAGCGGTCCCGTTTGGACCAGATAGCTGACGAACCTGGACATCACGCTTCCTTGCACAGGGGCGGCCATGCGGCCCCGAAAAGCGAGGATGAGTGCCCGCCCGTGCCCCGCCGTTTCGGGGCGAGAATAGTGAAAGTCGGTCCCGAGGAAAGCGTTGCGGCCGCAAGTCTTGAATCCAATGTGACGATTTTCTTAAATTCTTTTCGATCCGGAAAGCCGATTTTTCAGCAATAATCGTTGCCACTTAACATGTTAGTCGGTTTCACAGGGCTCGGATCGACTTGGGTTATATTGAAATTCTCATACAATAATATTCAAGAAATTGATCGGCTTTGTGTCAAAAGCAATATAAATATTCCGAATTTTCCTACTGGAATTCTTCGGTCGACTGTCCGACTCGGACATTTCAGAACCAAACGCTCAGGCGCCGCGGCGGCCGAAGTTGTTGCGGCGGGGCGGCGTGGCGTCCGCCCGGAGCCGGCCCGCGGGCGAGGTCTGGGCTTCCGTCTTCTGATAGGCGAGTTCGATCACCCGACGGCTCGGCTTGCGTCCGCGCGAAAGGTAGCGGACGCGCAGGCTTTCCCCCGGACCGGTCGACACCAAGGCGCCGTCGTCGAATTTCTCGCCGCCGATGAGCAGGCGGCGGCAGAAGCCGAGCACCAGCCGGTTCGCCTCCCAGCGGCTGACCGAGGCCGGATAAAGCTCGATCTCGCAGCCGGCGAAGGCGGTGAGGCCGTTCGTCTGCACGCCCAGCATGGGCCGTCCGTCCGAGCTGGGCAGATCGAAAAAGGTTTCGAGCGCGATCCAGAACGGCAGCGGGATCTCCCGCTCGGCGAGCCGGATGGCGAGGCTCGGCAGCATGTCGCCCGGCGCGGCGGCGCCGCTCGCGGTCCAGACCGCGCCGGTGACACCGCCGAAATCGGCGATGGCGCCGACCGTCATGGTCACCGCATAGGCGGCGTGGACCGCCTCCGCGGTGGACAGGCTTTCGGCTTCCACCGCGACCAAGGCGTGGGTGCGGGCCGCGGCCAGCACCCGCGGCGCCTCGCTCCAGGCCTGGCGCGCCCGCCCGGCCATGGCCAGCACGGCGGCCGGCACGGGCTCGTGCACATAGCGGACCGACACGCGCGAGCGGCCCACGTCGATGGCGAAACCGTCGGCCAGGACCTCGGGCAGCTCGGTCACGGGCAAGGGGATCGCCCGGAAGATGGTGCGCATCCGTGCGACCAACTGCTTGGACTTCGGCCAAGCAGCATCGCTCCCGGCGATGCAGGTGACGAAGAATTGCATGGTTTGTCTCTGGGTCAGTTCGAGTTCAAGCATGCTTATACCTTAATATAAACTTCGCTTCGGCTTCGACCATAGCATAGCGCGAGAGAATTGCTGGTTCGGTTCATATTGATTCAAATTTTCACGAGCATGAAACGAAGGTAAACGCTCGATAAACCGGACCCCGACCCGAGGCTGGGGTCGCGAAGGGCGCTGTGCGGACACGGCCGGGCCCGGCGTCCCCGCCGGTGTGCCGATCCGATGCATGTCTGCAAGGCTCCCGTCATTGACGGATCGCCGGCAAAGCGCCACACACTCGGCGAACGAGCGATCCGGAGCGTGGAGCCGTCGCACTATGAATGGTGAGGTATTGGATCTCGCGCCGCTCGGCGACGCGCCGCGGGGCGCCATGCCGATCTGGCACCTGATCCGCATGGATCTCGAACACGAGATCCGGGCCGGTCTGGTCGGCCCGGGCAGCCGTCTCCCCTCCGAGCATGTGCTCGCGGAACGGTACGATGTGAACCGCCACACCGTCCGCGCGGCCTTCGCGCGGCTCGCCGAGCTCGGCCTCGTCGTCGCGCGGCGCGGCTCCGGCGTGTTCGTGGCGGAGCGGCCGGTCGAATACACGATCGATCGCGGATCGCGCTGGAGCGAGCTCGAGGCGAAGCTCTCCGCCGAGCCGTCCGGCCGGCTCGTCAAGGAGTATCGCCGCAAGGCCGTCGGCCGGCTCGCCGAGGTGCTCGCCGTGCCGGAGGGGACCGAGCTCATCGTGCTGGAATCGGTTCGCGCGGCGACCTCGCGGGTCGCCACCTTCGGCTACCACGCCTTCGAGGCCGCGAAGTTCGAAGGGATCGGCGCCAACTTCGCGCGGTTGCAGAGCTTCACCGAAGCGATCCGCGCCGCCGGCGTGGAACGGTTCTACCGGCGCTCCACCTGGATCGACTGCCGCATGCCGCGCATGATTGAGGCGGAGAGCCTCAACGTGTCGCACGACCAGCCCGTGATGATCATGAGCTATGTGGACGCGGACGCGGCGGGCGTGCCGATCCTCTACGGCATCGCCGTCCTGCCGTCCGGCAGCGTGACGCTTCGGATCGATTCCTGAGGACGGGATCGGATGCGCATCGACTATCTCGGCCTCGAAGCCTTCGTGAGCATCGGCGACCGGGGCAGCTTCCACCGGGCGGCGGCGCATCTGAACCTGTCGCAGACCGCGCTCAGCCACCGCATGCGCAAGCTCGAGGACGACATCGGCGTGAAGCTCCTCACGCGCTCGACCCGGCAGGTCGCGCTGACGCCGGCCGGCCTCGAACTCCTGCCGCGCGCGCGCCGCATGATCGAGGACATGCAGGCGTCCTTCGCCGACCTCCGGCGGCAGGGGCGCGAGCGGCAGGAGCGGCTCGCGGTCGGCTGCCTGCCCACTTTGGCGATTCACTACCTGCCGTCCATCCTGCACGACTTCGGCCGCGCCTTCCCCGACCTCAACGTGCAGATCCACGATCTCTCTGCGAGCGAGATCGCCGACCTCGTCCAGTCCGGCCAGGCCGAGTTCGGCCTCACCATCGTGTCGGCGAACCGCTGGGACCTCGAGATCGAGCCGCTCGTCAAGGAGCCCTTCGTCTGCGCCTGCCCGGCCGGGCATCCGCTCGCGTCGGAGCCGTTCATCTCCTGGTCGCAGCTCGCCGGCGAGCCGCTCGTGCGCGTCGGCGTCTCGACCGGCAACCGGGTGCTGATCGACGACGCGCTCGGGCCGCGCCGGGAACAGATGACCTGGCGGTTCGAGGTGCAGCATGTGGCGACGGCGGTCAGCCTGGTCGCCGCGGGCGCGGCGCTGGCGGTCGTGCCTCAGCTCGCCGCGGCGATCGCGGAGAGCCCGCGGGTGGTCGTCGTGCCGCTGCGCAATCCCGGCATCACGCGCACGCTCGGCATCATCCTCCGCCGCGGCCTGCCGCTCTCGCCCGCCGCCGCGGACCTGAAGCGGCTGATCGAGACGCGGCTGAAGGCCGAGGGCTGACGCGTCCGGGGCGGCCGCTCGCCGCGTGCATGGTCGGCGCCGAACAATTCATTTGTGCCCGCCCCGGCCGCGACCAACACTGCGGCGAACGAGCGGGGAGGACAGCACGGTGACGACCAGGATCGCCTTCATCGGCTTCGGCGAAGTCGGCACGGTGTTCGCGCGCGGCTTCGGCGCCGCGCCGGCCGTGCGCATCGCCGCCTACGACATCAAGCACGAGGATCCGGCCGCAGCGCCCGAGCTGCGCGATCGCGCCGGCGCGCTCGGCGTCTTCCTCGCGGGAACCGCCGCCGAGGCGGTCGCGGGCGCCGACCTGGTGATCTCCGCCGTGACCGCGTCGGCGGCCGAGCCGGTCGCCCGCGCGGTCGCGTCCTCGCTGCCGGCCGCAGCCGTGTTCTTCGACGTGAACTCGGCCGCGCCCTCGACCAAGCGGCGTGCCGCCGTGGCGGTGGAGGCCGCGGGCGTCGCCTATGTGGAGGGGGCGGTGATGGCGCCCGTCGCCGAGCCGGGGCTGCGCGTCCCGATCCTCGCCGGCGGGCGGCGGGCGGCGGATCTCGCCGAACGGCTGAACGCACTCGGCATGAACATCACGCCGGTGTCCGAGGTGATCGGCCGCGCCTCGGCGACGAAGCTCTGCCGCAGCATCGTGGTGAAGGGGCTCGAGGCCCTGATGATCGATTGCGCTGCCGCCGCGCGCGAATTCGGCGTCGCCGACGACGTCTTCGCGAGCCTGTCGCAGAGCTTCGGAGGCCTCGACTTCGCGAAGCTCGCCGACACCATGGCCGCGCGCGTCGCCCGCCACGGCGTCCGCCGCGCGGCGGAGATGGAGGAGGCGGCCGAGATGCTGGCGGATGCGGGCTTCGATCCGGGCTTGAGCCGCGCGATCGCCGCCGCCCAGTTGCGCGGGGCGCGCCGCCCCGGCTAGTCCGCGGGTTGGCCGCCGATCAGTGCGCGGCCTGGACGCGGCCGCCGAGGTGGCCGGGCAGGGCGGCGAGGAGGCGGTCGAGGACCGGGGCGACGAGGCGGCGGCCGGCCGGCTCCACGTAGCGCCAGACCGCGTAGGAGACGCCGAGCACCAGGAGCGTCACGACCGCGACCGCGGCGGCGGGCGCGATCCCGGCCGGCACGACGAGGTCGATCAACACGAAGCCGATATTCTGATGGAGCAGATAGGCCGGATAGGTCATGCCGCCGATCGCGAGCGCCACGGTGGCGGCGCGCGCGTCGAGCCGCACGACGCTCGCCGCATAGACGAGCGCGAAGATCGCCACATGCACGGCCGCGACCGTGACCGGATCGGCGGCAAAGCCGTAGAGCCGCTGCAGGCCGGTCGAATAGGGTACGGACACCACGGTGGCGACGGCGATCGACGCGGCGAGGAGCGCGAGCTTCGCGCGGTCCGGCCCCTCGACGCGCAGCCGGTAGAGCAGCACGCCGCCGAGGAACTCGCCGGAGAAATTGGTGAGGAGCGCGAATTCCAGCGCGGGCTGGCGCAGCACGAACACGTTGAGGAGGGAAACGGCGAGCCAGAGCGCGCCGATCTCGAGGATGCGCCGCGGCCAGAGGCCGGCCGCCATCAGCCCGAACACCCAGGCGTAGAAGGTGATCTCGCAGATGATCGACCAGTAGGCCCCGTCGACGAAGCCCTGCCGGGCGATCTGCGGCAGGAAGACGAGGTTCGCCGCCCATTGGCCGAGGCCGACCGGGAAGGTCGGGTTGTGGGCGAGCGCCAGCACGATCGCGGTCACCGTCATGCAGACGACGAAGGCCGGCCAGAGGCGGAGGAAGCGGGCACGCGCGAAGCCGATCGGGTCGCGGCCCTCGGACGACCAGGCGATCACATAGCCGGAGATCACGAAGAACAGGTCGACGCCCGCATAGCCATAGGCCGCGATGCCCTCGAGCTCGGGAAACCGCGCCTCGTGGACCCAGCCGGAGACCGGGCCGCGGAAAAGATAGTGGAAGCCGATCACCGCGAGCACCGCGGCCATGCGCAGGAGATCGAGCCCCGGCAGGCGCCCCGCGCCCGGCCCGGAGCGCCCGAGGCTGCGGTCGAGGGCGGCGCGGGCGACTTCAGTTGCAGTTAACGACATGGCTGCCTCGGGGACTGCTGAGGCATCGGAAAATCGTTGAACGCAAAGGACTTGTCACGCGCAAGCGAAGATTAAGCTTAACTTGCGCGCGGACTATACGCCCGCCGATCCACGTCGGTGGTGCAAGGAAGGCGGCCGCGTCAGCGGCCGGCGAAGACCGGTTCGGCGGCGGTCGGGTTGAGGCGGATCATCGTGTAGTTGAGGTAGCCGGCGGTGGTGACCCAAGCGAGATAGGGCAGCAGCAGGACGGCGGCGAGCGTGTCGAGCGGCCAGAAGATCACGATCATGGCGAGGACCGAGAGCCATAGCAGGATCAGCTCGGCGAGCGCGAGCCGCATGCGCTTCATCCCGAAGAAGATCCAGGACCAGCACCCGTTGAGCACGAGTTGCACGCCGTAGGCGGCCATCGCCAGAGGCAGAGCCTCGGCCGGCGCGCGCGTCCAGACGAGCCAGGCCGAGACGGCGATCATCACGTAGAGCACGGACCAGACGGCCGGAAACGCCCATTTCGGCGGCTGCCACGACGGCTTTTCGAGCCGATCGTACCAGTCGCCGGGCGGGAACATCGCTCCGGACATGGCGGCGATGAAGTTGAGGCCGATGAACGGGAGCAGCGTCAGCACGGGCAACCTCGTGGCGGTTCAGCCCCAGTCTACGCGATTTTGCCGAGTTTGGTTCGTCTCTCGGAGATATCCAACCTGCGGGGCGCTGCCGCGAACGGGGCGCCCGCCGGCCGGCTCGTCCCTTGACAAGCCGGCGCGCCGCTCATCATTTTAATCCTAAAGCAATTGGCGACGCCGGCCGCGGCGCGGGGAGCCGACCATGCGGATCGTGTGCATCGGGGGCGGGCCGGCCGGGCTCTATTTCGGGCTTCTCATGAAGAAGCTCCATCCGGCGCATGCGATCACCGTCGTCGAGCGCAACCGGCCCTACGACACGTTCGGCTGGGGCGTCGTCTTCTCGGACGCCACCATGGCGGCAATGCGCCGCTGGGATCCGGAGACCGCCGCCGAGATCGAGGAAGCCTTCAACCACTGGGACGACATCGAGGTCTGGATCGAGGGCACGCGCCAGCGCACCACCGGCCACGGCTTCGTCGGCATCGGCCGCAAGAAGCTCCTCAACATCCTGCAGCGTCGCTCGGAGGCGCTCGGCGTGGAGCTCGCCTTCGAGCGCGAGGTCACGAGCGACGCGGAGTTTCCCGACGCCGACCTGATCGTCGCCTCCGACGGGCTCAATTCGCGCATCCGCCAGCGTCACGCGGAAGCCTTCGAGCCGGACCTGGTGACGCGGCCGAACCGTTACATCTGGCTCGGCACGCGCAAGCTCTACGACGCCTTCACCTTCGATTTCCGCAAGACCGAACACGGCTGGTTCCAGGCCCATATCTACAAGTTCGACGCCGAGACCTCGACCTTCATCGTGGAGACAACCGAGGAGGCCTTCAGGGCGCACGGCCTCGATAAGGCCGACCAGGAAGGATCGATCGCGTTCTGCGAGACGCTCTTCGCCGAGGTGCTCGACGGCGCGCCGCTGATGACCAATGCGCGCCACTTGCGCGGCTCGGCCTGGCTCAACTTCAACCGGCTCATCTGCGGGCGCTGGAGCCTGCACAACGGCCGCTCCCATGTGGTGCTGATGGGCGACGCGGCGCATACGGCGCATTTCGCGATCGGCTCCGGCACCAAGCTCGCCATCGACGACGCGATCGAACTCGCCCGCCAGTTCGACCGGCGCGGCCATGGCGCCGATGCGATTCCGGCCGTGCTCGAGGACTACGAGGCGATCCGCCGCGTCGACGTGGCGCGCATCCAGAACGCGGCGCGCAACGCCATGGAGTGGTTCGAGGTGGTCGGCCTGCGCTACGCCGACCAGCTGGAACCCGAGCAGTTCATGTATTCCATGCTGACCCGCTCGCAGCGGATCAGCCACGAGATCTCCGCGTGCGCGACCGGACCTGGCTCGAAGGCTACGAGCGCTGGTTCGCGCGCCGCGCCGGCCTCGCGGTGAAGGATGGCGAGCGCTGCCTGCCGCCCATGTTCACGCCCTTCACGGCGCGCGGCGTGACGCTCCAGAACCGCATCGTCGTCTCGCCCATGGCGATGTATTCGGCGAAGGACGGCCTCATCGACGACTTCCACCTCGTCCATCTGGGCGCCCGCGCGCTCGGCGGGGCGGGACTCGTCTTCGCCGAGATGACCTGCGTGTCGCCGGACGCCCGCATCACGCCCGGCTGCCTCGGCCTCTGGAACGACGCTCAAGGCGAGGGCTGGCGCCGCCTCGTCGAGTTCGTGCACGCGAACTCGGCCGCCAAGGTCGGCATCCAGCTCGGCCATGCCGGCCGCAAGGGCGCGACGAAGCGGGCCTGGGAGGGCATCGACCAGCCGCTCGACCAGGGTGGCTGGCCGCTCCTCTCCGCCTCGGCGCTGCCCTATCTGCCGGCGAGCGCCGTGCCGAAGGCGATGGACCGGGCCGACATGGACTGCGTGCGCGACGACTTCGTCGCGGCGGCGCGGCGGGCGGCGGAGGCCGGGGTCGACTGGCTCGAACTCCACGCCGCGCACGGCTATCTCTTGTCGAGCTTCCTTTCGCCGCTCACCAATCGGCGCGAGGACGAATATGGCGGCAGCCACGCGAACCGCGCGCGCTTCCCGCTCGAAGTGTTCCGCGCGATCCGGGCGGTCTGGCCGGCGGAGCGGCCGATCTCGGTCCGGCTTTCCTGTCACGACTGGACCGAGGGCGGCAACACGCCGGACGACGCGGTGATCTTCGCGGCGTTGTTCAAGGAGGCCGGCGCGGACATGATCGACTGCTCGTCCGGCCAGGTGTCGAAGGCGGAGAAGCCGGTCTATGGCCGTCTGTTCCAGACGCCGTTCTCCGACCGGATCCGCAACGAGGTGGGCATCCCGACCATCGCGGTCGGCGCCATCTCGGAAGCCGACCACGCCAATTCCATCATCGCGGCCGGCCGCGCCGATCTCTGCGCCGTCGCCCGCCCGCATCTCGCCGATCCGGCCTGGACGCTGCACGAGGCGGCCAAGATCGGGCTCGGCGGCATTCCCTGGCCGAGGCAGTATGGGTCGGCCAAGGGCCAGTACGAGAGCAACCTGGCGCGCGCCGCGCCCGGACGCGAGCCGTGAGCGCGGGCGCGCCGCTCGCCGGCCGGCATGCGCTCGTGACCGGCGCAGGGAGCGGCATCGGCGCGGCGATCGCCCGGCGGCTCGCCGGCGAGGGGGCGCGGGTCACGCTTGCCGGCCGGCGCCGGGAACCGCTCGAGGCGGTCGGGGCGGGCCTCGCCTATGCGCATGTGGCGGCGGACTTCGACGTCACCGACGCGGATGCGATCGAGGCCGGGCTCGCCGGCGCGCGCATGGCCTTCGGCCTGATCGACATCCTCGTCAACAATGCCGGGGCGGTGGAGACCGCGCCCTTCGCACGCACCACGCGCGCGACCTGGGACGCCATCCTGGCGGTCGACCTCACCGGCGTCTTCCTCGTCACCCAGGCGGTGCTGCCGGATCTCGTCGCCCGCGGCGCCGGCGCGCGGGTCGTCAATGTGGCCTCGACGGCGGGCTTGCGCGGCTATGCCTATGTGTCGGCCTATGCGGCGGCGAAGCATGGCGTGATCGGGCTCACCCGCTCGCTCGCGCTCGAACTCGCGGCGACCGGCGTCACCGTCAACGCGGTCTGCCCCGGCTACACGGACACGCCGCTGCTCGACGGGGCGCTCGACGCGATCACGCGGAAGACCGGGCGCGCGGCATCCTCGGTCAAGGCCGAGCTTGCCGCGAGCAATCCGCAAGGGCGGCTCGTCACGCCGGAGGAGGTCGCCGACGCGGTCGCCTGGCTCGCCCAGCCGGGCTCCTCGGCGATCAACGGCCAGGCGATCGCGATCGCCGGCGGGGAGGTCATGGCATGAGCGACGGCGGCGCCTTTCCCGGGCAGAAGCGGCCCTTGCGCGACCGCAAGCCCAAGCACTTCTCCCTCGCCGTGTCGGAGGACGGGCGCGTCGCGACCGTGACGCTCGACCGGCCCTCGCGCAAGAACCCGCTCACCTTCGAGAGCTACGCGGAGCTGCGCGATTTCTTCCGCGACCTCGCCACCGCCTCCGATATCCGCGCCGTGGTGCTGACCGGGGCGGGCGGCAATTTCTCCTCCGGCGGCGACGTGTTCGAGATCATCGAGCCGCTCACCCGCATGGCGATGCCCGATCTCCTCGCCTTCACGCGCATGACCGGCGACCTCGTCAAGGCCATGCGCCGCTCTCCGCAGCCGATCGTCGCCGCGGTCGACGGCGTCTGTGCGGGGGCGGGCGCGATCCTCGCCATGGCGTCGGACCTGCGGCTCGCGACGCCGGAGGCGCGCACGGCCTTCCTGTTCGCGCGTGTCGGGCTCTCCGGCGCCGACATGGGCGCCTGCGGGATCCTGCCGCGGCTGATCGGGCAGGGCAGGGCGGCGGAGCTGCTCTACACCGGCCGGACCATGTCGGCCGCCGAGGGTCATGCCTGGGGCTTCTACAACGCGCTCCACCCGGCCGCCGCGCTCGCCGGCGAGGCGGAGGCGCTCGCCCGCTCGCTCGCGGACGGCCCGTGGTTCGCCCATGCCATGACCAAGACCATGCTCAACCAGGAATGGGCGATGGGTCTCGACGAGCTGATCGAGGCGGAGGCGCAGGCGCAGGCGATCTCAATGGCGACCGGCGATTTCCGCCGTGCCTTCGAGGCCTTCGCCGCCAAGGCGAAGCCGCGCTTCGAGGGGAACTAGGCCGATGCAGACGCGCCCGGCGCCGACGCGCGACCACCTCGACTGGCCGTTCTTCTCGGACCACGACCGTGCCTATGCCGGGCGCCTCGACGCCTTCGTGGCCGACGGCGGCCTCGCCGGCATCGATCACGGCGATGTCGACGGGGCGTGCCGGACGCTCGCCGGCCGCCTCGGCCGGGCCGGGCTCCTCGCGGCGGCCGTGCCGGCGCCGGAGGCGGACGGCGCGGCGATCCGCTCGCTCGCGCTCTGCCTCGCCCGCGAGACGCTCGCCTTCCATGACGGCCTCGCCGACTTCGCCTTCGCCATGCAGGGCCTCGGCAGCGGCGCGATCACCCTCGCGGGCTCGCCGGCGCTGAAGGCGTTCGTCCTGCCGCGCGTCGCCGCGGGCGAATGGCTCGCCGCGTTCGCGCTGTCGGAGAAGGACGCAGGCTCCGACGTCGCGGCGATCGCCTGCGCGGCGCGCGTGGACGGCGACCATTATGTGCTCGACGGCGAGAAGACCTGGGTCTCCAACGGCGGCATCGCCGATGTGATGACCGTGTTCGCGCGCACCGGCGAGGCGCCGGGCACGCGCGGGCTCTCGGCCTTCGTGGTGTTTCCCGACGATCCGGGCTTTACGATTGCGGAGCGCATCGAGGTGATCGCGCCGCATCCGCTCGCCACCCTCCGCTTCGAAGGCACGCGCATCCCGGCCACGCGCCGGCTCGGCGCGCCGGGCGAGGGCTTCAAGATCGCCATGCGCACGCTCGACATCTTCCGCGCCTCGGTCGCCGCCGCCGCGCTCGGCATGGGGCGGCGCGCGCTCGCCGAGACGCTCGACCACGTGCGCGGCCGCCGCATGCTCGGCGGCACGCTCGCCGACCTGCAATTGACCCAGGCCGCGCTCGGCGACATGGCGACCGGCCTCGACGCCGCCGCGCTCCTCACCTACCGGGCTGCCTGGCGCCGCGACGTTCAAGGGCTCACCACCACGCGGGAGGCCGCCATGGCCAAGATGGCCGCGACCGAGACGGCGCAGGGCGTGATCGACCGCGCGGTGCAGCTCCACGGCGGGCGCGGCTTGCGCAAGGGGGAGATCGTCGAAGCGCTCTACCGGGAGATCCGGGCGCTGCGCATCTACGAGGGCGCGACGGAAGTGCAGAAGCTGATCGTCGCGCGCGACGTGTTGAAGGGCTGAGACCATGCCGAAGCCGCCGGCTCCCGCCGCGCACGAGATCCTGCAGCCTGAGGGCTGGGCGAAGCCGGTCGGCTATGCCAACGGCGTGGCGGCGCGCGGGCGGCTCATCCATGTGGGCGGGCAGATCGGCTGGAACGCCGCCCAGGCCTTCGAGACGGACGACCTTGTCGCGCAGGTGCGCCAGACGCTGCAGAACGTGGTCGCCGTGCTCGCCGCGGGTGGCGCGGAGCCAGGCCACATCGTGTCGATGACCTGGTATTTCGTGGACAAGCGCGACTATCTCGCCCGTCTTTCCGAGATCGGCGCGGTCTATCGTGAGGTGATCGGCCGGCACTTTCCCGCCATGGCCGCGGTGGAGGTGAGCGCGCTGATGGAGGACCGGGCGAAGGTCGAGATCCAGGCGGTCGCGGTGGTGCCCGATTGAGCGGCGTGGGGGGATTCGCGAAGGCGCCGGGCGGGGTGCCGCCCTGTCACGGGAGCGGGCGGCGATGACCGATCCGGCGCCCGAGGATATCGAGACGCTCGTCCGCGACTTGCCGGAGGGCTCCAAGATGGAGCTGCGCCTATGGCTCCGGCTGCTCTCCTGCTCGACGCTCGTCGGCGACGAGATCCGCCGCCGGCTGCGCGGCGCCTTCGACGTCACGCTGCCGCGCTTCGACGTGATGGCGCAGCTCGACCGCGAGCCGGACGGCTTGAGGCTCGGCGACCTCTCCCGCCGCATGATGGTGACGAACGGCAACATCACCGGCCTGGTCGACCGGCTCGTCGAGGAGGGCCTCGTCGCCCGCGAGGCCGATCCCGCCGACCGCCGTGCCCAGACCGTGCGCCTCACCCCGGCCGGCGCCGCCGTCTTCCGCACCATGGCGGCCGCGCATGAGGGTTGGATCCACGATCTCTTCGCCGACGTCCCGCGCGAGCGGCTCGTCGGCCTGCTCGACGGCCTCGACGCGCTGAAGCGCTCCGTCCGCGCCGCCGCGCGCGAGCGGGACTGACCCGGCGCTCGCCTGAACGATCCGCACCGGAACGATCCGCGCGGACGCCCAAGGCCCGAGGGCCGTGCTCCCGGCCGGGCGGGCGGTGTTGAGCCGGCTAGTCATGCAAGCTCCATCATGGCTTCACCGCTGCGTCGTGCGCGGTCGTTAGGAGTCTCCCCGAAGACCTGTCGCTCTTCAGTCGACAGGTTTGCCGGCACGGCCGGCGTTCGGCGAGGAGACCGCCATGTTCCACCCGTCCCGCCGCAGCGTCCTCAATCTCGGCGTCGCCACCGCCGGCAGCCTGATCCTGCCGCGCTTCGCCATCGCGCAGGCCGACAACCGCCCGTCCATCGTGGTCGCCGTGCAGAAGGTGTCGAACTCGAACACGCTCGAGCCGATGCGCGAGCAGTCGAATGTGGGGCAGCGCAGCTTCTACCCGATCATGGAAACCCTGATCGACCTGGACTGGCTCGGCACTCTCGGCCTGAAGCCGAGTCTGGCCGTCAGCTGGCGCCGGATCGATTTCCAGACGCTCGAACTGAAGATCCGCGACAACGTGAAGTTCCACAACGGCGACCTCCTGACCGTGGAGGACGTCGCCTTCAGCTTCGGTCCCGAGCGCATGTGGTCGGGCACCGAAGCGGGCAAAGCCGGCCTGTTCGTCAGCAACACGGCCGGTGCCGCCACCAAGACCCCGCCGCCGGAAGCGCCCGCGATCGCCAAGGCCGCCTATCCGGCCTTCGACCGCATCGAGATCGTCGACCGCCAGACGGTCCGCTTCGTGAACAAGACGCCGGACGTCACGCTCGAGGGCCGGCTGACGCGCAACACGGGCGTCATCCTGTCGAGCCGCGCCTTCGCCGCCGCGCCGAACTGGCTCGAATGGGCGCGCAAGCCCGTCGGCACCGGGCCCTATCGGGTCGCGCAGTACCGCTCCGACCAGGACCTGCTGCTCGAAGCCCATGACGAATACTGGGGCGGCCGCCCGCCGCTGAAGTCGATCCGGTTCGTCGAGGTCCCGGAAGTGTCCTCGCGCGTCAACGGCCTGCTCGCCGGCGACTTCGACTTCGCCTTCGACCTGCCGCCCGACCAGATCGGGCGCATCGAGGCGACGCCGCGCCATCACGTGGTCGGCGGGTCCATCCTCAACATCCGCCTGACTGCGATGGACAAGACGCATCCGACCCTGAAGGACCCGCGCGTGCGGCGCGCCATGTCGCATGCGGTCGACCGCCAGGCGATCGTGGACAGCCTCTGGCTCGGCCGCACCAAGGTGCCGAAGGGCCTGCAGTGGGAATTCTTCGACAGGATGTTCCTCGCCGACTGGGACGTGCCGAAATACGACCCGGCGCTCGCCCGTCAGCTCCTGAAGGAAGCCGGTTACGGCGGCGAGGAGATCCCCTACCAGCTCCTCAACAACTACTACACGAACCAGGTCCCGACCTCGCAGATCCTCGTGGAGGGCTGGAAGGCGGTCGGCCTCAACGTGGCTATCGAGATGAAGGAGAACTGGGGCCAGATCCTCGCCAAGAATCCCCGGCGCGGCATCTGCGACAACTCGAACTCGGCCTGGTTCAACGATCCGGTCGCGTCCATCTCGGTCTTCGCCCCCGGCGGCCAGCAGTGGGAAGCGGGCCAGTGGCAGAACGAGGAGGCGGCGGCGACGCTGAAGCGCCTCCAGTCCGGCACCGACCTGGAGGTGAGGCGCGAGGACTTCCGTCGCATGCTCTCCATCATCGAGCGCGAGGACCCGGCCTACATCCTGTTGCACCAGAACGGCACCTTCACCGGCAAGCGCAAGGACATCGCCTGGAAGCCCTCGGGCTCGTTCACCGTGGATTTCCGGGCCGGCAACTGGGGCTGAACGCCCCGAAGGCGGCGCCCGACCGGGCGGCCGCCTTTTTTCGATCGTCGAACGACCAGGAGGCCCGCATGCCCATCGTGACCCGCCGCACCGCGCTCGGCCTTGCCGCCGCGTCCGCCGGGAGCCTCGTGCTCCCGCGCTTTGCCATCGCCCAGGCCGACAACCGCCCTTCGATCAATATCGCGGTGCAGAAGGTGTCCAACTCCAACACGCTCGACGTGCTGCGCGAGCAGTCGAATGTGGGCGAGCGGATCTTCTTCTCGTCGATCTGGGAAGGGCTGATCGGCCGCGACTGGCTGAACGGCCTGCGCAAGGTGCCGCTGCTCGCGGTCGAATGGCGCCGGGTCGACAGCCAGACCGTGGAGCTGAAGCTCCGCCAGGGCGTCAAGTTCCACAATGGCGAGGAGATGACCGCCGAGGACGTGGTGTTCTCGTTCTCGCGCGAGCGCATGTTCGCCAACACCGAGGCGAAGAACCGCACCACGCTGAAGGCGTTCGAGCAGATCCCGACGCCCCGCCCGGGCAAGGAACTGCCGCCCGAGGTGCCGGCGTCCTCGCGCCGTGCCTGGCCGGACCTCGTCCGCGTCGAGGCGGTCGACAAATATACGGTCCGCTTCGTCAACGCGACGCCGGACGTGACGCTGGAAGGCCGCCTGTCGCGCTACGGCTCGGACATCATGAGCCGCAAGGGCTGGGAGGACAGCGCGAGCTATCTCGACTGGGCGCGGAAGCCCGTCACCACCGGCCCCTACAAAATCGTCGACTTCAAGCCCGATACCTACCTCGTCCTCGAAGCCCATGACGAATACTGGGGCGGCCGCCCGCCCTTGAAGCGCATCCGCTTCGTCGAGGTGCCGGAAGTGGCGAGCCGCGTGAACGGCCTTCTCTCGGGCGAATACCAGTTCGCCTGCGACATGCCGCCGGACCAGATCCCGGACATCGAGAAGAACGCGGCCTTCGAGGTGCAGGGCGGCACGATCCTGAACCACCGCCTGACCGTGTTCGACAAGAACCACGTGGTGCTCGCCAACCCGCTCGTGCGCCGCGCCATGACCCATGCGATCGACCGCCAGGCGATCGTGGACAGCCTGTGGGCCGGCCGCACCGTGGTGCCGAAGGGCCTGCAGTGGGACTACTACGACGACATGTTCGTCGCCGACTGGGACGTGCCGAAGTTCGACCCGAAGGTCGCGCAGGACCTGCTCAAGCAGGCCGGCTACAAGGGCGACCCGATCCCGTACCGGCTGCTCAACAACTACTACACCAACCAGACCGCCACCGCGCAGGTCCTGGTCGAGATGTGGAAGGCGGTCGGCCTCAACGTCCAGATCGAATCCAAGGAAAACTGGACGCAGATCATGGAGCGCAGCACCGGTCGCGCCGTGCGCGACTGGTCCAACTCGGCGCCGTTCAACGACCCCGTCTCCTCGATCGTCGCCCAGCACGGCCCGAACGGCCAGCAGCAGCAGATCGGCGAATGGACCAACGCCGAGGCCAATAAAATGGCCGAGATCCTCGAGACCTCCACGGACCGCACCGAGCGCAAGAAGGCGTTCCGCCGGATGCTCGAGATCTGCGAGCGCGAGGACCCGGCCTACACCGTGCTGCACCAGAACGCGACCTTCACCGCCAAGCCGAAGGCGATCAAGTGGAAGACCGCCCCGGCCTTCGCCATGGACTTCCGGGCCGGCAACTTCGCGCTCTGAACCTCCCCCGGCCCGCCCCTCGACCGAAGGGCGGGCCGATCCTTTCACGATCGCGACGGAGGGATTTCGCCATGAGCCGCTTGCCTGTGCTTTCGCGCCGTCACGTGCTGGGTCTCGCCGGCGGTCTCGGTGCCGCCGCCGCCACGGGCGGATCGGCTTTCGGCCAGGCCGCGGCGGCGCCGCGGCGCCTCACCGTGGCGATGCCGGTCAGCCCGCGCTCGCTGGAGCCGGTGCGCGAGGCCTCCAACGTCCTGTTCCGCACCGCCTACAACATCTTCGACACGCTGATCGCGGTCGATTTCCGCGACGGGGCGAAGCTGAAGCCCGGCCTCGCCACCGCCTGGCGCCGGCTCGACGCGCGCACCCTGGAGCTCGACCTGCGCGAGGGCGTGCGCTTCCACGACGACGGCATCCTGACCGCCGAGGACGTGGCCTTCTCGTTCGGGCCGGAGCGGGTCGCCGATCCCAATGCGCCGGGCTACGCGCAGTCGCGCCCGTTCCTCGGCACCTTCGAGCGTGTCGAGGCGATCGGGCCGCGCCAGGTGCGCGTGGTGACGCGCGTGCCCGACCCGCTGATCGAGCAGCGGCTCGCCGGCTGGGCGGCGCAGATCGTGTCGAAGCGCGCCTATCTGGCCGCGCCGAGCTTCCAGGCCTGGGAGCGGGCGCCGGTCGGCACCGGGCCTTACTCGGTCGCCGAGTTCCGCATCGACGAGCGGCTCGTGCTGAAGGCCCACGACAAATATTTCGGTGGCCGGCCGACGGTCGACGAGCTTACCTACAAGGTGGTGCCGGAACTCGCGAGCCGACTCAACGCGCTCTCGAATGGCGAGGTCGACCTCGTCACCGAGCTGTCGCCCGACCAGTTCAAGACGGTCGAGGCCATGGGCGGAGCGGAGGTGGTCGGCGGGCCGATCCAGAACATCCGCGTCATCGTCTACGACAAGGCGCATCCGGTGCTTGCCGATCCGCGCATCCGCCGCGCGCTCGGCCTCGCGATCGATCGCAAGGCGATCGTCGATTCGCTCTATGCCGGCCGCACCAATGTGCCGCCCGGCCACCAGAACGTCGCCTACGGCCCGCTCTACATGCCGGACTATCCGGCGCCCCGCTTCGACCCGGCCGCGGCGCGCGCGCTCCTCAAGGACGCGGGCTACGCGGGGGCGACGATCCCCTACCGGCTCCTCAACAATTACTACACGCTGCAGATCCAGACCGCGCAGATCCTGGTTGAGATGTGGCGCGAGGTCGGTATCAATGTCGAGCTGCAGGTGCGCGAGAACACCGCGCAGATCACCGAGCCGAAGGAAGGCCGCGGCATCCGCGACTGGTCGAACACGATCTTCTTCAACGACCCGGTCGGCGCGCTCGTCCGCCTCTATGGCCCCAAGGGCAACATGCAGACGATCACCAAGGAGTGGTCGAACGAGGCCTTCAACGTCGAGGCCGAGATCCTGGCGACGAGCCTCGTGGAGGCCGAGCGCAAGCAGGCGTTCCGCCGCATGCTGCAGATATGGGATGTGGAGGATCCGGCCGGCACCGTGCTGCACGACCTCACCATGTTCTACGGCAAGCGGAAGTCGCTCGCCTGGAACGCCTATCCGATCGAATACATGGACTTCCGGGCGACCAACATGGACCGCCTGCCGTGACGGGGGAGGGCGCGGCGGCGCCCGCCGGCCCGCCGCCGCTCGTCGAGATCAGCGGCATGACCGTCGCCTTCGACGGCACGCGCGTGCTGCACGGCATCGACCTTTCGGTCGCCAAGGGCGAGGCGGTCTGCCTCGTCGGCGAATCCGGCTCGGGGAAGTCGGTCACCTGGCTCGCCGCGCTCGGGCTTCTGCCGGGCAAGGCGAAGGTGACCGGCAGCGTCAAGCTCGAAGGCCGCGAGATCCTCGGCGCGCCGGCGCGCGAGCTCGACCATATCCGCGGCGGCCGCGTCGCGATGATCTTCCAGGACCCGGCGAGCGCGCTCAATCCCGTGCTCAGCATCCGCCGGCAGCTCGGCGAGGCGCTCGCGCTCCACCGCGGCCTCTCGGGCGCCGCACTCGGCGCGGAGGCGAAGCGGCTCCTCGACATCGTCGGCATCCCGGATGCGGAGCGCAGGCTCTCCGCCTATCCGCATGAATTCTCCGGCGGCCAGAACCAGCGCATCATGATCGCCATGGCGCTCGCCGGCGAGCCCGACCTGCTCATCGCCGACGAGCCGACCACCGCGCTCGACGTCACCATCCAGGCGCAGATCCTCGACCTCATCCTCGGCATCCGCCGCGAGACCGGCATGGCGCTCGTGCTGATCAGCCACGATCTCGGCGTCGTCGCCGAATGCTGCGAGCGCGTCGCGGTGATGTATGCCGGCCGCGTCGTCGAGGAGGCGCCCGCGGCGGCCCTCTTCGAGGAGCCCCGGCACCCCTACAGCCGCGGCCTGATCGGCGCCCTGCCGCTCCTCGACGGGCCGCGCCGCAAGCTCATCGCCATCCCGGGCAACGTGCCCGATCCGCGCGCGCTGCCGAAAGGATGCGCCTTTGCGCCGCGCTGCCTGCATGCGGGACCCGCCTGCAACGTCGCCCCGCCGCCGCTGGTGGCGAACGGCACGGCGCGCCGCGTCGCCTGCGTGCTCGCCGGCCCCCGCGCCGAGGCGCGGCAACAGGAGTGCGTCGAGGCATGAGCGGCCATTTGATCGAGGCGGTCGGGCTCGAGCGCCGCTACCAGATGCGGCGCGGCCTGTTCGGCAGTTCCGTCACGGTGCGCGCGGTCGACGGCGTGTCGCTCGCGCTCGCCCGGGGCGAGACGGTCGGGATCGTCGGCGAATCCGGCTCGGGCAAGTCGACCACCGGGCGCATGGTGCTCGGGCTCGAGGCGCCGGACGCCGGCTCGGTCCGGTTCGACGGCGCGCCGATGCCGCCGGTCGGCACCGCGGCGTGGCGGCGGATGCGCGCGCGCATGCAGATGATCTTCCAGGATCCGCTCGGTGCCCTCGACCGGCGGCTCCCCGTCGCCGACCAGATCGCCGAGCCGCTCGACATCCACGGCCTCGGCACGCCGGCGGAGCGGACCGCGCGCATGCGCGAACTCGTCGAGGCGGTCGGGCTCTCCACCGAGCAGTCGCGCCGCTATCCGCACGAACTCTCCGGCGGCCAGCGCCAGCGCGTCGTGATCGCCCGCGCGCTCGCGAGCCGGCCCGACCTGCTCGTCTGCGACGAGCCCGTGTCCGCCCTCGACGTCTCGATCCAGGCGCAGGTGATCAACCTCCTCGCCGACCTGCAGGCCGAGCTCGGCCTCGCCATGCTGTTCATCAGCCACGACCTGCGCGTCGTCCGCCAGGTGAGCCGGCGCGTCGGCGTCCTGTATCTCGGCCGGATCGTGGAGGAGGGGGACGCCGACGACCTCTTCGCGCGGCCCGTGCATCCCTACACGAAGGCGCTCGTCTCGGCCGCGCCGACGCCCGGCAAGTCGCGCCGGGACCGCATCGTGCTCGCCGGCGACCCGCCCAATCCGGCCGACCGGCCGTCCGGCTGCGCCTTCCATCCGCGCTGCCCGGTCGCCGTCGCGCGCTGCCGCGACGAGGCGCCGGCGCTGGTAGATGTGGGGGCCGGCCGCAGCGCCGCCTGCCATCTGGTCGCGTCGGCGGCCGTCCCGAGCGCGGAGGCCGCCTGATGCTCCGCTTCCTCGCCACGCGCATCTTCCGAGCGCTGCTCACCATCACTCTGGTCGTCACCTTCGCCTTCGTGGTGCTGCGCCTCTCCGGCGACCCGGCGCTGATCATCATGGGGCCGGAGGCGCCGCCCGAGGTGATCGCGGCCTTCCGCAAGGCCTGGGGCCTCGACGACCCGATCTGGAAGCAATATTTGAGCTACTTCTCCGCCATCGCCGAGGGTGAGCTCGGCCGCTCCATGCGCGACGGCCGCCCGGCGATCGACCTGGTCGCGGAGCGGATCCCCTCGACGCTGGCGCTGACGCTGCCTGCGCTCCTTCTGAAGGTGGGCCTCGGCATCCCGGCCGGCGTCTATGCGAGCCTTCATCGCGGCACCTGGATCGACCGGCTGGTGATGTCGCTCGCCGTCGCCGGCTTCACGGTGCCGAGCTTCGTGCTCGGCCTCGTCCTCGTCCTCGTCTTCTCGGTGCAGCTCGGCTGGCTGCCCTCCGGCGGGCAGGACAGCTGGCGGCACGCGATCCTGCCGATCATCACCCTCGGCCTCGGCGGCGCCGCCATCCTGGCGCGGTTCACCCGATCCGCCATGATCGAGGTGCTCGGCCAGCCCTATATGCGCACCGCGCTCGCCAAGGGCGTGCCCTGGGCGCAGGCGATCCGCAACCATGCCCTGCCCAACGCGGCGATCCCGACCGTCACCATCGTCGGCTTCATGGTCGGCACGCTGCTCGCCGGCGCGGTGGTGGTCGAGAGCGTGTTCTCCTGGCCGGGCGTCGGCCGCCTGCTCGTGGTCGCGGTCGCCAACCGCGACCTCGCCGTGGTGCAGTGCATCCTGCTCGTCGTCGCCGCCACCATGGTCGCCGCGAACTTCACCGTCGATCTGCTCTACGGGCTGCTCGATCCGCGCCTGCGCCAGGCGTCGGCCGCCGGAGGGCACTGACCATGACGGACGCCGCCGCGCGCCTTTCCGCCGCCCGCGCCTTCCTGCCGCGCCTGCCCCTCGGCGTCGCCCTGGCGATCCTGTGGATCCTCGCCATGGTGCTGATCGCGATCCTCGCCGACCGCATCGCGCCCTATGCCTTCACCGCCATGGACCTGAAGAACCGGCTGGCGCCGCCCGGCAACACGGTGCACTGGCTCGGCACCGACGAGCTCGGCCGCGACGTGCTCTCGCGCCTCCTCGCCTCGATCCGCATCTCGCTCGCCATCGCGTTCGGCGCGACGATCATCTCGGCCGTGCTCGGCACCACGCTCGGCTTCCTGGCGGCGCATTTCCGCGGCCTCGTCGAGCAAGTCGTGCTCATGCTCGCGGACTTCCAGGCGAGCCTACCGTTCCTCATCATGGCGCTCGCCGTGCTCGCCTTCTTCGGCAATTCGCTGCCGCTGCTGGTCGGGCTGATGGGCATGTATGGCTGGGAGCGCTACGCCCGCATCGCGCGCGGCCTCGCCATCTCGGCCGGCGCGCAGGGCTATGCGGGCGCGATCCGCCAGCTCGGCGCCTCGCCCACGCGCATCTATCTGCGCCACATCCTGCCCAACATCGCCTCGACCCTGATCGTCTCCATGACGCTCGTGTTTCCCGAGGTGATCCTGCTCGAATCCGGACTTTCCTTCCTCGGCCTCGGCGTGCAGCCGCCGATGACGAGCCTCGGCAACATGGTCGGCTACGGGCGGGAGTACCTCACCCGCGCGCCCTGGATCATGCTCGCCCCCTCCGTGACGATCGTGCTCACCACCTTCGCGGTCTCGACCGTGGGCGACTGGCTGCGCGACCGGCTGGATCCCACGCTGCGCTGAAGTCCTTTCAACCGCCAACCCCAAGGACGCATCACCATGACCAAGCCTCTGCCGGTGCTCGGCGCCGCCCTCCCGCTGCCGATGGTCGACAAGCATCGCGACTGGCTGTTCGAGAGGAACCGCGACCTCGAACTGCAGGATTTCTACAGCGCCGAGGTCCTCGACGGCGAGTGGCGCCCGGTGGCCAAGCGGATCACGAGCCTGCTCGACGGCTGGAAGGGCCGCCTCGGCATCCACGGGCCGTTCATCGGCTTCAAGATCGACAGCGCCGATGCGGAGATCCGCAAGGTCGTCACGCGCCGCATGCTGCAGGGGCTGGACGTCTGCGAGGCGGTGAACGCGACCCAGATGGTCATCCACTCGCCCTACACGACCTGGGACTACAACAACCTCGAAAACTTCGCGAATGCCCGCGCCCTGGTGGTCGAGCGCACCCATGCGACCCTCGCCCCGGTCGTCAAGCGCGCCGAGGCGATGGGCGTCGTCCTCGTCATCGAGAACATCGAGGACAAGGATCCGCATGCCCGCGTCGCGCTGGCGCAGAGCTTCGGCAGCGACGCCGTCCGCATCTCCATCGACACCGGTCATGCCCATTACGCGCATGGTTCGACGGGCGCGCCGCCGGTCGACTACTACGTCCAGGCAGCCGGCGAGATGCTGCATCACGTCCATGTCCAGGACGCCGACGGCTATGCCGACCGCCACTGGCTGCCGGGCGAGGGTACCGTGCGCTGGGAGGCCGTGTTCCGCGCCATCGCCCTGCTCGACGTGAAGCCGCGCTGCGTGCTCGAGGTGAAGGACCCGGCCAACCTGATGAAGGGCTACGAGCACCTGAAGGGCCTCGGCCTCGTCGACTGACGCCGCCGGCAGGTCTCCGCCATCAGGCGTCGACGCCGCGGGGCGTCGACGCCTTTTTCGGCTCGAACCGCCAGCCGCAGCCGGCCGGCGTCCGGCGTCACGCGCCGCGCAGCTGCCCGAAGTCGAAGGGGAGCGATCGGAGACGCTTGCCGGTCGCGGCGAAGATCGCGTTCGAGATCGCGGGGGCGACCGGCGGAACGCCCGGCTCCCCGACACCGGTCGGGGCCATGTCGGAGGGCACGATGTGCACCTCGACCGCCGGCATGTCGGACATGCGCAGGGGCTCGTAGGTGTCGAAGTTCGCCTGGTCCACCACGCCCGACGTCAGCGTGATCTCGTTGCGCAAGGCCGCGCCGAGACCGTAGCCGACACCGCCCTCCATCTGCGCGAGGATGATGTCCGGATTGATCGCGATGCCGCAGTCGACGGCGCAGACCACCCGCTCGACCTTCACGGTTCCGTCCGGCGCGACGCGGACGTCGGCCACCATGGCGACGACCGTGTCGAAGCTCTCGTGCACGGCCACGCCGCGCCCGCGTCCGTCCGACAGTTTACTTCCGGTCCATCCGGCCTTCTGCGCGGCGAGTTTCAGCGCCGCGAGGTGCCTCGGATGCTTCGCGAGCAGCTGGACCCTGTAATCCACCGGATCGCGTCCGGCGGCGTGGGCCAGTTCGTCGATCATGACCTCGACCGATTGCGCCGTGTGGGTATGGCCGACCGAGCGCCACCAGAGCGTGGTCACCGGTGACATGGTCGCGTGCCATTCCACCTGGAGGTTGTCGATCGCGTAGGGCAGATCGGCGGCGCCTTCCACGGCGGTCGGGTCGATGCCGTTGCGGACCAGACCCTCGAACGCGGAGCCGAGGATGAAGGACTGGCCGACCAGCCTGTGCTGCCAGGCGACGAGCCCGCCATTCTTGTCGAGCGCCGCCGTCACCTTGTGCAGGAACATCGGCCGGTAACGCCCACCCCTGATGTCGTCCTCGCGCGAATAGACGAGGTGCACCGGGTACTTGGCGCCGGAGGCCTTTACGATGGCCGCGGCCTCGGCGAAATAGTCGGCGTTCGGCGTGGCACGGCGACCGAACGACCCGCCGGCCCAGACCGTGTTGAGCGTCACCTTGTCGGGGGCGACCCCCAGGACACCGGCGACCGTTGCCTGCTCGATCGTCTGAAGCTGGGCGCCGGCCCAGACTTCGAACGACCCGTCCGCCCTCGGCTCGATCACGGCGTTGAGCGGCTCCATGGGCGCATGGGCGAGATAGGGAAACACGAACTCCGCCTCGACGACCTTGGCGGCCGTCTCGAGCGCCGCCTTGACGTCGCCCACCTTGGTCGCCACCGCTCCTTGCGTGCCGGCGAGGCTCCGGTATGCAGCGACGATGTCGGACGTCGAGCGCTTCTCCGCGCGGTCGTCGTCCCAGACCACGTTCAAGGCTTCGCGCCCCTTGAAGGCCGCCCAGGTGTTGTTTGCGATGACCGCCACGCCCTGGGGGATCGCGACCACGTCGATCACGCCGGGCGTGCTCCGCGCCGCGGCGTCATCCACGCTCTTAACCGTCCCGCCGAACCGCGGCGGATGCATCAGCACGGCGGTCTTCATGCCGGGCCGGCGGATATCGAGCGAGTAGATCGTCTTGCCCGTCGACTTGTCGTGCGAGTCGAGCCTCGGAAGCTTCGTCCCGATCAGCTTGAAGTCCTTCGGATCCTTGAGGGTCACCTCGGCCGGCACGGGCATCGTCGCCGCCCTCGCCGCCAGTTGTCCGAACGACGCGGACTTCCCCGACGGGTGGCTCACCACGCCCTTCTCGACCCGGATCTCGGCCGCAGGCACCGACCATTCGGCGGCGGCCGCGCCGACCAGCATGGCGCGGGCCGCGGCGCCCGCCTTGCGGAGCTGCGTCCAGGAATTGGCCGTCGAGGTCGAGCCGCCCGTGCCCTGGACCGGGCCGAACAGGAGATTGTTGTAGAGCGCCGGGTCCGAAGGGGCGAAGGCCGTGCGCATCTGCGCCCAGTCGGCGTCGAGCTCCTCGGCCACGATCGTGGCGAGGCCCGTGGTGATCCCCTGGCCCTTGTCCAGGTGCTTCACCATGACGGTGACGGTGTTGTCGGGTGCGATCCGGATGAAGGCATTCGGCGACGGGGGATCGCCGGGCTTGGCGGCGGCGGCCGGACGGCCACCGAAGGAAAACACCGTGCCGACGACGAGCGCGGCGGCGCCCCCTTTCAGGAGATCGCGGCGCGTCGCGCGCAAGGGCAGGCCGGCAGGAGACGCTGCGGAAGAACGGCGAGGCTTCGCGTACATGGCTGTTGTCCTCAAGCGAGCTGGCGCGCGGCTTCGTGGATCGCCGCCCGGATCCGGACGTAGGTGGCGCAGCGGCAGACATTGCCGTCCATGGCCGCGTCGATGTCGGCGTCGGTCGGCTTCGGCGTGGCGCTCAACAGTCCGATCGCCGACATGATCTGGCCGGACTGGCAGTAGCCGCATTGCACCACGTCCAGCTTCTGCCACGCAGCCTGGACCGCACGAGCGACCTTGCCCTCGACGCCTTCGATCGTCGTCACCTTACGACCCGCCGCGTCGCCGACGGGCGTTTGGCAAGACCGGGCGGGCTCTCCGTCGATATGGACCGTGCAGGCACCGCACAGGGCCTGACCGCAACCGAACTTGGTCCCGGTCAGCCCCACGTCGTCGCGGATTGCCCACAAGAGTGGCGTGTCTGGCGAGACGTCGAGGACGTGGTCCCGACCGTTGATGTTGAGCGTGATCATGGCTTCGCTCCACCAGTCCTTGCCCGCAACAAAAGGCCGCTAATATTTCAAGCACGCACCGAAAGCTGACGAAGGCCCACCCTCGATCTGCGCCGCATGGCGAGTGAAGCACGCTCGGCTGTCACGATCCATGGATCAAGGTGAAACAAGCGGGGGCCGACCTTTGTCTCGCCCGCTACGGAATACCGGCTCGACTATGTCGGTCTAGGCGAGTTCCGCCGCGCGGACGACGGACTTGCGTCCGGCCGGTGTCGCCGGCGGCGCATCCGCCCCGGACACGGCACGGGCGAAATGGCCGGGCCCGACTTCGACCAGCGGGGATGCCGGGCGCTGCCAGCCGATCGGGCGGATCGGACTCGGCTGCATCTCGGCCTCGCCCGCCGTGCGCTGGCGGCGCCGCGCCGGGTCGGGGATCGGCACCGCGGCGATGAGCTTGCGTGTGTAGGGATGGCGCGGCTCGAAAAGCACCGCCTTGGTCGGCCCGATCTCCACGATCTGCCCGTCCACCATCACGGCGACCCGGTGGCTCACCTGTTCGATCACGGCCATGTCGTGGGAGACGAACAGATAGGCGAGGCCGAGGTCGCGCTGCAGTTCGCGGAGGAGCGCGATCACTTGCGCGCGCACCGAGACGTCGAGCGCCGAGACCGGCTCGTCGGCCACGATCACCTTCGGCCCGAGGCAGAGGGCGCGGGCGATGGCGAGGCGCTGGCGCTGGCCGCCGGAGAACTGATGCGGATAGCGGTCGAGATGCTCGGCGGGGAGCCCGACGCGTTCGAGGAGGCCGGCCGCCCGGTCGCGCCGTTCGCGCCGCGACAGGCCGGGCTCGTGGATGGCGAGCGGCTCGGTGACGGATTCGAAGATGGTGAGGCGGGGATTGAGCGAGGCATAGGGGTCCTGGAACACCATCTGCACGTCGCGCCGCGCGCGCCGGAGCGCCGGCCCGTCGAGCGCGGTCAGCTCCTCTCCGGCGAGCCGGATGCGGCCGGCGGTCGGCGCGACGAGCCGCATCAGGGCGCGCCCGGTGGTCGACTTGCCGCAGCCGGATTCGCCGACGAGGCCGAGCGTCTCGCCCGCCTTCAGCTCGAAGGAGACGTCGTCCGCCGCATGCACATGGCCGGCGAGCCGCCGGAACAGGCCGCGCCGGACCGGAAAGAGCTTGGTCAACCCCTCGACGGCGAGGACGGGGGCGTCGCCGGAGGGCGGCGCGAGCACCGGCGCCTCGCCGAGCCGCGGCACCGCGGCGATCAGGGTCCGGGTGTAGGCATGCACGGGCGCGGCGAACAGGTCGCGGACCGGCGCCTCCTCGACCTTCTCGCCGTGCCGCATCACCACGACGCGGTCCGCCACCTCGGCCACGACGCCGAGGTCGTGGGTGATGAACAGCACCGCCATGCCGATCTCGCGCTGCAGTTCGCGGATGAGCGCGAGCACCTCGCCCTGCACGGTGACGTCGAGCGCGGTCGTCGGTTCGTCGGCGATGAGGAGCGCGGGCCGGCAGGAGAGCGCCATGGCGATCATCACGCGCTGGCGCATGCCGCCGGATAGTTCGTGCGGGTATTGGCCGAGCCGGCGGGCCGGATCGGTGAGGCGCACGCGCTTCAGCATGTCCTCGGCGAGCGCGAGCGCGGCCGATTTCGAGACGCGCTGGTGCAGAACGATCGCCTCGGCGAGCTGGTCGCCGATCGTGAAGACCGGGTTCAGCGACGTCATCGGCTCCTGGAAGATCATGGCGATGCGGTCGCCGCGGATGCGCCGGAGCGCGTCCTCCTCGGCTTGCGTCAAGTCGACGGTCGCCTGCGTCGCCGGATCCGTGAAGCGCACCGCGCCGGCGAGGATGCGGCCGCCCTCGCGCTCCACCAGTCGCATGATCGAGAGCGCACTGACCGACTTGCCCGACCCGGATTCCCCGACGAGCGCGACCGTCTCGCCGCGCCCGACCGTGAAGCCGAGGCCGCGCACCACCTCGACCGGCCGCGACCCCTTGCCGAAGCCGACCGTCAGCCCTTCCACGGCGATGAGCGGCTGCGGGTCCGTCATTCCGCCGCCTCGCGCAGCCGCGCGCGGATCTCGGGATGCTCCTGGAACGGCGGCAGCGGCACGATCCAGCGGCGGCCGGCCTCGGCGGCGGAGAGGTCGAAGGCGAAGCTGTCGCGGCCGAAGGCGCGCCAGGCGATGCGGTCGGACAGTTCCAGGAGCGCGTAGCTGCCGGCCGGCTCGGGATGGGTGGTGAAGGTCTCCGTGAGCGACTGCAGCGTCACATGTGGGATGCCGTCCACCATGGTGAGCGTGTTCCAGTGCACATGCCCGGACGCCCACATCACCGGCTGGCGGCACTGGCGCAGGAGTTCGCGGAGGCGCGCAGCCTGCGGATAGGTGGAGGCCTCCGGGTTGCGCTCGAAATAGTAGTTGCCGGCCTGGCCGTGGCCCGACACCGGCACGTGGCTCACGATGACGAGCGGACGATCCGCCTCGCGCAGCACGCCGGCGAGCCAGAGGAGGTCGAACTCGGTGAGCACGAAGCCGCCCGGCCGGCGGATCCGGCTGTCGGCGCGCCACAGGACGAGGCGCCAGCCGCCGAGGTCGAGGGTCTGGTGGTCGAGGCTCTGGCCGAGGATCTCCTCGTTCTCGGCGACGCTCAGATGGTCGCGGTCGTGGTTGCCGCAGAGGTGGAACACCGGCGCCTCGATGCCCTTGAAGGCCTCGGCCACCTGCCGCTCGAGCATCAGGTCCGTGTCGCGGTTTTCGTCGGAGATCCGGTCGCCGAGATCGATCACCGCATCCGGGCGGGCGTCCGCGACGAAGCGGCGGAACTCCGCGAGGAGCGGCAGCGCGGCGCTGCCCTTCTTGGTGAAGTGGTCCTTGCCGTGGTGGATGTCGGCGACGAGGGCGAGGCGCAGCGCGGGCATGGTGGATGATCCGGGGCGGGAGAGCGAGGACGGGGCCGGCCGGAGACCGGCCCCGATGGGTTTCAGGCGGGGTCGCGGCGGATCAGGGGATCGCCGCGTTGATCGCGCCGGCGCGGAAGTCGAGCACATAGGGAATGTGCCCGGGCAGCGGCTTCCAGTCGACGGTCGAGCGCAGGCCGTAGCTCTCATAGGGCTGGTAGAGCGGCAGGACCGGCGGGTCGTCCTTGATGCGCGCCATCAGCTCCGCATAGGCCTCTTTGCGGGTCGCGAGGTCGGTCGAGAAGCGGAACCGCTCCCACGCCTTGGCGTAGTCCTCGTTCGGCTTGAAGCGGCCCTCGGTCGCCGAGTTGCCGGTCGGCGCCCACATGATGCCGAAGGAGCCGGCCGGGTCGGGGAAGTACATCGGGTTCGACCAGTTGCGCGCCATCATGGTCGGGTCCTGGCCGGTCCACTTCTCGTCGACGTTGATCTGCATGTTGACGCCGACATCCGCCCACATCTCCTTGATCGCCTGGGCGGCGAGGAGCGCGTTGGTGTAGTAGGCGGCCTGGGTGTCGAAGCGGATCGGGAAGCCGTCGTAGCCTGCTTCCTTGAGGAGCTGCTTGGCCTTCGCCGGGTTGTACTCGAACGTGTTCAGCTCCGGCATGTAGAGGTCGCCGAACTGCGGATAGGTGTGCGTGGAGGGCACCACGGCCTTGCCCTGCCAGAGCGCTTCGTTGAGCGTCTTGCGGTCGATCGCGTAGGAGAGCGCCTGGCGCAGGCGCTTGTCGGCCATCTTCGGGTTCTGGGTGTTGAAGATCACCACGTGGAAGATCGGCGTGACCAGGCCGACCGCCTTCACCTTGGCGTCGCCTTCGAGTGCGGAGAGCTGGTCCGGCGGGATGTTGGTGACGATGTCCTGCTCGTTGTTCTTGAGCGCGGTGATGCGGGCGGAGAGCTCGGGAATGCGGGTGACCGTCACCTTCTTCAGCGGGGCCTTGTCGCCCCAGTAGCCGTCGAAGCGCTCGTAGACGAGCTTCTGGTTCGGCACGAACTCGGTGATCTTGTAGGGACCGGTGCCGACCGGCTTCAGTGAGAAGGCGTCGAAGTCCGAGTCCTCGATCTTGGTCGGGTCGCCGGTGAGCGAGGCGATGTACTTCTTCGGCACCACCATGGTCTGTTGAACGTTCATCAGCGTCTCGAACAGCGGCTCCGGCCGCTTCGCCGTGACGCGGATCGTGTCGGCGTCGACCGCCTCGACCTTGTCGATGTTCGGCAGCGTGTCGCGCTTCCTCACCGTGTAGGGCGCGAAGGTGGCGTTGACGATGCGGTCGAGCGAGAACACCACGTCCTCCGTGGTCATCTTGTCGCCGTTGTGGAAGGTGACGTCCTGGCGGATCTTCAGCTCCATGACGGTCGGCGAGACGATCGTCCAGGAGGTGGCGATCCACGGCTTCCAGACGCTCTTCGCGGTCGTGGCGTCCTTGCCGATCAGCGTGTCGAACGCGTTCATGTAGTAGTGCGAGCCGACATTCGAGAAGTCGCGGCCCGGATCGAGGTAGGGCGCCATGTTCTGCACGCCGACGCGCAGCTCCTGGCCGAAGGCGGCCGGCGGCGCGAGGAGCGCGGCAGCCAGGCAGGTCGTCGCGAGGAAGGTCTTCATCGTCATGCTGAGGTCTCCCGTGGAAGTCTTTGACGTTTCTGCAGGCCCGGCGGCCGGGTTCAACGCTCCCGGAGCCGCACGTCGAAGCGGTCGCGCAGGGCGTCCCCGATCAGCATCACGACCAGCGCCACCACGACGATGAGGACGGCCGGCACGGCGACGACCCAGGGCGCGGTGGCCATGTAGTCGCGGCCTTGGCCGACCATGGAGCCGAGCGTCGCGGTCGGCGGCTGCACGCCGAGGCCGAGGAAGGAGAGCGAGGACTCGAGCAGGATCAGGTTCGAGACGTTCAGCGTGAACATCACGATGACCGGCGACACGATGTTCGGCGCCATGTGGCGGAGCGCGATGCGCCAGGGCCCGGCCCCGCTCGCCCGCGCCGCCTCGACGTAAGGCAGGTCGCGCAGCGAGAGGACTTGCGCGCGGATCAGCCGGGCGAAATGCGCCCAGTAGGCGAGGCCGAGCACGATGACGAGGACGGGAATCGTCGCACCTGCGAGCGCGATCACGAGGAGGGCGACGAGCACGAAGGGAAGCGAGATCTTGATGTCGACGATCGCCATCAGGAGGTCGTCGATGAGGCCGCCCGCCAGGCCGGAGACGGTGCCGACCAGCGCGCCGAACAGGAGGCCGACCACGGCGCCGAAACAGGCGAGCGCCAGCGTGAGCCGCAGCCCGTGCAGCGCGCGGGAGAGGAGGTCGCGGCCGAGCTGGTCGGTGCCGAGCCAGTAATCCGGCCGCGCGCCCGTGAAGCCGACCGGCGGCTTCAGGCGGGCGAGCAGCTTCTGCTGATCGGGCTCGAACGGCGAGATGAGGCCCGCGAAGGCGGCGAGGAACAGCACGACGAGGCCGGCGGCGAGCGCCGCGGCGAGCACCGGATCGCGCCTCAGGAAGCCGCCGAGGGCGCCGAGCAAGGTCGGGCGCGGCTCGGCCGCGGGGAGGGCGGCGAGGTCGGTCATGCCGCCGCTCCCGCCCCGCCGAGCCGCACGCGCGGATCGATCGCCGTATAGGCGAGGTCGACCATGAAGTTCACCAGCACGACCGCCACCGCGATCGCGAGCACGCCGAACTGGAGCACCGGATAGTCCCGGCGGAGCGTCGCGCCGACGAGGAGGTCGCCGACGCCGTTCCAGGCGAACACCGTCTCGACCACGACCGCGCCGGCGACGAGCGAGGTGATCTGCAGGCCGAGCACCGTGACGACCGGGATCAGCGCGTTGCGGAGCCCGTGTTTCAGGATGACGACGCGCTCGGAGAGGCCCTTCGCCCGGGCGGTGCGCATGTAGTCGGCCCGCAGCACGTCGAGCATGGCGTTGCGCGTGTAGCGGACGAGCGAGGCGATGAAGAAGGCGGAGAGCGCGATGGTCGGCATCACGTAGTGGGCGAGCGTCGCGGAGCCCGCGCTCGGCAGCCAGTGCAGGCTGTAGGAGAAGAGCAGCAGCAGCAGGATCGAGAGCACGAAGTTGGGGATCGCGTAGCCGAGGAAGGCGACGAGCAGGATCGCCGACCCGGACGCCGTGCCGCGCTTCAGCGCCGCCAGGATGCCGAGCGGCACGCCGATCGAGACGGTGACGAACAGCACCGCGAGGAGAAGCGACAGGCTGCGTCCGATCCGGTCGGCGAAGATCACCGTGACCGGCCGGCGCTCGACGAGACCGAGGCCGAATTCGCCTTCCAGCAAGGCGCGCCAGAACAGCACGAACTGCTCGAGGACCGGCCGGTCGAGCCCCCAGTAGCGGATCATCGCCTCGCGACCCTCGGCGTCGAGGCCCTCCGGCATGATGTAGTCGATCGGGTGGCCGGACAGGCGAATGGCGAAGAACACCGCGCTCGTGAGAACGACCAGCGTCAACACCATGCGCAAGAGCCGCCCGAGCAGGAACTCCAGCATGGAGGCCTCCGTCCGGGGATCGGGCAGTCGCCCGCCGGCCGGAGCGGCCGGGCAGGGGAGCGCCTAGTTGTCGAGGCTATGGCGACATGTTGACAGGCGGATGACGAAGTCCGGCCCGCCATCCCCAACCTCGACCTGTCGCGGCGGCGGTCGGGATCCTCCGTCGGCCGGCGACAGGAACGGCTTAACGTATGCACATGACGTGCGGATGGCCCCGCTCGGGCGGCCCGGCACGGGCGGTTCGCCGCTGCGCCGGATCCGCGGCCGTCACGGGTTCGACACGCCACCGTCAACGAAGTGTTGTCGACCGCACCTAGACAGCTCTTTCGTCCGGCATCGCAAGGTCCCGCCAGCGCGCCCTCGAAGGTCCCCGCCCTCCATGCAACGGCTGTCGCCGATCCTGCGCTTCCTGGCGTTGCGGCTGGTCCGGGCGGCGGCGACGCTCCTCATCTGCGTCACGATCGTGTTCGTCGTGCTGCGCTCGGCGGGCGATCCGCTCGCCTCGCTGCTCCCCGACGACACGCCGCCGGATGTCGCCGACATCTATCGCGCGCGGTTCGGCCTCGACCGGCCGATCCTCGAGCAATATCTCGGCTACCTCGCGTCGCTCGCGCAGGGCGATTTCGGCCGGTCCTTCGTGGAGCATCGCGACGCGCTGTCGGTCGTCCTGGAACGGGTGCCGGCCACGCTCGAACTCGGCGGCATCGCGCTCCTCGCGGCGCTCGCGATCGGCCTGCCGCTCGGGCTCGTCGCGACGGTCGGGCGCAACACCTGGGTCGACCGGAGCGCCATGGTGGTCGCCGTGTTCGGCTATTCGCTGCCGAACTTCTTCCTGGCGATCCTGCTGATCCTCCTCTTCGCGTTCCAGCTCCGGTGGCTGCCGTCCGCCGGCTCCGACACGGCCTGGCACCTCGTCATGCCGGCCATCGTGCTCGCCGCGCCGCCCGCGGCGAAGATCGCCCGCTTCACCAGGACCTCGATGATCGACGTGATCGGCCAGCCGTTCATGCGCACGGCGCTCGCCAAGGGCGTGCCCTCGACCGCGCGCCTCGTCGGCCACGCGCTGCCCAATGCCGCCATTCCGGTCGTCACGTTCCTCGGCTTCGAGGTCGGCCTGATGATCGGCGGCGGGGTCGTCACCGAGGCGATCTTCGCCTGGCCGGGGATCGGAAGGCTGCTCGTCCAGTCGGTCGGGCAGCGCGACCTCGCAGTCGTGCAGACCATCGTCCTGATGATCGCCGCCACCATGGTCGCCGCCAATCTGGCGGTCGACCTCCTCTACGGCTGGCTCGACCCGCGGGTGCGCGCCACGGGAGGGCGGCGATGACGGCCGAGGTCGCCGGAGTTTCGACCGCCGCGACCCGGCCGGCGCCGCGCCGCGCCGCGGTGCCGCTCGGCGTGAAGGTCGCGATCGGCGTCCTCCTCGTGGTGGCGCTCTGCGCTCTCCTCGCCGATGTGGTGGCGCCCTACCACTACGCGACGCAGGACCTGAAGGCGCGGCTGAAACCGCCCGTCGGCCTCGGCGGCACCTGGGCGCATCCGCTCGGCACCGACAATCTCGGCCGCGATGTGCTGTCGCGGCTCCTCTACGGCATCCAGACCTCGATCGGCATCGCCATCGCCGGCACCCTGATCGGCACCACCGTGGGCACCGCGCTCGGCTTCGTCGCGGCGCAGGCGAGGGGGATCGTCGACGAGGTGCTGATGATGCTGGTGGATGTGCAGGCGGCGGTGCCTTACGTGATCGTCGCGCTGGCCGCGCTCGCCTTCTTCGGCAACGACCTCACCTTGTTCGTGATCCTGCTCGGGCTCGAAGGCTGGGAGCGCTATGCGCGGCTCGCCCGCGGGCTGGTGCTCGCCGAGATGGCGAAGCCCTATGCGGCGGCGGTCAGCGGCTTCGGCGCCTCCACGCTGCGACTTCACCTCCGCCACGTGCTGCCCAACATCGCCGCCGCGCTGGTGGTCCAGGCGACGATCTATTTTCCCTGGGTGATCCTGCTCGAGACCTCCATCTCGTTCCTCGGCCTCGGCATCCAGCCGCCGCGCACCTCGCTCGGCCTGATGCTCGGCCAGGGACGAGCCTATCTCGCCACGGCGTGGTGGATCGCGATCGCCCCGGGCATGGCGATCTTCCTGACCACGCTGGCGGTGAGCCTGGTCGGCGACTGGCTGCGCGACCGGCTGGATCCGACGCTGGACGCGTGAGGTCCAATTCGGCCCGTTTCGGTCATCTGAGTGTTGTCCACGGGGTCTAGACAGGCCGCGTCCATTGCCTGGGGAGGCCGACTTGTTGCCGATCAACCGCCGCCGTTTCGTCACGGGCGCCGTCGCCGCGCCCTTCGCTCTTCGTCCGGACCTCCTGGCCGCCCAGGGCGCCGACAAGCGGCCGCCGCTGACGGTAGCGGTCGCCGCCCTGCCGGCGACCTTGGAACCGGCACGCGAACTCTCCAATCCGGGCACGCGCGTCACCTATTCGATCTTCGACACGCTGATCCGCCGCGATTTCCTCGGCGCGCCCGACGGCGGCGGCTCGGAGCTGAAGCCGCATCTGGCGACCCGTTGGGAGCGCAAGAGCGCGAGCGAGCTGATCGTCAGCCTGCGCCAGGGCGTCAAGTTCCATAACGGCGACGAGCTCACCGCCGACGACGTGGCCTATACGTTCCGCGTCGGCCGCCTGCGCGGCGACAAGCCGGAGATCCCCGAGGGCCGCGCCTATTTCGGCGTGCTCGACACGGTCGACGCGCTCGACCGCTACACGGTGCGCTTCACCACCCGCGTGCCGGACGTGCTGCTCGAACAGCGGCTCGCCTCCTGGTGCTCGTGGATCGTCAACAAACGCCACTACGAGGCGGTCGGTCTCGACGGCTTCTCGCGCAATCCGGTCGGCACAGGGCCCTACAAATTCGCCAAGATGGTCTCGAACGACTACATCGCGCTCGACGCCTTCGACGACTACTGGATGGGCCGCCCGACCGCCCGCTCGGTCACCTTCCGCGCCATCCCCGAACTCGCGGCGCGGGTGGCCGGCCTCGTCTCCGGCGAATACGACCTCATCACCAACATCCCGCCCGACCAGGCGGGCCTGATCGAGGCCCAAAAGGGCGTGGAGACGCGCTCGGTCGTGCTCGCGAACATTCATCTCCTCACCTTCGACGAGCTCGGGCCGCTCACCGCCGACAAGCGCATCCGCCAGGCGCTGTCGCTCTCGATCGACCGGCAGAAGCTGGTCGACACGCTGTGGCTCGGCAAGGCGGTGATCCCGGAGGGCGCCAACTATCCCGAATACGGCCAGATGTATCTGGAAGGGCGCAAGATCGCCTTCGATCCGGACAAGGCGCGCGCGCTCCTGAAGGAGGCCGGCTACAAGGGCCAGCCGATCGTCTACCGGACCTTGCCGAACTACTACACCAACGCCCTCGACGCCGCCCAGATCATCGTGGAGATGTGGAAGGAGGTCGGCATCAACGCCTCGGTCCAGGTGGTCGAGAACTTCAACCAGATGCGCGCGGCCGGCCAGCAGGTCGGCAACAACTCCAACTCGACCCGGCTGCCCGACCCGCTCGGCGCCATCTGGGTGTCGTGGGGGCCGGACAGCGAGTTCCAGCGCGCCAGGAACTGGACGACCACGGCGGTGTTCAACGAGGCGGGCCGCGCGCTCGAAAAGGAAACCGATCCGGCGAAGCGCAAGGCGCTGTTCAAGACCATGCTGGACGCCTGGGAGGACGAGGCGCCGGGCGCGATCCTCTACCGCCCGCTCGAGATCTACGGCGTCAAGAAGAGCGTCAAGTGGCGCCCGACCACGTTCTATTTCATGGATCTGCGCCCCGATAACCTCTCCTTCGACCAGCTGCCGTGACCATGCCGGGGCCGCTCACCGTCGTGCAGGTCTCGGACACCCACCTGTCCCGGACGCATGCCTATTTCACCGCGAACTGGCCGGTCTTCCTCGGCGAGATGGAGCGGCTCGCGCCGGACTTCATCGTCAATTCCGGGGACATCTCGTTCAACGGCCCGGACAATCCGGACGACCTCGCCTTCGCCCGGGCCTGCCACGACCGGCTCGCGGCGCCCTGGGCAGCGATCGGGGGCAACCACGACATCGGCGAGGCGCCGGTCGCCTCGCGGCTGAACCAGCCCGTCAACGACGCGCGCCTCGCCGCCTGGCGATCCCATGTGGGGCCGAGCTGGTGGGCGCGGGACCTCGGCGACGGTGACCGCGCGCTGCGCCTGATCGGCCTCGACACGGCGCTGATGGGGAGCGGCCACGCGGAGGAGGGCCGGCAGGCCGCGTTCCTCGAGGAGGCGCTCGCCGGCCGGGACGGGCGCGCGACGCTCGTATTCGTCCACATGCCGCCCTATGCGGACGATCCCGACGACGAGCGGCTCACCACCCACTGCATCCTGCCCGAGCCGCGCCGCTGGCTGCTCGACCGCTGCCTCGCCCATGGGGTCGGCGCCGTCGCGGCCGGCCACATCCACCGCTACACGGCCGTCGAGCATCGCGGCATGCCGATCGTGACCGCGCCCGGCACCTCCTTCTCCAATTTGCCGGCCATACCGCCGTCGGGCTGGACCAGGGCGCGCGCCGGCTATCTGGTGTGGCGCTGGGACGGCACGGCGCTCAGCCACGAGCTGGTCGAGCCGCGCCTCTTCATGACGGTCGACGCCTCCAACTGGACCGACCTCGGCGGAACCACGACCAATCTCCCGCCGCGGCCGATCGCGACCCTTGCCGATCCCGCGACGGCCTTCAGTCCGCTCTGAACGCCCGACCCACATCACGCGAAGCCGAGGCCTGTCATGCCGCATCCGATCGTCATCACCGTCATTTGCGACGGCAACCGCCCCGACTTCGTGACCGACGCGACCACGCCGGCCATGGCGGCCCTGAAGCGGGCCGGCACCTGGTTCGCCGACCAGCGCGGCATCTTCCCCTCGGCCACGCGCGCCTCCTCCGCCTCCATCGCGACCGGGTCGCATCCGGTGTCCCACGGTCTGCGCGGCAATTCCGTGGGCCTGCCGATCCCCGGCGGGCACGAGTTCCATGACGTCGGCAAGCCGGAATTCTACGAGACCTACAAGCGCCATTATGGCCGCCTCCTGACGCGGCCGGCGCTGGCGGAGCGCGTGGCCAAGGCGGGCGGCACGGCCATCCTCGCCTCCAACGTCTCGCCGGGCGCGGCCTATTTTCACGACGCTGCCGGCCACGGCCACCTGTTCCACCGCGAGCTCTGCTACGGCCCCGGCCGGGTGCCGACGGGCGAGGTCATGCATTCGCCGCCGGGCATCGAGGGCGACCGCATCATGACGGACCGCTTCCTCAAGGCACTCCACGAGATCACGCCCACGGCCGCGACGCTGTGGCTGACCGAGCCCGACAAGTCCATGCATGCCGCGCCGCTCGGCAGCCCGGTGCATCTCGCCGCCCTCGCCCATGCGGATGCGCAGGTCGCGCGCGTGGCGGAGGCGGTGGAGCGCCTGCGCGACGCTGGCCACGAGGTCCTGTTCCTGGTCGGCTCCGATCACGGCCACGACTCGGTGACCGAGGTCATTCCGGTCGAGCGGCGGCTCCACGAGGCGGGCTTCAAGGACACGCTCGACGGTCCGGAGATCGTGGTCGCCCCGCAGGGCTCGGCCGCCTTCGTGCATTTCGGCGGCACGGCGCTCGACCGGCGGATCGAGGCGGCCCATTGGCTCTCCGAGCAGAGCTGGGTCGAGCGCGTCTATCGCGGCGAGGAGCTCGCGAGCCTCGGCCAGATGCCGGGCGACGACCTCCTCGCGATCGACCTGAAGAAGACGGAAGGCGCCAACATCAACGGCGTGCCGGGCCTCACCGCCATGTGCGTGCGCTTCTCCGAGGAAGAGGACGACGTGCGCCGCGACTGCGGCATGCATGGCGGCTGCGGCGAGCGGGAGACCAATCCCGTGCTGATCGCCGTGGGGGCGGGCTTTGCGGCCGGGCGCGTCGTGACCGAGCGCTCCTCGATCACCGACATCGCGCCGACGGCGCTCGCCCATCTCGGGCTCCCCGTGGAGGGGCTCGACGGGCGCCCGCTACAGGGCCGCGCCGGGGCCGAATCGGCGCTCGCCGCCGCCGTCTGAGCGGCGGAGGGGGAGGGGCGATCAGGCGCCCGGATCGCGCAATTCGAACACGTTGCCGCCGGTCGTCACGAACCGGCGCTCGGCAACCTGCCGCACGCGGTAGCATTTCTCCACGCCGGAGCGGGCCTCGCGCCAGGTGGTGCAGAGTTCGTCGCCCGCAAGCCGCCAGCGGCCCTTGTCGTAGAGGGTCGGGCTCTCGCTCGCGATCTCGGCGCGCCCGCCGGGCTCCAGCATGAGGTCGCCCTCGAGCCGGCTGTCCTCGACCCACCAGCGGATCGAATGGCCGACCAGCATGCGCTCGATGTCCGAGCCGGCGAGATCCTTGGCGCCCGCGGCGCTCGGCGCCAGGACGGCGACCATCGTCAATGCGACCAAGCAGCGACCCATCCGCGGTCCCTCCGATGCACGATTCCATGACGATTGAATGACGTTCGCCGGCTCATGTCCAGCCCACGTCGGCGCGTTTCTTTTTTGCTGTTCAAGCCACTGAATTGGCGGACTTTTCCCGCGTCCCGGAATCCGGCCGGCGGTCGGCGCGCGGGTGCGGCCGGCCGGGTGCTCGGCCGATGCCGGGCGCGCCGTCTTTGACGCAAGTCAAGCCACTGGACAGACCAATGTGTTAGGCAAGCTTTACATGAGCCGAGGAGGGGCCACGATGCGGATCGTTCTGGTGCATCCGAACTACCATTCCGGTGGCGCCGAGATCGCCGGCAACTGGCCGCCCGCCTGGGTCGCCTATCTGGCCGGCCACCTGAAGGACGCCGGCTTCGACGACATCACCTTCATCGACGCGATGACCAACGATCTCTCCGACGATCAGCTGCGCGCCCGGCTGACGGCGCTCCAGCCCGACGTGGTCGGGACCACGGCCATCACCCCGTCGATCTACAAGGCCGAGGCGGTCCTGAAGATCGCGTCGGAGGTGGCCCCGAAGGCGGTGCGCGTGCTCGGCGGCATCCATGCCACCTTCATGTACAAGCAGGTGCTCTCCGAGGCGCCCTGGGTCGACGTGATCGTGCGCGGCGAGGGGGAGGAGATCTTCCGCGAACTCATCCGCGCGATCGATTCCGGCGCCTGGCCGGCAGCCCGCGCCTCGATCAAGGGCCTCGCCTTCGTGGACGGCGACCGCATCGTCGCCACCGCGGCGGCCGCGACCGTGAAGGAGCTCGACCAGATCAATCCGGACTGGTCGCTGCTCGAATGGTCGAAATACATCTATGTGCCGCTCGGCGTGCGCGTCGCCATCCCGAACATGGCGCGCGGCTGCCCGTTCACCTGTTCGTTCTGCTCGCAGTGGAAGTTCTGGCGCGACTATCGCGTGCGCGACCCGGTGAAAGTGGTCGACGAGATCGAAAAGCTCGTGAACGAGCACGGCATCGGCTTCTTCATCCTCGCCGACGAGGAGCCGACCATCAACCGCAAGAAGTTCATCCGCTTCTGCGAGGAACTGATCGCGCGCGGCCTGCCCGACAAGGTGAAGTGGGGCATCAACACCCGCGTCACCGACATCTACCGCGACCGCGAGCTGCTCTCCTTCTATCGCAAGGCCGGGCTCGTCCATGTGTCGCTCGGCACGGAAGCCGCGGCGCAGCTGAAGCTCGACCAGTTCAACAAGGAGACCAAGGTCGAGGAGAACAAGGAGGCGATCCGGCTCCTGCGCGAGGCCGACATCTTCACCGAGGCGCAGTTCATCGTGGGCCTCGACAACGAGACGGCCGAGACGCTGGAGGAAACCTTCCAGATGGCCTGGGACTGGCAGCCGGACCTCGCCAACTGGGCGATGTACACGCCCTGGCCGTTCACGCCGCTGTTCCAGGAGATGAAGGACAAGGTCGAGATCTTCGACTTCTCCAAATACAACTTCGTGACGCCGATCATCGCCCCCGCCGCCATGACGCGCGGCGAACTGCTCGACGGCGTGATGAAGAACTACCGCCGCTTCTATTCGCGGAAGGCGCTGTTCCACTATCCCTGGCGCGGCACCGGCTTCCGCCGGCGCTACCTGCTCGGCTGCCTGAAGGCCTTCCTCAAGGCGGGCTTCCAGCGCAAGTTCTACGACCTCGGCAAGTCGGGCTACTGGGGCCCGCAGTCGAAGGAGAAGGTTAACTTCAACTTCGACCGCACCCGCACGATCGCGCCGGCCCAGATGGACGACTGGGAGGCCGCGGCCGACCGCGCCTCGCAGGCGCGCGCCAGGCGCGAGAACCGGGAGCCGATGCTCGCCTGCGGCGGCGGCAACGCCCAGATGGACGAGGACGCGCGGGCTCCGGCCGAGCCGGCCGGCGCGGCCTGACGCCGATGCTGAGCGTCGGCCTCACCTTCGACGCCGCAGGCCCCGCGCGCGCCGCGGCGGGCCTCGTCGGCCCGAACGCCGCGATCCAGCTCGCCGCCGCGCTGAACGCGGCGGAGGGGGAGGGCGCGGCGGGGGAGCCGGCCCGGAATGCCGGCGCCAATGGCGATAGGGCCCCGGGCGCGGGCGCCGATGGCGATACGGCGCGGGGCGCGGGCGTTGATGGCGACACGGCCCGGGGCTCGCGAGCCGAGCCCAATACGGCCCGGCGGGTGGACATGACCGGCGCGGCCGAGCGCGTGTTCACCCGTGCCCGATGCCTGCCGCTCCTGAGGGCCCCGCCCGCCGGCATGATCGACGAGGCGATCCCCGCGCGCCTGTTCGAGGCACTCTGGCAGGAATTCCCGCCCGAGGCCGCCGCCCGCATCGCCCGCGACGCGGGCCGTCGCACCGGCGCCTATGTGCTGAAGAACCGCATCCCGGCCGTCGCGCGCCTCCTGCTCCGCGCGCTGCCGCCGCGCCTCGCTGCCCCGCTCCTCCTGAAGGCGATCGAGCGCAACGCCTGGACCTTCGCCGGCTCCGGCACCTGCCGGACCACCTCCGGCGACCCCGCCGTCGTGACCATCGCGGCAAACCCGCTCGCCATGCCGGGCGGCGCCTGGCACGTCGGCGTGTTCGAGGCGCTGTTCGGCGCGCTGGTCAATCCGGGGACAAAGGTCGTCTACGGGACGGTGCGGGCCGACGGGGCACCGGCCTGCCGCTTCGCGATCGACTGGCGGGCGGGGGGCTGAGGGGGCGGGGTTAGGGGCGTTATACCCAGAATCGGGATTTGGGTATAATGCCTTGCAAACAGCCTTCGTCGTGCCCATTATACCCAAAATCTGAAATTGGGTATAATCGCCGTTGAAGCCGCTCAGCCTTGCTCATCAGACGATGTTCTCGGACCTGATCCAGCGCTGCCTGGATGCCGAGTTCGACGATACGTTTCCCGAGAACGGCTCCTTCGCCAAGGTGACGGGCGCGAACGGGCAGCAGTTCTGGTACTATAAAGGTTACAATCGCGCCGACGCCGATGGTCCCGACAAGCGATACTCGAAATATGTCGGCCCGGTCGCCGATCCGGACGTCTCGGCGCGCGTGGAGCAATTCACGCGGGTGAAGGCCGGCTACCGCGAGCGTCGCTCGCTTGTCGTGTCGCTCACCGCCGCCGGCCTGCCTGCGCCGCCCGCCCTCGTCGGCGACATCGTGGACGTGCTCTGGCGCGCCGGATTGTTCCGCCTGCATGGCGTCCTGGTCGGTACAGCTGCGTTTCAGGCCTATTCGGGATTGCTCGGCATCCGCTTGCCGCACGCGACGCTGATGACCGGAGATGTCGATGTCGCCCAGTTCCACTCGATTTCCGTGTCGGTCGACGATTCCATCCCGCCCGTGCTCGATGCCTTGCATCAGGTGGACCCGTCCTTTCGCGCCCTCCCCAGCCTCGCCGATCCAAGACGGACGACCAGCTTCGCCAACGCCGCAGGCTTCAAGGTCGAGTTCCTGACGCCCAACCGGGGCAGCGACGACTTCGCAGGCGAACCGGCGCCGATGCCGGCGCTTGGGGGTGCTTCGGCGCAGCCCTTGCGTTATCTCGATTTTCTGATCCATCAACCGGTCCGCTCGGTCCTCCTGCACAGAGGCGGCGTCGCCGTCCTCGTTCCTGCGCCGGAGCGCTTCGCGGTGCACAAGCTGATCGTGTCGGAGCTGCGCCGGGCCGATCGCGACAGCGCGAGCAAGGCCCGCAAGGATCTCGAACAGGCCTCGGTTCTGATCGAGGCGCTGGCGAACGGCTCCTCCGGGCTCGACCTCGGCCTCGCCCTGCTCGAAGCGCGCGGGCGCGGGCCGAAATGGCGCGAGGCGCTGGACGGGGCGACGGGCAAGCTCGCGCCGGTACTCGGGCGCGCCTTGGCCGAGGTGGCGGAGTTTGCGACGTCACATTGAGGGCTGTCGGCGTCAAGGCCTACGGCTGCAAGGCTTGAACGCTCGGTCGAGCGGCGGTATCTATCAAGGATAGATATCAGGCAGGGAGGCGACCGTGACCAAGCCGGCCGAAACGCCGATCACGGCAAAGCTGTTCATGCATGGCCGCAGCCAGGCGGTGCGCCTGCCCAAGGCGTTCCGGTTCGAGGGGACGCAGGTGCGGGTCAGCCGCGTGGGCGACAAGGTGATCCTCGAGCCGATGGCGCCGCCGCCGTTCGACGTCGATGCGTTGTGGGCCAAACTCGACGCCTTGGGCGCGCGCGATTTCCTTCCCGACGGGTTGCCGGATGACCCGCCGGTCGAGCCCGAACATTTCGACATCGATTGATCGTGCCGATGTTCTGCCTCGACACGAACATCATCATTCACGCGCTCAATCGTCGCCGACCAGAGTTTGCGGCACGGATCTCGGGCGAGTTGCGCGCCGGGCGACCGCTCATCGTACCGACGATCGTGCGCTATGAACTCGAATACGGCTTTGCCAAGAGCACGCGCCCGGCGGCCAATCGCGCCATTCTCGAGACCCTGCTGGCGCGAGGCTTCGAGCAGCCTGCGTTCGACGCGGATGACGCCTCCGAGGCGGGCGACATCCGCGCCACCCTCGAAGCGCGGGGAACGCCGATCGGCCCCTATGACATCCTGATCGCCGCGCAGGCGCGACGGCGCGGCGCGGCGCTGGTGACGCTCAATCACCGGGAGTTTCAGCGCGTGCCGGGCCTGATCGTCACCGACTGGACGACCTGAGCGAGTACCTCGCAGGGCGCGCGGCGCCCGTGCCGGTGCCGGCCGTTCGCCGGCGAACGTCCATGCTGGGCAAGACCCGATGCCGGGCGACCGTCGCCGCAGCCGGCGGTCAGCGGCCGGCCGAGTCGCGGGCATCGGCCCGCTTCCACGGCCAACGGCCCTCGATCTCGGTTTCCAGCGAGAAGCTCAGGAAGGTGCGGATGACGACGATGAGCGCGAGCAGCCCGACGCTTTCGAAGGTCAGCGGCGCGGTGATGGTGCCGATGATGTCGGCGCCGACCAAGAGTTCCAGCCCGAGCAGGATGCCGCGCCCGAGATTGGCCCGGTAGGCGTCATAGGCCTCCTTCCACGCTCCGGATCCGCCGCCTTGTCGCAGGAACAGCACGGTCGGGATGACCACCCCGATCAGGATGATGCCGACCCCGGCGAATTCCAGAAGCTTCGCGAGCTGCTCGATGACGTCGTGGATCTGTTCGAACATGCGCCCTGCTCCGCCGCGGCCGACCGCCGCTTTTCCAGGGAGCGAAGCAGCCCATAGCCCGCCGACGCAAGCGGAATCTCAGGCGTTTCCAAGCCGCTGAAATGTTCGAAGACGAGTGCTTGGCTGGGGGACCTGGATTCGAACCAAGATTAACGGAGTCAGAGTCCGCTGTTCTACCGTTGAACTATCCCCCAAGCGGCGGCACCCGGGGAGGGGCGGCGCGAGGTGGGCGGGTGAATAGCATCGGGGGGAGGGGTTTTCAAGCGCGGCGTGGCGGGCGCGGCGTGGCGACATGGCCGCGATGGGCGGGGCGGGGCGTGTCCGGCGGGCGGCGGACGATCCTCGGGCCGTCCCGCGAGGGCACGGCCGGGACGGTGCCTCGGCGGTCCGGCCGCCGCGGTTGTCGCCGCCGGCGTCTCCCGGTGGGCCTTGCACCCCGAGCGGCACCCGTCAGGGTCCGCCGCCGACCGCCGACCGCCGACCGCCGACCGCCGAACCGCGTCCCCTTTTGCCCGAGCCCCCGGTCCTGTTGCGGCGAACGCACGGCGGGGCGGGAGTTTTGCGGTATGAAGGGGCGAACCGCGCGGGTTCCGCGCCGTGGCTCTCCGCGCGAGCGGTGGGGCGGCGGTGTCGGGGCGTGTCCTGGCGGGCAGGGCATGTCGAAGTCGGCGAATGCGTAGTATTCCGGAGAGCGGTCCGGCGGCGGGAGCGACCTCGCCGGGGCATCGAAGGCTGCTCAAGGGTGAGGCATTCGAAGTTCAGGCCGTGGGCATCGATGGGAGATCGGTTATTCAGCTTGAGTCACTCTTCATGACTGAGCGATGAATGGGCTATTCATCTCTGCGATTTATGGATACCGTAGCGTCTGAATTTCATGTGACCGGGCACTTGCTCGGGTTCGTCTTGACAGTGCGAAGTCGCTGTGCACACTTGCGTTTATTCGTCCCTCCACGTGCAGTGACCCGAATGCGGACTGTCTCGATCGAAGTCATGAACGAACGCCTCGGCGAGCGCATGTCGCAGGGCTTCGGTTTCCCTGTGAATATCGGCCGGGGAAGCGACTGCCACATCCAGCTCGACCCCGAGAACCGCGCCATTTCGCGCCTGCATGTGGTGTTGACCGACAACGGCACGGACATCCTGCTCGACAACCGGGCGTCCAATGCGAATGTCACCTCGGTCGGCGGGCGGCCGCTCAGGCCGGGCGAGAAGGCGCGGCTGGCGATCGGCGATTCGTTCCGCATCTTCGACTACGACCTGAAGATCATGGAGCCGGCGAGCATCGCCATCCTGTTCGCCTCCAAGAAGGACCTGCGGCCGCGCGCCGAACATCTGCTGCTGCCGGGCCGGGCGCTCCTCGCCTACGAGGAGGGCAACCGGCTCCTGGTCGAGCCGGTCCCGAATCTCGAGCGGCTCGACGCCTCGCGCTTCGCCAACCGCATGGCCGTGCTCTTCTACTACGACGGCGAGAACCCGACCTTCGCCATGCTGGGCGACCCGCAGACGCGCCAGGTGCTGCTCGACCGGGGCATCGTGCAGCAGCAGGCGCTCTACATCCAGGCGCTCGACACCATCGAGATCGGCGATCACCGCTTCGAGATCCACGCGGTCGGCGAGCCGGCGATCCTGTGCGAGAACGTCTCCTGCCAGGTGCTCAACGCCTATGACCGCGGCGAGAACTGCCGGCTGTGCGGCACGCGCCTGTTCGGCGACACCCGCATCGTGAGAGGCGGACGGCCCGAATGAACGCCTATGAGATCCGTGTCCTGGGGCCGGACGGCGCACTCGTCTCCCGCTTCCAGCTTTCCGTCGAGGGCGAGTACCAGATCGGCCGCGAGCAGGGGCAGGTCGAGATCGTGCTGCCGGATTCGAGCGTGTCGCGCCGCCACGCCTCGGTCCGGCTCGCCGAGGGGCGGCTCTTCGTCACCGACCACGGCAGCACCAACGGCACCCGCCTTGGCGACAACCCGCTCGCCAACCACTGGTACGAATGGACCGCCGGCGTGCCGCTGCATGTCGGCATCTACACGCTCAGGCGCGAGGCGTCGGGCTTCGGGCTCGTCAACGCGCTGCCCGAGCCTGTGGACGAGCGCACCGCGGCCTATGGCGAGCGCAATCCGCGCGCGCCGGCGCTCGCCGAGCCGATCGGCCTCGAGCCCGCCGCGGAGTTTCCGGGCGCCCTGTTCGACCGCGACGTGGTGCGCCTGCAGGACATCCGCGCGAGCGGCAAGCTCGCCGGCGAGAGCGCCTATCTGGCGATCGGGGGCGGCATCGGCTCGTTCTGCTGGGTCGACCACCTGCGCATCTACGGCGTGCCGGAAAACCAGATCCGCGTCATCGGCGTGGACAGTTCGAGCTACCAGAAGTGGAAGGAATACTGCCTCAACTCGCAGATTCCCTTGCACGAACGGATCCGCTCCAACTCCATCTCGACGCCCGACAACATCTGGGGCTTCCCCGGCTATGCGAGCCGGGAGACCTGGCGGGCGATCACGCGCGGCGACATCCGCGGCTTCACCCATGTGCTGCAGGTGTTCGGCGAGCCGACCCTGGTGGAGACCTACACGCCGCGCGCGGACGACGTGCACGCCTCGCTCGACCGCGAGGAGGCGCGCATCGGCTGGTCGCGCATGGTGTCGTTCGGCCGCGCCGTGGCGCTGCGCAAGACCGACGACGGGCGTTACGTGCTCGCCTACAAGGTGCCGGCCGACCAGTCGCCCGACGGCGACCGCGACAAGTTCTGGGTCGCGAAATATCTGCACCTGGCGACCGGCTATCCGACCACGCGCTATCTCGACGACCTGCAGGCGTTCAAGCGGCAGAATCGCGGCTCGTTCCGCGTCGTCAACGCCTATGAGGAACACGAGGCGGTGTACCGCTCGCTCGCCGAGAAGGGCGGCACGGTGGTGGTGCGCGGCCGCGGCATCGTCGCCTCGCGCGTGCTGCAGCGGCTCTACGAATTGCGCGCGAAGAACCGCCAGATCGGCGTCTTGCATCTGGTGCGCGGGCCGGTGAAGCAGGGCTCGAAATACAAGCTGACGCGCCGCCCGGTCGGCCACGACGTCGAGATGCAGCCGTTCAACTGGCCGAAGGCCTGCTGGGGCGGCACCTACCGCAAGCTCCTCGAGGAGGCGACGCCGGAGGAGCGCTCGGAGATGATGGCCGCCTGGGGCGGCACGACCACGGCCGACCGCACCGACTGGGTGCGCATCATCGATGCCGGCAAGCGCGAGGGCTGGTACCGCATCTACTACGGCGACGTGAAGAAGATGCGGCTGAAGAACGACCGGGTGGTCACCGAGATCACCGCCAAGGGCCAGTTCAACGAGACGCTCGATCTCGTCGCCGACTATGTGGTCGACTGCACCGGCCTGATCGCCGAGGCGACCTCCTCGCCGTTCCTGCGCGACGTGATCGAGCGCTACAACCTGCCGCGCAACCGCACCTCCGGCTCCGGGCCGGAGCAGCGCCTCGCCGGCATCACGGTCACCAACCAGTTCGAGATCAAGGCGCTGAGGAACGGCGACGGGCGCGTCTACGCGGCCGGCGTGGTGACGCAGAACGGACCCTATGCGGCCGTCGACAGCTTCCTCGGCCTGCAATATGCCGCGCTGCGCAGCGTCGACCATCTCGCGCATATCCGGGCGCCGGACGTGCGTCAGATGGGGCCGATCCGCTCGTTCGGGCAATGGCTGAAATGGTGTGCGGGGGCGCGGCCATGACGGACCTGACACAGGTTTGCCCGCGGGGGCATCGATGACACCGACGCTATTGGGGCGATGGCAGACGCGCATCCTCCTCTACATCCTGGTCGGCCTGCCGGTGACGCTGGTCGTGGCGTTCTGGGCGGCGGGCTGGAGCTGGCCGCCGTCGCAGAACCCGTTCTGGCTCATCACGACCATCCTGGCGGTCGGGCTCATTCTCGACATCGTCTACCAGTGGATCCAGAAATTCCGCTGGGACGCGGATTGGCCTTTCGCGTTCTTCGTGTTCTTCTCCTTCGTCGAATTCGGGATCGTGTTCGGGCTGATGCGCCTCGACGTCTTGCCTTATCTGCCGGCCTGCACGCTCGCGCGCATCAATCCGCAGACCCAGCAGGTGGTGTGCGACCAGTACACGGTGCCGTTCGGGATCGCGATCACGCATTTTCTTCTCGTGTTCATACCGTCCTTTCTCGGTGTCCTCGGCTTCCTGCAGATCTTTCTGGTCCGCTGGCGCTTCAAGGGTGCGGAGCTCGGGCGCATGCCCATCCGCGATTGAGGAAAGGCTCCGTCGCCCATGACCGACGCGAGGACAGGACTGGCGTATCGCCTCTGGGCGATCGAGATCCTGCTCGTCGGGCTGGTGCTGGCGCTGTTCTTCTGGCGTTGGTCGAGCGCCGGCCTGACGCCCGACCGGATCGGCGGCGCAGTCACTTACGCGTTCCCGGTCGGGTTCCTCGGCTCGCTCGTCTCCGGCGCGACCGGGGCGGGCGGCGGCTTCGTCTATGTGCCGATCTTCGACGTGCTGCGCGACAGCGGCGTGGTGCGCATGACGTTCCACCAGAATATCGGCACCGCCTTCATGATCCAGTCGTTCGGGCTGGCGGCGGCGGCGATCGGCTGGATGATCAAGCTCTACGGGCGTGCCGTGCCGGCCTCGGAGGTGTCGCTGCCGCCGGAGGAGATGGGCGGCATCGTGTTCGCCACCTGCTGCGCCGCGGTGCCTTCCATCATGATCACGCAGAACCTGGTGCCGCTCGCCGACCGCACGCTGCAGACCGCCTTCATGATCTTCGCCCTGTCGCTCGGCGGCGCGCTCCTCGTGTTCGCCTGGGCGTTCCAGCGGGTCGACGCGTGGCGGGAAAAGTCGGAATTCTTCGACCTCTACATGTTCTTCCTGATCGGTGTGGCGGGCGGCTACGTCACCGCCTTCTTCTCGGTCGGGATCGGAGAATTCCTCGCCATCTATCTGATCTTCCGGAAATATCCGGTCTATGCGTCGATCGCCGCCGCGCTCGCCGTCTCGGCCGTCACCGTCTTCGCCGGGCTCTGGTACAATCTGGCGACGGGGCGCGTCGTGTGGGACACGGCCATCGCCGCGATCCCGGGCGCCATCCTCGGCGGCATCGTGGCGCGCTGGGTGGCGGTCTGGCTCGGCCCGCTCTGGATCAAGACGCTGCTCGGCGTCTGGATCGTCGGTTCGAGCCTCTACCTGATCGTCCGAGCCTTGATGTGATCGCCATGCCATCCTGCCCTCCGGGCCGCACGCGGCGGCCGAATCACCAAGACCTGGGCCGCCCCCGGCGGCTCGGCGAACAAGCCCCGGGCCGCCTCTCGCGGCCGGCCGAACAAGCACAAGGCCGCCCTGCGCGGCCGACCGAGGGATGGGCGCGATGAGATTGCGGGCGACGGTCTCCTCGCTCTGCCGCGCGGCGGCGCTCATTGCCGCGGTCCTGGCCGCCGTGCTCGCCGGCTCCGTCGCGGCGCCGGCGCAGGAGAGCACCACCTTCCAGCCGCGCTGCGTGGTGGTGCCGATCGACGCGGCGCCGCATGCGGTGTGCGACACCGGTCCGGTCGGCGGCGGGCGGATCAACCATGTGATGTTCCAGAAGGAGGGCACGACCGGCGCCGCCGAGGCGAGCTTCGTGTCCTTCACCACCGTCGGCAAGGTCGCCGCCGTGCTGCATGTGATCGACCGGGCGGACCGGCGGCGGGCGCGCATCGTCGGGCTGGAAGCCGCGGACGCCGCGCGCATGATCGAGGCGGCGCGGGTCGCGGGCGTCTCCAACCGCTTCGGCGTGGCGCAGATCGGCGACCGCTTCGAGATCCTCGCGCAGATCGGCGCGCAGCGCGACGAGGTCTCCCGCGTCACCGCCGCGATCCGCGCGGACGGCACGATCGGCGATTCCGGCAAGCTGCTGGTCGAGGCGATCCAGCAGCTGAAGCTCGCCCAGGCGGAGCGGCACGTGCTCGTCCTCTCCTCGGACGGCAAGCCGGAGGACCGCACCTATGCGCGCGACGACGTGATCCGTGCCGCGCGCGACGCCAAGGTCGTGGTGGTCTCGGTCGGCTACAAGGAACGCCCGGACGCGCCCGAGCTGCAGAGCCTGAAGCGTCTCGCGGACGAAACGGGCGGGCTCTATCTCGAGGCGCCCGGGCCGTCGAACCGGCTCGACGACGCCTCGGTCAATCGCTACGCGCAGTTCGTCGGCTCCGGCGGCACCGCCACCTTCCCGCTGAACCGCAACGATCCGCGCGGCCGCTATGCGCTGACGCTCGAAATGGATGCCGGCCGCACGCTGTCGGGCTCGTTCGTCGCCGACGTGCCGGCCGCGCTCGGCCAGCAGCTGGCGCAGCAGGGCGGGCAGCCCGGCGTGTCCGGCCCGCTCACCGGCCAGGGCAACGCGCCGCCCGGCGGCGCCGCCGGCCAGACGATCCCGCGCGTGCGCATTCCCGATCCGCCGAGCGGCCCCCCGCTCGCCGAGCGGTCCGGGCTCGACAATATCGGCGACTGGGTCGCGGGCGAATGGCGCGACCGGCCCTGGGCGGTGATCGGCGTGCCGGTGCTCCTCGTCCTCGGCATCGGCGGGGTCGTCCTCCTGCAGATGCTGCGGCGGCGCCGGATCAAGGTCTATGCTTGGCTCGAACTGTTCGATCCGGGACGCACCCGCGTGCCGGTGGCGGGGACGGCGGTGAGGCTCGGCCGACATTCGGAGAACGATATAAAGTTCGAGAATCCGAGCGTGCACCGATTCCATGCGGTGCTGACGCGGGAGCCGGAGAACGGGCAGTTCGTGGTGACCGACGTGTCGCGCGACCAGCCCTCGTCGAACGGCGTGGTGGTGAACGGCGAACTCGTGGCCAAGTCCCCGCTCGCCAATGGTGACGTGGTGGAACTCGGCGAAGTGAAATTCCGCTTTCTCTATGCCTGAGGGGCGACAGGCAGGGGCGAGCGGCGTCTGAACCCAGGAAGGCGCGGGGTTTCCGAGGCCGGAAACGAGGACCGCGAAGGAGATATTCGATGGCCGACGACCAGGACAACGAACCGACGAGAATCGTGCAGAGGCCGGGTCCGAGCGCCGTGCCGGTGCGGCTCGGCGCCGCGCCGCCGCCGCCCCCTCCGCCGCCGCCACCCCTGACCCCGGCGCGTTCGGCGGGCGCACCCCCGCCGCCGCCGCGCCCGGCCGGTCTCGCACCGCCGCCGCCCCCCCCGCCGCCGCCGCCTCCCGCGGGCGGCCATGGCGAGGATCCGGAGGCGACACGGCTCGCGCAGCGCCGGCCCGGTCCGCCGCCACCCCCGCCGCCCGGTCCATCGCTCGGCCCGCCGCCGGCGCCCTCGGCCGACTTCCTGCAGCCGCGCAAGCCCGCGCTGACGCCGCCCGGCCAGCCGCGCCAGGTGCCGGTCGCACCGCCCGTCGCCGCGGCGCCGCCGCCGCCACCCGCGCCGCCGCCCGGCGCGCCGCTGGTGCAGCAGGTGGTGCCGAATGTGCGGCCCGCGGCGCCGCCGCCCGCCGAGATCGCGCCGCCGCCTCCGCCGCCCCCGCCGGTCTACCAGGAGCCGCCGCGCGCCGCCGAGCCGCCGCGCGCCGCCCCGGAGGCGCCGCGCCCGGCCGAGCCGCCGCGTCCGGCCGCCGCCGCCATGGAGCAGAAGGCGGCCGCCGTCGCCGAGGGCCGCGCGCCCTCGGCGGTGAAGCGCCTCACGCCGCAGGAACCGGTCGCCGGCTGGGTCGTGGTGGTGCGCGGGCCCGGCCGCGGCTCCTCGCGCGAGGTGTTCAACGGGCGCAATTCCATGGGCGCCGACCTCGACCAGCTGATCCCGCTCGACTTCGGCGATCCGGCGATCGCCAAGCGGGGCCACGCCTTCATCGTCTACGACAACGAGTCCCGCGAGTTCTACATCGAGGACGGCAAGCAGAAGGAGCTGGTGCGCGTCAACGGCATGCTCCTCTCCGAGACGAAGCCGATCCGGCACGGCGACACGATCCGCATCGGCGCCACCCATATGCGCTTCGTCGCCCTGTGCGGCCCGGACTTCGACTGGGACGAGCCGGAGAAGCCGGCCGAGAAGGAGCCGGCGAAGCCGGAGATGCTGCCCGCCATGATGCTGAAATCGGCGCCGGCGGAGCCGATGGCCGAGCCCGACGCGGGACGGTCCATGGCGCCGAAGCCCGCGCCCGCCATGGCCGAGCCGCCGCGCGCGCCGGCGCCGCCGCCCGAGCCCATGATGGCGAAGCACGACCCGGCGCCGCCGGACGAGCGCACCATGATGGGTGGCCCGGTCGCCGCCGACATGATGAAGCACATGGATCCGACGCCGGACGACGAGGGGCGCTGACGGGTCCCTGAATCACGGGTCGGGACCTCGGGCCCCGATCCGCCCGGCCCCTTCCTGAGCCTGTCCCGTCCGGATGGTTCCATCCGATCGGGAAATGCACTTCCATCACTTCACGCCGAGCCAGCGTTCGATCGCGTCGCGGGTCTGGCCGCCGACGATGCCGTCCACGGGGAAGATGCTGGCGCCCTGCTGGTTGAGGTAGTTCTGCAGGGCGCGCTTGGTGTCGGTGCTCCACTCGTCGAACGAGACGTCGCCGATCGTGGCGCGCCGGCGCGCCACCACATTGTCCGGGCCGTAGGCGACCTGGAGGTACTGGACGAGCCACTTCAGCGCCTGTTCGGTCGAGCGCGGCACGCCACGGCCGCCGTCGTAAAGGAGGCTCAGGAAGCGCATGGCCTGCGCGTCCTTCTGGTCGGCGTCGCGTGAAAACGCCGCGAAGGCCCGCTGGAACCAGACATTGGCCTCGCGCGAATCCGGGAAGACGAAGCGCCGGTTGAGCTTGCCCCGCTCGAACAGGTCGCCGAGCCGGTACATGGCCGGCGCGTGGCCGCGGTTCGCCGCCTCGATCAGGAGGTTGATGAACTCCTGGTCGTTGCTCGGCGTGACGCGGTCCGAATAGGTCTCGAGCAGCGCCAGCGCCGTGCCGGCCGGCGCGAAGCCGCGCTGCTTCGACAGGCGGAAATAGCGCTCGGCCTCCGCGTCGTCTTCCGGCCCGCCCTGGCCCTTGTCGAGCATGATCCCGTAGAGGAACGCGGCCGCCGCGCTGCCCTGGTCGGCCGCCTCTCTGTAGGCGGCGCGGGCGTCGACCTCGCGGCCCTCCCGTTCCAGCGCGCGGCCGAGCGCGAGCTTCCAGCGCGCGGTCTGCGGTTGCGCGGCCGCCACCGCGCTGCACACCGCGATGGCGCGCGCCGGGTCGATGTGTTCGTAGAGCTTCGGCACCACGTTGCGCGGCAGGTCGGTATCGTAGATGTAGCCGGCGAGGCGGTCGCATTCGCTCGCGCGCGCGGATCCGCCCGGTCCGATCCCGGCGGGCGGCAGCGGGCCGGTGCCCGGATCGGTCGTGATCGGACCGGCCGCGCCGGGGATCGCCGCGGGCGGCATCAGGTTCGCCGAGGCACCCGCGCAGAGGCGCTCGAGATCCTCGGCCCGGCGGCCGGTCGGGTCGAACAGGCCGGCGCTCGCGCCGTTGACCCGGTTGACGCCGGTGATCGACGTGTAGAGCTGGCAGCTGCGATCGGCCGCCATGAAGGCCCAGGCCTGGCAGCTCTGGCCGGACCGGCACAGGAACGCGCATTGCTCCGCGCTCGCCCGGGTGCCGAGCGGCGTCGTGGTGGCGGCGCCGTCGGGCACGCAACCGGGGCGCAGCGTCTGAAAGTTCGGCCGCGACTGCTCGCTCAGCTGCGCGCGGCGGCGGGCGAGGTCGACCACCGGTCCGGCGAGGCTGCGGTAGAGGCCGGCGACCCGCGTCGCGTCGGGCACCACGTCGGTCGGCGCGGCGAGCAGCTGGCAGCGGCGATCGGGGTTGGAGAAGCTGTAGCCGGCGCAGCCGCCGGCCTCGCTGCAGATCCGCTGGCAGTCGTCGGCGGTCTGCGCGTCCGGCGTCCGGTCGCTCGGCAAGGGCGTGCCGATCGCCTCGAAGCCGGTGAACAGGTCGGGCGTGCCGCGCGGATTGTCCGGTTCCTTGGCGACCTGTTCGATCCGGGTGGCGAGCGCGGTCTGCCGGACGTCCACGAAGACCTCCGCGCCCTGGCGCTTGCGCACGTCCTCGACCTTGCCGAAGCGCAGGCATTCGCCGTCGCTCTGCACCGCGGCGACGCAGGTCTGTTCGCCGAGGCAGGACTGCCGGCAGGCGAGCGCGTCGGGCTGCCGGTCGCGGCCGATCACCTGGCCGGTCAGGTCGACGCCGGTGAAAGCCTGCGCGGTGCGCGTCTTGGCGAGCACGCTGCGGCGAATCGCCGGCACGGTCTTGCCGTCGGGATCCTCGACGCCGGTCACCACGCCGACCGCCGGGGCCGCGTCGGCGGGCGTCAGCGTGGAGAGGAGCCGGCAGCTCGAACCGGCCGCCTGGTGCACCCATGCCTTGCAGCTCGCCTCCGACTGGCAGGCGAAGGCGCATTGCGCCTGCGAGCCGATCAGCCGCGTGGGCACCTGGCCGCCGGGGAGCGACACGCCGTCGACGGTCTTGAAGGCGGCGCGCCGCTTCGCCTCGGTGTCGACCCGGTCGCGCACCAGCGCCTGCGCCGGCATGCCCGGCTTCATCACGAGCTTGACCGCCGGGTCGGGCGCAATCGAGCCGACCTCCGCATAGAGCGTGCAGACCTTCGTCGCCGAGACCGCGAAGCCCTGGCAGCTGCGGTCGTCCTGGCAGACCCGCCGGCAGGCCTCCGGGTCCTTGGCGTCCGGCTTCTCCGCGGTTTCGCGGCCGACCGCCGAGAAGCCGGCGAATTCGGCCCAGTCGACCGGCTTCTCCGGCGGCGGGTCGGGCAGCTTCTCGGGCGGCTTCGGCGCCTCCGGCGGCCGCGCGTCCACGGTGGGCCGCGCCGCGCCGTCCGGGGTCGCCGGCGGCTTCGGGGCGTCGGGGAGGGGACCGCGTTCGCCTTTGACGGCGGTCACTTGCGGCGTGGCGCCGAGGAGCCGGTTGAACATGCGGCCGGCATCGGCGCCGAACAGCGCCACGGTGCCGACGCCGAGCATGGCGACGAGCGCCAGAAGCGCGACGACGAGGCCGCGCCGCGACCGCGCCGGCCGCGCGGGCGCCTCGAACGCATCCGCCGCGCCGCCGGCGCCGCCCGGCCGCGGGATTGGGCCGGTCGGCTTGCGGCCGGCCCGCGGCGGCCCGTCGAAGTCCGGCGCGTGGACGGGCGGCGCGGCCGCGAGCGCGTCCGGCGCGACGGCGAGGATCCGAGGGGCCGCGGCGGACGCCGGCACGGGCTCGCCGAAGCGTCCGTCGTCCCGGTGGCGCGGCACGGCCTCGGCCGCCTCGCCCGCGCGGCGCGTCGACACGACCGGAACCGTCGCCTCGTCCGCCCAGCCGAGCGCCTCGCGGAACGCCTGGATGGTGTTCGGCCGCTCCCGGTAGTCGAGCCGCAGCGCCTGGTCGATGCCGTCGAGGAACGCCGCGCTATAGAGGAGCGGGTCGCGCGCGCCGAGCGCGGCCGGCACATAGGGATCGTTCGCGCGGCCGTGGATCGCCACGTCGTGGCTGCGCTTCAAGGGCTTCACCGGCGGGCGGCCGGTCACGCTGCGGTAGAGCACGCCGCCGAGCGAGAAGATGTCCGTGTGGCGCCCCTGCATGCGGCCGTCGTCGGCGGTCAGCTGCTCGGGCGGGGCGTAGTTCGGCTGGGCGAAGGCGGTGCTGTCGAACCGCTCGGTGTCGAGGCCCTCGCCGCTCGCGCCGAAATCGACGAGCACGGGCTCTCCGTTCGGCCTGACCATGATGTTCTTGGGCGTCAGGTCGCGGTGCATGCCGTTCTGCGCGTGGATATATTCCACGGCGTCGAGCACGCGCTCGAAGATCGCCCGCAGCTCCGCCTCGTCGGCGAAGGTCGCCCGCTCGTTCAGCCACTGGTCGAAGCTGCAGCCCTCGATGAACTCCATCACGAAATAGGCGGTGTTGTGCATGCGCAGGAAGTTCACGCCCTGCACGATGTTCGGATGCCGGTAGCGACCGGTGAGCTTCGCCGCTTCCTGCTCGAACTTCTTCAGCGCCGTCTCGTAGGACCCGGAGGAGACATCGTCGTGCAGGATCACGGTCGCGCCCGCGCGCGAGGCGAAGCCTTGCGGATAGAATTCCTTGATCGCCACGGTCACGCCGGTGACCGGATTCGTCGCCCGATAGGTGATGCCGAATCCGCCCGCCCCGATCACGTGCTCGATGACGTAGCCGCTGATGTCGGTGCCGAGCGGGAGCGCGAAAGGATAGTTCCGTTCGCTCATTCGGGTTCCTGACGATCCTTCCTGCGCCGGCGGCGCTGCTTGCTCGTGTGTTTGCCACGGGGTGACGCGCCGGCAAACGGGAAAACGGACCCTTTGCCGCGTGGCGGGCGAAATTACGGCACCCGCCGTCGCGGCCCCATCGCGCCGGCGGACGACCGCAAGCCCCCTTGACCCTTTGCATCCACATGCGATGTTGGAGCCGAGAGACCTGCCGTGACGCCACCAAGTCGACAAGAATGGCGGAGACAAGGCAGGCTCCACGGAACGCGGGAGGCAGGGGGCTGTCTCGCGCGTCGCCGGCGCCGGGAGGCGCGATTCGCGGGGAGGGGGCGTGACCGGTCCGATGGCCGGCGAACCACCGTCCCTCGTGAATCGAGCCCACCGCGCAGCGGGCCGTTGGCGTGTAGCGTCGGGGGCAGCCTCGGCGGCGGGGTTCCTGGCGAACCGGCCAGCGTTGCGAGGGGTCGTTCATTGCAATTCGAATTTTCTTCCGGACAGACCCAGGGCAAACGGACGGCGCAGGAAGACACGGTCGACGTGCTCCTGCCTTCGGACTCCGCCGACAAGCCGGCGGAGTTCGCGAATTCCGGCACCGCGCCGAGCGTTGTCGTCGTGGTGGCGGATGGCATGGGCGGCCATGTGGGCGGGCGCATCGCCTCCAACCTCTCCTCGAAATACTTCCTCGACGCGGTCAACAAGGCCTCCGGCAGCTGGGCCGACCGCATGGACCAGGCGCTGCTGCAGGCGAACGAGATCCTGCGCACCGCCACCGAGGCGAGGCCCGAACTCGACGGCATGGGGTCGACGCTGGTCGGCGCGATCCTCAACGAGCACGGCGTCGGCTGGGTCTCGGTCGGCGACAGCGCGCTCTACCTCTGCCGCGGCGGCGAGCTCGTGCGCCTCAACGAAGACCACAGCTTCGGCGCCTATCTGGACGACCAGGTGCGCCAGGGCATCATCACCGCCGAGCAGGCGGCCCATGACCGGCGCCGCAACCAGCTGTTCCACGCGCTGCTCGGCGATCCGCTCGACCACTACGAGCGATTCGCGGGCTTCCGCGAACTGAAGCCGGGCGACGTGGTGCTGCTGGCGAGCGACGGCCTGAAGACGCTGACCGACGAGCAGATCGGCAAGCTGATCGCGGACAACGGCTCGATCGGCACCGACGCGATCGTGCAAAAGCTGCTCGACGCGGTCGAGGCGGAGAATCGCGACCGGCAGGACAACACCTCGGTGATCGTCGCGCGGGCCCGCGCCGGCGACGCCGCGCCGCGCGTCGCGCCCTCCGAGCGCACCATCACTGTGCCGCTCCCGACCGTGCTCGAGGACAAGGTCGAGGTGCGGCCGGAGCCGGAGACCGAGGACGCGTCCTCGATGGTGCGCGAAGTGGCCGAGCGCCGCCCCGCCCGCGACGCGGTGACCGTGCCGGTCGAGGCCGGCACGGCGCAGAAGGCGCCGCCCATGCTCAACTGGTTGGCGGTGCTCGCCGGGCTGGTGATCGGGCTCGCGGCGACGCTGTGGTATTTCCGCGACCGCTTCCCCTTCCTCGCCGAGCTCAAGCTGCCGTTCTGACGCGGCGTTCCGCGGCTTCCGCCGTTCGACGCGGCGCGACGCGGCCGGCAAGACAAGGCCGAGCTTTCGACCGTTCGTCCGCTTGCCAGCGCGCGCGCCACTGCTACACTCGTCATCGACCAGAAACCGATGGGCGCCGAGCGGCTTGACGCTGCCTGGCGCGGAGACGAACTCTTGGGGCGGCAAAGCGACGACCCGCCGGTCGCGGGTCGTCCTACCCCCGTCGATGCGAACGACGCGCCGAGCAAGCGCCGGCGCCGTAAGAGACGGGGCAAACGCTCCCGCTGGCCCTACGCCGCGGGCGCAACCTCCACGCGTGCCGACGACCGGGCCGCGACCCCTCTGCAGCCGCGGGCGGATTCGCCCGCCGGGGGAGTGCGCGCTCAGCCGGGCGGATCCGCGCCCGTGGCATCGGCGACGCTGGCGGTTCCACTCGGTTCGGGCGGCATGGCCGCGATCACCGTGCCCGGCCCGCGCGCAAAGTCTCAGCCGAGCGGCCGCGCGCCGAACCCGTCCCCCAAACTTGCTGCAGCCCCGGCTGCCGCCGCCAACGGCCCTGCCTCGGGCTCCGCGGCGAGCGCCGCAGACACCTTCGGGTCCCACGCGGCGCAGGACGCACCGCCGGCGGCCGTCCGGGCCAACGGTCTGCCGCTGCTGCGCGACGGTTTCGTGGTCGGCGCGCCGGACATGCCCCTGCCGCCGCTCATGGACTGGGCCGACGACGAGGTCGCGTCCGGCCGCCGGGGCGGCTTCCCGGCGCCCGGCCCCGGCGGCGGCGACGGCGCGGCCGCGCCCACGGCCCAACCGAACGAGGCGCGCGGCCGCCCGCCGCGGCCGAAGGAGGTTCGCCCCGGCGGGCCTCGGCCTTACCGTTCGGGCGACCCGCACCGGCCGGGCGACATGCATCGGACGGGCGATACGCACCGGACCAACGATCCGCGCCGGTTCGGGCGCGACCTCTATGCCGCGCTCGACCTCGGCACCAACAATTGCCGCCTGCTGATCGCCGAGCCGCAGCGCGCCGGCTTCCGCGTCATCGACGCCTTCTCCCGCATCGTGCGGCTCGGCGAGGGCATCTCGACCAGCCGTCGCCTCTCCGACGCCGCGCAGGACCGCGCGGTGGAGGCGCTGAAGATCTGCAAGGCGAAGCTCGAATTGCGCGGCGTCTCGCGCGCCCGCCTGGTCGCGACCGAGGCCTGCCGCATCGCCGAGAACGGCGAGAGCTTCCTCGACCGGGTCGAGCAGGAGGCCGGGCTGCGGCTCGAGATCGTCAGCCGCGAGACCGAGGCGCGTCTGGCGGTCGCCGGCTGCGCGAGCCTGGTGGACTGGCAGTCCGACGGCGTGATCCTGTTCGACATCGGCGGCGGCTCCTCGGAGCTCGTCTGGCTCGATCTCGACCGCAAGAGCGGGCAGGGCGACCTGACGCGGCACATCCGCGCCTGGACGTCGCTCCCCGTCGGCGTCGTCACGCTCTCCGAGCGGCATGGCGGCGTGGTGGTCGACCGCGACGTGTTCGAGGACATGGTCGACCATGTGGACGCGCTGCTCGACGCCTTGTCCGACCAGGTCGAGCTCGGCGCGGCGCTCGCCGCCGGCCGCTTCCACATGCTCGGCACCTCCGGCACGGTGACGACGCTCGCCGGCGTGCATCTGGGCCTGCGCCGCTACGACCGGCGCCGCGTCGACGGGCTGTGGCTCGCCGACGAGGACGTCTCGACGCTGATCGACCGGCTGATCGACATGGACTATGCCGAGCGGGTGTCGAACCCCTGCATCGGCAGCGACCGCGCCGACCTGGTGCTCGCCGGCTGCGCGATCCTCGAGGCGATCCGCCGGCGCTGGCCGTGCGAGCGCCTGCGCGTCGCCGACCGCGGCCTGCGCGAGGGGATATTGACCGAACTGATGGTGGCGGACGGGGTGTGGCGGCGCGACGGCGGCCGCTCCTGAACGATGACGCGACGGGAGTGTCCTGGGGCAATCGCTCCGGATTCATGGGCTTGGGCCGGTCCATTCCGTTCGGGTCCTTGCGATCCGGACGGGACAGGCTGCAGGCGCCGGCAAGGAGACGATCGGTTGAGCGAGAAATCCGGCGGCGGCGCCCCGCGCGCACTGAAGGTGCGGGTGAAGACCGCCAAGCGGCGCAAGGTCTCCTCCACGCGCTGGCTGCAGCGGCAACTGAACGACCCCTATGTGGTGCGCTCCAAGAAGGAGGGCTTCCGTAGCCGCGCCGCCTACAAGCTGATCGAGATCGACGACAAGATGAAGTTCCTGAAGCCGGGCATGCGCGTCGTCGACCTCGGCTCGGCGCCGGGCGGCTGGTCGCAGGTCGCCGCCGAGCGGGTTCGCTCGTCGGACGCGGCGCCTCGCGTCGTCGCGATCGACTATCTCGACATGGATTCGATCCCCGGCGTGGTGTTCCTGAAGAAGGACTTCCTCGACGAGGACGCGCCCGCCGCCCTGCTCGCCGCGCTCCACGGGCAAAAGGCCGATCTCGTCCTCTCCGACATGGCCGCTCCGGCGACCGGCCACAAGCGCACCGACCACCTGCGCATCATGCATCTCTGCGAAGTGGCGATCGAGTTCGCGCGCGAGATCCTGAAGCCCGGCGGCCACTTCCTCGCCAAGGTGCTGCGCGGCGGCACGGAGGGCGAGCTGCTCGCCAACCTGAAGCGCGACTTCGAGCAGGTCTCGCATATCAAGCCGCCGGCGAGCCGCGCCGATTCGGCCGAGCTCTATGTCTACGGCAAGGGTTTCCGCGGCACGCCGAAGCCGCCGGCGGCCGAGCCGGAGGACGAGGCGGGATAGGGGCAGCCGGGGCCGAGGGGCCGGGCCGCCTGGGCCGATGTGACGACACGACAACGCGGTCGCCGCCGGGACGCGCCGGATGGCAATCCGGTCCCGATGACGCCGGATCGCAGGAGCCGCCGCGACGACGCCCGATGGCGGGCCGCCGCGACGACGCCCGATGGCGGGCCGCCGCGACGAGGGTGACCTGAGAGCCTGTCCCGTCCGGATCCCGCCCTTCGAAAGGCTGAACAACCGTCTTGAAAACGACAGCTCGAGCCGTCGCGACCACGCGGAAGGGGGAACAACCACGAGGACGCGGCGTCGCAGGGGCCGCCGGGACATGGCTGGATGGCGGCAGTGGCCGCCGCGACGCTGTCGCCATGGCAAAAGCCCTTTTCAGCGTGAACGGGGCGGATAGAATGGTGACGGTCGCCTTTCAGCGTGGAGCCACGACGTGAACCCCCTTTCGGCCCTCCTCGCCGCCCTCGGCGGCCTTTCCCTCGCCGCGGGTCCCGCGCTGACCGGTCTCGCCGCGGCCGAGACCGTCGCGCCCCGCCCGGCTGCCGCCGCGCCGCTGCGGCTCGCACAGATCACGCCGAAGCCGATCGAGCCGGAGGAGGAAGGCTCGGGCGACACGACGGAAGGCGACGGCGGCTCGGGCGGCGACACGTTCCGCTTCCGCGTCTGCAACAAGAGCCGGATCAAGGCCTCGGTCGCGCTCTCAGCGCTCTACGCGCCGGGCTCGCAGGACTACATCGTGGCCGGCTGGTGGACGGTCGACGTCGGCAAATGCGTCGACATCGGGAGCTACCCGAAGGGCCATTTTTATCACTACGCCAAGGCCTTCTCCGCCAACAACTCGTCCTTCTGGGGCACCAAGGACCTGCTCCTCTGCGTCGAGGTCCCCGGCCCCTTCAAACGCATCAACCTCGCCGGCTACAAATGCGACGCGAGCCTGCTGAAGCCGTTCCGGCATGTGGAGGTGGTGAAGGACTCGTATGAGTGGACGTTGAACAATTGAGCGCGAGCCTGCCGGACCGGCGGGTTCCTGCGTTTAACGTCAAAAGAGCAATCTCGGGTCCGCTGACTGTATTCGCCTACACAGGCTGCCCTTGGGCCGAGACGGTCAATCGCAGCTGACGTCCAAATTGTTGAGAATTCGGTTGCGCGCGACTCGCTAGCCGTTTGTGGTAGCAGCGTAAATCACATTTTCCCCCGACCGTGCGGTAACATCGGCGGGCCTGGGCCGGCGCGAGCATTGCTTGCTTCACGAAGCCGCTGGGCGGGGCACCCGGAAGGCCTAGCCCAACCCCCCATTCCATGGTACTCACCCGCGCCAACTTCACCTCGAAGCGCGTCGGCGGGTCAGGCGGCGGATTGGTCCGTCGCGGATCGGCGTTTCCCGAAAAGGATGTTGGCCATGGCGGTATTCTATGAACCCGCTGAGGGGCGCGAGGCGCTCACCTTCGACGACGTGCTGCTGCTGCCCGGTCATTCCGAGGTGCTGCCCGGCGAAGTGGACATCCGCACGCGGGTGACGAAGGAGATCGAGCTCAATCTCCCGATCCTGTCGGCGGCGATGGACACGGTGACCGAATCCGCGCTCGCCATCGCCATGGCGCAGGCCGGCGGCATGGGCGTCATCCATCGCAACATGACGCCCGAGGAGCAGGCCGAGCAGGTCCGCCAGGTGAAGAAATTCGAGAGCGGCATGGTGGTGAACCCGATCGTGATCGGGCCGGACGCCACGCTCGCCGACGCGCTCACGCTGATGAAGAGCTACCGCATCTCCGGCATTCCCGTGGTCGAGAACGGCGGCAGCGGCGGCTACCATCTCGGCCGCCTGGTCGGCATCCTGACCAACCGCGACGTGCGCTTCGCCTCGGATCCGAAGCAGCGCGTCTACGAGCTGATGACGCGCGACAATCTCGTCACCGTGCGCGACGGGGTGAGCCAGGACGAGGCGAAGCAGCTCTTGCATCGCCGCCGCATCGAGAAGCTCGTCGTGGTCGACCAGCAGTATCGCTGCATCGGTCTCGTCACCGTGAAGGACATCGAGAAGGCGCAGCTCAACCCGCATGCCGCCAAGGACCAGCAGGGCCGCCTGCGCGTCGCCGCCGCCACCACCACCGGCGAGCAGGGCTTCGAGCGAGCCGAGCGGCTGGTCGAGGCGGGCGTCGACATGGTCGTGGTCGACACGGCGCACGGCCATTCGCAGCGCGTGCTCGACATGGTCGACCGGGTGAAGCGCATCTCCAACGCCGTGCAGGTGCTCGCCGGCAATGTGGCGACGGCGGACGGCGCCAAGGCGCTGATCGACGCCGGGGCGGACGCGGTGAAGGTCGGCATCGGCCCCGGCTCGATCTGCACGACGCGCGTCGTCGCGGGCGTCGGGGTGCCGCAGCTCACCGCCATCATCGACGCGGTCTCGGCGGCCGAGCGTCAGGGCGTGCCGGTCGTGGCCGATGGCGGCATCAAATATTCCGGCGACCTCGCCAAGGCGCTCGCCGCCGGCGCGGCGGTGGCGATGGTCGGCTCGCTCCTCGCCGGCACGGAGGAGAGCCCGGGCGAGGTCTATCTGCACCAGGGGCGCAGCTTCAAGGCCTATCGCGGGATGGGGTCGATCGGCGCGATGGCGCGCGGCTCCGCCGACCGCTACTTCCAGGCCGAGGTGCGCGACACCCTGAAGCTCGTGCCGGAAGGCATCGAGGGGCAGGTGCCCTACAAGGGGCCGCTCGCCGCCGTGCTGCACCAGCTCGCCGGCGGGCTCAAGTCGTCCATGGGCTATGTGGGCGGCGCCACGCTCGCCGAATTCCGCGAGCGCGCGCGCTTCGTGCGGATCTCCGGCGCGGGCCTGCGGGAGAGCCACGTCCACGACGTGTCGATCACGCGCGAGAGCCCGAACTATCCCTCGAATGTCTGACCCGTCGCGGCGGGAGAGAGGAAGGGCGGGTCGATGACCTTCGCCGAACGCCTGATCGTGCTCGCCATGCTGGCGCAGCTCGCCTGGACCTTCGTGGTCATGATGCGCGCCGGCCACGCCCGCTTCACCGCGGCGCGCGCGGGCAAGGTCGGCCGCGAGGCGCTGGTCTCGCCCGCCGGCTGGCCGGAGGACGTGTTGAAGATCTCGAACAACATGAACAACCAGTTCGAGACGCCGACCCTGTTCTACGCGCTCGGCCTCCTCTCGCTCGTCCTGAAGCTGACCACCGTGCCGTTCGGCGTGCTCGGCTGGATCTATGTGGCGACCCGTGTGGCGCACAGCCTCGAACACGGCGGGCCGAACCGAATCCGGATCCGCTTCTCGATCTTCCTCGTGGGCCTCGTCTGCCTGATGCTGATGACCGCCATCCTCGCCGTGGACACGCTCTTCGGGCGGATCACCTGATGCGCGACGGCGGACGCCTGCAGGCGGCGATCGAAGTGCTCGCCGACATCGAGGCGCGGCACCGCACCGCGGCCGACGCGGTGAAGGACTGGGGCCTGTCGCACCGCTTCGCCGGCTCGGGCGACCGGGCGGCGATCTCCTCGCTGGTGCTCGACGCGCTGCGCCGGCGCGCCTCGTTCGGGGCTCGCCTCGGCGGGGAGACGCCGCGTGCCCTCGTCATCGCCACCTATGCGCTCGCCTGGGGGCGCGGGACGACCGGCCTCGACGCCGCGCTCGCCGATCCGCATGCGCCCGAGCCGCTCACCGAGGCGGAACGGGCCGCGCTCGCCGCGGAGCCTGCAGCCGACGCGCCCGCGCATGTGGCGGGCGATTTCCCGGAATGGCTGACGCCGTCCTTCGAGCGCGCCTTCGGCGAGCGCGCGGCGGAGGAGGGCGCCGCGCTCGCGGCGCGTGCGCCGGTGGATCTCCGCGTCAACACACTGAAGGCGACGCGCAAGACCGCGCTCGCCGAACTCGCCGAGATCGGCGCGGAGCCCTGCGCGCTGTCGCCGCTCGGCATCCGCGTCGCCCTGCCCGAGGGGCCGGCGCGCGGGCCGAACATCGAGAACGAGCCGGCCTATCTGAAGGGCCTCGTGGAGATCCAGGACGAGGGCTCGCAGCTCGCCGCTCTGGTCGCGGCCGCGCGGTCGGGCGAACAGGTGCTCGACCTCTGCGCCGGGGCGGGCGGCAAGACGCTGGCGCTCGCGGCCATGATGGAGAATCGCGGCCAAGTGTTCGCCTATGACGCGGACAAGCGGCGCTTCGGCGACATCCTGGAGCGGATCCGGCGCGCCGGCGCGCGCAACATCCAGATCCGCTATCCGGGCCGCGGCGACGTGCTCGCCGACCTCGCAGGCCACATGGACCTCGTTCTGGTCGACGCGCCCTGCACCGGCACCGGCACGTGGCGGCGGCGGCCGGACGCGAAATGGCGGCTCCGCCCCAACGCGCTCGACCTGCGCGCCGGCGAACAGGACGCGGTGCTCGACGAGGCGGCGCGGCATGTGAAGCCGGGAGGCCGGCTCGTCTATGTCACCTGCTCGGTGCTGCCGGAGGAGAACGAGGACCGGCTCGACGCCTTCCTGAGGCGGAACGGCGCCTTCGAGATGGCCGATCCGCTCGCCGATCTCGGCGCGGTCGATGCGGCGACGGCGACGCGGCTCGCGCCTTTCGTGAAGCGAGGCGAACGAGTGGAGCCGGTGCTGCGGCTGTCGCCGGCGAGCGCCGGGACGGATGGCTTCTTCGTCGGCGTGATGCGGCGGAGCTGACGGCCGCGCCCGGAGGGCAGGGGACCCGGCGAACCGGGGCCCTCGTGGTTCCGCGGGCCCCGGACCGGCCGAGGCCTCTTCACGCCGCGATCTCGTCCGCCAGCGCCGCGACCTGCCGCTCGAACAGGCGGCGGTAGATGCCGCCCTCGTGGTGCATCAGGGTCTCGTGGTCGCCTTCCTCGACGATCCGGCCCTTGTCGAAGACGAGGAGCCGGTCCATCGCCCGGACGGTCGAGAGCCGGTGCGCGATCACGATCGTGGTCCGGCCGCGCATCAGCCGGTGAATCGCGTCCTGCACGAGCGCCTCGGATTCCGCGTCGAGACTCGACGTCGCCTCGTCGAGGATGAGGATCGGCGCGTCGGCGAGGAACGCGCGCGCCAGCGCCACGCGCTGCCGCTCCCCGCCCGAAAGCTTCACGCCGCGCTCGCCGACCAGCGTCGCATAGCCCTTCGGCAGGGCCGAGATGAAGCCGTGTGCGTTGGCGAGCCGCGCGGCCGCCTCCACCTCGGCGAGGGTGGCGCCGGGTCGGGCATAGGCGATGTTGTCCTGCAGGGACCGGTGGAACAGGACCGGATCCTGCTGGACGATGGCGATGCCGCGCCGGAGCGAGACCTGTGTCACGTCGCGCACATCCGTCCCGTCGACCGTGACGCGCCCGCCGGTGACGTCGTGCAGCCGCTGCACGAGCTTGACGAAGGTGGTCTTGCCCGATCCCGAATGGCCGACCAGCGCCACCCGCTCGCCCGGCCGGATCCGAACCGAGAGGTCGCGGTAGAGCGGCTCGGCGTGGCGGCCGTAGTGGAACGTGACATGCTCGAAGGCGATCTCGCCCTTGCCGATGGCGAGCGGGCGCGCGCCCGGCCGGTCCGCGATGTCGAGCGGCTGGGCGTGGAACTCGACCAGGTCCTCCATGTCGTTGACCGAGCGCTGCATGTTGCGGATGTGCTGGCCCATCTCGCGCAGATAGCCTTCCACCACGGCGTAGCTCGCCATGGCGAAGACGACGTCGCCCGGCGAGAAGCGGCCCGACACCCACAGCCAGGCGGCGCCACCGAGGATGGCGGTCCGCATCAGCGCGAGCAGCGTGAGCAGGGTCGTGCCGGTCCAGGTGCCGAACACCCACTGCCGGTTCGAGCGCGCGCGCCATTTCTTCAAGACCGTGGTCAGCCGCCGGTCCTCGCGCTCCTCGGCGCCGAAGCCCTTGACCACCGCGTTGCACGAGACCGCGTCCGCGATGGCGCCGCCGAGCCGTGTGTCCCAGGCGTTGGCGAGCTTGGCGGCGGGGGCGTTGATGGTGATCGAGAAATAGACCTGCAGCCCGAGATAGCTCGCCGCGCCGAGCGCGACCGCGAGGCCGAGCCAGGGCGAATGCCAGGCGAACAGCAGGCTCGACCCGGCCAGCACGACGAAGGCCGGGACGAAGGCGATCACCACGGTGTCGTTCAGCAGGTCGAGCGCCCACAGGCCGCGCGTGATCTGCCGCACGGTGGAGCCCGCGAAGGTGTTGGCGTGCCAGTCGGAGGAGAAGCGCTGCACGCGCGCGAAGGCTTCCTCCGCCACCTCCTGCATGCTCCGCAGGGTGAGCTGGATGATGCCCATCATGGCGAAGTGGCGGAGCGCCACCGAGCCGAGGGTCAGCGCCGCCATGATCAGGATCGCCTCGACGATCGCCGGGACGGCAGCCGCGCGGTCGGCGACGGCGCGCGTGACGGCGTCGACGAGCCGCCCGGCGAACACCGGCACGAGCAGGTCGAGCGTCGTGCCCGCGATCATCAGGGTCGTGATCCAGCCAGCCCGCAGCGCCTGACGACGCCAGTGCGAGGCGGCGAAACGGAACACCTTGCGGAGCGTCTGGGCTCCGCCGGAAGACTTGGTCGACATGACTGTGCCCGGCCGGGGCCGGCTCCGGATGGCGCCGCGCGCACCCGGTTCGGGCGGCGTCAGGCGCGGTGACGGGAATGGGTGGCTGCGGCGCGCGGGGTCTCGAGGACCGGGAGCGCGCCCGAGGGTGCGGCGTCTCTTGCGATGACGGGGTTCCGTGCCCGGCGATCGGGGATCTGAACTTCAGGTCCGTTCGATGCGGGGGCTCTGGCGCGAGGTGCCGGGAACCGACGGGCGGAGGCGCCCGTGCCTGGAGGCGTCAGCCTCGCGACCGGAACGGCGTCGCGGCGGGCCGCATGGGCTGTTCCGTGCCGGCCAGGCGCTCGGCGGAGGCAGGCTTCAGCGTGTGACGAACTGCCATTCGAGCCTCCCTGGCTGACCTGACCCATTCCGGCCGATGTCCGACCGTGGACCTGTCCATACCGGAAAACCCTCATGCGGGCAACCCGGGACGCCGGCGCTCGTCGTTCGCACCTGCCGATGTCGAGGTTTCGTTCCCTATACGATGTCCGCCTTTTTTCGATGCGCCGGCGCGAGCGGGGAGCCGCAAGACCACCGCGACCGCGGCTCCGGCGGGGCGCGAGCCCGGTTGCGTGGGTCGCGCGCTTGACAATCGGACGCGCGCGGTTTCTCTCCCCTCGCTCTAAGAACGGCGCCGCGACGGGCCGACGGGGACGGAACACCCATGACCACAGCCCTCATCTTTCCCGGCCAGGGCAGCCAGGCCGTCGGCATGGGCCGGGCGCTCGCCGAGGCCTATCCGGTCGCGCGCGCCGTGTTCGACGAGGTCGACGACGCGCTCGGGCAGAAGCTCTCGGCGATCATGCGCGACGGCCCCGAGGCCGACCTGACGCTGACGGAGAACGCGCAGCCGGCGCTGATGGCGGTGAGCCTCGCGACCATGCGCGTGCTCGAGGCGGAGGGCGTGCGGCTTGGCGGCGGCATCGCCTATGTGGCGGGGCATTCGCTCGGCGAATATTCCGCGCTCGCGGCTGCCGGCGCCTTCTCGATCGCCGATGCGGCGCGGCTTCTCCGGATAAGAGGGCGCGCCATGCAGCAGGCGGTGCCGGTCGGCGAGGGCGCCATGGCGGCGCTGCTCGGCCTCGACTTCGACACCGCCGTGGCGGTCGCGCGCGAGGCGGCGGGCGACGGCGACGTGTGCGACGCGGCGAACGACAACGCGGACGGCCAGGTCGTCGTGTCCGGCTCCAGGGCGGCGGTCGGCCGCGCGGTCGAGCTCGCCAAGGCGCGCGGCGCCAAGCGGGCCATGATGCTCAACGTCTCCGCGCCGTTCCATTGCGCGCTGATGCGGCCGGCCGCCGAGGTGATGGCGCGCGCGCTCGCCGGCGTGACGGTGACCGCGCCGGTGGTGCCGCTCGTCGCCAATGTCACCGCCGCGCCCGTGAGCGACCCGGAGGAGATCCGACGCCGGCTCGTCGAGCAGGTGACCGGCACGGTGCGCTGGCGCGAGAGCGTGCGCTTCCTCGCCGGCGCGGGCGTCACGCGGCTCTACGAGGTCGGCTCCGGCAAGGTGCTGACCGGGCTCGTGAAGCGCATCGTCGAGGGCGTCGAGGCGGTGGCCGTGAACACCCCCGAGGACGTCGAAAAGGCCGCGGCGGCGCTCGCCTGACCGCCGAAACGCCGGTCGGCCAAGGATTTCGAGGAGATTTCGCATGTTCGATCTGACAGGCAAGACCGCGCTCGTGACCGGCGCCAGCGGCGGCATCGGGCGCGCCATCGCGGAGGCGCTGCACAAGGCGGGCGCGACGGTCGCGCTGACGGGGACGCGCCGCGAGGTGCTCGACGAGGTCGCCGCCGGGCTCGGCGAGCGCGCGGGCGTGTTCGTCGCCGATCTCGGCGACCGCGCCTCGGTCGACGCGCTCGTGCCCGCGGTGGAGGGCGCCTTCGGCAAGGTCGACATCCTCGTCAACAACGCCGGCATCACGCGCGACAACCTGTTCATGCGCATGAAGGACGAGGAGTGGGACCGCGTCCTCGAAGTGAACCTGACCGCCGGCTTCCGGCTCGCGCGGGCGACGCTCCGGGGCATGATGAAGCGCCGGTTCGGCCGCATCGTCGGGATCACGTCGGTGGTCGGCGTCACCGGCAATGCCGGGCAGGGCAACTACGCCGCCGCCAAGGCCGGCATGATCGGCATGTCGAAGGCGCTCGCGCAGGAAGTGGCGAGCCGCAACATCACGGTGAACTGCGTCGCGCCGGGCTTCATCGAGACGGCCATGACCGACCAGCTGAACGACAAGCAGCGCGAGGGCATCCTCGCTTCCGTGCCGGCCGGACGGCTCGGGCAGGGCGCCGAGATCGCCGCGGCGGTCGTCTATCTGGCGAGCGACGAGGCCGCCTACGTGACCGGCCAGACGCTCCATGTGAATGGTGGCATGGCCATGATTTAAGCGCGGAAATCCGGGCTTTTGCCGGCCGGTCCGGGCCGCCTCCGGCGGTTCCGGCGAGCGCTGGTCAATGCCGGGAAAGTATGCTAGCACGGCCCGGTTCCGTGTGGACACGCGGGCAGTAGCGCGGTCGAAAGATCGGGGGGCGGAATCGAGCGACCGGGCAACCGGACCGGCGGCGCGGGGAGCCGACGGTGGCCGGGATCTCCCCGGATTGCTCTTTGAGCTCAGCCAAACAACGGCCGGATGGTGATCTCGTTCGCGGCAGCGTGTAGGCTTCGCGTCGGATGGTCGTGAGAATCATAAGTTTCGAGGAAAGAATGACATGAGCGATATCGCTGATCGGGTGAAGAAGATCGTGGTCGAGCACCTGGGCGTCGACGCCGAGAAGGTGACCGAGAACGCGAGCTTCATCGACGACCTCGGCTCGGACTCGCTCGACGTGGTCGAGCTCGTGATGGCCTTCGAGGAAGAGTTCGGTGTCGAGATCCCCGACGATGCCGCCGAGACCATCCTGACCGTCGGCGATGCGGTCAAGTTCCTCGAGAAGAACGCCGGCTGAAGCCACTTTCGCCCGCGGGCGCGACAGGTTCGGGACCGGACGCCTGACCGGCGTCCGGTCTTTTCGTGTTCGGCCGGCGCGATCCGGCCGCAGATCCCATGCATGAATATCTATAGATCAGGGCGAAACGGCCCGGCCGGCCCGAGGCGGGCGACACGGAACGGCCCGGGAGCCGGTTTCCGTAGCCGGCGCGGGCATTCCGGGCGCGGCACAGATTGACCGAGCGCCGCGAAGCGGCCATATCGCTTCCGGTCCTTCTTTCCAGAACAACAGTGGTTGCAATGCGCAGGGTCGTCATCACCGGACTTGGAATGGTCACGCCGCTCGGCTGCGGCGTCGAGACGACATGGTCGAACATCCTCGCCGGCAAGAGCGGCGCGGGTCCGATCACCTCGTTCCAGGCCGACGACCTCGCCTGCCGCATCGCCTGCTCGATCCCGCGCGGCGACGGCAGCGACGGCACCTTCAATCCGGACCAGTGGATGGAGCCGAAGGAGCAGCGCAAGGTCGACGACTTCATCCTCTACGCCATGTGCGCCGCCACCCAGGCGCTCGACGACGCCGAGTGGCATCCGAAGACCTACGAGGACCAGATTTCCACCGGCGTGATGATCGGCTCCGGCATCGGCGGCATCGGCGGCATCTACGAGGCCTCGATCACGCTGAAGGAGCGGGGCCCGCGGCGCGTTTCGCCGTTCTTCATCCCCGGCCGGCTGATCAACCTCGCCGGCGGCTATGTCTCGATCAACCACGGCCTCAAGGGCCCGAACCACGCGGTCGTCACCGCCTGCTCCACCGGCGCCCATGCGATCGGCGACGCGGCGCGCATCGTCGCGCTCGGCGACGCCGACGTGATGGTGGCGGGCGGGACCGAATCGGCGATCAACCGCATCTCGGTCGCCGGCTTCGCCGCCTGCCGCGCGCTCTCCACCGGCTTCAACGACGACCCGACCCGCGCCTCGCGCCCCTACGACAAGGCCCGCGACGGTTTCGTGATGGGGGAGGGCGCCGGCTGCGTGGTGGTGGAGGCGCTCGAGCACGCGCTCGCCCGCGGGGCGCGCATCTATGGCGAGATCGTCGGCTACGGCATGTCGGGCGACGCCTATCACATCACAGCGCCGTCCGAGGACGGCGACGGCGCGTTCCGCTGCATGTCGGCGGCCATGAAGCGGGCGGGCATCACCGCGGCCGACATCGACTACATCAACGCGCACGGCACCTCGACGCCGCTCGGCGACGAGATCGAGCTCGGCGCCGTGCAGCGGCTCGTCGGCAACGCCGCCGCCGGCATCTCCATGTCGTCGACCAAGTCCATGACCGGGCACCTGCTCGGCGCGGCGGGCGCGATCGAGGCGATCTTCTCCATGCTCGCGATCCGCGACCAGGTCGCGCCGCCGACCATCAACCTCGACAATCCCTCCGTCGAGACGCCGATCGACCTCGTCCCGCACCAGGCGAAGCCGCGCCGCATCGACACGGTCCTGTCGAACTCGTTCGGCTTCGGCGGCACCAACGCCACGCTGATCATGCGTCGTTTCAACTGAACGACCGGGGCACCGCAGGGCCTGTGCTGGCAGGCGGTGCGGTTCGGGTCTAGGCTCTTCAGCGCGGCCTCGAGGATTCGGAGCCGGCTCGCCGACGGCGCTTGGCTGTCGCGCGAAGCCCCGCAATTTGCCATATTGCCAGCCTACCGACCGTGGTGGGATCAAGGGCCGAGGAGCCTTCGTAACGATGAACGTCATCACGCCGGGGCCGTCAGGCGACACAGCGAGGGGTTTGGTGGCCGACCGTTCCGATCAGATCGCGCCGCGCCCGCCGAAGCTTCCGAAGGAAGTCATGGGCCCCGGCGAGGTGCCGCCGCCGCCGCCGAAGCCGGTCAAGACGCGGTCGCGCTCCAAGGCCGCGCGCAACACTATGGTGGTGTTCCTGAGCGGCGTCTTCACGCTCCTCACCATCGGCGCCGTGGCGAGCGCGCTCGCGGTCATCGCGGGCCGGGAGCTCTACGAGCAGAAGGGCCCGCTCACCGAAGCGAAGACCGTGGTGATCCCGCAGCGCGCCTCGCTCGACTCGATCGCCGACACGCTGGCCAAGGCGCAAGTGATCGAGAACGACTTCGTCATGGTCTGGGCCGCGCGGCTGACCGGGCAGGCGGACCGGCTGAAGCCGGGCGAGTACCAGTTCAAGCCGGGCATGTCGACCAAGGAGGTGACCGAGCTGATCGCCGACGGCAAGACCGTGCAGCACGCGATCACCTTCCCGGAAGGCTGGTCGAGCGAACAGATCATCGCCCGGCTGACCGCCGACCCGGTGCTCGCCGGCAAGATCTCGGCGATCCCGGAGGAGGGGTCGCTCATGCCGGACACCTACAAGTTCACCCGCGGCGACACGCGCGAGCGCATCATCGACCTGATGAAGCGCACGCAGGAGCGGCGCCTGCAGGAGATCTGGTCGAAGCGCGCCGAGGGGCTGCCGCTCAAGACGCCGCGCGACCTCGTCATCCTCGCCTCGATCGTCGAGAAGGAGACGAGCAAGGCGGAGGAGCGGCCGCGCGTCGCCGCCGTGTTCATCAACCGGCTGAAGAAGAACATGCGGCTGGAGACGGATCCGACCATCCTCTACGGCCTCTATGGCGGCAAGGCCTGGACCGAGAGCCGGACGATCACCAAGGCCGACCTCGCCGCGCCGAACCCCTACAACACCTACAAGATCCAGGGCCTGCCGCCCGGGCCGATCGGCAATCCCGGGCGCGCCGCGCTGGAGGCGGTGGCGAATCCGGCGACCACCAACGAGCTCTTCTTCGTCGCCGACGGCACCGGCGGACATGCCTTCGCCGAGACCTTCGAGGAGCATACGAAGAACGTGCAGCGCTGGCGGCAGATCGAGGCCTCCCGCCGCGAGGCCTCGACCGTCACCGTGCCGAACGCGCAGGACGCGGTCGTGCCCGGCGCCGGAACCGGTGTGCAGACCAACGGCGGCGCCCCCGCCACCGGCGCGGTCGCGCCGCCGAGCGGTGCCGCCGCTCCCCCGACCGGCGCCGTCGCGCCGCCGGCGACCGGCCAGCAGCGCCCGCCCGCAGCCGCCGCGCAGCGCCCCGCCGCGGGCCAGCCGCCGCGCGCGGGCGTGCAGGGGGCGGGAAGCGGCACCGGTGCCGCGGGGGCCGCTCCGGCCGCCGGCGCCCCGCCCGCCGCGGCGCGTCCCCCGGCCGCGCAGATCCCGCCGCCGCCGTCGACCGTCCGGGTCAACTAGCCCGGCCCCGGCCACCGCCGGGATTCATGGTCGCGGGCCGATATGCGAGGGGGCGTTTCCCCGCCGCGCGCCTTCGATTAGGCTCGCAACCACCCGATTGATCCCTGGCGCGCGGAGTAGGCGGATGGCGCTACACAGCATGACCGGTTTCGCGCGCGCGGACGGGGCGGTTCTCGGCAACCGCTGGTCCTGGGAGCTGCGCTCGGTCAACGGCAAGGGCCTCGATCTGCGCCTGCGCCTGCCGCTCGGGCTGGAGCGCCTCGAGATCCCGGTGCGCGAACGCGTCGGCAAGCGCTTCACCCGCGGCAGCCTCAATGTGGCGCTCGCCTTCACCCGCGAACAGGGCGCGGCGGGGGTCCGGATCAACGAGACGGTGCTGGCGGCGGTGGTCGAGGCGATGAAGACGGTGGCCGAGCGCATCGACGCCGAGCCGCCCCGGCTCGACGGCATCCTCGCCATCAAGGGCGTGCTGGAGACCTCCGAGGCGGAGGAGGACGAGGCCGCCCGCGCCGCGATCGACGCCGGCCTCCTCGGCGGCCTCGACGAGGCGATCGAGGGCCTCGCCGCCGCTCGCGCCCGCGAAGGGGCGGCGGTCGCGCGCATCCTCGGCGGGCAGGTGGACGAGATCGAGCGGCTCGCCCGCGCCGCGGAGGCCTGCCCGGCGCGGCGGCCGGAGGCGGTGCGCGAGCGGCTCGCCGAGCAGGTCAGGCTCCTGGTCGAGGCCTCCTCGACGCTCGATCCGCAGCGGCTGCACCAGGAGGCCGTGCTGATCGCCACCCGCGCCGACATCCGTGAGGAGCTCGACCGCCTGTTCACCCATGTGGCGGATGCGCGCAAGCTCGTCGCGCAGGGCGGGCCGATCGGCCGCAGGCTGGATTTCCTCGCGCAGGAATTCAACCGGGAAAGCAACACGCTCTGTTCGAAGTCGAACGACAAGGACTTGACCGCCATCGGTCTGGACCTGAAGACAGTGGTCGATCAGCTGCGCGAGCAGATCCAGAACGTCGAATGACGCGGGTGCAGCGGCCCACCGTCCGGAACCGTCCATGTCCAGCAACAATCCCCGCGTCGCCATCCCCCGACGGGGGCTCTGCCTGATCCTCGCCTCGCCGTCCGGGGCCGGCAAATCGACACTGTCGAAGCTTCTGGTGCCGAAGCTCGACATCGAATTGTCGATCTCCGTGACAACGCGACAGCGGCGGCGAAGCGAGGTCGACGGGCAACACTATCATTTTCGGGATGTTGCCGAGTTCCAGTCGATGCGCGAGCGCGGGGCGCTCCTCGAATGGGCCGAGGTGCACGGCAATTTCTACGGCACGCCACGCGCCCCCGCGGAGGCGGCGCTCGCGGAGGGCCGCGACATCCTGTTCGATATCGACTGGCAGGGCACCGTGCAGGTGAAGGAAAAGCTCGGCGACGACGTCGTCTCGATCTTCATTTTGCCGCCCAGCATGGCGGAGTTGGAGGCGCGGCTGAAGCGCCGCGCCGAGGACAGCGCCGAGGCGATCGCCCGGCGGCTTGCCAATGCCCGGCTCGAAATCGCAGAATGGTCACGCTTCGACTACGTAGTCGTAAACGACGATCTAAGCGGGGCCTACGACGACGTGCTTGCGATCTTGCGTGCCGAGCGGCTGAAGCGGGTGCGCCGAATCGGGCTCGGCGACTTCGTCACCACGCTGCTCGACTGACGGGGGCTTCGCGCGCCACCGCGTCCCGCCGGATCCACGCGGCGACGTCAGGGTGTCAGCACGATTCGCCCGATCACGCGGCCGGCGCGCAGGTCGTCGAGGCTGCGGTTCGCCTCGGCGAGGGGGCGGGTCTCGATCGGCAGGGCGAGGACGCGGCCGGAGCGGACGAGCTCGATCATGTCGAGCGCCTCGGCGGGCGAGCCCACATAGCTCCCCTCGATGGCGATCGCCCGCATGGGCAGGAAGGGGATCGGCATCGAGAAGGAGCCGCCGAACAGGCCCGCCACCACGATCTTGCCGCCTTTCCTGAGCGCGCCCTGGCCGAAGGCGAAAGAGGATTCCGCGCCGACGAAGTCGACCGCCGCATGCACGCCGCCGGTCGCCTTCAGGAACGCCTTGCGGCTCTCCGGGTCCGACGGGTCCCACGCCCCGGCCGCGCCCGCGGCGATCGCGGCGTCGCGCTTCTCGGCCGAGACGTCGGCCACGTGCGGGGCATGGGCGAAGAGCGCGCGGGCGAAGCCGAGGCCCATCATGCCGACGCCGCCGAGGCCCAGGATCAAGACCGGCCCGCGCGCGGCGAGCGTCGCGACTTTCTTCAGCGCCGCGAAGGCGGTGAGGCCGGAGCACATGAGGCTGCCGGCCCGCGCCGGCTCGATGCCGGCGGCGTCGATCAGGTAGCGCGGATGTGGCACGACGAGATGGGTCGCGTAGCCGCCGTCCACCTGGATGCCGAGCTGGCGCGGCCTGGCGCAGAGGTGCTCGTCGCCGGCGCGGCAGGCCTCGCAGGCGTGGCAGCCGATCCACGGATAGACCACCCGGGCGGCGCCGATCTCAACCCCTTCCGCCTCCGGCCCGGCCGCCTCGACGATGCCCTCGATCTCGTGGCCGAGCGTGAAAGGCAGTTCGCGCCCGCTGCGCACGTCGAGCGTCTTGCCGCCGCCGAGGTCGAAATGGCCGTCCATCAGATGCAGGTCGGAATGGCAGACGCCGCAATGGCGCACGCGCAGGATCACCTCCGAGCCGCGTGGCTCGGGCGTCGGCTCCACCGCCTCGCAGAGGGGGCTCGCATAGTCGACGAGGGCTTGGCGCAGCATGGGACGTCCTTCCGGCGCAATGGCGGTCATCGCGCCGGATTAGACGCGGTCGGGGCAGGGTCCGGCAAGCGGTGAGGCGCGCCGTCAGCCGCACACTTTCTTGACGAAGGCGTAGCCGCGGCTGTCGAAGACTTTCTGATAGTAGCAGGTGTGGTAGTGCACCTCGTAGCCGTAGCCGACCTTCACCTTCACGGCCTCCTTGAAGTAGACGCCGAAGGGAATGTGGTGGTCCCACTGGTCGTAGGGAATCGAGCCGGCGCTCGACGCCGCGGCCGTGCCGACGGAAAGGGCGAGAAGGTTGAGGGCGACGAGGCCCGTGGCGATCAAACGACGCATTGGAAATCCTCCGAGATCGACAACGATCCCGAACCTACCAGACGGGCGGGGAAGCGGCCAAGCCATCGGCGCCGCCGGAGGCCTCCCAGGCTCTAGGAGGCGAGCGCGTTCGCCAGCGCGACGAAGCCGGCCACGTCGATCTCCTCGGCGCGCCGGGTCGGCTCTATGCCGGCGCGGGCGAGGAGCGCATCGGTGTCCGGCGTCATCGCCTTGAGGCTCGACCGCAGCATCTTGCGGCGCTGGCCGAAGGCTGCGGCGACGACCCGTTCGAGCCGGTCGGGGTCGGCGGCGAGCGGACTCGCGCGCGGCATGAGATGGACGACCGACGAGGTCACCTTGGGCGGCGGCACGAAGGCGCGCGGGCCGACGTCGAAGGCGATGCGCGCCTCCGCCCGCCAACCGGCGAGCACGCCGAGCCGCCCATAGGCCTCCGAGCGCGGCGGCGCCACGATCCGCTCGGCGACCTCCTTCTGGAACATCAGCGTCGCCGACAGCCACCAGGGCGGCCACGGCTCGGCGCGCAGCCAGCCGACCAGGAGCGGCGTGGCGATGTTGTAGGGAAGGTTCGCGACGATGCGCGCCGGCCCGCCGGCGAGCGCGGCCATGTCGACCGAAAGCGCGTCGGCGGCGACCACGTCGAGGCGGCCCGGATAATGCGCCGCGATCTCGGCGAGCGCGGCGAGGCAGCGGTCGTCGCGCTCGATCGCCACGACCCGGCGCGCGCCGCCGGCGAGCAGCGCGCGGGTGAGCCCGCCCGGGCCGGGGCCGACCTCCACCACGGTCGCCTCCGCGAGGTCGCCGGCGGTGCGGGCGATGCGGGCGGTGAGGTTCAGGTCGAGCAGGAAGTTCTGGCCGAGCGATTTGCGCGCGGCGAGGCCGTGGCGCTCGATCACGTCGCGCAACGGCGGCAGGTCGTCGATCTGGGCCATGCGCGCCCCGTCGCGGGCGCGGGCGGGCTACTTGTAGTCCACCACCGCGATCTTGCGCAGTTCGGCGATGTACTGGCGCGCCAGGACCTGGCCTTCCTTCTCGCGCAGGTCGTCCTCGACCTTGGTGCGGCCGACCAGGTTGCCCTTGATCTCGCGCTTGTCGCAGACGGCGAGGATTTCGACGCCGTTCGCCGTCACCTGCGGCTTGGTCAGCTTGCCGACCGGGGTGGCGGCGAGGAGATCGCGGAAATTCTCCGGCAGTTCGTCGGCGGTGCGCTTGCCGACCTGCTTGTAGACGCTTTCCTTGTAGCGCTTCACCACGTCGATCAGCCCGTCGCAGCCGTTCGCGGCCGCGCGGATCGCCTCGGCGTCGCGGTTGCGCTGCGCCAGGATGCCGGCGTCCGGCTTGCCGGCCACCACCAGCGTCACCTGCGCGAGGGTGTATTCGGTGGTCGTGTCGCCCTCGGCGCCGGCCGGCTTGGCCTTGCCCTTCGGGTCGAGCTTCTGCCGCTCGATCGCTTCCATCACCGAGGCGTCGGCGATCGTCACCGTGCGCTGGAAGCGCTGCACCACGAGCTGCTGCCAGACGAGCTGGGTGCGCAGCCGCGCCTTGAACGTGGCCACCTCGATGCCCTGGGCTGCAAGCGCCTGGGCGAGCTGGGCCGGCGCGATCTTGCTGCGCGCCGCGATCGCCGCGAAGGCGTTGTCGACCTGCTGGTCGGTCGCGGTCACCTTCAGCCGCTTCGCCTCGGCGAGCTTCAGCTTCTCCTCGATCATCTCCTCGGTCGCCAAGCGGGTGGCGGCCGGGCCGATGTCCTTGGAGACGAGCCGCAGGAAGCGGGCGCGCTGATTGATCTCGTTCGTGGTGATCGCCTCGCCGTTGACGATCACCTTGATGGCGGACTGCGCGGCCGCGCCCCGAGGCGCGAGCGAGCCTGCGGCAGCGAGGCCGATCAGGACGGCGAGGGCGAACGGCTTCGAGCGGGACGCGGGGTTCATGACCGTCTTGTTCCTTCCATGCGCCGGGCCGGCGTTCGGCTGACGTTGCGGCGGCTGGTAGCGCGCCTCGATGGCGAAAGCTTGTCGCCGATCAGCGCAGCAGGCTGTTCGAGATGGAACCGTCGCCCACCGTGCGCAGTCCGAAGCGGAAATAGACCACCTGATCGGTCAGGATGCGTTTGCCGGCGAGCTTGCTGTTGGCGCGGTCGGTGTCCTCCGCATAGGCGATCGAGGCGGAGAAGCTGTCGTTGTCGAAGCCGACGCCGACCGTGTTGGACACGATGAAGTCGTTGCGGATGTCGTAGCGGATGCCGCCGAACACCCGCCAGGTTTCCGCCAGGCGCAGATTGGCCGCGCCCTGGATCTCCGAGCGGTCCGGCTCGAGCAGGCTCACATATTTGGGCGGCATCAGGTCGTAGAGGATCGAGGGTGTCTTCAGATAGGCGTAGGTGACGGTGCCGGTGAGCGGCCCGGTGACGCCCGTCGCCTGGATCTCCATGCGGTTCAGCTTGAGGTCGGCGTTGTCGAAGCGGCCGTTGGCGCCGACGCGGAAGCCCTTGCCCGTATCGAGATAGAGCGCTGTGACGAAGTCCGACTGCGCCGTGTCGAGGCCGGACCCGTAGGCGGTGAGCGGCCTCGGATCCATGATGAAGAGCTTGGCGATCGCCGGGTCGGCGAAGGAGTTCACACCGGCGAGATGGTAGGACTGGCCGACCAGCGCGGAAATCGAGCCGCCGCCGTTCGGCAGGAACGTGTAGCGCACGCCCACATTGGCGCGCGTGCCGCCTTCGGTACGGTCGAAGCCGGAGAATTTGTCGGTCTCGAACAGGGTCGAGGCGTCGAACACCAGGCTCTGCGCGTCCTCGTTCGACAGATGGCCGACATATTGCTCGTTCGAGCTCGCGATCAGCTGCGCGATCGGCTCGATCACGTGGTTGCCGAAGGACGAGGTGCCGATGAACGGGAAGCGGTACTCGACGCCGATCGTCGGGGTGACGCGGGCGAGCGTGCCGTCGCTGACCCACGGCACCGCCGTATGGCCGACACTGTCGTTCTGGCTGAAGAACAGGTCGCCCTTCACCGAGGCGAAGGGCGTAAAGACCTGCCCGAACGAGTCGATCACCTGGCGGCGCCAGTCCACGTCGAGCGAGATGCGGCTGAACGTGCCGGCGATGCCCCAGACCTGGCGGGCGAGGTCGAGGTCGGTGCGATCGCGGCTGAGGCTCGTGAGGTTGAAGTTCGCGGCCAGTTCGCCGCCGGCGACCGGGTCCGGATGAATGTAGTTGTAGTCGATCACCGGCATGACGACGGGCTGCTTGTCCTGCAGGCCGAGGCCCACATAGGCCGGCAGGAGGATCTTGGGGTCGCGCGTGGCGCGGCTGTCGTCCTCGAAGATGCTGAACTGGTAGAGGCGGGCGTCGAAGTAGTTCCGCTCGCCCATGCCGGTCAGGTAGATGGTGGACACGGCCTCCTGCTTGTCGATCGGCAGCAGGTGGTAGTCGGGGATGAAGCGGCGGTCGGACGGGATGGTGATGTCCCAGCCGTACTTCCACTGCTCGTTGATGTTGAACTCGCCCTTGGTGAAGATCGCGCCGCGGAAGTCGCGGTCGCCGCTGGTGCCGGCGAAGGCGGCCGGGTCGAGCTGGTTGATGCCGACGGCGCGCACGGACCACTTGCCCGTCTCGGTGCGGTTGCGCAGCTCGACGTCGCCGAGCAGTCCCTGGCGGCTCAGCGCGGTCGGCGCGAAGGTGACGTCCCAGTTGGTGGCGGGCGCCCAGAAGAACGGCGTCTGGACGCCGAAGCCGAGGCTGGTCGAGGCGAGGAAGCCCGGCGACAGGAAGCCCGTCTTGCGCGTCACCGACGGATCGGGATGCGAGAAATACGGCACATAGGCGATCGGGACGCCGGCCAGTTCGAGCTTGGCGTCCTCGTAGTAGACGGTCTTTTCCGTCTGGTTGTGGATGATCTTCGCCGCCTTGATCTTCCAGAACGGCGGCACGTCCGGGTCCACCATGCAGGTCTGGCAAGCGGTGTAGACGCCGTTCTGGAACACCGTGATGTTGGCGTCCTTGCGCTCGGCGGATTCGGCGACGAAGCGCGACCGCTCCGTGCTGTCGACGGTCAGCGCCTGGATGAAGCCCTCGCGGAAATTGTCGGTGACGTCCATCTTCGCGGCGGACAGAAGGTTGCCGCCGGGCTCGACCAGCTTCGCCGCGCCTTCCGCGACCACCCGCTTGGTATTGCGGTAGAATGTCACCTTCTGGGCGGTGAGCGTGTAGCCCTGGTACTTGATCTGGACGTTGCCCAGCGCCGTGACGGTGCTGCCGTCACGGTCGTAGACGACCTGGTCGGACTCCAGGAACATGCGCTTCGGCTTGCCGTCGTCCTTGCCGCCGATCTTGTCGAGGATGGAGGCGTTGCCCGACTGCGCCAGCGCCGGCCCGCCGAGGCCGAGCCCGCCCGCCTGAACGAGCCCGGCGGCCGCCAGCGCGGCGAGGATCCAGGCGACCCGGGCGAGACGCGCCGAGGCGCCGGTCCGCCGCCGCGCCGCCATCGGATCAGGGGCTGTCATGAATGCGCAGGCAAGCCTTTCCCGCCGCGCGGCCAGCGGCCGTCGCGCGTTCGTCAGCACCCTGCCGAGGATCGGCGGTGCCATCGCTAGCCGTCCTCCTGGTACAAGAGAATCGTAAACCCCATCAAGGACGCGACAACAGCGGGAGTCCAAGCCGCGACCGCCGGTGGGACGATTCCCACGCTGCCTAGATCGCGCGCAATTTCACCCACGACATAAAGCACGAACCCCGCCGTCACGCCACCGATTATGAGCCTTCCGATGTTGCCGAATCGGAACACCCGGAGCGAAACAGTGCCTGCGATCAACACCATGGCGGAAAGGAGCAGCGGCCTGGCGAGCAGCGACTGGTACTGCAGCTCGTAGCCGAAGGCGGGCAGGCCGGCGTTGCGCGCAGCCTCGATGTAGCGGCCGAGCGCCCAGAACGAGACCGTCTCGGGGGCGGCGAGCGACTCGCGGATCTGCGCCGCGGTGAGGTAGGTCGGGATCGTGAGGGTGGCGTGCGTCTCGGGCGCGGCGCCGCCGGAGCGGACATTGGCGTCGGTGAGCACCCAGTTGCCGTCCGCGAAGCGCGCCTCGGCCGCCTCGATGCGGCGCTCGAAGCGGCCCTGCCGGTCGAACGTCATCACCGTGACGTGGGCGAGCCGTTCGCCCTGCTCGAGCGACTGCTCCGCATGCATGATGGATTCGCCGTTCGGTCCGTCCTGGCGCAGCCAGGCGTCGCTGCTCGACTGCTGCTGCAGGCGCTGGTCGCGGCCGAACAGGGTGACGGTCAGTTCGTCGGAGCGATCCTTCATGGCCGCCGCGAGCGGGTTGTAGAGCCCCGTCGCGATCACGCCGAGCAGGACCGCGATGGCCAGCGGCGGCGCCGTGAACTGCCAGACCGAGACGCCCGCGGAGCGCGCCACGACCAGCTCCAGGCTGCGCGAGAGGCCGAGAAACGCCGCCATCGCGCCGAACAGGGTGGCGAAGGGAAGCACCTGCTCGGAGATGCTCGGCACGCGCAGGAACGAGGCGAACAGGACGAGGCCGACGGAAAAGTCCGGCCGGTCGGCGGCGCGGCGGAACAGTTCGAGGAAGTCGAACAGGAAGACGAGCCCGAACGAGAAGCCGAACAGGAGCAGGATCGCCTTCGCGAAGCGGCGGGCGAAGTAGCTGCCGAGCGTCGCCCCGATCATGGCGCCCCCGATCCGGCCCGGCGGGCGCCGAATCGGCCCCAGGCCGCCTGCACGCCGGCCGCGGCGCCGTCGACGAGCCACTCGATCGGGCGGGGCATGGCGAGACTGCGGTCGCCGATGACGGCGACGAGCCCGAGGACCATGACGGCCACCGGCACCGCATAGACCGCGGCCGTCGCCGCGGTCGATCCGACGCTCGCGCTGAGGAGGCCGAAATGCACCCCGCGCAGGGCGGCGGCCGTGGCGATGGCGCCCGCGACCGCGAGGCCGCGTCCCTGTCGCGTGGTGCGCGCGTCGCCGAGGAACAGGAACACGATCATGCCGAAGGCGAGCGGCAGGAGCGGCTGCGACAGCCGGTCATGGAACTCCGCGCGGAAGCGGGCGATGTTCTTGCGGCCGTAATCGTCGCCCGGATCGTCGGCGATCAGTTCGCTCATGCTGCGTTCCATGGGGCGGAACACGGGCTGGCTGTTCTGCGGGGTCAGTTCGGAGAGGTCGAACGCATAGGCCTCGAAATTCACGACCGACAGCGCCTGGTCCTTGCGGGTCAGCCGCTGGATCACGCCGTCGCGCATCACCAGGAGCGTGCGGTCGGGCGTGTCCAGCACCACCGCGTGGTCGGCGGTGTAGGTGTAGGCGATGGCCGGATCGCGGGCGTCGTCGATGAGGAGGCCGGCGAGCGAGCCGTCGCCCGACCGGTTGCGGATGTGGAAGGTGAGCCCGTCCTCGATCTCGGTGAAGCGGCCGGGCCGGACCAGGTTGGCGATGAGGTCGACGTTGATCTTGGTGAGTTCGGTGCGCAGCGCCCGCTGCGCCGCCGGCGCGAGCCAGGTGGTGGTGACGAGCATCGCGACCGAGACGGTGAGCGAGAGGACCAGGATCGGCCGGAGCACCACCATGCGCGAGCCGCCGCTCGCATTGAGCACGACGAGCTCGCTGCCGGCGTTGAGGTTGTTGAGCGTCACGATCGCCGCCAGAAGGACCGCAAAGGGGGCGATCACGACGAGCAGGAAGGGCAGGGCGAGCAGCGAGATCTCGAGGAAGACGAGGAGCGTCTGCCCCTTGGCGGTGACGAGGCTCATCTGCCTCAAGGCCTGCGTCACCCAGACGACGCCGGCGAGCGCCACCAGGGTGCCGACGAAGGCGACCCCGAGCCGCGTCAGCACGTAGCGCTCGATCAGCTTCAGCAACGGTCCAGACCCTCGCCCGCGCGTCTGCGCTTTCCCTGTTTACCGTGAGTCCATGCAACGTCAGAAGGGCTAAAGCTTGGCGAAAGAATGTGGTTAACCGATCGTGACCACTTCGCCGCAGGTGCGGCGCTTGCCCTCGGGCAGCGGTCGTTCCATCCTCGCCTCCCGCCCGAGTTTCGCGCCATACTGGCGATCCCGCCCCGCCGCCGCGTCCTGGACGCGCCCGATCGACCGCTCCGGAGCCCGCCATGCCCACTGCCGCCGTGTCCTTCGTCAAGCCGACCCTGCCTGAATCCGGCACCGTCGCCGTGGTCGCCGCCGACGGCGCCGAGCTCGGCCCGCTCGCCACCGCGCTCGACGAGGCGACCGGCGGGGCGCTGTCGCGCGCCATGCAGGCGTCGGCGTTCAAGGGCAAGGCGATGGCCACGCTGGACCTGCTCACGCCCGGCGGCTCGCGGCTCGACCGCATCGTCGTGGTCGGCATCGGCAAGCTCGCGGATCTGAAGGCCAACGACTGGGCGCGCTTCGGCGGCGCGGTGTTCGGCAAGCTCGCCGACGCCAAGGCGGAGGCCGCGACGCTGCTCCTGGAGCGCCCGGACGGCCAGCCGCTCGCGCCCGAGGCGGCCGCCGACGTGGCGCTCGGCGCCAGCCTGCGCGGCTATGTGTTCGATCGCTACAAGACGAAGCAGAAGGACGACGAGGCGCCGAAGACGCTGAAGCTCGCCATCGCCACCGAGGGCAGCGGCGCCGCGCGCAAGGCCTGGGGGCATGGCGAGGCGGTCGCCGAAGGGGTGAACCTCGCGCGCGACCTCGTCATGGAGCCGCCGAACGTGCTGTCGCCGGAGGAGTTCGCCAAGCGCTGCCGTGCGCTCGAAAAGCTCGGCGTGGACGTGGAGGTGCTGACCGAGAAGGACATGAAGAAGCTCGGCATGGGCGCCTTTCTCGGTGTCGGCCAGGGCTCGGTCAGGCCGCCGCGCCTCGTCGTGATGCGCTGGTCGGGCGGGCCGGACGGGCAGAAGCCGATCTCCTTCATCGGCAAGGGCGTGGTGTTCGATTCCGGCGGCATCTCGATCAAGCCGGCCCAGGGCATGGAGGACATGAAGGCCGACATGGCCGGCGCCGCCTGCGTCACCGGCCTGATGCACGCGCTGGCGAGCCGCAAGGCGAAGGTCAACGTGGTCGCCGCCGTGGGGCTCGTGGAGAACCTGCCCGACGGCAACGCGCAGCGGCCGGGCGACATCGTCACCTCCATGTCGGGCCAGACGATCGAGATCATCAACACCGATGCGGAGGGGCGCCTCGTCCTCGCCGACGTGGTCTGGTACATCCAGGATCGCTTCAAGCCCGAATTCATGCTCGACCTCGCGACCCTGACGGGCGCCATCATGGTCGCGCTCGGCAAGCACTTCGCCGGTCTCTTCTCCACCTCCGACGAGCTCGCCGAGCGGCTCTTGGCCGCGGGCCAGGCGACCGGCGAGTGGGTCTGGCGCATGCCGCTCGCGGCCGAATACGACAAGATGATCGACAGCCAGTTCGCCGACATGAAGAACACCGGCGGCCGCTTCGGCGGCTCGATCACGGCGGCGCATTTCATCAAGCGCTTCACCAACGACGTGCCCTGGGTGCACATCGACATCGCCGGCACGGCGATCGAGAGCCCGCACACGGAGGTGAACAAGTCCTGGTCGTCGGGCTGGGGCGTGCGCCTGCTCGACCGGCTCGTCGCCGACCACTACGAAGCCAAGGCCTGACCGGGAGTCGGGTCCGCGGCATGGCGGAAGCGCTCTTCTACCACCTGCAGCGGCAGCCGCTCGAGCGGGTGCTCCCAGGCCTTCTCGAAAAATGCCTCGAGCGCGGCTGGCGCGTGGTGGTGCAGGCCGGGTCGGAGGAGCGGCGCGACGCGCTCGACGCGCATCTTTGGACCTATGCCGAGGAGAGCTTCCTGCCGCACGGCACGCGCAAGGACGGCGATCCGGCCGCGCAGCCGATCTTTCTAACGGCCGAGGAGGAGAACCCGAACGGCGCGACGGTTCGCTTCCTCGTCGACCGGGCCCGGCCGCCCGACCTTTCCGGCTATCAGCGCGCCGTCTTCCTGTTCGACGGCGAGGACGCCGAGGCGCTCGCCGATGCGCGGCTGCGCTGGAAGGAGGCGAAGGCCGCCGGCCTCGACGCGACCTATTGGCAGCAGGACCCGAACGGGCGCTGGATCAAGCGCGCCTGACGGCGGACGCGGGCGCGGGGGCCGCACGGCGCGCGCCGTTTCTACCGCAGTCCGCACGAGGCAGCACGGCTTCGGTTGCGTTTCTGAACCTTGCTCATATTGTCGGGATCCCGATCGATCACCGAGCCCGAGGGACCGACCGATGCCGCGACGGATGGAGAAGAGCCGGGACGACCTGCGCGTCGACGCGGTCGCCTCGGCGCGCGAACTGGTCGCCGACGAGGGCCTCGCGGGCCTCACCGTGCGCCGCGTCGCCGAGCGGATCGGCTGCTCGGTCGGCACCATCTACAATCTCTTCGCCGATCTCGACGACCTCATCATGCATGTGGCGAGCGAGCTGATCGACGAACTGCATGCCGAGCTCTTCGCCGAGCCCGTGCCGCAGGATCCGTTCGAGCGGCTTTCCGAACTCGCCCAGCGCTACATCGCCTTCGCCGTCGCGCGGCCGCGGCTCTGGTCCATGCTGTTCGAATACGGCACGGACAAGCCGTCGCCCGATTGGCACAACGCCCGCATCGCCCGGCTCGTGGCGGCGGTCCAGGCCGCCGCCGCGCCGGCCTTCGAGGGGACCGAGGCGGATGTGCGCGCCTCGGTCGAGGTGCTGTGGGCCTCGGTGCACGGCATCACGCAGCTGGCGCTGCGCGGCAAGCTCGGCTTCGTGACGACCGAATCGGCCGCCGGCCTCGCCGAGCGGCTGGTGCGCACCTATGTGGCCGGGGCCAGAGCAATTCCCGATCGGACGGAGTCGTCCGAGCGAAAGGGAATTGCTCCGGATCTAAAAGCTTGAATGGAGGGAACCTATGGTTGAGCGGCGTGCGATCGACGCGGCGGACGCTCCCGCGCCGGCCGGCGGCTATGCCCAGGTCGTCGAGGTGACCGATGCCCGGCGGCTCGTGTTCGTGAGCGGCCAGATCCCGGCCGGCCCCGACGGCACGGTGCCCGCCGGCTTCGCCGACCAGGCGCGCGCGGCTTGGGCGAACGTGGAGGCGCAGCTCCGCGCCGCCGACATGACGCTCGACCACGTGGTGAAGCTCACGATCTACCTGTCGAGCCGCGACCACGCGATGGAGAACCGCGCGATCCGCCGCGAATTCCTCGGCGACCGGAAGGTGGCCATGACGGTCGTCATCGCCGGCATCTTCGACGAAGCCTGGCTCCTGGAGATCGAGGCCGTCGCGGCCGGGTGAATCACGTCCCCGTGGCCAATGTGGCCGGATGTCGGCCCGAGCGTGCGGTCGTGGGCTCCGCCGCGCGCCGCGCATCCTTGATGATCGACAAGACGGCGGCGTCCGGGGCGCCGCCGGCGGCGCGGACCCCGGCGAAGTTATTGAGAATTGAATGTAATTGACCCGCCGAAGCCCTTGAGCATCCTCCTTTACCGACGCCTCGGGCGTTGCGGGCGAAGGGAGCGTCGGCCATGGCTTTCAGGACGATTCCGTACGCGCGGGCGGGCGCCGCCGGCCTCGCGGTCGCGCTCGCGGCGATGCTCTTCGGCGGCGCAACGAAGGACGCCGAGGCCCAGCCCGCCGAGGCGCCGAAGGTCGAGGCCGCGGCGAAGCGGGAGAAGCTGACGCTGAAGGACGTGAAGATCGAGGGCGGAGCCTTGATCGTGACCGGCTCGACCGGTTTGCCCTCCCGCCGCGTGACGATCCTCAACGCCCCCGAGCCCCGCATCGCGGTCACGTCCGACCGCAAGGGCAACTTCACCATCCGCCGCACGGATTTTCGCCCGGACGACTGCCGCCTGCAGATCGGTCTCGTGAGCGGCGTCCAGACCGCGCTCGTCGCCAATTGCGGGCCGAAGGGGACTGCCGGGACGAATGGTGCGGTCGGAGCTCAGGGGGGTCGCCGGGCCGCAGGGCATCGCGGGCCCGGCAGGTCCCGCGGGCTCGCAGGGTGTCGCCGGGCCGGCGGGTGCGAAGGGAGAGGACGGAAAGGACGGAGCGACCGGGCCGAAGGGTGCGACCGGATTCGTGGCATCGAGCTCTGTCGCAATCGATCCATTCTTCGAAATACCTGCACGTACTATAACGGCCTGTCAAACGAATCTGGAATTGCCGCAATCTGAGCAAGGTCCGTACAAGGTATTTCTGTTCAGTCAGGTGATTCTGTTCTCGGCGGACGCCGCGGGTCACGTATCGATTCTTGGTGGACCTGAAGGAAACTTGCGTCACTTGGCTTCAACAAAGTACTCTGTTTATCCCGACCGGCCGGCGATGAACGGCCCCGTCGTGGTCTACGGCGTGGACGAGGCGCTCGAACCCGGCACCTATGTCTACATAGTTGAAGTGGACAACGCGGTGGGTCGGGTTCAGTCGCGCGGCGAAGGCAACTGCTCGTTGACAGCTCTCGCGTTCAGAAACTGAGCGCGAACGGAACGCTGTCCCGAGGCGAAGCGGAGGGCGGCCGGCCCGCGAGGCGGCCGTCATGACCGCTAAGTCTCTGAAAAGCGAATGTGATTGACCGGCGGCCCGTGCTCCGCTTGCCTCGCCTGGTCAGAATCTGGGCGATCAAAAGCTGACGGAGCTTTGGCCATGCCGACACGGCAAGCCTTCATAGGTGCTGTTCGCGCAGCCGGTCTGGTGGCCGCGCTCGGAACGACGTTTCTCGCTGTGGCGATCCCGGACGGTGCCGCGGAACCCGCCGACGCACCGAAGGTCGAGGCGGCGGCGAAGCGGGAGAAGCTGACGCTCAAGGACGTGAAGATCGAGGGCGGGGCCTTGATCGTGACCGGTTCGACCGGTTTGCCATCCCGCCGCGTCACGATCCTCAACGCGCCCGAGCCGCGGATCGCCGTGACGTCCGACCGCAAGGGCGAATTCACCATCCGCCGCACGGATTTCCGCCCCGACGACTGCCGCCTGCAGATCGGCCTCGTGAGTGGCGTCCAGACCGCGCTCGTCGCCAATTGCGGGCCGAAGGGGAACACCGGGGCGAGCGGCGCGGCGGGCCCGCAAGGTGGTGCCGGGCCTCAGGCCGCTGCCGGGCCGGCGGGGCCGAAGGGCGACGACGGCAAGGACGGCGCGATTGGACCAGTTGGCCCCTCAGGCGTCGTGGCTACGGCATCGGGCGAAGGTTCCGACACGGTGGTCGGCCAGGGAAACACGACCACGCTGTGCACGGCCACGGTTGACCTGCGTGGAGTTCCGAACGGCTCCTACAAGATTTTCGTCGCTGCCAATGTGCAAGCCGATGCTTATGTGACAACGGAAACTTATGTGTCCGGGACGGTCAAATTGAGGGGTGGATCCGACCTCGTAGATAGAGGCGTTGAACTCGTCCAGATGGGCTATAGCGAAGTGGGCCTCACCACCATCGACATGGTGAGCGGGCCCGGGCTGTTCTCATACAGGCTCGAAGCCACGACCGAGCATGGCGCGGTCGATTACGGAAAACATTATCCTTGCATCATCAATGCGATCGCCATGCACTTCTAAGCTTGGGCGAGGCATGGGGGTAGGCAGAGAGTGAGGCAGGTGTTCAGAATACTGCGGCGGTTCCGTTATCCGGCTCGAGGAGGCGCCCTCTTCGCATCCGGGACGTTGCCCCCAAACCGCAGGCGGCTCTCGCACCCTGTCACCCCGCCGCCCGTTCCGCCTCCTCGTGCTCGGCGGACAGCGTGAGCCAGGCGTCCTCGGCCTCCGCGATCGCCTTCAGCGTGTCCGCGCGCGCCTTCGAGAGGCGCGTGCCCTTGGCCGGGTCGCGCAGGAAAAGATTGGGGTCGGCGAGGTCGCGGTCGAGTTTCGCGAGCTCCGCCTGCAGCGTCTCGATGCGCTTCTCGGCGTCGCGGATGCGCTTGCGCAAAGGGGCGAGGCTCTCGCGCAGCTCGGCCGCCTTGCGCCGGCGCTCCTGCGCGCTCTCCTTCGGCGCCTCGTCGGCGCGGCCGGCGGAGCGCGCGTCGGCGGCGCGGTCGAGGATCCAGCGCTTGTAGTCCTCGATGTCGCCGTCGAAGGGCTGCACCGTGCCGTCGGCGACGAGGAGGAGCCGGTCGACCGTCGCCTCCACGAGGTGCCGGTCGTGGCTGATCAGGATCACCGCACCGTCATAGTCATTGAGCGCCTGGATCAGCGCCTCGCGGCTGTCGATGTCGAGGTGGTTGGTCGGCTCGTCGAGGATCATCAGATTCGGGCCGTGGAAGGTCGCGAGCCCGAGCAGGAGCCGCGCCTTCTCGCCGCCGGAGAGGTCCCGCGCCGGCGTGTCCATGCGGTTGGTCGGCAGGCCCATCTGCGCGACGCGCGAGCGGATCTTCGCCTCCGGCATGTCCTTCATGAGCGGCGCCACGTGGCCGACCGCGCTTTCGCCCGGCATCAGGTCGTCGAGCTGGTGCTGCGCGAAGAAGGCGATGTCGAGTTTGCCGGCGCGCTTCATCTCGCCGGCTTCCGCGGCGAGCCGGCCGGCGATCAGCTTGGCGAAGGTCGACTTGCCGTTGCCGTTCGCACCGAGGAGGCCGATCCGGTCGTCCGTGTCGATCCTGAGCGTCACCTTGCGGAGGATCGGCCGGCCCGGCTCGTAGCCGACCGAGACCTGGTCGAGCGCCAAGATCGGCGGGGCGAGGCGGCCTTGCGGCGGCGCGAAGGAAAACGGCATCACCGCGTCCTCGGCGACCGCCGCGATCGGCTCCATGCGGGCGAGCGCCTTCATGCGGCTCTGCGCCTGGCGCGCCTTGGTCGCCTTCGCCTTGAAGCGGTCGATGAAGGCCTGCATATGCGCGCGCTGCGCCTCCTGCTTCTCGCGCATCTTGGCGTTGAGGAGCTGCTTCTCGCGCCGCTGCCGCTCGAAGCTGTCGTAGTCGCCGCGATAGGCGGTGAGCTTCAGCTGGTCGAGATGCAGGATCGTGTCTACCGCCGTGTTGAGGAGATCGCGGTCGTGGCTGATGATCACCACCGTGTGCGGATAGCGTGCAATATAGGTCTCGAGCCAGAGCGTGCCCTCGAGGTCGAGATAGTTGGTCGGCTCGTCGAGGAGCAGGAGGTCCGGCTCGGAGAAGAGGATCGCGGCGAGCGCCACGCGCATGCGCCAGCCGCCGGAGAAGTCCGAGCAGGGTCGGGCTTGAGCGGCGGCGTCGAAGCCGAGGCCGGCGAGGATCGTGCCGGCGCGCGCCTCCGCCGAATGAGCGCGGATGTCGGCGAGGCGGGTGTGGATCTCGGCGATGCGGTGCGGGTCGCTCGCGTGCTCGGCCTCGGCGAGGAGGGCGGCGCGCTCCTTGTCGGCGGCGAGCACGAAGTCGATGAGGCTCGTCGCCGAGCCCGGCGCCTCCTGCGCCACCTGGCCGATGCGGGCACCCCGCGGCACGCCGATCGAGCCGGATTCGGCCGCGATGTCGCCGGTGATCAGCTTGAAGAGCGTGGTCTTGCCGGTACCGTTCTTGCCGACGAGCCCCACCTTCGACCCGGTCTGGATCGTGGCGGTCGCGCCTTCGAGCAGCGTGCGCCCGGCGATGCGATAGGTGACGTCGGTGATGGTCAGCATGATCGGCGGGTTTTGGCGGGAGTGGAGGGCGCGGTCAATGGGGTGTCGCCCCGTGGGCTCGGCGCGCCTCCTGAGGGTGGCCGAACGAGGCAGCCGTCTGGTGCGGGACGGTCAGCAGGGGAACGGCTTGCGTGATCGTGGAATGCCAGGACAACAAATACAAGAATACTTATTCATCGAATTAATATTGTATATTGCGAAAAATCGACCTTGAGCATATGATCCATCGTTGTCGATAGTATTGTCGCAGGGGTTCGGCGATGGCATTTCATGCTAGAGCCACGACGACGGCCGTGCTTCCGGCCCTTGTGTCGTTCATATTTTACGGGATCGCCGGAGACGCCCGCGCCCAGCAGGTCGCGCCGTCGCCTGTGCCTGCCGCCGCCAAGCGCGCGAAGCTGACCATCACGGACGCCAGGATCGAGGGCGGCGCCCTGATCGTGGCGGGCACGACCGGGCTCGGCTCGGTCGACGTGACGATCCTCAACGCGCCCAAGCCGAACAACGCCGTGAGGTCGGATCGCAAGGGCGTCTTCAGGATCCGACGGACCGACTCCGTCCCGACGACTGCGTGCTGCGGATCGGCCTCCTCGACGGCACGCAGAGCACGCAGACCGCGCTTGTGGCGAATTGCGGGCCGAAGGGGAGTACGGGGGCGTCGGGCCCGCAGGGCGTTGCGGGTGCGCCGGGAGGCATCGGTCCGCAGGGCGAGCGCGGGCCGGAGGGAAATCCCGGGAAGGACGGCGGCACGGGTCCCGCCGGGCCACCAGGCCCTGCCGGTCCGCCGGGGATCCTGAATTTTAACGCAATTCGAGACACGGCCACGAGAAATCTCTACAGCGATCGCTGGAACACGGCCTGTGAGGTCATACTCTCCGCTCCTTCGACGATAGGTTCGAGCGCCGCTGTTCTGTTGTCAGTCGCACTCGAGAGGTCTGGAGGAGGTAATTTAAGTCTCCAACTCGTTCGACTTGGAAGTTCAGGTGGAACTCCGTATACAAAAGTCGTTCAATCCTTATTGTCGGACAGAAATGACCCTATCACGTTCACCACGGTTGACATCATAACCGAGCCGGGCCTCTACGCTTATTCCATTCAGGGGAAAGGCGCGGGGTCCTTTCTAGGGACTATGGGTGGCGACAAAATGGGCTGCGTCATCACGGCGCTCATCCTGAAGCCTTCGAACCCGTAGACATGACTTGAAAAGGAGACGAAGCTTGAGCGGATGGGGGCCGTTCTTGCGCGCCGCATTGACGTGTCGACAGGTTCCAAAACCGTCGTCGTCATCTTGCGATGGCCTTGAGGTCCTGAGCGGGCAGGGGATGCGAACGCTGCGATGCCGCTGGCGCCCGACCTGCACTCGCGTTGACGCACCCGGATCGCTTGTCCGGGCGGTTCAGGAAGCGGCGCTATAGGCTCGGTTCCGGCTCAACCCGCATTGCGTTCGGCCGGCACCCGGCTTGGCCAGACGGCGCCTTCATGCTATGCGCCCGGACCCCGAATTCGGCGTCGCGCGGCGAAAAGAGGCGCGGGGCCGTCGCCGGCGGACAGGGATCCGGCCGGCGTTCCGCTATCAGGGATCGACGACGGCGCGCCATCACGGCGGCCGCCTTCAGCCACACCGCCTCGAGAGGTCGCGCGATGTCCATGACCGAATCCTCCCGCCCCGCCGCCAAGCCGCTCTTCCCGGGCTTCTTCAGCGACACGCTCGGCGCCACCGACCCGGAGCTCGCGCAGGCGATCAAGGACGAGCTGCACCGCCAGCAGGACGAGATCGAGCTGATCGCGTCCGAAAACATCGTGTCGCGCGCCGTGCTGGAGGCGCAGGGCTCGGTGATGACGAACAAATATGCCGAGGGCTATCCGGGCAAGCGCTACTATGGCGGCTGCGAATTCGTGGACGTCGCCGAGACGCTCGCGATCGAGCGGGCGAAGCAGCTGTTCGGCGCGACCTATGCGAACGTGCAGCCGCATTCCGGCGCGCAGGCGAACCAGGCGGTGTTCTTCGCGCTGCTGCAGCCCGGCGACGCCTATATGGGCCTCGACCTCGCCTGCGGCGGCCACCTGACCCACGGCTCGCCGGTCAACCAGTCGGGCAAGTGGTTCAAGCCGGTGCCCTACAAGGTGAAGCCGGACACGCATCTGATCGACATGGACGAGGTGCGCGACCTCGCCCGCGCGCACAAGCCGAAGCTCATCATCGCCGGCGGCTCGGGCTATCCGCGCATCATCGACTTCAAGGCGTTCCGCGCCATCGCCGACGAGGTGGGCGCGCTGTTCATGGTCGACATGGCACATTTCGCCGGCCTCGTGGCCGGCGGCGCGCATCCCAATCCGCTCGACCACGCCCATGTGGCGACCACCACGACGCACAAGACCCTGCGCGGCCCGCGCGGCGGCATGATCCTCAGCCGAGACGCCGAGCTCGGCAAGAAGTTCAACTCGGCCGTCTTCCCGGGCCTGCAGGGCGGGCCGCTCATGCATGTGATCGCCGCCAAGGCGGTCGCCTTCGGCGAGGCGCTCCGGCCGGAGTTCAAGGCCTATGCGGCCCAGGTCGTGGAGAACGCCAAGGCGCTCGCCGGAAGCCTCAAGGAGGAGGGGCTCGACCTCGTCTCCGGCGGCACCGACACGCATCTGATGCTGGTCGACCTCCGTCCCAAGAAGACGACCGGCAACGTCACCGAGAAGGCTTTGAAGCGGGCGAACATCACCTGCAACAAGAACGGGATCCCGTTCGATCCGGAAAAGCCGATGGTCACCTCCGGCGTCCGCGTCGGCACGCCGGCCGGCACGACGCGCGGCTTCGGCCCGGCCGAGTTCCGCGAGGTCGGCAAGATGATTGCCGCGGTCGTGGACGGCCTCATGAAGAACGGCGAGGCGGGCGACGCGCAGGTCGAGAGCCGGATCAAGGAGCAGGCGACGGCGCTCTGCCGCCGCTTCCCTATCTACGGGTGAGGCGCTCGCGGCCGGGCCGCCCGGCTTGGCCGCGAACGGCGCCGATTCGCCAAGGCGCCACCGTCTCCGCTAGAACTGTCGCTCGATTCGGTCGTCGAGCGAGCGGCGAGACAGGGACGGGACGGACGATGCGCTGCCCCTATTGCGGAGGCGAGGATACCCAGGTGAAGGATTCGCGGCCGACCGAGGACGGCGCCGCGATCCGCCGCCGCCGCGTCTGCTCCACCTGCGGCGGCCGCTTCACCACCTTCGAGCGCGTGCAGCTGCGCGAGCTGACCGTGATCAAGCGATCCGGCCGGCGCGTGCCGTTCGACCGGGACAAGCTCCTGCGCTCCGTCGAGGTGGCGCTGCGCAAGCGGCCGGTCGATCCGGACCGGGTCGAGCGCATGGTCTCCGGCATCGTGCGGCAATTGGAAAGTTCCGGCGAACCCGAGGTCACGTCCGAGCAGATCGGCCTTGCGCTGATGGCCGGGCTGAAGACGCTCGACGACGTCGCCTATGTGCGCTTCGCCTCCGTGTACCGGAATTTCAGGGAGGCCAAGGACTTCGAGGCCGTCCTTGGCGAACTGAATCAGGACGAGACCGAGCCGCCGGCGAAGCTCCGCGAGCGCGGCGGGGCGTCCTAGCGCGTCCCGGCCGGGACCCGACCGACCGGATCAGGGCTTGCATCCGGGCGCCCGCAAGACCTATCTCGCCGGAACACTAACCGGACCCTTCGCGCGCGCCCCCCGTGACATCGCACCCGACCCCCGAGCTCGACGAGCGCTTCATGGATGCCGCGATCCGGTTCGCCCGGCGGCACCTCGGCGTCGCGTGGCCGAACCCGTCGGTCGGCGCCCTCGTGGTCCGCCACGACGCGGACGGGCCGAAGGTGGTCGGGCGCGGGGTCACGGCGCGCGGCGGCCGTCCCCATGCGGAGCGGCAGGCGCTCGCCGAGGCGGGCGAGGCGGCGCGCGGCGCGACGCTCTATGTCACGCTCGAACCCTGCGCCCATCACGGCCGCACCCCGCCTTGCGCCGAGGCCGTGCTCGAACACGGCATCGCGCGCGTCGTCACCGCCATGGAGGACCCGGACAGCCGGGTCGCCGGCAAGGGCCATGCGCTCCTTCGCCGCAACGGCGTCGAGGTGGTGCTCGGCGTCGGGCGAGAGGCGGCCGACCGCGCCATGGCCGGCTATTTCACGCGCATGCGGCGCGGCCGGCCGCGCGTCACCCTGAAGCTCGCGGTCTCGGCGGACGGCATGATCGGCCGCGCCGACACGCCGCGGCTCCCCATCACCGGCGCCGAAGTGCGCGACTACGTGCATGTGCTGCGCGCGGAGACCGACGCGGTCGCGGTCGGCGTCTCGACCGCGCTCGTCGACGATCCGGAACTGACCGTGCGCCTCCCCGGCATGGAGACGACGTCTCCCGTGCGCGTCGTGTTCGACAGCCGCGCGCGGCTGCCGCTCGCCTCGAAGCTCGTCGCCTCGGCGGGCGTGGTGCCGGTCGTGGCGGTCGTCTCGGAGGCGGCGCCGCGCGCGCGCGTCGAGGCCCTGCGCGAGGCCGGCGTGGAGGTGCTCGCCGTTCCGGCCGCGCCGGACGGCCACCTCGACCTCCTGCAGGCCTTGACCAGCCTCTCCTGGAAGGGTTTCGGTTCGCTGCTCGTCGAGGGCGGCAGCGCGCTCGGGGAGGCGTTCATGGCGCGCGACCTCGTCGACGAGATCGTCCTCGTCACCTCGGGTACGCCGGTCGGGGAGGGCGGCGTGCGCGCGCCGGCCTCGATCGCCCGGCTGATGGCCGGCTGGGACGACCGCTTCGACTGCATCGCCCGCCGACCGATCGGCCCCGACCGCCTCGTCCGCTTCCGGCGCCGGGGCCGCTGACAAGGATCGACCTCGCATGTTCACCGGCATCGTCACCGACATCGGCGAGATCCTCGCCGTCACGCCGCTCGCCTCCGGCGTCCGCTTCCGCATCGGCACGTCCTACGACCCGGCGGGGATCGACATGGGCGCGTCGATCGCCTGTTCGGGCGTGTGCCTCACCGTCGTCGAGCGCGGCCTCGACGGCAACCGCGCCTATTTCGACGCCGAGGCCTCGACCGAGACGCTGAAGGTCAGCACCGCCGGCGACTGGGCGCGCACGACCCGGCTCAACCTCGAACGGTCGCTGAAGCTCGGCGACGAGATGGGCGGCCACATGGTCACCGGCCATGTGGACGGCGTCGCCGAGATCCTGGAGCGGCGCAACGAGGGTGACATGGCGGTGTTCGTGGTGCGCGTGCCTGAGGCCTATGCCCGTTTTATCGCCGCCAAGGGCTCGGTCGCGCTCGACGGCACCTCGCTCACGGTGAATGCCGTCGACGGCGACACGTTTCGGGTTATGCTCATCCCGCATTCGCTGGCCGTGACCACCTGGGGCAACCGACGGGCCGGCGACCGGATCAACCTCGAAGTCGACCTGATGGCGCGCTACGCGGCGAGGCTCGCCGCGTTCCCCGCGCTCGGCTGAGCGGCCTGCCGCACGACCGGCGCGAGCTTTCGTTGTCTTGGCCGCGCCCTCCCGCTAGAACCCTGCGGATCCCTCCGACCGGACGAAGCATGAGCACCCAGAGCCACTACGCCTCCTATGACCCCGCGCTCGTCGCCGGCGCGCGCGTGCTGATCGTCGAGGCGCGCTTCTACGACGCGCTCGCCGACGCGGCGCTCACGGGCGCCAAGGCGGTGCTCGAGGCGGCGAGCGTGCGGTTCGACGTGGTCACCGTGCCCGGCGCGCTCGAGATTCCCGCCGCGGTCGGCTTCGCGGAGGGCGGGCGCGCGGGCTACGACGGCTATGTGGCGCTCGGCTGCGTGATCCGCGGCGCGACCACCCACTACGAGATCGTCTCCGGCGAATCGGCGCGCGCGCTGATGGACCTGTCGGTCGGCCAGCGTCTGGCGCTCGGCAACGGCATCCTCACCGTCGAGAACGAGGAGCAGGCCTGGGAACGGGCGGATCCGGCGCGGCTCGACAAGGGCGGCGGCGCCGCGGCCGCCTGCCTCGCCATGATCGCGCTGAAGCGCAGGTTCGGCGTCTGATGAGCGACCCGACCGACATCCGTCCGGCCAACAAGCGCGGTTCCGCCCGCCTCGCCGCCGTGCAGGCGCTCTACCAGATGGAGATCGCCGGGGCGGAGCTCGGCGACGTCATCGCGGAGTTCGAGGCGTTCCGGCTCGGCAAGGAAGTGGACGGGCTGGAGTTCCGCGAGGCGGATGCGCAGTGGTTCCGCGACGTGGTCTCCGGCGTCGTGCGCGACCAGCGGGTGATCGATCCGTTGGTGCATCAGGCGCTGGTCGACGGCTGGCCGCTGAAGCGCATCGACACCACGCTCCGCGCCATCCTGCGCGCCGGCGCCTGGGAGCTGTCGAGCCGCAAGGACGTGCCCGCGCGGGTGATCATCACCGAATATATCGACGTGGCGAAGGCGTTCTTCGCCGAGGACGAGCCGCGCATCGTCAACGGCGTGCTCGACAAGCTCGCCCGCGAGGTCCGCGCCGGCGAACTCGGCAAGTAGCCGCCCGCCCGGACCCCACGATGACCGCTCCGCGTCCCACCGAAGACGAGCTGATCGCGCGCTGGTTCCGCCCGCTCGCCACCGATCCGGCCGCGTTCGGGCTCGGCGACGACTGCGCGGCGCTGACGCCGCCGCCCGGTCACGACATCGTCCTGAAGACCGACGCGGTGGCGGCCGGCATCCATTTCTTCCCCGACGATCCGTGGGACGCGATCGCCCGCAAGGCGCTCCGCGTCAATCTCTCCGACCTCGCCGCCAAGGGCGCGCGCCCGCTCGGCTACCTCCTCTCCCTCGCGCTGCCGGCGGACTGGCGCGTCGAGGACCTGGAGGCCTTCGCGGCCGGGCTCGCGGCGGACCAGGCGCGCTACGGCGTGTCGCTCCTCGGCGGCGACACGATCCGCGCGCCGTCGGGGCTGGTCGTCTCGGTGACCGTGCTCGGCGCGGTGCCGACCGGCCGCATGGCGCGGCGGGGAGGGGCCACGGCCGGCGACCGCCTCTATGTCTCCGGCACGCTCGGCGACGCCGCGCTCGGCCTCGCGCTCAGGCTGGACCCGAACCTCGCCGATGCCTGGGGCCTCGACGCGGGGGACCGCGAGCATCTCCTCGCGCGCTACCTGCTGCCGGAGCCGCGCCCGGCGCTGGCCCCCGCGGTGCTCGCCCATGCTGGCGCGGCGATGGACGTGTCCGACGGCCTCGCGCTCGACCTTAACCGCATGACGCGCGAGGCGCGCCTGTCGGCGGTGGTCGAGGTCGAACGCGTGCCGCTCTCGGGAGCCGCCGCCGCGGTCGTCGCCAGGGATCCGGCGCGGATCCGCGACGTGCTGACCGGCGGCGACGACTACGAAATCCTCGCCGCCGTGCCGCCCGCCCGCGCGCAAGCGTTCGAGCGGGCCGCGGCGGAGGCCGAGGTCGCGGTCACGCGCATCGGCGAGATCCGCGCCGCGCCCGGCGCTCCCACCTTCGTCGGGTCCGACGGCGTACCGCTCAGCCTCGATCGCTCCGGATTCAGGCATTTCTGACCCGTCCGCGCGCTTCTGGTCGGCCTGAAAGCCACCTTGACGCGGGAACTTCCGACACTAAGGTGTGCGCGCCGTCGAACCGGGCTGGCTGACGGGAGCCGAGCCCCGGAAATCATCAATGGGTCGAATCCGCACGGACGAGCCGGGAGGTTCGCCGAGGACGCTTGCGGGTTCCGGCTGGGAGGCGTCATGTCCATCGTATTCGTCATCATCTGCGGTCTGCTCTCGCTCGCCTATGGCGCGTGGGCCATCAAGTCGGTGCTCGCCGCCGACGCCGGATCCGCGCGCATGCAGGAGATCGCCGGCTACATCGCCGAGGGCGCGCAGGCCTATCTGAAGCGCCAGTACACGACGATCGGTGTCGTCGGTGTCGTGATCTTCGTGGCGGTCGGGCTGCTGCTCGGCTGGCTCGTCGCCTTCGGCTTCGCGATCGGCGCGATCCTGTCCGGCGTCGCGGGCTTCATCGGCATGAACGTCTCCGTGCGCGCCAACGTCCGCACCGCCCAGGCGTCTTCCCAGTCGCTCGCCGCGGGCCTCGACATCGCCTTCAAGTCCGGCGCCGTCACCGGCATGCTCGTGGCCGGCCTCGCCCTGCTCGGCGTCTCCGTCTACTACGCGGTCCTGACCGGCCCGCTCGCGCTCGCCCCGACCAGCCGTGTGGTGATCGACTCGCTCGTCGCGCTCGGCTTCGGCGCCTCGCTCATCTCCATCTTCGCCCGTCTCGGCGGCGGCATCTTCACCAAGGGCGCCGATGTCGGCGGCGACCTCGTCGGCAAGGTGGAAGCCGGCATTCCCGAGGACGATCCGCGCAACCCGGCCACGATCGCCGACAACGTCGGCGACAATGTGGGCGACTGCGCCGGCATGGCGGCCGACCTGTTCGAGACCTACGCGGTCACCGTCGTCGCCACCATGGTGCTCGCCGCGGTGTTCTTCGGCAGTCAGGCCGGCCTCGTCAGCACGGTGATGCTCTACCCGCTCGCCATCTGCGGCGTCTGCATCATCACCTCGATCATCGGCACCTTCTTCGTGAAGCTCGGCGCCAACAACTCGATCATGGGCGCGCTCTACAAGGGCCTCTGGGCCGCCTCGCTCCTCTCCGTCATCGGCCTCGGCGCGGCGACCTCGCTGACGGTCGGCTGGGGCAATGTGGGCGCGCCGGTGCAGGGCGTGCAGATCACCGGCACGAACCTCTTCATCTGCGGCTTGCTCGGCCTCGTCGTCACCGGCCTGATCGTCTGGATCACCGAGTACTACACCGGCACCAACTTCCGCCCGGTGCGCTCGATCGCCCAGTCGTCGGTGTCCGGCCACGGCACCAACGTGATCCAGGGCCTCGCCATCTCGCTCGAATCGACCGCGCTGCCGACGCTCGTCATCTGCGTCGGCATCATTTCGACCTTCCAGCTCGCCGGCCTGTTCGGCACGGCGATCGCGGTCACCACCATGCTCGGCCTCGCCGGCATCATCGTGGCGCTCGACGCCTTCGGCCCGGTCACCGACAATGCCGGCGGCATCGCCGAGATGGCCGGCCTGCCGAAGGAAGTGCGCCAGACGACCGACGCGCTCGACGCGGTCGGCAACACCACCAAGGCGGTCACCAAGGGCTATGCGATCGGCTCGGCCGGCCTCGGCGCGCTCGTCCTGTTCGCCGCCTACAACTCCGACTTGCAGTACTTCATCAGCCGCGCCAATGCGCCCGGATCGACGGAGTTCCCCTTCTTCAAGGGCGTCATCCCGGACTTCTCGCTCGCCAACCCCTATGTGGTGGTCGGGCTTCTGTTCGGCGGCCTCATCCCGTTCCTGTTCGGCGGCATCGCCATGACGGCGGTCGGCCGCGCGGCCGGCTCGGTCGTCGAGGAAGTGCGCCGCCAGTTCCGCGAGAAGCCGGGCATCATGCAGGGGACCGACAAGCCCGACTACGGGCGCGCGGTCGACATGCTGACGCGCGCGGCCATCAAGGAGATGATCGTTCCCTCGCTCCTGCCGGTGCTCGCCCCGATCGTGACCTATTTCGTGGTCGCGGCCATCGCTGGCAAGAGCCAGGCATTCTCAGCGGTCGGCGCCATGCTGCTCGGCGTGATCGTCACCGGCATCTTCGTCGCCATCTCGATGACCTCGGGCGGCGGCGCCTGGGACAACGCCAAGAAGAGCTTCGAGGACGGCTTCGTCGACAAGGACGGGGTGAAGCACTTCAAGGGCTCCGAGGCGCACAAGGCGTCGGTGACCGGCGACACGGTCGGCGACCCCTACAAGGACACGGCCGGCCCGGCCGTGAACCCCGCCATCAAGATCACCAACATCGTGGCGCTCCTGCTGCTCGCCGTGCTCGCGCACGGCTGAACCGGCGCCCCGAAACACGAAGGCTCCGCCCGGGCGACCGGACGGAGCCTTTTTCGTTGCGTTCGTCGCGTTCTTTGCAGCGTCGCATCGGGCCGGCCGGATGCCCGGCGGGCCGCGCGGCTCCGCCTTACTTGTTCAGGCCGAGGCCCGGGCCGCCCTTGAGCAGCTGGGCGAGGAAGCCGATGTCCTGGCCCGTGGTCTTGGTGCGGCGGGTGATGTAGTCGAACACCTTGCCGTCCTCGAGGCCGTAATTGCCGATCTCGCGCACCTTGCCCTTGTCGTCGAAATAGACGGCGAGCACGCGCTGGTCGACCACCGAGGCGTCCAGGAAGGCGATCGGGCGGTTGGTGCGCTGCGAGATGTAGTAGAAGGCCTCGCCGCCGATCGTGGCGGTGGTCGAGGGCGTCCCGAGCACGAGCAGCACCTGCTCCCGGCTCGATCCCGGCTGCAGCTGCGACAGGGCCGCGGGCGAGGCGACATAACCGTGCACGACCTCCTCGGCGCAGCCGCCGACGAGCAGCGTGGCGAGCGCGAGCGCCGCGAGGCCGGCCCGCCGGGCGAGGGCCGGCGCGGCCGCGCGGCCGGCCGTCGCAGGCGCCGCGGGGCTCGATCGCTGAGGACGTCCACGCATCAGGCTTCCATGCATCGCATCGACCTCCGGGGCTGCCCGCCGAATGCTCCGGCCGGGCGCCGTCTTGGCATCTTCCCTAACCTGCGCTAGGTCCCGTGACAACGGCACCCGCGCGGGGACCGGCACGCGGCTCCCGGCCCCTCCGGTGGGGCGGCCGACCTCGTCCCGTCGCCCGCGCCACGTCCGCCGCCAGGGTTCCGCCCGCCGGACCCCGCCCGAGAGGCCAGGATCCATGCTGTTCGGACTGTTCGGCCGGCGCTTCGCCGACAAGACCCACGCCGTCTATGGCGCGATCGTGGCGCAGGCGCGGCAGCCCGCTTTCTATCTCGACTATGGCGTGCCGGACAAAGTGGAATCCCGCTTCGACATGGTCGTGCTGCACGGCTTCCTGCTGTTCCGCCGCATGGCCGGCGAGCCGGCGGAAACGCGCGCGGAAGCCCAGGACGTGCTCGACCTCTTCTTCCTCGACATGGACCGCACCTTGCGCGAGATGGGGATCGGGGACATCTCTGTGCCGAAGAAGATGAAGAAGATCGCCGAAGCCTATGCCGGCCGGTCGGAAGCCTACGGCCGCGCCCTCGATGCCGGCGACCGGGCCGCCTTCGCGGCGGCGCTCGGCCGCAACGTCTATGGCGGGGCGCCGGACCCGGCCGGTGCGGCCGCGCTCGCCGACTACGCCTTCGCCGCCGACGCGGCGCTCCGCGCGGTGCCGGCCGCCGATCTTCTCGCAGCCCGCCTGCCGTGGCCCGACCCGGCCGCCACCAGCCCGAGACCGACCCCATGACCGAACCCGCACCCGCTCCGACACCCGCCCCCTTCGCCCTCTCCCGCATGGTGACCGCGGGCGAAGTGCCGCATGACGGCCTCAACCTGCGCATCGTGGCGACGCCGGAGGAACGCGCCAAGCTCGCCGCGGGCTTCGACCTCCTCGCCGTCGCGCGGTTCGAGGCGGAGCTCCATGTGCGGCCCTTCGCCCGCACCGGGCTCCACGTGACCGGCCGCGTCCGGGCGCTCATCGAGCAGACCTGCGTGGTCACGCTCGAACCGGTCGAGAACGCCGTCGACGAACCTGTCGACGTCAAGCTCGTGCCGGAGAGCGAGGCACACAAATGGCTGAAGCCGCCCTCCGAGGACGACGACGACCTGGACAGCGAGCGGGAGGACCCGCCGGATCTGTTCGACGGCTCCAGCATCGATGTCGGCGCCATCGCGACCGAGCATTTCGCGCTCGGCATCGATCCCTATCCGAGGAAGCCCGGCGCGGTGTTCGACGCGGAGGCGTTCGGCGTCGCGCCGCCGCCCGACGAGGCGCCCGTCTCCCCCTTCGCGGCGCTCGCGCAGCTGAAGAAGGACTGACGCGCGCTGAAGGCGCGTACCCGGAAAGAAGTTGTCAGGTCGGCGGGAAACGCTATTGTCCGGCCGCCCTTGGAGCGCCTGCCGCGGCGCCTGCACCCCAGAATCGCCGGTCGAACGGCGCGAGATTCCTTGCCCGATGGCGGATCCCATCATCATCTCCCTGGACGCGATGGGCGGCGACGCGGGCGCCACCGTGGTGATTCCCGGCGCCGACCTGCTGCTGCTCCGCCGCCCGGACGTGCGCTTCCTGATCTACGGCGACACCGCCGTGATCGGCCCGCTGGTCGACGCGCATCCGCGCCTGAAGGCGGCGGCCGAACTCGTCCACACCGAGGTCGCCGTGCGCATGGACGACAAGCCGAGCCAGGCCTTGAAGCACGGGCGCTGGAAATCCAGCATGTGGATGGCGATCCAGGCGGTGAAGGACGGCCGCGCGAGCGCTTGCGTCTCGGCCGGCAACACCGGCGCGCTGATGGCGATGGCGCGCTTCTGCCTGCGCGGCATGCCGGGCATCGGCCGGCCGGCGATCGCGGCGATCTGGCCGACCACGCGCGGCGAATCGATCGTGCTCGACGTCGGCGCCACGGTCGGCGCGGATGCCCGCCAGCTGGTCGACTACGCGGTGATGGGCTCGGCCATGTCGCGCGCCGTGTTCGACCTGGAGCGCCCGACCGTCGGCCTCCTCAATGTGGGCGTCGAGGAGATCAAGGGCGTCGAGGAGGTGAAGGCGGCCGGCCGCATCCTGCGCGAGGTGGCGATCCCGAACCTCGACTATATCGGCTTCGTCGAGGGCGACGACATCGGCAAGGGCGCCGCCGACGTGGTGGTGACCGAGGGCTTCGCGGGCAATATCGCGCTGAAGGCCGCCGAGGGCACGGCGCGCCAGATCGCCACCTTCCTGCGCCAGGCGATGGGCCGCACGCTCATGACGCGCATCGGCTACCTGCTCGCCCGCTCAGCCTTCGATCGGCTCCGCGAGAAGCTCGACCCGCGCAAGTCGAACGGCGGCGTCTTCCTCGGCCTCAACGGCATCGTCATCAAGAGCCACGGCGGCACCGACGCCGAGGGCTTCGCCGCCGCGATCGAGCTCGGCTACGACATGGTCACCAACGACCTCATGGCGAAGATCCGCGAGGGTCTCGAATCCTATCGCCCGGCCGGCCTCGCGGAGAGCCCGGCGGACAGCGAAGCAGGTGTCACGTGAGTCTCATGCGAACGGTGGTGCGGGGAACGGGGAGCTATCTCCCGGCGGAGGTCCTCACCAACGACGACCTCTCCCGCATCGTCGACACCACGGACGACTGGATCGTCGAGCGGACCGGCATCCGCGAGCGCCGCCGCGCCGCGCCGGACGAGACGACCTCGGTGCTCGGCACGAAGGCCGCGCTCGCCGCGCTTCAGGACGCCGGGCTGACGCCCGACGACATCGACCTCGTCGTCTGCGCCACGGCCACGCCCGACTACACCTTCCCGGCGACCGCGGTGCAGATCCAGGCGGCGCTCGGCATGCACCACGGCTTCGCCTACGACCTGCAGGCGGTCTGCTCCGGCTTCGTCTTCGCCCTCGCCACGGCGGATGCGCAGATCCGGGCCGGCCTCGCGCGGCGGGCGCTGGTGATCGGCGCGGAGACCTTCACGCGCATCCTCGACTGGACCGACCGCACCACCTGCGTCCTCTTCGGCGACGGCGCCGGCGCGGTGGTGATCGAGGCCTGCGAACAGGCGGGCACGCTCGCCGACCGCGGCCTCGTCACCGCGCATCTGCGCTCGGACGGTCACCATCGCGAGAAGCTCTATGTGGACGGCGGGCCGTCCACCACGCAGACCGCCGGTCACCTGCGCATGGAGGGGCGGGAGGTGTTCCGCCACGCGGTCGGCATGATCACCGACGTGATCAAGGCGAGCTTCGAGGCGACCGGGACGGGGCCGGACGACATCGACTGGTTCGTGCCGCACCAGGCGAACCGGCGCATCATCGAGGCGAGCGCGAAGAAGCTCGGCATTCCGCTCGACAAGGTGGTGATCACCGTCGACCGGCACGGCAACACCTCGGCCGCCTCGATCCCGCTCGCGCTCGACGCGGCGGTGAAGGACGGCCGCATCCGGCGCGGCGACCTCGTCCTCCTGGAGGCGATGGGCGGCGGCTTCACCTGGGGCGCGGCGCTCGTTCGCTGGTGAGTTGTGGCGCGCGGGTCCGGCTCGTCCGGCGTTCCGGCACCGCCCGCGCCGGGCCCGAGCGCAGCCTTGGCCTATGCTGCGCCGCACTGCCGGCGCGGCCGCCTGCCGGCCGGCCAGCCCATTGACCCTTTTGAATAAATTCCTTACCGTCACGGCTGCACGAGGGTTAATTTCGGGCCCTCGGCTTGCGCGGGTGGAGCGCTGCGCGGGGCGTCGGGGGTCGAGCCGAGCGAGGGGTCGGGGTCATGGTGGGGAAGACCGTTACGCGCGCCGATTTGTGCGAGGCCGTCTACCAGAAGGTGGGACTTTCGCGCACGGAGTCGGCGGACCTCGTCGAGATGGTGCTCGATGAGATTTCCGATTGCCTCGTGAGGGGCGAGTCGGTGAAACTGTCGTCGTTCGGTTCGTTCGTGGTGCGCCAGAAGGGCGAGCGCGTCGGCCGCAACCCGAAGACCGGCGAGGAGGTTCCGATCTCCCCGCGACGGGTGATGGTATTCAAGCCGTCCAACGTCCTGAAGCAGAAGATCAACGAAGCGCTCGGGGATACCTGACGAGGACGGCGTCGGGCTCACTCGAGTCGAGTGCGGCGCCAGTGGACAAGAGCCCAGACGCTTTTCGCACCATCAGCGAGGTGGCAGCCGATCTCGGCTTGCCCCAGCATGTGCTGCGTTTCTGGGAGACGCGGTTCTCCCAGATCAAACCGCTGAAGCGCGGCGGAGGCCGGCGGTATTACCGCCCGGACGACGTCGAGCTTCTCAAAGGCATCCGCCATCTGCTCTATGGCGAAGGCTATACGATCCGCGGCGTGCAGCGGATTCTGAAAGAGCAGGGCGTCCGCTTCGTCATGAATGTCTGGCGGGAGGGCGCGCCGCAGCCGGCGCCGGCCGCCGTCCAGACGCATGAGGCCGAGGACGACGAGGCCATGATCGAGGCCGAGGCGATGGAGCCCGACGACGCGGACGACGGCGACGAGGCCGGCGACCATGGCGGCGTCGAGCCTGGCGTCGGGGCGGAGGCGCGGGCCGGGCGGCACGGCGTCCATGCGGGTGGCGAGGCCGGCCCCTCGGCCGCCTCCATCGCCCAGCGCTTCGCCCCGCGCAGCGCCCCGCCGCGCGGCGAGGCGGGACCGGCCCAGGCCGGGGGCGCCCGCCCGGCGAATTTCCCGATCGCCCGCGCGCCCGGCGGCGGCCCGGCCGCCTATGCCGCAGGCGTCGGCGCCGCCCGCGCCGCGCAAGGCGGGCCGCACGGGGAGGAGGGGCATCGCTCCGCGCTCGGCTCCCTGATCGATCGCCTGCGCCCCGGCCGCGACTCGGCCGACACCGCCCACGATCCGCGCCCCGGCTCCGCGGGCCTCAGCCGGGAGGATGTGCGGCGCCTGCAGACGACGCTGTTCGAACTCCTCGAATGCAAGCGCCTGCTCGACCAGGCCCGCTGACGGTCACCGCCGGGAGCCGGGTGCGTTCGGATCAAAGCGATCCGAACGAGGAGGGTGCGCGTCCGGCGCGGTCGCGTGCGCACGACGCGGTCCTTTTTGGGGACCGTCGGTCACGGGCAGCGCGCTTCGCGGCGCCCGGCGCGACAGGTCCGGCGGCGCGAAACCGGTTGCGCCGCCCCCGGAAAACGTCTAATCCCGCCTCATCGGAGCGTAGCGCAGCCTGGTAGCGCACCTGACTGGGGGTCAGGGGGTCGTCGGTTCAAATCCGGCCGCTCCGACCATCTTTTCAAGAGTATACGGCGCGCTTGCGGCGACGTGTTTCCCAAGTTTTTGTTTTGGGAAGCCTATGGCAAGCAAACTGGCCGAGACATCCAGAGTGAAACACCTGCGACGGCCTCGAAGGTCCGCGAGCGGTACCGATGTAGAGTGTCGTGTTGGAGAGCGAGCGCCTATTCACCGCTATGCGTGTGGGACAGCGGCGTGGAGGCGCGCCAGCTCGACTTGAACCCCCGGCAACGCGCCTGAGAACCCGCCCATCGGGCTGAAGAAGCGGTTCCTACGTTCGTCGTCCATGAGGTCCATCTGATGCGTCACGAGTCCTATACCCGCGAATTTTTCGATCAGATTGACCGCCCACGAAGCCTGATCGGCGCGGAGCTGTTCGATAAGATCGACGGTACCGGCCAACACCGGACCCCCTCGGCACGGAACGGGAACGATGGCATGGCCTATTTCCATCGCCGACGGCGCGAGGGGCCCGCCAGAATTCGGCTTGACTTTTATGTTGATACCAACTTAAATGAGCACATGACAGCCCTTACCCCTGCCACCATCGCCGCAGCCTGCAACTGCTTCGCCATTCGTCGTGCCGCTCGCAGCATTGCACGGCGCTATGACGAGGCCTTTCGCCCGCTCGATCTCAATAACGGCCAGTTTTCCATGCTGGTTGCTGTCGCCGGGTTTCAAACCGCAGGTATTCAGACCCTCGGTGAGCGGCTCGGCATGGATCGCACGACGGTGACAGCCGCGTTGAAGCCGCTGCAACGCCGCGGCCTCGTGCAGGTGGATATCGCCGAGGACGACCAGCGCGGGCGACTCGTGCGTCTGACCGAGGCCGGAACCGCCCTTCTTGAGGAAGCGGTTCCGCTATGGGTCGCCATCCAGGAGGAAGTCGCGCAGAAGCTTGGTGGCAAAGACATGTCTGACACGTTCCGACGTCAACTCGCGACGCTCGACTGACCGGTACACCCGGCGAGGGACGCACGAATCTCGCCCTTAAACGTTGATATCAACTTTCTAGCGCAGGAGAACAACCATGGCTAAGCCCCTGATCCTGGTGACCGGTGCGACCGGCAAGATTGGCCGCTCGATCGTCCACGAACTGCTCGCGCGCGGTGAGCGGGTGCGCGCTCTGGTTCGACAGCGCGACGCCCGAAGCGACTCGCTGTCGAACGCCGGCGCGGAAACCGTGGTCGCCGACATGGTCGACGCCGTGCGAATGGCGGAGGCGATGCGCGGAGTTCAGCGCGCGTACTACACGCCGCCCTTCCACCCCCACATCGCCCAGACGCTTGCCGCTTTCCTGTACGCCGTCGAGATCAACAAGATCGAAGCCGTGACGGCAACAACCCAGTGGCTTGCCAGCCCCTCCCACCCGGCGCAGATGACGCGCGACATGTGGGCGGTCGAGCAAGCCATGTCCCGGCTGCGCGGCGCGGCGGTGACCATCCTCAACCCCGGCTTCTTCGCGGACAATTACCTGCGGACCGGCTTCGAGATGGCCGCGCAGCTCGGCCTCTACGCCAACTTCGTCGGCGACAGCCTCAACGCGCCGCCCTCCAACGCAGACATGGGCCGCGTCGCGGCCGAGGTGCTGGTCAACCCGGCTCGGCATGACGGGCAGCGTTACCGCATCACCGGTCCAGCTCTGATCGGTGTGAAGGAGATCGTCGCGACCTTCTCGACCGTGCTCGGTCGGCGGGTGCGAGCAATTCCTGCACCGAGTTGGTTGCTCGACAAGGTCGCCGCCTATCGCGGTGAGCCGGCCTACGACGTCGCGGCCTTCCAGCACTACCTGGAGGATCATCGCCAGGGAGCCTTTGCATTCGGCGGGCCGACCAACATCGTCGAGGCCGTGACCGGTCGACCAGCAGAGACCTTTGAAGCAACCTTGCGCAGCTATGCACAGCGACCCGAGGCTCGGCGAAGCGTACGCGCGTTTCTCGGTGCCTTCGGCGAATTCATGCTGGCGCCGCTCTGGCCCGGCCATGACGGCGCTCGGCTCGAGCGTCGTCTGGCCATTCCGTCACTCGAAAGGCCGCTTTACGCGATGCAGGACGAGGCTTGGAAAGCGTCGCGCCTAGCTCAGCTCGGCGGCGCCAAGGCGGTGTCGTCGATCGCATCTGCCGCATGAACACGAGGTGATTTGCCGACCCTCCCTATCCCGGGCCCATCCAAGGAGAAACCGTCGTGTATACCCGCTCGCCCGCCGCCGACGGGCTCCTGATCCCAGCCATCGTCGCGGCATGGGGGGTCGCGGCCTACGCCGCCTCGGCCGCCGGCATCACCGCCAACATCGCCCGAGCTTCGGCGCCTGCCTACGGGCTCGTCATCGCCACGACCATCGCGGTGCCGATCGCGCTCTATTTCAGCCTGCCGACCCTGCGGCATTCCTTGGACGCCTTTTCCTTCCGCGCGCTCACCCTATTCCACGTTCCGCGCATCCTCGGCGGCGTCGTCTTCCTGGCCTATGGCCTGGCCGGGCTGTTGCCGCCGATCCTGGCCCTTCTGGTCGGCGTCGGCGACATCATCGCGGGGCTCGCCGCCTCGGCCGCTGTCAGCGGCGATCTCTCGCCCTCGGCCCTCCGCCGCATCCATGCGATCGGCCTCGCGGACTTCGCCATCGGACTTGCTACCGGCATGACGCTTGGGCTCATCGGAGACCAACGTCTGGTGCCGATCGCGGAGTTGCCGCTGTCGCAGATCGTCTTGTGGTGGGTGGGCATGCTCGCGACAGCGCATGTCGTGGTGCTGGCACGCCTCGCTCGGCAGACCCGGTCATGACCGCCATCGTGTTTCTCGGCTACACCCTGGCGGTGGCCGGTGGAGCGATCGCCGCCGGCTTCCGCTGGCTACCGTCGAGGGCGGCGATCTGGATGGCCATCGGGCTCGCCGCCTGGCTTGGCTGGGCCGGATTTCTCAGTGGGTCCGGCATGCTGGCCGACACGTCGCTGCGCCCGCCCGCCATGCTCTACATGGCCGGTCCCTTGATCGTCTTCGGACTGCTGCTGGCCGCAACCCCCTTTGGTGCGCGCGCGGCGCTGGCCTTCCCGTTGCCGCTGCTGCTGGGCGCGCAGACGTTCCGCGTCGGCGTGGAGTGGCTGCTGCACCGGCTCTGGCTGGAGGGGGTCGTACCACGCATGCTGACATGGGAGGGCGCCAACCTCGACATCCTGATTGGCCTCACCGCACCGTTCGCCGCCTGGACCGCGACCCGTGGCCGGGGCGGTGCATGGTTCGCGCTGGCCTGGAGCGTCGCCGGCCTCGCCATGCTCGCAAACGTCGTGGTTCGCGCCGTGCTGACGGCGCCGGGTGGACTGAACCTGATCGTAACCGAGGTACCAAACCGGCTCCCTGGCCTGTTCCCCTACAGTTACCTCGCCGGGTTCCTCGCGCCTCTCGCGCTCGTCCTGCACATCCTCGCCATCCGCTCGCTGCGTCGGCGCCTCGTCCCATCGATCTCCAAAACCGCCGGCTGATCCCGGCCCACCCACGGAGAGCCACATGTCCTCCACCGCCCTTGCATCGTCACTGCCGGCGCGATCCGCAGCCTCACCCTGGACCGTATTCGGGCTTGTCGCGATGGCGGTCTTCCTCGTGTCGCTTGACGCGACCATCGTGCTTGCAGCCTTTCCCGCACTGCGCGCGGCCTTTCCGGATGTGACGCCTGCGACGCTTTCCTGGGCACTCAACGCCTACACCATCGTCTACGCGGCGTTGCTGGTTCCTTCCGGTCGTTTCGCCGACACGCATGGTCGGCGGCGCGTTTTCCTTGCCGGCGTCGCCTTGTTCGGGACCGCCTCCGCACTCGCGGGCCTCGCTCCCGATCCACTCTGGTTGATCGGCTTCCGAGCCCTGCAGGCGGTGGGCGCGGCGGCGCTAACGCCTGCATCCCTCGCGCTCGTCCTGGCGGCGTTCCCGCCGGAGAAGCGCGCTGTGGCCGTCGGCCTCTGGGGCGCGGTCGGTGCACTCGCAGCTGCCTTCGGTCCCGCCATCGGCGGCTGGCTGATACAGGCTGCAGGCTGGCAAGCCGTATTCCTCGTCAATGTGCCGGTGGTCGCCGTGACACTCTGGCGCGGCGCCGCGCGGCTGGAAGAGTCAGCGAGCCTCGACACCACCCGCAAGATCGATCTGCCAGGCATCGCACTCATCGCGGCCGGCGTTGGCGCCATCGTGCTCGGATTGGTGCAAGCCGATCACTGGAGCCCCGGCGCTGCGGCGAGTACGAGCCTCGGCGGCCTGATCCTGCTCGCCCTGTTCATCGCCTGGGCGCGCGGAAAGGACGGCGCGGCGGTCGACCTCTCTCTGTTCCGCGAACCGAGCTACGCATGGACCAACGCGGCGTCGCTGGTCTTCGGAGCGGCATTCAGCATGATGTTCCTGACGTTCTTTCTGTTCCTGACCGGACCCTGGGGCTTCAGCTTGGGCGCTGCCGGGTTGCTGGTGACGCCGGGACCACTCGCCGTGGTCCCTGTCGCCATCCTTGCGGGAAGGATTGCCAGCCGCATCGGTCATCGCCCGCTTCTTGTGGCAGGCGGCCTGGTGTACGCCGCGAGCAATGCCTGGTTCCTGATGCGGCTCGGTGCAACACCTGCGATGTCCGACTGGATCGTCGGTCTGGTGGTTGGTGGCATCGGCGTGGGCCTGGTCCTGCCGGCGCTTTCCGGAGCGGCGGTTGCGCGGCTGGACCCGCAGCGATTCGGCGTCGGCAACGCAGCCAATGCGGCGATCCGCCAAATGGGTGGCGCACTTGGTGCAGCGGGCACCGTCATGCTTGCTGGCCAGGCTGGAGCCGGGCTCGACGCCTTCCAAATGATTTACGCCCTTCTCGTCTTGAGCGGCCTCGCCACGGCGTTGCTGTGCCTTCCGATCAACACAAAGCCGCGCAGGTGAAACCGCCATGAGCAACAGGCACGATACAGACCTTCGGCGCGGCCTCGACAACCGTGTCCCGCCACCGCTGGTCTTCCTGGCAATCGCGGCGGTGATGGTGGTTGCGGCGAACCTCCTTCCGTCCACCGGACTGGGCGGCCCCTGGGCCCGGGCGCTCGGCGGCGCACTGTTGCTGCTCGCCGGGCTTTCCGGCCCACCGGCGATCTGGCGCTTCGGCCGAGCCGGCACCACCATCGACCCCATTGCGATCGAGCGCGCCTCGGTGCTGGTGACTGACGGCGTCTACCGGTGGACCCGGAACCCGATGTATCTGGCCATGGCGGCGCTGCTCGGCGCGATTGCGGTCTTTGCTGCGCAGCCGTGGCTCGTGATCGGGCCTGTGGCCTTCGTGCTGTTCATCACGCGCTTCCAGATCCTGCCCGAGGAGCGGGCGATGCGGGCGCGCTTCGGTGCGGACTACGATGCGTACCGCGCGCGCGTGCGCCGCTGGCTTTGATTGGCCCAGTGGCGCTGCCAATCCAGTACAGTGATCTGAAGTGTGACTCAGCAGGTGAGTCGAGCAGGACGCTCGCCGGTAACGCTCCGGGGACGCGATCCCGTCTTCTTCCCCCCGTCTCCGCCTCAGCTTGGTCATCGAGCTGCATCTGTCGAAACTCTGCAGGTCGAAGCCGTCCGACTGCCATCCTGAGTCGCAACAAAAAGCTGCCTGAATCCTTGGTATTTCTAGGGGCGTTGAGTGTGTTTGCGTACCCCGGAAGTACAGGAGCCGACGGAGAACCAGCCGTCGGCTCCTTCTAACGGTCGCTCGCCACTCTGAGTGAGAGCGTTGCGCAGCGCCTTGGCGGACCACGGCTTCGGGTCGGGAATACCATCGAGCGGTTTACCCGGATGGGGGCGGTGCTCGACCGGCCGGACCGGACATCCGGAAGGGTCCGACGAAGTCAGGTTCTTGCTCCGGTTGCAAAGCCCGATCCCCGATGACGTCGTCTCGCTGTCCGACCATCTGACGACAACAGCGTCCCTCCGAGTGAGCTTGCGTCGTGGGAGCGGCGTCTCGGGATCGATCTGCCGAAGGTCGACGATCGCTGAAATCCCTAGGTCCCGTCGCCGTCCGCATCGTCCCTATTCTCGGGTGCGGCCGTCCAGGTCCATTTCAGATCGGTCTGGCGGTATTGCGTGGCGTGTTTGAAGCCTCGTTCGTCCAGCTTCAGTTCCCGTCCGCGGGCGTCGTAGAGACGGAGCTTGCCGTCGATCTTCAGAAACTTCTTCCCGATCGTGCACTCGTAGGGAATGGCGCGGGCGCCGCCCAGATGGACCCACTGGTTGCCGAAGCGGGCGCCGACGCAGATCAGGTCGTCCAAGGGCTTTCCACCGGCGCGGACGGCGGCCTTGATCTCGTCGATGAGCTGCTTGTTCGCCTTGAGCTGATCCATGACCTCGGCGAGCGCCTCGGTTCCCGACGCCGTCGCGGGAGCGGAGAGGAGCCCGAGGCCGACGCAGGCGGCGAGCATTCGGACCAACATGTCGGCGCTCCTGGGACCGGACGCGTTCGCCAGGGCACGACGCGACAGGGCAAGGGCCTCAGGCGCGCGCGTCCTCGGCCTCTATCGTATAGCGGCCTTCGCATCGATTCCATCGCGTCGCCACGCGCCCGCGCCGTCGCCGGCCGCGTGCCTGCGGCAGACCGGGCTGCTCCGGCAAGCCTGGGGCGCAACAGGCGCCTCCGGTCCGCTTCGGCTCACCGCGAAACCGCCCCTTACACCGCCCGCCAATCCCCCACATCATGACAGCGCCGGATCACCCGGCCGTCGTCACTGAGGCTGTGCAGGAAAAGCCAGCCGTTCGCCACGAGGTCGCGGACGCCCTCGTGGCGGGTGAGGACGGCGTCCATGGCCGGCTCGGGCGCGGCGATGAAGACGTTGAGGCGGAGCGGCTCGTGCACGAAGCGGGTCCCGTCATGGACCGACTGGAAGGGCAGGCCGACGCGCAGGTCGCCGGCATTGCCCTCGATCACGCCGAGCTGGCCGACCACGTTGTGCAGCACCTTGTTGCCGCTGCCGAAGGCGGCGTTGTTCACGGTCGAGCCGTAGTACTGCAGGTTGATCCAGCTCGCCACCACCATGGGCGCGGTCATGATCAGCTCGAGCACCCGGTACCCCTCGTCGCGGCCGTGCTCGTAGCTGTGCAGGAAGGCGCGGCCGCCGAGATCGAGGCCGCGGGTCAGCGCGCGCGGGGCGGCGATGAAGGCCTGGTTGCCGGCGAGGCCCCATTCCGGCCGGACTTGCGCCCAGTCGCGGCTCCGCGCCAGGACGTCGGCGTCGAGCGAGGGACCGGCGGCCACGCCGAGCAGGGCGCTGCGCTCGAGCCGCGCCGCCGCGCCGGCCTCGGCGAGCCGCGCCTTCAGCGCGGCGAGGTCGTCGCGGAGCGCGGCGGGCACGTCGGCCTCGTCGTAGAGGCGCACCTCGTCGGTCGTGGTGTCGTGCAGGGCGCCGAGAAACCAGCAATCCGCCGGAATCGCGATGCCCTTCGCGGCGAGCCCCAGGCGCACCTCGGGATCGTTCAGGATCGCCGCCGCGACGCGCGCATTCGCCTCGCCGGTGTGGCCGCCACAGGCGCCGCAATCGAGGCCGGAGGCGTGCGGGTTGTTGACCGTCGTGCTGCCGTGGCCGGCGAGGAGGACGAGGCGGGCGAAGGGGCCGGTCAGCGACATCGCCTTCAGCACCGCCTCGGCCATGGAGAGCTTCTGCTCGGGCAGGAAGCCGGTCGCGCGCCCTGCGACGCCGCGGGCGGCCAGCCGCGGGCCGACGCGCCGGGCCACATCCGGATCGAGCCCCTCGACGTTGGGCGCCGGCACCGGGCGGGTCAGGCCGAGGCTGTCGGTCCAGATCTTCGCCGCATAGGCGAGGCCCCAGGCCTCCACATAGGAGAAGGACGAGACGGCCGATGCCTTGAACGACTTCCAGGCCTTGGCGGCGCGGCGGCGCAGCAGGCGCAGGCCGAGCACCTCGGCCTCCTCGACCGTGTCGGCGCCCGTCACCGCCTCGCAGACGATGAAGGAGGGCTTCAAGAGCACCGGGCATTGCGCGCCGCCGCGCGTCTGGCCGATCGGCACATATTCGATCGGGAAGCCGAAGAAGCCGGCGAAGCCGATCGTCTCGGCCTCCGGGCAGGCGGTCTCGAAGGCGCGGCGGAACACCTCCGAGCGCACGTCGATGCAGAAGGCGGCCTGCACGGCTGGGCGGACCGGCAGCCGCTCGGGCGGGGCGGCCTGCCTCCCGATCGCGGCGACGAGGCGCCGGCGCGCGGCGATCTCGTAGGCCTCCTGCAGCAGGAGGTCGACGAGCAGGTGGCGCGTCAGGTCGAGCCGGTGGTCCTCGGGGATGCGCGCCGCCTCGGCCATGGAGGCGGCCCAGGCGGCGCGGAAATCCGCGTCGGCGCGGGCGTCGAACAGCGCGCGGCCCCAGGCGAGACGGATCGCCAGCAGGTGGACGAGCGTGTCGTCCGTGCCGCCGCCGAGCTCGGCGTCCCAGCCCACATAGCGGCCATAGGCGGCCCATCCGCCGATGTCGAACAGGGCGCGGAACAGATAGTCCTCGTAGGCGCGCGGCGGGATGCCGAGATCCTTCAGGATGACGGCGATCGCCTCGCGCGGGTCCTCCGGAAGGGCTTGGATCGTGGCGCGGAAGCCCTTGATGCCCATCGCCTCCGGGTTGAGGTCGTGGCGGGTGACGGCGCGCCAGGCGGCATAGGGGCGGAGCCGCCGCAAGGGGAGCGGCCAGTTGGCCTGGCCCTCGTCGAAATAGGCGGCCGAGAAGGACGAGATCTCGTCGATCATGAAGGCGACGAGCGACACGAAGCGGTCGCCGCCCGCCGAGCGGTCGAGCAGTTCGGCGACGGTCGCCACGACTGCCGGCGGCTTTTCCTCGGCGCGCGGGGGCGAACCGGCGGCCGCCTTCAAAGCGGCGACGTCCATCCCCGCGTCCGGCCGGGCCCGGAGCGCCTCGGCGAGGGCGTCGTCGTCGATGGCGCCGCGCTCGATCGCCTCGGCATAGAAGGCGCGCGGCATCAGCATGGTGGTGCGCGCGACCCGGTTCATCACCGCGCAGGTCTCGGCGAAGCTCTGCCCGGTGAAGCCGAGGAACGGGTTGACGGCGACGAAGTGCTTCAACGGCCAGACCGGCGCGATGCGCTTGCACGCGGCCTCGATCGCCCGGTCGACCGCGCCGTCGGACGGCGGCGGGACGGGCTCGGCGGTTGCGGCGGCGGCGGTCGGCTCGGACCGGGCAAGGGCGAGGGCGGACATGGGCGGGGCTTTCCTGGCGGGTCAGGCGGGTTCGGAGGGCGCGCGGACGGCCGGGCGCGGCCACAGGGCGAGCACCAGCCGGTTCGCGAGCGTGTTGAGATAGAGGCCGTTTTTCAGATGCACGTAGGCGGCGATCCAGAAGGGCGCCTCGGCGCGGCGCATCATCTGGCTCTGGAACACCGTGACGGCCGCGAAGGAGACGACGACCAGGGCCGCGATCATGATCTCGACCGGCCCGTCGACCGGGCGGCCGACCGGCACGCTGCCCCTGACGAGATGCTCGGCGGCCGCCTGCAGGGCGAAGTAGATCGCCGCGACGCCGGCCGCGGTGGCGGCGACCCGGGTCAGCACGAAGGCGTCGGGCCGCTCGTCGATCGCGCCGGCCAGGAGATGGACGAGCCCCATCAGCAGGATGCAGCCGAGCGCGATGCGGGCCGGCGCGGTGCCGGGCGTCAGCCCGAACGCCGCCGCCATGGCCAGCGTCAGGCCGATCACCAGGGCGAGCGCCAGGATCAGCCGCGCCGGATGCGGCTGGCCGCCCGGGCTCGGCGTCCAGGAGGCGCGGGCGAGGTCCATCACACTGCCGGAGGAGAGGAAAGCGTGCGCCTTGTAGAGCGAGTGCGCCACGATGTGCAGCAGCGCCGAGGAGAAGGCGCCGAGGCCGCATTGCAGCAGCATGAAGCCCATCTGGGCGATGGTCGACCAGGCGAGCTGCACCTTCACGGAGGTCTGCGTCAGCATGACGAGCGAGCCGAACAGCGCCGTCGCCCCGCCCAGCACCGCGAGCACCTCAAGGGCGGGCACCGCCAGGAGCAGCACGTCGGCGAGCCGCAGCACCAGGAAGCCGCCGGCATTGATGATGCCGGCATGAAGCAGCGCCGAGACCGGCGTCGGCGTCTCCATCACTTCGAGGAGCCAGCCGTGCAGGGGCAGCTGCGCGGATTTCAGCGTCGCCGTGGTGACGATGAGGAGCGCCGCCACGGTGACCGGCCAGCCGGCGAGGGCGGCCGCGTCCTGGCGGGCGGCGGCGATCATGTCGGGGATCTCGAGGGTGCCGAAGCGGGCGTAGAGAAGCGCCGCCGCCGCGACGAGGCAGAGATCGCCGAGCCGGCTCGCGACGAATTTCTTGCGCGCGGCGCGCTGAGCGGCGGGCCGATCGCCGTAGAAGAGCAGGAGCTTGCCGAGGCCGATGCTGGTCGCCATCCAGGCGAGGATGAGGAAGGCGAGGTTGCCCGCCACGATCAGCGTCTCGACCGCCGCCAGCGTCAGGACCAGGATCCGGGTGAAGCGGGCGTGGCCGGGATCGCCGTCGAGATAGTTGCGGCTGTAGCGCACGACCGCGAGGCCGACGAAGCTGACCAGCACCAGCATGATCGCGCCGAGCGCGTCCACATGCACCGAGAGGCCGATCCCGTCATGGCCGAGGAGCCCGGAGCGGGCCGGCCCCCGGATCGCCACCGCGGCCGCGACGATCAGGCTCGCGGCGAAGCCGAGGCCCGCCACGCGGATGGCGGCGTCGGCGAGCGCGCGCGGACCCGGCGTGGCGCGGGCCGACAGCGCGGCGAGGAGGCACAGGGCAAGCGGCGGCAGCAGCGCGCCGAGGGCGACGGCGAGGCTCATGGGGGCTCCGGACGGGGCGGGCGGTGAGGACCGTCGGAACCCTAGCGCGCGGCTTCGTTTGAGAAAAATTCAATTATTGAACCGCATCGTTCGATTTTATAGAAGAGGGACATGCCGCACCTCAACTATCACCACCTGCGCTATTTCTGGGTCACCGCCAACGAAGGCAGCATGAGCCGGGCCGCCCAGCGCATGAACGTGTCCTCCTCGTCGCTCTCGGTGCAGATCAAGGCGCTGGAGGAGCAGCTCGGGCAGCCCCTGTTCGAGCGGCGCGGCAAGACCCTGGCGCTGACCGAGGCGGGCCGCATCGCGCTCGACTATGCGGGCACCGTGTTCCGCTCCGGCCACGAGCTGATCGAGGCGCTCTCGGGCCTGCAGCCGGACCGGCGGACCTTGCGGGTGGGCGCCACCGCCACCTTGTCGCGCAACTTCCAGATCGGTTTCCTGCGCCCGCTGATCGGCCGCAAGGACGTGGACCTCGTGATCCATGCGGGCTTGTTCGGCGATTTGCTCGCCCGGCTCGACCAGCACAAGCTCGACCTGGTGCTCGCCAACCAGCCGGCGGTGCAGGACGGCGAGACCGCCTTCGACAGCACGCTCGTCGCCGAGCAGCCCGTCAGCCTCGTCAGCCGACCGCCGGCGGGCCTCGACGGCGGGCCTCCGGCCAAACTCGGCGGCGGGCCTCCGGCCTCGGGGGCGCGCTTCCGGTTTCCCGACGATCTCGCGACCGTGCCGCTCGTCCTGCCCGGCCGCGGCAGCATCGTGCGCTCGGCCTTCGACGCGCTGCTCGGCGAGGCCGGCATCCACCCGATCATCGCGGCCGAGGTCGACGACATGGCGATGCTCCGCCTCATGGCGCGCGAAAGCCACGGCATCACGCTGGTGCCGCCGGTGGTCGTGGTCGACGAACTGAAGTCCGGCGCCCTGGTCGAACGCTTCCGCCTCAAGGCTTTGAAGGAACAGTTCTTCGCCATCACCCAGCACCGCCGCTTCCCCAACCCGCTCGTGGCGGAGTTGCTGAGGGGGCATAGGGCGGGGCGGGAGGAGGGGTCGTTGAGCGACAATCCACGACCAACCGCGGAGGATTGACCACCGTTCCGCAATGCTTGTCCCTATCGGGTAGTGAGGTTTGGTGTCTTAAGTGAATCCACCTGCACCCCTCACCGCGGCGCGATCGGCTCCCATCCGCTGATCACCGCCCCCGTGTCGGCGTCGAAGCGCCAGGCGTGGCCCTGGAAGGGTTGGTCGAGGGAGCGGGTGATGGGGCGCTTCAGATAGAGGCAGAGGAGGAGGGTGCCGACGCCGCCATGGGCGACGATGGCGATGGTCGGATCCTCGGCCACGCGGGCGAGGATGCCGTCGACGGCGGCGGCGATGCGGGCTTGCGCGTCGCCGGCGCGTTCCCAGCCGCGGATGCTCTCGTGGGGCCGGGCGAAGAAGGCGTCGGCGGTCGCCTCGAACTCGGCCGGGGGCAGGAAGCCGGTGGCGCCGCGGTCGTTCTCGTGCAGCGCCGGCTCGATCTCGACCCCGACGCCGAACCTGGCGGCGAGGAGGCCGGCGGCCTCGATCGCCTTCGTCTCGCCGCTCGCGAAGACGCGCCGCAGGCCCGCCCCGTCGAAGTTCTCCGCATAGAGGCGCATGCGCGCGACGCCGCGGTCCGACAGGCTCCAGCGCGGCACCGGCCGGAGCGGGTCGACCATCACCTCCGGGTGGCTGATGACATGCACGACGCGCAAGGCTTCCTCCTCATCCCGTCATGAGCCCGGTCGGCGCCGCGGGCCCGCCACGCGACCCGGCGGTTCTGCCGAGGGCGGGCGGACGAGGCAAGCCGGGCCGGGCACAAATCCATGCCGATCAGCCCATGGGACGAACTGACGTGCGAACACGATTCGGTGTAGGATCCGGAATGGGAAGGGCGGCGCGCGATCGGCCGTTCGGGAACTTGGGGTTGGACCATGCGATCTTCGGCACTCGGCGTCTGTCTCGCACTCTCGGCATTCGTCGTCGTCCCGCTCGAGGCGGCGGCGGCCACGTGCCCGAAAGGGGTGGCGAAGCCCGGATGCCCGGCGCCGGCCGGGGCCGCGGCGGCGGCCAAGCCCACTTATGTGGAGCCGCGCACCATCTCGCCGGACGCGTCCTACGGGGCGCCGTTCGACCTGAAGCCTTTCGGCTATTCCGCGGCCCCCGTGTTCAGGCCGCCCTACCAGCCCTATGGCGGCGGCCCCTACGGCTACGCGCTGCCTTACTGAGGCCGGCCGGCCGCGAGGCGGGCGTTCCGGAAAGCGGGTCCGCGCGTGCGGCCGATCCGGTCGGCGGCCGCGCCGGCCGATATCGGCGATGATGGCCCGCGCGCCGGGCGCCGACGACTTTGCGGCGCCGCGGACGGTTGTTCGGGGCGATCGGATCCCCTAGAAGAGGGCCGATGGGGGTACGGGGTCTAACATTTCGGATCGGGCGGACCGCCTCGGTGCGGCCGACCCGGCGGTCCCGGAGCGTCAGCGGCCCATGAACGACGTCCGCGACATCGGCATCCTGTTCGGCGACGTCGCCGGCAGCACCAAGCTCTACGACGTGTTCGGCGACCATGCCGCCTTCGCGGCGGTGGATCTCTGCGTGCGCCTGATGGGCGAGGCCGTCACGGAGAACGGCGGCACGGTTTTGAAGACGATCGGCGACGAGGTGATGGCGGTGCTGCCGACCGCGGCGGCCACCTTCGCGGCGGCCGTCTCCATGCAGCACAGAATCGCCAATCTGGCGCCGCTCGCGGGTCCCGCGGGCGAGACGCGGCTCAGCTTGCGGGTCGGCTTCCATTTCGGCCCCGCGATCGTGCTCAACGCCGACTATTTCGGCGACACCGTCAATCTCGCCGCCCGCATGGTGGCGCTCGCCCGCGCGGGCGAGATCCTCACAACCGGCGACACGATGGATCGGCTCGGGCCGCTGCAGCGCGCCTTCGCGCGCGAGTTCGAGCACATGCCAGTGAAGGGCAAGGCGGACGACGTGCGCGTCGTCGTGGTGCTGTGGCGCGCAGGCGACGACTTCGACGATCTGACCAGCCAGGTGTCCCAGCGGCCGACCAGCTTCCCCGGCGCACGGCCGCGTCCGCTGCGGCTTTCGAGCGAGGAGGGCGAGTGGTCGTTCGACGGCAGCCGCGCCAGCATCGCGCTCGGCCGCGAGCGGACCAGCGACGTGGTGGTGAGCGACAGCAAGGCGTCGCGCCGGCACGCCACGATCGAACGGCGGCGCGACAAGTGGTTCCTGGTCGACCACAGCACCAACGGCACCTTCGTCACCTTCGAGGGCGAGGCGGAGATCGGGCTTCTGCGCGAGGAGGTGATCCTGCGCGGCTCCGGCGTGATCTGCTTCGGCCACGCCTTGGCCGACGGCGGCCCCGGTAACGTCATGCACTTCTCGCTGCGCTGACGGCGCGCCGGCCGCCCGGTCTTCTCCGTCCAGACGAGAAAAAGCCGGGAAGCGCGATCGCTCCCCGGCTCGATTTTTGCGCGCTCAGGTCAGGGCGTCAGCGATTGCCGCCGCCGGAACGGCCGCCCTCGGTCTGCCGGCCACCGTCGCCGGACCGGCCGCCGTCGCCCTGCCGACCGCCTTCGGTCTGCCGCCCGCCGTCGCCGCCGGAGCGGCCGCCGTCGCCCTGCGGGCCGGCGTCGCCGGCCGCCTTGCCGTCGGTGGCCTTGCCGTCCGCGGCCTTGCCGTCGGTGGCCTTGCCGTCAGTGGCCTTGCCGTCGGTAGCCTTGCCCTCGGCCGCCTTGCCGTCGGTGGCCTTGCCGTCGGACGCCTTGCCGTCGGACGCCTTGCCGTCGGCCGCCTTGCCGTCGGTGGCCTTGCCGTCGGACGTCTTGCCGTCGGACGCCTTGCCGTCGGTCGACCGGGCGGCGCCGTCGCCGGCCTTGCCGCCGCTCGACTTGCCGCCGGCCTCGCCGGAGCGGCCGCCGGCTTCGCCGGACTTGCCGCCACCCGCCTTGCCGCCGGTCTCGCCGGAGCGACCACCGCCCGACTTGCCGTCAGGCTTGCCGGCCTTGGAACCCTCGGGACCCTGAGGCTTGCCGCCTTCGGGAGTTCCGGGCTTCACGCCGTCGGTGGGCTTGCCGCCGTCGCCGGGCTTGCTACCACCGTCGCCGGGCTTGCTACCGCCGTCGCCGGGCTTGCTACCGCCGTCGGTGGGCTTGCCACCGTCGCCGGGCTTGCCACCGTCGCCGGGCTTGCCACCGTCGCCGGGCTTGCCACCGTCACCGGGCTTGCCGCCGTCGCCGGGCTTGCCGCCGTCCCCGGGCTTGCCACCGTCGCCGGGCTTG